>HLSNC_1000006_pt1 | contig 424303 bp, 437 predicted proteins | sample HotLakmetagenome_2_FD_14041 | JGI IMG/M metagenome (IMG submission 14041)
CGTGATCTCCCTGGCGGTTGCAGCCGCCGGTTGGGTGGGTGTCAGTTCACCCGGAGATTACGCCGCCCTCGAATTTCCACCAACTCCGAGACACGACCGAAAGCAGCAACCATTTCACTGTTGTCAAAAGACAGCGATCCCGGTGGCAACAAAGACTACCGCATGGAAAAGGTCATCAATGCAGCACTTTGCTTCGATGGCAATGAAACACAAAAGACTGAATGGTTGGATGCCATTTTTTCTGATGTTGACAGACATTACGGCTACAGTAACTCGTTTGAGAAAGCAATCGAGACGACGGCAGGGTTAATGCCTCAGGCATTTCTCAACCGCGTTTTTCAGGGGACAGAAGAACAGCAGAATCGACGCTCTTTTTTCATTCGTCACGGTGGAATTCGGCGTAGCCCGCTTTCAAAAATTGACGTGACCGACTTGATTGCGTGGTGCCAACAACGGAACACACCGGAGATTTGGGGCTTGGTCGCTTCGGGCATCATGCTTTGGGAAAAGGCGGATGCCAACGAAAATGGCTATTTCTTAACGACATCTGCAGTTACGTTTCTTGAGGCCGCACCGGATCCCGAGCCTGTCCTGCACGCATATGCAGATCGTGTAACACCTTCAGGATGGACCGGAAGCCGTGCCGATACGATGCAACCAAGAGCTGATGCCATTGCAGAACTTTCTCTGCATGTGAGGCAAGATATATCTGACGCCGCAAGATCTACATCAAATCGGCTGGCTATGGAAATCGAACGTGAACGGATACGGGACAGACAAAGAGATGAGGATCGCGAACAGCGATTTGAATGATCGCGTTTAACCAACTCGTTGACTAGCCTGTTTGCTCGACGGTGCAACCGTCTACTTCAGGTTTCCCATAGCTTTGATCAGGACAGCCTTTGTTGTCTTGAGGTCCGCCTCATCAGCGCCGTTGACAGCTTTATCCTCCACGATCTGAACGACAGTGCGGGCGTCTGTCAGGATCGCACGCCCCTTCGGCGACAAGGAAATGGTAACCATCCGGCTGTTATTGGGGTCAGTCCTGCGCTCTATCCAGCCATCCCGTTCGGTTCGGCTGAGGGTATTCGTGGTGGTTGAGGTTTCGATGTCCAGACGACGGGCGATCTGAGCAGGGCGCATATCACCTTCACGGCCCAGCAGATCAAGCATTGCGAATTGTGCCGGAGCGAGCCCCAAGGGAGCGAGGGCAGCCGCGATTTCACGGGTTGCAATGCGGGCCGCCGGCAACACGACCCTGGTCAGAAAATCGTGTTCACGAGACATGGTCACCCTCTTTCAGCCCTGAGAGATCGGTATGATTCCTCAATCTTCAAGGAAAGATACGTTATTTCTGGAAAAGTTACTAGCATGCTATTGAAGTGCAAAGCTTTGCCCTCATATTGCTAGCATACTAGCCCATAAGGACAAAGATATGCCCCTGCACAACACCCACCAACTCACCCTGCCGCTCATTCATACCCGCAACCCGATCCAACCCTCTGCTGACCGCACCGATCTTGCCGCCAGTCTCGGCAACAGCTTCATGACCCTCAATCGTTTTCCTAACCTGTCATCTGCTGATGTCTGCCGTCATGCCCCCGAGATTGGCAATGCGGGGGAGGCGTTGGTGTCGTCGTGGGCGGCTCGGCGGGGTTTGCATCCTGTCACTGCGCCTGCGGGAGCGCAGTTTGACCATATCTTCACGGTCGGCCAGCACCTGATCCGGCTGCAGACAAAAACCACCGTCGGCCCTGGCCGTGACGGCAAATACCACTTCCGCATGACCCGTGGAAACTCCGGTGATCCCAACGGCACATGCCGCTACGGTGCGGATGCGTTCGACATTGCAGCTCTTGTCTTTCTTGATCTCGGGGTCGTTTACTTCACCGCTGAACGCAAAGTCAGCCACAAGTTCAGCCCCGATGAGGCCAACCTGATAGCACATGCCGAATTGGAGTGCTTTTATGACTGCCTGCTGACGCTTGGCATCATTTCCCAGTGCCAATTTGAGGAACTGACCGCCGACGACCTCCCCGCCTGCGGCTGACGCCACCCCCCACAATTTCCCAACCTCCCTACCGCCGATCCAGCTTGCTGGATCGGGCAGCCCCCACTTTGTTTTGGAGACACCAATGCCCAAACCCAAAAATGCCACGCAAGATACTGATCGGGAATGGAAAGCCTTCGCCGCCGATCTCCTGAACGGGTTGCTGGAAAATGGCTGTGCCAGTTGGTCACATCGCACCGTCCGCGATGTGACCACTCGCAAATCAACCAAGCCGAAACCAAAGAAAAAGCTGACGGGCTGGGACCATTCAGGGTTTGCGAATGACGATATCGACAGCATGCTTGACGAGTTGGAAGCGGAAGGTTTCGGGCCCGTCCTGCCGCCTTGTCCGGAGCAAGAGATTTTCGGCTCTGACCCGCGGTTGCCGCGTGCGACGACTGCCATGGCCGCCGTTCAGATCGCAAAACGGTTTGGCAATGCAGATGGCTTGCGCACTGCGTTGTGCGGTAGCCTGTCCGTGACGCATATCGCGGCGGGTGCTCCAGAACAAGTCGGCATCATCTGCAAGATGCTGTCATCGATGTTTGAACCCGAGGGACCTTGCTATGTACATGATAAGCCGAAGATTTTCCCCGTCAAAGATGTGATGGCGTCTCAAGCAAAGCCCCGTGGAGCCATCCTGGCCGAATTCAGTGAGGAATTTCAGACTTGTCTGATCGAGAACCGGAAGATCATTCTGGTATCGGCGACACGTCAAGAAGTTCCAGGGGCCCTTGCACCTATTTTGACGCAAAGGCTTGCCCTGCCGTTTGTCGACGGGGACATGCTGAGTGCGATTTTCCAGCAACTTTTCCCTGCGGCAAAGCCCGTCACCATCCTTGACTCCGATCCCGCCGTCGCAAATGCAACGGCTGAGGCGCTGACGCTCTGCGCTCGTGCCAATGGCCCCGCAGCGGCACTGACGAAGCTGCGGCAGGACAAGGTGCAGATGGTTCATGATGGACCCAGTCTTGCCGATTTTCCCTTGCCCGTCGCGGTGCGGGAGCCGCTTGACCAGCTGATCGCGGATCTGAGCGACTGGCGGTCAGGAAAAATCGGCTGGCAAGATGTGCAGCGTGGTATCCTTCTTTACGGCCCCCCCGGATGCGGCAAAACTGAAATCCCCCGGCTGATCGCAAAATCGGTCAATATTCCGGTGTTCGCCGGGTCTATGGCAACGTGGCAGTCTGAAACCGCCCGTGCCTCTGACATCTGCCGTGAAATGCGACTGTTTTTCAATAAAGCAAAGGCGGCTGCGCCGGCGGTTCTGTTCATCGATGAACTCGACAGTTTTGGTGACCGTGCAAGACCGCAGGATCAAAACAGCAGTTGGACAGATATGGTCATCGGCGGCCTGCTCGAATGTCTCGACGGGTTCAATGGGCTGGAAGGCGTGGTCGTTATCGCGGCAACAAATCACCTGTACAAGATCGACACAGCTTTGCGCCGCCCGGGCCGGTTCGACCGGTTGGTCTCGATTGATCACCCCACTCCGGATCTGATGCCGCAAGCATTCCGATGGCATTTGCACATGGATCTTGAGGGGGTCGATCTGGGTGAGGCAGCGCTGGCCGCAACGGGCATGACCGGCGCCGAGGTTGCCGCAACTGTCCGCGATGCCCGTGCGATCGCACGGCGGCACAAGCGAGCATTGGTGGTTGATGATCTGCTGACGGCAATCCGAAACCGACGCCCATGCATCGACAAATCACTGCATTGGCAGATTGCCGTTCATGAATGTGGACATGCGATTGCCGGGTACATGACTGGCCGGGCTATTCCGCATTTGCTGACGATCCATGGGAATGGTGGTGCCGCCGCAATGTCGCGGGTCCCAAGTGCCCTTCGACGGTCTGATTACGAAAAGGATCTTGTCTTGCTGATCGGGGGGCGGGCGGCCGAAAAACTGGTCTTTGATGCCCCGTCCGGCGGCGCAGGTGGCGACGCCGAATCTGACCTTGCGCAGGCAACCAAGATCGCCACTGCGATTGAGTCGAGCTATGGCCTCGGCGACAGTGGTCTGGTCTGGGATGGATCACCGGAACAGGCATTCGAGAAGATGCGCTTTGATCGCAACTTGCGGGACCGTGTGCAGAAGCATCTGGAAGCAGCAGAAAAAACTGCGATGACGATCTTGCAGATCCATCACAAACTGCTCCTGGAAATGGCCCAGAGCCTGCTTGAAACGGGGGTGCTGACAGGTGAAGTCCTTCAGTCCTATCTGGACCGTTTGGCTGTCACACCCCCTGCACCAGATCCTGATGCCAAAGCAGACGACGCCCGAGATCAGGGCAGAATGGTCGTAGACCAAGAAAAACTCGAACCGAGTTGAAGAAGTTAAAAGAGATCCCGCGCCGACGAAGGCGCGGGGCGTTCCCGCCCGAAAACAGCGGCCATGGGAACGCAAATACAAGGCTGGCTAAAAAACGAGTGATTGCCCTTGAAAATTATGAACGAGCCATCCAAAATATATGCGAAAAATTTTGGCCTAAATCGGCAACATGTTTTTCTTATTAATCAGTTATTTGCCCAATCAGCCGTTAGTTCACCAATCCCAGCCCCCCCTGAAATATGCGAATAAGTTTAACCCAAGCAATTGATTTATATAGGTTATCCACAATCGCATGTGGGCCGAAGGCTTTCTTTGAAACAAGATTGACCTTAAATAGAAACAAGAAACCAAAAAGGGCCAATACATGAAAACGCTGTATCTCTTGCTTGCCAGGTATGACGGGAAGCCTTTTATTCCGATTGACAATGTTCTGGAAGATTTTTTCTGCGGTATGTCAAAGAAGGTGTTCCTGCATAAAATTGACAGCGGGGAAATCCGACTGCCAATGTGCCGTTTGCATCCCGGGCAGAAAGCGATCAAAGGTGTGAGTGTGCAAGACTTGGCGGACTACCTTGACGCCTGTTCTGCGGCTGCACGCAAAGAGCTGCAAAAAAAGCGGACGATCCGCCCGGATTATTCTCATGTGGAACCCGATCATCTTCCCGATGGCCCGTTTTGACGCAGGCGGCGGTATCAATGTTCTGCTGGCCCTTTCGGGCCTGACAAATCCGCCAGCCGTTGCGGCAGGTTCGACCGACTGTGCAGAAAGTCGATGACAATCACTTGCCGCTCATCCTCGATGAACACCACGAAATGCTGGCCCGCCCTTGCGAAGCGAAGGTCTTCGGGAAGGTTAGGGTCAATGATCCGCCGGCAATCCTGCGTCTGAGCTTTGCCCGCTGCGATGGCATTGCAGATATCGATCAGATCTTGCGCATAGGCATCCGCTTGCCGTGGCCCAAAGGTTTCAAAGGTCCATCTGGCGATCTCGCTCAGCGAGGCCTCTGCCGCCCGTGTCAGGCGCCATGATTTGGGCATTACCGGGCCTGGCGCACAGCGTCAAAGACACGGCGCATGGCATCCTCGCCGCTACCCTGTGCCAGATCACCCTTACGGGCCTGCTCCAGACCAACGGTCAGGCGAGAACGCAGCGCCTCCAACTCACTTTCCTCACGCTCCAACAGCCGCAGACCGGCCCGCAGCGCCTCGGACGCGTTCTGGAACCGCCCCGCCGCGATCAGACGGTCAACCAGCTCGGACTGGGTATCAGTTAGAACGACATTTCTCGTGGCCATGATTTGCCCCCCGCAAAGTTATTGGCAATATATGCCAATGCCGGACATTTGTCCATATACAGCGTGGATCACCCCGCCCCCAGCAGGTGCCGGAAGAGGGGGGGCGCCGACGGCCGTTTTCATACCCTGCACCACAATATTTCAGAAGTTTTTCCGCCCATGACTGGACCCATCGGTACACCATGCGTACACCATGGCATGGCGTACCGTCATTTATTCAATATATTCAATACTCATCGTGGTGTACCTGTCCCATCCATCATCGGGGCACAGGACAATCTGGCGTTCTGAGTTATCTGCATTTCTCAATCTTCAAACTGGTGGCGTCGGTGCCAGAACAAAAGGTCGGGCCGCGACACGCCCCTGCCCCGCACCTACCCTCCTTTGGCCCCGCACGGCAACAAGCGGGGCAAGCCGGGGCTGGCGATTTCCCATCGTGCCAGAATTGACCGCGACATCCCCCGTCACATAGTCGATTGGCGCGGCCTAGGCAAACCGCCGCGTTGCAAACTGTGCGGGTGCCGCTGTCCGCGGCCGTGGGGTAAGAAAGCATAAAGCAAGGCTTGACGAGCAACTAACATAGGTGGCCCCCTTGCGCATGGTAGGCACTGAACGCGCCGATGGCTGACTGATTATCCGCAACATTCTGATAACACGCAGCTATCCGCGTGGTTCCGGCAACAGCCGCCGCCTTGCGGGGTTTTTGGGTATCTTTGCCAGCGCACAACTATCCACAGCTAATTCATCGCCATGCCAGAAAAGTCTTTACAGAAACTTGCTTTCCAGACACCATATCTAGTAAGCGTTCGCAGAAGCGCCCGAACAAGTAGCGTTTTATACAGTGCCTTGTGGACCACATACTGGCACGCGCAAATTTAGAGGCGGACATGTCGGCAGCCGAACTATACCTGTCAAACGACGACATCCACCCGATCGACATGGTCGAAACCTTGGCTACCCATCATGACTGGGATTTCGACCGCTTGGCCGATGACCAGATCGTTATGGTGATCGACGGGCAATGGCGCCGCTACAGCCTGTCTTTGGCGCTGGCCCCCGGCGGCGATGTGTTGCGCCTGATCTGCACCTTCGAGATGGACCCACCAGAGGCGGCCATGCCCGCGCTGTATGAAACCCTGAGCCGCGCCAATGACATGGTGTGGTCCGGGTCGTTCAGCTTTTGGGAAGAGCAGCGCCTGATGGTCTGGCGCTATGGTTTGCTGATGTCGGATGAGCAGCCTGCCGGGATCGACCAGATCGACCGGATGCTGCATAGCGCGCTTACCGCTGCCGAACGGTTCTATCCCGCCTTTCAACTGGTCGCTTGGGCCGGGCACAGCCCGAAGGCGGCGCTGGACCTTGCCTTGGCCGATGCGGTTGGGCGTGCTTAAGGCACAGGGCACATCCAGCACCCCGCGCAGGGCCAAGACCCCTTGAACCTTGTTTTGGCCGGGCGCATGATGCGGGCCAAGGCAACTGGGGTATTCAAATGCAGGACATCGACGCGCGCGGCCTTGTGCTGCTGGGCTGCGGGAAAATGGGATCCGCCATGCTGGCCGGGTGGCTGGCGCGCGGTGTGCAGCCCACGACGGTGCATGTTGTGGACCCAAACCCCTCTGACTGGCTGCGCGGCACCGGCGTGCAGATCAATGCGGGCCTGCCCCCGGCCCCGGCGGTTGCGGTGCTGGCGGTCAAACCACAGATGATGGGCGCGGCCCTGCCGCGGCTGGCGGCCTTGGGCGATGGTGACACGCTGTTTTTGTCCATCGCTGCGGGCACGACCTTGGCCAGTCTTGCCCATGCCTTGGGCACCCAAAGCCCCATCATTCGCGCCATGCCCAACACCCCCGCCGCCGTGGGCGCCGGGATTACCGCGATGATCGGCAATGCGCAGGTCAGCGCCGACCATCTGGAACAGGCGGAACAGCTGCTATCCGCCATCGGCGCGGTGGTCACGCTGGAAGACGAATCGCAGATGGATGCTGTCACCGGCCTGTCCGGCTCTGGCCCCGCCTATGTGTTCCATATGATCGAAGCCATGGCGCAAGCGGGCATGTCGCAGGGGTTGGCCCCCGATCTGGCCATGCAACTTGCCCGCGCCACCGTGATCGGGGCGGCCAAATTGGCCGATGACAGCCCGGATAGCGCCGCCACGCTGCGCCAGAATGTCACCAGCCCCAATGGCACCACCGCCGCAGCCCTTGCGGTGCTGATGGATGAGGCGACCGGCCTGCCCCCGCTGATGGCCCGCGCGATCAAGGCCGCCGCCCACCGCTCGCGCGAGTTGGCGCAATGACGATCAGTTTCGACGATTTTCAAAAGGTCGATATCCGCGTGGGCCGCGTGACCCGCGCCGAAGCCTTCCCAGAAGCGCGCAAGCCCGCGATCAAGCTTTGGATCGATTTCGGCGCAGAACTTGGCGAAAAGAAATCCTCGGCACAGATTACCGGGCTTTACGATGCCGCCGCACTGGTCGGGCGGCAGGTGATGGCGGTGGTCAATTTTCCGCCCCGCCAGATCGGGCCATTCATGTCAGAAGTTCTGGTGCTGGGCACGGCGGATGATGCGGGCCATATCTCGCTTGTTGCGCCGGACCACCCCGTGCCGCTGGGCGCAAGATTGCATTAAGGGAACACCATGGCCGAGCTTTACATTACCCGCCCGCTGCCCGACCGTGTTGTCGCCCGCGCGCGTGAGCGGTTCAATGTGACCCTGCGTGAGCAGACAACACCGCTGAAAAAGGGCGAGATGCGCGCGGCGCTGGTGCTTTATGACGTGGTGCTGCCCACCTTGGGTGACATGTTCACCGCCGAGGTGTTCGAGGGTATGCAGAGCGCGCGCTGCAAGCTACTGGCCAATTTCGGTGTGGGTTACAACCATATCGACGTGGCCGCCGCGCGGGATATCGGCATTGCCGTTACCAACACGCCCGGTGCCGTGACAGAGGCCACCGCCGATATTGCGCTGATGCTGATGCTGATGACCGCGCGCCGCGCAGGCGAAGGCGAACGCATGTTGCGCGCAGGTAAATGGGCCGGGTGGCACCCCACGCAAATGCTGGGCCTGCATCTGGGCGGCAAGACCTGCGGCATTGTCGGCATGGGCCGCATCGGTCAGGCGATTGCCCGGCGCGCGCATTTCGGGCTGGGCATGAACGTGATTTATCACAACCGTTCCGCCAAAGAGTGTGACATGCCCGCGCGGCAGGTGGGTGATCTGGCCGAATTGATGGGCGCGGCGGATATAGTCGTGCTGGCGGTTCCGGGCGGCGCGGACACAAGGCACCTGATCGGGGCAGAGGCATTGGCCGCCATGCAGCCCCACGCGCATTTGGTCAATATCGCGCGCGGCGATGTGGTGGATGAGGCAGCCCTGATTGCCGCGTTGCAAGCGGGCCAGATTGCCGGTGCCGGGCTGGATGTGTATGAACACGAACCCAATGTGCCCAACGCACTGCGCAGCATGGAAAACGTGGTGCTGCTGCCGCATCTGGGCACGGCTGCGCTGGATGTGCGCGAAGGAATGGGAATGATGGCCGTCGAAAACGCCATCGCCCATCTGGACGGACAGCCCCTTTTGAACCCGGTCTGAGATGGTGGCGCAGGCCGAGATTGCCGTCATTGGCGCTGGCGTCGTGGGCTTGGCCTGCGCGCTGCGTTTGCACCAAGCGGGGCATGAGGTGATCTTGATTGCCCCAGAGGATGAAGAAATCGGCGCAAGCTACGGAAATGCAGGGGTTATTGCCGATTATGCCGTCATGCCAGTGGGCACGCCCGACGTGCTGCGCGACCTGCCGCGTTTGCTGTTCGACCGCGACAGCCCCCTAGCCATGCGCCACGCAGCGATTGTAACGCTCGCACCGTGGCTTTTGCGCTTTGCGCGCGAGTGCCTGCCCCGACGGGCGCAGGCCAATGCGCAGGCGATTGCCGCGCTTCTGGCACCCTCGGCGCAGATGTGGCGCGACCTGGCGGGGGAAATCGGCGCGCGCGAGCAGTTGAAAGCGCATGGCTCGCTGTACCTGTATGAAACGCCGAAACAAGCCGTGCAACTGGCCAGCTACCGCGATCTGGGCGTTGCGGTCGAGGGGCTGACGGGCGCTGAACTGGGCCAGTTGGAACCCAGCTTGCGCGGCCATGCCGGCGGCGCGTTCTTTCCCAACACGCTGACGGTGAATGACCCGGCAACGCTGTTGCGCGCCTTGCGCGCGGCGGTGGCGGATATTCCACGCATTCCGACGACCGTTCAGAGGTTGGAGCGTGGCCCAACCGGTCTGCGCGTAACCGGCCCCGACCTTGATCTGCGCGCGCGACGCGTGGTGCTGGCCGCTGGCGCATGGTCAAAGCGGCTGGCCGCACAGGCGGGCGATCGCGTGCCCTTGGACACCGAACGCGGCTACCATCTGGAATATGACATGCCCGAAAACCCGCTGACCCGGCAGACCAGCCCGGTCGCGCGCGGCTTTTATTTTTGCCCCATGCAGGGCCGGCTGCGGGTGGCGGGCACGGTGGAACTGGGGGGGCTAAGCGCGCCGCCTGCGCCGCACCGTTGGGACATGCTGGAACGTGGCGCGCGCGCCATCCTGCCCGAGTTGGGCGCACCAAGCCGCCGCTGGATGGGGTTTCGCCCTTCGATACCGGATTCGCGCCCGGTCATCGGGCCGTCCCGGCTGGGGGCGGATGTGATCCATGCCTACGGCCATGGCCATTTGGGGCTGACACTGGCACCGGTCACTGCACAGATCGTGACCGATATGGTGGCAGGCCGCGCGCCCATGCTGGACCCTGCCCCCTACCGGGTGGACCGGTTCTGACGTAGCGCCCGGCCCACACTGGTCGCCAAGAACAGCCCTGCCGCCACCACCACAATGGACGGCCCCGAGGGCGTGTCTTGCACCAGCGACAGTTGCAACCCACCCCAGACCGACAGCCCGCCAAGCGCGACCGCGCCCAGTGCCATGCTCTCTGGCCCGCGCGCCACGTTGCGCGCCGCGGCCGCCGGGATAATCAGCATCGCCGCAATCAAGAGCGCGCCCACAATTTTCAGCGACACCGCCACCACAATGGCCAGCGCCACGGTCAGCACCAACCGTTCGCGCGCGGGGTTCAGGCCCGCGGCATGGGCCAGATCCTCTGACAAGGTGGCGGTCAGCAATGGCCGCCAGCGCCATGCCAGCAAGGCCAGCACCGCCACGGCACCAAGCGCGATCACAGCCAGATCCATGCGCGAGACGGCCAGAATATCGCCGAACAGGTAGCTTGACAGGTCCACCCGCACGCCGGGCAGATAAGACACCGCGACCAAACCACAGGCCAGCGCCGAATGTGCCAGCACGCCCAGCGTGGTATCCATCGCCCAGCCGCGCCCAGCCAGCGCGGCCACCGTCATTGCCATCGCCAAAGCCACCAGAATAATGCCTAAATACAGGTTCAACGCAAAGCCAAGCGCCAGCGCCACGCCCAGAATAGCCGCATGTGCCGTCGCATCGCCAAAATAGGCCATGCGCCGCCAGACCACGAAACAGCCCAAAGGGCCCGCCGCCAACGCGACCATCAGCCCCGCAAGCAGCGCGCGCAGCAAGAAATCATCCAGCATGGGCGTGGTCCTTATGATCGTGATCGTGGTCATGGTCATGGTCGTGGTCATGCACATGCTGGTAAAGCGCCAAGGCCCCTTGCGTGCCCAGCCCGAACAGCGCCCGATATTCGGGGGCCGCGCGCACCACATGCGGCGCACCGGCGCAGCAAATATGCCCGTTCAGGCAGATCACGCGGTCTGATGCGCTCATCACGACATGCAGATCATGGCTGACCGACAGCACCGCACAGCCCAATTCGCGGCGGACATCTTCGATCAGCCGGTAGAAGGCCGCTGTGCCGGGCTGGTCCAGCCCTGCCGTGGCCTCGTCCAGAATCAGAATGTCGGGGCGCGACAACAGCGCGCGGGCCAGCAGCACACGCTGGAACTGCCCGCCCGAGAGTGTGGTCATATCCTGCCCGGCAATATCGGGCACGCCCACGCGCGCCAGCACCTCGGCCATGCGCGCCTTGCTTTGGCGGTCGGGCAAGGACAGAAAGCGCGCTACCGGCATGGGCATGGTCGGGTCGATATGCAGCTTTTGCGGCACATAGCCAATGCGCAGCCCCGGCTGCCGGGTTACACGGCCGGTGGATGGCGCAACCACACCCAAAAGCGCGCGCAACAACGTGCTTTTGCCCGACCCGTTGGGGCCGACGATGGTCACAATCTCCCCCGGCGCAATGCTTAGGTCAACATTGTGCAGCACCTCGCGCCCGCCAAGGCGCACGGCAAGCTGTTCGGTGGAAATCAGGCTCATGCGCGCGCCCCTTGGCAGGTGCGGCATTGGCCTACCGCTTCGATGGTCGCGCGCTCCATGGCGAACCCGGCGGCCTGGGCCGCGTCCGACAGCGCAGCGGTCACGGCACTGGCCGGCGCTTCGGTCACACTGTCGCAGGCGGTGCAGATCAGGAAGGCCGCCGCGTGGTCATGCGCGGGTTGCGCGCAGGCAGTAAAAGCATTCAAGCGGCGAATGCGGTGGGCAAAGCCATGCTCGACCAGCCAGTTCAGCGCGCGATAGGCGACGGGGGGCTGGGTGCCATAGCCCTCGGCAGCCAGTTTTTCCAGCACATCATAGGCCCCCATCGCCCCATGGGCGGCGATCAACATCTCTAGCGTGCGCAGGCGCACCGGGGTCAGGCGCAGCCCCATGCGCGCGGCGCGGGCCTCTGCTTGCGACAGGATGCTTGCCGCCCCTTGCGGGCCGCTATGGTCCGGGCAGCAAAAGGCGCTGTGTGTGGTGTCGCTCATCATATGGGCCTTGACTGTTATGTTATTACGTTAGATAGGGTCTGTAACTATGTAACACAAGGAGACAGAGATGCGCTACTCCATCGCTTTGGCCGCTGCAATGCTCGCCAGCCCGCTTGCGGCCCATGATATCCGCGTTGTGACCGATATTCCGGTGGCGCATTCGCTGGCCGCTATGGTGCTGGGCGACCATGGAACAGTTGACCTGATGCTGGAGCGCGGCGCGAATGCCCATTCCTACCAGTTGCGCCCATCGCAGGCGCAGGCCTTGGCGCAAGCCGATATCGTGGTCTGGATGGGCGAACGCATGACGCCCTGGATGGGCCGCGCGATCAGCGGATTGAGCGGCGACACCCATGCCATGGCGCTGTTGCAGGTCGAGAGCGCGCTTTTGCGCGAGTTCGGACAGGCAAAGGACGCGCATGACGGGCATGAGCATGACCATTCACATGACGACCATTCACATGACGACCACGCGCATGAGGGCCACGGCCACGATCATGACCACGCGCATGACCACGGCCATAGCCATGACGACGATCACGCCGGGCACGCGCATTCCGGCCTTGACCCGCATGCTTGGCTGGACACCCGCAATGCCGCCATCTGGGTGGATGCCATCGCCGCTGAACTCAGCGAACACATGCCCGACCATGCTGCCGAATTCGCCGCCAATGCAGAGGCCGCAAAGGCCCAGATCACGGCCCTGACCGCCGAGATCGACACAATCCTCGCCCCCGCGCGCGACATGGCCTTTGTCACCTTTCACGATGCCTATGGCTATCTGGTCAACCAGTTCGACCTGACGCAAGCGGGCGCGATTGCGCTGGGCGACGCGGCCAGCCCCGGTGCGCAGCGCTTGGCAGAACTGCGCGCCGATATGCAGGCCGATGCGGCTGTCTGCATCTTCCCCGAAGCGGCGCATGACCCTGCCTTGGTCACGACCATGATCGAAGGTACCGGCGTGCGGCTTGGCGCCACGCTTGACCCCGCGGGCAGCCTTCTGGACCCCGGCGCAGATCTGTATGGCACGCTGATGCGCAACATCGCGCAGGCTATTGCCGACTGCGCGCAGGGCTAGACGAAACTGCGCCCAAAGGTTAGGTCTGGGGCAGACAGCCCCGGACCGAAAGCGCCCCAAGATGACCGCATTGACCTTGTATCTGGCAGCCCCGCGCGGCTTTTGTGCGGGCGTGGACCGTGCGATCAAGATCGTGGAAATGGCCTTGGAAAAATGGGGCGCGCCGGTCTATGTGCGCCACGAGATCGTGCATAACAAATTCGTGGTCGACAGCCTGCGCGACAAGGGCGCGGTCTTTGTCGAGGAGTTGGACGACTGCCCCGATGACCGCCCGGTGATCTTTTCCGCGCATGGCGTGCCGAAATCGGTGCCCGCAGCGGCGCAGGCGCGGCAGATGCTGTTCGTCGATGCCACCTGCCCCTTGGTCAGCAAGGTGCATATCGAAGCCGAACGCCACCATGAAAACGGGTTGCAGATGGTCATGATCGGCCATGCGGGCCACCCCGAAACCGTGGGCACGATGGGGCAACTGCCCGAAGGCGAGGTGCTGCTGGTCGAGACCGCCGAGGATGTGGCGGGGCTGGACGTGCGCGACCCGGAGCGGCTGGCCTTCATCACCCAGACCACTTTGTCGGTCGATGACACGGCAGATGTGGTCGACGCGCTCAAGGCACGCTTCCCGGCCATCGTCGGCCCGCATAAGGAAGACATCTGCTACGCCACCACCAACCGGCAGGAAGCGGTCAAGGCGATTGCACCGCTCATTGACGCGCTGCTGGTCATCGGCGCGCCGAATTCCTCGAACTCGCAACGGCTGGTTGAAGTGGGCCGCGCCAAGGGCTGCGCTTACGCGCAACTGGTGCAGCGCGCCGCCGATATCGACTGGCGCGCATTGGAGGGCGTGCGGTCGGTCGGCATCACCGCAGGCGCGTCCGCCCCCGAAGTGCTGATAACCGAGGTCATCGACGCCTTCCACGCCCGCTATGACGTGACGGTGGAGATGGTCGAGACGGCGAAAGAACGGGTGGAGTTCAAGGTGCCGAGGGTGTTGCGGGAGGTGGGGTGACAGATATTTTGTAAACCTCAATAATCTAAAATTTATCTTCACATGCGCCTTGCAAAAACCATAAATCAGTTATCAAGTCGCCAATACCGAATGAGATTTCACTTTCCAAAGTGTTTTTTAATTTTTTCTTCACTAGCTCTACGGTTGAAAGCATCACAATTCATGTAAAATGGACAAGTTGGGTTGCTTTGCTCTGTAAACCACTGCGCGGACATACATGTTCCGTTATTGAAGTCGATAGGTTTTGAGACATCTAATAATCTCATTAAAATGCGTCCATCGACAAATCCACATACTTGCTGAACCTCTCCTGACACGATTGTTTTATTTAGCTCGTTAAACACAACTCCGATGAATTCGTTCACACTATGTAGCTTACTATTGACCCAACAAAAAATGTCATCAATCGGCAACAATCGTCCCTCCCCTCGTAGACTAGAGTGAAAGTAGGTTATCTTTCCGGTTTCTCTGTCCAGCGAGCAACTCCCAACATCTCGATGGGTAAGTTCGTCTCTTATATGCCTTAAATCTTCATACCAATCAACCGATCCAATCTTCAATTTAAGATTTTCTGGAAATGAACCAGAAATTTTATCAAAATCAGTAAAGAGTTTCCGAGTTGATTCTTTAAAACCCCGTGAATTAGGTCCATACACAAAAAATAGCACCTTCGAAGCACAGTCGACGGAAGAGTAAATTTCAGTTATCACGCCTTCTAAGACAGCCGCTAAATTTCTAGAGTTTTGCGCACGCGTAAACCCTTTAGAATCAAGTTCTGCATGATCGTCATCAAGGGTTGGCAAGAGATTAGTCGCGATTCCAAGCAGAGTTAATGCCTTATGCAAATGATTCCTCACTCCAGATAACACTCTCCATTGATGCTCTTTAAAGGTATACTTTGCGTTTGCCGTCGCTATGAAGCGATCGACTTCCCCCCATTGCTCAGGCGCAAATACTCTAACAGTGCTGGCTACTTTCGGCATTAGCGACTATCCTAATTGATAGGTTTCGTAATTAGTCTCCATACTACCACTTATCGCTATGGTTGTCTTGTTACCAGTCCCGGCCATCCGCTGTCCGCCCCAAAACCCCCTTGCCCAACCCCGCCCCCCGCGCCATGTTTCCCGCACCACATGACGGAGGCCATAATGCTCACCCCCACCCCACAGGCGCGCGCATGATCCCCCGCGCGGCGCTCACACTCGGCCTTGCCGGGCTGCTCCCATTCGCCTACGGGCTGGCCACGATCCTGTCGCCCGCGCTGGCAGAGGCGACGATCCGCACCATCGGCCCCCGTTTCGCGGGCCAGTATGTGCTGGTCGCCTATGGCACCGTCATCCTGTGCTTCATGTCGGGCGTGCTCTGGGGTTTTGCCGCCAAGGGGGCCGAACAGAACTGGACCGGTTACGCCCTGTCGGTCGCCCCCGCGCTTTGGGCGTTTTTCTTCGTCGGCGGGGGCGCGACCCAAGCCCTCGCCGCGCTTCTGACCGGCTTCGTGGTGCTTTTGGTGATCGACCAGCAATTTACCCTGTGGGGGCTGACCCCGCACTGGTGGATGAAATTGCGCCTTATGTTGACGGCGGGCGTCGTGCTCTGCCTTGCGGGCGGCATCTGGCTGGGGTAGCCCTGCGCGCACCAGCCAACAGGAGCCGCCATGACCCAGACCCGCCTTGTCGCCTATACCGATGGCGCGTGCAGCGGCAATCCCGGCCCCGGCGGCTGGGGCGTGCTGATGCGCGCCGAACGCGATGGAGCGGTGCTGAAAGAACGCGAATTGCAGGGCGGCGAGGCGCAGACCACCAATAACCGGATGGAACTGATGGCCGCGATCACCGCGCTGGAAACGCTGGAACGCCCGTCAGAGGTGACCATCGTCACCGACAGCGCCTATGTGAAGAACGGCGTCACGCAATGGATTCATGGCTGGAAGCGCAATGGCTGGCGCACCGCCGACCGCAAGCCAGTGAAGAATGTGGAACTTTGGCAGCGGTTGGATGCGGCGCAAGCGCGCCATCGCGTGACATGGGAATGGGTCAAGGGCCATGCGGGCCACCCGGAAAATGAACGCGCCGATGAACTGGCCCGCGCTGGCATGGCACCGTTCAAGCCGGGCAAGCCATGACATTTCTGCAAGGTCTGGACTTGGCGGCGGTGTTCGTCTTTGGCCTGACCGGCGCATTGGCGGCCAGCCGCGCGCAGCTTGACATCGTCGGCTTCGTGTTCCTGGCCTGCCTGACCGCGGTGGGCGGTGGCACGTTGCGCGACATGGTCATGGGGCGGGAAACTGTATTCTGGGTGGCGGAACCGTTGATGATCGTCTCGGCCACGGGGGCGGCTGTGCTGGTGTTCTTTACCGCTCATTTGCTGGAATCACGGCTGCGCGCGCTGGAATGGCTGGATGCGCTGGCCTTGGCGGTGGCCGTGCCCGCAGGTGTTGGGCTGGCGCTAAGTATGAATGCCCCGTGGATCGTGGTGGCGATCATGGGGGTTGCCACCGGCACATTCGGCGGGCTGATGCGCGACGTGGTGTGCAACGAAGTGCCGCTGGTGCTGAAAAAGGGAGAGATCTACGCCACGGCGGCGCTGGCAGGTGCGCTTATGGCACTGGCGGCAGACGCGCTTGGCATCGCGACCGGCTGGGCGCTGGTCGCCTGCGGCGGCACGACATTCGCCTTGCGCGCGGGTTCCATGCTGTTCGGCTGGAACCTGCCTGTGTATAAAAGCCGCCCCCCGCGCCGGTAGGCCATGCCGGTTGACGGCGCCAGCCCCCGGTGCGGCTAGACCGCCGCCAAAAGCGCCACGGCAACCCGGCGTTGTTCCGACAACAGCACGTTATAGGTGCGGCAGGCGGCGGGGCTGTCCATCACCTCTGCGGGAACGCCCGCGGCGTCCAGTTCGGCGCGCAGGGCTTTGGGCAGATGCGCGATCTGCGGGCCAGTGCCGACCAGCAGCACATCGACACGGCCAGCCAGCGCCAGCAGGGTTGCCACATCCTCATAGCCGCCCCAAGGGTGCACCTCTCCGCCATAGATCAGCACGGGCGCTAGATGGGTCTGGCCGTTCAAACGGTAAAAATCAGGCCCGTAACCCTCGATCGGGCGCGCATTGCCGAACTCGATCTCGGAGAGTTGCATGTCAGCCCTCTTTCACCCCGAATTGCGTGCCTGCCGTGTCGCCCGATACTTTCGACCAATCGCGCTTCACGCCAAAGCGATACAGCACCACCGAGGCCACGAAGACCGACGAATAAGTGCCGACGATCACGCCCCAGATCATCGCGAAGACGAAACCGCGGATCACGTCGCCGCCCAGCACGAACAGGGCAATCAAGGCGATCAGCGTGGTCAAAGAGGTCATGATGGTGCGCGAAAGTGTTTCATTGATGGACAGGTCCAACACCTCGCGCAGCGGACGTTTCTTGAATTTTATCAGGTTTTCGCGCACGCGGTCGAAGACCACCACGGTGTCGTTCAGCGAATAACCCACGATGGTCAGCAGCGCCGCGATGATCGACAGGTCGAACCCGATTTGCAGCACCGCGAACAGACCGATTGTCAGCACCACGTCATGCACCAATGCAGCCACGGCCCCCACGGAGAACTGCCATTCAAAGCGCAGCCAGACATAGAACAACACCGCCCCAAGTGCCAGCAGAACGGAAATGACCGCCGATTGCACCAATTCGCCCGACACCTTTGGCCCGACAGAGTCGACAGAGGCGAAGGTCAGCGTTGGGTCCACCTGTTGCAGCGCCGTGCGGATTTCGGCAAGCTGTTCCGGTGTCTTCGATTCCTGCCCTTCCTGCGCCTGAATGCGGACCATGGCCACGTTCTGCTCTGGCCCGAAGGACGGGTCGAACACTTCGGTGATCGCCACATCGCCAAAGCCCAGCGGGTCCACCGCGCCGCGATACGCTGCAATATCGACCGGCTGCACGGCTTCGGTGCGGATGGTGGTGCCGCCCTTGAAGTCGATCCCGAAATTCAACCCCATGACAAGGAACGCTACGATGGACAGCACCATTGCCAGCACCGACGCACCGAAAGTGTAGCGCCAATACCGGAAGAACGCGTAATTCGTTTCGGCAGGGACAAGTTTCAAACGCATGGGGGCGGTCCTTATATCGCAAGTGTCTTGGGACGACGGCGCTCATAATACATGACCACCATGACACGGGTGACCAAAAGCGCGGTAAAGACAGAGGTCATGATCCCCAGCCCCAGCGTAACCGCAAACCCCCGCACCGGGCCAGAGCCCATGACGAACAGGATGACAGCGGTCAGGAAAGTGGTGATATTGGCGTCCAGAATGGCCGACAGCGCCTTTTCATAGCCAAGCGCAATGGCGCGCGCGGGGCCTTTGGCGGTTCGCAACTCTTCCCGAATACGCTCGAACACAAGCACATTGGCGTCAACGGCCATCCCGATGGTCAGCACGATCCCGGCAATCCCCGGCAGTGTCAGCGTGGCCCCGACAAGCGACAACAGCGCAAAGATCATTGCCACGTTCAACAGCAGCGCGATATTGGCAAACACGCCGAATACGCCGTAGCTGGCGATCATGAACACCAGCACGGCGCCCATGGCGACCATGGCGGCAATGCGGCCCGCATCAATGCTGTCCTGCCCCAGTTCCGGGCCAACGGTGCGTTCTTCCAGAAATTCCATTTCGGCCGGCAGCGCGCCAGAGCGCAACAGCACCGCAAGCTGGGTGGTTTCCTCGACCGTGAAACGCCCGGTGATTATGCCCGACCCGCCCGGAATATGGCTTTGGATGGTAGGGGCCGACACGACCTCTCCATCCAGCACAATGGCGAAGGGGCTGCCGATATTTTCCGCCGTATACAGGCCAAAGGCCCGCCCGCCCTGCGCATTGAAGCGGAAATTCACCGCCGGGCGATTGTTCTGGTCCATGGCGGCGCTGGCATCGACCAACTGGTCGCCGGTCACGACGGGGGTTTGTTCCACCTCGTAATAGGTGCCGGTGTCTTCCATCGCCGGATAAAGCGCGTTGCGCGGGTCCGGCACCTGGTCGGGATCCGACGTGACATCCACAACCGGGTGAAAGGTCAACCGCGCGGTGGTCCCGATCAGCGCTTTCAACTCCTCGGCAGAGCCGATGCCGGGCACCTGGATCAGGATGCGGTCCTCGCCCTGCCGCTGGATGGTGGGTTCGCGCGTGCCCGCTTCGTCCACACGGCGGCGAATAATTTCAAGCGAGGTGCGCATGGTGCGCTCATCGGTCGCCTGCCGCTCTGCCGCCGACAGGGCGACGACGATCTCTTCGCCTTCGGTTCGCACGTCTAGGTCATCGCCGCCGCCAAGCCCGGTCACGCTTTGTGTGGGTTGCGCCAAGTCGCGCACAAGTGCTGCGGCTTCGGTAATCGCTTCGGGCCTGCCGATGCGGACGCGCAATTCGCCCGCGTCATCCGAAGGCATACGCCGCACCGCGCCCACCGTATCGCGCGCCTCGCGCAGTTGGTCGCGCACCGTGGGCCAAAGCGCGTCGACCCGGTCGGCATAGACATCGGACACCTGCACTTCTGCCAGCAGATGCGCGCCGCCGCGCAGGTCTAGCCCCAGATTGAGCAGAAACGACGGCAGAAAGCCCGGCCATGCGGCAAGGTCATCTTCTGAAACCTCTTCGCCCCGCTCTTGCGCGCTTACAGCGTCATTATACCGTTCAACCTGATTGTAGAACAGATTGGGCGTGGCGATCAGCAGCGCCAGCGCGCAGGTGCCCCAGATGAGGATGCGTTTCCACATCGGAATATGCAGCATATGTCAGGTTTCCTGTCAGGCTTTTGCAAGTATCAAGGCACGCACGCGGCGTGGCGCAAGAGGCGGCGGCAATTATTCCTTTGCCGCCGGTTCGGTTTTCGACAAAACCGTCGCGATGGTCTGCTTCAGCACGCGCACGCGCACACCTTCCGCGATCTCGACCTCGACCTCGCCATCTTCCTTGACCTTCGAAATCTTGCCCACGATGCCGCCTTGCGTAACCACTTGGTCACCACGGCGCAGCGCTTCGACCATGGCGGCGTGTTCCTTGACCTTCTTTTGCTGCGGACGGATCAGCAAAAAATACATGATGACGAAGATCAGAATGAACGGGACGATCGAAATCAGGCCCCCGGCGGCACCGGCATCTTGTGCATAGGCGGGTGTAACGAACATGAAAGCTCCTGTCTGGTTGCGGCCCGACGCGCGGGCATGAAAGCAAGGCCCCAAACGGGGCCGGAATTCGCGGGCACCCTAATGTCCGCCACCGACCTTGGCAAGGCGCAGCGCGCGGTGCTACCAGCGCTGTGATACCCCCCGCAGCAGCAGCGTGCCCCGGCGGCGAAACTCGGATGTGCCAAGCGCGCCCTGTTCTATGCGGGCAGGCTCGCGGGCAGCTTGTTTCAGGACCGGCCCGGCCTGAAACGCCGCCAAAAGCGCGGGCAGCGCCGCTTTGGGCACTGTGGCGCGGGCGCGGCGTGCCTGTGCCAGCGCCGCCAGCCCCGCTTGCGCCATTTCCGCGCCATCGCCGCCCCTTGGGACGGGCACGCGCCCAGCAGCCTGCAAGGCAGGCACGGCTTGCAGCCATTGTGCGGCACCGCTGGCGCGCCCCATGGCACGGACGGCCGCTTCGGCACGGTCCGGCGCGCCGAGCAGCCGCGCGGCCAACCACATCAGGTTGCCCGCGCTTTGGTCAATATGGTCCAGCCATGCGGAAATATCGGCAAAGGCCGCGCGTTCGATATGCCAATGGCGCGCGGCGATCATCTGCTGGCCAAGCTCCAAGGGCAGCGCATGCTCGACCCAGATACGGGCCAAAGGCTCTGCCACCTCATGCGCGCGCGGCGGCTTGCCTGCGGCAATGTCGTCCAGCACATCGGCCCAGAATTGCAGCCGCATCTGCGCAATCAGGGGTTCGTGGGTCAGGTAGGGCGCGCGGGCAATTTCCAGATTGAACGCATAGAGCACCCAGAGCTTCGCGCGCGCCTGTGGCGGCGCGGCAAGGCTGGCGGCGTGGCGGTCGGGGTCAGATGCCGCGACCTTGGCTTCCAGCCCTTCGCTCATTCCGGCGCGACCACCATCAGCGCATAGGCAATCTCTGACGGGGCGGCGCGCCAGCGGGCAATTTCCGCTTCGGCGGTGTCAAGGGCGGCGGCAAGCTCTGGGCTGGCACCGGGGCGCAGGCTGGCAATCCGGCGTTCCATCGGCAGGTAGTAGTTTTCCCATGCCGCGCCAATTTGCAGGTTTTCGCCCAACACCCGGTATCCCGCTTGCGCCACGCGGTCGCGAATCCCCGCCATATCGGTGATCTGCGGGTATTCCACCGACCAGAAATCGCGCGCCGCCTGCGAGGGGCGCGGCAACAGGCATGGTTCCGAGAACGCCACTCGCCCCCCCTCTGCCAAGGCAGGCCGCCACGCGCGCAAGGCCTGCGCAATACCGATGAAATAGATTGCGCCCGCGCACCAGATCAGATCATACGGCCCGTCCAGCTTGGCCATATCGCCTTGGCGCACCTGCACGCGGTCGCCAAAGGGCGCAACCCGCTTTTGCGCGGCACCGACAAATTGCGCAATCTTGTCCACGGCGTCGATCCGCGCTTGCGGGCGGTCCTTGGCCAGGGTCAGCGTATCGGCCCCCGACCCGCAGCCCGCATCGCAAATGCGCGCATCGGCAGGCGTGCCCGCGACCGACAAGGCCCAGCCCAGATCGGCAGACGCCCCCGGCCCTTCGCGCGCCAGATCGGCATAAAGCGTCAGGAAGGCTTCGTCTTGGGTCAGGTCGGACATGGGCGCACTCCATCGCGCAAAAGTTTCCAGGTAACGGCGTCCAGCAAGGCTTCGAAACTGGCATCGACAATATTGGGCGACACGCCCACGGTGGACCAGCGCCGCCCCTGCCCGTCTTCGGAATCGATAATCACGCGGGTCACGGCCTCTGTGCCGCCTTGGGTGATGCGGACCTTGAAATCCACAAGTTTCATATCGTCAATCGTGGCCTGATAGGGGCCAAGGTCCTTTGCCAAGGCTTTCGCCAACGCATTGACCGGGCCACGGTCATGCCCTTCGGTATCCATCGATTCCGATACGGACAGTTTCTTCTCATCCCCGATTTTCAGCACCACGACGGCTTCGGACAAGGACACCATCTGGTCATACTTGTTCTTGCGCCGCTCCACCGTCACGCGGTAGCGCTTGACCTCGAAAAAGCGCGGCACCTGCCCCAAGGCGCGCCGCGCCAGCAATTCGAAACTGGCCTGCGCGCTGTCATAGGCATAGCCCGCATCCTCACGCGTCTTGATATCGGTCAGAATGCCGGGCAAGCGCGGATCGTCGCGCGCAACCGCAACCTCCATATCGGCCAACACCATGCGCAGGTTCGACTGCCCCGCTTGGTTCGACATGGGCACAATGCGGGCATTGCCGACCTGTGCAGGGTCGATATGTTCATAGGTGGCGGGGTCTTTGGCAATGGCGCTGGCATGCAGTCCGGCCTTGTGCGCAAAGGCCGACGCGCCGACATAGGGCAGGCTGCGCAGCGGCACACGGTTCAAGATATCGTCCAGCTTGCGCGATATACGCAGCAGGGTCTTAAGTGCCTCTGGCGTGACCCCGGTTTCAAACCGTTCGGCATAGGCGGGCTTCAGCACCAGCGTGGGGATAAGCGTGGTCAGCGAGGCGTTGCCGCAGCGCTCGCCCAAGCCATTCAGCGTGCCCTGTATTTGGCGCGCGCCTGCCTCGACAGCGGCCAAGGTGCAGGCCACGGCTTGGCCCGTGTCGTCATGGCAATGAATGCCCAGACGGTCGCCGGGGATGCCGCTGGCGATGACGGCTTGGGTGATGGTGTGGATTTCACTGGGCAGCGTGCCGCCATTCGTGTCGCACAGCACGATCCAGCGCGCGCCCGCGTCATGGGCGGCGTGGATGGCTTGCAGGGCGTAATCGGGGTTGGCCTTGTAGCCGTCGAAGAAATGTTCCGCGTCGAAATGGGTTTCGCGGTTTTGGGCTGTGCAATGGATGACAGAGGCGCGGATATTGTCCGTATTCTCGTCCAGGGTGATGCCAAGCGCATGGGTGACGTGGTAGTCATGCGTTTTACCCACAAGGCAGACAGAGGGCGTGCCTGCATTCAGCACGGCGGCCAGCACATCGTCATTCTCCGCCGACCGCCCCGCGCGCTTGGTCATGCCGAAGGCGGTCAGGGTGGCTTTTGTCGCGGGCGGGCTGGCGAAGAACTCGGAATCGGTGGGGTTGGCACCGGGCCAGCCGCCTTCGATATAGTCGATGCCAAGCTGGTCGAGCATGGCGGCAATCTGGTGCTTTTCAGCGGTGGAAAACTGCACGCCCTGCGTCTGCTGCCCGTCGCGCAAGGTGGTGTCGTAGAGATAGAGGCGCTCGCGGGTCATGGACAGCCCTGCAATTCGAGCACGTCGCCAACCTCAAGCCGCGGGTCACCTGCGACCCGCTTCGCCCCCGACCCGCCCCCCCAGGGCGGGGGCGAAATCGCCCCCACCCTCGGGCCGGGGGCTACGCTAATGTTGGCGCGGATCATTCGAGGCCCTCCAGTTTGGATGGGTCGAAATCAGGACCGGGCAGAAGGTCGACGCCAGTTTTTGACATGCGGACTTCTAAACCTGCTTTCTGGAATTGTTTCTTCAGCAGATCGAGCGCTTCGAAATTTTTCGTGCGAACAGCTTCTGACCTCACATTGGACAGCCGATCTGCCAAGTCGAACAGTAATTTATCCGACGCAAACATAGGCCTTGGTGTCGTTGAAAAATCAGCATTCAAAAGCCCCAATAAAGCCAAGTCGTTGGCAAGTTGAGCGGCGTCGCCCGATTTACGAGCCTCCGCATGGACTTGGTGCAATGCCGCAAGCGCTGCGTGAGTATTCAGATCGTCTGCAAGAGCCGCAACTATGCTGGAACTTACTTTCGTTGGGTCAGCACGCGTTGCGTCAGCAAAGTTGCTCACCGTTCTCCACATCTCGGACAGCTTAAGGTCTGCGGCGTCGGCCTTCTCCTCTGTCCAATCCATCGGCTTGCGGTAATGCGTGGACAGCATCACAAACCGGATCACCTCGCCCGGCCAGCCTTGGTCCAGCAAATCCCGCACGGTAAAGAAATTGCCCAGGCTCTTGGACATCTTCTTGCCCTCGACCTGCACCATCTCATTATGCAGCCAAAAATTCGCAAAGCCCGCATCCGGGTGGGCGCAGCAGCTTTGCGCGATCTCGTTCTCGTGGTGCGGGAATTGCAGGTCAATCCCGCCGCCGTGAATGTCGAAAGACGCGCCCAGCAGTTCATCCGCCATGGCAGAGCATTCGATATGCCAACCCGGACGCCCCCGTCCCCAAGGGCTGTTCCAGCCCGGCTCATCGCTGGCCGAAGGCTTCCACAGCACGAAATCCATCGGGTCGCGTTTATAGGGGGCCACTTCCACCCGCGCGCCGGCGATCATGTCATCGACCGAGCGGCCTGAAAGGCTGCCATAGTCGGGATAAGAGCGCACATCGAACAGCACATGCCCCTCGGCAGGATAGGCATGGCCCTTGGCGATCAGCCCTTCGATCATTGCCACCATTTGCACGATATACTCTGTCGCGCGCGGCGCGTGATCGGGCCGCAGCGCCCCCAGCGCATCCATATCGGCGTGATACCATTCGATGGTTTCATCCGTCAGGCTGCGAATGATGGCGTTCAGCTCGCGGGTGTCGCCCGCCTCTTGCATGGCCCGCGCCCGCGCGTTGATCTTGTCATCCACATCGGTGAAGTTGCGCACATAGGTGACGTGATCTTCGCCATAGACATGGCGCAACAGCCGATACAGCACATCGAACACCACCACGGGCCGCGCATTGCCCAGATGCGCGCGGTCATAGACAGTGGGGCCACAGACATACATCCGCACGTTTTCGGGGTCGATGGGCGCAAACGCCTCTTTCCGGCGGGTGCGGGTGTTGTGCAGGGTGATCTGGGTCATCCGGTCCTCTCGGGCGTGGCGCCTTGGCAGGAGGGATCAGACACGTATTACCACCCGCCAAAGCCGTTAGCGGCACATGCAGCAGCAAAGGGTGATGGTCAAGCAGGTCATGCGCGCGACCCTATCGCCACGCACCCGCCCTGCCAAGACGAAAACGGCCCGCACCTGGGAGGAGTGCGGGCCAAAATCACGGGGAGGGCATTGCGGGGAGGCGCGCGCCGCCCGTGATAGTCCTTAGCTTTCGACCTTCTTGCCGCGCACCAGCGATTGCGCGACATAGACAAGGATCGCAAAGCCCACGGCACCTGCGCCGAAAATCGCAAGGATCAGCAGCGCATCAATCGGCCCGCCCATATGTTGCAGGCCCGAGCGCGTCACCCACAGCACGAACCAAACCGCCGCGATGCCGCCGATGGGCATGGACAGTTGCGCCAGCAGGAACTTGCGCATCGACATTTCGCGGTCGCGGATCAGCACGTAAATGTAACCCACGGTGATTACCGCAGCGACCACGACCATGGCCCAGAACAGACCGGCCCCAAACATTTCCTCAAACACCGCCAGAATGGTGCCAAGCGTCATTTCTTCCATAATTCACTCTCCTCTAGCAGGCTTCATCTTGCCCGAAATACTCGCGGGGGGATGCGGCGCAGCCGCATGGGGGCAGCCGCCCCCTGCCCCCGCCAAATCAGGCGCGCCCGCGCAGCATGGCGTTATAGGTGGCTTTCAGCGCGACTTCTTTCATCAGCCACGACACCCACAGTTCTTCCAAAGGCGCGATCACGCCGGGGAAGGACGGGACAAGGTGGTCGTTATAGTCGAATTCGACCAGCATGGCGCGACCGATGCGGGTAATCAGCGGGCAGGACGTGTAACCGTCAAAGGTCTTGGTGCCCTCGCGGCCCTGAATCTCGCTGATCAGATGATCTTCGACCACCGGCTGGTGCCATTTGACGCTGGCCGCGGTCTTGCCCTTTGGCACACCGTTGATGTCGCCAATGCCAAACACATTGGCGTAGCGCGCGTGGCGCAGGGTTTTCTGGTCAACCTCTATCCAGCCTTGATCGGTCCATTTGTCGGCCCATGACAGGCCCGAGTCGCGCACGACCTGCGGCGCGCGCTGCGGCGGGATCACGTTGATGAAATCGAACGCCGTGGTCACATCGCCCTCTGGCGTGGCAAAGGTCGCGGTTCTCGCGCCCGCATCCACCGCTTTCAGAACATGGCTCCAGCGGTAGTTCACGCCGCGATCATCGAACAATTGCCGCACCCTGTGGTCAACCACCGGCACGCTGAACAGGTTGGGTGCTTGCGCGTTATAGATCAGTTCCACCTTGTCGCGGTTGCCCTTGCGGCTTGCGATATCTTCGGCAAGGAATGTGATCTTCAGCGGCGCACCGGCGCATTTCATTTCGGTTGCCGGGCGGCCAAAAAGCGCCACCCCGCCTTGGTCGGTGAATTTGTCAAGCGCGGCCCATGTTTTCGCCGCTTGCTCGGGCCCGGCATAATGCGCGGTGATGCCGGTATCGGGGCCGGTCATGTTCAGATCGAACCCTTCGATCGCGTCCCAATCCAGTATCAGGCCGGTGGCGACGATCAGGTAATCATAATCTACCCGCTCTCCGCCCAGCGTGGTGATGCGGCTGGCGTCCGGGTCGATCTCTGCGGCGTAATCGGCAATGAAGTTGATGCCGCGCGGCAACCAGTCCGTGGTTTGGCTGATGGAATAATCCGCGCTTTGCAGGCCCGCCGCGATAAGCGAGAAACCGGGCTGGTACCAATGTTCAGCGCGCCCGTCGATGACGGTGATCTGCGCGCCTTCCAGACGTGCCGCAAGCCGGTTGGCAATTGCCGCACCGCCCGCGCCTGCGCCAAGGATCACGATCCGGGCCGAGGTTTTGACGGTTTGTGCCGTGGTTGCAGCCCCGGTGGTAGCAAGGGCCGCGCCCCCTGCGGCAAGGGTCATAAAGCCACGCCGGCTTAACTGACCTAGTTCAAATCTGTTCATTGCGGCCCCCCATTTGGTCGGTATACATCAGGATACTTTATCACATCGATACATTCGTATGCATGCGCAGGCAAACAAATTAACATGTTTTCATGCTGCGACATATTGCCATAAGCCCACATCCGTTAACTTGATTTCGATCAAAGCCGTCCAAGCGGTCCGGCCTTTAAGGTGTGTTCAGGGAATTTGAATGGAACCGGGGCTTTGCCTGACCCCAGAGGAGTAGACATGCGGCTGACGACCCGAACCAACCTGGCGCTGCGCACCCTTATGGTCTGCGCGGTCAATACCGACCGGCTGGTGCGTAAGCAGGATGTGGCCTGCGTCATCAATGCCTCTGAAAACCATCTGGCGCAGGTCATCAACAAACTGGCGCAAGAAGGCTTTATCACCACACAGCGCGGGCGGCATGGCGGGTTCAGCCTGAACCGCGCGGCCAGTTCCATCGGCGTGGGCGAAGTGTTTCGCGCGTTCGAGGCCGACTTGCCGCTGATCGAATGTTTTTCCGAGGGCAATACCTGCCCGTTGAAAGACCACTGCCGCATGGGCAAACATCTGAAACGCGCGGTGGACGCGTTCTATGGCGCGTTGGATGACCTGTATCTGTCCGATCTGACCGATTGCAATGACGGGCTGGAAAGGCTGTTGCAGCTTGAAGGGCCGAACCTGCCGCAGCAATGTCAGCCCGGTTCGCACAAGCCCGTCACGGCAGAGGCCGCCTGACCCAACCCTCACGCAGCCGTGATCGCGAGCCATGAAACTTTGGCCCGCATGCTCCCGTTTCCCGTCTGTCTTGTAACAGATGGGAAAGAGACCAATGAAACACACCATGCTTCTGGCCAGCCTGCTGACCGCCACCGCCGCCCCCTTGGCCGCGCAAACCGCCATCGGGCTTAGCGGCGACCGCAGCCTGACCATGATCGACCTTGGCGCCGGGGCTGTCACCGGCACCATGGATGTGATGGTCGAAGGCCGCCTGCTGGGAATTGACTACCGCCCCGCTACCGACACGCTGATTGCGGTGACGGATGCGTTCGAGGTGGTCAATATCGACACGGCCACCGGCATGGCGACACCGCTTGTCACCATGTCCATGCCGCTGCCCATCGAAGGGAACACTCCGGTGATCGTCGATATCAACCCCGCCGCAGATGCGCTGCGCTTCATGTCCGGTACGGTCAACCACCGGATTAATCTGAGCACCGGCGCGGTCATGGTGGATGGCAGCCTGCATTGGGACGGCATGGATGGCGCGCCCATGGTGGGGGCCACGGCCTACAGCAATTCCTTCGGCAAGCCCGATGCAACGGCGATGTATAACATCGACACCGGTGCGCACGCCCTGCTGCGCCAGACCGCGCCGAATGACGGCACCAATGTCGTGATCGGCGAATTGGGCGCGATGGTGGAGGGGCCGGTGGCCTTTGACATTGCGACCGATGCGATGGGTATAAACACCGCGTGGCTGGCCGCCAATGGCGCGATCCACACGCTGTCGCTGGACAGCGGCATGGTCACCCAAAGCTGGGAGATTGACGGGCTGGATATAACCTTGCGCGACATGACCGTGATGGCCGCAGGGATGTAACCTTCCCTTTCCGTCGACATGGCCGCGCGCCGGGGCTTCACCGCCCGGCGCGCCAATGACTACGGGGCATGTCGGTTCCGCTCGTTGGAACTTGTTCATGCCATTGCCGGAACCAACGCGGAATGGCAGATGTGCATCATCTGACGATGGCTCTGGCCGTGTCGCGCCAAGGCGGTCTTGCCGTCGCATGTCTGAAAACGAGAGCGCCCGGGGCGGTAACCGCGCCATTATGCGTGGGAATGTCGCAAGCTTGGTCTCATTGAGGAAGTCAAGCCCAACTTGACCGCGCAATGAATTGATTTGCCACGCCAATCGCGTAATCTTACAGCCACGCGTATGGTATTGTAAAATCGAATGACCTCACAAGCTTTTAAACCGTCGCGCCTTCTGTCTGCCGCGTTCGTGTCAAATTAACGCCGGGATTGACGGGGATGCTGCGGGAAGTAGCGTTTCAGGAGAGCAATATGCACCCGGTGTTTAACCCGTATCGACCATCAAGGGTTCTTTGTGCCGATAACGGGGTAACACCCTTTGATCCGGTCACTCACAACCGCGAAGCCTTCCGGGCCGGAGCGCAGCGCCGGACGCCGCACTTGCCCACGATACGGCTGTTCGGACTTGATCTTGTTTCCGACATACCCGAGCACGTCATTGACCAGATGCTGAATGCTTCACAAGCGAGAGTGGCATTCGTCAACGCTCATTCCGTGAACGTTTCCCGGAGCGATGCGAATTATCGGCGCGCGTTGCTGACGGCACACATACTTTTGCCCGATGGGGCGGGCATGGAGATCGCGGCGAAAACCCATGGAATGCAATTCATGGCCAATCTGAACGGCACCGACTTGGGGCCGGAACTGGCACGCGCGCTTGCCGCGCGCGGTATGTCCCTGTTTCTGCTGGGGGCCGCGCCCGGTGTGGCTGACCGTGCGGGCAGCAAACTGCAACAGATTGCCCCCGGCCTGCGCATTGCAGGCACGCGCGACGGGTTCGACGGTTTGCGCGACCCACAGGCCGCGATTGACGCGATCAATGCCAGCGGGGCCGATATGGTCTGGATGGCAACCGGCGTGCCGCATCAGGATCTGTGGTTGGCAGAGCATGCCAGCGCCTTGCAGCCGCGCTATGTGATGGGGGTTGGCGCGCTGCTGGATTTCCTGTCGGGCCGTGTCTCTCGTGCGCCGCTGTGGATGAGGCGCGCGCGCCTGGAATGGCTATGGCGGCTGGCTCTGGAACCGCGCCGCATGTTCGGGCGCTATGTGATCGGCAATGTGACCTTTCTGGTCCATACCCTTGCCCATCGGCTGCGGCATGGGCGATCACGCTAAGATGAGCAGATTTTCCCAGTCGTTGCGCAAAATCGCCGTATTCCGCAGGTAACGATGCCCTGTTCCAAATAGAGTGGTGGCATGAGACCTGACATCAAACGCTTTTTCCCATTGGCCGGACTGGTTTGCGCCATTGCGGCAGGGGCATGGTATGGAACGCGCCCGCCAGCGCCGCTGGATCGCAGCGCGCGGCTTGCACATTACGACACGCCCTTGCCTGCACCGACCACGGCCATGGGCAAATATTACTTGGGGCACAGCCTGATCGGCCCCGATATTCCGGCATTCGTCATGCAACTGGCCCAAGCCGCAGGCGACACGGGCGCGTTCTATCACAGTCAGCTTGGCTGGGGTGCCAGCCTGCGCACCCATTGGGAACCAGACGAACCGATTCCCGGCTTTGACGAGATGAACCTTCCCCCCGCCTATCGCCCTGCCAAAGAGGCGTTGGAAAGCGGCCGTTATGACGCTTTGGTGCTGACGGAAATGGTCGAGTTGAAAGATGCCATCCGCTGGCACGATTCGGGGCGCTATACCGCGCTTTGGGCGCAATTGGCGCGCGACCATGCCCCCGATATCCGGATCTACAAGTATGAAACCTGGCATGAGCATCTGAACACGTCCGATTGGTTGGCCCGGATTGACCATGACGCCGAAGCGCTATGGGAAGGCACGATCCTTGCGCAGGCCAAGGCCTATCCCGGCGTGGGAACCATCCATGTCATTCCTGCTGGCCGCGCCATGGCCGCCTTTGCCCGCGAATTGCGCGCGCGGGGCGGCGTGCACGGTATGCCCGACACCGACGCGCTTTTCACGCGGACCGAGGACGGAACACGCGACAGCATTCACCCCAGCGACAAGGCCGCCTATCTGATTGCGCTGGTGCATTATGCCACGCTTTACCATGCCGACCCGCGCGGCCTGCCGCACCGATTGCAGCGCGCCGATGGCTCTGCCGCCGATGCCCCCGCCCCAGAGGTTGCCGCACTGATGCAACAAGTGGCGTGGGATGTGGTGCGCCGCACCCGCGCGACCGGGGTGTCGCAGAACGCAGGGGATAGCTGATGCGCTGGCTGGCTTTGCTTGTCGCGCTGCTGGTGCCGATTGCCGGCGGGGCCGACGGATACCTTTCGCCGCGCGACGCGGGCGCGCCGCGCTGGCTGGGCATGAACCTGACCGAATTGCGCGACTACCAACCGCAACGCCCCTTTGTGAATGTCGCCCGCAATGCGCGGCCGTGGATGGCGCACCGCACCGGCCAATGGGGCGGGTTCGAACATGCTGACCTGCGCCGTCTGGGCGCGGTCGATGCGCGGGGCTGGCCACGTTTTGTCCCAGAAGGCGCGTCGGCGCTGGCCAGCCTGATGCTGGTAGACCTGCCCGAAACGGCGGGCGCTGTTGCGGGCAATTACCGCGTAACATGGACCGGACAGGCGGATGCGCAGATCACCGGGCGCGTGGGCGGCACGCGGCGGCTTGGCCCGAACACGATGTGGTTCAGCTACACGCCCGGTCCCGGCCATGTCGAATTGCAGCTTCGCAATATTGACCCCGACGCCCCGATCCGCGACATCGCCGTGGTGCACCAAGACCATGTCGCAGCATATGAGGCCGGCGAGGTCTTCAACCCCGACTGGCTGGCGCGGGTCGATGGCATGGCCGTGTTCCGCTTCATGGAATGGATGAACACCAATTACACCGAATGGGCCGAATGGGACGATCGCGCCCACCCCGAGGCGTATACCTATACCGATGGCGCGGGCGTGCCTTTGGAGGTGATGATCCGTCTGGCCAATGACACCGGGACAGAGCCATGGTTCACCATCCCGCATCTGGCCGATGACGGGCTGATCGTGCGCATGGCCGAAACCATCCGCGACCAGCTAGACCCCGGCCTGCGCGCTTGGATAGAATTTTCGAACGAAACTTGGAACTGGTCCTTTCCGCAGGCCAACCATGCCCGCACGCAGGCGCAAGCGCGCTGGGGCAATGGCGATCTTTGGCAAGAATGGAACGCCATGCGCGCGGCGCAAATGGTGCAGATATTTGACCGGGTGTTTGACGGCCAGCGCGACCGGTTGGTGCGGGTTCTGGCCACGCAAACCGGCTGGCACGGGCTGGAAGAACAGCTGACCGCGCCAAGCTGGCAGGCCGAAAGCCCTAAAAACCCGGCGCCGCCCAGCCTGTTCGACGCCTATGCAATAACGGGCTATTTCAGCGGCCTGCTGGGCAATGATGAAAAGATCGAGATGACTCGCCGCTGGCTGCACGATGCCCGCGCGCAGGCCGAGGATGAGGGCCGCGCCCAAGGGCTGAGCGGCGATGCCCTTGCCCGTTTCACACAGACCCGCGCGCATGACATACTGCGCCCGCGCCTGATCGCGGAATTGCGCGATGGCGCGATCAGCGGCGACCGGCGCAACACGGTCGCGTCCTTTCTGGACAGCGACCTGCCCTATCACAAGGCCGTGGCCGACCGCTGGGGGCTCGAACTGGTGGCCTATGAGGGCGGCACGCATTTGGTAGGCGTTGGCTCGCATATGCAGGATTCAGAGCTGACGGCGCTGTTCATGGACGTGAACTATTCCCAAGGCATGGCAGAGCTTTACACCCGGTTGCTGGAAGGCTGGGTGCGCGGCGGCGGTGGGCTGTTTGCGCATTTCACCGATATTCGCACGCCGGGCCGCTGGGGCAGTTTCGGCGCGCTGCGTCATCTGACCGACCGCAACCCGCGCTGGGATGCCCTGGTCGGTTTCGACCCTACGAAAGTTTCACAATGAGTGCTGTCATTTCCGTCATCATCCCCGCCAATAACGAGGCCGCCTATATAGGCCAATGTCTGGCCGCGGTTCTGGACAGCGACCCGGTGCGCGGTTACGCGATCGAATTGATCGTTGTGGCCAATGGCTGCACCGACAGCACGGTCAAGGTCGCCCGGCGCTACGAGATGCCCGCCCGTGAACGCGGTTGGGTGCTGAAGGTGCTGGAGCTTGCCGAGGGCTCGAAGATCAAGGCGCTGAACGCGGGTGATGCCGCCGCGATTGGCCGTTACCGCCTGTATCTGGATGCCGATGTGCGCATCAGCCCGCCGCTGCTGGGCCAATTGGTGGCAGAACTGGCCACGGACAGGCCGCGCTATGCCACGGGCACACCGCAAATTGCCCAGTCTGACAGCCGTCTGACGCAGCTTTATGCGCGGTTTTGGCAAAGCGTGCCGTTCAACCGCAGCCATGCGCCGGGCTTCGGGCTGTTTGCCGTGAACGTGGCCGGGCGCGCGCGATGGGCCGAATACCCTGCCGTCATCGCAGATGATACATTCGTGCGGTTGCACTTCGCCCCGTCAGAACGCGTGCAGGTCGCGGCACGCTATACATGGCCCATGGTCGAGGGGCTGGCGCGGCTGGTCCGCGTGCGCCGCCGTCAGGACAAGGGCACACGCGAGATTGCCGAACGCTTCCCAGACCTGATGCAGAACGAAGATAAGGCCCGCCCCGACATTCTGGCGCTGGCCAAGGCCGACCCGGCAGGTTTCGCGGTCTATGCGTTGGTTGCGCTTATGGTGCGCATGAGCCAGCCTTTTGCGGGCAGGGAATGGTCACGCGGGCGCTGAAACACCGCGCGCCGCCTGCACGAAGGCGGCGATCCGTGTGGCATCTTTGATGCCCGGCGCAGCTTCAACGCCGGAAGAAACATCGACCTGTTGCGCGCCGGTCAGGCGCACAGCCTGCGCCACATTGTCGGGCGTCAGCCCACCTGCCAGCATCCAAGGTTTTGTCCAATCGCGCCCAGCGATCAGCCGCCAGTCAAAGGACAGCCCATTGCCACCGGGCAGGGCGGCGTCGGGTGCGGGCTTTGCATCGACCAGAAGCTGGTCAGACACGGCTTCGTATCGTGCCAGTTTCGGCAGGTCGGCAGCATCGGCAATGCCCACGGCTTTCATGACCGGCAGGCCGTGACGCGCGCGCAGCGCCGCAACCCGTTCGGGGGGTTCCGCGCCGTGAAGCTGGAGCATGTCAATGGGCACCTGCGCAAGGATCGCATCCAGCGTCGCATCATCCGGGTCCACGACAAGCGCCACCTTGGCCAGCCCCACCGGGGCCGCGACGGCCAAGGCGCGCGCGGCGTCAACCGACAGGTGGCGCGGCGATTTCGCAAAAAACACGAAACCGGCATAATTGGCCCCGGCGGTGGCCGCCGCTTCCAGATCGCGCAAAGACGTCAGGCCGCAAATCTTGACGCGGGCGGCAGGTGTCATCAGCGTTACTTCGCTTCCAGAACGGCCAGCACTTCGTCTTTCTGCGCAACCGACGGGGCGGCTTTCTGGAACTTCTCCAGATCGCTTTCCATCGCGGCAACGCGGCGGCGCAAGCGGGCGGCTTCGGCCCGATAGCTATGTTCGCGCAGCCATTCCCAGATAAAGCCCAGCATCAGCCCTAGCCCAATCGCCAGCCCCAGCAAAATGAACAGTGGCAGGCCGAAGCCAAAATTGAACCCGATCAGGTTTCCGATCGCCTCGGGGAACAGTTGCACCGACACGAATTCTCGGTTCGCAAGCGCTATGGTTGCCAGCAGGATTGCCAAAACAGCCGACAGGGCGATTCGCAGATAGGCCATCATTCTGGGGTCACTCCTCGATACCGTTTAGCCGGTCGCGCAGCAGCTTGCCGGTCTTGAAAAAGGGCACGGCCTTTTCGGCCACTTCAACGCTTTCGCCGGTGCGCGGGTTGCGCCCTACGCGGGCATCCCGCTTCTTGACGGAAAAGGCCCCGAACCCGCGCAGCTCGACCCGCTCACCCCGCGCAAGCGCTTCTGTGATCTCATCGAATATGGTCGCAACAATGCGTTCCACATCACGCTGAAACAGGTGTGGGTTTTCTTCCGCGATTTTCTGGATCAGTTCTGACCGGATCATCCAAGTTACCCCCGCAAGCCCGCGCATTCACTGCGCTTTTCCCACTTCTATAATCAAAACACCGACCTAACGCCACATAAACCGTCAGCTTATTATTCGAACCGGTGGATTGCTGCCTAGAAAGCCGGTTGGGTCTGGCGGCGCCGTTGCAGCATGATGACCAGACCCAGCAGCAACAGCGCCGGAATGTAGAAAATCTGCTGCGGTAACCTGTCCGCTTCAACCGACACAGTAACAAGCTGCACCTGTTGATCGCCGTAGAAGTCGAAATCACCCAGTTCTTCCTGATAGGGCGTGCCGAACATCGGCTCGTCCAAGGCGACGCCATCGTCAGACGGCATCAGGATCAGACCGGTTTCGTTCAGCCGTTGCTCTGGTGGCGTGTCATCCACGATCAGCCGCAACGTGGTCGAGCGCAGCGCTCCGGTGTTGAAATCCGGCCCCTCTATATACAGGCGCAATTCATCATCCGCTTCGGCATTGGTCAGCACGTCTTCGAACTGGGTGCTTGGCTGAGTTTCGAATGGCGGTTGAATGCGGTCCAGCCAGAAATTGGGCACAAACAGCGTGAAGGCCACCAACAGCAGCGCCGCCGATTCCCACAGTTTGGAGCGCGCAAGGAAATAGCCCTGCGTGGCGGCGGCGAACAACAACATGGCAAAGGTCGCCACCACGAAGATGAACAGCGCCTGCAAAATGCCTGCCGTGGTGCCAAGGTCCACACCATAAAGGATCAGCGTGGGATTGTAGATGAACAGGAACGGCAGCGCCAATGTGCGCATACTGTAGAAAAACGCCGTGAAGCCGGTCTTGATCGGGTCGCCCCCCGACACAGCGGCGGCGGCGAAACTGGCCAGCCCCACCGGCGGCGTAACATCGGCCATCAGCCCGAAATAGAACACGAACAGATGCGCGGCGATCAAGGGCACGATCAGCCCCTCAGAGGCCCCCAGCGAGACCACGACCGTCGCCATCAGCGACGACACCACGATGTAATTGGCCGTGGTCGGCAGACCAAGCCCCAGCACAAGCGAGAAGAGGCCCACCAAAAGCAGCATCAGGAACAGGTTGCCCATGGACAGCAGTTCCACCAAGCTGGCCAATTCGGTGCCAATGGGCGTGCGCGTAACGGTGGCCACGATAATGCCCGCAGCCCCGGTGGCGACCGCGATGCCGATCATGTTGCGCGCGCCGGCGATCATGCCCTCGACCAAGTCGGAAAAGCCTGCCCGCAGATGGGTCATGAACGCCCCTTCGCCGCGCAAAAGCGCCTTGATGGGGCGTTGCGTCAGCATGATGAACAGCATCAGAAGTACCGCGAAATAGGCCGATTTCGACGGCGATTGCCGTTCCACCATCAGGAACCAGACCAGCACCACGATGGGCAGCAGATAATGCAGGCCGGTTGGGAAAACCTCTGCCATCTTGGGCAGTTTGACTTCCTCGGCATTGGGATCGTCCAGATCCAGATCCGGGCGTTTCGCCGCAACCCATAGGCAGGCAAAATAAATCGCGCCCAAGGCCAACAAGATCACAAGGCCGGAGATACCGGGCGCAGCACTGCGCAGCCCGTTCACCCCAAGGATGACGCCGTAAAACACCGCACCCGCGCCTACAAAACCCACCGCGACCTTGCCCAGCATGGCCAGCAGCGAGCCGCCCTGCCCCAGCGCCGGGATACCGTTGCGCAGGGCTTCAAGGTGGACGATGTAGATCAGCGCGATGTAGGAAATGATCGCCGGAATGAAGGCGTGCTTGATGACCTCAATGTAGGAAATGCCGACGAATTCCACCATCAGAAAGGCCGCAGCGCCCATCACGGGCGGCATGATCTGCCCGTTGACAGAAGCCGACACCTCGACCGCGCCCGCCTTCTCAGAGGTGAAGCCCACTCGCTTCATCAGCGGGATGGTGAAGGTGCCGGTCGTGACCACATTGGCAATGGACGACCCTGAAATCAGCCCCGTAGCACCCGACCCGACCACGGCGGCCTTGGCAGGCCCACCGCGCAAATGGCCCAGCCCAGCGAAGGCCAATTGGATGAAATAGTTGCCCGCGCCCGCCTTGTCCAACAGCGCGCCGAACAGCACGAACAGGAACACGAAGGCGGTGGACACGCCCAAGGGAATGCCGAACACCCCTTCGGTAGACAGCCATTGCGTGTTGATAATGGCGGTAAAGCTGCGCCCGTCATGCGCGATCAGGTCGGGGATCAGCCAGCCGGAACCGAAATAGCTGTAGGCCAGAAAGATACCGCCAACGATGGTCAGCGCAGGGCCAAGCGCGCGGCGCGAGGCTTCCAGCATCAGCGCAACGCCGACAACACCCACCCAGATTTGCGCCTGCGTGGGCAGACCGGCGCGCGCGGTATCCGAAATCTCGCGCGCGAACCACAGCACATAGAACGCGCAGCCCCCCGCGACGATGGCCATGATCCAGTCAAGGATCGGAATGTGCCTGCGCGGCGATTTCTTGAACGCCGGATAGGCCAAAAACGCAAGAAACAGCGCGAAAGCCAGATGCATGGGCCGTGTCTGGTCGGACCCGATAACCCGCGCACCGGGAATATATTGCGCGAACTGGAATTGCAGATCGGCAATCCAGACCTGAAAGGCCGACCACAGGAAGGCCACGCTCGCAATCAGCAGCGCCACTTTGCGGTTTGTCGGCTCGCGCCCGCCCGAATCGGTGCTGGCAACAAGATCCTGCAATTCCTCGTCGGAAAAGCGGCGGTCGCTTTCAGGCGTTTGCGACATGGTGTGTCCTTCGAAATGTCCGGAAAGGAAAGGCGCGACCACACCCCAAGGCGGGCCGCGTCCCCGTTCATGGCCCCCGACAGGCGGGAACCATGCAGATCACATCAGCCCAGGGCTGCTTAGTCCATCAGGCCCGCTTCACGGTAATAGCGTGCCGCACCGTCATGGATCGGGGCAGAGTTGCCATCGGTGACCATGGTCTGTGCATCGAGAATGTCGAGCGCAGGGTGCAGCGCCTTGAACTGGTCCAGATTCTCGAAGATCGCCTTGACGACATTGTACATCACGTCATCCGACACGGCGGTCGAGGACACAAAGGTCGCGCCCACACCGAAGGTGGTCACGTCTTCCTCGTTGCCGCGATACATACCACCGGGGATGGTGGCCATGCGGTAATAGGAATTCTCCTCGACCAGCCCGCGGATCGCGTCATTGTCCACGTTCACCAGCACGGTGTCGCAGGCGGTTGTCGCTTCCTGAATGGCGCCCGACGGGTGGCCGACGGTGTAGACAATCGCGTCCACATTGTTGTCGCACAGCGCCAGCGACTGCTCGGCGGGCGGCAATTCGGTGGCTTGCGCGAAGGTGTCCACGGTCCAGCCCATCGCTTCCATCACCACGTCCATAGTGCCGCGCTGACCGGAGCCGGGATTGCCGATATTCACGCGCTTGCCAGCGAGGTCATCGAAATTGGTGATGCCCGCATCGGCGCGTGCGACCACGGTGAAGGGTTCCGGGTGCAGCGAGAACACGGCGCGCAGGTCTTCGAACGCGCCGTTTTCTTCAAAGCTGGACGAGCCGTTGGCAGCATGGAACTGCCAGTCCGACTGCGCGACGCCGAATTCCAGCTCGCCCGAGCGGATGGCGTTGATGTTGAAGATCGACCCGCCGGTCGATTCCACGCCGCAGCGAATGCCGTGTTCCGCGCGGTCACGGTTGACCAGGCGGCAGATCGCGCCGCCCGCGGGGTAATACACACCGGTCACGGCGCCGGTGCCGATGGAAATAAAGGTCTGGTCTTGCGCCATTGCGGCCCCGCCCAAAGCGGTTGAAAAGGCGAAAACGCCGGCTGTCAGATGTTTGGTCATAGTATCCTCCGGGTTGAGTGTGCCGCCACTGAGCGGGCGGCTTGCAGGGCGCGCGGATGGCAGAGTTTCCCCTGCGACCATGCGCCCCATAGGGTTAGAGGACGATGACGGGCCGCGAGAGTCAAGCGGGGCGGCCTAAAAAACAGGCGGTTTACCTTGGGTCAGCCCGCTTCGACGCCCCTGCCCGTTTGCGCGCCAGAGCGCCAGCACCGTCGCGGGCGGTGGCGCTGCTATGGGTGGATCTAGGCACTTTATGGAAGCCAAGCCCCTCCTTAGAAGATCAGCGCACAGACGGACACCAAAGCGCCGCCGCGTGGGGCCGCGACGGCGCTGGCGCGGCGGGCTTCGCCCTTGATTCCGCGCAGTTGTGCAGGAACTATTGGTTCTTGCGACAATATAGCTAAGGCAATTTGATCGGCACTTCTTTTGTTCCTTCTCCTCGCCAACCAGTCAACCTCCTACGATCAGCCATTTTTCCCCGATAACCAACCAAGTAAAATGTGAATACCTCAACAAGCCATTGACACATCACCCATAGTTCTACTAGTTCAAAGCCATTGCGCGCAAACGATTTCTTCTCAGAGTGGATAATTGAGTTTCTCGCTTCTGAAAGAATAGTGAAACCATCTATTCCGTTATTTTGATAGGAAAATTCTTTCAACCCAATAGCTTGCTCTAGTGGATCAGATTGCAGCTTTATGAATGCTGCACAAGCGCGTGCTCTATCTGCAAATTTTCCACGTTGAAGCAAGTCAGCGCTCCATTTGGCATGCTCCCTAAGAATATGGTGAACCAATATCTCTAGTGCACTGAATGATGATATGAGAGCAAGTGAAAGGCTCGTATCTCTTGACGAGTTGGAAGCTCTATAGAAGTCGGACGAATACGTTAGAGGCAAATTCGAAGGCTCTGAATCAAGAAATTCATGATATGCTTTCGCAAAAAAACCAAATTCATTCTCCATTTCGATATCAAACCAATTCGAAGGGCGTGGAAAACGATCAAACTTTGAAAAACCAAGGAGCCAAAAATGTTCGGTCTCATCGCCTCTGCATTCCACATGCCCGACACCAACACCATTCCCGGATGCAAACGTTAAAACCTTAGACGCACGCCAAATTTCTTTCCATGCGGAACTATAGTCCACAGCATATTTTTCTTCAAAACGCGCCGTAAGAAGACCGGTAGGTATTACTTTACCAGAAATGCTTTCTTTGTCCTTAATTTGACTTTGAACGCTACTAAAAGGCTGATATTTATAATTTACACCATTGGCTTCCCACTCTAAGCCACGCTGATTGAAAAACACCAAAGGTCCATTTAGAATGACAGCACAAGCTTCTTTAACTTGACAAGGTCTTCCGAACAGCAATGGTTCCGATGTTGGCCCAAACTTTAGTATTGTTCTGTCATCACTACTATAGGTTTGACTTAAGCAAAGGAATTTGCCTTCCAAAAAACTCGATCCAAAGGATATAGCGTTATCAAAGTTTTCAAGTGCAATTGAAACATCATCACACTCTAGAATAAACCTAGTCTTCCAATCTCGGGTATAACGAAAGGCTGATTTCGTTATACCCATCTTCTCGACTTCGGGAGCAGCATTAACGAAGTTAAAGTTAATATCGCTCAAATTCTCACCATCAATGCCGTCAAAGCTTTCGAGTGTATACATTTTTAACCATATTGATAGTTTCTTCACGAAGTTCCAGAACTGAACCAGCTAGCCGGGCCATCCCCTCACCCCAACCTCTCCTCCACCACCCCCACATACCAGCTTGCCCCATAGGGGATCACCTCGTCGTTGAAGTCGTATTGCGGGTGGTGCAGGCCCGGCCCGTCGCCCGCGCCCAGCACGATATAGGCTCCGGGGCGGTCTTGCAGCATATAGGCGAAATCCTCGCCGCCCATGTTGAACCCGGCTTCCACGCATTGCCCCGACACGTCCAGCGCCGCCGCGCGGGCATACTCGGTATGTTCCGCATGGTTGACCATCACCGGGTAGCCGCGCAGGAATTCCACCTCTGCCACCGCGCCAAAGGCCTGCGCGGTCCCCTCGGCCAGCGCGCGCAGACGCGCCTCTGCCAGATCGCGCACGCCCGCATCATGCGTGCGGATGGTTCCCACCAGCGCCACCCGCGCCGGGATGACGTTATGCGCGTGGCTGGACGTATCCACCCCGCACACGGACAGCACGATGTTCTGCGTCGGATCGGTGTTGCGCGACGCGACCGATTGCAGCGCCACGATCAGGTGGCTGGCCACCAGCACCGGGTCGATGGTCCGGTCCGGTTTCGCGGCATGCCCGCCCTTGCCTTCGACCACCAGCCGGAACTCATCCACTGCCGCATAGAACGCGCCCGCGCGGATGTTGAACTCGCCCAGCGGGTGGCCGGGGCGGTTGTGCAGGCCGTAGACCTCGGTAATCGCAAAGCGTTCCATCAGCCCCGCCTCGCACATCACCTTGGCGCCGCCGCCGCCTTCCTCTGCGGGTTGGAAAATGACCGCCACGGTGCCGTCAAAGGCGCGCGTTTCGCACAGGTATTCGGCAGCGGCCAGAAGCATCACCATATGCCCGTCATGGCCGCAGCCATGCATCCGCCCCGGCACGGTGCTGGCATAGGGCAGGCCCGTCGCCTCGTTCATTGGCAGCGCATCCATATCGGCGCGCAGGCCAATGCAGCGGCCCGGCCCGTGGCGCCCATGGATCAGCCCCACAACGCCAGTCAGGGCTATGCCCTCCTCTACCGTATCGCAACCAAAGCTACGCAGCTTGTCGGCCACGACCGCAGCCGTGCGGTGGCAGTCGAACCCCAATTCGGGATGGGCGTGAAAATCGCGCCGCCAAGCTGTGTGGTCGGGCAGGCGCGCGGCGAAACGGTTGCGGAGGGGCATGGCGGTTCCTGTCACGAAAACTGCACATAGGCTATGCCGCGCCGCACGGGCCTGCAAGCGTGCGAAAGCGGTTTCCCCCGGTGCGCGCTTTGGGCTAGGGTCGCGGCCATGAACGCGCCCATGACCCTGCCCGCCCTTTCCGATGACCAGTCCCAAGCATGGGACCGGGTATCTCATGCGCTTGAAGCGGCCGGGATCGACCTTGATACCGGGCAGACCGGCCCCATGCCAGAGGGGCGCGGCACGGTGCTGGCCATTACCGGCAAGGCGGGGTCGGGCAAGACGCTGCTTTTGGCGGGGCTGACCAAGGCGCTGGTGGCCGCAGGGGTCGAGATCGTCTCTGGCGAGTATGAACCCCGCAAGCGCCGCGACCGCCGTTCGCTGGCCGTGCTGGCCCCCACCAACAAGGCGGCCTCTGTCCTGCGCGGGCGCGGTGTGCCTGCGACCACCTTGCACCGCATTCTTTATTCCCCGGTCTATGACCCGGAATATGAAAAGATCGCCGAATGGCTGGCAGGCCAAGCCTCGCGCCCCACGGTCGAAGGGCTGGATGAAGCCGCGCTGGATCGCGCTGCGAATTTCTACGCCCAAACCCCGTCCATTCCGGGGGCGCTGGCGGCGGCGGGCCTGCGCGGGTCCGATTTCATCACCGGCTGGAAGCGGCGGGATGACCCGCTTGACATCGGCTTTGTCGATGAAAGCTCCATGCTTGATGCGCGCCAACTGGATGACCTGAAAGAGCTGTTCGGCACTCTGGTGCTGTTTGGCGATCCGGCGCAGCTTGCCCCGGTGGGCGGCGGTGGCGACATGGTTTTCGACCATTTGCCAAGCCCGCAGAAAATGCACCTTGCGCGCATCCACCGGCAGGCTGCCGACAACCCGATCTTGGATCTGGCCCATGCGCTGGCCGATCCCGACCTGTCGTTTGAGCAGTTCGAAGAACGCATCGCCGAAGCCGCCCGCGCCGATGACCGCGTGCTTATGGCCGAGCGCGTGGACAGCGACCTCATGGCGCGCAGCCCCGTGCTGGTGTGGCGCAACGCCACCCGGTTGCGGCTGATCCACGCGTTCCGCGCCGCCCATGGCGCGCCCGAAGATTCGCTTTTGCCGGGCGAACCGCTGATCTGCGACGGGCTGGAACTGCCGCTGAAGCACCGCGCCAAACGCATCGACCTTGAAGCGCGCGGGCTGATCAAGGGCGCGCAGGTGGTCTATCTGGGACCGGGTCGCAAACCCGGCTTTTCACGCCTGCATATTTTCGGCGCGCCCGATCCGCAGATTTCCGTGGCCTCGATCGTCAAGATCGAAAAAGACCCGAATGAAGACCCGTTCATTCCCTTCGCCGCCGCAATGGGCGCAGCCTTCGTGCATGGCGCGGCTTGCACCATCCACAAGGCGCAAGGCTCGCAATGGCCCGATGTGCAGATCTTTGCCCCCGACCTTTACGCCGCCGCGCGCGCGGGCCGAACCGAAGGCGGTATCGCACTCTGGAAGCGCCTCGCCTATGTCGCGATCACGCGGGCAGAAACTCGGCTGCATTGGGTCATCCGCAACCGTCTTGCCCGCCCCAAAACCGACCTGTCCACCGAGGATCTGGGCCAAGACCCCGCCCCATTGGCCCTGCAAGGCGAATAGACCTTCCCACTTCATCCTTGCCCAAATATCCTGGGGGTGAATGGGCGCATCCGCGCCCAGAGGGGGCAAAGCCCCCTGACCGCAACCTTTCGGAGGCCCCATGCGCTGCGTTTTCGTCCAGTTCCGCTGTATCCCAGGCAAGACCTACCAAGTCGCCGACGCCATCTATGACCGCGAGGTGGTGTCGGAACTCTATTCCACTTCGGGCGAATACGATCTGATCGCCAAGGTCTATATCCCCGAGGACCGCGATGTCGGACATTATCTGTCAGACGCGCTTTTCGACATCCCCGGTATTAGCCGCACCCTGACCACCATGACTTTCAAGGCCTTCTAAGCGCGCAAGGATCGCCGCGATCACCGCCCCCTGCGCCGCCAGAAACTGCCGATCACCTGCTGGCGGCATTGCGGCCTGGCGCAAGGCAGCGCTCATCAAGGTGCCATTGCCATAGACCGGGTGGGCACAACCATGGCGCCTTCGGTGTTGGTCGGCCCGCGTGGCATGGTCCAGCATCCGCGCCAATTGCATTGGCCAATCTTCCTCGCGCCTTGCCAGCAAAGCCCGCGCGGCGGCCAGTATATCCCCTTGTGTCACCGGGCGCATGACCAGCCCCAAAGCTGGCGCGTGCGCCGGGGCGCAAGCGTCGACGCGCCCGCGTCGGCGCGGGGTGGGCGGGCGGGCGCCACGGCGCGCACGCGGCTCACAAAACCACCTCGGCCCGTGCGAACGGCCCCGGTCCAACCACGTCTGAAACCTGCGCCACCTCGACCGCGAAGGCTGCGCCTGCGCCATCGGCGGCCTGCATTGCAGCGCTGTAAACGAAACCCGGCATGGCAGTTGCTTCCTCACGCAGCACCGTGGTGCCTTGGCGTATCCGCACAAGATAGCGCTCATAGGCTTCCGCCAGCGGCACTTCGACCGCGCCCCAAGCATCGCCGCCCGACCGGGTGCGGCGGACCCAGCCCATTTCCAGATCGCCGCCGGGCCGCAGCCGCAGCCGCAGATGCGCAGGCCGGTAGGGCCGCAGCCCCACGCCCCGCGCGGTCAGGCTGAAATCGCGCTGGCTGGCATCATCCAGGGCGCGGCTGGCCGGGCCGATCCGGTAGTCGCGCAACAGCCCTAAAGCGTCGGGCGGCAGGTCGATCTGTTCCAGCCGCTCATCCAGCACCACCAGCAGCGCGCCCTCGGGCCAGACATCTGGCATCACCCCGTCGCTGCCCTGCTGGCCGCGCAGACGGCGGCGCAGGGCGTAGGTGTCGGGCGCGATCAGCTCTGCCTCGGCAAATTGCAGCACTTCCCACTCCGCGCCCGTGCCGATGGCCACAAGGTTTGCGCCGCCCAGCACATCGACCGGCAAGGCAGAGGTTAATCCGCCGCGCAGCATCCGCACCACCAGCGCCGGGCCATCGTCCCACCGCCCGGTGGGCGCAGCAGGCAGCGCGGTTTGCGTCACGCCCATATGCAGGGCAGAGGCGATCAGCGCCTCTAGCGTGAAGCGGTCGGTGCCCGCGCGGTGGTGCAACGCCACGGCGCCGGGCCAAACCCGCGCGGATACCCCCAGCCATGGAGCATGGGCAATCGTGCTGCCGGGGATGAGCGGCAAGTCCAGCACCACAGGGTGCACCGGGCCGGGGGCTGTATAGCCCATTGTCGGCCCTGCCCCCAGATCGGTTTCGCCAAAGCCGTAAACGCCGGGGTCCACGCGGGTGGCTTCCATCTCTCGCGGGCCGGACAGGGTGGTGCGGTCAATGCGCCACAGCGCCGATCCGGTACTGGTGACCAGTTCCACCACATCGCCCGCGCCCAGCCCGCTGGAGGGCGGCAGCGCGAAACGGGCCTGGTCGCGCGCGACGCGGGCCTCTGTCAGCCAGCGTTCCGCGATCAGCCGCGCTTCGCCTTCTGGCAGCACCAGCGGCAGGTCCGACCCCGATGCCCGCGCGGCACTGGCATCGGGAAAGACCGCTTCGGCCGTGCGCAGGTCGAAATCGCCACCCTCGGCGACAAAACCTAGCCGGATACGTCCGGCGTCTTCGGCCATGGGCGCGCGAATGCGGGTCAGATCGCCGCCATCGCGGCGCACAAGATCGTCACAGCCCAGCCGCGCCAGCGCGCGCCCGTCGCGCATGCGAAATTGCAAAACCCCGTCGCGTTCCACCGCATCCACGCCGTAAGCCAGCATCAGGGCTTGCAGCATCGCGCGCGGGCTGTCGGTAGAGGGCACAGCCATGCCGCGCACCACGCCATGCACGCGGCTGACATCCACCGCGCCCAAGCCCGCGCGGGCGCAGATTTCGGCGATCACGGCATCAAGCGGTTGCGCCGTGGCCCGCCCCGTCACCCAATGCCCGCGCGCCCAGTTTGCCCCATCGCTCCACAGCGCGGTATTGCCGGGAAACCACGGGTAAGGCCGCACATCCCACGCCCAGAGATGCGCGCGGCCAAGTTGCACCATGGGGCCTTGGTAGAATTCAGAGATGGGGTTATTGGCCGGGTCCGCCCAGTAGCGCTGCACCGCGCGGATATACTGCATCTGGATCGTGTCGTCGCGCCAGCCGCGCGAAAAATAAGGCGCGCGGCTTTCGGAAGATTTCGGGTCCAGAAACACGTTGGGCTGGTTCGTGCCCCGGTCGATCGCGGCGCAGCCATATTCGGTGAACCAGATGGGTTTCGAGCGCGGCTCCCAAGCCGTTTTCTGCGCCGCGCGCAGCCCGCCCACCCGGTCGTGATGGTCATTTTCCCACCAGCCGCGAATGTCCTTGTAGCGCCAGATCCAATCCTCGGCCCAGTCGCTGGTGTCGCGGATGGGCGTTCGGCGCTGTTGGTCGCGGTCCAGATCGCTGGCATAGAACCAGTCATACCCTTCGCCGCCCGCGACATTGGCGGTCAGGTAGTCAAGATTATAGATGCTGCCCCAAGCCGCATCGGCATGGTCGGTGCCGTCGCGCCAATCCGACAGCGGCATGTAATTGTCAATGCTGACCGCGTCGATATTGGCATCTGCCCAGAGCGGGTCCAGATGAAAGAAGCGGTCGCCCTCTGGCGTGATATAGCCGAAATATTCCGACCAATCGGCGGCATAGGTGATCTTGGTATCCGGTCCCAGCAGGGCGCGCACTTCGGCGGCCAAAGCGACCAGCGCGGCCACGGCGGGAAAGCTGTTGGCGACCCCGCGAATTTGCGTCAGACCGCGCATCTCAGAGCCGATGCAAAACGCATCCACCCCGCCCGCCGCCGCACAAAGGGCGGCTTGGTGCAGGATGAACCGGCGGTAGCGCCAGTCTTCCGGGCCAGAATAGACGACCGCACCGGGGCTGACGGTGAAATCGGACGCGCTGGCCGTTCCGAAGAAATCGGCAACCTCGGCCTGTGCTGCAAGGGTGCCATCCGGGCTGCCCGCCTGCCCCGGCGCTTTCGCGGTCGTAATCCGCCCGCGCCATGGCAGCGCGGGCTGGTCGGGCGCATCCGAATACGGGTCGGGAAGGCCATTGCCCGCAAGCTGATCCATCAGGATGAAGGGGTAATACACCACCTTTTGCCCGCGCGCCTGTAGCGCTGCAATCGCCTCTATGACAGAGGCATCGGCGGGAGTGCCGCCATAGACCGGCTGGCCGTCTTGCAGCGGCACTTGCGGCGTGTCGCGCGCGGCCCGCCCGGCGACCGACCATGGGTAATCTGGGGCGGCGCGGTCGGGAAATTCGACCTTGGGTTCCACCCGGCAATTCCCCGCGCGCAGGTCAGACCCGAACCATGACACCACCATCACGACCGACTGGCAATGCGGCAACTCGCGCGTCAGTGCGTCCAGCCCGGCTTCCAGGTCGGTCAGCCCGGTGGGCGAATTCAGGTTCATCGGCATATCTGCGACGTCGACCACCTGCCCGGCCAGCCCGGTTTCGGTGCCGGACCCGTCCCGCGCGAAGACAGGCAGCGCGGCATAGGTGAAATCGCCGGTTCCAGGCATCAGCGCCACGCCCTGCACAAGGCCGGTCATGCCTGTTGGGGCATTGACCGCGCGCATCACTTCGAAAGACAGTTGCGGCACCCGGTTGCCGTAAGCAGCCAGTTCCAGATCCTCGATCACGACATAGGCAATACCGCGATAGGCGGGCGCGTTGCCTGCGCCCTCGACCGCGTCAATCAGCGGGTCGGGCAACTGCTCCTCTGACCCCGTGTAAAGCCGGATGTTCAGGTCCGACGGCGCAATTTCCTGCCCATCCGCCCAGATCCGCCCAATGCCAAGGATCGGCCCTTCGCACAAGGCCACGGCCAGCGAGATTGAATAGCTGAATTCCTTGATTTTGGGTTTTTTCACCAGCTTGCCGCCCCCACCAGCGGTGGTGACGGTTTCAAAAAATTGCGTGCTCCAGATGACTTGCCCGCCCAGCCGCACGCGGCCCCAAACAACGGGCACGGGCGCGCCTTCCAGCGCGCCGGTCAGCCGCAGGCGTTCGATCCGGCCTTGTTCAATAACTTGGCTGCCGCCGCCCATCAGCCGTTGGTCGATGACCCGGCCCAAGCTGGCGCCCACCGCGCGGCCAATGACCATGCCCGACAGGCCCAGCACCGCGCCCCCAAAGCTGGCCCCGACAGAGGCACCGACTGCGGAAAGAACTAATGTCGCCATGGATCACCTATGCGTCTGGAAGGGGCGGAAAGTTGAACCGCGCCACAATGCGGCGCGCCCAAGGGGCAGACAGCGGCGCGCGGATGACACCTGCGCGCGGGCAGGCATGGATGAAGGCGCGCCCGCCCTCGCATTGAATGCCCAGATGTTTTGCGCGCGCACGCGGGGCCAAACGGAACAGCAGAACTTGTCCATCAGCCGGGGCCTGCGCCGGGGTCAGGTGACGCAAAAGTGCGTCATGCAGCGGCTCTCCCGCGCCTGCCTCTGCCCAAGACGGGCTGTAGGGCGGCGGCAATTCGGCCTCTGCCCCGTAGCGCGCGCGCCAGATGCCCCGGATCAGTCCAAGGCAATCGGCCCCCGCACCCGGCACACTGGCGCGGTGGCGATAGGGCGTGCCCAGCCAGCTCGTGGCCAAGGCGACCGGATCGCGCATTATGACCGCCATGCGCCGCCCGTGTTGGGCTGCTCGGCCTTGGGATAGGCCGATAGCCAATCTTCGCCCGGAATATGCGGAAAGCCGCGGAAGTTCAGGAAATTGGCAAATTTGTTGCGGCAGGTGCTGGCCTGCTTGTCGCAGCCTGCTTCCAGCCGGAACAGATCGCCCACCTGCACCGGGGCGCGCAGGGCATCCCACAGCGTAATGCGGCGGGACGTGCCGCCTTGGTCCAGCCGCATCAGCGCCACCAAGCCTTGCGCCGCGCCGCTTAGCGCCGTCAGGCGGCCATGCGTAAACCAGCCCGGCGCGAATGCGTCCAGCCCTTCGAACAGCAGCGCATCCTCGGCGCGGCCTGCCAGCGCAACCTCGGCGGCAAAGCCCGGCGCGGCGGTATTGAAGCGGCACGCGCCATCGCCCAGCACCGCCGAACAGGCGGCGTGGTAGACACGCCCGCCCTGCGCATTCAGCGCCTCTGACAGGCCCCGCAGTTCGGCGCGAAACGCCTCTCCGGTGCGGGTGATCTCGCCCAGTGATCCGCGAAAGAGCACACGGCGCTGCGCCACATCCTGCCAGTTTACCTCCCATATGGTCAGTTCCGCGCCGTCATAACGCCCGGCCATGATGTCAGCCTCGGTCAGCCCCGCATCGCGCAAGGCGCCCACGGCCTCGGAATTGTCCACGGCCAGCCCTGTGACCTGTTCCAGCGCGCGCGCGGTCAGGCCCGCTTCGGCGCGAAATATCATGCCCTCGAACGCCAGATCACGGTCATGGTCGGTGAATCCCAAGGTTGCGCCATCCGATCGAGTCAAGGCCCAAGCGCGGGCAATGGTCGTTGTGCCGCTGGCCAGATGGTCCGCAAGCGTCATATCCGCACCTCCAGCACCGGCACAGATGGCAGGCTGCCCGCCTTGAAGCTGGCGACAGAGACCTGCACCAGATCGGTGTCAAACCGCACCGGCACGTCGAATTCGAAGCCCGCGCGCACCTCTGCGCCCACATCGGGGGCGCGGGTGAAGGTCAGCGTGCCCGTGGTCGTGTCCACGCTATAATCATCGCCCAGGGTCAGCGCGGTCTGGCCGACTCCCGCCAGCACGCTGCCCGCAACGGGTTTGGCAATCGCGCGGTAAACCGTCTGCGCGCCAGAGCGATAGGCCTTGCGCAAGGCGAAATCGCGCGTCACCCCGTCACCCGTGCCGATCAACTGGTCGAATGCAGTGATCGGGCTTGACGCACGCGCAGAGCGGTAATCGCCCCAATCCTTCCAGCGAAAGCCGTGCAAGCGGCCTTGGCGCGCCTCGAAAAATGCGATCATGGCTTCCAGATCGTCCAGCGCGCGCAGGCCCGCGCCCGCGTCATAGCGCCTGCGCGACGCGGCCCAAGGCGTGTTGCGTTCCTCATACCCATTGGCGAGTTCGACTATTTCGGTGCGCCGTTCCGGCCCGCCAAGCGCGCCGAAACTCAGATTGGCTGGAAAACGAATTTCATGAAAAGCCATGGACTTGCCCCCTTATCTTCAAGCGTTGCGTTGGCTGCGTGCCAGCAGGCGGCCCATCTGTGCGGCAATCTGTGTTTGCGAGCGTTCAAACCCCGCCACATCGGGGGTCGAGATGTTGAAGGTTACGTTGACCGCCCGCCCGCCGCCCCCCGCGCGCACGCCAAGCTGCCCATCGGCCCCGCGTTGCAACGGCAGAATGGCCTCTGGCCCCGCTTCGCCCATCAGCCCGGTGGTGCCGCCGCGCATGGGAAAGGCGGTCGCCTGACTGATCACACCGCCCTGCGCAAAGGGCAGGATGGACGACATCGCGCCATTGACGCCCTGCGCAAGCAACCCGCCAAAGGCGTTTTGCACCGGTTTCATCGCGGCGTTATAGACGCTGTCGATCATGGTCTGGGCAATGCCGCGCAGCGCGTCTTGCAGGCGCATCCCGTCGAAGATGACGCCATCGAAAGCGCGCCGCAGACCACCGGCGAAATTGCGCGACAGCCCGTCCACCTCGCGGCCCGTGAAGGTCATGGTGCGGCCCAGAGTGCCCAATTCGCTGTCAAATTGCGCCACCAGCCCGCCCGCTTGGTCTAGGCGCGCCTCTAGGGCGGCGATTTGGGCTTCGAAGTCCGTTAGTGTCGTCATGGGGCGTTCCTTTCGGCGTGTCGGGGTAGCGCGCGGCCAGATCGTTCAGCCGGTCGCGGGTCAGCGGGCCCGCGCCTGCTTCCAGCCCCGCCATAAGCAGCAGTTCCGCGGGCGTCAGCGCCCAGAAATCGCGCGGGTGCAGGCGCAACTGGCGCAGGCCAAGCCGCATCAGCGCGGGCCAATCCAGCGCCGTCATGGTGTTGCAAAAGCGCGGGCAAGGCACAGCGCGGCGGCCCGCGCGCAGGCGGGCATACCGCCTGCGATCTCGACCGTCATCAGGTCCGCCGCGTTGCCCTGCCAGCCGCCACCGCGTAGCCCTGCCACGATAATCGCCAGCACGTCGCGGCTGGCGATCTGGCCGGATTCCAGCCGGGTCACAAGGTCGAGCACGGTTTCCCCGTCCAACCCCGCTTCCAATTCGGCCAGCGCGCCAAGGGTCAGGCGCAGGGTATGGGGCTGCCCGTTCAGAACCAGTTCCACCTCGCCCGCGAATGGGTTTACCATCAGGCCCCCCCATCGGTGATGAAGTCGAGTTGCCCGGCGCTGGCGAGCGACAATTCGAACGTGGCCTCGCCGTTATGGCTGCCCGCATAATCCAAGCCGGTGATCTGGAACGCGCCTTCGATAATGCCGAAATCGGGGATGATGACCTGAAATTCCGGTGTTTCGCCATTAAAGAAGATGGCGCGCGCGCGCTCATCGGTGCCTGCGTCGCGGAACACCCCCGCGCCTGAGATGCTGGCCGATTTCACGCCCGCACCACCCAACAGTTCGCGCCAGCCCCCGGCGCTGGAAAGCGACGTGACATCAACGGTTTCTGCGTTAAAGCTGATGCGCGTGGCGCGCAGCCCCGCCACCGTTTCGAACTGGCCATCGCCGGTCATATCCACCTTGACCAGCAGGTCTTTTCCGTTCTGTGCGCCCATCGGGGTGCCCTCCGTTAGTTGCGTTCAATCCTCGACCCGCGCACGAAAGCGCAGGTCGATGCGGCGGGTCTGGTCGCCTTCGATCTTGCGGGCCTCTGCCCGGTCGAACCACAGCGCCACCAGCCGCCCGCGCGAGAGCGCAAGCGCGGGTGCGTCCAGCAGCTCGGCAATCCGCGCGGCAATTGCCTTGGCGGGCAGGAACCCGGTGGCGTTGGTCAGCACGCTGATCGTCAGCCGGTGTTCCGCGCCGTGGCCGGTTGTGTCAGAGGCATCCGTTACCTCTTCCGGGCCGATCAGCGCATAGGTGGCGGGCGGTGTGGCGGGTGGGATCGCGTCATAAATCGCGCCGCCCAGCAGCGTGGCCAATTCACTATCGGCGGCAAGATGCTGAAAAATCGCCGCTTGCAGCGCGGGGGAAAGCTGGTAGCTCATGCCGGTAGCTCCTCTGTCGCGGTGCAGATTAGGTAGCGGCCTTGCGAGTCGGCCTCTGCCACGGTCAGAATGCGGTAGATGCGCTGCCCTTCGACAAAGCGTTGGTCGGGGCGCGGGCGGCGGTCGCTGCCAAAGGGCGCGGCGCGCAGCGTGATGCGCAAGGCCACCTGTCCCGACGGGCCCAAAGCGCCAAAGCGTTCCTGCCCCGTGCGCGCGTCGATCGCGGCCCAATGGGTGCCAAGGCTGTGCCATGTGGTTGTAAACCCCCCGGCCCCGTCGGGCGTGGCCACCGGGCTTTGCAGCACCAGCGCGCGGCTCAGGTTCGGCGCGCTCATGCGCCACCCCCAAGGCGCAGGTCGCGCCAGCGTTCCAGAAGGCTGCGGATGCCGAAATCCATGTCTTCGGACGCGCCGCCATCGCGGTTCTCATAGCTTTGCGCGGCCAGCAAAAACACCGCCTGGCGCAGGTCGGCGGGGATGTCGCCCCACATACCGAAGCCCGCTGTGAAGACCACCACCGCCTGCCCGCCCGTGGGAATAGGCGGCAATATGCTGCCCGTGGGCACAAGGCGCGGGCGCGGGCCATCGGCCTGCAAAGCGTAGCGGGCGGGGTCGATCACGGTTGCCGCGCCGTCGCGGGTGACGAGCGTTACAGAGGCCACCGCGCTGACCGGAGCCACCGGCAAAACCTGCCCGCAGTCAGTACGCCAACGGGCCAGCCGCAGCGACATATCACGCGCGATCAGCGCGCGCGCCGTGCGGCCTTCGACCGTGGCAAGGGCCGCGCGCAGATATTGTTCCAGCAGCGCATCTTGCGTGGTGTCATCGGCAAAGCCGCTGGACAGGCGCAGATGATCGCGAAAGGCGGCAATCGGCAGGGCGGCAAGCGGAATGGGGCTGTCTATCAGGTCCATGGGGGCCTCTTGCATGGGAAATGGGTCGGGTGCCCCGCAACCGGGGGACGGGGTGTTACAGGGCACCCTGCCCCGCCGCGACATCCGCGACGGGGATCGCGTATGCGCCTTAGCTCAGGCCGAATTTCAGCAGCTTGATCGCCTTGAAGTCGGACACATCGCCGCCCACGCGCTTGGTCGCGTAGAACAGCACATGGGGCTTGGCGCTGAACGGGTCGCGCAGGACGCGCATGTCGGGGCGCTCGGCAATGGTGTAGCCCGCGTTGAAATCGCCAAAGGCAATGGCGTAGCTGTCCGACGCGATATCGGGCATGTCTTCGGCCACCAGCACCGGGTAGCCCATCAGCCGCGCGGGTTCACCAGAGGCCAGACCGTCCGACCACAGGAAGCGGCCATCGGCATCTTTCATCTTGCGCACGGCACCGGCGGTTTTCGAGTTCATGACGAAAACCGCGTTGGCGCGGTAGCTGGCCCCCAGCGCATAGACCAGATCCACGATGGAATCGGCGGCGTTCACGCTTGCGAAATCGCCATCGGCACCGGTGGCGATATAGCCCAGGTTGTCCCATTCCCAAATCGCGTCATCAACCTTTGGGTGGTCCAGAAAGCCGCGCGGCTTGTCCACGCCGTCGCCATTGATAAAGGCCGCCGCTTCGGCGCGGGCAAATTTGCCCGCAATGCGGTCTGCCAGCCACCCTTCAATATCGAAGGCGCTGTCATCCAGCAGCCGCTGGCTGGCCTTGGGCATGGCCGACAATTCGTGCAGGCGGATGGAAATTCGGTCAATCGTCGGCGTGTCGGATTCGGCCAGATTACCCGATTCCGTGGCCCAGCCCGAAGAAATATCAGTATGATCCACCAGCACATCGAAAGAGGAGCTCTCGACCATCACCACCGATGCAATTGCCCGGATGGACGCCGCGTTATGCAGCACGCCGCGAATGGTCGCAGCCGTGGCCGGGTCCACCAAATAGCCTCCCTCGGCGGCGACAGCGGTGTTCAGCCCCTTCGCTTCCAGTTGCAGCCCGCGCAAATCGGCCTCGTTGCCGGAGCGCAGATAGGCGTCGAACGCTTTGTGGTGCAGCGTGTCTGCCGCATCAGTGCGGTCCAGAACAGGGCGGGCGGGGGAAAGGGCAGTCTTGCGGTCCAACATGGTCAATCGCTCTTCGGTTTGGGAAAGTTTACGGGTGAGATCGGCCTGAAACGCGTCAAACTCGGCGGCAAAGCCGTGCCATGCGGTTTTCAGTTCGGGAGCGTCGGACATCTCGGGCGCAGCGGGCTGGCCCGCCGCCTGTGGCGCGGGTGTGGTCATGGGTCTCTCCTATGACAATCGGTGGATTTCGGGTCTTGAGGGCCAAGCTACCGCCTGCCGCCCAAGATCGGGTGAAAGCAGCGTGCGCTATGTTAACCGCGCCGGGGCTAAAGCTGTGCCAGCGCCGCCCGTGCAGCCCGCAGCCTGGCGGTCAGCAGCGACAGCTCGTCCAATTCGTCCGACTTGCGGTCAATGCGCGCGGTGGCCTGCATGGGAAAGGTCACAAGGCTCACTTCCCACAACTCCAGCTCCAGCAGCCGCCGCCCGCCACCGGGCACGGATTCGGCGCGCAAGGTGCGATAGCCGATGGACAGCCCATCGACCGCCCCCGCCGCCAAAAGCGCCTGCGCTTCGCGCGCGCGGGCCACATCGGGCAGCAGGCGGCCCTTGACGTATAGGCCCGTGGCGTCCTCGCGCACCTCGTCCCAAATGCCGATGGGCTGGGCGGGGTCGTGCTGCCACAACATGCGCACCGCGTCACCCTTCGCAGCCAACCGCGCGAGCGAGGCGGCATAGGCCCCCGCCATCACCGTATCGCCGCCGCGGTCGCGCTGGCCGAAAATGCTGGCATAGCCCGCAATCTCATGGCCTTCCACAACCCGCAACCCCGGCGCGGTGCCGGTGAACTTGTATTCCAACATGGGCAAACCCTTTCCTATGTCGTCAACTGCACCAGCGCCAGCGCGCCATGCAGCAAAACCCCGGCGGCCACGCCATAGACGGCCAGCCACAAGCGGCGCTCCAGCCGCTCCACGGCTTGCTCCAGCCGCATAATGCGGAATTCCAGCGCTTCCTTGCGGGCCTCGAACACGCGTTCTTGCGCGTCAATGCGGGCCTGCGCGGCCTCGAAACTGTCATACAGGTAGCGCGAGCCGCCCACTGCGCGGCGCGCGCTCATTGCTCCTCCAGCCGCGGGGGCAGGCCCAGAAGGGCGCGCTTCTCGGCATCAGTCAGGAAAGACGCCTCGCCCACGCGCCGCCAGTGCTGGTCGCGTTCCACCGCCAAGGCGGGCACTTGGTCCAGATCGGGGCGCAGGGTCAGATCACCGGGCAGGAAATGCGACATCCAATGCGACAGCGCCGCAGTCACGCGCGTTGCCATGGGCAGCACCGTCAGCCGGTAGAACGCGCGGTTGGCCTCTTGGTAATTGGCATAGGTCGCATCCCCCGGAATGCCCAGCAACATGGGCGGAATGCCAAAGGCAATCGCAATCTCGCGCGCCGCCGCCTCCTTGGTTTTCTGGAACTCCATGTCAGAAGGCGAAAAGCCCATCGGTTTCCAATCCAAGCCGCCATCCAGCAGCATCGGTCGGCCCGCATTGCGCGCGCCGATGTGATGGGCCTCCATCTCGGCTTGCAGGCGGTCATATTGGTCCTGCGTCAGGCTGCCATGGCCATCCACGCCGCGATAGACAATCGCACCCGTGGGCCGCGCGGCATTGTCCAGCAACCCTTTCGACCAGTTGGAGGCCGCGTTATGCACATCGACAGCCCGGCTGGCCGCTTCCAACGGCGACAACCCGTAATGGTCGTCTTGCGGGTGAAAGGACCGGATATGGCAGATCGGCCCCACACCGTCTTGCATGGCAAACCGGTGCGCCCGTCCGCCGACGCGGTATTCATAGGCCACAGGCCAGCCGTCAGCCCCGGGGACAACCCGCATCCGGTCCGCGCGCAGAATGTGCAATTCCTGCACCCCGCCCAAGGCATCTGGCACGGCTTCCACATAGGCATTGCCCGTCAGCAAAAGCTGGCCATACAAAGCCTCCAGCAACTCGGCCCGCCCCTGCCCCGGATTGGGCCGCGCCAGCAGGTCCAGAAACGGGTGGCGCTCGTAGCGGGCCTCGGCATCTTGCAACACCAAGGGCAAAGCGGCGGCGGCCTCGGCAATCAGGCGCACGGCGCGAAAGCCCACCGGGTTGCCAATGAACCCGGCCCGCGCCAGCGACACGCCATCGCGCATCTGGCCCACCGCGCCCACGGCTTCGGGCAAGCGCGCCCCCAGCCGCCCGGCCATCAGCGGGCCAACGGCGCTGGCCTTGGCCTCTTCCACCGGACGGGCCGCTGTTTCGGGCGCACGCCCCTTGCGCAGGAATTCGAACATATCCGCCTCTCCAAAACCTGCCCCCTTCATCCTTGCAAAAATATCCTCGGGGGGCGCGGGGGGCAGACAGCCCCCCGCCTGCATGGATCAAACCCTAACGAAAGGATATGAACGCGGCGCTAGCCCAGCGTGCGCAGCTTGGGCTGCGACCAACGCGCGGCAGGGGCAAGCATCAGCTCATGCAAGGCCCAGACCAGCGCATCCACCCGGTCGGGGCTGCCGGTGCCGGTGAACCCTTGCGCGGTCATCAGCCCCATCTGGTCCTCCAATTCGCGCAAGGGCGCGGCATGGAACACCCGGCCTTGCTCATACAAAGCCGCCACAGGCTCCGCCCGCACCGCCTTGCCCCGCGCGGCGTGAACGGCACGGTAGGGGACCAGCGGGTCCACCTGCCGCAGCACCTCGCCCACAAGGTTGCCGCCTTGGTTCACCTCGGCCACGATGCGGTCGGCGCCATGGCGGCGCGCGGCGTCTATGGCCGCCTGCGCCCAAGCCGTGGGCGAAGAGGCGCGCAAGGATGCATCCTCCAGCACATAAGCGCGCCAGTCGGCGGGCGGCCCTTCTGCCCACACGCCGGCAACGACAATCCCGCACAGGTCCGATTTCGCGCCAGAGGACACCGCCGGGTCCACCGCAACCACCACGCGGCTTAGCCCCGGCACATCGCGCACCCGCGCGCGCGCCAGCAGTTCCAGCGGCCAAAGCGTGCCCTCGGCATCGGCCACAAGTGCGCCGTCCAACTCCTGCCGTTCCAGATGCGTGCCCGCATAGCGCGCACGAATTTCCGCCAGAAAGGACGGGGCCAGCCACGCGCGGTTCGCTTCGGTTGCGGCATGGGTCATCACCGTCGATGGCGCGGCAAGGATTGCTTTCAACGTGTCTTGGTTGCGCGGCGTGGTCGTGACCAATTGGCGCGGATGCGTGCCCAGCCGCAACGCGAATTGCAGCATGTCCCATGTCTCTTCTGCGCGCGGCCATTTCGCCAATTCGTCGCACCATGCCGCGTCGAATTGCGGACCGCGCAGTGCCTCTGGGTCCGACGCGCTGAAGCATTGCGCCACCGCCCCGTTGGGCCAGACCAAACGGCGGCGTGTCGCTTCCCATTGCGGCAGGCGGTCGGGGGGCGAACAGGCCAGAATGCCGCTATCGCCGAAGACCATCACCTCGCGCGCTTGGTCATAGGTTTCGGCCACCAATGCCACGCGGCGCGCGGTACCAGCATCCAACGGCCTCGCCCCCTCAACCATGTTGCGCACCCATTCAGCACCCGCGCGAGTCTTGCCTGCGCCGCGCCCGCCAAGGCAGACCCATGTGCGCCAGTCGCCCGCAGGGGGCACTTGGTGCGGGGCGGCCCAGAACGAAAACAGCCAAGGCAAGCTGGCCAAAGCGTTCTCACTCAGGCTGTCCAGAAACGCCGCCCTCTCCATGGGCGGCGCGCAGGCGATCCAGTCGGCGGGCGATCTCGTCTCGGGCGGCGTGCAGGTCAAGAGCGGCCCCTCCGACCGGCCCAATGCCCTTGAGCTTTTGAATATTGGCGCGTTCATGATAGGCAATCTCCAAGGCTTTGCGCAAACTGCGGAACTCTTCGGCAAGCTCTTTCCCGGTTTGCGGTGTGATCTCATCATACCCTTCCAGCAAGCGCGTCAGCCGCGCGATGCTGAGGGCCAGCAACTGCTCGGAATAGGACACCATGTTTTCCGGCGTCGGCCCTTCCGGGGGCGTGTGGCGTGTGCTCATTCGGTCTGCCTGTGCTGTTGGTCCCCCTTGGCGCGTCTTGGGCGCAGGGGGCAGGATAGGCGGGCGGCGTGAAGACCGGGTTCGGGCAGCGCACGGCGGGGTTGTGGGTGGCCCCCGTTTGGGGGATGCTGGTGCGATTGGATCAGGGGATTTGAAGGATGGATGCGGCGGAACAGGCGTATGAGGCGGCACGGGCCGAGATTGCGCGGGTGAAGGCAACTGTTGGGGATACGCTGTATTTCGACGCCGAAGACTATCGCGCCCTGACGACGCTCCCGCCAGAGATTGCAGAACTGACGGGGTTGGAGACCCTCGTCCTCCGCAACACCCAGATCACGGACCTCGCGCCCCTCGCTGGGTTGACAAGGTTGCAGACCCTCGTCCTCCGCAATACCCAGATCACCGACCTCGCGCCCCTCGCTGGTTTGACGGGGTTGAAGCGCCTCGACCTCTGCAACACCCAGATCACGGACCTCGCGCCCCTCGCTGGGTTGACGGGGTTGAAGCGCCTCAACCTCCACAGCACCCAGATCACGGACCTGCGCCCGATTGAAGCTTTGCACAAGCTGAGGACAGATATCCTCGGCCTTACTTTCCAAAACACGCCTGCCGCCGACCACGACGCCAAGCTAACAGAACTGGCCGAACTCGAAGACACCCAGGACCGCACTCGCCAAACCCTCGCCTACCTGCGCAGCCTGCCGCCTTGGCCGGACCCCTACACCCCCGCCGCCACCCCGGATGGCTCCCCGCCCAAGCCGATTGGGGGTGTGCCAGAGCGGAAGAAGATCAAGACTGCGCAAACGCAAATCCAGCATCTGATCCATAGCGCGACCGTCACACGTATCAGCGCGCAGAATTTCGCAACTCAAATAGAAGCCGCGCTGAAAGATATGCCAGCCTCGTATGGTAACAGGCTTGCCGAACCGTTCCAAACAATGCTCGATTTTGCAGAGGTTCTGCGCAACCTCGCGCCAGATAGCGAGCCACCATCGGACCCATTGGACCGCGCGCATCTGGAATTGCGGATCGCTCAGCTTGAAACATTGGTCGACCGCCTGACACGCCAGCTTGCGGATGAAACATTGGCACGCGAAGCGGCAGAGGCTTTGGCGAAAAAAGAAGGGTTCTGGTCAAAGTATAGGCAGAGCGCAGGATGGTTTTCTGGAGCCGCCACGGTTTCAATAGCCACTGTCGGTGTGCCAACCGCTGCGATCTATTTTCTTGGAGTGGAGCATCCTTTGGTTCAAGCGTTTCTAACCGCCATGGGACGCTTGCCCAAAAGCTGACACATCCGTAAACACTCATCACGCCCCAGCGCGACACCCCGCGAGCGCACGCCCCCCGGGACGCAGGCAAGGCCGCCCAGAGCGCATAGGCGGCGGTGCCAAATTTCGCTTGGGGGGTCGTCAGTGCTTGGGTTTAGGGGCTGGTTTCAGCAGCCGGGGTGCTGAATGGGGTCACGCCCTGATGCCGTAACTGGCGTTCGCGAAAGGGCGCGCAGCTATGGCGACAGCGAAAACCCATCAACGGTTTTGCTCTGTCTGACCGCCCCAGCTTGCGCCCAATCGCGCCGCAGCTTCTCATTCCGGCCCCGCGATCTGGCTGGGGATCACCCCATCCAGACCAGCTTCAGCGCGATGCCCCACATCACCAGCGCGATCAGCCCGTCCAGCACCCGCCACGCGCGCGGGCTGGCAAACAAGGGGCGCAGCAGGCGCGCGCCATATCCAAGGCTGAAAAAGAACAGGAACGACCCCATGACGGCCCCTGCCCCAAAGCTGAATTCCGCACCCGGAAACCGGGTCGAGATGGTGCCCAACAGCACCACCGTATCCAGATACACATGCGGGTTCAGCCATGTCAGCGCCAGACAGGTGGCCAGCACGCGGCCCAAGGGCGCAGCCTCTGCCCCGCCTGCGACCACCAGCGCTTCGGTTGACCGAAACGCACTGACCGCCGCGCGCCAGCCATACCAGCCCAGAAACGCCGCCCCCGCATAGCGCATGACCGGGTCCAGCCATGGCAGCACCAAAGCGATCCGCGCAAAGCTGGTCACACCCAGCACGATCAGAGCCGCGTCGGATATCGCGCAGGCCAGAACCACGGCCAGCACATGTTCGCCCCGCAGGCCTTGGCGCAAGACAAACGCGTTCTGCGCGCCGATGGCCAAGATCAGCCCAAGACCAACACCAAGGCCGGTCAGAAACACGGAAAGTGTAATCATTTCCGCGCTGCCAGAGTGTAATGCATTGACATGAAACCCCTTTGCCTCAGCTTTGGCTAAAGCATTCCCCGGTAAAGCGAAACCGCAAACATGAGCTTTGACAACATCGCCGTTCTGGACTGGTCGGCGGCCAGCACGCCCAAGCGCGGGCGCGATTCGATCTGGCTGGGTCTGGCCGGGCCAGAGGGGGTGCAGGCCGAAAACCTGCCCACGCGGGCGCTGGCCGCCGAACGGCTGGCCGCCCTGTTTAACGCCACATTGGCGCGCGGGGCGCGGCTGTTGCTGGCCTGCGATCTGTCTTTCGGCTTTCCGGCAGGTTTTGCGCCGGTCGTGGCCGGGCAACCCCATGCGCTTGCGGTCTGGGATTGGCTGGCGCGCCACATTCAGGATGACGCCAGCAACCGCCACAACCTGCGCGAGGTGGCGGCGCTGGCGAACGGGCATTTCCCCGGCAGCGGCCCATTCTGGGGCAATGGCGCGAAGCTGGAGGTGCCCGGCCTGCCCCGCCGCAAACCCGCCCTGCCCGACGGACTGGCAGAGTTTCGCCAGACCGAAGATCTGGCCCGCGCGCAGGGTCTGAACCCGAAATCGAGTTGGCAACTGGCCGGCGCGGGCGCGGTGGGCGCGCAGAACCTTGTTGGCCTGCCGGTTCTGGCGCGACTGCGCGCGCGGTTTGGTGCGGCGGTGGCGGTCTGGCCGTTTCAGGCACCCGACACCCCCATCGTGCTGGTCGAAACCTATACCGCGCTGGTGGATGGACCCGTGCGCCGCGCCGACCCGGCCTTGGTGCGCGATGCGGCGCAGGTCACGCTTCTGGCACAGGCTTTGCGCGGCATGGCGCGGGCGGGCCGGCTAAACGCCCTGTTTGCCCCGCCGCCGCCCAAGACCTTGCCGGAAGAAGGCTGGATCTTTGGGCTGGGGCATCAGGCCGCGTTGGCCGAATTTACAACCAACGGTCACGACCCGGTCACGCGCTCATACCAGTCGCGGATGTCCTGACGGGCATAGTCGTCCATCAGCACGGTGCTGCCCGGCGGCATGGCATGGCTGATCCCCGATTGCAGGTAGATGGTTTGGGCGGCGCGGGCGACCTGCGCTTCGGTTTCCAGCTTGACTGCTTTCGGCGCCCAGTGCAGGCCCGGCCAAAGCGGGTCCTCGGCATGGCACATGGAACAATGGCCCTGCACCGTCCAATACACATCTTCGAAAGCAGGATCTTCCATGAAGCGTGCAGCGCTGGGGGACAGGCTGGCGACCTCTTCTTGCGCATCTTTGGGCTGGCCCATGACCGACAGGATCACCACGCCCACGAACAACACCGCCGTCGCGCCCCATGTCCACCATTTATACCCCTGCCCCATATGCATGGAGTTGAAGAAATGCCGGATCGTGACCCCCATTAGAAACACAAGCCCTGCAATCAGCCAGTTATAGTCGGACGCAAAAGCCATAGGGTAATGGTTGGACAGCATCAGGAACAACACCGGCAGCGTCAGGTAGTTGTTATGGGTCGAACGTTGCTTGGCGATCTTGCCGTATTTGGCATCTGGCACCCGGCCCGCTTTCAGATCGGCCACAACGATCTTCTGGTTCGGGATAATGATGAAGAACACATTGCCCGACATGATGGTGGCGGTGAACGCGCCCAAATGCAAAAGCGCGGCGCGGCCGGTAAACATCTGCGTGTAGCCCCAAGCCATGATGACCAGCAGCACGAACAGGAACACCATCAGGCGGGTGTTGTCCTCGCCAAAGCGGGATTTGCAAAGCTGGTCATAGATCACCCAGCCAAACCCCAGCGACGCCATGGAAATGCCCACCGCCTGCCAGACCTGCAAATCCATCTTCTCTAGGTCGATCAGGTAAAATTCCGCGCCAACATAATAGACCAGCACCAGCAGCATGAAGCCGGAGATCCATGTCCAGTAGCTTTGCCATTTGTGCCAGATCAGGTGGTCGGGCAGCTTGTCGGGGGCGACCAGATATTTCTGGATATGATAAAAGCCGCCACCATGGACCTGCCATTCCTCTCCATGCGCACCCGGCGCAAGGCTGGGCGACTTGCGCAAGCCCAGATCCAGCGCAATGAAATAGAAGCTCGACCCGATCCATGCAATCGCGGTGATCACATGCAGCCAGCGCACGGCGAATTCAGCCCATGCACCGATCACGGCAAGTTCGAACATGGTGGCCCCTTTCCTGTTGGTCACTCGCCGCAGGCTATACCGGCGCGGCGTTTTCTGTTAATTCCATAAAACACCCAGCACTTTCAAATGCAGCCTGAAAATACCAATGGCCTATCTGAGCAATCTGCGCATGTTCGTGCGTGTCTATGAATTGGGCAGCATGTCGGCGGCGGCGCGCGACCAGCGCACATCGCCTGCGGTGGCATCCTCGCGCGTGGCGGAACTGGAAAAGCACCTTGGCGTGCGGCTGTTCAACCGAACCACGCGGTCGTTGCAGCCTACTTCGAATGGGCGGTTGTTTTATGACGGCGCGCAGCGCGTGCTAGATGCCGTGGCAGAGGCAGAAGCGTCGCTGACCCATGCCAGTTCGCAGCCGCGTGGCACGCTGTTCGTGGCAGCACCCTTGGGCCTTGGGCGGCGGCTAATTGCGCCGCATGTGCCCGCCTTCAAGGACGAACACCCCCAGATTGACCTGCGCCTGCGCCTGTCGGACCGCAAGGTGGATGTGACCGCAGAAGGGTTGGATCTGGCCTTTCACCTTGGCACGCTCGAAGATTCGGGGCTGAAAATGCGGGTGCTGGCCGAATGCCCGCGCGTGCTATGCGCCGCGCCCGATTACATCGCCCGCCGTGGCCTGCCCCGCGACGGCGCGGCGCTGGTCGCGGACGGGCATGATTGCCTGACCCTGCGCTTTCCCGGCGCGACAGAGTTTCAATGGGCGCTGCAAACGCCCGACGGGCCGCGCCGCTTCAAGATATCGGGGCCATTCGAATCCGATGACGGGGACGTGCTGACCGGTTGGGCGCTGGATGGGCGCGGGATTATCCTGAAACCCGTCTTCGAGGTCGCCGACCATCTGGCCAGCGGCGCGCTGGTGGAAGTGGCGAGCCAAACGCCGCCCCTGCCCGTGACCTTGGCGGCACTGACACCGCACCGCCGGTTGCGCGACCCCAAGGTGATGCTGTTTGCCGATTTCATCGCCACGCATATCCGCGCAGCTATGGCGGGCAATTAATCGGCCCCCAAAGCCGCGCGCCGCGCCAGCACGGCGACCAGATCGGTGCGCGACACCACGCCCACCACGCGGCCCGCATCTATGACCGGAACGGCGTGGACCTCTCCATCCGCCATCAGGGGCAACAGTGCGGCGAGGGGGGTCTCTGGGGCCGCGCCATCCGCCCCCATGCGCAGGATGTCCTGCGCGACCTCTGGCGTGGCGCCGCCCTGCCCCAGCAAGCGCGCCATGGCTGCGCCAAACCGCCCTTTCAGCGCCCCTGCATTGCGCGCCGCGCGCGCGATCAGGTCAATCTGGTGCAAGCTGCCCATGTAGCGCCCATCCGCCCCGACTACGGGAATGGTCGTAAAGCGGTGTTTCTGGAACAGCTCTGCCACCTTGCCCAAAGGTGTATCCGGCGCAACTGTCACCGGGTCGGGCGACATGATCTCGCGCGCGGTCAGCGGGCCAGCAAATTGCGCCGCCGCTTCCATCTGCGCGGCGCCGATCAGCCGGGCAAGATCCGCCGCGCCAAGGTTAGAGGATTGCCGATACCGCTCCAAGATCGCCGATAGCTGACCTTCCGACAGGCCCAGCCGGGCGCTGACGCCTTGCACATTGCCCGCCCGCCGGTCCGGTCCCTCATACTGGCGAAACGGATAGATCCGCCCAGTCAGCCGCGCATAGACTGCCGCCATCGCAACCAGCGACACAGCACCCAGCCCGATCGGGGTCAGCACGAACCAAAAACCCAGCGGGAAAACCTCTTCAGGGTGCAGCGCGGCGGCCATGGCCACCCCGCCCGCAGGCGGGTGCAAGGCGCGCAGCATTGCCATGGCAAAGGCCGCACCCGCCACGGCCAGCGCCACGCGCAAAGACGCATCCGGCACAAGGTAGCACATCGCCACGCCAATCAGCGCGCCCAGCATATTACCCACGATCACAGACCATGGCTGGGCCAGCGGACTGTTGGGAATGGCAAAGACCATCACCGCCGATGCCCCGAAAGGCGCAACCAGATAAAGGCCAAATTCCGTATCAATCTCTGGCGCAAGCAGGAACACCGCGATCAGCGCGATGGCCACAAGCGCGCCGAAACTGGCGCGCAGGGCCTCTAAGGGGGTAACGCGCGCCATCGCCGGGCCAAGGGATTTCCACATGTCGATCTGCCCCTGTCTGTGCCTTTGGCGCCTATCCCGCCAAACCCGCCACCTTGCGCCAATGCGCCATGCGGGCGGAAAACACGCCATCGAATTCGTGATCGGCAGCAAAGGCACGCGCATGGCCGCAGGCCCTAATCAAGGCGTCGCGGTCATGGTGCCAGCGCGCAACCACATCGGCCAGCGCGGCGACATTGCCCAACTGCGCCAGCGCGCCGCCGCCGCTGCGGGTCTGGACCCCGCGCCACATGGCATTGTCGAACCCGGCCACCGCCAAGCCGCAGCCCATTGCTTCCAGATAGGTGCAGGACGGGTCTGACTGGCGGTGGCAGGACAGGAACACATCGGCCCGACTGCGGTTGATCGGCACCAATTCGCGCGCGAAATCGACCGGAGCGTGCAGCCGCACGCGCCCGCCGAAACGGTCCAGCCCCGCCCGTATATCCCCTTCCAGACTGCCCGTGCCGTAAATATCCAGCGTGGCATCCACCCCGCGCGTGGCCAGCGCATCCATCACCGGCAGCAGGTCTTGCGCGCCTTTCATCGGCTCCAACCGGCCCGAATGGATCAGCCGCAAGGGCGCGCCCGAACGCAGCCTTTCGGCGCGGGCAGTCATCTCTGGCGCGGTGGCCAGCATCGCGGCGCTTAGGCGATTGTCCAGATAGAGATGCGCATCGCGCACCAGCCCGCGATAGGCGTCGTAGGCCGGGTAACCGTTGAACTGCACCGCATCTGCCACGCGCAAGGCCCGGCGCAGGCGGCGTTCCTGCTGCAAGGTCCATAGCGCAGAGCGTGCGCGCCGCAATGGGTTGCGCGTGCGGTCCATCCAGACAATGCGCAGCCGCGTGCCCAAGGTGTATTCCAGCACATAGACCAGCTTGGCCCCCAGCGCCTGCGCCAAGGCGGGGAAATCCAGCGCCTCGTGGTCATCCGCCGCTGCCGCCAAAAGCGCCACATCCCGCCCCAGATGCGGCGCGACCGCGGCCCTGCGCGGCACGATCGCCAGATCAAAGCCAAGCGACCCCGGCGGGCAATGCACGCCAAAAGGCAAAGGCAGACCCGCATCGCGCAACACCACAGAAACCGGCCCCGGCCATTCGGCCACATGCCGTTCCATGCCCTGCACGAATTTCGCGTCCAGCCACAGCCCATCGGCGCGTTGCTGCGCCGGAGCGCTGGAATATATGACCAATCTGCCTGTCATGCCTGTTCCCGCCTGTGCGCAAGCTATGCGCAAGCGGGCAAGGCCGGTCAAGCGCCTTAGCTGCCGCGATAGGTGGAAAACCCGAAGGGCGACAGCAACAGGGGCACATGGTAATGGCTGTCCGGGTCACTCATGCCGAAGCGGATCGGCACCTCGTCCAGAAACAGCGGGTCCGCCCCGGCCTGCCCGGTGGCGCGCAGATATGCGCCAGCCGCGAAAACCAGTTCATAGCGGCCCGGACCGAAACGGTCCTGCGGCAAGATCGGGCTGTCCGTGCGCCCGTCGGCATTGGTGGTCATGCGCGCCAATTCATGGCGCTCTGCCCCGTCCAGCCGATAGAGCACAACCTCCAGCCCCGCTGCGGGCAGCCCGCGCGCGGTGTCCAGAACATGGGTGGTCAGAAATCCGGCCATTATGCCCTCCAGTTGGGGTGATTTCCCGCATCTAGGCGCAAACACGCGCGAAATACCAGCCTGCGGGCTTGCGCGGCGCGCGCAGGTCTTTCAAGAAATTCCAGAAAGCGGAAATGATTATTCCGTATTAACACATAATCATCAGATCGGAGGCTCTCTTGCAACGATACCCACGCAACCTGACAGGTTATGGTGCCACCCCGCCCAAGGCCGCTTGGCCGAACGGGGCGAAAATTGCCGTCTCGCTGGTGCTGAACTATGAAGAGGGCGGCGAAAATTGCCTGCTGCATGGCGATGCCGCGTCCGAAGCCTTCTTGTCCGACATTCCGGGTGCCGCGCCCTGGCCGGGCCAGCGCCATTGGAACATGGAATCGATCTATGATTACGGCGCGCGCGCCGGGTTCTGGCGGCTGCACCGGCTGTTCACGGGCCGGGGCCTGCCCGTGACCATCTTTGGTGTGGCCAGCGCGCTGGCGCGCAGCCCCGAACAGGTCGCGGCCATGCAATCCGCCGGGTGGGAGATTGCCAGCCATGGGCTGAAATGGGTCGAACACCGCGACATGCCAGAGGAGGAAGAACGCGCCGCGATTGCAGAGGCCATCCGCCTGCATACCGAAGTGACAGGCGCAGCCCCGCGCGGCTGGTATACCGGGCGCTGTTCGGTCAACACCGTGCGGCTGGTGGCTGAAACTGGAGCGTTCGACTGGATTTCTGACACCTATGACGATGACCTGCCGCATTGGATGGAATTCGGCCCCCGCGACCAGTTGATCCTGCCCTACACGCTGGAAGCCAATGACATGCGCTTTGCGACCGCGCCCGGCTGGGTCACGGGGCGCGATTTCGAGGATTACCTGAAAGACGCCTTCGACACGCTTTATGACGAAGGGCACGCGGGCGCGCCCAAGCTGCTGTCCATCGGGCTGCATTGCCGCCTTGTCGGGCGTCCGGGCAAGATCGCGGGGCTGATGCGGTTTCTGGACCACTCCATGGCGCATGAGGGCGTCTGGTTCGCCACGCGCGGGCAGATCGCGGCGCATTGGGCCGCGCAGCACCCGCATAAGCGCATCGAGCGCCCCTCTGCCATGGACCGCGACACCTTCATCGCCAAATTCGGCGGCATCTATGAACATTCGCCTTGGGTGGCCGAAGCCGCCCATGCGCTTGAACTTGGCCCCGCGCATGACAGCGCCACGGGGCTGGCCAATGCCATGGCGCGCGCGTTCCGGTCGGGCAGTGCGGAGGCGCGGATGCAGGTCTTGCGCGCGCACCCGGACCTTGCGGGCAAACTGGCCGCCGCCAAGCGGCTGACTGCTGAGTCGACGGCAGAGCAATCCAGCGCGGGCCTCGATGCCCTGACCGACGAAGAACGCGCCACCTTCCAGCGGCTGAACGCGGCCTATGTCGAAAAACACGGCTTCCCCTTCATCATCGCGGTGCGCGACAACACCAAGGACAGCATTCTAGCCGCGTTCCACAGCCGCATCGACAATGACAGCGCGACCGAATTCGCCACCGCCTGCGCGCAGGTCGAACGGATTGCCGCGCTGCGGCTGGCGGAACTGCTGCCATGATCGCGCCATCGTGCCCAGACAAGACAGGGCAGCGCGGCGGGGGCCGGACATGACGCAGGTCTTGATTGCCCACCCCCTAAACGCCGCCGCCTTTGCCCCCTATGGCGATGTGCTGGACGCCACCGGCGCGCCCGACAAGCTGATAAACCAAGGGCTGTGCGCGCGCTTTCATGACCGCGCAACGCTCGATTTCGGGGCAGATGGCCGCGCGGGGATTTCCATGTTCAACGCCGAACCCTGCGCCTTGCCCTTTGCGCTGGCAATGGTCGAACGCCACCCGGACGGGTCGCAAGCCTTCATCCCGCTGCACCAGAATCCGTTTTTGGTTGTCGTGGCGCCGGATGAAAACGGCACCCCGGGCAGGCCGCAAGCCTTCATCACCACCGGCGCGCAGGCCATCAACCTGCACCGCAACATCTGGCACGGGGTTTTGACACCCCTAGCCGCGCCGGGGCTATTCGCGGTTATCGACCGCATCGGCCCCCCCCCGAACCTAGAGGAGCACTGGTTCACCACCCCGTGGGAGGTGCGCACCGCCTGACCACAGCCCTACCCGACCGGCACACCCGCCTTGGCGGCAGGATCGGTCATGTCTTTGGAGGAGGACAGACAATGGCAGACAACACCCTTGGCACGCCCGAACAGCTACGCGATGTGGATTACATGCCCCCCATACACAAGGCGATCCCGCTGGGCGTGCAGCATGTGCTGGCAATGTTCGTGTCGAACGTCACCCCCGCGATCATCGTGGCGGGGGCTGCGGGCTTCGGCTTTGGGTCGAACTCGCCCGAGTTTCCAAACCTGATCTACATGATCCAGATGTCGATGTTCATGGCGGGCGTGGCAACACTGTTCCAGACCATCACTTTCGGCCCCGTAGGCGCGCGTATGCCCATTGTGCAAGGCACATCTTTCGCCTTCATCCCCATCATGATCCCGTTGGTTGCGGGCAAAGGGGTGGATGCGATGGCGGCCGTCATGGGCGGCATCCTTGTGGGCGGGCTGTTTCATGCCGCGCTGGGATTGGTGATCGGGCGCATTCGCTTTGCGCTGCCGCCCTTGGTCACGGGGTTGGTCGTGACCATGATCGGTTTGGCACTGGTGCAGGTGGGCGTGCAATATGCCGCCGGCGGCGTGCCCGCCATGGGAACAGAAGCCTTCGGCAACCTGCAAAGCTGGACAGTGGCGTTGGTGGTGATCTTTGTCACGCTGGGGCTGAAATTCTTCACACGCGGCATGTTGGCCATTTCGGCGGTGCTGCTGGGCTTGTTGGCGGGCTACGCGCTGGCCTTCGCGCTTGGCATGGTCAGCTTTGACAGTGTTGGCCGCGCAGCCGCCTTCGCGCTGCCCAACCCTTTCCATTTCGGGATGGAATTCAGCACCGCCGCGATCATTGGCTTTTGCGCCATGGCATTTGTGTCGGCGGTCGAAACCGTGGGCGATGTGTCGGGCATTGCCAAGGGCGGCGCGGGGCGTGAGGCGACCGACCGCGAAATCGCGGGTGCCACCTATGCCGATGGTCTGGGCACCGCCGTATCGGGCCTGTTCGGCGCGCTGCCCAATACCAGCTTCAGCCAGAATGTGGGCCTGATTGCCATGACCGGCGTCATGTCGCGCCATGTCGTGACCTTTGGCGCGGTGCTGCTGGTGGTTGCGGGGCTGTTTCCGAAGGTGGGCGCGGTCATTTCCACCGTCCCCATCGAAGTGCTGGGCGGCGGCGTGATCGTGATGTTCGGCATGGTCGTGGCCGCCGGGATCTCCATGCTGTCGGACGTGCATTGGAACCGCCGCAACATGGTGATCTTCGCCATCGCACTGTCGCTGGGGCTGGGGCTGCAACTGGAACCGTCGGCGCTGCAACACCTGCCCGACACGCCGCGCGTGCTGCTGACATCCGGCATCCTGCCCGCGGCCTTCATCGCCATTCTGCTAAACCTGATCCTGCCGCAGGAACTGGCTGGGGAAGCGACCGAAGAAGTCTCTGGCGGGCTGCATGGCAGTGGCGCGGGGCTGCACCCCGCCGACCGCAAAGGCTAAGCCGACCGCACCGGGCGCGCGGGGGTTTTTGCCCGCCGCCCCTTGACGGTTGCGGGCACAGGTCTCTTATAAGGGGCAGCGAAACCATAACGAAAGACGAGGAACACCATGGCTTTTGAGCTTCCCGACCTTCCCTACGCCCATGACGCGCTGGCCGATCTGGGTATGAGCGCCGAGACGCTGGAATTCCACCATGACATCCACCACAAGGCCTATGTCGACAATGGCAACAAGCTGATCGCCGGGACCGAGTGGGAAGGCAAATCGCTGGAAGATATCATCACCGGCACCTACCAGTCGGGCGCGGTGGCGCAGTCGGGCATCTTCAACAATGCCAGCCAGCACTGGAACCACGTCCAGTTCTGGGAGATGATGGGCCCGGGCACCGGCGGCATGCCGGGAGAGCTGGAAAAAGCGCTGGTTGAAAGCTTCGGCTCTGTCGACAAGTTCAAAGAAGATTTCGCCGCTGCGGGCGCGGGCCAGTTCGGCTCTGGCTGGTGCTGGCTGGTCAAAGACAAGGATGGCTCGCTGCGCGTGACCAAGACCGAAAACGGCGTGAACCCGCTGTGCTTTGGTCAGACTGCCCTGCTGGGCTGCGACGTGTGGGAGCACAGCTACTACATCGACTTCCGCAACAAGCGCCCGGCGTACCTGTCGAACTTCCTTGAAAAGCTGGTGAACTGGGAAAACGTCGCATCGCGGATGTGACCCAACACAATCGCACAGCAAAAGGGCGCCCCAACTGGGCGCCCTTTTTCATGATCTGACCCCATCATGTGGCAGGACAAGGGCACCGCCTGCCGCACCAGAGCTTGGCCATGCTGCCCCGTTTGCCCCCAACCCTTGCATCCCATGCAACGCGGCTTTGCATCCCTGTGGCTTGTGCTGCGCCGCAGCATGGCCCATCTCTGGGGCAAGTTGCCGCAAACACCGAAAGGAGCCTGACATGACCGCGCTTCTCGAAACCCTGCAGACCCGCCTGAAGCAACGCGCCGCCTATGCCCGCACCAAGGCGGAACTGGAAGCCATGCCGCTCGACGTGGCAATCGACCTTGATATCTACAAACCCGACGCCGCCAAGATCGCGGCGCAGGCCGTTTACGGGCGCTGATCCAGCTTCGCTAGCAGCGATGCCCTGATCGCGGGGGGCACGAATTTCGTGACATCCCCGCCCAGCCGGGCAATTTCCTTGACCAGTTTCGATGCAATCGCCTGATGGCGGGCCTCTGCCATCAGGAACACCGTTTCCACGCTGTCATCCATCGCGCGGTTCATGCCGACCATCTGGAATTCATATTCGAAATCCGTGACCGCGCGCAGACCGCGAATGATGATCGTCGCGCCCACGTCATGGGCGCAGTCAATCAGCAGGTTCTCGAACGGATGGGCCACAATCTCGACCCCGGTGCGGCGCGACAGCTCCGACACCTCGGCCTCGATCATCCTCACGCGTTCTTCCAGACTGAACAACGGTCCCTTGTCGCGGTTGATCGCCACGCCAATCACCAGACGGTCCACCAATTGTGCCGCGCGCGTTATGATATCGACATGACCCAGCGTCAGCGGGTCAAAGGTTCCGGGGTATAATCCGATGCGCATTCTGTCCCTCGCGTTTTGGCACACGCAACAATATTGCGCGGCAAAACGCAACCCTTGGCGTCAATAGCCCGCGATCATGCCGGTCAGCGCGTCTTTCTCCAGTTGCAGTTCCGACAAACGGCCCGCAACCACGTCCCCGATCGAAATCAGCGCGATCATGCGGCCATCCTCCATCACCGGCAAATGGCGAAAGCGTTTCGCGGTCATGGTCTGCAACACCACATCGGCGTCATCCTCTGGCGCACAGCCGAACACATCGCGCGTCATGACGGAATCGACCTTGTCGGCCATGCAAGCGGCGCCGCGCTTGCCCAATTCACGCACGATATCGCGCTCGGACAAGATTCCCGCCACCGTCACACCGTCATCCGAGATGACCACCGCCCCGATCCGCTTTTCCGATAAAAGCTGCGCGGCCTGTTCCAGCGACGCGCCGCGCGGCAAGGTGACCACCCCGCCGCTTCCGGCTTTGTTGCGCACGATCTGACTGACAAGCATGGGCATTCCTCCTTCGCTGGCGGGCCGCAACATGTGCGACACCGTGCCACAGCATCCGCCAGCAGGCCCATCGCTGTCAAGCGTAGCGATCACGTCGCAGCGCGGATCGCCGTCTCGAACTCGGAACACAGCATCCCAATATCTTCCACCCCGACCGACACCCGGAAGAACCCTTCCGAGATACCAAGCGCCGCGCGCCCCTCGGGCCCCAGCGCCCGGTGCGAAGAACTGGCCGGATGCGACAGTGTTGTGCCGATATCCCCCAAGGTGGGCGCAAAGGCGATGTTTGGCGCGGCCTGCGTCAGCCGGTTGGCCGCCGCGCGCCCGCCGCCAATCTCGAAACTAACCATATGGCCGCCGCGCGCGCCCAGCAGCGCCACGGCCCGGTTATGGTCGGGGTGGTCAGGGCGCGTGGGGTATAGCACACGGCTTACCCCCGGCAGGCCCGCGATATGATCGGCCAAGGCTGCCGCATTCGCCTCGGCCCGGTCATAGCGCAGCTCGAATGAATAGAGCCCCCGCTCGGCCAGCCAGCAATCGAAGGGGCTGGGGGTAAAGCCCACGGTCACGGCGAAATCGTAAATCGCTTTGCGATGGCTCGCGTCGCGGGCGGCAACATAGCCCAAGGTCGCGTCCGAATGCCCGGCCAGCATCTTCGTGACCGAATGCACGACAATATCCGCGCCATGGTCAAACGGGCGGTAGCCGCGCGGCGTGGTAAAGGTATTGTCCACCACCACCAGCACGCCCCGCGCCTGCGCCCCGTCGATAATCGCCGCCAAATCCGCCACGCGCAGCGTGGGGTTCGACACCACCTCTAGCAGGATCAGCTTCGTTTCAGGCCGGAGCGCTGCCAGAAAGGCCGCCGCATCGGTCGGATCGGCCAGCGATGTCGCCACGCCCAGACGCGGCAGATCCTCGCGCATAAGCCGCAAGGACCGCCCGTAGAGCTGGTCGCCCCCCAGCACATGATCGCCCGCGCGCGTCAGCCCCATCAGCACCGCCGCGACCGCCGCCATGCCGGACCCCAGCACGACCCCCCCTGTCGCCCCTTCCATCTGGTCAATCTTGCGGGCCAACACATCGGCATTGGGGTGCCCCTCGCGCGCATAGGTATACCCCTGCGCGCGGCCCTCGTATTGGGCATCCAGCGTGTCGGGGTCGGGAGAGGCATACACCACCGAAGGCTGGATCGGTGTTCCCACAGCCCGCGATACGCTTTCAGGCCAACCCATCCGCCGCACCAGGCTCTCATGCTCACTCATCACCATCTCCCTTGTTTCATCCTTGCCTAAATATCCTGGGGGAGTTGCGCGGCACGCGCAACGGGGGCAAAGCCCCCGCGCGTTTCACGCGCCGCCGCGCGGCCCCCTCGATGGGGGGCGTGCGGCGCCCCCTTTACCGATCAGGCGCCCCAACCAGCCGCGCGTGTTCCTGAATGGCAAAACGGTCGGTCATCCCCGACACATAATCCGCCACGATCCGCGCCAGCGCCGTCTCATCGGCGGCCTGCGCCACATCCAGCCGCCATTCCGCCGGCAACAGGTCGGGCCGCGCCATGAACAAAGGGAACAACTCCTCGACCATGGCGGTCACCTTGGCGCGCATTTCGACCACGCTGGGCGCACGATACATGCGGGTGAACAGGAACTGCCGGATCACCTTCAATTCGCGGAACAGGCGGTCGGAAAACCGGATAATCGTCAGCCCCAGATCGCGGATATCCTGCGCCGAGCGCAGATCCGCCGGTCCCAGCCGCGTGCCTGCCACCAGCAGCACATCCTCGACCATCACCCCGAACACGCGGCGCAGCGCCTCATGGCGGCGGCGCATCACCTCCAGCCCCGGATAAAGCCGGTCAACCTCGGCAAAGGCCGGGCCGGTGATCGGCAGGTCCATCAGGTCAGCTTCGGTAAACAGGCCCGACCGCAAACCATCGTGCAAATCATGGTGGTTATAGGCGATGTCATCGGCAATGGCGGCGACCTGTGCTTCGGCGCTGGCATAGCCCGACAATTCCAGATCGAAGGCTGCATTGCATTCGGCCAGCGCATAGGGCAGCACCCCGTCTTTCAGCGGCGCGCCTGCGGCATCCGTCACCGGGCCGTTATGCTTGGCGATCCCTTCCAGCGTTTCCCATGTCAGGTTCAGCCCGTCGAAATCGGCGTAATGGCGTTCCAGTTTGGTCACGATGCGCAGGGCTTGAGCGTTGTGGTCAAAGCCGCCATAGGGGGCCATCAATGCGCAGAGCGCGTCCTCGCCCGTATGGCCAAAGGGCGGGTGGCCCAGATCATGCGCCAGCGCAATGGCTTCGGCCAGATCGGTGTTCAGCCCCAAGGCGGAGGCCAGCGTGCGCGCGACCTGTGCCACTTCTATCGAATGGGTCAGGCGGGTGCGGTAATAGTCGCCCTCATGTTCGATGAACACTTGTGTCTTGTGCTTCAGCCGCCGGAACGCGCTGGAATGGATAATCCGGTCGCGGTCGCGTTGAAAGGGCGAGCGGAAGGTGCTCATCGCTTCCGCGTGCGCGCGGCCCCGCGACTGGTCGGGCTGGGTGGCATAGGGTTTGAGCATGATTTCTCCGTCCGGCTTGCCCCGCGCGCTCTGCACGCTTATATCAGAGTGGAGTTATCGGGAATATGACAGGAAAAGGCGCTTTCAATGTCCTTCGCCATCCCCCCCCGCGTCAGTGACCGGGCCTTTGCCCGCTTGGCCGAGATTGCCGAAGACGCGGGCGAGGTCAAGGCCCTGCGCGTTGCCGTCGATGGCGGCGGCTGTTCGGGCTTTCAGTATGACATCCGCTTCGATGACCCGGCAGAGGATGATCTTGTGCTGGAAAAGGGCGGCTACAAGGTGCTGGTCGACCCTGTGTCGCTGCCCTTTCTGGAAAACGCCGTGATCGACTTTTCCGAAGACCTGATCGGCGCGCGTTTCGTGATCGACAACCCGAATGCCTCTTCCAGTTGCGGTTGTGGCATCAGTTTCTCGATGTAACGCGCACGTCATGGGCAAAAGCTGTATAGCGGGTTGAAATTTCTCCAAAGCTCCGTGATCCTGCGGGCAATAGGGAGAGATACATGAAACCCGAAGCGATTACCTCCAGCTACAAACGCTGGGCCCCGATTTATGACGCAACTTTTGGCAAGATCACCCATGCCGGGCGCCATCACGCCACCAAGGTCGCCAACCAGATCGGCGGCGATGTGCTGGAAGTGGGCGTGGGCACAGGGCTGGCCCTGCCGTTCTATGCGCCCGGTGTGACCGTCACGGGAATAGATTTTTCCGAGGATATGCTGCAACGCGCCCGCGCCAAAGTTGCCGAAGAGAACCTGACCCATGTGCGCGAATTGCGCCAGATGGACGCACGCAAACTAGAGTTTCCGGATAACAGCTTCGACACCGTGGTGGCGATGCACCTGATTTCGGTCGTGCCGGACCCCGAACAGGTCATGTTGGAAATGGCGCGCGTGTGCAAACCCGGCGGGCAAATTCTGGTGGTCAACCATTTCGCCCGCGATGAAGGCTGGCTTGCGTGGTTCGAACGCAAATTCGCGCCCTTTGCCGATTATCTGGGCTGGCATTCCAACTTCCCCAAGGACCGCGTTCTTGGGGTGGATGCGCTTAGCCTTGTCGAGGAAAAGCACCTGACCAAGCTGGGCCTGTTTACCTTCCTGCGCATGGAAAAAGCCGCCTGAGGTAGAAAAAACCGGGCCAGAGCGGCCCGGTTTTCTGGTGTTACTTATAGGCTTTAATCTCGCCCGATTTCAGCCGGTCCATGTAGCTTTTCAGCTCTCGCTTGACGATCGGCATCAGCAGATACAGCCCGATCACGTTGACCACGCCCATGGCGAACAGCGCCGCATCCGAGAAGTTCAGCACCGACCCAAGGCTGGAAACGGCCCCAACAAAGACGAAGAAGCAGAAAATGACCTTGAAGATCATTTCCTTGCTCTTGCCTTCGCCAAACAGGTAGGTCCAGCCCTTCATGCCATAGTAAGACCATGTAATCATCGTCGAAAACGCAAACAGGAACACCGCGACGGACAAGGCGTAAGGCGCCCAAGAAAACGCCGCCCCAAAGGCCGCAGAGGTCAGCGGCACGCCCGCTTCGACATTGCCCACGGTGGCAATGCCGCCCGCGTCATTCAGAATGTAGCGCCCGGTTTCAGCGTCGATCATCAACTGTTGCGTGATGACAATGACCAGCGCGGTCATGGTGCAGACGATCACGGTGTCGATGAACGGCTCCAGCAGCGACACGAAGCCCTCGGTAATCGGTTCCTTGGTCCGCACGGCCGAATGGGCAATCGCCGAAGACCCGATCCCGGCCTCGTTCGAAAATGCTGCGCGGCGGAAGCCTTGAATGATCGCGCCAATGATCCCGCCGACAATGCCGGTATCGGTAAACGCACCTCGGAAGATTTCGCCAAAGGCCCAGAGGATCATATCTGCATTGGCAAACAAGATCAGCAGCCCGACCAGCACGTAGCCCACGCCCATGAAGGGCACGACCTTTTCCGTGACCCGCGCGATGGATTTGATGCCGCCGATAATCACGACGAACACGATGCCCGCCAGCACCAGCCCCGTCACCCAGGCGGGCACGCCCAGCACGCTTTGCACCTGGCTTGCGGCTTGGTTGGCCTGAAACATGTTGCCGCCCCCCAATGCGCCCAACACGCAGAAGATGGAAAACAACACCGCCATGAACTTGCCCAAGGGCAAGCCGCGCTCGCGGAACCCTTTTTCAAGGTAATACATCGGGCCACCCGACACGGTGCCATCAGGGTATTCGTTGCGGTATTTCACGCCCAAGGTGCATTCGGTGAACTTGGTCGCCATCCCCAGAATGCCCGCAAGGATCATCCAGAACGTGGCCCCGGCCCCGCCAATGCTGACGGCCACGGCCACACCGGCAATGTTGCCAAGCCCAACGGTGCCCGAAAGCGCGGTGGCCAGCGCTTGGAAATGGCTGACCTCGCCCGCGTCTTTCGGGTCGGAATACTTGCCGCGCACAAGCGCCAAGGCATGGCCAAAGGCCCGAAACTGGATAAAGCCGAAATAGAGCGAGAAGACCACCGCACCGATCACCAGCCAGCCCACGATCCATGGAACATTTGTGCCCGGCAGGTTTGCGAAGATCAGGGCCACGAACCACCCGGTAGAGGCAGAGAAGACACCGTCAATCGTCTCTCCGATATTGGCCTGTGCGCGGCCTGCGGCCAGAAGTGCCAACAAAGTGGCAAAAGTTAACTTTTTCATGTGCTTGCCTCCGGGCATTATGGGACGATGGTGCAAGGCACCGGCGCAGCCTGAGCCAGCGTGCCAGCCACAGAGCCGAACAACCGCGCGGTCAGCCCCGACTGGCCCATCCGCCCGACCACGATCTGCGTGGCGTTGAACTCCTTGGCAATCTCGCACAGGGTTTCGGTTACATGGCCGTAGCGCACCACGCTCTGCGCGTCCAAACCTTGATCCGCCAGGATTTTCTGCATCGGCCCCAGCACGATCGTTTCCGCGCGCGCCACTTCCTGCTTGCGCCGGGCATGGCGTTCTTCCAGTTCTTCTTTTGTCAAAAAGGAATAGGGCGACCATTCCAGCACATGCGCCAGCACCACTTTGGCGCCAGAAGCTTTGGCCCGTTCCGCAGTATAGCGCAGCGCCCGGTGGCTGGCGCTGCTGCCATCCACCGCGACAAGATATATTTCTGTCATAACACTCTCCTGTTGTCTGACCCAATCCGTCAGTGACGGCGGAATAACAAATATGTGACACACAATTTTCCGAAAATTCCCCGCATGACCGGCACCCCTGCGGAAAAAACCGACACGGAATGCCCAAAAGCGACGAATCTTGCGCGCACCCCGTGTATACGTCCCCGGCCTTAGCCGCGCCCGATTGCCGCAGCCCGCGGCGTGATGGGTGCGGCCAAGGGCTTGCCCCAAAGGCGGCGCTTGACTACACATTCCCGGCAACAACAAGAGCCAACCGCCATGACCGACACGACTGCCGAGCGCGATGCGCGGGCCAAATCGAAGAACCTATCGGCCCTACGCGGTCTTTGGCCCTTCATCAGACCGTATCGCAAACTGCTGATCGTGGCGATTGTGGCGCTGGTTTCGACCGCCGCGATCACGCTGGCGCTGCCCTTGGCCGTGCGCCGCGTGGTTGACGGGTTCGAAGCGCGCGAAATGGCCATGCTGAACCAGTATTTCGGCGCGGCCTTGGGGCTGGCGGGGCTGTTAGCACTTGGCACGGGGTTGCGGTATTATTTCGTGACCCGCTTGGGTGAACGCATTGTGGCCGATATCCGCAAGGCGCTCTTTGCCCGCGTGATCGACCGCTCGCCCGCCTTTTACGAACGCATCATGACGGGCGAGGTGCTGTCGCGCCTGACCACCGACACCACGCTGATCCAGTCGGTCATCGGCTCTTCCGTGTCCATCGCGCTGCGCAATGCGCTGATGCTGATCGGCGGGCTGGCGCTGCTGGCCCTGACCAGTGCCAAGCTGACCGGCTTCGTGCTGCTGATGGTGCCGGTCATCATCGTGCCGATCGTGGTCATGGGGCGCAAGCTGCGCAAGCTGTCGCGCGAGAACCAAGATTGGATCGCCGCCAGTTCCGGCAATGCATCCGAAGCACTTAGCGCCGTGCAAACCGTGCAGGCCAACACCGCAGAGGCCGCCAGCCGCGCCGAATTCGACCGCGTGACAGAGATCAGCTTTGACGTGGCGCGCAAGCGCATCTTCACCCGCGCAGCGCTGACGGTCGTGGTCATTTTCCTTGTCTTTGCGGGCATTCTGGGCACGCTTTGGGTGGGCGCGCGCGATGTGTCGGCAGGCATCATGACGCCGGGCGAATTGGCGCAATTCGTCATCTACGCCGTGATCGTCGCGGGGTCCGTGGGCGCTTTGTCCGAAATCTGGTCCGAATTGCAGCGCGCGGCGGGCGCGACCGAACGGCTGGTGGAACTTCTGACCGCCATCGACACGGTGCTGGACCCTGACGCCCCAAAGGCCCTGCCCCGCCCCGCGCGGGGGGCCGTGCGGCTTCAGGACGTGACCTTCAACTACCCCACACGGCCCGACATGCGCGCGCTGAACGGTGTCACGCTTGATGTGCAACCGGGCGAAACCGTGGCGCTTGTCGGCCCGTCGGGCGCGGGCAAGACGACCATCCTGCAACTGCTGATGCGGTTTTATGACCCGGCAGCAGGCAAGGTCATGATCGACGGGATGGACCTGCGCGACATGGCGCGCACCGATTTCCGGCAAGTCATGGCGCTGGTGCCGCAAGACCCGATGATCTTTGCCACCTCTGCCTTGGAAAACATCCGTTTCGGGCGGCCCGGTGCCACCGATGCAGAGGTGAAGGACGCAGCAACCGCCGCTGCCGCCGATGAGTTCATCGAAAAGCTGCCCAAGGGCTACATGACCGAATTGGGCGAGCGCGGGGTGATGCTGTCGGGCGGGCAACGCCAACGCATCGCCATCGCCCGCGCTATCCTGCGCGACGCGCCTATTTTGCTTTTGGACGAGGCAACCTCGGCGCTGGATGCCGAGTCAGAGGCTTTGGTGCAAAAGGCGGTCGACAAGCTGTCGCAAGGCCGCACGACGCTGGTGATCGCTCACCGGCTGGCAACCGTGAAGCAAGCCGACCGGATCGTGGTATTCGAGGAAGGCCGCATCGTCGCGCAGGGGCGGCATGACGAATTGGTGGCCGAGGGCGGGCTATACGCGCGACTGGCGCGGTTGCAGTTCACGGCGGATCGGGCGGCGTGATGGATCACGAGAATTCGGTCACGAGTTAGTACTTGTGACTTGCCAAATCGGCTCGCCAAAGACTACACCCAAACTATGATTGACACTGATCTCGTAGGTATTGGGCTTTATACTGCCTCTGAAGCACAGCGCTTGCTTGGTGTTCCAACCACCAAAATCAAGCGTTGGCTTCATGGCTACGAGCGGAATGGTATATGCTATGAGGCACTCTGGACGCCTCAAGTGGACTTGCAGGATAATCGTGTATATTTAAGCTTCTACGACTTGATGGAAGTTCGCGCTGCCAATCAGTTCATACTTGCCGGAGTATCCCCACAAACAGTGAGGAGAGCGATTGTTCTTGCAAGAGATCTGGTCGACAATGAGCGACCGTTGTCAACAACCAGATTCAGGACTGATGGTCGAACAATTTTCTTAGAGATTGCGCAAGGCGAAGAAGACAAAAAACTTCTCGACTTGTTCAAAAGACAGTACGCGTTTTCAAAGATCATGGAACGCAGTCTTAAAGATGTAGAATTTGAAGGCATTTCGCCCAAGCGATGGTGGGTCCAATCCCAGAATGCTGGTATCGTTATTGATCCAAGCGTTTCTTTTGGGCAGCCAATCGAACACGAGACAGGAATTCCAACTTCTGTTCTCGCGAATGCGGTCACTGCCGAAGGAAGCATTTCAAAAGCGGCAAAAGCTTGGATGGTTGATAAAAAGCATATTCAAAGGGCAGTCAATTTTGAAAATTCATTCCATGGTATGGCGGCTTGAAAGTCTACTTTGATAATTGCACATCCCCAGTTATGGCGAGCACTTTGGGTGGCTATTTGTTGCGAACTCCCCATGAGGTTTACCATGCGCGCGATCTCGGTTTACACAAGAAACCAGACGTTGAGTGGATCGAACATCTTTCTGCAACGGGTGAAGACTGGCTAATCATTTCTGGTGATGGTCGCATAAGAAAAAACCCTGCCGAACGGACAGCATACCGCCGTGCAAAATTGAAAGGAGTATTGCTAGCTCCTGCCTATCAAAAGACCCCAATGGGGAAATGTTGCGGAAATATCGTAGCAAGATGGGACGATGTACTTGATTTCACTTCGAAGATAGCCGCTCCATACTTGGTCGAACTTTCAATCAATCAGTCATCAAAGATCAAGATTCTTCCGCTTTGAACTAGAGATTATAAAATCAAGCTTAACAACGATCTCGTGAATTCTATTCCAAGCTCACTCAAACTTCGCCCTGATCCGCCGCACCATCCCCCAGACCCCCAGCACCACCACGGGCGCCAGCACCGCCATGGCGACGGGTTTCGACACGCCCGCAGGTTCCGCCAAGGGCATGACCAGATAGGCCACCAAATTCACCGCATAATAGCTGATGGCGACCACCGACAGCCCCTCGACCGTGTGTTGCAGGCGCAGTTGCAGGTCGGCGCGTTTGTCCATGCTGGCCAGCAATTCCTGATTCTGGGCAGAGCGTTCCACATCCACCCGCGTCGATAGCAACTGCCCCGCCCGCATGGCGCGTTCGGCCATTTTCGCCAAGCGCCCTTCGGCGGATTTCACCGTGCGCATGGCCGGGTCGAAGCGGCGCATCATGAATTCATGCAGGGTCTGGCGGCCATTGAACCGCGCCTCGCGCAGCACGTCGATGCGTTGATGCACCAACGCCTCATAGGCGCCCGTCGCGCCAAACCGGAACGACGATTCGACGACCATATTCTCCAACTCGGACGAAATGCGCAGAAGCGCTTCCAGCGTCTCCTCGGACCGAGACGCGCCGTCATTCATGGCCCGCGTCAGCCGTGTCAGCTCATCATCCAGCGCGCCCATCTGCGGCGACATGGCGCGCGCGCGCAGCAGCCCCAGCATGGAGATGGTCTTGTAGGTCTCAATCTCGCACATGCGCTGGACAATGCGGCCCACGCGCCGCCCGCCGGTGCCGGGTTTGACGAACATCGCCATGCGGATATGGCCCGCCGCATCTATTCGGAAGTCGCTGGCGATCACTGCCACCCCGTCCAGCACGCTCGATGCCGCAAGGCTTTCGGGCACGAACCACTCCAGCATCTTTTCGATCATGCTGGCGGTGTCATCCGGCATCACCTCTATGCGCATGATGATAGAAGTCAGCCGATTGCCCGGCGCAGCCCCCAGCCAGTCGGCCGGGTAGACATCGAAACTGGAGGGGTCAAAGGGCCGGTCGGTCAGGCCCTGCTCAAACGTGGTATAGGTCACGAACTCTGTATGGCTTTCCCACTTCATGTGGTAGCGGCCCATATCGGTCGAGAAATGCGTGGCATCGGGGGCCGGGTGCGCCGCGCCGTGCCGGTCCAGAAGCGCCAACAAATGCGCGCGGTCATCGCTGCGCGAGCGTTTGGCGGCAAAGCGCGGCGGCTTGATGGCCAAAAAGGTCGCCGTCGCCGGTGCCGTGATCTTGGCCGCCGGGCGTGCGTGCAACTCGTTGACCATGGCGTAGCGGTCGGGATGGTCCTGAATGGGCGGCATGGGGCTGACCTTGGTTGGCATGTCGGACTGCCCTTAAAGCATATTCTGCGCCGCCGCAAAGAAAAGCCTGCGCGCGGTGTCCCGGCGCATACTTGCAAGCGGGCAACACCGGTCAAGCCCAAGATCGACGGGCGTTCAGCTTTCTTTAGCCATTTTTCCAGCTATCCTCTTTGGCCCCTAAGATTGCGCCAAGAAAACTCGTTTATTTAAGTATACAAAAAGGGGTTCGACATGACAGCCGAAGGTTTTCAACCGGCGCGATTGCCGGCGAATGAAACCAACAGGCTACAAAGTGTAAAACGCTCTGGCCTGATCGGCACGGACAACAAAGCGCGCTTTGACCTGTATACCAAATTATTTCGGCATATTGGTCAGGTGCCGGTATCCTATACCGGCCTGATCGACGAGGCGCGCCAGTATTTCTTGTCAGAGAACTTCCAAGGCTGCCTGACCGGTGCAACCGAAGTCCCCCGGCAGGAAACGATTTGCCAACACGCGTTGGCGACGACCAAACCCTTCATCGTTAACGATATGCGGGTGCACCCCACGTTCAAGGATCATCCGCTTGTGCATGATACGCCGCCTTGGGTCTTTTGGGCGGGTTTCCCCTTGGTCACGCCAGAGGGATATGTTCTTGGCACGGTCTGCTTGGTCGATTTCACACCGCGCACGCTGGACGCGGCACAGGTAGAGCTTTTGACCGGGGTTGCCGCCGATATGACCCTAACCATTCAGCTTCAGACCGATCATCAAGAAACCAGGGCCAAGAACTGCGAGCACCTAATGGCATCCTTGCAGGATCAAGGCGTGACCACGCTTGCGACCGCGCGGGCCTTTCTAAACCTATGTATGGGACTGCCGGTTCGCCACGATAGCCGCGAGGCGCTTTTGTCCTTGGGTCTGGCCATGTTGCAAGACGGCGCTCTGTGCCTAAGCGACAAGGGCAATTCTGTGAAAACCGGCCAAGGTTTGGGGCCATCACAATACAAGCAACGCGCGGCACCCATCCATAACGAAGCCTTGCTGTCGTCAATGCTTGATATGATGACAATCGAAGAAGACTGACATGTATTCGAAGGTCTATACACTGAAATTCCCGTCTCTCGAAGCTGCAAAGATCGGGGTCGGCCATCTGTCACAAGAACTCGGCGGAAGTATTGCAGACTCGAATATCGTCAGTCTCAGTATTCTTTTGCACAAGGATGGAAACGTAACGCTTTTGGCACGCTTTGACACCTTGCAGGACATGCAGGAATTCGAACGCCTGCAAAAGACGATTCTACAAACGCTCGAATCTGTTTTCAACCTACGAGAAATCGTGCAGCGCAGCGCCGTGGCTGTCTTCGTCTTTGATCGCGAAGCGACATCGATCACATAACCATTCGGCTAGCATAATAAGCAAACGTAAAAGCCCCGGCACAAGGCCGGGGCTTTTTCTGTTCGCTTGACAATACGATCAGTCGATCAGCGGCAACAAGCTGTCGAAACTTGCTTTCGCATCGCCGTAGAACATACGGGTGTTGTCCTTGTAGAATAGCGGGTTTTCGATGCCGGAATAGCCGGTGCCCTGCCCGCGTTTGGACACGAAAACCTGTTTGGCTTTCCACACTTCCAGCACCGGCATACCGGCGATGGGGCTGTTTGGGTCATCCTGTGCCGCCGGGTTCACAATGTCGTTCGAGCCGATGACGATGACCACATCCGTATCCGGGAAGTCGTCATTGATCTCGTCCATTTCCAGCACGATGTCATAGGGCACTTTGGCTTCGGCCAAGAGCACGTTCATATGCCCCGGCAAGCGGCCCGCCACGGGGTGGATGGCAAAGCGCACCGTCTTGCCCTGCGCGCGCAGTTTGCGCGTCAGTTCCGCCACTGTCTGCTGGGCTTGCGCCACTGCCATGCCATAGCCCGGCACGATGACGATGCTGTCCGCCTCGTTCAGCGCAGCTGCCACGCCGCCTGCGTCAATGGCGACCTGTTCACCTTCGACCGCCATTTGCTCGCCAGCAGCGCCGCCGCCGAAGCCGCCAAGAATGACGCTGACAAAGCTGCGGTTCATCGCTTTGCACATGATGTAGCTTAGGATTGCACCGCTAGAGCCGACCAGCGCGCCCACCACGATCAGCAGGTCATTGCCAAGGCTGAAGCCGATCGCCGCCGCCGCCCAGCCCGAGTAGCTGTTGAGCATGGACACCACGACCGGCATGTCGGCCCCGCCGATGCCCATAATCAGGTGATAGCCGATGAACAATGCCAGCAGCGTCAGCAAGATCAGCGTCCAGCTACCGCTTCCGCCCAGATAGGCAAACATCAACGCCAGAGAGCCTGCGGCTGCGGCCGCGTTCAGCATATGCCCGCCCGGCAGTTTCTTGGCCGATGTGTCGACCTTGCCCGCCAGCTTGCCATAGGCAATGACCGACCCGGTGAAGGTGACAGCACCAATCCAGATGCCCAGCACCAGTTCGATGCGCAGAATGGCAATTTCAACGCCGTCCTTCTTGGCCACCAGCGTGGCGAAGGCGCCTTCCACGGCGTCACCGGCCGCTTGTGCGGCCTGCACCATGTTGATGGTCATATCGGCGTTGAAGCCCACGATGACCGCCGCCAGACCAACCAGCGAATGCATGATCGCCACCAGCTCGGGCATCTGCGTCATCTGAACCTTGGTGGCCAGTTGGTAGCCCACGCCCGCGCCAAGCGCGATCAGCACAAGGGAAGCACCCCAAAGCCCCGCGCCCGGCCCGATCAGCGTGCCGATCACGGCAATCGCCATGCCCGCAATGCCATACCAGACCGCGCGTTTGGCGCTTTCCTGGCCAGACAAACCGCCCAAGCTAAGGATGAAAAGAACTGCCGCGACCGCATAGGTCGCAATCGTGAATCCGTATTCCATGACGTGTCCCCCGCCTTAGGATTTCTGGAACATGGCGAGCATGCGCCGTGTCACGAGGAAGCCGCCGAAAATATTGATCGACGCCATGAAGATGCCTGCCGCGGCAAGGATCGTGATCAGCATGCTGCTTGACCCGATTTGGATCAATGCGCCCAAGATGATGATCGACGAAATCGCGTTGGTCACGGCCATCAGCGGTGTGTGCAGCGAATGCGCGACATTCCAGATAACCTGGAACCCGATGAAGACCGACAGCACGAAAACAATGAAATGCTGCATGAAGCTGGCGGGGGCCACAAGCCCCACGGCCAGCAACAGCGCCCCTGCCACGGTCAGCAATGTAACCTGTTGCCGGGTCTGCGCCTTGAAGGCCGCAATCTCTGCCGCACGCTTTTCTTCCGGCGTCGGTTCCTTGACCTTTTCCTTGGGCTTGGCGGCAATCGCGGCCACCTTGGGCGGTGGCGGCGGGAAGGTGATCTCTCCCGCATGGGTGACCGTCGCGCCGCGGATCACGTCATCTTCCATGTTGTGGTTGATGACACCGTCCTTCTCGGGGGTCAGGTCGGTCAGCATGTGGCGAATGTTCGTCGCGTAAAGCGTGGAAGATTGCGTGGCCATCCGCGACGGGAAATCCGTGTAACCGATGATGATGACACCGTTTTCGGTGACAACGCGCTCATCCATCACGGTCAGGTCGCAATTGCCGCCTTTTTCAGCGGCAAGGTCAACGATGACCGATCCCGGCTTCATCATCGCGACCATGTCTTCGGTCCACAGCTTGGGCGCGGGCCGCCCCGGAATCAGCGCCGTGGTGATGACGATATCGACATCGGGCGCCAATTCGCGGAACTTCGCCAGCTGCTTTTCGCGGAATTCGGGGCTGGACGGGGCGGCATAGCCCCCGGTTGCCGCACCGTCCTGCGCCGGTTCGTCGAATTCAAGGAACACGAATTCCGCGCCCATCGATTCGATCTGCTCGGACACTTCCGGGCGCACATCAAACGCCATGGTAATCGCGCCAAGGCTTGTGCTGGTGCCAATCGCGGCCAGGCCCGCCACGCCAGCGCCCACGATCAACACGCGCGCGGGCGGGATCTTGCCCGCCGCCGTCACCTGCCCGGTGAAGAAACGGCCAAAATTGTTGCCCGCTTCGATTACCGCGCGGTAGCCCGCGATATTGGCCATGGATGACAGCGCATCCATTTTCTGCGCGCGGCTGATGCGTGGCACCATGTCCATGGCGATCACGGTCGCGCCGGTTGCCTTGGCCGCTTCCAGCATTTCTGCGTTCTGCGCTGGCCAGAAGAAGGAAATCAGCGTCTGCCCTTCGCGCAGGCGCTTGACCTCGTCCAGTTCCGGTTCGCGCACCTTGACAACGATATCCGACGCATCGAGCACAGCCTGCGCATCGGCCACAACGGTCACGCCAGCAGCCTCGTAGGTTGCATCATTGAACCCGGCGGCATCGCCCGCGCCGGACTGAACAACACATTCATGCCCCAGCTTTTGCAACTGCGCAGCTGAGTCCGGCGTCAATGCGACACGCGCTTCGCCCGGCTTGATCTCTTTTAAGGCCCCGACTTTCACCCGTCGTCCCCCCTTTGCTTGTTGATGCGCCCGTGATGCGGACAAACCCGCGATCTTTTCGATCCTGCGCCTGCATAGCTTGCGCAAGAATATTTCACAAGGTGCCAATAAACGTTACGATAAGATCGTTGCGGCAGTGCAGCGATCCGCTCCTCTCATCACGCATCCTGAATTGCGGAAATGTGCCCGATTTGCAAGGGTTGCCAAACATTTCCGACCGTTTGGCGCGCCGATGCGACCGGGTGTCGCGACGTTGCGCCCTGTGACAGACCGGATTAGACCCAACGCCGAGTGCGGGCGAAAAACGCGTCTGCCTTAGGGCCGAAAGCCGCGCGCAAGCGCGCTTCTTCGGGTTCGATGAAGCGCCGGGTCAGAATCCGGCCCAGAACCGGCACCAAGACCAGCCCCGCAACAGACCCCCAGACCAAGGCCAACCCGCCCAGAAGCAGCAGGTCGGCCAAGTAGATCGGGTTGCGCGACAGGCGATACAAACCGCCGGTAATCAGCTTGGCGGGTTGTTCATGCGGCACAATGGTGGACCGCGCACGCAAGAAAGACAGCGCCGCCGCCCCCATGAGCGCCAGACCCGCCCAAAACAGCAGATTGCCGATCAATGTCAGCGCATCGACCTGAAAGGCCGGGCCAAGCAGCAGCGTTTCAACCTTGGCAAGGCCCAAGGCCCCCAGCAGCCAGACCGGTGGGTAATCAAGCGTCAGCTTCACGGCTGGAACGCCGCGCGCCCGCCTTGCAGCACCAGCACATTGTCATGCCCCATCAGCCGGGCCACCAACATTGCCTGCGATGACAGAATGGCCGTGTTGCAATACATCACCACCATACCGCTTGCGGGCAGTTCATCGGCACGCGCCACGACCTGCCGCCATTCGATATGGATGGCCCCGTCAATCGCATCGGCGGCGTATTCCTCGGCAGAGCGCACATCGACAAAGGTAACACCGGGCAAGATGTCGGCGGTCAGTTGTTCGGGCTGGACAACGCCCTCTGTATAGCCTGCAAAATCCAGATACCCTGCAATATCGTCGGCCAGATCGCTGGCCGCGACGGGCGCACCCCACAAGCTGGCTGCCATCACCGACGCAAGAATAATGCGCATAACGCTCTCCCTTCAAACATGTGATGACATTCAAGTATGTGCATCTGGAATGCAAGAGCCTTGACCTTTGCGCCCCGTGTCGCCACCGATAGGCCCAGCAAAAGGAACCCGCCCATGACCGATTTCGCCGCCACCCGCGCCATGTTCGACCTGCCCAAAGGGGTGATCTACTTGGATGGAAACTCGCTTGGCCCGCTGCCGCACGCCGCGAAAGAGCGGGTCGCGCGGGCCATTGCCGATGAATGGGGGCAAATGCTGATTACCGGCTGGAACAAGGCAGGCTGGATGGACCTGCCCGCCCGCGTCGGCGACCGCGTGGGCCGCTTGATCGGGGCGGCACCGGGAACGGTCGTGATGGGCGATACACTGTCGATCAAGGTTTATCAGGCGCTGGCCTCTGCGTTGGAGCTGCGGCCCGACCGGCGGGTCATCCTGTCCGATACCGGCAATTTCCCTTCAGACCTGTATATGGCCGAGGGGCTGTGCCGCACGCTGGGGTCGGATTATGCCCTAAAAACCGTCGCCCCCGAAGCGGTCGAAGATGCGATTGACGATAGCGTCGCCGTTCTGATGATAACCGAAGTCGATTACCGCACCGGGCGCAAACATGACATGGCCCGCCTGATCGCAAAGGCCCATGCCGCGGGCGCGTTGGTGGTCTGGGATCTGGCGCATTCGGCGGGGGCAATCCCGGTCGATGTGGCGGGCAATGACACGGATTTCGCCGTGGGGTGCAGCTACAAATACCTCAACTCCGGCCCCGGTGGCCCGGCCTTCATCTATGTCGCGCCACGGCTGGCTGACCAAGTGCGCCCGGCGCTGTCGGGTTGGCTGGGGCATGAATCGCCTTTCGCCTTTGACCTAGACTACCGCCCCGGCGCAGGCATTGAGCGGATGCGCGTGGGCACGCCGCCGGTGTTGCAACTGGCAGCACTCGACGCAGCACTTGACGTGTGGGAAGGCGTGGATATGAACGATCTGCGCAGCCGGTCGCTGGAATTGCAAGACAGGTTCATCGCCGTGGTCGAGGCCGCCTGCCCTGCCCTGACCCTTGCCACCCCGCGCGCGCACGCGCAGCGCGGCAGCCAAGTCAGCTTCCGCCATAGCCAAGGCTACGCGATCATGCAGGCGCTGATTGCCGAGGGTGTGATCGGCGATTTCCGCGCACCCGATATTTTGCGTTTCGGATTCACGCCGCTTTACCTGTCGCCCGAAGATGTCACGCAAGCCGCCGAAACGCTTTGCGACATCATGGCCACAGGCCGCTGGGACCGTCCCGAATTTCACGCACGCGCCAAAGTCACCTAAGGCGTGTCACAAGATTGCCGGGTTTTCGGATTAGCCCGGCGACACCCCAAGCCAAAGGCCCGACACGCATGAGCGCAGGCACAGATCCGATCCAGCCCCCCCGCAGTTTCGTGCAGCGCGTGATGCGCGGCGCGGCTTTTACCTCTGGCGGGTTTGTCCTGTCGCAGGGGATGCGCTTTGCCTCTAACCTGATTCTAGCGCGCCTGCTGTTTCCCGAAGCCTTTGGCCTGATGGCGCTGATGGCCATGGTGCTGACCGGGCTGACCATGCTGTCGGATACCGGTGTGCCGCAATCCATTATGCAAAACAAACGCGGCGAAGACCCGGATTTTCTGAACACCGCCTGGACCCTGAACCTGATGCGCGGCGTCGTGCTGTGGTTGATCGCCTGTGCCTTGGCTTGGCCTGCCGCATGGCTTTATGAAGCGCCGGAACTGATGTGGATTCTGCCCTTGGGCGGTCTGTCGCTGGTCATGCTGGGGGCCGCGCCCACGCGCGTGTTCCTTGCGCAGCGCCACCTGCAATTGGGGCGCATCATGGGCATAGAGCTTGGATCGCAGTTCGTTGGCATCCTTGCCATGGTCACGCTGGCTTGGTTGTATCAGACCTATTGGGCGCTGGTCGCTGGCGTTCTGGTCACCGGGCTTGCCAAGCTTGTCATGGAATGGACCCTGCTGACCGGCCCGCGCAACCGCCTGCGCTGGGAACAGGCGGCGGGCCACGAATTGCTGCGCTTTGGCGGTTGGATCATGCTGTCATCCGCCTTTGGCTTTGTGCTGCTGCAAGGCGACCGCGCCATTTTGGGCGTGTTCCTGACGGTGGAAAAACTGGGCATCTACAATATCGCCTATTTCCTAGCCTTCTTTCCCGTTCTCATGGCCCATACCATGATGTCGAAACTGCTGATCCCGTCCTACCGCGAAATGTTCGCCGGGCGGGACGGCGAACATGACCGCAAAATCCGCCGTATGCGCATGGGCTTGACCGCGGCTGTCATGGCAATGCTGACCATCATGGCGCTGATCGGGCCTGCGCTGATCGACCTGCTTTACGACGACCGCTATGCAGAGGCCGGGCCGATCATCGTCATGATTAGCTGCGCGCAGATGTTCTCGCTGGTTATCCTGACTTATGAACAGGCGGCGCTCGCGCGGGGCGACTCGCGACGGTTTTTCTGGGTCGTCGCCTTTCGCGCCACAGTGCAAACCGGCTGCTTTGTGACAGGGGCCGCACTGGCAGGGTTGCCGGGCGCGCTTTTGGGACAGGCCATCGCCTTTGTGCTGGCCTATCCGGCGGTGGCGGCACTGGCGCGGCATACAGGCGTCTGGGACAAACGGCATGACGCGATCTTTGGGGCGCTGGCGTTCGTGCCTATTGCGGCGGCGCTCAGCCTGCACTGGGACAAGATCGCACCGCTGCTTCCGTAATGCTTACACTATCGTAACCCCCTGCGGGCTATTTCTGATCTCGAACTTGCAGAAGCGTTCGAATCGGAGTGTGCCTTGCCCGCATCCAGACCCGCCCGTTATGGCCTGAAATCCGCTTGGCTTTGCTTTGCCGCAGCCTCGGCAATACTGATCGCAGCCTTTGGGCCTGCATTGGCGGCGTCGGACGCTGCACTTTGCGACCGCGCAGCCCTTGCCGCCGCGCAAAGGCACAACGTGCCCCCCGATGTGCTGCGCACGGTGGCCTTGCTGGAAACCGGGCGCAAACAGGGCGGGGCCATGCGCCCCTGGCCATGGGCGCTGAACGCAGGTGGCCAAAGCCATTGGCTGCCCGACAAATCAGGTGCCAAGGCCACCGCGCGCGCCCTCCTCGACAGCGGGCGGCGCAATCTCGATTTCGGCTGTTTCCAGCTGAACTACCGCTGGCATGGCGAAAACTTCGCCAGCCTCGACGACATGCTCGACCCGGCGCAGAATGCCGATTATGCGGCGCGCTACCTACGCTCGCATTATCAGCGCTTGGGCGACTGGAAAGAAGCGGTCGGGGCCTATCACTCACGCAACCCCGATCATGCCAAGCGCTATCTGGCGCGCTATGAAGGCTATGCGCGCCAACTTCTGCCCGCTGCTGATCTGGCAGTGAACCCCTTGGCGCACCCCACCGCCACGCGCCCCGCACAGACTGGCTTTGCGCTGCTTACAGGCCCCGGCGCGGGCAGTCGCGGCTCGCTCGTGCCGGCCTCTATATTGGGCGGGGCGCGGCCACTGATCCAGCTTGGGAAAACCGCGAAATGACACTGCTCAACCCGCGTTTGGTGTTTCAACCCACGATCCTGCTGGCGCTCGCCCTCATGGCAGTGATCGTGATGATGATCCTGCCCATCCCGGCTTGGGCGCTGGACCTTGGGCTGGCCCTGTCCTTCGGGCTGGCGATCCTGATGTTCACGGTCACACTGTTCATTCAGCGCCCGCTGGATTTTTCGATCTTCCCGACCGTGCTTTTGGCGTCGCTCATGCTGCGTTTGTCGCTGAACGTATCCTCGACCAAACTTATCATAGGCGAAGGGCATACCGGCACGGATGCGGCTGGCGGCGTGATCCAAGGCTTTGCCAATTTCGTCATGGGCGGATCGGTGTTTCTGGGGGTCGTGATCTTCCTTGTGCTGCTGATCGTGAATTTCATCGTCATCACCAAGGGCGCAGGCCGCATGGCCGAAGTGGGCGCACGCTTCGCGCTGGACGGGATGCCGGGCAAACAGCTTGCCATTGACAGCGACATGTCGGCGGGTGCCATCGACCATGCCGAAGCCAAGCGCCGCCGCGAAACCGAACAGGCGGAAACCAATTTCTACGGCTCGCTGGATGGCGCGTCGAAATTCGTCAAGGGCGACGCGGTGGCGGGGCTGCTCATCACCCTTCTGAATATTATCATGGGGCTGATAAACGGCACCATGATGCATGGCATGTCACTGGGCAACGCGTTTGAAACCTACGCCATTCTGACCGTGGGCGACGGGCTGGTCAGCCAGATCCCGGCGGTCATCATCTCTATCGCGGCCGCACTTCTGCTGGCGCGTGGCGGGGCAAATGGCGCAACCGACAGCCAGCTCTTCGACCAATTGGGCCGCTACCCTTCGGCGCTGGCCACGGTGGGGGTGCTGATGGGCCTGTTCGCGCTGGTGCCGGGCTTGCCCTTCGTGCCCTTCATGGCGGGGGCGGCGCTGCTTATCGGTCTGGCCTGGATCGCGCAGCGCAAAGCCGCGCAGGCCGCCGAACCCGAAGCTGTCCCGCTGCCTGCCTCTGCGCCCGGGCCGGGCTTGGGAGACGTGCTCGACCTTGACGAAATTCATGTCCAATTCGCCCCCGACCTTGTGCCAATGGTGCTGGACCCCGCGCTTGGGCTGGATGCGCGTATCAGCAACATTCGCGCCCATGTCGCGCGCGAATTCGGGCTGATCCTGCCCGAAATCCGCCTGACGGACGAGGCCAGCCTGCCCGCAGGCAGCTATGCCATTCTGATCCACGGGGTCGAACAGGCCCGCGACCGGCTGCGGCAAGACAAGGTGCTGGCCCTGATCGGCGCCGACAAGACCCTTGCCACACCGGGAGAGGACGTGTCCGAACCCGTATACCATGCCCCGGCCCGCTGGATTGACCGCGCCGCACAGGAAGACGCCGCACTCTCGGGCGCAACGGTCGTTGCCCCCATAGAAGTGCTGGCCACCCATCTGCTGGAAGTGCTGAAAGCGAACCTTGGGCGGCTTCTGACATATCGCAGCCTGAACCGCGTGCTGGACGAATTGAGCAGCCTGAGCGATGCCACGCGCGCCGATGCCAACAAACGGCTGCTGTCAGAACTGATCCCCGACAAGGTGCCGCTCGACACGCTGCTAAGCGTGCTGCGCTTGTTGTTGGACGAACGTGTGTCAATCCGCAACCTGCCGCTTATCCTAGAAGCGCTGGCAGAAATGCGCGGCACGGGCCAATCGCCCGAAACCCTGTGCGAACATGTGCGCCAGCGGTTGGGTTTTCAGCTTGTCGCCAAGCTAAAGCGCCCCGATGGCACAGTGCCGCTGGTGCAGCTTGCCCCGGAATGGGAAACCCTGTTTTCCACTTACCAACTTTCCGGCGATCAGGGCAGCGCCGACATCGCCTTGCCGCCAGAGGATTTCGGACGCCTGACAAACAGCATTGCCGAGAAGCTGTCAGGGCTTGGCGCAAATGGCATCAGCCCGGCGCTGGTCATTTCGTCGCGCCGCCGCCGGTTCCTGCGCACGGCGATGGTGGCCAAGGGGCTGCAAGCGCCAGTGCTCAGCTACGAGGAAATCGGCTTCGAGGCGCGGCCCGCGCTGGTCGGAACGGTCGCGGCATGAGCGCCGATCTGGTCGCAGCGCTGAATGACCTTGGCGCGGCTTTCGGCCCCATATTGCAGGCCGCATTGGTCGTGTTCCTGCGCGTCGGCGCGATGATGACCTTGCTGCCCGCCTTCGGCGAAGCGGTCGTCCCGGTCCGGGTGCGCATCGCATTGGCACTGGCCTTCACCGCCGTCATCACCCCCGCGCTGGCCCCCGATCTTCCCCCCTTGCCGCAAAGCCCGGTGCCACTTCTTTCCCTTGTTGCCACGGAAACCGTTGCCGGGTTTGCCTTGGGCGCGGGGCTGCGCTTGTTCGTGGTGGTGCTGCAAATTGCCGGAACCATCGCCGCGCAAGCCACGTCGCTATCGCAATTTTTTGGTGGCGCAGGGGTGGACCCGCAACCGGCCATGTCGCAAATTCTGGTCATGGGCGGGCTGGCCTTGGCGGTCACATTGGGGCTGCATGTGCGGCTGACGGAATTGCTGCTGCTGTCCTATCAATTCATTGCGCCCGGCCGCTTCCCCAACGCAAGCGATATGGGCGATTGGGGCGTGGCGCAGGTCTCGCGCGCTTTCGCGCTGGCCTTTTCGCTGTCTATGCCATTCGTCATCCTATCGCTGGTCTTCTACGTTGCGCTTGGCGCCATCAACAAAGCCATGCCGCAATTGATGGTCGCCTTTGTCGGGGCGCCCGCGATCACCTTTGCCGGGCTGGCGCTTTTGTTGCTGACCGTGCCGATGATCCTGCCAATCTGGCATGACGCATTTGCCAGCTTCATTGCCGACCCGTTGGAGGGCACGCCATGAGCGAAGAGGACAGCACCGAAAAGGAATTCGAGGCAAGCCAGCGCAAGCTGGAAGAGCAGCGCCGCAAGGGCGAGGTGCCACGCTCGACCGATATCAATACCGCCGCCGCCTATCTGGGGCTGCTGATCGCGGCCGTGGCACTTGGGCAATCCGGCATAACCCGGCTTGGAGAGTTGGGCACCGTGCTGCTGCAACAGGCCGACAGCCTGTCGGCACTGGCCGCACAGGGCGCGCGCCCTGTGATCGGCACCGTCATTGCTGACACCGTGCTGGCCAGCCTGCCCCTATTCGCACTGCCCTTCGCGCTGGTCTGGGCGGCCTTGTTTGCGCAGCGCGCCGTCATTTTCGCCCCCGAGAAACTGCACCCCAAGCTGTCGCGCATTTCCCTGATCTCGAACGCGCAAAACAAGTTCGGGCGGGGCGGCTTGTTCGAATTCGCCAAGAGCACCGTCAAACTGGCGGTCATCTCTGCGGTGCTGTGGGTGTTCCTGTTGCACGAATTGCCCAATATTCTGCACAGCCTGTATCTGACCCCGGCGCTCGCCTCGACAGAGCTGATGCAGATGGTCCTGCGCTTTTTGCTGCTGGTTTTCGTGCTGTCCATGCTTATCGGCGCGATCGATTTTTTCTGGCAACGCGCAGAGCATCTGCGCAAGAACCGCATGTCGCACAAGGAAATGCGCGACGACATGAAGTCGACAGAGGGCGACCCCCATGCCAAAAGCGAACGCACCCGCCGAGGGCGCGAGATTGCCACCAACCGCATGTTGGCAGATGTGCCGCAAGCGAATGTGGTGATCGTGAACCCCGAACATTATGCCGTCGCGCTGAAATGGTCCGCCACCGATCTGGGCGCGCCGGTCTGCGTGGCCAAGGGCACCGATGAGGTTGCCGCGCGCATCCGCGAGCGCGCGCAAGAAGCAGGTGTGCCCTTGCACCGCGACCCGCCCACTGCCCGCGCGCTGCATGCCAGTGTCGATATCGGCGCGGAAATTGCGCCGGAACATTACGGCGCGGTCGCTGCCGCCATCCGCTTTGCAGAGGCGATGCGCGCCAAGGCCGCCAAAGGCCGCTGGGCATGAGCGGCGCTGGGTTGGAGCAATTGGGCCAGCTTGCCGCGCTGTTGCGCGACCGCGATCTTGCGCGGCTGGGCAGGCTTGCGCGCGAACGTCAGGCGCTTGCGAACAAAATCGACCGCCTATCCACCCGGATCGAGATTGACGAAGATCCGGCACTGAATGCCGCGCGTCTGGCCCATGCGCGCTGGGCAGAGCAAAACCGCATTCGCCTGAACCCGGTTCTGGCCCGCCAGACCGCGCAGGTCATGGCCCAAAAAGCGGTTTGCGCCCGCAGCATGGGGCGCGCGCAAGTGCTGGAGAAACTGCGCGCCAAACGCGCCCCGAAAGGTCAGGAGCGCTAGATCACCCAAGCACCCGCGCGCATCAGCGGCACCGGGTCGGCGCCGTTGCGCAGCCCGTCCACATCGGTGCGCCCGTCGCCAATCATCCAATCCACATGGATCAGGCTGGAATTGCCGCCGCGCGCCGCGATCTCTTGCGGGGACAGGTCGGTCCCGTCCAAGCATGACGCATAACATTGCCCCATGGCGATATGCGACGCCGCGTTTTCATCAAACAGCGTGTTGTAGAACAGATGCCCGCATTGCGACACCGGCGAGCCATGCGGCACGAGCGCCACTTCGCCCAAACGTGCCGCCCCCGCATCGGTGCCGATCATCTGCGACAGCACGTCTTGTCCGCGAGTCGCCGTGGCGGATACCGCCCGCCCGCCCTCAAAGCGCATCTCGATCGCCTCGATCAGCGTGCCGTGGTGCGACAGGGGTTTCGTCGCACGCACCACCCCATCGACCCGGTCGGCATGGGGGGTGGTGAACACTTCTTCGGTCGGAATATTGGGGTTACATGTTACGCCGTTGCGCGCCTGTGACGCGCCGCCTTGCCAGACATGGCCATCGGCCAAACCGACACGCAAATCCGTGCCTGCGCCGGTAAAATGCAGCGCGTCAAAGCGCGCTGTGTTCAGCGCGGCGCAGCGGGCAGCCAGCGCGGCATTATGCTCGGCCCAAGCGGCGACCGGGTCGTCGCGGTCCAGTCGCGCGGTGCGCGCAATTGACTGGGCCAGTTTCGCCACCGCCTCGGCCTCTGGCAAATCGGGGAAGATGCGTGCAGCCCAGGCCGGTGTCGGGCAGGCGATGATCGACCAGTTTATCCGAAACCCAGCGATATGCGACAGCGCCGGGCGGTAGGCCGACGCATTGGCGTGGTTGGCGCGGCCGACATGGGCGCTGTTCTGGTCCGACAGCAAAAACGGGTCTTCGCCCACCAGCGCCAAGCGGGCAGCCCCGTCACTACAGGCTTGCGCCATCCCGTCATACAGCCAGCCCGGCGCATGATCGAACGCGGCGTCCGTGCCGTGCAGATAGCGCGCGCGCGTGATTTCCGCGTCGCTCAGGATGGGTGTTACCAGTTTTGCCCCGGCGCGATAGGCTTCTGCCGTGATAGCGCGGGCCAAGGGCAAGGCGCTTGTGGGCGCGGTCATGACCAATTCCTGCTCGGGTTGCAGGTTTACACCAACCCGCACCGCAAGCCGCGCCAGCGCCTGCAACATATCTTGGTCCAGATCGGTCATATCACGCATCCCAGCCTCCATGTTATTGGCCAGAAGCTGGGTCATCACAGGCGCGGGGTCAAGCGCCGTTGCGCAGGATATTGGTGATAAGCACTTCAAACACCACGCCGTCGCCCATGACCTGCACAGCCGATTCCAGCAACGCCTTGCGCAGCAGCGCCAAGGTGTTATGCGCGGTGAACATCCCCTCGAACCCGCCGGTATTGGCATGGTCAAACAGGATTTGCAGCATCCGGTCGCGCAGCAACGGCTCTTTGTCGGCAACCGCAAGACTGCTGCTTGCCTCAACCTCCAGCGCCAGTTCGATCACCACGATAGAGGTCACGCGCCCCGCCGCGACCAACGGGACAAGGAACTGTCCGTCGAACTCGTAAAGCTCGGTCACAGGGGCTTCGATCGGCGCTGCCGCTTCGGTCTGCGTGCCTTCGGGCAGCGGTTCTGGCGCCGGGCGCAGCACAAAGCCAGCCCCCGCCCCGCCCGCAAGGCCCAGCAACATCAACAGGATCGGTAGGATCTTGGCCATGGCCCCTCCAGATGCCCTTAGAAAGGCGTGATGATTTCCAGAATCTGCGATCCATAGCGCGGCTGCTGCACGCCAGAGAGGATACCGCGCCCACCATAGGAAATGCGCGCATTGGCGATCTTGTCATAGCCGATCTCATTTTGGCGCGAGATATCGGCGGGGCGCACATAGCCGGTGACAAGCAATTCGCGCAATTCATGATTGACGCGCACCTCTTGCCGCCCTTCGATGCGCAGAATGTCATTGGGCAGCCGTTCCACCACGGTCGAGGCGACACGCAGGGTCAGTTGTTCATTGCGGCTGACGGACCCGCTGCCGGAAAACTCTGTCCCGCCTTGGGTTTCGATCCCGGCTGCAAGGCTTAGGCCCCCCGGCAAATTGCGGTCAATCGCTTCGGGAATGCCGAAAAGCGACGGACCGGCCATGCTATTGGAACCGCTGCGCCCGCGCGCGGTGGTGTTTGACATCTGCGCGCTGTCGTCAATCTCTATGACCACGGTCAGAATATCGCCGGGCGAGGACGCGCGCCGGTCCCCAAGTAAAGAACGCTCCCCGGCCGACCAGAGCGAGGCGCGGTCCTTGGGCGTGTCAACCACGCTTTCATCGGGCAACGGCACCCGATATAGGGCAGCATGTTCGAAACCATCCTCTGGGGCGGTGAAATCTGGTGCGCGCCCCACTTGGGATAGCGGTTCGCAGGCCAAAAGCGGCAGGCACATCAAAGGCAGTATCAGCGGGCGCATGGGGTTTCCTTCGCGGCAGGGGGTGCATGTCTCATGGCGTTGTTGTCGGGCCGACATCGACCTGGCCGAAGCTGGTGACACGGCCCTGCACCGATTGGCGCGAGGCAAGGTTCATCACCGTCACCGTATCGCCCAGTGCCGCGCGCCCCAGCGCGCGCCCTTCCGAACGTATGGTCAGACCGCCTTGGCGATAGAGCATCGTGACGGTTTCGTTGCGCTCTATCACCGCGGCGGGCGCAAGGTCGGCCAGCCGCAGCGGGCGGCCCGGATAGATGGCGACACGCGCTTCCAGCCCAACCACCTGCACCGGGTCGCTGGCCACGCCCGGAAGTTGGCCGCGCTGCACGGCCACATCGCCCGCGCGCACCACCTCTGTCGCGCGGATAAGCCGGGTTGCGACCAAGGCGTCGGCAAAGGCCGGCAGCGGCACCAACACCAGCAGCACAAGCGGCCACATCAGCGCACCTGCGTCGTTGCGCCCATCATCTGGTCGGCGGCGGTGATGACCTTGGCATTCAGTTCATAGCCACGCTGCGCCTTGATAAGTTCAGTCATCTCGCGCACCGGGTCGACTGAGCTTTCTTCCAGATAGCCTTGGCGCAAGGTGCCCAAGCCATCTTGGCCCGGCACGCCCTGAAAGGCGGGGCCAGAGGCTTCGGTTTCCAAAAACAGGTTCGAGCCGATCGCCTCTAGCCCCTTTTCATTGGTGAAATTGGCAAGGGTCAACTGCCCCAGACGCTGCGGCTGGATATTGCCGATGAAATAGGCGAATATCTCACCCTCTGAATTGATGCTTAGATCGCGCGCGTCACTCGGGATAACGATGCCGGGGGCCAGTTCGTAGCCTTCGGAATTCACGATCAACCCGTCGCCGGTGCGCTTCAGGCCACCGTCGCGGGTATAGGCCGCATCGCCATTGGGCAGGGTCACTTCCAGATAGCCTTTGCCTTCGATCGCGACATCCAGATCATTGCCGGTATAGGTTGAAGCCCCTTGCTGGATTTGCATCCCCACCGCGGCTGGTCGCACGCCAAGCCCAACCTGCACGCCGGTGGGCAACACCGTGCCGTCAGAGGCCGAGATGGAACCGGCGCGCGCGAATTGCTGGTAATGCAGGTCGGCGAATTCGGCGCGGCGGGCATTATACCCCGTGGTGCTCATATTCGCGAGATTGTTGGAAATTGTATCCACACGCATTTGTTGTGCGGTCATGCCGGTCGCGGCAATTTGCAGGGCTTTCATTCGAACCTCCGGTTCTGGTTAACGGCCAAGTGTCTGGATCACGCCCTTGATGCGGTCATCCTCGCGGTCCATCAGGCTTTTGCCGCGCTCATAGGCGCGCTGCACTTCGATCATGCGCGACAATTCCAGCATCGGGTCGACATTCGATTCTTCGAGGAAACCTTGCAGGATTTGCGGGTTCTCGACCGGGACCACGTCGCCCTCGACCGCGAAAAGCGTGCCTGCCGCGCGCGAGATGGCGACCGGGTCGGCGGGCATGACCAGCCCGACCTGCCCCAACGGCACGCCATTTGCCGACAGAGTGCCATCGCGCGCCAGTTTCACATCGCGCGCATCCGGGGGCACGAAGATCGGCGCGCCCCCGGCATCAAGCAGCCGATGACCATCGGGGTTGACCAGTTCACCTGCCGCATTCGGGGTGAATATACCCGCGCGTGTCAGCCTTGGGCCTTGGGCGGTTTCCAACTGGAAAAACCCGTCGCCTTCGACCGCGAAATCAAACGGAGCATTGGTCTGCGACATGCCCCCCTGAAGCTGTATTGTCTGGCGCGTATTGCCCAACGCCATCGAGATTGACGGCTCGGCCCTTCCCATGCCGACCACGAATTCGGAAAAGACAACGCCTTCGCGGCGATAGCCCGTGGTGGCGGCGTTGGCGATATTATGCGCCACCACCTGCAATTCGCGCTGCAACCCCGACATTCGGGTCAGCATAACATAAGATGCATTGTCCATCTTAGCCCCCCGCGATCAGTGGTAGGATTTCGTCCTGAAAATAGCTGACCAGCGTGGCGGTCATAAAGCTCATCGAGACCCAGAACACCGCGACAATGGCCAAAAGTTTTGGCACGAAGGTTAGCGACATTTCCTGAATAGAAGTCAGCGCCTGAAACAAGCCAACGCCCACCCCCGCTACCAGCGCCGCCCCAAGGATGGGCGCAGAGATCAGCGTGCCGATCCACAGCCCTTGCCGCAGAGTGTCGAAAAAGATCACCTCATCCATGGTGTCAGACCGGCATCCGAAGGATTTCCAGATAGGCTTCGACCACCCTGTCGCGCACGCTGACGGCGGTCTGCACGGCAAGCTCTGTATCGGCCAGCGCCTGCACAAGCGCATGGGGGTCGGCCCCGCTGACCATAGAGGCCGTGGCCGCCTGTTCATTGGCATGTAGCCCAGACACGACCCCCCCGACCGCCTGCCCAAAAGCCGCCTCGGCGCGGGCTGGGGTTGGGCCGGGTTGGGCCGCGTCGCGGGCGCGGTCATAGCCGCTGATGGCAAGAGAAGATGGAATTTGCATTGGTTTCAATCCTTGTTAGCGTCGCAGCAGGTCAATCAGGCTTTGTGACATCTGCCGCGCCTGATCGAACATCGCCAGATTTGCTTCGTAACTGCGCCCGGCCTCGCGGGCATCGGCCATCTCGATCATGGTGGAGACGGTCGAGCCCAGGTAATAGCCGTCCTCATCCGCCAACGCGTGGCCGGGGTCATAAACGCGTGGCAGCTCGCCTCGGTCCAGCTTGACCGGTCCTGTGGCCACGGTTGTGACCCCGCGCGCGCGGTCAAGTTGGGCGATAAAATCGATGGTTTTGCGCCGGTAGCCGGGGGTGTCGGCATTGGCGATATTCTCTGCCACATGCCGCATCCGGCGCGATTGCGCATCCATGCCAGAGGCGGCAATGCTGAAGGTGGAAAACAGGTCTGCCATAGGCCCCCCTTCTATCGGCCAAGCGCCGCGCGCAGGATGCCCCGGGCAGAGCCATAGACAGCCAATGCCAGATCATGCGACTGCCGGGTTTCAGCGGCGCGCATCATCTCATGCTCTAACGAAACACTGTTGCCATTGGGGGCTTGGGCGCCGCCAATTTCGAACAGGCGTGGCGGGTCCATGTGGTGCAGGCGGCCTGCGCGCAGATTGTCCATAACCCCTGCCTGTTGCAGGTAGGTGCCGAAGGACGCCACGTCACGCGCGCGAAAGCCGGGCGTGTCAGCATTGGCCACGTTCTGCGAGATGACGACCTGACGCTGCGCGGCGTGGCGCGCCATGGCCTGTGACAGCCGCATGATGGTTGGTGTGTCTAACATGAGGGCTTCTCCCGTCATTGCGATACACAAAGCCTTAAGGCTGATTCGCTTAATGTTCGGTAAGCAAGACCGTGCCTATGCGCGTTTAAGTTGAATGAGGGAAGATGGATCGTATCGCAAAACTCCGCGCTGCCGTGGCCACGCTTCGCCCGGTGCGATTGTTCGGGCATGTGATTGAAAGCCACGGACAATGCGTTGTGCTGGACGGGTTGTCGCAAAATGCGCGCTTGGGCGACTGGATTGCGCTGCACCCGGCGCAAGGCGCGCCCATTCTTGCAGAGGTTGTGCGGCTGGAAAGCGACCGCCTTCACGCCTTTCCAAATGGTGACCCGGTCGGTCTGGCCTTGGGCGACAGTGCCGAATTGCTGGGGCCGCGCCAGCTTGCGCCCGACACAAGCTGGATCGGCCGCGTCATCGACCCGTTTGGCCAGCCGCTGGACGGGCGGCCATTGGCAATGGGCCCGCACCCGCGCACGGTCACTTCCGCACCGCCCAACCCCGCACGGCGCGGGCGTTTGGGCCAGCGTCTGGATACCGGCATGGCCGTTTTCAACACGTTCCTGCCCTTGGTTGCCGGGCAGCGCATTGGCCTATTCGCAGGCTCTGGCGTGGGCAAAACCATGCTTTTGGGCAATTTCGCGCGGCTGGTGCAGGCCGATGTGGTGGTTATCGGGCTGATCGGGGAACGGGGCCGCGAATTGCGCGAGTTTGTCGAAGACGTGCTGGGCGAAGATGGCTTGAAACGCGCGGTGATCGTGACCGCGACATCCGACCAGCCCGCGCTGACCCGCAAACGCTGCGCCGAGGCCGCGATGACCGTGGCAGAGCATTTCCGCGATCAGGGCAAGCATGTGCTGCTGCTGGCGGATAGCGTCACACGCATGGCCGAAGCCCACCGCGAGGTGGCGCTGGCCAGCGGTGAAAGCGCCTCTTTGCGCGGTTTTCCCCCGTCGCTGTCGCACCGCATCATGGCCTTGGCCGAACGTGCGGGGCCGGGGCAAGACGGGGTTGGCGCGATCACGGCGGTGTTCACCGTCTTGGTGGCTGGGTCCGATATGGAGGAACCGGTGGCCGACATATTGCGCGGGGTGCTGGACGGGCATGTGGTCATGGACCGCGCCATTGCCGAACGTGGCCGCTTTCCGGCGGTGGATGTGCTGCGCTCTGTCAGCCGGTCGCTGCCGCGCGCGGCCAGCCCAGAAGAAAACGCAAGGCTGGCAGAGGCGCGCCGCCTGCTGGGCGCCTATGACCGGTCCGAGATGATGATACAGGCGGGCCTGTATGAGCCCGGCACAGACCCGCTGCTGGATCGCGCCGTGGCGGTCTGGCCTGCGCTGGATGCCTTCATGGCAGAGATGGCACCGCATGGGGTGCGCGGGGCATTCGCCAAACTTGCCCAATGTCTGGACCCACCCGCCAAGCCCTAGATAAGGGGTTTTCCCGGTGGCGCGATAGGTCTAAACCCATGCGCGAACCTGCATCACAGAGGGCGACATGGCGCGTATCCTGATTACCTCGGCCTTGCCGTATATCAACGGCATCAAGCATCTGGGCAACCTGGTGGGCAGCCAACTGCCCGCAGACCTGTATGCCCGCTACATGCGCGGGCGCGGGCATGAGGTGATGTTCATCTGCGCCACCGACGAACACGGCACGCCCGCCGAACTGGCCGCCGCCAAAACCGGAGAGGCCGTGGCCGATTATTGCGCGCGTATGCATGATGTGCAGGCCGAACTGGCGCGCGGGTTTCGGCTGTCATTTGACCATTACGGACGCTCTTCCAGCCCGCAGAACCATGCGCTGACGCAACATCTGGCCGCCAAGCTGGGCGAAGCCGGGCTGATAGAGGAAGTGACCGAGAAACAGGTCTATTCCATCACCGACGCGCGTTTCCTGCCGGACCGCTATATCGAAGGCACCTGCCCCAATTGCGGCTATGACCGCGCGCGCGGCGACCAATGCGAAAACTGCACCAAGCAGCTGGACCCGACGGATCTGGTCAACCCCCGCTCGGCCATCTCCGGCGCGACCGATCTGGAAGTGCGCGAAACGAAACACCTGTTCTTGCGCCAATCCACGCTGCGCGACCGGCTGGACCAGTGGATCGACAGCCAACAGGGCTGGCCTATCCTGACGACCTCTATTGCCAAGAAATGGCTGCATGACGGCAATGGCTTGCAGGACCGCGGCATCACCCGCGATCTGGATTGGGGCGTGCCCGCGCAGTTTGACGGCGCACCGTGGCAGGGCATGGATGGCAAAGTGTTCTATGTCTGGTTCGATGCGCCCATCGAATATATCGCGGCCACCGCCGAATGGGCCGAAGCGCAGGGCTTGGATGACAGCGCTTGGCGGCGCTGGTGGCGCACGGATGAAGGCGCAGCGGACGTGCGCTATGTGCAGTTCATGGGCAAAGACAACGTGCCCTTCCACACCCTCAGCTTTCCCGCCACGCTGATGGGGTCGGGCGAGCCGTGGAAGATGGTCGATTACATCAAATCCTTCAATTACCTGAACTATGATGGCGGGCAGTTTTCGACATCTTTGGGGCGCGGCGTGTTCATGGATCAGGCTCTGTCCATCCTGCCCGCCGATTACTGGCGCTGGTGGTTGCTCAGCCATGCGCCCGAAAGCTCGGATTCGGAATTCACTTGGGAAAACTTCCAATCCTCGGTCAACAAGGATTTGGCCGATGTGCTGGGCAATCTGGCCAGCCGTGTGACCAAGTTCTGCCGTTCCAAATTCGGCGAAGTGGTGCCAGAGGGCGGCGCTTACGGCCCGCGCGAAGCGCAGTTGATCGCCGATCTGACCACCCGCCTGCGCGCCTATGAAACCCATATGGAAGCGATGGATATTCGCAAATCCGCCGCCGAATTGCGCGCGCTATGGGTGCTTGGCAATGAATACCTGCAAGATGCCGCCCCTTGGTCTATTTTCAAAACCGACCCGGATGCCGCGGCGGCGCAAATCCGTCTGGCGCTAAACCTGATCCGGGTTTACGCCATCACCTCGCGCCCGTTTATCCCCGATGCGGCGGCCAGCCTGATGGCGGCCATGGGCAGCGACGACTGGTCTTGGCCCGAAGATCTGGACGCGGCACTGGGCACCTTGCCCGCTGGCCATGCCTTTACCGTGCCCGATGTCTTGTTTGCCAAGATCACCGACGACCAGCGCGAAGACTGGGAAAGCCGGTTCGCAGGGGGGCGCTAGGGCGAAAATCCCCAGATGCAGGCCAAAACCGCGCGGAATCCGGTTGACACGCGCGGGCGGGCCAGTAGAAGGCAGGTTCAAGAATTTGCGGGCAAGGTGTGTAGCACCATCTGTCCGGTGCAGGAGAGAATGACATGGCGAAGCCAACCACCATCAAGATCCGTCTGAACTCGACCGCGGGGACCGGGCATTTCTACGTAACCAAGAAAAACGCCCGCACCATGACCGAGAAGATGACCGTGCGCAAATACGACCCCGTTCTGCGCAAGCATGTCGAATACAAGGAAGGCAAGATCAAGTAATCTTGCCGCCGCATTTTGGCAGTGTTGATGACCGCGCCCCCAAGGCGCGGTTTTTCAGTTTGCGGGGCTGGGGCGCGCCATTAGCGTAAGGACCGCAACGATCAAAGCGAAGGTCAGCGCCCCGTCCAGCAAGAAGGCCGCGCCAGAGTGAAGCTGCACAACCGCAGCCACGGCAAATGTCTGAAGTTGCAGCGCAACCGCCAGCGCCAATGCAAGGCCCGCCGCGATACCGGCTTGCGCCCGGTCCAACAGCTTGCCCCATTTGGCGCGCTTGCCCCCGGCGGCACGCGTCAGCCCAAAGCCCAGCCAAAGCAGCAGCCATAGCGAAACGGCATCAGCCGCAAAAATGGCATGCGGTGGCAGACCCCCTATGACAAGCGGCACGAACGGCAGCAGCGCCAAAAGGCTTAGCGCCGCCCCCTGCCCCCAGTAGCGCAGCGCCAGATTGGCTGTCAGCCGCGCGCGCGGACCAAAGAAGATTGCACGGTGCCACAGCAGGCCCATGACCGCCAAGGCCAGCCCCAAACTGCCGCGCAGCGCCAAATCAAGCGACCATGACGCGTCCACAGGCAGATCGGGCCAGACCTGCCCTGTGACCTGAACGCTGAGCCAAGCCTTGACTGCCATTGCCAATAGGAAGGGCGGCAGCAGCAACCGCTTTATCTGCTTGGGCTTGGCCGCAACAATGCGCCATGCCGCGCGAAGCTGTGTCACGCTTTGAGCCATTGAATTTCCCACAAAAAAGGGCCGGTCAACCGACCGGCCCTTATTGCCCGAAACGGGCGGTTTATTCTTGCTGGCCCATGAACATCAGCAGGAACTGGAACATGTTCAGGAAGCTGATATACAGCGACAGCGCACCGTCGATGGCGGCCTTGTCCAGCCATTCCTGATCGCCTGCCATGGCATGTTCGACATATTCGCTTTTGATCATCTGCGTGTGGAACGCGGTCAGACCGGCGAAAACCAGCACACCAATGGCCGAGATGGCGAACATCATGGCCGGGCTTTGCAGGAAGATGTTGACGATCATCGCCACGATCAACCCGATCACACCCATCATCAGGAAGGTGCCCATACCGGACAGGTCTTTTTTCGTGGTGTAGCCGAACAGGCTAAGCCCCGCAAAGGCAATCGCGGTCACGAAGAAGGTCTGCGCGATCGAGAAACTGGTGAAGACCAGGAAGATAGAGCTGAGCGACAAGCCAATCGCCGCCGCGAAAACGAAGAAGCCAAGCTGCACCCCTGCGGCAGAGGCCCGGCGCATCAGCGCGCCCCAGCCAAACAGGATGAAGGCCAGCGGGGCAAACATGATGACCCAGCGCAGCGGCGACATGTAAATCGCGCCGCCAAGGCTGTTCAGGTAGGTGCCATTGGGCAATTGCGCGACAGCCGCCGACGGATCGGCAGTGGTCGCCAGACCTGCAATGGCCCATGCGGCGGCACCTGTAATCAACATGCCCACGGACATCGTGCCGTAGACCTTGTTCATATGGGCGCGCAGCCCGGTATCGATCTGTTCAGCGCGAGCGCCGCTTACCTGCGCGCGCATCGTGTTGAAATCTGCCATTGAATCCTCCATAGGCGAAAACGGGCGGTGATAAGTCACCTCAGGATGAATATTTGCATGTCGGGTGCTGTTTTCAAGCAAAACCCGTATCGCAGGCACTGGAAATCGCGCAAATCGGTTACCGCTGTTCAAATTGTGATGACAATCTTGCCTGTTGACCCCCTATGGCGCAGCAGATCCAGCCCCTCAAGCGCGCGCTCCAGCGGCAAGATACTGCTAATATGGGGGCGCAATGCGCCGGTGTTATACCAGTCAAACAGGGTGGCGATAGACCCGGCCATGATCTGCGGTGCAAAGCGCAGATAGGCGCCCCAATACAGGCCGATCACGCTCAGGTTCTTGACCAGCAGTATATTGGCCGGAAAAGCAGGCGGCGTGCCCCCCGCGAAACCGATGGCCAGAAAGCGCCCCTCGGGCAGCAGCGCACGCATGGCCGGGGTGGCCAGCGGCTCGCCAATGGCGTCATAAATGACATGTGCGCCGCCAAGGGCTTTTAGTTCCGCGCGCAGGTCAAAGCCGGTCGCCCCGCTGTCCAGACATTCTGTTGCCCCGGCCTTGCGCGCCACGTCCAGCTTTGCCGCCCCGCGCGCCACGGCAACAACCCGTGCCCCCATCCGCGCGCCAATTTCAACCGCTGTCAAACCCACGCCCCCTGCCGCGCCCAGAACGACCAGCGTTTCGCCCGGCTGCAAATGGGCGCGATGCGCCAGCGCCAGATGCGATGTGCCATAGGCGACCAGAAACGCGGCAGCATCTGTGAACGGCATGGCGTCTGGCATCCTGACGCAGCTTGCAGCCTTGCACAAGGCGTAGTCGGCAAGCCCGCCCTGCCCCGCAAACGCTGCCACCCGGTCGCCCACATGCCACGCGGTCACATCTGGCCCGACCGCATCGACCGTGCCGGCGATTTCCATGCCAAGCGTATAGGGCGGCGTGACCTTTTCCTGATATTGCCCGCGCATCATCAGAAGATCGGCAAAGTTCAGGCCGCAAGCTGCCACGCTTAGGCGCACCTCACCCGGTCCGGGGTCGGGGGTCTGGATCTGCTCCAGCTTTGGATGTGATTCGTAATCCGTCAATCGAAAAGCGCGCATCTGTCACCCCGTGTCATCAGCGCCAGCCTGCCGCGTGACGAAACCGGGCGCAAGCGGCAATGCGTCACGCAGAAGTTGTGCAATCCGCAACTCTCTTTTAAGTTGTTTTGCATTTTGCAATGCAATTTGCACAAAGTTGGCGATCCCATCCGTGAGGGGCAATTTTTACACCTTTTCCAGAAAAATATCGCCACGTTGCAACTGCGAGTGGTGCAGCGCCGTATCGTCGCCACGGGCGCTAAAGACGCGACTGCTCGCCGTATGAGTGAACATGACAGCAGGAGGTAAACATGGCACATCCCGTAGATCAGCATGTCGGGCAGCAAATGCGGCACCGGCGCTGGATGATCGGCATGACACAGCAACAACTGGCCGACGCTGTGGGCATCCGGTTCCAGCAAATCCAGAAATATGAAACCGGGGCAAACCGTGTGTCTGCATCGCGCCTGTGGGATATTGCCGCAGCGATGGATGTCTCTGTCGGCTTTTTCTTTGAAGGGTTGAATACCGCCGAAGACGGCCCCAACGCCCCCGCCCTGGATGTTATGGGCAGCAAAGAAACGCTGGACCTGTTGCGCACCTATTACGCCATTCCCGAAGCGCAGCGGCGACGGTTGTTCGACCTTGCACGCTCGCTGGGCGACGCGGCCTGAACAGCTTGCATCCCGGCGCGGGACCGATAAAAAAGGCAGACCCTGCGATTTTAGGACATCTGCCATGCGCCGCGCCGACCTGACCGACAAGGACATCACCAGCCTGATCGCGCTGTGCAACAGGCTGGCTGATGTGGCCGGAACAGAAGCACTGCGGTATTTCCGCACCCGCGATTTGACCGCCGACAACAAGTTGGCTGACGGGTTTGACCCCGTCACGCAGGCGGATCGCGCAGCCGAAGCCGCCATGCGCAAGATCCTTGATGCAGAGCGCCCTGCCGATGCCGTTCTGGGCGAAGAACACGGCGCACGCCCCGGCACCAGCGGTCTGAAATGGGTGCTGGACCCGATTGACGGCACCCGCGCCTATATCAGCGGCACCGCAACATGGGGCGTGCTGATAGCGCTATGCGACGCGGAGGGGCCATTTCTTGGCGTGATCGACCAACCCTATACAGGCGAGCGGTTCGTGGGCGGGCTTGGGCAGGCCCATCTCAGCGGCCCGCGCGGCACCGCGCCCTTGCAGACCCGCGCCACGCATGAGTTGAGCGCTGCGATCCTGTTTTCGACCTTTCCCGAAATCGGCACCGAGGCCGAACGCGCGGCCTTTCAGGCCGTGTCGGCGGCCTGCAAACTGACCCGATACGGTATGGATTGCTACGCTTACGGGCTGCTTGCCGCCGGGCATATTGACCTTGTGATCGAAGCCGGACTGAACAGCTACGACATTTGCGCGCCAATAGCGGTTATCGAGGCCGCGGGCGGCATTGTGACCGATTGGCAGGGCGGCCCGGCCCATGCCGGGGGGCAGGTTCTGGCCGCCGCAAATGCCGATCTGCACGCCGCGGCATTGGCACGGCTGCAACAGAAGGCTTGACCTTCCAGCTTGTGGAAACCCTATCTGATGCTCTGACATAGATCAGAGGTGAGTCGTGAACACGCAAGCCGCGCCAAACGGGCGCTACACGGAACTGGGGTTCGAGGTTGAAAAGATCAGCTGCGCAGGCTGCGTTGGCCGGGCCGAAAAGGCTCTGGCCGCCGTTCCGGGCGTGGTTGCAGCGCGGGTGAATCTGGCCACGCACCGCGCAGAGGTCACGGCCCGCCCCGAAGCCGGGTTGACTGATCTGCAAACCGCGCTGCGCCGCGCCGGCTATCCGATGCGGGTTCACACGCTGGAATTCGACGTCGGCAATATGAGCTGCGGAAGTTGCATTGCGCGGGTTGAACAGGCGCTGGCCATGCAGCCGGGGGTTCTGCGCGCCAGTGCCAACCTGACCTCCGGGCGCGTGCAGGCCGATGTGCTGGACCCCGCCGCCAGCGCGGAATTGGCGCGCGCGCTGACATCTGCGGGCCACCCCGCCCAGCCTGTGGCCGACACCGCCACCCCTGACCCGACCGAACGCCAAGCGGTCGAAGCGCGCGCGCTTGCGCAGCGCTTCTGGCTGGCCTTGGTGCTGACCCTGCCGGTTTTCGTGGTGGAAATGGGCGGGCATCTGGTGCCGCCCTTCCATCATTGGCTGGTGCAGACTATTGGGCAAACCCCGCTTTGGCTGGGGCAATTTCTGCTGGCCACGGCGGTTCTGATCGGACCGGGGCGCGGGTTCTACACTGCGGGCCTGCCTGCGCTGATGCGTGCCGCTCCGGATATGAACAGCCTTGTCGCCATCGGCACGCTGGCCGCATGGGGCTATTCCACCGTCGCGCTGTTTGCCCCTGCGCTGCTGCCAGAGAGCGCGCAAGCGGTGTATTTCGAGGCCGCCGCCGTTATCGTCACGCTGATCTTGCTGGGCCGCTGGCTGGAAGCGCGGGCGCGCGGGCGCACCGGGGCCGCCATTGCCCGGCTGGTCGGGCTGCAACCGCGCCATGCGCGCAAGCTGGTCGACGGGCAGGAAACCAAGGTAACGCTGGACAATATCGCGCCCGGCGACACGCTGCGCCTGCGGCCGGGCGAGCGGCTGGCCGCCGATGGCACCTTGCTGTCCGATCACGCCCTGCTGGATGAAAGCATGATCACCGGCGAACCCTTGCCTGCCGCCAAGGACCACAGCGCAAAGCTGGTCGGCGGCACTGTGAACGCGGGCGACGCCTTTGACATGCGCGTAACGGTCACGGGCGGGCAAACCGTGCTGTCGCAGATCATTCGCATGGTAGAGCGCGCGCAAGGCGCGAAACTGCCGGTGCAGGCGCTGGTGGACAAGGTGACCTTGTATTTCGTGCCAACCGTGATGGCTGTCGCGGCGCTGACCGTTGCGGTCTGGCTGGCCTTTGGCGCGGGGCTGAATTTGGCGCTGGTGGCAGGCGTGTCGGTTCTGATTATCGCCTGCCCCTGCGCGATGGGGCTGGCCACGCCAACATCTGTCATGGTGGGCACGGGCCGCGCCGCGGAACTGGGCGTGCTGTTTCGCAAGGGCAGCGCGCTGCAAACGCTGGAACGAGTGCGCGTGGTGGCCTTTGACAAGACCGGCACGCTGACCGAAGGGCGGCCCAGCCTGTCGCGGATCATCACCACCGCTGACATGTCGCAAGATACGGCGCTTGCCTTGGCCACTGCGCTGGAGCGCGATTCGGACCACCCGATCGCCCTTAGTCTGCGCGAGGCCGCCGAGACCCGCAAACTGGATGTGCCGCAAACCGAGACGATCAAATCACTGACTGGGCTTGGGCTGCGCGGGCAGGTTGACGGGCAATCCGTGCTGCTGGGGGCCGCACGGCTGATGCAGGCCGAAAACATCGCCATAGACCGGCTGGCCGAAGCGGCAACAGACGCCGCGCAACAGGGGGAAACCCCGTTTTATCTTGCCGTGAATGGCGTTGCGGTGGCGCTGATCTGCGTGGCGGACCGGGTTCGACCGGGCGCCGCCGAAATGGTCGCTTCACTGCACCGCAAAGGTTTGAAAGTTGCGATGCTGTCGGGCGACGCGACCGCGACCGCACAGGCCGTGGCGCGCGCTCTGGGGATCGACCATGTCATGGCAGAGGTCATGCCCAAGGACAAACTGACCGCCCTGCAAGAGCTGCGCGCGGCGCATGGGCCGGTTGCTTTCGTCGGCGACGGGATCAACGACGCCCCCGCATTGGCAGAAGCCGATATCGGTCTGGCCATCGGCAGTGGCACCGATATCGCGGTCGAGGCCGCCGATATCGTGCTGGCCTCCAGCCAGCCGCGCGCGGTGCTGGGCGCGCTGGATGTGTCGGCGCAGACCATGCGCAATATCCGCCAGAACCTGTTTTGGGCCTTTGCCTATAATACCGCGCTGGTGCCGGTTGCCGCAGGCGCGCTTTACCCCGCCACAGGGCTGATGCTGTCACCCATGCTGGCGGCGGGGGCCATGGCGCTTAGTTCCGCCTTCGTGCTGTCGAATGCATTGCGCCTGCGGTATATCCGCATTCAGGGGGTCACATGAATATTTCCGATGCTGGCAAACGCTCTGGCCTGCCGCCCAAGACCATCCGCTTTTACGAGGAGATCGGGCTGATTACCCCCACGCGGCAGGCGAATGGCTATCGTGATTTCTCTGAGGAAGACCTGCACAAGCTGGCCTTCCTGCGCCGCGCGCGGGCCTTGGGGTTCACAACCGAAGAATGCCGCCAGTTGATGGGGCTTTACACCGACAAAAGCCGCGCCAGCGCGGATGTAAAATCGCTGGCGACGGCGCATTTGGCGCGGATCGACGCGCAATTGGCCGAATTGCAGGAAATGCGCCGGACATTGGCACATCTGGTATCGGCCTGCGCGGGCGACGCGCGGCCCGATTGCCCAATCCTGTCAGACCTTGCGCGCGAATGACCGCTTAGGCGGGAACCGGCTTGGCGGCTTGTTCCGGCTTTTTGGCGGCGCGCGGACGCCGGTGCAGCGGTGTCGGCTTGGGCGCGTCACGGCGCAGGCTTTCAGCCCCGGCGGCAACCTCTGCCGCCGTTTCGCGCGGCAAGGCATTTGCCATGTTGCACAGCATTTTCAGATACGCCTGATGCTGCGCCCGCAAGATCGTGGCCCAGAACATCGACCCTTTCAGCCAGAATGTCAGTGGATCGCTTGGCATTCATCCCTCCCGTCGTGATACGCGCGGCGGCGCGGTCCTCTACCCTCGTGACCTGACCCTAGCAGCCTTTCGCGCGAGATGTGTTGATCTTGCGCAGCCCAAGGCAGGTTTTCGCGTAATGTCGGCGCAAACATGGGCAGCAAAACAAGTATCGGCCTGTTTACCGCCCTGTCAAAGCCAAGGAAGCTCACATACGCTCACGAATGCGCAACTGCCCAGCGTTTTGGCATTGGCGCGGCATGGGCTTGCCTTGCGCCCGCGGAACGGCCATCTAACAGGCAGGCAGACCAGGAGCGCGCCATGCTGAAATTGATCCTGATCCTTTTGGGCGCGGTGGCGCTTGCAGGTGCGGTATGGGTGCGCATCGCCCCAAGCGACCCGGCGCGCTGGCATCTGGACCCGCGCCGCGAAGCCCGGCCCGCGACGCCGAATTTCCACCTGCTGCGCATGGGCGATGGCGATGCCCCCGCCCCGATTTTCGATCTGCCCCCACAACAACTGGCTGAAGCCTTCGACAAGATCGCCACTGACAGCGGTGCAACCCGGATCGCCGGGCGCGTTGCCGATGGGCATATGACCTACCTGACACGGTCGCGCCTGATGGGCTTTCCCGATTATACCACGGTGCTGATCGAACCGGCGGGCGCCGGGTCCATGTTGACCGGCTTTGCCCGGGCGCGGTTCGGCCATTCCGACATGGGCGCCAACCGCGAACGACTGGAGCGCTGGATCGCCGCGCTGGCCCCATAGGCCAAGCGCTCAGGCCTTCATCTGTTCGGGTGGAATTTCGGTGGTGAACTTGATTTCTTCCATCGACAACAGCGCGGTAACATTGAAAATACTGACATCCGCGATCAGCGATTGGTAAAATCGGTCATAAGCGCGCGCATTGGCGACCTTCACCTTCAGGATATAGTCGATATCACCCGCCAGCCGGTGCGCTTCCATCACCTCGGGCCGGGCGCGCACGGCATCCAAAAACGCGGCTTGCCACGCGGCTTCGTGCGAGGCGGTGCGCACCAGCACGAAGAAACAAGCTTCCAGCCCCAGCGCATATTCATCCAGCAACACGGTATAATGCCGGATAACCCCCGCCGCGCGCAGTTTGCGGATTCGGTTCCAAACCGGCGTCTTGCTGGACCCGGTCTTGCGTGCAATCTCGTCCAGCGACTGGCTGGCATCGCGTTGCAACTCCGCCAAGATGCGGCGGTCCAGATCGTCCAGATCTCCGGACATGGCCCTCTCCTTCGGTAATTCGCTAGAAAAATATTCCACCTTGCCCGGAATGAAAAGGGCAATATGGAACATTTTTCCAGCCACTTGCGCGCAGCCGTTCTTATCGTGCGCCAAAGCCTTGATCTTGACCTGTATCAAGGCTTAGTCACGCGCAAACGCCGTATCACCGCCACAAGTTTGACCGCACCCCAAGAGAGTTGCCGCCATGACCGACCAGACCCCCGTTGCCAAGGCAACCCCTACCCTGCCCGATGCGCAAACCGTCACCTCGGTCACGCATTATACCGACCGGCTGTTCGCGTTTCGCTGCACCCGTCCGCAAAGCCTGCGGTTCCGCTCGGGCGAATTCGTGATGATCGGGCTTCTGGGCGACAATGGCAAACCGCTGCTGCGCGCCTATTCCATCGCCTCGCCCTCATGGGACGAAGAGTTGGAATTCTACTCCATCAAGGTGCCTGATGGTCCGCTGACCTCGCGGCTGCAACATATTCAGCCGGGCGATCCGATCATACTGCGCCCCAAACCTGTCGGCACGCTGGTCATCGACGCGCTGTTGCCCGGAAAGCGGCTGTGGATGCTGGCCACGGGTACGGGCATCGCGCCCTTTGCCTCGCTCTTGCGCGATCCCGAAACATGGGAAAAATTCGAGCAGGTCATCGTCATGCATACCTGCCGCGAGGCGGCAGAGCTAACCTATGGCCGCACCCTTGTTGAGGCCCTGCCCAATGATCCGCTGATTGGCGAGCTGGTCGCGGACAAGCTGCTTTACTACCCCACCACCACGCGCGAGCCGAGCGCGCAGATGGGCCGCATTACCGACAATATGGCCTCTGGCAAAGTCTTTGCCGATCTGGGCATCCCGCCGCTGGACCCAAGCATTGACCGCGCCATGGTCTGCGGCTCTCTGGCCTTCAATCTGGATATCAAGAAGGTGCTTGAAGCTGCGGGCCTGTCCGAAGGTGCCAATAGCGCGCCTGCGGAATATGTCGTCGAAAAGGCGTTCGTGGACTAGAGCACGTCGCGCAAAAGTGGTTCCCGGTTTTGCGCAAAATGACGTGCGACCATAAAAGGTTAGAGTGGGGCGCGTGAATGCGAATGAGCGCGACGCGCTCTAATACGCGCCAGACTTCATACTGGCCGGGTCGCTTGCGCCAACTCGCCCAATTCATCCTTGCAAAAATATCCCGGGGGAGTCGCGCGTGAACCGCGCGACGGGGGCAGCGCCCCCATGGGACACCGGCCATGACACCGGCCATGACATGGAGGCATGGCCGGTGCGGTCAGGTGCGGAACCTGTTTTGGGGCCGGAACCCCGTATCGACCGCCTCACGCGGGTCACGCACCCAGACCGTCCGGTTCGGGTGCAGCCCCGCACCGCGCACTGCCGGAACGGCCATGTGCCGCGCGCGCTGCAACAATCGGCTTTCGGCGGCGGGCAGGCTTGGATGAAAGCCGCCGTTATCGGCCACGGCCTTGTTCCAAGCGGCCTTGCGCGCCGCCGCAACCGCCGGATCGTTCAGCGGCGTGCAATTGATCTCGTTGGTGTTCAGATCCACAAGGATCTCGTCGCCATCCTCAACCAGCGCGATCGGCCCGCCAAGCGCGGCTTCGGGCCCGACATGGCCTATGACCAAGCCGATCGACCCGCCGGAAAAGCGCGCATCAGTCATCAGCGCCACAACGATCCCGCGTTCGCGGCATAGCGCCGTGATGCGGGCGGTGGGGTCCAGCATCTCCGGCATGCCCGGCGCGCCGCTTGGTCCTTCATACCGCACGATGATCATGTCGTTATCTTCAAAGGCCTCTGGCGTCTGGTCGAGCATGTCCAAAAGCGCCTGCTGCCCGTCAAACACGCGCGCTTTGCCCTTGAACAGGTTGTTTTCCAGCCCGCCTTCGACCCCGGCCAGTTTCAGAATGGCCGAGAATTCGGGCGATAGGTTCCCGCCCAGCATTCGCAGGCCACCGGTCGGTTTGTAGGGGGCGGCGACCGGGTAGATCACCTCGCCATCCGCAGGCTTGGCCCCAAGGCGCGAGACCTGCTCTGCCAATGTCTCGCCCGTGCAGGTCAGCGCATCGCCATTCAGCAAACCGGCATCCAGCAATTCGCGCACGATCACCTGCACACCGCCGACATTGTCGATATCCACCATGGAATAGGTGCCATAGGGGCGTGCATTCGTCACGACAGGGACAACATGCTGCGAAAGATGGTTGAACTCTTCGGGCGTGATGATGTCCTTCCAGTAATCGGCAAACCCTGCCGCGCGCGCAATCTCTGGCGCGTGCAGCAGCGCGTTTGTCGACCCGCCAATGGCCATGGCCACAATGGTCGCATTGCGTAGGGAATCGCGCCCGACAATATCGCGGGGCTTCAGCCCGGTTTCGATCATCCGGGCCAGCAGGGTCACCAGCTCTTGCGGGAATTCGGTCAGGCGGCGCGGGTCATCCGATGGGGGGGCAACCATGTGCAGCGGTTGCATGCCCAGCACGCCGATAAAGGTCTGCATGGTGTTATAGGTGAACATGCCCCCGCAACTGCCAAAGCCCGGGCAGGCATGGCAGGCAATATGGTGGCGATACTCCGGGTCCGGATGCCCGGCAACCTGAAAGGCGCTGACGATGTCCAGCTTTTCGCCCGTCTTGGGGTCGGTGCCGGGGCGGATTGGACCATCCGACATGATGATGGCGGGCAGATTATGTTCCAGCATGGCGGCAAGCGTGCCGACCGGGGGTTTGTCACAAGCCACCACTGCAATGGTGCCCGCCAGACCGGTCGCGCTTAGATGTTCGCACAGCGCATCCTGCGTCACCTCGCGCCCAATCAGCGAATAGCGCATCTCTGGCGTGCCGTTGCGCATACCGTCAGAGGTTGCGATGGTGAATTCCGGTTGCACCAGTCGAAAGCGGAATTGGCCGGGGCCGGTCCCGATCCGCGCTTTCAGGGCTTGATGGATAGCCTCGACCTTTTCGGCAACGCCAAGATAGCACTGGCTGTCACCTTTCGTGCCAACCACACCCACTGACGGGTCATGAATCAACTCTGGGTCCGTGCCAAGCGCGCGGGCAAGCCCGATGGTTTGGGTGGAACGGCCGGGGTGGCGGTCAATCAGAACTGCTTTTCGATCGGTCAATGTGAACTCTTTCGGATTGCGGTGGCACACAGCACGCGATGCCAGAAGGCCCGTTGCCAGCCGAACCTAGCCAGTCGAAATGCATCTGGCCAGTGCCACTGTGGCGTTTTGCACAGCCGTGGCTGCAAAATCACCAGCCCGATGTGGCATAGGCCCGCCAAGAGCGTGCCGGCTTGAGCCATCCCGAGTGTGCCGAATGACAAAACGAATACCTAGCGTAGATGACCAGACCTTGTGCAGATCAAAAACTGCCAAACCCCAGACCCAGCGCAATGATTAGGATGCAGGCGATCGTGGGCACCAGCACCGCCACCACAAAGATATCCCCATAGGCCTGCTTATGGGTCATGCCGCAGATCCCCAGAAGTGTGATGACTGCGCCATTGTGCGGCAGCGTATCTAGGCCGCCGGTTGCAACGGCGACAACGCGGTGCAGCAGCGCCGGATCCACCCCCTGAACCGATGCCTGCGCCATTAGCGACGGACCCAACACGTCCAGCGCGATCGACATGCCCCCCGAGGCAGACCCGGTAATGCCCGCCAAAGCGCTTGATGACACCGCTGCCGAGATCAGGACATTTCCGCCCGACAGCGCGTCCAGACTTTCCCGCAACACCTCGAAACCCGGCAAAGATGCGATCACCGCGCCAAAGCCCACAAGGCTGGCGGTATTGAACAAAGGCAGCAAGGCAGATTCCGCGCCGGTGTTCAGCACCTGCATCATCCCGGACGGACGAGAGAGGATAAGCGCCAAGGCCAGCGCGACGCCAAGCGCCGTGACCACCGACCACAGCCCCCGGACCCGCGACAGTTCGGTCATGCCATATGCCGGATCGGCCAGATATCCGGTGTCCAAGGCGGGCAGCACGACATTGCCCATCAGCAATGTGACCACCCCAACCGAAAGGATCGGCACCAGTGCCACCCATAGCGGAAGGGACGGCGCATCTGGTGCGGTGTCGGGCGCATCGGGTGGCGCGTCATCGGCAAGTGTCCGCACGCGGAATTGCAGCCAGACCAGCCCAAGGGCCAGCATCAAGCCGCCCGCGATCAACCCCAGCCCCGGGGCTGCAAAGGCTGTCGTGCCAAAGCTAGCCATCGGGATCGCATTCTGAATTGATGGTGTGCCGGGCAAGGCCGTCATGGTAAAGGTAAATGCGCCCAAAGCGATAGCCGCCGGGATCAACCGCGCCGGCAGTCCGGTCTGCGCGAATAAGGCGCGCGCCAACGGCCATGCGGCAAAGGCCACCACGAAAAGCGACACCCCGCCATAGGTCAGCAAGGCGCAACTCAGCACCACCGCGACGATGGCGTTTTGCGGTCCCAGCCTTATCACAATAGCAGTGGCCAGACGCGCGGCCGCGCCGGACGCTTCCATCACCTTGCCAAACAGCGCGCCCAGCAAAAACAGCGGAAAGAAGGCCACGACAAAGTCGCCCGCCGCCTGCATAAAGACCTGCGTATACCCGGCAAGAACCGGCATTCCCGACGCCAGCGCGGCTAGCATGGCCAGAACCGGCGCAAGCACCAGAACGGACATGCCGCGCCACGCACCTGCAATCAAGATCGCCAAGGCGAGAAGGATCAGGAAAATGCTCATCAGGTCGCTCCTGCTGCGCCGCAGCATATACCAACAGCTCGGCATATGCGAGAGGGCTGTGAGAACCGCGTGCCGCCGTGGCTGCAATATTTATTGCCACGGTGCTAGACCCGTGCCGCTCGCCCGTCGGTGGATCAGGCCGCGCCAAACGGCACCCGCAGCAAAGGTCGCAAGGCGCCACACCCCGGTCATGCACACGCGGCGCGGGAATTTTGCAAATGGGCGAAGGGCTTGTCTAAGAAGATGGCAGTTTCACGCTGCCACGGCACAAAGTGGGGTCTGGAAGCTGATGACACGGACTGAACCGGGATAGGCCGCGCCCATTCGGGGCATATCATCTGGCAGCGATCCCGCGATTAAACCGGCATAAACACCAATGCAAGCGTTGCACATGAGATGGTTTTTTTGGGGTTCTGAAATATGGTCGGAGTGAGAGGATTCGAACCTCCGGCCCCTGCCTCCCGAAGACAGTGCTCTACCAGGCTGAGCTACACTCCGACCGTGCCGCGGCGTATACGACCGCGCGCCCGGCTTGGCAAGGGGGCAGCGCGCAAGAAGTTCTTTTCAAGGCAGGGGAATTTGCCTATGGCTCGGGGCCATGACAAAACCCAGTTCCCTCCCGCTTATCACCACGACCGACGCGCTTGCCGCCTTTTGTGCGCAAGCAGCAGAGGCGCCCTATGTCACCATAGACACCGAATTCCTGCGCGAGCGCACCTATTACGCCAAGCTTTGCGTGTTGCAGATGGCGCTGCCGGGCCCCGATGGTCCGACCACAGGTCCGGCCGTGCTGGTGGACACCTTGGCAGAGGGGCTGGACCTTGCGCCCTTCTATGCGCTCTTGCGGGATGAACGTGTCGTCAAGGTGTTGCACGCCGCACGGCAAGATCTGGAAATCTTCTGCATTGAGGGCGACACGCTGCCACGACCGCTGTTTGACACGCAGGTGGCCGCAATGGTCTGCGGCTTCGGCGATCAGGTCGGCTACGAGACCCTTGCTCGCAAGCTGGCCCGCGCGAATATCGACAAATCCTCGCGCTTCACCGATTGGTCGCGCCGCCCGCTATCGGATGCGCAGGCGACCTACGCGCTGGCCGATGTGACGCATTTGCGGGTGATCTATGAAAAGCTGGAGGCCATGTTGCAAGAAACCGCGCGCGCGCCATGGCTGGACGAGGAAATCGCCACGCTGATGGACCCCGAAACCTATATCATCCGCCCGGAAGATGCTTGGAAACGGGTCAAGACCCGCAACGATTCGGGCAAGTTTCTGGCCATCCTGCGCGAGTTGGCGGCCTTTCGCGAAAGCTATGCCCAAACCCGGAACATTCCGCGCGGTCGCGTGTTCAAGGATGACGCGCTGTTGGAACTGGCCGCGCTAAAGCCCCGCAACGCCGACGACCTTGGCCGCACCCGGCTTTTGCTGCGCGAGGCGCGGCGCGGCGACATTGCCGATGGCATTCTGGCCGCCGTTGCGCGCGGGCTGGATTGCCCTCCGGAAAACCACCCCAAACCGGGCAAGACGCGCGATAATCTTCAGGTCAACCCGGCGCTGGCGGATTTGCTGCGCGTGCTTTTGAAGGCGAAATCCGACAATGAAGGGGTGGCGGCCAAATTGATCGCCTCTAGCACCGATCTGGACGAGATCGCGGCGGGGCTGCGCGATGCGCCTGCGCTGCGCGGCTGGCGCGCCGATGTGTTCGGAAAGGATGCGTTGCGCCTGTGTTCGGGCGAAATCGCACTCGCGCTCAAGGGCGAGCAGGTCGAAGTCATCGCGCTATAGCCTGCGCCCGGCGTGCGCCGACGCGGTTAGCGGCGCACGCTCAGCGCGTTTTGTGCGCCGCGCACCACGATCCGCTGCACGCCAGCAAGCTCTGCATTCGACAGCTTCACCCCGGCGCTGACGCTGCGCGACGGTTCTGGCCCCGTGCCCGTCTGCGTGCGCGGCCCGGCCAACACGAATTCGAAAATCAGCGCGCCTTCGACCGGGCGCGTGTCATTGACCGGGCGCAGTTCGACATCCCACCAGCCTTGGGTTTCGGTCACGCCGCTGGCGCGGATGATCGCGCCTTCGGGCGTGCGCAGGGCTTCCAATTCGCGCACAACCGGAACAAGTGCGCGGCGGTCAATCTCTGTTGCCCACCCGCCAGCGGGCGCAATGGTTTCTTCTGAATCGCTGCCAAACCACGTCATCGGGTTCAGGCGCGACCAGCCGCCAGACCCGCAGGCCCCAAGCGCAAGCACAAGGACAAGAGCGGCAAGTGCGGGCTTTTGCATCGAAACGGTCCTTATCTGGCACGGCGTTGCTTCGGGTTAGCGCATATGTGCCCGGTTGAAAAGTGTTCTCGCAGGCTGGACCTTGTTGCGGGGGCGCTTTACCTGTGTGTCAATCGTGCAAAAGGGGAAGACCATGGCCAGCCCGGCATTCGAAGATATTGTCGAAACGTTCGAATTTCTGGACGGATGGGAAGACCGCTACCGCCATGTGATCGAGATGGGCCGCGCCCTGCCCGCGATGGACCCGGCGCTGAAAACCCCGGCCACCAAGGTTGATGGTTGCGCAAGCCAAGTCTGGATTCAGCCGCTGATCGACGGCACGGGTGCCGAGGCCAGGTTCGATTTCGCAGGCGAAAGCGACGCAATGATCGTGCAGGGCCTGATCGCGGTGCTGCACGCGCTTTATGCCGGGCAGAAACTGGGTGATGTGGCCGCAATTGACGCGCCCGCCGAACTGGCGCGGCTGGGGCTGGACCAGCATCTTTCGTCGCAACGCTCGAACGGGTTGCGCGCGATGGTCGCACGGATTCGCAGCAAAGCCGCAGAGGCCGCCGCGTGAGCGCCGACCCTTGGCTTCTGGCGCAGATGATCGGGCTTTTGCTGGTCATCGGTGCTTTTGCGGGGATTGTCGCAGGGCTGCTGGGCGTGGGCGGAGGCATCGTTCTGGTGCCTGCGTTTTTCTACCTGTTCACGGCCTTGGGCTATGGCAGCGCGCAGCTGATGCAGGTCTGCCTTGCCACGTCCTTGGCCACGATCATCGTCACCTCTGCCCGGTCGGTGCAAAGCCATCACCGCAAGGGCGCGGTGGATTGGGCCATCCTGCGCGGTTGGGCGGTGTGGATCGGTTTTGGCGCGGTGCTGGGGGTGTTGGTGGCCTCTGGCCTGCGCTCTGTGGTGTTACAGGGCATTTTCGGCGTGCTGGGGGTGTTGATCGGCCTCTATTTCGGGTTTGGCCGCAACAGTTGGCAATTGGGCACGGTCATGCCGTCAGGGCTGAAAAAGGCGGTGCTCGCACCGCTGATCGGGTTCTTGTCGGTGCTGATGGGCATTGGCGGCGGGTCGTTCGGCGTGCCGCTGATGACCTTGCACGGCGTGGCCATTCACCGCGCGGTCGCCACGGCGGCGGGGTTTGGGATAATCATCGCAGCGCCTTCGGTTCTGGTCTTTTTGCTGGTGCCGATTGTCGATGCGCCGCCTTTCACCATCGGCGCGGTCAACCTGCCCGCCTTCGCACTGGTCGTGGCAATGACCCTGATCACCGCGCCCATGGGCGCCAAGCTGGCCCATGCAATGGACCCGAAACCGCTAAAGCGCGTGTTCGCGGTGTTCATCATGGTCATGGCGCTGAACATGCTGCGCAAGGCGCTGGGGTTTTAACGTCGGTCGCGGTGACGGACCTACCCGTCCAGCGCCTTGCCCAGCCTTGGCAGTTTGGCACGTTTCAGCATGGCGCGCAGCGGGCGCGGCTGGCCAGAGATCGCGGCCGATCGCGCCTGCACATCTGCCACGACCATCTCGACCATGGCGCTGTCGGCCAGCCACAGGTCCATCAGCAGATCATCGGGCGCGCGCGCGCGCAGCCCTTCCATCTGCCGGGTGGGGAAATCGCGCAGGTTCAGCGTGATCACGCTGTCGGCCCCGCCCAGAAGTGCTGCTGCCAGAACGTGACAATCCGCCGGATCGGGCAAATAGAGCCGCGCTTCAAGCACCGGATCGGCGGGGATCTCGGCATCGGGCCAGCGCGCGCGCAACAGCGCAATCTCGCCCGAGGCAATCGCTGCGCCAGCCGGTCCCAGCCGCGCGGCAGCATGTTGCCATTCACCCAAGATTCGCGCCGACCAAAGGGGCACGAATGCCCCCTGCCCGGCCACCCCGATCAGGATTTCCCGCAAGATGGTCGGGAACAGCACGCAGGCATCCAGAACCAGCCGCATCAATCCAGCCGGAAGAACACGGCTTTCAGATAGCCGCTTTCGGCCAGTTGCGGCAGTTGCGGATGGTCCGGCCCTGCAAAGCCGGTATGCAGCATCACCCCGCGCCGCCCGGCGCGGCCTATACCGCGCGCGCTGGCATTGCGAAAGCTGGCAAGGTCAGCCGCGTGCGAGCACGAACACAAGCCCAGATAGCCGCCCGGTGCCACAAGCGCTGCCGCGCCGCGCGCCACGCGCTCATAGGCGCGCAGGCCCGCGTCCAGCGCGGGTTTATTGGGCGCGAACGCGGGCGGATCGCAGATAACGGCATCGAAGCGGCGGCCCTCATCGGCCAGCTTTTGCAGCGCGTCGAAGGCGTCGGCTTGCAGCGTGTTGAACCGGTCGGCCATGCCGCTGGCCTTGGCCCCGGCTTCGGCCAGCGCCAGGGCGGGGGCGGAACTGTCCACCGCCAAGGCATCTGTCGCGCCTGCCGCCAGCGCGGCCAGCGAAAAGCCGCCCACATGTGCAAACACATCCAGCACAGAGCCGCCCTTGGCCAATGTCGCGGCAAACGCATGGTTCGGGCGCTGGTCGAAAAACAGGCCGGTTTTCTGCCCGCCCAGCACATCGGCCATATAGGTGGCCCCGTTCATCGGCACCGGCACCGGCCCATCGACCGCGCCGCGCGCGATTTCCGTTACCTCTGGCAGCCCTTCCAGCGCCCGCGCGCGGCCAGACCCGTTGCGGATAATGCTGCGCACGCCCGTCACCTCTGCCAGCGCATCGGCGATCAGGTCGAATTGCACCTCTGCCCAAGCGGCATTGGGCTGGATCACGGCCACATCGCCGAAGCGGTCAATGACCACGCCGGGCAGCCCATCGGCTTCGGCATGGACAAGGCGGTAATGCGGGGTGTCGTAAAGTGCCGCGCGCAGGGTCAGTGCATGGGCAATCTTCGCAGCGATCCATGGCTGGTCGATCTGCGCCTCTGGATTGCGGTCCATCATCCGCCCAATGATCTTGGACGCGGGGTTGACCGTGACCAGCCCAAGGGCGCGCCCGTCATTTTCTTCCAGCCGCACGAAACTTCCGGGCGCGATGGCGCGGGTACGGCGGTCCAGAACTACCTCGTTGGCGAACACCCACGGAAAACCATGACGGACGGCACGGGCTTCGGCCTTGGGCAACAGGCGGAGGATGGGCATGGGCAGCACTTTCTCTGGCAGATCAAGCGCAGCCCATAGCCGCTTTAGGCCACGGACGAAAGGGGGCGCGCGGCCCCCCAAAAGCTTAACCGGCGTTCCATTGCCCCCCTTTCAATGGGCGCGCCACTCGTCTAGGCTTTGCACATGTTTACCATCGAGCATGATTTCGACGCGACCATCATCACCCTGATCGACGAGGGCGGCCCTGCCCTGCGCGAGGATATTACCATCCGCGCCGCCGATGACCGGGTGAGCGTGGTGCAGTTCGACCCGGACAGCCAGACCGAAGTGGTCGTCACGCTGTCGCTGTCGCAGCTGCGCGATCTGGCCGCAGCACTTGACCTGCCCGAGGGAAGCTATCGGCTGGTGCGCAAAGCGCAATAAGCGCGGCCACGGCCTTCCAACAGACCTGCCTGTGTCACGGGCAAGAAAGGATATCCGATGCTGACCAATGACCAGCTGAACCAGTGGGACCGCGACCATTTCCTGCACGCCTCGACGCATTTCGCGCAACATGCGCGCGGGGAAAGCGCCACGCGGATCGTGACCAAGGCGGACGGCGTGCATATCGAGGACCGCGACGGCAACCGCTTTCTGGACGCCTTCGCAGGCCTCTATTGCGTGAATGTCGGCTATGGGCGCACCGAAATTGCCGAGGCCATCGCCAAACAGGCGCATGAACTGGCCTATTACCATTCCTATGTCGGCCATGGCACCGAGGCGTCGATCACGCTGGCGCATATGGTGGCCGAACGTGCGCCTGCGCATATGAATCGGGTCTATTTTGGCCTGTCCGGGTCGGACGCGAATGAGACCAATGTCAAACTGGTCTGGTATTACTGGAACGTGAAGGGCCGCCCGGAAAAGCGCAAGATCATCTCGCGCTGGCGCGGCTATCATGGGTCGGGGCTGATTACCGGCTCGCTGACCGGGCTGACGCCGTTTCATGCCAAGTTCGGCCTGCCCATGGCCGAAGTCGTGCATACCGAAGCACCCTATTATTTCCGCCGCCCGCGCCGCGACATGACAGAAGCCGAATTCACCGCCCATTGCGCGGCAGAGTTGGAGGCGCTGATAGACCGCGAGGGCGCAGACACTATCGGCGCCTTTATCGGAGAGCCGATCTTGGGCACCGGCGGTATTGTCCCACCGCCCGCGGGCTATTGGGAGGCGATCCAGCCAATTCTGAAAAAGCACGACATTCTGCTGATTACCGACGAGGTGGTCACGGGCTTTGGCCGTCTGGGCACGATGATGGGGTCCACCCATTACGGCATCACGCCCGACATCATCACCATTGCCAAGGGGCTGACCTCTGCCTATGCGCCGCTGTCGGGCAGCATTGTCAGTGATGACATGTTCACGGTGCTGGAGGAAGGCACCGACAAATTCGGCCCCTTCGGCCATGGCTGGACCTATTCGGCGCATCCGATCGGGGCCGCCGCTGGCGTGGCCAACCTGAAGCTGGTGGATGATCTGGGTCTGGTGCAAAATTCGCGCGACACGGGCGCCTATTTCCAGACCGCGCTGAAAGCGCGGCTGGGCAGCCACCGTTTTGTGGGCGATGTGCGCGGCGAAGGGCTGATGGCAGCCGTGGAATTGCAGCGCGACCCCGGCGCGGGCACCGATTTTGATGCAGGTGACAAGATTACCGCGCAGGTTGTCGGGGCCATGGCCAAGCGCGGTGTCATCGCCCGCGCCATGCCGCAAGGCGAGATCATCGGCTTTGCACCGCCCTTGTGCATTACACCCGCAGAGGTCGATGTGATCGCCGATGCAACGCTTCACGCGCTGGAAGATGTGACCGGCCAGCTTTAACCACCCTGCCCCGGCGCGCCCATCGCGCCGGGGTTTTTCTTGTCTCGCGCCACAGGAATATCGCGCCCATGACCACCACCAACCCGAATTTTACCGATGCCGAATACGAAGCCCGCATCGCCCGCACCCGCGCTGAAATGGAAATCCGCGGGCTGGACCTGCTGATTATCTCGGACCCGTCGAACATGAACTGGATCACCGGCTATGACGGCTGGACCTTTTATGTTCATCAGGCCGTGCTTTTGCCAATCGAGGGCGAACCCGTCTGGTGGGGCCGCGGCATTGACGGGCCGGGGGCCGCGCGCACCGTGTTCATGCGCAGCCCCGACAGCGTGGTGCCCTATGATGACACCTATGTCCAGAACCCCCAGAAACACGCGATGGAATCGCTGGCGGCGCTGATCGTGGATCGCGGCTGGAACACCGGCTGGATCGGGGTGGAGATGGACAATTACTACTATTCTGCCGCCGCCCATCAGACCTTGGTCAACCATCTGCACGAAGCGCGGTTCGAGGATGCGACCGGGCTGGTGAACTGGCAACGGCTGGTCAAATCCGAATCGGAATTGCTGTATATGCGCCGCGCCGCGCGCATCGTGGAACGCATGCACCGCGTCATTCTGGAGGTGGCCGAACCGGGCATGGCCAAGAACAAGCTGGTGGCCGAAATCACCAAGTCCGGGATCGAAGGCGCGGATGGGCAATGGGGGGATTACCCCGCCATCGTGCCCATGGCACCCTCTGGGCTGGACGCAACGGCGGCGCACCTGACATGGGATGACCGGCCGATGCGCGCGGGCGAGGCGACGTTTTTCGAGATCGCGGGCGTGCACCGCCGCTATCATTGCCCGCAATCGCGCACGTTGTTCTTCGGCACGGTGCCGGATCTGTATCGTCATGCCGAGGAAGCGGTGCTGGAAGCGACCGAGGCGGGTCTGGCGCAATGCTACCCCGGCGCGCGGGCCGAAGATGTGGCCAATGCCTTCAACGCCGCGCTGAACAAGCGCGGGTTTGAAAAGGACAATCGCTGCGGTTATTCCATCGGGCTAAGCTACCCGCCGGATTGGGGTGAGCGCACGTTGTCGCTGCGCCGCGGGGACATGACCGAATTGAAACCCGGCATGGTGATGCATTTCATGCCCGCGCTTTGGCTGGAAGATGGCGGACTGGAGATTACCGAACCGGTGCTTATTACAGAACACGGGCCAGAACCCTTGTGCACCACCCCGCGCGAGATATTCGTGAAATAAGGGAAGCGCCCTGACGGGTGGGGCCGGGCCAAGCCCCGCCCCACCCGTCAGGCCACGAGAGACGCCCCCGGCTTGCGCGGGGGGCGTGGAGCTTGGCCAAGTGATGCGCATTATGGCGCGGCGCGCATGCGGTGCGCCGCGTGTCACGAGTATTTATGGCAAGATGAAGCGGTTAGCGGTTCATCGCCCGGCTGAGGATGATGACCGGCAGGATGCCGACCGCGACGATCATGAGCGCGGCGGTCGACGCCTCTTCCAGCCGCGAATCGCTGGCCAGCCGGAACACGCGAATGGCCAGCGTGTCGAAATTGAACGGGCGCACGATGAGCGTGGCGGGCAGTTCTTTCATGACATCGGCAAAGACGAAGATTGCGGCGGTCAGCATGCCCCGGCGCAAAAGCGGGATATGCACACGGGTCAGCAAGCCAAATGGCCCCAGCCCCAGATTGCGCGCCGCGTCATCCATGCTGCGGGGGATGCGGGTAAAGGCAGCTTCGGTGGTTTTAAGCGCCACAGCCAAATACCGCACGACATAGGCGAACATCAGCGCGATGATGGTGCCGGTCAACAAAAGCCCGGTCGAGATGCCGAATGTTGCACGCATAAAGCTGTCGAGCGCGTTGTCGAACGCGGCCATGGGGATCAGAATGCCGACCGCGATCACCGCACCCGGCAGCGCATAGCCCAAGCTGGCCGCTTGCGTAGCCACCGACACGAGCGGGCCGCCTTGCAGGCGTTTGGCATAGGCCAGCAGAAGCGCCACCGCGACAAGCAGCACGGCCGCGCCGCCCGCCATGGTCAGGCTGTTGAAGATGAATTCGTAAAAGCGCACCCCCCAAAGTGGGTCGCCCGCGATATAGGCAAGGCGCGCCAATTCGCCCGCCGGGAAGACAAACCCAAGGGCCAAAGGCACCGCACAGACCAGCATCGCGACCATCCCCGGCCCCGCCGTCAGCCGTTTGCGCACAAGCTGCGCCGACCGCCCGCCGCTGTCAGAGGCGAAAAATCGTTTTCCGCGCGCCAGCTTCTCAGCATAAAACAGGGCGACCACAAGGAACAAAAGCAGCGCCGCAAGCTGGGCTGCCGCCACCGGCGCGCCGCGCGCGAACCATGTGCGGAAAATGCCCGTGGTCAGGGTTTGCACCCCCAGATGCAGCACTGCGCCATATTCGGCCAGCGTTTCCATTGCGACAAAGGCCGCGCCGGCTGCAATCGCGGGCCATGCCATGGGCAGCGCCACACGGAAAAACGCCGATACACGGCTATGGCCCAATGTGCGCGCAGCTTCCATAAGGTGTTGTGACTGCCCCATAAAGGCCGCGCGGGCCAGCAGGTAGACATAGGGGTATAGCACCAGCGCCAGCACGAAAATCGCACCGGGAACCGACGCGATTTGCGGAAACCAATAGCCCTGACCGCTCCATCCGAACAGATCGCGCAGCCCCGACTGGATCGGCCCCCAATAGCTTAGCCGGTCGTAATAGACATAGGCGATCACATATCCCGGCATGGCCAAGGGCAGCATCAGTGCCCATTCGAAAATGCGCCTGCCCGGAAAATCATAGGCGGCCACCAGCCAGCCCGTTGCGACCCCGATCAACGTGGCAAGGCTGACAACCCCCAGAACCATAATTACAGAGTTCTGGATATACAGCGGCAGCACCGTGTCGATCAGCTGCGCCCAGACATCTTCGGCGGGCACGAACACCCGGCTGACGACGCTGGCAATGGGCATCAGGATGATTGCGGCGACAATCAGCGCCAGCACCGCCCAAAGCGAATAGCGCGGGCGCGACTTGGCAAATCTGGGAATTGGCTGGTCCGTCATGGCGGTTGATTACCGGGTTTGGCGGAGCAGGAAAAGCAAATATCGGAAAGTGCGAGAATAATAACCGATTATTATTGTCAACTTTGCCCTCTCGCGTTATGTCAGGACCAAGCCGGGGAGCAGACCCGGCCCGAACAGCCAACCCAGTGGGGCGCGCAGCCCTGCCCAGGCAGGCGGAAAGCTGTAACATGAAGGAGAGATCCATGCTTCGCTTTGCAACCGTGTCCGTGATGGCACTGGCAACCGCACTTCCCGCTTTCGCGCAAGAAATCAACCTCTATTCCGGGCGTCATTACGACACCGACCTTGTTATTTACGAACGGTTCACCGAGGAAACCGGTATCAAGGTCAATGTGCTGGATGGCTCTGGCGATGAGCTTCAGGCCCGCATCGAGGCCGAGGGCGCCAACTCCCCCGCTGACCTGTTCTGGACCGTCGATGGTGGCCGCCTGCACCGCGCCGTCGAAGCGGGCATTTTCCAGCCGGTCGAAAGCGACGTGCTGAACGCGCGTATCCCCGCCGATCTGCGCCACCCCGATGGCCTGCACTTCAGCCTGACCAGCCGCGCACGCGTGATCTATTACAACGCCGAAGCCGGGATGCCCGAAGGTGTCACCACCTACGAAGACCTCGCGCGCGACGATCTGGGCCTGTCGGTCTGCATCCGCACCTCGTCGAACATCTACAACGTCTCGCTGATGGCAGAGATGGTGCATGTTCACGGCGAGGAAGACGCACAGTCTTGGGCCGAGGGCCTGAAGGGCAACCTTGCACGTGAACCCCAGGGCGGCGATACCGACCAGATCCGCGCACTGGCGGCTGGCGAATGCGACCTGGCCGTGGCGAATACCTATTACTGGGGTCGCCTGCAAACCTCGTCCAATCCGGCCGACCGCGAAGTCGCTTCCAAAGTTCTGCCGATCTTCCCCAACCAGGATGATCGCGGCACGCATGTGAACGTGTCCGGCATCGGTGTTGTGGCAAATGCCCCGAACGCGGAAAACGCCGTCAAGTTCATCGAATTCCTGACCTCGCCCTTCGTCCAAAGCATTCTGGCCGATTCGAACAACGAATACCCAGTGGTCGAAGATACGGTCATTTCCGGTCCGATGCGTGACTGGGCCGATTTCAAGCGCAGCGACACCAATATCGCAGATTACGGCACCAATCAGGCCGCAGCGATTGCTGTCTGGGACCGCGCCGCGTTCCCCTGATCCGGCCTTTGGGCTGATATGCGAAGGGCCGGTCACGCGACCGGCCCTTTTGCTTTATTCGGGCGCGATGGCCAGAACGATCTTGCCAATATGTTCGGAGCTTTCCATCCGAGCATGGGCGCTTGCCGCATCGGCCAGTGCGAATTCACTGTCCATGACCGGGGCCAGCCGCCCGGCGGCGATCAACGGCCAGACCTTGGCTTCCAGATCGGCTGCAATCGCCGCCTTGGCCGCATCCGATTGCGGGCGCAGTGTAGACCCGGTAATGGTCAAGCGCCGCACCATCAGGGGCGCGAAATTCACCGCTACCTTGGGGCCTTGCAGAAAGGCGATTTGCACCAAGCGCCCATCCTCGGCCAAGGCTTTCAGGTTGCGCGGCAGGTAGTCGCCGCCCACCATGTCCAGAATCAGGTTTGCCCCGCCCTCGCCCTTCAACACCGACACGAAATCCTCGTCGCGGTAGTTGATCGCGCGTTCGGCCCCAAGCCGGGTGCAGGCGTCGCATTTCTGGGCCGACCCCGCAGTGGCAAAAACCCGCGCGCCAAAAGCATGGGCAAGCTGAATCGCCGTCGTGCCGATGCCGGACGACCCGCCATGCACCAAGAACCGCTCGCCCGCCTGCAAACCGCCCCGCATGAAGACATTGGACCAGACAGTGAAACAGGTTTCGGGCAAACACGCGGCCTCGCGCAGGCTCATGCCATCCGGCACCGGCAGAACCTGCCCGGCATCGGTCGCGGCATGTTCGGCGTACGACCCGCCGGGAAACAGCGCACAGACCCGGTCGCCCACTTTCCAGCGCGCGACGCCCGCGCCCACGGCGGCAATGGTGCCGGCCCCTTCCAGCCCCGGCAGGTCGCTGGCACCGGGGGGCGGGTCATAGGCGCCCGCGCGCTGCAAGGCGTCGGGGCGGTTCACACCGGCATAAGCCACGCGCACCACCACCTGCCCCGCGCCGGGCACCGGCACCGGGCGCTCGACCGCGCGCAGCACCTCCGGCCCGCCGGGCTTCGCGATCTCGACCGCGCGCATTGTATGTGGCAGATCCATCCCTGCACTCCTCCCGTTTCATCCTTGCAAAAATATCCTGGGGTGAATGGTCCCGCAGGGACCAGAGGGGCAAAGCCCCTTAAACCCCGGCTGCCACTTCGCGCAGCGCCTTGACAGTCTCTCCTCCCGACAGCGCATAATCCCAATACAGATCGCGCGCGCGCAACCCCATCCGGGGCGCGCCCATGGCGCGGTCCTTGTAGCGCGCAACAGGCATGACCTTGGCGATATTTCCGGTCACGAAAATCTCGTCCGCCGTGTCGAAATCCTCCAGCGTCAGGCTGGTCTCAACCACCTCTACCCCGTCGGCGCGCAGCAGGCCGATGACCCGCTGACGGGTAATTCCGTTCAGGAACATGCCATTGGGCACCGGCGTGAAGACAACGCCATCGCGGACCATGAACACATTGGTCGATGCGGTTTCGGCGACGAACCCCTCCACGTCCAGCGACAGCGCGTTGGAAAAGCCGCGCTTGCGGGCATCGGCCATGATGCGGGCATTGTTGGCGTAAAGCGCACCCGCCTTGGCCTCTGTCACCGCCATATCGGGGCGTGGGCGGCAGAACGGCGAGACGGTCAGCGAAAAGCCCCCGACACTCGGCATGTCCAACGCTTCGATGCAGATTGAGAACCCGGTATTCTCTGGCACCACGTCGATAATGCCGGGCGCGGAATCGCGCGACCACATCATCGGGCGCAGATACAGCGCGCGGTCTGCGCCAAAGCGCGCGCAGCCTTCCTCCATCAGGCCCTGCACGGTTTCGGCATCAACCGGCGGGATCATCCCCATTGCTTCGGCAGAGCGGATGATGCGCGCAGAATGCAGGTCCAGATCGGGGCGCGCGCCATCGAACTGGCGCGCACCGTCAAACACCGTGCTGCCCAGCCATGCGGCATGGTCCGCTGCCGTAATGATCGGCGCGGCCCCTTCATGCCAAGTGCCTTCATACCAAGTAAGAATCTCCTTGCCGACTGCCATCGCGCCTGTCCCGTCTTGTTTTTCGGATCAGCGCAACTTGCGGCTTGGGCTGGCCCGCGTCAACCCTGCCGCGTGCGCGGCATATAGCCCGGCAGATCGGGGCGCACGCGGCTGCTGGGCGCCTTGATGCAGGCAAGCGCCGCACTTGGCCCGGCAAAGAGTGTGCTCAGAACCGGGTTCTTGCGCAGCGCAGATTTCACCCGCTCGACCTGCATCACCCCGTCGATGCGGCGGTCAAGAAACTCCCATGTGGCTTGCGCATTCGGGCTGTCATCGCCCAGCCAGAACAGCACCGTCGCGGAATAGACCCCGGCCAGCGTTGCACGCTTGGTATACCAGTTGTAATCGGTGGCCGTGTCACCCAATGCGGTCCAAATCGTATCTGCCGTGCCCCAGATTGCGCGCGCGCCATCGGCGGCATAGAGCGGCAGCGCGAACAGCGTCGTGCCGCGGCGCACCAATTCGCGGTCCTCGGCCGCTTCCAGACGCAACCGCACCGCCAGCGCGATGCGCTCGCGGATACGCAAATGCGACAGGTCGTGATCGGCCAGCGCGCGCAGCATCAACGCATCGCCCCGCGCGTGATAGGCCAGCGCCATATCGACACCGCCCCGCGGAAAGACCGCCTTGGCGGCGGCCATATCCACCCCGCAATCGGCGGCAGCGGCACGCAGGGCGGCATCTCCCCAGCCGTCGAACGGCACATGGATCAGCGCGGCATCTAGCAATTTCTCGGTCAGATCACTCATGGAACACCCTCTATCTGGTCATACGGCTGGACATAGCGCCAAGGCTCTGCTATGCGACCGCTTCCTGCGATTTATGCAACTTTAACTTGGAAAGGTGGTGAAAACCACATGCAGGTATCGGTTCGTGACAACAATGTCGATCAGGCCCTTCGTGCGCTGAAGAAGAAACTCCAGCGTGAAGGTGTGTTTCGCGAAATGAAGCTCAAGCAGCATTTCGAGAAACCGTCCGAGAAAAAAGCCCGTGAAAAGGCTGAAGCGATTCGCCGTGCGCGCAAACTGGCGCGTAAAAAGGCGCAGCGCGAGAACGGACTCTGAGCTTCGGCAGAACCGAAGCAGGGCTTGGCCCTTGCACATAAAAGCAAACCCCCGAAGGCCCAGCCTGCGGGGGTTTTTTGATGTCAGTCAGCGCGGCGCGCAACATGCACCGCACAGAGCGCGCGGCCCACGATCTTGGCAGCGGTAGAGCCAAGCATCAGCCTATGCGTGCCGGGCCGGTGCGAGGCAATGACGATGCAATCAACCCCGTTTTCTTGCGCGTAATCCAGCACCTCATGCGCTGGATCGCCCTCGACCACAACAGCGTGGCCATCCTCGAAGCCTGCCGCCAAGCCGCCCAGATCGGCCGTGATCGCCCTGTGCATATCCTCGCGCCAATTCTCTGGCAGGTAGTCCAAGGTGAATAGCGGCGCGGGTTCCATCACATGAATCAGCGTGACCTTCGCCCCCGGCGCGGCCAATGCGCGCGCAACCTGCAACGAGCGCGCGGCGTCATGTTCGCCCTCATAGGCAACGGTAACAAGTAGATGGGAATACATGCGGCCTCCTGTCTGGTTTGGCGCAGCCACTAAACCAAGACGACCAGCAGAAAGAAACCCAAAATGCAAAACGCCCGGACAATCGGTCCGGGCGTTTGCGGTAGCACGTGTAAGGCGCTTAACGCTTCGAGAACTGGAAGCTGCGGCGGGCTTTCGCGCGGCCGAATTTCTTGCGTTCCACCACGCGGCTGTCGCGGGTCAGGAAACCAGCGGCTTTCAGCGCCGGGCGCAGGGTCGGATCGTAAAGCTGCAACGCTTTGGAAATGCCGTGCTTGACAGCGCCAGCCTGACCGGACAGGCCGCCACCGGCGACCGTTGCGATCACGTCAAACTGGTCGACAACACCAGCCACCTGGAAGGGCTGACGCAGGATCATCTGCAACACCGGGCGTGCGAAATACTTGGTGTAGTCGATGAACTGGCCCTTGTTGTCACGCACCAGCATCTTGCCGGAACCCGGCTTGATCCAGACGCGGGCAACCGCATCCTTGCGCTTGCCGGTGGCGTAGGACCGGCCCAGCTCGTCGCGGACGGGTTCGCGGGCGGGTGCCGCTTCGGCAACCGGGGTGACGACCGATTTCAGATCGTCCAGCGTTTTCAGATCGTCGCTCATGGTCATGCGCTCCGCGTGTTCTTGGTGTTCATGGATTTGACATCCAGAACTTCGGGTTGCTGGGCTTCATGCGGATGCTCGGTGCCGGCATAGACGCGCAGATGGGTCATCTGCTGGCGCGACAGCGGACCACCGGGCAGCATGCGTTTGACCGCCTGCATCAGCACGCGCTCTGGAAAGCGACCTTCCAGAATCTGGCCCGTGGTGCGCGACTTGATCCCACCGGGATGGCCGGTGTGCCAGTAGTTCGGCTTGGTGCGCTTGTTGCCCGTGATCTGCACCTTCTCGGCGTTAATCACGATGACATTGTCGCCCATATCCATATGCGGGGTGAAGGACGGTTTGTGCTTGCCGCGCAAGCGCATGGCGATGATCGAGGCAAGACGGCCCAGCACGACGCCTTCGGCATCGATGATGATCCATTTCTTCTCGATATCCGCCGGTGTGGCAGAGAAGGTTTTCATGACGAGACCCTTGAGAGAGAACATTTCAGCCCCCATCCGGGGCGCTGCGGGTGTTCTACGCATATTCGCGCGGCGGTCAAGGGGTGCACGCCTTCATTTTATAATCAAAATCAATGGCTTACAATTTAGGTATTATATTACCCCAAAATTTCCGCATCTGGCGCAGCCCATTTGATCCGGCCATGGTCGAATCCGTAGCGAATGGTGGGTTTGACGATCTCAAAATAAGGCGACAGGTCGAAATCGCGCGGCACGAACAGCGAATGGTGACGAATGTGAAAAATCTCGCGCCGGGAATAGTCGGACCCATGTGCGCGCGAGCGGCGAATCTCGGGCAAGATCGGGTAGCGCACCGATTGAAACGCCTGCGCGATCAGCGATGAACAGATTGCGCGCGTCGGATCGCCAGAGCCAAGCGCCAGCATCCGGCGGCGAAAGCGGATCGGAACGGGCGGCGTGGGGAACAGGTAGCGCGCCAGATCAATAATGTTGCGCAGGTCATATTCATACCCGATCCGGTCGAGCATAAAGCGCGCCACCGCGTCGCGCTCTGCTTCCGACAACCCCACGGCGCGGCAGATGCGGATATTGGAACGGGCGTATTTCGACAAGGGCACAGCATGAACGCCGTTTTGCAGCGTCACCTCGATCAGCATATGCGGCCCCTGCCCCGGCAGCATGTCGCCCACATAAAGCGCGGCATGGGACCATGTGCTTTGCGTCAGATACTTGATCGCGGTCGAAATCTTGGCCCGCCCCTCGACCAGCAGCACATCGCCCCGGCGCAAGGTGCGGATCAGCATGTCCGGGTCAAGCGCCGCGCGCGGTTCAAATTGCGCCCGGTCGCGTTCCAGCCAGCGGCCAAGCGCCTGCCCAATGCGGTCACGGATAGAGATTGCGCCACTCATACCAGCCTCTTCCTGTCGCCGCGGGCCTGCGCCGCGCGCCTATTTCAAGCGCGGCGGCGCGTTCGGGTCCAGCCCCGGCGCTTTCATCTCGACCGGTTTGGCGGGTTGCGGCAGATCGAAGCGCAGCCCGACCCGCGCCAGTTCCGCCGCACGGCCATCATCGGCGGACACAAAGGTCACGTCCAACTGGCCCGCTTCCACCCCGGAAAACCCGAGCGCGCCTTGCACAGCCTGCGCCAGCACGTTTTCAGCACCCGTGGCCGCATCGACAAAGGCTAGCATGTAGCCCTTCTGCCCGCTCTCATATTCCGTGCCAACCAGATAAGCGAGCGCGGCCAGCCCCTCCATCCGCGCCAAACGGGCATCGAGCGCTGTCAAAACCATTTCCGGCAACCCGCGCGGGGGGTGAAAGGCGGTGACACGGTTTTCCAACTCTTCCGGGCGCTCTGACAAGGTCTCTGCCAGCCATGCCAATATTTCGGGCGGGAACACCCGCGCCGAAGGGGCCACGCCCAAGTTCAACCCCAGCCCCATGTTGCTTTCCGCCAGCATCTCGACCACCACGCGGCCCGGCAGCGCCGCATAGGGCGCGGGCAAGCCGGTGAATTCGGTCAAGCGGTCCTCGCGGTCAAAGGCCAGCACGATGGGGCCATCTTCCAGATCGAACACCTTGGGGTCCAGCTTGTCACCCGCCGCCTCGCGTTCCAGCAGCAAGAACAACTCGCCCTCTGTCAGGCGCGCATAGTAGCGCAGCCGGGTCGGGATGTCGTCGGGCGCGGCCTCTGTCGCGGCAAAGGCCAGATCTAGCGGTGTTTCGGTCATAAAGGCCCCCGTGGCATATGGTGCCATGGCTAGAAGGCGCGCGCCCGAATGGCAAGGTGCCCGAACGCCCCGCCGTGCGAATTGCATTCTTGCGCGATCCGGCATATTGCACATGTGAACAACTTTGCAGGCCCCAACATGCTGACGCGCGGCCATTCCGCCAAACCCCTGACCGGCATTGCGTTGAATGTATCGGCGCTGTTCGTGCTGGTCTGCATGGCCGCCTGCGTCAAAGCCGCAACCGCAGAGGTGCCGACCGGGCAGGCCGTGTTCGCGCGCGCGGCATTCTCGCTGCCGCTGATCCTGGGCTGGATCGCCGCGCAAGGGCCATTGTCGGACGGGCTGCGCATGGCGCGCCCCCGCCTGCACCTGCTGCGCGGCGCGCTGGGAACGGTGGCCCTGTCGCTGAACTTTCTGGCGCTCTCGCTGCTGCCTTTGCCCGAAGTGACCACCATCGGTTTCGCCGCGCCCATGGTCACGCTGGTCTTTGCCGTGGTCATTCTGCGCGAACAGGTCCGCCTGCTGCGTTGGGGCGCGGTCATCATCGGCTTTGCGGGCGTGATGATCGTGGTCTGGCCACGGCTGGGCTTGGGGGATGGGGCCGACAGCCTTGCCCGCATCGGCGCGCTGGCAGCCCTTGGGTCGGCCACCGCGGCGGCTTTGGTCAAGATCTTGCTGCGCCGCATGGTCGAGCGCGAAAGCACACCCGCCATCGTGTTCTATTTCGCGCTGACCGCCAGCCTGATGGGGCTTTTGACCGCACCCTTCGGCTGGGTTTGGCCCACGCGCGATGTGGCGCTGTTGCTGGTCGCCTCTGGCCTGCTTGGCGGCATCGGCCAGTTGATGATGACCGCCAGTTACCGCTATGCCGACGCCTCGGCTCTGGCCCCCTTCTGGTATGCGCAACTTCTGTTCGCAACAGTGCTGGGTTTTTTGCTGTTCGACGAGGTGCCCACCGCGCAGATGCTGATCGGCGCCGGGCTGGTCATCGGGGCGGGCCTGCTGATCGCATGGCGCGAATCGCGGCTGGGCAAACAGGCGCGGCGGCGCGAAACGCCGCTTTAGGGCCACGGGCGCAAATAAGGGCCATTTGCCAGCCCGCGCGACGGTTGCACGATGTTGTTCCGCCGGGGCAGGCATAGTCGAAACACCCGTTTTCCCATCCGCCTGACCGGAAAAAAATCCGCCGTGCAGGGCGGCGGCGCGCGCGCGCGTCATCCCTTGCGCGGTGCGGGCTATCGGCCTAGCTGCCCACCAATACCCCATGGCCCGGAGGCTTTGACATGCTGCGCAAGACCGCTCTTACCCTGACGCTAACCGCCCTGCCCACGCTGGCGACCGCCGCGCCCGAGGGCTGGCAGCCCCTGCTGTCCCCGTCCGATCTGTCGGCAATGCTGGAACGCGGCGAGGATATCCATATCATCCGCGTCACCGGCGATTTCGAAGCCGGTCACATCCCCGGCGCCGTGTTTTCACCCTATGACGCATGGCGCGCAGGCCCGACCAATCCCGGCGCGCTGAAACCCGAACTGGAATACGAGGCAGAGGCCGTGCGCATCGGCGTGCGCGAGGACCGCCCCACCGTGATCGTGCACAATGGCGATTCACCATCCGACATGGGTGCCGCCGCCCGCGTATACTGGACGTTGAAATCCTTGGGCGTGCAGGATCTGGCGCTGTTGAATGGCGGCTATCAGGCTTGGGCCGCCGCTGACCTGCCCACCGCCACAGGAGAGGTCACGCCGACCGAATCCGACTTCTACGCCGAATGGCGCGACGATTGGTATATTCCGACCGACGAAGTGGTGGAACTGGTCGAAAGCGGCGATGCCCGCTTGCTGGACAGCCGCCCCGAAGGCTTCTTCGAGGGCATTGCATGGTCCATCGCCCGCCCCGGCACCATCCGCAGCGCCGAGAACCTTCAATACACCCAGTTTTTTGAGGATGGATTGCTGGTCGGGCCGGAGCGCGCGCGCGAAATCGCCGTTGCGCAGGGGCTGCAAGACTCGGCCACGACCGTGTCTTTTTGCAATACCGGGCATTGGGCTGCGCTGAACTGGTTCGCGCTGAGCGAATTGGCCAAAGTGCCCAATACGCGCCTTTATGCCGAAAGCATGGCCGAATACTCGATCCACGGCCACGCGCTGGATAACGAACCGGGGCGCGTTGCCTATCTGTGGCACGCGACCAAGCGCTGGGTGGACGGTCTGTTCTGACCTGTTTCAACTTGTTATGACAACGCGACGTCCCCGGCCTGCCCAAGCTAGTGCCGGGGCATAGTCTGAAAGGCTGCCCCATGTTCTTGCGCCGCGCATTCGTGATCGCCCTGATCCTGTTCGCCCCGCTTTTTGGTTTGGTCATGGCCGGTCCCCGCGCGGGCTTGCTGATCGCCATTGGTATTGGCTTTGGGCTGGTGCTGGAGGGGCTGCGCTTCGGCTTTGCCGGGCCGTGGCGGATGATCGTCGCAGAGCGCGACGGGCGCGGGCTGTTGGCGCAGTTCTTGGCGATAGGGCTGGTGGCATCGGTCGCCTTTCCGCTGCTGGCCGCACATGGGGGCGAATTGTCGCCCGCCCATGCGCCGATTGGCCTTGGCATGGTCCTGGGCGCTTTCGTTTTTGGCGCGGCGATGCAACTGGTCATGGGTTGCGGGTCGGGCACGCTGGTCAATGCCGGATCGGGCAATCTGGTGGGGCTGATCGCGCTGCTGGGCTTTATCGGCGGCAGCTTTGCGGGCAGCTTGCATCTGGGCTGGTGGACGGGGCTTGCCAGCCTGCCGGTATTGTCCTTGCAAGGGCTGTTCGGGGCAAATGGCGGGCTGGTGGTCACGTTAGCAGGGCTGGCGGCGCTGGCCGCGCTGGTCATCTGGCGCGCAGCACCCGGCAAACGCCTGCCGCCGGTGCGGCTGTGGTGGGCGGCGGCGCTGATCGCGGCGCTGGCACTGGCCAATCTGGTCGTTGCGGGCCAGCCTTGGGGCATTGTCTACGGGCTGGGCCTGTGGGGTGCCAAGATCGCGCAAGCGGGTGGCGCGGATCTGGCCGCGAGCGGATTCTGGGCCAATCCCGGCAATGCCGAGCGGTTGAACGCGTCGCTCCTGACCGATGTTACCTCGCTGACCAGTATCGGGCTGGTGCTGGGGGCTTTCGCGGTGATGCGCCTGCGCGCCAATCCCGGCGCGCCCGCACAAGCGCTGACCGCGCGCTCTTATGTGCTGGTGCTTTTGGCCGGATTGGTGCTGGGCTATTCTGCGCGCATGGCCTTCGGCTGCAATGTCGGCGCATTTTTCAGCGGCATCTCGACCGGGTCACTGCATGGTTGGGTGTGGCTGGCCGCGGCCTTTGCCGGGTCGACCTTGGGGCTAAAGCTGCGCCCCGTCATCCTGCGCCCCGCCGCACAGCCGAAAGGAGCTTTCGCATGACCCTGTCCACCCTGCCCCGCCAGATCGTGGGCCTTGGCGCCGTGGCGCTGGTTGGGCTGATCCTTGCGCTTGATCTGGCCGCCACAGGCACGCCCGATCTGTTCGATGCGCCATCCGCGCTGGCGCTCGGCTCTGGGCAAGCGCCGAGCGGCGCGCATTGCACCGCGCAATAGACGCTTACGGCAGCATCAGACCAAGATGCGTGACACCGGTGGCCGCGCAGACCGCGGCCCGGATCACTCCAGCACTTCGTCCGGGTCAACCCCCCATAGCGCAGAGACCGGCAACCAACCGCGCAATGCGCCGATGTCCAGCTCGCACCAGCCCGCGTTGCAGCTTTGCAAGGTGCCGATCACACCGCGTTCCACCAGCGCCAAGTCACGAGCTTCCGGGTCAGGGCGCTGGCGCAGCGGAACCATGTCCGCCTGCACAAGCGCCGTGCGCACCCCCGACAACAGGGTCGAGTGAATCCACCCGCCCTGCCCGTCCATGTCTTCGATGCGGCGCCAATGCTCGAACTCTGCCGTTACCCGCAAGGGCATATCGCGGCGTTTATAGACCCAATCTATCCGATGCGACAAATCCGGCCCGCGCCGGGCGTTCGCCTCATTCGCCTTCAGTGAAACAAATCGCGGCAAGGGCAGGTTCGTGACCGGCCCGCGTTGCTGTGACGCTGCATCCAGCGGGCCGCTTGCAGCCACCAATGCCGCCACCAAAACCGCGGCGATCCGGCTGAACGTTACTGTCATACGCTGCTGTCCCGGCCCATTCGCGCCGGTTCCCCTGCAATTTTTGATACCTGCTCGTGGCCCGCACCCGCCGGAATGCAAAAGCCGGTCTTGTCGCGCGGGTTTATAACGGGCAGTTTGCCACAAGGAACCCGATACGCAAGAGATGAGCCGCCAACATGCCGAAATCCCGCCTGAGTGTTGTCGTTACGCGACGCTTGCCCGACGCGGTCGAAACCCGTTTGTCGGAATTGTTCGATCTGCGCCTGAACGAAACGGATACGCCGATGGACCGCGCCGCGCTGATTGCGGCGATCCGGGACTGCGATGTTCTGGTGCCAACCCTGACCGACAGTATCGACACGGCTTTGCTGGGTCAGGCCGGCGAACGCCTGAAGCTGATCGCCAATTACGGCGCGGGGGTAGACCATATCGACGTGGCGACCGCGCGGCAGCGCGGAATTCTGGTGTCGAACACGCCCGGTGTGGTGACAGAGGACACCGCCGACATGACCATGGCCCTTATGCTGGCGGTGACGCGCAACATCCCCGCCGGTTTGGCGCAGATGCAGGCGGGCGACTGGGCAGGCTGGTCGCCCATGGCCAATCTTGGCACGCGAATCGGCGGCAAGCGGCTGGGCATTCTGGGTATGGGCCGGATCGGTCAGGCGGTGGCACGCCGGGCGCAGGCCTTTGGTATGCAGATCCATTATCACAACCGTCGCCGCCTGCGCCCGGATGTGGAAGGCCCGCTGGAGGCCACTTGGTGGGAAAGCCTTGACCAGATGGTGGCGCGGATGGACATTATTTCGGTCAATTGTCCGCATACCCCGGCCACGTTCCACTTGCTGAATGCGCGGCGTCTGAAATTGCTGAAACCATCGGCCATCGTCATCAATACCTCGCGCGGCGAGGTGATTGACGAGAACGCGCTGACCCGCGGCTTGCGGGCCGGAGAGATTGCCGGGGCCGGACTGGACGTGTTCGAACGCGGGCGGCAGTTGAACCCGCGGCTGCGCGAATTGCCCAATGTCGTTCTGTTGCCGCATATGGGGTCGGCCACGCGCGAAGGGCGGGCCGAAATGGGCGAGAAGGTCATCATCAACATCAAGACCTTTGCAGATGGCCACCGCCCGCCCGATCTGGTCCTGCCATCCATGCTGTAGCGCGCGAAGGCATCGGCCCCATGCCGCGCGACCCTTTCGGATGGCATGGCAGACAGATGCCAGCCGGGGGCAGTTTGCCAAGATGCCGGTCATATCAGCGATAGCCGTTCAACCGGTACCGGGTCGGGATAGGGCCTGTAAAGCCCTGCTTCCGCCCGTTCAATCATGCCATGCATCTGGGTATATGCCTGCACGGCATCGTGCTCGCCCTGCGCCAGATGGGCAAAAGCGCGGTCCATCTGGGCCATATCCTCGAATTCAACCACCAGCAGAAAATCCCCGAAGCCGGGCCCGGCCAGCCGCAATTTGCGGCGCGACAAGTGCCATCCGGCGACCTTGCCCGCTGCCTGCAACATCCCGAACCAAAGGGCGACAGCCCGCGCGAAGGCCAGTTCATTGGCGTTCGGTTTAAGGTCGATCATGCAATGATATGTGGTCATCCTGCCCTGCCTATCGGGAAGCCAAGGCAAAACCATAGGGCAGGAAGCTGAAGAAACGCTTAACCCCGCAGCCGCAGGCTAACCAGCCAAAGCCCGGCCAACCCGAAGGACAAAACGGCGTTCCAGCTTGCCATGGACAGGCCCAGCATCTCCCATGGCACTTCGTCGCAGCGCACCACGGGGGCGGACATGATCTGGTCCAGCAGCTCTTGCCCGCTCAGCCCGGACAGATCACCGCCGGAGGTGCAGCTTGCCGGCCCTTCCCACCAGTCGCGCTCGACCCCGGTATGGTAAACACCAATCGCACCCGAGGCCCCGGCCCCAAGCGCCCCAAGCAGCGCCCATGGCCCGGCCCACACCAACCCTGCGCCAGCCAGCAGCGCCACCAGATGGGGCCAGCGCTGCAAGATGCACAGCGCACAAGGCGCCATGCCGCCCAGATATTGAAAGGCCAAGGCGCCCAGCAACAGCCCGGCGGACCCGGCCAGCGCCAACAGTTGAACCTGTCGGGAACGTGTCACAGGAACCTCACCATGTAGAACCCGCCGATCAGCAACACCATGAAGACAATGAACACAAGGCCCAGCCGCTTCTCTATGAAATCACGTATTGGTGCGCCAAATTTCCAGAGCAGCGCCGCGACAATGAAAAACCGCGCCGCGCGCGCGACGATTGAAGCGACAATGAACACCGGCAACGACAGCGCGGTTGCCCCAGACAGAATGGTTATGACCTTGTAAGGGAACGGGGTGATGCCCGCGACCAAGACCGCCCAAGCGCCCCATTCTGCATAGCGAATGGAAAATTCGGCGAAATAGGCGTCTTTGCCGTAAAATTCCAGCACAGGGCGGCCGATCAGCTCGAACGCGGCCGCGCCGATCCAGTAGCCCAGCAAGCCCCCGGCAACCGACGCGACCGTTGCAATCGCCGCGATCAGAAAGGCGCGCGATGGGCGCGCGATAATCATCGGGATCATCAGCGCATCGGGCGGGATGGGAAAGACCGAAGATTCGATGAAAGCAACGAATGCCAAGACCCAGAGCGCATGCTTGTGGCTGGCCATGGACATAGTCCAGTCGTAAAGTGATCTCAACATGTTAGGCGTCCATCTTCAACTTGATTGAAATACGTTGTCATCCGGGGTGGCGCCCCGGTTACGATGCTGGCAAGCGCAAACCCATCTGTTGCAATCCCCAGCGCACCATCTGTGCCAACACCTGATCGGACGCGGCATTGAACCCGTTCACCAGCGACAGGGTTTCGGTGTCCTCGACCGGAACGCTGGCAGAAAAAACGCGCCGCGCCATGACGCGCGCATCGCTTTCGCGCACCATCCGGGCGGTCAGGCGCAGGCGGATCAGGGCGCTGTCGTCGTCCAGTTCGGCCTGAAAATCTGTGATCTCGCTAATTAGCGCAAAATCGCCCACACTGCCCAAGGGTCGGCGACCGACATAGGCCAGCGCGCCGGTATCCTCGAACGCGCGCAGGGCCATGGTCTGCCACATTGCGGGCAGTTCCGACGCCCAACGACCATCTGGCAGGTAAAGCGATTGCACCGGGTTGGGTTTGACCAAAATGCGGTCCGTGTCGAGCGCGCCAGAGGTGGTCGGCGGCTCTATGCTGAGCGCGCGATCAAGGTTGCGGCTGGATTGCGGAATATCGACGGGCGCGCGCAACTCATACGCATCAAGCGGTGTTGCGGCCTTGTTAAGCGCCGACACAGCCCCACAGCCAGTAAGCGCCATTAGTCCTACAAAAACAAAGGCTAATCTCGCATTCTTCATCTTCTGAACTCCGGTGTCTGGCTGTTTAGCAGCAAGCGCGCAGGATCTTTGTCCAGCTTGCGCGCCAGCCCGTCCAGATTTGCGATCAGCCCGCGCGCTTCGCGGGCCAGTTGGGTGATGTTGGGCAGGCCCGCGGCGGTGAAATCGCGCACCGGACCGGCGCTCTCGCGCACCACCACGCCCAGATCGTCGAAGGTGCGTGCGGCACTGGCGGCGGTGGCGCGTAGATCCGCAGTCACCGCGGGAATATCGGCAGAGACCGCATCCACCGCCGTGCCCAGCCGGTCCAGCACATCGCGCAGGTCTGTGGTGATGGCGGCGACATCCTCGTTGATGACCCGATCCGCGCCGACAAAGGCACGCTCGGCGGCATCCAGCGCGCCCTCGCCCGAGTCCAGCGCGCGGTTGATCGCGGCCAGCGTGGTGTTGGCGTTGCCGAAGGTTTCGGTCACCTGATCCAGCGTTTGCAAGCCCGAGGTGCTAAGCGCGTCGATATTGCCCGAGACGTTGCTCAGATCCGTGCCCACGGTATCGACAACCTGACGCACTTCGGCCGTTGCCGCGCGAATATCGGCCATGATGACGGGCAGATCAGTTTCGGCCACCTGCGCCACGCTGTCGATAGCGCTGGTCGCGCGCCCGACCATTACACGGGCCTCGGATACCAGCAGCGTGCCATCGCCGCTAACCAAGGTTTCAACGGTGTTTGACATGTCCTCGACCGCCCGAAAGGTGGATTCGGCGCGCAGCAAAAGCGGCTCCAGCCGCGCCAAGGCCGGGTCCAGCGCTTCCATCCGTTCGGTGGCCGCTGCCCCGGTGCGCGACAGGTCTTCGAACATCATTGTCGCGCCCGCACTGGCTGTTTCCAACTCTGTACGCAGCGCGGTTGCATCGGCGCGCAGTTGCGCAACCATATCGGTCAGGTCGCGGGCCACGAATGTATCAACCGATTGCAACGTTTTCGTGCCCGCCTCAAAGGCGATCCACGCATTCGTGGCCGCCAGCGCGCCTTCATCCACGGCGAATTGCAGGCTTTCAAGCGTTGCTTCGCCCTGAAGCAGGATCGGTTCCAGATTATCCGCGAATTCGGCAAAGGTCTGTGTGGCGGCTTCGATGGTGTCGGTAAACCCTGCGAAACTGTCCAAGGCGCGCGAAATCTCGCCCGAGGATTGTTCAAGATTGTTCAGGATATTGTCGACCTTGGCGCGGTTGTCTTCGCCCATAAGGTCATTGACCTGTTCCAAGACCCTAAGGGTTTCCCCCAAGATACGCGGCGCGCCTTCGGTCAATGACTGGATGGTGGAACGCCCCGGCTGCAATTCGGGCACGTCCTCGCGGTTGTTGACAAGCGCTGCGTCCGGGCTGCCCGCCGAAAGCGCGATAAAGGCCACGCCGGTAATGCCAGAACTGTCCACGGTGGCCACACTATCGGCCCGCACCGGGGTGTCGCGCTCCACTTCAAGCGATACCAACACGGTGCCATCCTGTTCGGGCGAGAGGCGAATATCGGTCACGCGCCCAACCGGCAGGCCCGCGAATGTAACATCCGCCGCCGAAGACAGGCCCGAGACAGAGTCGAATCGCACATTGTAATAGGCGTATTGCTGGTCAAACTGGACCTTGCCGAATGCAAGGAAAAAGCCCAGAACGCCAAAGAACCCCAAGAGCGCAAACACCCCGACCAGAACGTAATTTGCTTTTGTTTCCATGGGTTAAATGACCTTATTCTTGGTGGCGATCGCTGCGCGCGCCCGCGGTCCGTGGAAATATTCATGCACCCATGGGTGGTCGACCTTCAGCATATCTTCCATCGTGCCTGTATACTTCACCCGCTTGTCCGCCAAAACCGCAATCCGGTCGCAGCAGGCATGAAGGCTGTCCAGATCATGCGTGACCATGAACACCGTCAGCCCCATGGCGCGGCTTAATCCGCGGATCAGCTCGTCAAAAGCCGCCGCGCCAATTGGGTCCAGCCCTGCCGTGGGTTCGTCCAGAAACACGATTTCGGGGTCCAGCGCCAGCGCGCGCGCAAGGCCCGCGCGTTTGCGCATCCCGCCCGACAGTTCCGAGGGGTAATTGTCGCCCGCCTTGTAGGGCAGCCCTGACATGGCAATTTTCAGATCGGCCAAGTCCCGGCGCAGACCCGCATCCAGCCCGTCGATGGTGCGCAACGGCACTTCGACATTCTCGCGCACAGTCAGGCTGGAAAACAGCGCCCCATCCTGAAACATCACGCCCATGCGCTGGTCAATCTCGCGCCGCTCGGATTCGGAACATGCCAACGCGTCCTGTCCGAAAATCTGGATGCGGCCCGCCTGCGGCGGACGCAGCCCCGCAATACAGCGCAACAGCACAGATTTGCCGGTGCCAGAGCCGCCGACCACGCCCAGCACCTCTCCGCGATAAACGTCCAGATCAAGGTTTTCATGCACAACATGCTGCCCGAAGACATTGCTGATGCCGCGCAGTTTTATGACCGGCTCGCGCTGCATCAGATATCCATCATGGCAAAGAAGATCGAGAACAACGCATCGGCCACGATCACCGCGAAGATCGCGCGCACCACGGCGCTGGAGGTCTGCGCGCCAAGGCTTTCGGCATTGCCACCGACCTGCATACCTGCATGACAGCCGATCACCCCGATAATCAGCGCGAAAACCGGCGCTTTCACAAAGCCCACCAGCACATGATTCGCGCCGGTTTCAGCCAGCAGGCGCGACAGAAACACCCCTGGGGACACCCCCAGTTCGATCCATGCCATCAACGCGCCGCCGAACAGCCCCATAAGGTTGGCGACCGCGCCCAATATGGGCAGCGTAATCAACAACGCCAGAATGCGCGGCACGAACAGCACCAGTGCGGGATCAATGGCCAATGTGCGCATGGCGTCGATCTCTTCGCGCATCTTCATGGACCCGATGGCAGCGGTAAAGCTAGACGCGGTGCGCCCCGCCACGATGATCGCGGTCAGCAGAATGCCAAGCTCGCGCAGGATGGAAATGGCGATCAGGTCGACCACGAATATCTCTGCCCCGAACTGGCGCAGTTGCACCGCACCCTGAAAGGCCAGCACGACCCCGATCAGGAAGGACATCAGCGACACGATGGGCACCGCGCGCCAGCCCACCTGATCGGCGTGATGGACCAGCGCGGTCATGGGCAATTGTGCGGGGTGGCGCATGATCCACCCCAGCCGCACCAGAAACAGGCCCAGCATGCCGGTAATTTCCCGCAAGAAGCCCCCGGCGCGCGCGACATTGCGGCCAAGCCGCTCCAGCAACTGCAAAGGCGACCAAGTTTGCGGGGTTTTGGCAGGTGGTTCGGGCAAGGATGCCGCCACGCGTTCCAAAAGCGCCGCATGGTCAGATTGTGCGCCTGTCAGGGTCAGCCTGTCGGCATGACGCAGCAGCAGATAGGCGCCTGCCGTGTCCAGCCGCGTCAGGCCCGACAGGTCAAGTTCGCCCGCCGCGCGGGGCAATTCTTCGGCCAGCGCAGAAACGTGGCGCACCGTCAGCGCCCCCGACAGCCGCCACGCTTGCCCGGCCCCGTCCAAAAGGGCGGGTTGCGGCACAGCAGGTGTTAAAGGCGCGGCAGGTGCGGTCAAAACGGGCTCTCCGGCAGGGTCCGAGTCGCTCTTATAGCTTGGCACGTCTGCACCCACCATGGCCCCGCGACCAATGCCATCCGGAGTGAGGATTTTTCGTGCATGTTTTCAGGGCTGGTGCCGGCAGAGGGACTTGAACCCCCGACCTTCGGTTTACAAAACCGCTGCTCTACCAACTGAGCTATGCCGGCATGACGCGGGATTTAGCCCAAGGCGCGCGCCAGTGCAATCGCGGATCGTGCGCAATTCGGCCTATGCGCAGCGCGCAGGCTAATCCCGAGCGAAATGATGCACGAAATTGGCCAGAACCCGGCCAGAAGCTTCGGTGCGGATATCGGCGCAAGCCGCCGTCAATTCTGCCGCGCGCTCTGGCGCGAAATACCCTTTGTTCTTGTAAACGGCGATGCGCAGGGCGAAATTTGCGCCATCAGCCTCGGGGTGGAACTGAGTGGCATAGATGCGGTCGCCATAGCGCAACATCTGGATCGGGCAGCACTCGCCTTCCAGCAGATGCACAGCGCCATGCGGCAGCGCATCCAGCGCTTCTTTATGGCCGACCAGCGCGGTAATCTGGTCGGGCAGCCCGTTCAACAGCGGATCATGCGCCGCTTCCGGGCGACGGCGGCAAATGATCGCGCCGACATCTTCGCCGTGGTGGTCCTGCGACACAGGCGCGCCAAGAAAGCGGCCCAGAATGCCAATCCCGTAGCAACAGCCCAGAAAGGCGGTGCCACTTTCGGCAATGCGCGGCATCAGCGACAGGATCTGCGCTTCGATCCGCGCTTCCATCGGGGTTTTCGCCTCTGGCGGGTCGCTGACACAGCCCGGCCCACCCCCAACGATGACACCGCTGAAAGCGCTTAGGTCCAGCCCATCGGGCAAGGTTTCGCGGTCCAGCCGGATGCGCCGCGTGGCATGATCTGTCAGCCCAGAACGGCGCAGAATAGCGGCATATTCATCATCTGCAACTTCAGCTTCGGGGCGCAACTGTATGACAAGAAACGGTTTCATCTACCCCCTCCAGAAGCGCGGGAAGAACAGAACCAAGACGGCCAGAACCTCTAGGCGGCCCAGATACATGCCCAGAATCATCAGCCATTTTGAAATGGTCGGGAATTGGTCCACCGCCCCGGTTGGCCCCACCTCTGGCCCGAAGGCCGGGCCGATATTGCAAATCGCGGTCCAGGCTGCGGTCAGCGCGGTGCGGGTGTCCAGCCCGGTCAGGGCCAGTGCTGCGGTCAAGGCCGCGAAAATGGCGGCAAAGGCCGTGAACATCACGATCACCGAAGAGACCACGTCTTCTTCCAGCCGCTTGCCACCCAATCGCAGGGCAACCACCTGATGGGGGCTGCCAAGCTGGCGCATCCGCAGCTTGATCGCCTCGAACAGAACGAGGAAGCGGAACACCTTGATGGAACACCCGGTAGAGGCCGTGCAGGCCCCGATAAACCCCACCAGCATGACAACCATCAACGGAAAATCGCCCCAGGCTGACACATCCTCGCTGCCGTAACCGGTGCCGGTAAACAAGGTGACAACGTTGAACAATGTGCCGCGCAGAATGTCGTGAAAGCTGCCGTCTTGCGTGGCAAGACGGTAGGCCACGATCACGCCCACCGCATAAGCGATCCAGCGCAGAAAGGCGCGCACCTGCACGTCTTGCAACAAAGCCTTGGGTTGGCCGCCCATAAGCTGAATCAGCCGGATGAAGGGCAGGCCCGACAACACCATGAACACCACCGCGACATATTCCAGCGGTCCCGTATAGATCGCAAAGGATTGGTCCGTGGTCGAAAACCCGCCCGTGGCGGCTGTGGTCAAGCCGTGGTTCAGCGCGTCGAACCCCGACATGCCGAAGGCCATGAAAGCGATGATCGCGGCCAGTGTCAGCGCCAGATAGACCTGCAACAGTGCCAGCGAGATGTCATAGACCCGCGGCATGACCTTGCCCAAGGTGTCAAACCCCTCGGATTGGAAATGCTGCATGCCACCCACGCGCAGCACCGGCAGGAACACCAGCGCCACCACCACAATGCCAAGCCCGCCCAGCCATTGCAGGATCGAACGCCACAACAGCACCCCGCGCGGCATGTCATCCAGCCCCACGAAAACCGTGGTCCCGGTGGTGGTCATGCCTGACAGCGCCTCGAAATAGGCATCGGTCCAGCTTGCGCCGGGCGCACCCAACATGAAGGGCAGCGCGGCAAAGGCTGGCAGCACCAGCCACAGGCTGCTGGCCAACAGGAAGGATTGCCGCCGCCCCAGACCGTCACGCAGCGCATTGCGGGTCGCCCCGGCAAGCCCACCGCCTACGAAAGCCGTGGCAAAGCCCGATAGCGCGAAACTGCGCCAGTTCGGGTCATCCCGGCTTAGATCCATCGCCATCGGCAACAGCATAAGTGCGCCCAGCGTCAGGGCCAGCATACCAATAAGGTAAATGACGGGGCGAGGATCCAACATAAGGCGCAGCCTTTGCCGGGGCGCGCGCCGGTGTCAAGCGCACAAACGGGAATGGTGGGTTAACGCCACATCTGCACGTCGCCGCCTTCCAGCCGGTTGCGCCCCGTCGCGCGCAGGTTTGCCAATGGGTTGCCGAACCCGTCAGTCAGGACCAGTTCGCTGCCGCGCAAACTCCAACGGGTAACGCCGAACAGTTCCTGAAAACAGCCTTGGTTCGTTACCATTGCCGGGGCCGATGCATTCGCGGGCGCGCGCAGCACCATGCGGCATTGGCGGTTGTTGGGGCTGGTCACATTCCATGTGCCGGCATAATCGGCGGCGGTATTCTTGGTGGCCTGCCCGCCACCCGCAAGGGCTGCCAGAAAGCCGCCCGCATTCACCCCCACGGAGGTGCTGGTCGTTTCGGTCCGGGTGGTGTTGCCTTCGACCGTGGTGGTGGTCCGGGTGCTGCTTTCGGACAGGCTGGCGGCATTGGCCGCAGGGGCCGGCATGATATCGCGCTGTGCAGGCGCCGCGGCCGGAGATGTGGATTGCGGCGCGCCTTCGATATCGCAGGCAGCAAGGGCAATCATCGCAGATGCGAGAAACAGGAACTGCTTTGTCATGATCGTCTTTCAAGGCTGATGTGTGCACCTTGGTTCATAGCACAAACTGCACGCGCGCGAAGATAGTTAACCGCAGGGGACGGGCCAAAAAATAGCGCGGTGAACCACCGCGCCATATCGCTTCATCCCGCTTCGGACCGCTTAGCCAACGTGGAACAGGCTGGCAAACAGGCGCGGGTCCAGACTGTCGGCATCGAACGTCTCTCCGCGTGTCAGAACGCTGACCGCATCGTGGCTGTGCAGGCTTTCCTGATGGCTGGCCAGCACGCGGAAATCGCCGATGCGCGGGTCCGCATCCAGTTGCGCGCAAAAGCTGCGCGCGGCATCTTCCACGAAAATCGGGTTGGCCGCGTTCAACTCTGCAAAAGCCTGTTCATCCTCGCGCTTGACCATGACTTGGGTTTCCGTGGGCACGGCGGCGCGACACAGGTCGATCAGGTCTTCAAACCACAGTTTGTTGCCGGGCAGCACCTGCACCGACACCCGCGCGACAGAGCGTTGCGAATGTGGCGTGGCCAATTGCCCCCGCGTGGCGCGCGCATGTTCGCTCAGTTCCAGCGAACAGGGGCAGGTCGAGGAATAGACATAATCCAGATGCATGAAGGTCTGCCGCACGCCCGCGCGGTCCACCACTTCCATGGCGATGTCGTAATATTGGTAGCCTTGCAGGCCCGAACGCAGGCTTTCCACCTTCACCGGGAAGCTGAAGCGCATCATGATCCGCGCGTCGAAACTGTCCAGATCGGCCTTGTAATCATCCAGCGCCGCGCGCACCACATCGGCACTGAACGTGCGCTCTGCATGGCCGTAGAAGCTGCGCATGATGCGCGACATGTTAATGCCTTTCTTCTCGGCCTCCAAGCTGACCGACCCGGTGACAGAGGTTTCCAGCATCAAATCGCCATTGTCGCGCGTGTGGTAGCGGATGGGCAGGCGGAAATTGGAAATGCCGACATGCTGGATCGGGGCCTTAGCGCCCACGATCAGGCTGGCGGGGCCGTTCTGCAAATCGGGCAAGCCCGCCTTGTAATCGGCATCGGCGCGAAAGCCTTGCGGGTAATCGCGGTTCAAATCCGGATAGGTCAAGGCCGGCAGCAGGCTAGTTGCCGCGGCTTCGACACGCGCGCGCGCATCATCCGCCGCGCCATCCGCAAAGCGGCGCAAGGTTTCCAGCGCCGCTTGCGCCTCTGCTTCCGAGGGGGTCTGCTCTAGGCCGGGGACATGCACGTTCATCAGGGATGGTCCTTCCTGTCTGTCGGACCCAAAGGTAAGCGCTCTATCCGGCTTTTCCACTTTTTTCACGGCACATACCCCGCGCAACGCGACTCTCTGGGGTCAAATCGCGCCAAGCGCCCCGCGCAGGTCCGCGATCAGGTCGACCGTGTCCTCCAACCCCACAGAGAGACGGACCAAACCGGGGGTAATGCCCAAAAGCGCCTTTTGGTCATCGGGCAGGCGTTGATGCGTGGTGGTCGCGGGGTGCGTGGCAATCGTGCGCGCGTCGCCCAAATTGTTGGAAATCACCGCCACGCGCAGCGCGTTCAGCGCGCGAAAGGCTGCCGCCTGCCCGCCTGCGACCTCGAAGGACAGCACGGTGCCGAACCCGGACATCTGCGCCGCCGCGATGGCGTGTTGCGGGTGCTCGGGCAGACCGGGATAGATTACACGCGCCAGCCGGGCATCGCCCTGCAACGCGGTCGCAATCGCCTGTGCGCTGGCCGCTTGCGCGCGCACCCGCAAATCCATCGTGACCATGCCATTCAGCATGATCCACGCGTTGAAAGGCGACAGCGCCCCGCCGGTATGTTTCAGATAGGGCTCTACCGTGCCGCGAATGAAATCGCGCGTGCCGCAGATAACCCCGCCAAGCGCGCGGCCCTGCCCGTCTATGTGCTTGGTGGCCGAATAGATCACCACATCCGCGCCCAATTCCACCGCGCGGCTGAACACGGGCGTGGCAAAGACATTGTCCACCACAACCGTCGCCCCTACCGCATGGGCCAGCTTGGCCACGCCAGCTAGGTCAATCACTTCCAACGTGGGGTTGGACACAGATTCGAGGAACACCGCCTTGGTGCCGTCGCGGATCGCGCTGCGCCAGGCGTCCAGATCGGTGCCGTCAACCAGCGTCACTTCTACCCCGTAGCGCGCCAGCACGTTTTCCAGCACATACAGGCACGACCCGAACAGTGCCCGCGCTGCGACCACATGGTCGCCCGCGCGCAGCATCGCCATCAGCGCACCCGACACGGCGGCCATTCCGGATGCCGTGGCGAAAGCGTCCTCTGTCCCTTCGATTGCGGCAATGCGTTCTTCAAAGGCGGCAACGGTCGGGTTGCCGTAGCGCGCATAGATAAACTCATCCGGCCCGGTGCCCAAGAACCGCGCCTCTGCGGCCTCTGCCGTGGGGTAGACGAAGCCTTGCGTCATGTAGATCGCTTCGGCCACCTCGCCATATTGGCTGCGGCGCGCGCCTTGATGCACAAGTTTGGTGCGTGTGTTCCAACTGTCGGTCATAGTCGTCCTTACTGGGCCAGTCGGCCACGAAAAAACCCCGACCCTGAAGCAGGCCGGGGGTGCACCCAGACCTCTTTAGCGGATGGATTAACGTGGCCCGCAATCGGGTAACAAATCGCCACGGCGCGGCCGATGCCACACATGCGCCTGATTATAGCCCCCCGCACTGCGCGTCAACACGCCACGCGGGGGCGGCTTGGTCAGTCCATCGCTTCCAATTCGTCAATAAAGCCTGCGATCATGCTCAGGCCCTTGTCCCAGAACGCGGGGTCAGACGCATCCAACCCAAAGGGGGCCAACAAATCCTTGTGGTGCTTGGACCCGCCTGCCGCCAGCATTTCGAAATACTTGTCCTGAAAGCCTTCGGGCTGTTCTTCGTAAACCGCATAAAGCGCGTTCACCAAGCCGTCGCCAAAGGCATAGGCATAAACGTAAAACGGCGAATGCACGAAATGCGGGATATAGGACCAGAAGGTTTCATACCCTTCCATATAGGTAAAGACCGGCCCAAGGCTTTCAGCCTGCACGCTCATCCACAGCGCGTTGATGTCGTCGGGCGTCAACTCGCCGCTGCGGCGCGCCTCATGCAGCTTGCATTCGAAATCGTAGAACGCGATCTGGCGCACGACGGTGTTGATCATATCCTCGACCTTGCCCGCCAGCAGCGTTTTGCGTTCCTCGGGGCTAGACGCCTTGGCCAGCATCCGGCGGAAGGTCAGCATTTCGCCGAACACAGAGGCGGTTTCGGCCAATGTCAGGGGGGTAGATGACAACAGCTCGCCCTGCCCTGCCGCAAGGCGCTGGTGCACACCATGACCCAGTTCATGCGCCAGTGTCATCACATCGCGCGGCTTGCCAAGATAGTTCAGCATCACGAACGGATGCGCATCTGTCACGGTCGGATGCGCGAAGGCACCGGGTGCCTTGCCGGGCGTTACGGCCGCGTCAATCCAGCCCTTGTCGAAAAAGGGCGCGGCCAGATCCGCCAGTTTCGGCGAGAACCCTGCATAGGCATCCAGCACCATGTTTTGCGCTTCTGGCCAAGCGATGGTGCGCGCCGCTTCGGTGGGCAAGGGCGCGTTGCGGTCCCAGACTTCCAACTGTTCCAAGCCCAGCCATTTGGCCTTCAGCGCGTAATAGCGGTGCGACAGCTTTGGATAGGCGGCCACGACCGCATCGCGCAACGCTTGCACCACTTCGGGTTCGACATGGTTCGACAAGTGGCGAGCATGCTGCGGACTGGGCATCTTGCGCCAGCGGTCCTCTATTTCTTTTTCCTTGGCCAGCGTGTTGTGAACGCGGGCGAACAGGCGGATATTGGCCCCGAACACCTCTGCCAGCGCGCGTGCCCCCGCCTCGCGGCGGTCGCGGTTGCGGTCGGTCAGCAGGTTGAGCGTGGATTCCAGCCCAAGCGGTTCGTCCTCTCCGGCGACCGGAAATTCCAGCCCCGCCATGGTTTCGTCAAACAGCCGGTTCCACGCGGCGGACCCGACGGTGGATTGGTCATGCAGAAATTTCTCCAACTCGTCCGACAGTTGGTGCGGGCGCATGGCGCGCATCCGCTCGAACACGGGCTTGTAACGGGCAAGCTCGGCATTGGCATGGAGCGTGGCGTCGAAATCCGCATCGGGAATGCGGTTCAACTCCAGCGAGAAGAACACAAGCGGCGTGGTCGCATTGGTCACGCGGTCCTGCGCGTCGGACATGTCCTTTGCGCGCGCGGGATCCACCGTGTTCTGGTAATAGCGCAAACCGAAATAGGACATCAGCCGCCCGGCGACCTGTTCGATCCGTTCGTAGCGCACCACGCAGCCCAACAACGCGGCGGCATCCAGCCCGGCCAGCTTGCCTTCGTAATCGGTGGCAAAATCCGCGCATTCCTGTTCCAGCCAGTCGAAATCGCGCGCGATTTCGGGCGCGTCCTCTGACGTATAAAGACTGGAAAAATCCCAGACCGGCAGATCGCCCAGATCGCCGCTGCCCTTGGGGCGATCAATGTCGAATACGGGGGAAGCAGCACGCGTGCGCGGGGTCAGTGACATGAGAAACTCCAATCGTTTCTTCAGACTTAGGCCCTGAGATGCGTCGCTGCAAGCCGCAGCGCTCTGCGCGTTGGTTAACATGCGGCAAAGCGGGCGTGTTTTTTGGCAACACAGGAAAACGTCAAAGCGGCCCGGGGCGAAATCTGTCGACTTTTCACGCCAAGACTGTAGACCGCGCGCGTGTCCTGTAACCTGCACGCGTGTCCTGTAACCTGCACGCGTGTCCTGTAACCTGCACGCGTGTCCTGTAACTGATGGAGGCCCCGATGAGCGATGCACCGAATGACGGCTTTCGCGACGACGAGGATGGCCTTGATCTGGAACGCGGCGACCTGACACAGGTTCTGAAGGCGGTCGAGGCACAAGACGCGCAGCGTGTGTTCGAGTTGTTCGACCCGCTGCACCCGGCCGATATTGCCGATATTCTGGAACAGATCGGGGCAGAGACTCGCCGCGCGCTGGTGCATCTATATGGCACCGAATTCGACGGCGATATCCTGTCGGAACTGGACGAGAATATCCGCGACGAGGTGGTGGGCTACCTGCGCCCCGAAGTGCTGGCCGAAGCCGTGCGCGACATGGATTCGGACGATGTGGTCGACCTGCTGGAAGATCTGGACGAATCGCAGCACAGCGCGATCCTTGATGCGCTGGAAGCGCCCGACCGCGACGCCGCGCGCCAAGCGCTCAGCTACCCGGAATATTCCGCCGGGCGCTTGATGCAGCGCGAATTCGTCGCCGTGCCAGAGGATTGGACGGTGGGCCAGACGATTGACATGATGCGCACCGCCGAGGACTTGCCCGACCAGTTCTACCACGTGTTCCTTGTCACGCCCCAAAACCTGCCGACCGGCTATGTCACGCTGGGGCGGCTGCTGTCCTCCAAGCGCGAGACGGCCCTGCTGTCGATCCTCGAAGACAGTTTCCGCAGCTTCGATCTGGACGAGGAAGAAGGCGATGTCGCCTATGCATTCAACCAGTATCACCTGATTTCGGCCCCCGTGGTCGATACCGATGGCCGCTTGGTCGGTGTCATCACCATCGATGATGCGATGGCGGTGCTGGATGAAGAACATGAAGAAGACATGCTGCGCATGGCCGGTGCCGGTGAAGGCAGCCTGTCGGACGGGGTGATTGAAACCACATGGCAGCGTTTGCCATGGCTGGGGGTAAACCTGTTGACCGCGATCATCGCTTCTTTGGTCATCGCCATATTCGAGACGACCATCGAAACGCTGGTCGCACTTGCCGTGCTGATGCCGATCGTCGCCTCTATGGGGGGAAATGCGGGCACGCAATCCATGGCGGTGGCGGTGCGCGGGCTTGCCACGCGCGACCTGACCGGTGCCAATGTCTGGCGGGTGATCCGCCGCGAAACCGTTGTCGGGTTTTTGAACGGCATGATCTTCGCCGTGGTCATGGGCGCGGTAGGCTATGTGTGGTTCGGGTCGCTGATGCTGGCGGGCGTGATCGCGGCGGCCATGGTCATCAACCTTGTGGTGGCGGGGCTGTCGGGCATTGGCCTGCCCGCGCTGCTGGACCGTCTGGGCGTGGACCCGGCGCTGGCTTCGGGCACGTTCGTGACCACCGTGACCGATGTGGTGGGCTTTTTCGCCTTCCTTGGGCTGGCCACGATCTTGCTTTTGTAGCCGTCAGTCCATCTCGCGGAAGGGCCAAGGTTTCGCGTTGGTCGCGCCCACCATGTAGCGCGCGGCTTTGGCCACCCATGCGCCCACCATGCAGCCCAGATCGGCCAGCCGCGCATTGGGCTGGCGCGTGTCGATCAGGACGATCACGAACTGGATGACCGCCAGCAGGATCAGTACGGACTGCGCGAAGCTGAGCATCACACCGATAATGACCATATAGACCAGCCGCAGGCCCAAAGGCTCTGTCAGCTTGTCGAGCGGCGCAGTATCGCGGTCGTCATCGACATCTTGCATGGGGCGCGCTCCCTGTTGCGGATGCGCGCAGTTTACCCGACCTTAAGGACGTTGCAACACAAGTTGCGTTACGTCGCAGGTGCCGCCGCGAAATGCCGCCGCGCAGGATGTCAGGTAGTAATCCCACATCCGCTTGAAGCGCGCATCATAGCCCATGGCCGAAATCTCATCCCAAGCCTGCGAGAAACTATCATGCCAGCGGCGCAGGGTTTCGGAATAGCTTTGCCCGAAATCATGCGTGGTGACATAGGTCAGCCCCGCGCTTTCGGCCACGCGCCGCACCGGGGTCGGCGCGCCCAGCATCCCACCGGGGAAAATGTGTTTCTGGATGAAATCGACATTGCGGCGATAGGCCGGAAAACGCGCATCACCCACCATGATGATCTGGATCACCGCCTGCGCACCGGGGCGCAGCCGGTCGCGCACGGCCTTGAAATAGGTGGGCCAATAGCGTTCGCCCACCGCCTCGAACATCTCGATAGAGGCGATGCCGTCGAATTCCCCGCGCGTGTCGCGGTAATCCTGCATGCGGATATCGACTTGCCCGGACAGGCCCAGCCGGTCCATGCGTGCGACCGCGAAATCATGCTGCGCTTGGGAAATCGTCAGCCCCGTCACGCGCAAGCCCCGCTTGGCGGCGGCATATTCGGCAAAGCCGCCCCAACCGCAGCCGATCTCTAGCACATGATCGCCCGGCTTCACGTTCATCCGGTCCACCATGGCGGCATATTTCGCTTCCTGCGCCGCTTCCAGGCTTTCCTGCCCGGTGGTGAACAGGCCAGAGGAATAGGTCATGCTTTCATCCAGCCACAGGCTGTAGAAATCATTGCCCAGATCGTAGTGATGCGAGATATTCTTGCGCGCCTGCGCCTTGTGGTTGCGCCGCAGCCAATGGCGGAAGCGTTCCACAAAGCGGATCGCCTTCATCGGCAAGACTTCGTCATAAAGCGCCGGGTTGTCATCGGCCAACAGGTCCATCAGGGCTTGCAGGTCGGGCGTGGTCCAGCCGCCGTCAAGGTAAGCATCGGAAAAGCCCAGATCGCCCTCGCGGATCATGCGGCCAAACAGGTCCGGATCATGCACATGAATTTCCGCGACATAGCCGGAGTGTTTGCCTTGCAGACGGAACACGCGCCCATCGGGCAGATGCACGTCCAGCCGCCCCTTGTTCAGCTTTTGCCCGATGGAATAAGCGGCGGCAAAATACCTTGGCAGGTCATGCTGCCCGTCCAAGGAGGTCAGTATCTCACCCATCGGGCGCGATGGAAATGCGATGTCAGCCATGCGCCAAGTCTTCCTGTTTCTGTTTCTCTCGGTGGTCGTGATAGGCGGCAAGCGCGCGCTCGCGGCCCGTTTTCAGATCGATGATGGGTATGGGACGTGTGTCGCTCGGCGAAAGTTTCCATGCGCGCGGACAGGCTTTGTAAAAATCAAGCGCGGTTTGGGGCGGCGTGCGGCTGGCCTCGGCCAGCCACATCTTGCGATAGCCCGCGTTCGGGTCGAATTTCTGCGCCTGCGTGTCGGGGTTGAAAATGCGGAAATACGGGGCGGCATCGGGGCCAGAGCCTGCCACCCATTGCCACCCCATCGCATTGGCCGCCGGGTCCCAATCCACCAAGCAATCGGCGAACCAGTCGCGCCCCAGCCGCCAATCGACCAGCAGGTGCTTGGTCAGAAAACTGGCCACCAGCATTCGAGCGCGGTTGTGCATGCGCCCGGTGACATACAATTCGCGCATGGCGGCATCGACCACCTCTATGCCCGTGCGGCCCTGCCGCCAAGCTTGCACCGCGTCCCCCTCGCCCTGCCATGGGAAGCCGTCCCAATCCGGGCGCCAGTTTTCAGATTCCAGCCGGGGTGTGTGATAGATCAGATGATACGCGAATTCGCGCCAGACAAGTTCTTTCAGGAAATCTTCGGCCTGCGCCTGCCCGTCCTGCAAGGCGCGCCAGCCTGCGTGCCAGATGGTGCGCGGCGAAATCTCGCCATAGGTCAGGTTTTCCGACAGGCCCGAACAGGCATCCATGTCCAGCCGGTCGCGGTCGGATTTGTAGCGCGCGACGCGATGCGCCAGAAACGCGCCCAACCGCCCATGCGCGGCCGCTTCGCCCACATGGATGTGTTGGGCCACCACATCCGCGCCGCGATCCATGGCGCGGCCCATCTGCCAATCGTCCAGCCGGTCGCTGGCGGGCCAGACATCTGGCGCAGCAATGCGGGCGGGCGCGGACACAGGCGCAGGCACTTCGCGGTCGCGCACGGCACGCCACATTGGCGTATAGACCTTGTAGAACCCGCCATCCTTGGTGGCCACGTCCCATGGTTCGAACAGCAGATGACCGGGATGGCTTTGCACCTCTAGCCCATCGGCCTTCAGCGCCGCTTTCACCGCTGTGTCCCGAGCAATCTGGCCGGGCGCGTAGCCGCGCGTCCACAAAACCGAACGCGCGCCGGTTTCTACAACCAGCGCGCGCAACACATCCAAGGCCGCGCCGCGGCGCAAGATCAGCCGCGACCCTTTTTCGGTCAGCTCTTGCGCAAAATGCTTCAGCGCCAGGCCCAGCCGCCATTTGGGTGCCGCGCCAAGCCCTGCCACCTCGTCATCATGGATGAAGACGGGGATGACCGGGCGGCCCGATTGGCACGCAGCAAACAGTGCAGGATGATCGCTTAGCCGCAAATCGCGGCGCAACCATAGGATAATCGGGGGCGTTTCGTTCACATCTGTCCCTGTCGCAGCCTTACAACACCTCATCTAGGGCCGCGCGCAGGCGGTCAAGGTCCGAGACGCATGTGTAATGCACGAAAGACAGCCGCAACACCCCATGGGCGGGATCAACCCCTTGGCCCTGCAACGCGCGGTTGGCATAAAAGCTGCCGCCACCGGCCATAATGCCATGCCCCGCCAGCGCGCGCGCCAGATCGGTACCGGGGCGCGCATGGACCAATGCGACGGTCGGCGCGCGGCGGTCGGCATGGGCAGGCCCCAGCAAGCGCAGATCATTGCGCGCGCGCAGATCATCCAGCAGCGGTTGCAACAAGGCGGTTTCATGCGCGCGCATCAGGTCATGCACGGCGGCCATGCGCGCGGCGGGCGCGGCTTGGGACGGGCCGAAATGATGGGCATGCAGCGCATCAATATAATCCGCCATGCCCGCGCAAGCCGCGATCTGCGCATGGTCGGGGCCAGCGGGGGTGAAGCGCTTATAGGGCGTATCGGCGTTGAAATAATGCGCCTGATTGGGCAGCCACTCGGCCAATTCGGGCGACAGCACCATCAGCCCCTGATGCGGGCCATAGGTTTTATAAGCCGAAAACAGGTAGATATCGGCGCCCAGCGCGCCCAGATCGGGCAAGCCATGCGGCGCATAAGACACGCCATCCACTGCCGACCAGATACCATGCGCACGCAGATCGGCGCAGATCTCGGCCACGGGGTTCACCTCTCCCACCACGTTAGAGCAATGCGGGAAAGCCACCAGCTTCACCCGGTCATCCACCAGCGCCCAAAGTGCCGCGGGGTCCAGATGCCCGGTGTCACGGTCGATCTGCCATTCGCGGATTTCAACCCCGCGCGCGGCCAGCCGCCGCCATGGGCCGGTATTGGCTTCGTGGTCTTGGTTGGTGACGATGATCGCATCGCCCTGCCCCAGCCTTTCACCGAACGCTTGCGCCAGAACATAGGTATTCGCGCCGGTCGATGGGCCGAAGCTTAGTTGCTCTGTCGCCACGCCCATGAGTGCTGCCAGACGCGCGCGGGCCTCGTCCATCTCTGCGCCCGCTAGCTGTGACGCGCGGTAAGCGCCATAGGGCTGCACCTTGCGGCTATTATAAAACCGCGTCAGCCGGTCAACGACGGGCTGGCAAGTATAAGACCCGCCCGCATTTTCAAAGAACACCTGCCCTTGCAATTCTGGATCGGCCAAGGCCGGGAATTGCGCGCGCACGAAATCGGTATCAAGCTGGGTCATGTCCCCTCCGGTTTTTGGGAACAGTGCAACGGGGGCATGGGAAAAGACAAGCGCCGCTAGCTGGTCCCCAAGATGATCGCAACATAGCTGCGCGTCTCATCAAAGGGCGGGATGCCGCCATGGTCATCCACCGCGCCGGGGCCGGCATTATAGGCCGCAAGCGCCAGCCGCCACGATCCGAAACGCTCATACATCATGCGCAGGTAGCGCGCGCCGCCTTGCAGGTTTTGCGCGGGATCATTCGGGTCCACCCCCAGCAGGCGCGCGGTGTCTGGCATAAGCTGCGCCAGACCAATCGCCCCTTTGTGCGACAGGGCCGCCGGGTTCCAGCGGCTTTCTTGGTGCACAAGGCGCAAGAACAGGTCTTCGGGCACGTTCTGAGCACGGGCCGCCGCGCGCGCCAGTTGCACATATTCACCCGCCTGCGGCCCGTCATAGCGCGGGATCGCGGCTTCGGCGGCGTCTTTATCCTTGTGGTTGGGCAGCAACCGAACAGAGGTCGAATACTGTTCAGACAAACGCCCGTCGATGACACGGCTGGCCCGCTTGACCCGGTCGAGGGGCGAGGCCGCCATGTTGCCGCTGGAGGACAGGCTAAGCCCTTGCGCATAGGCCCCAGAGCACATCGCCCAAAGCGCCAGTGACCAAATCGTCAAAACCCGCATCATCCACCCCGGTTGGCACTGCACGTATATAGCAACAAAGCGCGGGCAAGAAAACCGCTTGCGCCTGTGCACCCTATCTTTACGATATGGCCCAAACATGGTGCCAGACATGGCGCAAACAGATGAGGACGAAATCACATGGCAGGCTCGGTCAACAAGGTCATTCTGGTGGGCAATCTGGGGCGCGACCCGGAAGTGCGCAGCTTCCAGAATGGCGGCAAGGTGTGCAACCTGCGCATTGCCACGTCGGAACAGTGGCGTGACAAGGCCACGGGTGAAAAGCGCGAACGGACCGAATGGCACTCGGTCGCCATTTTCAACGAAGGTCTGGTGCGCATTGCAGAGCAATATCTGCGCAAGGGCTCGACCGTTTATATCGAAGGCCAGTTGGAAACCCGCAAATGGCAGGACCAATCGGGTGCCGATCGCTACACGACCGAAGTGGTGCTGCGCCCCTACAGAGGCGAGATGACGCTTCTGGGCGGGCGCGGCGATGGGGGCGGCGCGTCGGGTGGCGGCAGCTATAACCGCGATTCCGGCTATGGCGACAGCCGCGGCGATGCTGGCGGTAGTGCGGGCTATGGCGGCCCCTCTGGCCCGTCCGATATGGATGACGAAATTCCCTTCTAACCGAAAGCCCGCCACGCGCGGGCTTTTTGCTGCAATGGTGCGCAAATCGGCGGACAGGCGGTGCGACGGCGCATGGTTGCGCTAACTTCACGACCTCGCGCGCGAACTTCATTGTTTTGCCACAAACGGCGGATTAACCCCGTTTCAGAAACAAACCGGACAGGAGCAGCCCATATGCGCGCAACCCGCATCGTTCAGAAAATCCTTGCCAATTACGAGGGGGAAACCCCCGGCGTGAAAGCCAACCTGTGCCGCATGCTGATGAATGGCAAACTGGGCGGCACCGGCAAGATGATCATCTTGCCCGTGGACCAAGGGTTCGAACACGGCCCCGCGCGCAGCTTTGCGCCCAACCCGGCAGGCTATGATCCGCATTACCATTACCAACTGGCTATCGACGCAGGGCTGTCCGCCTACGCGGCCCCCCTTGGCCCGCTAGAGGCCGGTGCCGACACTTTCGCAGGCCAGATCCCGACCATTCTGAAGGTCAACAGCGCCAACTCGCTGATGTCGGGCACGGCGGGCAAGAACCAAGCGATCACGGCATCTGTGGATGATGCGCTGCGGCTGGGTTGCTCGGCCATCGGGTTCACCATTTATCCGGGCAGCGATTGCGCGCTGGAGATGTTCGAGGAAATCGTCGAGATGCGCCGCGAAGCTGCCGCCAAGGGGATTGCCAGCGTAATCTGGTCCTATCCGCGCGGCGAAGCTGTCACCAAAGACGGCGAAACCGCCATTGATGTGGCCGCCTATGCCGCGCATATCGCAGCGCTTCTGGGCGCGCATATCATCAAGATCAAGCTGGGCACCGACCACCTGATGCTGCCAGAGGCCAGACAGGTCTACGAAGAGCAACAGATCGACATCGCCACCCAAGCCGCGCGCGTGAAGCATTGCGTGCAATCGTCCCTGAACGGTCGCCGCTTGATCGTATTCTCGGGCGGCGCAGCCAAGGGTGCCGATGCGGTGTTCGACGATGCGCGCGCCATCCGCGACGGTGGCGGTAACGGGTCGATCATCGGGCGCAACAGCTTCCAGCGCTCGCGCGAGGATGCTTTGGAAATGCTGGCCAATCTGGTCGAGATTTACAAGGGCAAGGCCTGAGATTGACGGGGGGCGCGCGCCCCCCTTACTCTGCCGCCATCGCGGGGCGCCGCAAACGCGGCATCGGCCCGCGCGCGGCAAGAATGACAAGTGCCAGCCCGCCAAAGGCCAAAAGCGGCAAGCGTTCATTCAGGAACACCATGCCCAAAAGCACCGAGAAGCCGGGCATCACGAACATGACCAGCGACGCGCGATTAGCGCCGACCTGCCGCACCAACATGTAATTCAGGATCGCGGGTGCCACCGTTGCCAGCACGATCAATGCAGCCAGAATGCCGATCACGCTGCCAGAAGGTTCCACGCTGACGCGTCCATCGACCAATAACGCCAGCGGCCAAGTCGCCACAGCGCCCACCGCGAACATCGCAGCATTCAGCAACAGGGGCGATACCGGCTTGCGCCGCCGGAACCACACATTCCCCGCCGCGTAGCTAAGCGGGGCCAGCAGCGTGAACAGCGTGCCGATGCCCGCTTGTGACAGCGAATTGCCCAGAAATGACGGCCCCGCGATCAGCGCCACACCACCCAACCCAAGCACAATGCGCAAGGTTTGCTCTAGCGTCACCGGCTCGTCGCGCAGAAAGACGGCGGCCAGCGCCAACGTGAAAATGGGCATGGTCGCGTAAAGCAGCCCGCCCATGCCGGACGGGATATATTGCAACCCCACCGCCAGCGTCACGAACGGCGTGGCGATCACCAGAATACCGCCGACCAGCGCGGTCACCACCGCTTCGCCCCCATTCCAGCCGGGTTTGCCGATCAGCCCCGCCACGATCAGCAGCAAGGGCAACCCGAAAGCCGCGCGCAACGCGCCCAGCGTCAGTGGCGGGAAATGCTGCACCGCCAGCGCAATCAGAAACGGCGCCGCCCCGAAGGACGCCGCCGTCAGCACCAATAGGGCTGTTCCCTGAAGTTCAGAGCGTTGCATTCACCGCCCCGCCATCGAGCAGCAGGTTCTGCCCCACGATGAAGCCTGCGTGCTGCGAACACAGGAACGCGCAGGCAGCGCCGAATTCGGCGGCGGTGCCATAGCGTCCGGCGGGAATGGTCGCTTCGCGCTTGGTGCGGGCCTCGGCCACGCTGATGCCTTCGGCTTTGGCCACCCCGCCGTCCAGCGCGGTCGCGCGGTCGGTGTCATGAATGCCGGGCAGCAGGTTGTTGATGACAACACCCTTTCCCGCCACCTGCCGCGAGGTGCCCGCAACATAGCCGGTCAGGCCGGCGCGCGCGGAATTCGACAGGCCCAGAACCGGGATCGGCGATTTCACAGATTGCGAAGTGATGTTGACCACCCGCCCCCAGCCCCGCGCCATCATGCCCGGCACCAGCGCCTTTATCAGCGCGATGGGGGTCAGCATGTTGGCGTCAAGCGCCTTGATGAAATCCTCGCGCTCCCAGTCAGTCCACAGACCCGGCGGCGGGCCGCCCGCATTGTTGACAAGAATGTCGACCTCGCCCGCTGCTTTCAGCACATCGGCGCGGCCCGCTTCCGAGGTTATATCGGCCGCAACGGTCACAACATCCACCCCGTAGGCCGCGCGAATGGCGGCGGCGGTTTCTTCCAGCGCCTCTGCCCCGCGCGCATTCATCACCAGATGCACGCCTTCGGCGGCCAGCGCCTCGGCACAGCCGCGCCCGAGGCCCTTCGAGCTTGCGCATACCAAGGCGCGTTTGCCGGCGATTCCCAGATCCATTCCGATACTCCCGTTTCTTCACCTGTGCAGAAGTAACACTCGCACGCGGCGGGGAAAAGCTGCGAAGGGGCCCGCGCCTGTCGCTGGCAGACAAATTCGTGTCGCTGGGGTTGCATGTCCCCCCATGCGGCATGTTAGCGTTGTCAAACAAGCTTAACATAAGAAACAAGCATGGAGGGACCATGTATCGGAAAGTCATCTTTCCGGTCGATCTGTCACATATCGACCAACTGACCAAGGCGCTTGCAACCGCTGCGGACCTTGCAAAGCACTACGGCGCAGAGATCTGCTATGTCGGCGTGACCGGCGCCGCCCCCGCGCCCGGCGCGCACAACCCCGAAGAATATGCCAAGAAACTGGCGAATTTCGCCGCCGAACAGGCTGCGGCACATGGTGTAAGCGTGTCCTCAAAGGCGTGCATCAGCCCTGACCCAAGCATTGACACCGACAAGACCCTGCTTGCGGCCATCACCGAGCTTGGCGGCGATCTGGTCGTGATGCAGACCCATGCGCCCAGCGCGCTGGATTACATCTGGGCCGGGCATGGCGACACAATCGCGGCCCATAGCGACGTATCCGTATTCCTCGTGCGCTGAACGCCCCTGCACCGTGCTGCCGCCCCATGCGGCCAAGAATGGAGACATTGAATGTCACAAGAAGACACTGACATCGAAGCAATCCCGCAGCCCGAAGGGGCATCCGAGGTCATCGAAACCGATTACGAGATCGGCCAAGACAACATTACCCCCAAGATCGGCCCGTTCGGGCTGGATATTCACAACCCCGTCTTTGCCATTTCCGGCATTGTCGTGGTGGCCTTCGTCATCCTGACGTTGATGTTTCAGGATTCGGTCGGGCCTGCTTTTGGCGCGATGCGGGGTTTCCTGACCTCGACCTTTGACTGGTTTTTCCTGTCAGCGGCGAATGTCTTTGTCATCGTTTGCCTTGGTATCCTTGTTTCGCCCTTGGGCAAGGTGCGCATTGGCGGGGTCGATGCGACACCCGATTACAGCTATCTGGGCTGGTTCGCGATGCTGTTCGCCGCGGGTATGGGCATTGGCCTGATGTTCTTTGGCGTGCTGGAACCGGTTTACTATTTCGGCACCCCTTGGGGCGACAACCCGCTGGGCGGCAGCCTTGGCATTGTCGACGGGCAATTGGCAGACCCCGAAACGGTCGAAGCCGCGCGCCGTCTGGCCATGGCCTCGACCATCTACCACTGGGGCCTGCACCCTTGGGCGATCTATGCCATCGTGGCGCTGTCGCTGGCCTTGTTCGCCTATAACAAGGGTCTGCCATTGACCGTGCGCTCAATCTTCTACCCGATCTTTGGCGAACGGATCTGGGGCTGGCCGGGCCATATCATCGACATTCTGGCAGTGTTTGCGACCATCTTCGGCCTGTCCACCTCTTTGGGTCTTGGGGCACAACAAGCCTCGGCCGGTCTGGGCTTCGTGCTGAACATGCCCGATCTTGGCACCAGCATCACCACGTCCCTTGTGCTGATTGCGGTCATCACCGGGATGGCGCTTATCTCGGTGCTGCGCGGTCTGGATGGCGGCGTGAAGGTGCTGTCCGAAATCAACATGGGCCTTGCGCTGCTGCTGATGTTATTCGTGCTGCTGGTCGGCCCGACGCTGGTGCTGCTTGGCAATCTGTTTGGCAATATCGGTGCCTATTTCAGCGAAGTCGTGGCGCTGTCGAACCCGGTGGGCCGCGAGGATGACGGCTTCCGCCAAGGCTGGACCGCGTTCTACTGGGCGTGGTGGATCAGCTGGTCGCCCTTCGTCGGCATGTTCATCGCCCGCGTCAGCCGGGGCCGAACGGTGCGCGAATTCATCACCTGCGTGTTGCTGATCCCGACGCTTGCCTCTGCAATCTGGATGACCACTTTCGGCGGCACCGCGATCCAGCAACTGATCGAGAACGCCTCGGACGCGGCGGTCTTTGGCTACGTGATCGATTCCTATGTGCCGGAACTGTCGCTGTTCGGGATGCTGTCGGAACTGCCGCTGGCGGGCATCACATCGGTGCTGGCGATCATCCTTGTGATCGTGTTCTTCGTGACCTCGTCCGATTCCGGGTCGCTGGTGATCGACACGATCACAGCGGGCGGCAAGATCAATGCGCCGGTCAGCCAGCGCGTGTTCTGGGTGATCTTCGAAGGGCTGGTCGCGGCATCCTTGCTGCTGGGCGGCGGCTTGGTGGCGTTGCAAGCGGCTTCTGTTTCGACAGGTCTGCCCTTTGCGATCGTGCTGCTTCTTGCCTGTTACGCGCTGATCCGCGGGCTGATGTCCGAACCGCGCTAACACAAGACACAACACATGGAACGGGGCCCCAAGCGGGCCCCGTTTTGCATGTGACGTTGCGTTACCTGACCCAAGGTCGCACTTGCTCGACGCCTCTGCCCCGCGCTGTCATACACCCTGCTTTGATGGGAGGAGAGACATCATGCGCCGCACTGCTTTGACACTGGCCGCCCTGGCCCTGACCGCCGCACCCGCACTGGCCGACCCCAGCCACGGGCTGTGGAAAACCCAACCCGATGACAATGGCAATTTCGGCCATGTCCAGATGCAGACCTGTTCCAATGGCCGCATCTGCGGCGGGCTGGTCGCGGCCTTCGGGCCGAATGGGCAGCCCGTGCCGTCCGACAATATTGGCCGCGCGATTGTCTGGGACATGGTGCCCGGCACCAATGGCCGCTACGCGGACGGCAAGGTCTATGCCCCGGACCGTGACAAAACCTATTCCGCGAAAATGGACCTGCGCGGCGACCGTCTTGGCGTATCAGGATGCGTGTTTGGCATCTGCCGCGAATCCGTCTGGACGCGCGCGCGCTGAACCTGTCGCTTGCCGCAGCGAAGCTGTTTGACGGCAGCGTAGATCGGATTACACTGGCCCCTCGCGCAGGAGGGGGGCCAAGCGGAACGCATGGATAATCCGAAATGACGCATTATGATTGCGAGATATTCGACGCAGCGGCGCTGCGTGGGCTATGGGGTATAAACGAAGGCGAACCGCTCGGGCCGGCAGAGTCGCTGTATTTGGGCGACATGTATCAGCTCTGTCCGGGCGCACAGGCCCGTACAATTTCTGTCGAGATCGCGCAGGATGCGTATCGCACATCCGAAGGATCGGTGACGGTGCTGGCCGAACTGCGCTGGATGGCGCAGGACAATGATGTGGTCGATTCAGTGCTTTTGGATGTGCAAGGGGCGCTTAGCCTTTTGCCGCTGTCGCCGCTGCGCCATGATGCGCATTATACGCTGATCGGCATTGAGCCCGGCCAGACCCGGCTGCGCCTGTCGCAATTGGTCTATGGCTGCTTTTGTGCAGGCACCCGCATCATGTCGGGCGATGGCCATCTGACCCCGATCGAAGCGCTTAGCGCCGGTGATTATGTGCTGACGCGCGACAACGGCGCGCAACCCTTGCTGTGGGTGGGCAAGACAACGGTGCGCGCGGTGGGCTTGTTCGCGCCGGTATGCCTGCCTGCCGGATATATGGGCAACCTTGGCCCGCTTGTCGTCGCGCCGCTGCAACGGATTTTCCTGTATCAGCGCGGGGGCCTGACGGCCAATGGCCGCTCCGAGGCGCTTATTCAGGCCCGCCACCTTGTCGATGGTAATCGCGTGAATCAGCGCGAAGGCGGCTTTGTGACCTATCACGCCTTGGTGTTCGAGGATCATCAGATCATCTATGCCGAAGGGATACCCGTCGAAAGCCTGCTGGTGTCGCGCGCCACTGTCGCCCGCCTGCCCGAAGCCTTCGCGCGCGATCTGTCGGAACGCTACCCGCATCTGAACCATCGCGCGCATTTCGCGCAGACCATCGACATGGCGGCGCTGACCAAGGCCAAGTGCTCATCCGGCACATGACAAGAGCACCGGTCATCCTTGCCGCAACGGACGGAACGGAACGGTCGCAAGCGGTGCTGGGACGCGCGGCGCTGATCGCGCGGGATTGGGGCGCGCGGCTGGCGCTGGTCCATGTGCGCAAAGCGGGCGCGGCGCGGTTTCGGCTGCGCCTTGCGCGCACATCGCGGCACGAACTGGCGCAAGAGCTTGCGGCACATGGCGGCGACGCGGCCGCTTTGCATATGTTGGAAGGCGCACCCGCGGAACGCATCGCAGCATTGGTGGCACGGCTTCAGCCCGCGCTTCTGGTCATGGGACTGCACCGCGAACGGCGCGTGCTGGACGTGCTGCGCATGACCACGATGGAGCGGATCACCCTTGCTGTGACCTGCCCGGTGCTGATTGCCAAAACCATGCCACCGCGGCCCTATGCGCGGGTTCTTGCCGCGCTCAGCTTCGACCCGGTCTGCACCGGCGGCGTGGCGCTGGCGGCCCGCGTCGCACCGGACGCCCGATTTCACGCCATTCATGCCTTGCCCATGCCGTTGCCCGACACGCCGGCGCGGCGCGACCAAACACGGCGCGCGGCGGAACAGTTGCGGGACCGCTTCATGTCCGACCCCGGCCTGCCGCCGAAAATGACGCCCCCCGAAATCGTGCGCGGGGGCGTGCACGAGGTGCTGCGCTACCGTATGGCCGAAGGGCAGACCGATCTGCTGGTCATCGCAAGCCAATCCGGGCGCGACCCGTCACGCTTGGGCAATTACGCGCGCGACCTGATGCGCGCCCCGCCCACCGATATACTGGTTACGAAGCCATATGCCGGGCTGGAGCATGCTGTGCCGCCAGATCCGTCAGGCACGACTTGATGGCGCAAAATTCCGGCGGCGATTGACGCCGCCCCATGTCAGAGCACAGCCTGCGGCTACACGCCTCGGCCTGTTCGCACGCCCCGCAACGCCGCGCCATAGACTGCAACAGGTCAAGCGGTTTGTCGCGGCTCAGCGCGCTGGTTCTGATCGCCGCGACCAGATCGATCTGCAACGCCGCCGCCATCTGCCAGATGTTCAACTCTGTTTTCGGGCGCGTCATGCTTGGATCTGTCCCCGCACGCCCCGGATAGACCACGACATTTCCGAAAGGCTGCCTTGTCTTTGCCAATGCCATGGCGTTGCCGTTATGATTCATGAAATTCTCTGCCTTATCTTGCGCTGACGCGGCAACGGCTTTGACACCCGGACCCAAACCGTTGCGTTCCCGACAGCCAAGACTGCACAGAAATTGCTTAACACTGCCCTAAGCGCTTGTGTTTTTCTGACCAGCAGGCTGGCCTTGCATATGGCGCATGGCAGCCTTGCCATAAAACCCTCGCAACGCATATAAATATGCGATAAAGAGTTGTTTAACGTTGAACTATTCTCATTACGGGAGGAATGTCCGGGCATGGCGACACGCAAGACGACACCGAAATCCAATGTCTCGGCAGAGGAATTGCTGAGTTATTATCGCGACATGCTGCTGATCCGCCGGTTCGAGGAAAAAGCGGGCCAGCTTTACGGGATGGGCCTGATCGGTGGCTTCTGTCACCTGTATATCGGGCAAGAAGCGGTCGTTGTCGGGTTGGAAGCGACCGCGAAAGACGGCGACAAGCGCATCACCTCTTACCGCGATCACGGCCATATGCTGGCCTGCGGCATGGACCCCAAGGGCGTGATGGCCGAACTGACCGGGCGCGAGGGCGGTTATTCCAAGGGCAAGGGCGGCTCCATGCACATGTTCAGCCGCGACAAGCATTTTTATGGCGGCCACGGCATTGTCGGCGCGCAAGTGCCGCTGGGCGCAGGGCTGGCGTTTTCAGACAAGTATCGCGGCAATGACAATGTGACCTTCGCCTATTTCGGCGATGGCGCGGCCAACCAGGGCCAGGTTGCCGAAACCTACAACATGGCCGAGCTGTGGGATTTGCCGGTCATCTTCGTTATCGAAAACAACCAATACGCCATGGGCACCTCGACCAAGCGCGCGTCAAAAAGCCCCAACCTGTGGCAGCGCGGCGCCGCTTACGGCATTGCCGGGGAAGAGGTGGACGGCATGGATGTGTTGGCGGTGAAAGCCGCAGGCGAAAAGGCCGTCGCCCACTGCCGCGCGGGCAAGGGCCCGTATATTCTGGAAGTGATGACCTACCGGTATCGCGGCCATTCCATGTCCGACCCCGCGAAATATCGCACCCGCGACGAAGTGCAGAAAATGCGCGAGGAACGTGACGCCATCGAACATGTCCGCGAATTGCTGCTGCAAGGCAAACACGCGTCAGAGGATGACCTGAAAGCCATCGACAAAGAGATCAAGGGCGTCGTCAACGAGGCCGCCGATTTCGCCAAGGAAAGCCCGGAGCCTGCGTTGGACGAGCTTTGGACAGATATTTACGCGGCCGAAGTGCCGCAGACCGCCTGAGTGGAGGGTTAAACATATGGCAACCGAAATTCTCATGCCCGCCCTCTCTCCGACCATGGAAGAAGGCACACTGGCGAAATGGCTGGTGAAAGAAGGCGACACCGTGTCCGCGGGCGATATTCTGGCGGAAATCGAAACCGACAAGGCCACGATGGAATTCGAGGCGGTCGATGAAGGCGTGATCGGCAAAATTCTGGTCGAAGCCGGGACAGAGGGCGTGAAGGTAAACACCCCCATCGCGGTTCTGGTCGAAGATGGCGAGGCGGTTCCTGCCGATACCTCTGCGCCCGCACCAGCCCCGGCCGCCACCCCTGCGGCCCCGGCCGCACCCGCACCCGCGCCCGAAGCCCCTGCCCCCGATGCCAGCCCCGACTGGCCAGAGGGCACAGAGATGAAGAAACAGACCGTGCGCGAAGCCCTGCGCGACGCCATGGCCGAGGAAATGCGCGCCACCGAAGAAGTTTTCGTCATGGGCGAAGAAGTGGCCGAATATCAGGGTGCCTATAAGATCACCCAAGGGCTGCTGGACGAATTCGGCGCCAAGCGCGTGATCGACACGCCCATCACCGAACATGGCTTTGCCGGGATCGGGGTGGGTGCCGCCTTTGGCGGGCTGCGCCCGATTGTCGAATTCATGACCTTCAACTTCGCCATGCAGGCGATTGACCAGATCATCAACTCTGCCGCGAAAACGCTGTATATGTCGGGCGGGCAGATGGGCTGTCCCATCGTGTTCCGTGGCCCGAACGGGGCGGCGGCGCGCGTCGGCGCGCAGCACAGCCAGTGTTATGCCGCGTGGTATAGCTCTATCCCCGGTCTGAAGGTGGTCATGCCCTATTCGGCGGCAGACGCGAAAGGTTTGTTGAAACAGGCCATCCGCGATCCGAACCCGGTGATCTTTCTGGAAAATGAAATCCTCTACGGCAAAAGCTTTGACGTGCCGGTGCTGGATGATTTCACCATCCCCTTCGGCAAGGCCAAGGTTGAGCGCGCGGGCGAGGATGTGACCATTGTCAGCTTCGGCATTGGCATGACCTATGCCTTGGAAGCCGCCGAGCGGCTGGCCAAGGACGGTATCCGGGCAGAGGTCATCAACCTGCGCACCATCCGGCCCATGGATACCGACACGATCCTTGCCTCTGTGCGCAAGACAAACCGGCTTGTGACCGTGGAAGAAGGTTTCCCGCAAAGCTCGGTGGGCAATTACATCACCTCTGTCGTGATGGAACAGGCTTTCGACCATCTGGATGCGCCGGTTCTGAATCTATGCGGCAAAGATGTGCCCATGCCCTATGCGGCCAACCTTGAAAAACTGGCGCTGGTCACGACCGATGAAGTGGTCGAAGCCGTGCGCAAAGTCACCTATCGCTAAGGAGGGGCACAGATGCCAACGGAAATCCTGATGCCCGCGCTCTCCCCCACGATGGAGGAAGGGACGCTGGCCAAATGGCTGGTCAAAGAGGGCGATACCGTGTCCTCGGGCGATATTCTGGCCGAGATTGAAACCGACAAGGCCACGATGGAATTCGAGGCCGTCGATGAAGGCGTGATCGGCAAGATCATGGTGCCTGCTGGCAGCGAAGGGGTGAAGGTCAACACCCCCATCGCCGTGCTGCTTGACGATGGCGAAAGCGCGGATGACATCGCAGCCCCCTCACAGGCAAAAGCGCCGGAAGCCGCGCCCGCGGCTGACGCGGCCACGAAGGCGGCTCCCGAAGGGAGCTCCGCCGTGGCCGCCCCCCCTTCCCCGGTCAAGGATGGTGGGCGGGTCTTCGCCTCGCCGCTCGCGCGGCGCATCGCTGCCGAAAAGGGGCTGGACCTTGCGCAGATCGCAGGCTCTGGCCCGCATGGCCGCATCGTCAAAGCCGATGTGGTCGATGCCAAGCCGGGTGCTGCCACGGCCCCGCAGGCCGCCGCTGCGCCCGACACCAAGGCCGCGCCCGCAAAAGCCGCCACCGCCATGCCCAGCGGCCCCAGCGCCGATATGGTTGCGCGCATGTATGAAGGGCGCGACTATGACGAAGTCGCGCTGGACGGCATGCGCAAGACGGTGGCCAGCCGCCTGACCGAAGCCAAGCAGACCATCCCGCATTTCTACCTGCGCCGCGAAGTGCAGCTGGACGCGCTGATGAAGTTCCGCGCCGATCTGAACAAACAGTTGGAACCGCGCGGTGTGAAACTGTCGGTCAACGATTTCATCATCAAGGCCAGCGCCATGGCGCTGCAAGCCGTGCCGGATTGCAACGCGGTTTGGGCGGGCGACCGTATCTTGCGGCTGAAACCCTCTGATGTGGCCGTGGCTGTCGCCATAGAGGGCGGCTTGTTCACACCGGTGCTGAAAGACGCGCATCTGAAATCGCTCTCGGCGCTGTCGGCAGAGATGAAAGACCTTGCCACCCGCGCGCGCTCGAAAAAGCTGGCCCCGCATGAATATGTCGGCGGGTCGATGGCGATTTCCAACCTTGGCATGTTCGGGATCGAGAATTTCGATGCCGTCATCAACCCTCCGCACGGGTCCATTCTGGCCGTGGGCGCGGGCGTGAAAAAGCCGGTGGTCGGCGCCGATGGCGAGCTGAAAGTCGCCACCGTCATGTCCATGACCCTGTCGGTCGATCACCGCGTGATCGACGGCGCGCTGGGGGCCGAATTCCTGCGCGAGGTGGTGGCCTATCTGGAAAGCCCGGTTACGATGCTGGCCTGATCCAAGGTCGCGCGCCAAGAAAAATAGCCCCGTCCGGCACGCCCGGGCGGGGTTTTGCGTTGCGCGCTCCGCAACCTGACCCGGTTGAATTACAGCCAAGCGCCCATAGGTAGGGTGGAGCAGTCGAAGAAAGGAGGCTTCCATGCCCGCATCGAAAATCGTCTACAGCACCAAGGCCACAGCAACTGGCGGCGGCCGCGACGGGACGAGCAAAACCCATGACGGGGCGCTGGACCTGAAGATGGCCCCGCCCACGGAAATGGGCGGCTCTGGCGATGGCGTGAACCCTGAACAGTTGTTCGCCGCAGGCTATGCCGCCTGTTTTCTGGGGGCCATGCGCGCCTATGCGCGTGGCAAGAAAATTGATGTGCCCAGCGATGCGGCTGTCACCGCGACGGTTGGCATTGGCCCGCGCGATGATAACGGCTTCGGCATCGCGGTCGAGATTGATGTATCGCTGCCCGGTCTACCCGATGACGTGGCCGATGACCTGATCGCAGGCGGGCATCATGTCTGCCCCTATTCAGACGCAACGCGCGGTTCCCTGACCATCACGCCGCGCCGTGCAAGCTGATACAAAAAGGGCGCAAGGCAGTGACCTTGCGCGCCCCATGTCTTTTCCGGCGATGGCGCGTTCAGATTTCGCCGCGGAACAACTGGTCCATGGTCAGCGAAGGCTGCGCGCAGCCCGCCTCGCCCACGATGCGCGCGGGCACGCCCGCGACGGTCTTGCGCGGCGGCACTTCTTCCAGCACCACAGACCCGGCAGCGATGCGCGCGCAGTCGCCCACGCGGATATTGCCCAACACCTTGGCCCCGGCCCCGATCAGCACACCATTGCCGATCTTGGGGTGGCGGTCGCCATCTTCCTTGCCGGTGCCGCCAAGCGTGACCGAATGCAGCATCGACACATTGTCGCCCACCACCGCCGTTTCCCCGATCACGATGGAATGGGCGTGATCGATCATAATGCCTTTGCCGATTTTCGCGCCGGGGTGAATATCAACCCCGAAGCATTCCGACACCCGCATCTGGATCAGGCTTGCGAAGTCACTGCGCCCCTGACGGCACAGCCAATGCGAGATGCGATAGGCCTGAACCGCCTGAAACCCCTTGAAATACATCAGCGGTTTCAGGAACCGGTTGCAGGCCGGGTCACGTTCATAGGTGGCGACGATATCGGCGCGCGCCGCCTCGCCCAAGGATGGGTCATCGGCATGGGCGGCATCCATGATCTCGCGCAGGATCTGCTCGGACAGTTCCGCCGTGCTGAGCTTCTGGCTTAGCCGAAATGCCAGCGCCTGTTCCAGCGTCTTGTGGTGCAGGACCGATGCGTGAAACATCCCCCCCAGCAGCGGCTCTGCGTCCAGCGCCTGTTCGGCTTCGCGGCGGATACGTTCCCAGACCGGGTCAAGCCTGTGCAGGTTGGGTTTCGGTGATTGGGCCATGATCCGCCCTCCTTTCGGAACAATCTGGGATAGCATATAACCGCAAAGGCGCTAAAAACAATTGCCATGCAGGACTTTCGCGCGCGCGCGTTAACGCGGCTGGGTCATGCCCATCAGCAGCTTTTTGCGCGCGGTCGGAATGCGTGCCACTTCAACCGCCGTGAACACATGCAGCGTGTCCAGATTGGGATCGCGCACGGCATGGTCAGACACCCAGCCCCCCAGCCCCAGATACAGCCGCAACAGCGGCGGGATGGATTGCATCGCGGCCTTCTGGTCGGCCAGATCACCGGGCATGGGCAGATCAAAGGCCAAGGGCGCACGCTTGAGCGGACACAGGCCAGAGGGGCCGGTATGCCGCGCCTTCAGCCAGCCCAGTGCCGCCGCATGTCGGGCCGGGTCATCGCCCTTGAAAGACGCGCAGCCCAAAAGCAGATCGACCTTCTCGGCATCGGAATGCAGCGCGATCCCGGCCAGCAGCGCGCGTAGAATATCCGGGTCTTGCCGCCGGTCGCTGGCTATGCAGACACGCCCCAATTCCAGCCCGCGCAGCCCCGCGCGCGCCAATGGCGACAGATCATAGAATTGCGCGCTGTAGCAGTCATCCAGCTCTGGCCCGTCCAGCAGGCGCAATCGCGCGCAGGCCAGCGCGGCCGGGTCATCCCCTTCGACCACCAGCAGATGCGCGCAAAGCGGGTCGAATTGGTCCATGTCGGCACCGCGATTGTCGCGAAAGCGCACCCGGCGCAGCTGCGCGACCTGCGCCAAATCGGCGTCATCGCGGGCAATGCGCAATGTCAGGCGGCCGAATTTGTGGTCGGGAAAGCGGCTTGCCATTGCCATCACGCCGCCCCCTGCGCGCATAAGCCATGCCCGAACCCAACCTGTGCCTGACCGTATCGCGGTGCACTCATCGCCTTGCCCCGCCCTGCCCTTCGCTCAGTTCCCCAGCATTTGGGCAGGGTTGAACTGGCCAAGGTTGCCAAGGATCTGACGCAAGACCGACTGCCCGCGCGGTCCGCTTTCGGTTACACGGCGCGACAGCGCCACGACCTGCCCGTCTTCCAACCCGAAGCGTTCGACATTGCTGACGCGGTCACGGCTGTCGAAGCTGATCGCAACGACCTCTCGGCGCTGTTCGACCGGGGCGCGCCAGCCTTGCTCGATCCAGTCGCTTTGCACATAATACCAATCGCCACCTTCCATCACGCCCGACACGCCGGGGCGGCCGATCTTCTCGGCCACTGTTTCGCGGGTGTCCTGACCAACTTCAATTTCGGCCAGTTGCGTGTCATCGGGGGCATAGCCATGATAGCGTTGCACCGGCGAGCAGGCGCTCAGGGCCAGCGCCACCACAGCGAAAAGCGCAAAAACACCCTGTTTCATCAGCCAACCCGCCCCTTGTCACACGCGGCACCCCGGCAAAAGGGGCGCATCATTCGCCAAAGGGATACATAAGGACGCCCGGCACTTCAAGAATGGAAACCATGGGCCTATATCTTTGCGGCACCGCAATGCGGCAGGCAAACCTATGAAAGGGGTTCAGACCATGACCCATGACCTACCCGAATTGCCCCATCTGGCCCCGTCCGTCGCCGTGGGCACGCTGAACGGGCGCAAACCCAGAGAGATCCTGATCGAACCCGATGCCGCCACCTGCGCCGCAATCGCGCAGTATCTGGGCCTGAGCGCCGTGCGCAAAATGCGCTTTCATGGCCAGCTTGCGCCTTTGGGCGCACGCGATTGGGAAGTGTCTGGCAGTCTGGGGGCAACGGTTGTGCAGCCTTGCGCCGTCACGCTGGCCCCCGTCACCACGCGAATCGATGAGCGCATTCAGCGCCATTTCATCGCCGACTGGTCCGAACCAGAGGGCGAAGAGGTCGAGATGACACTCGATGACCGGCAAGAACCACTGGGCGGCCGGATTGACCTGTCGGCCATCGTCGTGGAAGCGCTGGCGCTGGCTTTGCCGGAATTTCCCCGTGCCGAGGGTGCCGCGCTGAACCCCGAGGGGGTTTTGCGCACCGCACCGGAGGGCGAAACGCCGCTGGATGACGACGCCGTCAAGCCGTTTGCCGGGCTGGCGGCATTGCGCGACAAGCTTGACCGGAGCTAAGGTGCCCCCCCTATTCGGGCTTGCAGGTTAAAAAATCGCCTGTATTTTCGCCGGTTCATACGAACAGGGCTTGGAACTGCGCCATATTCCGTGTATCCGGCCAAAAATTCGCAATCACTGACACCTGCGCCGCACCGGCCCTTTGCATCTGGGCCGCCAAAGCGCCACTGACATCCGAGGTTTGACATGGCCGTTCAACAGAATCGCGTTACCCGCTCTCGCCGTAACATGCGCCGCTCGCATGACGCGCTGGTTGCCGCGAACCCCAACGAGTGCAGCAATTGCGGTGAGCTGAAGCGCCCGCATCACGTTTGCCCGTCCTGCGGACATTACGCCGACCGCGAAGTGGTTGCTCAGGCAACTGAGATCGACCTGGAAGACGACGCGGCCTGATCGTGGCCGCTGTCACGCGTCAGGGTCTATAATGTCAGACGCGCGCGACACCAGCGCCACAGGCTTCTCCGACATGATAACCGTGTCGGTGGATGCTATGGGCGGCGATCAAGGGCCCGCAGCTGTCATTGACGGCTGCGCCTTGTCTTTGGCAAAGAATCCGCAACTGCACATTCTGCTGCATGGTGACGAGGCCGTTCTTGCGCCGCTGGTTGCGCGCAAGCCGGGTCTGGCCAAGCGGCTGACGCTGCAACATAGCCCCGACACCGTCAAGATGGACGACAAGCCCGCGCAGGTCATGCGCCATGGGCGTGGCACCTCTATGTGGAACGCCCTTGGCGCACAGCGCAAGGGCGACGCGCAAGCGACCGTGTCTTGCGGCAATACCGGCGCGCTGATGGCCGTGTCTATGTTGCAGTTGCGCAAACTGCCCGGCGTGCACCGCCCGGCCATTGCCTGCCTGTGGCCGTCGCGCGGCAAGACCGGCTTCAACACCATGCTGGATGTTGGCGCAGATGTGCGCGCCGACGAGGAATCGCTGTTGCAATACGCGATGATGGGGGCTGCCTATTATCGCAACGCGTTCAATATGCCGCGCCCGCGCGTGGGCTTGCTGAACGTAGGCACAGAAGACCACAAGGGCCGCGCTGAAATAAAAGAAGCCGCGCTTTTGATCGCGCAGGCCGCGCAGATCGGCCAGTTCGAATTCGTGGGCTTCGTGGAAGGCAGCGACATCCCGTCAGAACGTGTTGACGTGATCGTCACCGACGGTTTCACCGGCAATGTTGCGCTGAAAACCGGCGAAGGCACGGCCCGGCTGATTTCCGACCTGCTGCGCCGCGAATTGACCGCCACGCCTTGGGCCAAGATTGCCGGGCTTTTGGCGCTGCGCCCCATGCGCCGCGCCAAGAAACGCACAGACCCCAGCCGCGTGAATGGCGGCGTGTTCCTTGGCCTGAACGGCACCGTGGTCAAATCACACGGCTCTGCCGATGCGACGGGCGTGTCCTCTGCGATCAAGCTGGCTTTCACGCTGGCGCGGTCGGGCTTTCAAGAGCGGATGTCGGACCGGCTGAGCGCGGTCATGGAATCGGTGTCGGGCCGGCAGGACACCAATACCGAAAGCGCGGGGGGCACAGAATGAGCACGATCCGGGCGGTCATTCGCGGGTGCGGCCATTACCTGCCAGAGCGGGTCGTGCCGAATGCGGAATTCGCAGCCACGCTTGACACTTCGGATGACTGGATCGTTTCGCGCTCTGGGATCGAACGGCGGCATTTCGCGGCCGAGGGTGAGTATACCTCCGACCTTGCGACCCATGCCGCGCGCCGCGCGCTGGACTCGTCCGGCATAACGCCCGACCAGATTGATGCCGTCGTGGTCGCAACATCGACCCCCGATTTCACATTTCCCGCCGTTGCCACGCAAGTTCAGGCCGCATTGGGCATCCGGCAGGGGTTCGCCTTTGACATTCAGGCAGTGTGCGCGGGGTTTGTCTTTGCGCTGGCCAATGCCAACGGGTTGATCCTTGGGGGGCAGGCCAAGCGCGTCTTGGTCATTGGGGCCGAAACCTTCTCGCGCATCATGGATTGGACCGACCGGGGCACCTGTGTGCTGTTCGGCGACGGTGCCGGTGCCGTGGTGCTGGAAGCGGTCGAAAGCGACGGCACGTCCGATGATCGCGGCATCCTTGGCGTGGACCTGAATTCCGACGGCCAATACCGCGAGCTGCTTTATGTTGATGGTGGTGTGTCGCGTTCCGGCACGGCGGGCGTGTTGAAAATGCAGGGCCGCGAGGTGTTCCGGCACGCGGTCGAGAAACTGGCGCAAACCGCCACCACCGCGCTGGACCGCGCAGGGCTTGGCGCGGGCGATGTTGATTGGGTTGTGCCGCATCAGGCCAATTTGCGCATTATCCGTGGCACGGCGCAGAAACTGGGCGTGCCGATGGAAAAGGTCGTTGTGACCGTGCAGGACCATGGCAATACCTCTGCCGCATCCATCCCGCTGGCCTTGTCGGTTGCGGCTGCGCGCGGGCAGTTTCAACCCGGCGATTGCATCGTGACCGAAGCCATCGGCGGCGGGCTAAGCTGGGGCGCGGTTGTGCTGCGCTGGTAGCGCTTTAAGGCGGCGGCGCAACCCCCTGATATTGACTCGGAAATTGCTTTCGCTCAGGATGGTGTGAAACGCCGGAGGGCATGATGTCGGAAAAAACACTTACACGAATGGACCTGACCGAAGCGGTATTCCGCGAAGTGGGCTTGTCGCGCAACGAATCGTCGTCCTTGGTGGATAGCGTGTTGCAGCACATCTCTGATGCGCTGGTGGCCGGTGAACAGGTCAAGATCTCTTCTTTCGGCACATTTTCCACGCGCGACAAGAATGCCCGCATGGGGCGCAACCCCAAAACCGGCGAAGAAGTGCCGATTTCACCACGCCGCGTGCTTAGTTTCCGCCCGTCGCACCTGATGAAAGACCGCGTGGCACAAGGCAATGCCGGGCAATAACCAGTAAGGCAAGTTCATGCGCAAGGCACCAGAGGCGTTCCGCACCATCAGCGAAGCGGCGGAAGCCTTGGACACCCCGGCGCATGTGTTGCGCTTTTGGGAAAGCAAATTCACCCATGTCAAACCTGTGAAACGCGCGGGCGGGCGGCGCTATTACCGCCCCGCCGATATTGACCTTCTGTCGGGCATAAAGCTGCTGCTGCACGATCAGGGCATGACGATTCGCGGCGTGCAAAAGCTGTTGCAGGAAAAAGGCGCGCGCCATGTCGCCGGGCTGGCCCCGATCAGCGCCGATGTGCTGGAACTGCCGCTAGACCCGCCTGCGGACATGGGCACGGTGATGGTGCCCAAGCCTGACATCGCCCCGGATCTGCCGCCCGCGGTGGACACCACGAAGGTCGAAAGCGTCAGGCCCGTTGCAGAGCAAGGCGCGCAGCCGCTGCCCGAAAGCAGCGACACACCAGAAGAGGTGCCAGAAGAACCCGCACTGCCGCCACAGGATGACCAGACTGGGCCAATAGGCGACAGCGCAGGAAATATCGCAGAGCCAAGGTCGCCGCGCGACACGGCGCCGGAACCAGACCTGCCCGATGCCGCAGCACCCGCGCCAGACGCAACCGCAGCAGCGCCAGAGCAAGACGCAGGTGCCGAATTGACGCCGGATGCCGTTCAGTCAGCGTCAGAGCAAGCCGAAGAAGCAGTCCCCCCAACACCGACCAAGGCACCGGCCCCGGTTATGGCACCAGTCCCAGACACCGATCCTGCGCCGCCAGAACCCGCCCGCTTTGCGCGCATCGCCCATGCGCTGCGTGTCAACCCGCCGCGCGATGTTTCCCGCTTTGCCCCGGCGCTGTCCCGGCTGGAACAGCTTGCCCGAACGCTCGCGGAACGCAGCGATTAGCACAAAGCGGCGGATTGCCCCTTGCCCTCGGCGCTGAATCGGTTAGAAGGCCGGGCATAGCCTGTCGGGCTATAGCGCAGTCTGGTAGCGCGTCCGTCTGGGGGACGGAAGGTCGCAGGTTCAAGTCCTGCTAGCCCGACCATTCATCTACTTCAGTAGCGATTTGCGGCCTTCTCGAAGGCGCTGGAAATATCGTTCCATGCAGAGACGAAACCGCTCTGCATGTCGGACCACGCCTGTTCGCTGGCGTCGCGCGCCTCGTGCAGTTTCTTCTCGACCTTGTTGCGCTGCTCTTTCATTTCGGCCAACTGGGCTTCGTATTTTACCTTCATATCCGCCTGCGCGCCGCGTATCTGCGCTTCCTGCTTGGCAATCTCTGCATTCCACTCGTCGATCTTGGCTTTGGTTTTCTCTATGAATGCGTCACGGTCCATGGGACCCTCCTTTCATTACAAGCGAATACCTAGAACGTAGGAACCCGTTCCGCGTCATGCAACCCGGGGCTGGCCACCCTTCCCAAGCCTTGCGGCCTTCGCTAAGACAGTTCGGGAAACCGGCGCGAAGGACAGATGACCGATATGCAAGGCGTTTTGCCATCCCAGACCCTGCGCGAGATGATTGCGCGCGCCGAAATCACGGCCGACACCCCGGTCACGGCACAACAGGTGCAACCTGCCAGCCTTGACCTGCGTCTGGGCCACCGGGCATGGCGGGTGCGCGCATCGTTTCTGGCGGGCAAGGGGCGGCGAGTGGCCGACCGTCTGGCCGATTTCGAAATGCACGAAATGCGCCTTGAGGGCGGCACGGTTCTGGAAAAGGGCTGCGTTTATGTCGTGGAACTGATGGAACGGCTGGCCCTGCCCCCGGCCCTGCAAGCGGTGGCCAATGCCAAAAGTTCGACCGGGCGGCTGGATTTGCTGACCCGCGTGATTGCCGATAACGGCACCGAATTCGACCGTGTGCCCGATGGCTACCAAGGCCCGCTTTATGCCGAAATCTGCCCGCGGTCCTTTTCGGTGCTGGTGCGCCCCGGCCAAAGGCTGAACCAGATCCGCTTTCGGCGCGGCCATGCGGTGCTGGATGACACCGCTTTGCACGCGCTGCACAGCACCGATACGCTGGTGCCGGGCGAGCCGGTCATCTCTGACGGGCTGGGCTTTTCGGTCGATCTGAAACCGGCGCAAGGCACGCTGGTAGGCTACCGCGCAAAACCCCATACCGGGGTGATAGACCTTGACCGCATCGGCGCTTATGCGCCGCGCGACTACTGGGAAGAGCTGCACAGTGATACCGGGCAGATCATCCTTGACCCCGGTGCGTTCTACATTCTGGTCAGCCGCGAGGCGGTGCATATTCCCCCCGATTACGCCGCCGAAATGGCCCCTTACCTGGCCATGGTGGGCGAATTCCGGGTGCATTATGCCGGATTCTTCGACCCCGGTTTCGGCCATGCCGCCGCCGGGGGCAGCGGCGCGCGCGGTGTTCTGGAAGTGCGCTGTCACGAAGCGCCTTTCGCGCTGGAACATGGCCAGATCGTCGGGCGGCTGATATACGAACGCATGGCCGCGCGGCCAGAACGCCTGTATGGCGCGGATCTGGCCTCGAACTACCAAGGGCAGGGTTTGAAACTGGCCAAGCATTTCAAGGCGGCATGATGCTGGAAATCCCTTTCCTGATCTCGGCCTTCGTTACGCTGTTCGTGGTCATTGACCCCATCGGCACCGCGCCCTTGTTTCTGGCGCTGACCCAAGGCATGACCGCCAAGCAGCGCCGCACGGTGGGCCTGCGCGCCTGTTTCATTGCAGCACTGCTGCTGATGGCTTTTGCCGTGGCGGGCGAGGATTTCCTGAATTTCATCGGCATTTCGATGCCGGCCTTCCAGATCGCGGGCGGGCTTTTGCTGTTTCTGACGGCGCTGGACATGCTGTTCGACCGCCGCTCGGAACGGCGTCAGAACCACGCGGATGAGGGGACGGGCAATCTGGCCGATGACCCGTCGGTCTTTCCGCTGGCCATGCCCCTGATCGCTGGGCCGGGGGCGATGGCAACAATGGTGCTGCTGATAAACGACACCGGCGGCACATGGGAAGGCACGGCACTGATTTCGGGCGTCATGCTGGCCGTGATCGCGCTGGTATTGCTGGCGTTCTTGGCCGCCGCGCCCTTGGAACGCATGTTGCGCCGCACCGGAACCATGGTGCTGACGCGGCTGTTCGGGCTGCTTCTGTCGGCGCTATCGGTGCAATTCGTGCTGAATGGCGCAACAGCGCTTGGTATCTTGCCAAGCGCCGTGCCGATGTAGCTTATTCCGCCGCCGAAGATTTCATCTCGGGGGCGGGGGCCGTGTCGCCCTCTGCCTTGGGTGCGCGCGGCTTGCGGGGCGCGCGGCGAGGCTTGGCAGGGGCATCTTCGCCCTCTGCCTTGGGCGCGCGCGGTTTGCGGGTGTTGCGCGGCTTGCGGGGCGTATCATCGCCCGCCGGGGCATCAAAGCGCGCGTTGCCTTCGGGCGTATCGACCACCAAGGCGCTGTCATCGCTGCTTTCTGCCGGGGCCAGATCAAAACCCGTGCCCGTGGATGGCTGCTCTGCCGCATGCGCCTCGGTCGGCTGATCGGGCTGGGTCTGGGCGTGATGGCCACCCTGCCCGCCTTGCTGGCCGTGCTGGTGACGATTGCGATCCTCGTTACGGGCGCGCTGGTCTTCCTGCTGTTGGCGGCGTGCCTCTTGCTCGGCGGCCTGTTCTTTCTGGGCCTGCGCCAACATGCGGGTATAGTGCTCAGCGTGTTGCTGAAAGTTTTCCGCCGCAACACGGTCATTGCCCAATTGCGCGTCGCGCGCAAGGAACTGGTATTTCTCGATGATCTGCTGCGGCGTGCCGCGCACTTTGCCTTCGGGCCCGGAACTGTCGAACACGCGGTTGACGATGTTTCCAAGCGTTTTGGGGCGGTTCGACTTTGAACGCGAACGTTTGTTGGGTGATCTCATATCGTAAAATGTCCAGCCATGTAGGGACTAATCTCGCGCGTCTTGGCGGGCCGGCTAAGGCCACGCAAACAAGCCGCTGATCGGGATGACAGGTGCAGCGAAACGGTGCCGAACAAACCTGCCACACGTTGGTGCCATGCCGCGCCGCGTATGGCAAGCCCAAAGGGGCATAAAATCAGGGGATATGGCAAGTTATGGCTTATTTGTCATAGTTCTGAGGGCGACTGGCCCAGCGGGGCCTGCCCTGACACGACACGGGCATGGCCCGACAGGTCCTTGCGCAGGCTGACATGGTCAAAACCAGCCTCTGTGAAAAGCGCCTGAACGGCAGCGCCCTGCCGATAGCCGATTTCAACGCGCAGCCAGCCGCCGGGCCGCAGGTAATTCTGCGCCTGTGCGCAAATGACGCGGTAAGCGGCCAGCCCAGAGCCATCATCATCCGTGGGAACCAAGGCCATGCGCGGTTCGTAGTCGCGCACATCGCGGGACAGATCGGCCAATTCGGGCACCCCGATATAGGGCGGGTTCGACACGATCAGATCAAAGACGCCGCCAACCGCGCCAAACCAGTCCGAGCGCAGAAACGTGACCCGGCTTGATAGCCCAAGGGCTTTTGCGTTGCGGGCTGCGACCTTCAACGCGGGTTGTGACAGGTCCACCGCAACCGCCTGCGCATCGGGGCGTTCGGCCAGCAGCGTCAGCGCAATGGCCCCGGACCCTGTGCCAAGGTCCAGAAGGCGCGAAAACGGCTGCTCCAACGCGGCCTCTATCAGGGTTTCGGTATCGGGGCGGGGGTCCAGCACATCGGGGGTGACGGCGAAGTCACGCCCGAAAAAGGCGCGCCGCCCAATAATCTGCGCCACGGGCCGGTAGGCCGCGCGCGCTGTGATCGCGGTCTGGAAGCGGTGTTGCGCCGGGGTAGATACGTCATCGCCCATCGCCAATGTCAGCCGATCGCGTGGGATGTCCAGCGCATAGGCCAAAAGCACACGCGCATCGCCCGCGGCCCCGTCCAGCCCAGCCGCGCGCAGGCGGGCGATGCCGTCGGCCAGCAGCTCAGCGGCACGCATCACGCATCCATCGCCGCCAGCTTCGCGGCCTGGTCGGCCTCTATCAGCGCGTCGATCATTTCATCCAGATCACCGGCCATGACCGCATCCAGCTTATAGAGCGTCAGGTTTATGCGATGGTCGGTCATCCGCCCTTGTGGGAAATTATAGGTCCGAATCCGCTCAGAACGGTCGCCGCTGCCCACTTGCGCCCGCCGCGCATCGGCGCGCTCAGTGTCGGCGCGCTGGCGTTCCATGTCGTAGAGCTTTGCGCGCAGAACCTGCATGGCAATCGCGCGGTTCTGGTGCTGCGATTTCTCGGACGAGGTAACGACCAACCCGGTCGGAATATGTGTGATCCGCACTGCCGAATCGGTGGTGTTCACATGCTGCCCGCCCGCGCCCGATGCGCGCATCGTGTCGATGCGGATATCCCCTGCGGGGATGTCGATCTCGACCTCTTCGGCTTCGGGCAGCACGGCGACGGTTGCCGCAGAGGTGTGAATGCGCCCGCCCGATTCCGTGACCGGCACGCGCTGCACACGGTGCACGCCGGATTCGAATTTCAGCCGCGCGAACACCCCTTCCCCCGCCACGCGGATCACGGCCTCTCGCAGACCGCCAAGTTCGGTTTCGGAATAGCTGATGGTTTGCACCTGCCAGCCGCGCGCATCGGCATAACGCTGATACATGCGCAACAGGTCGGCGGCGAACAACCCGGCCTCATCCCCGCCAGTGCCGGGGCGCAATTCGATCAACGCAGGGCGCGCATCGGCACTGTCGCGCGGCAACAGCGCAATGCGCAAGCCTTGTTCCAGTTCCGGCAATTCGGCCTCTAGGCGCGCAAGTTCTTCCTCGGCCAGCGCGCGCATATCCGGGTCATCGCGCAGCGCCACAGCCTCTTCGCGGTCGCGCAGCGCCTGATAATAGGCATTGATCCGGGCCGCGACGGGTTTGAGTTCGGCATAATCGCGCGACAGTTGCACCATATCGGCCCCCGACGCCCCGGCCATAAGCCGCGCCTCTAGGAATTCGAATCGTTGCAGAATTTGGTCAAGTGCGTCTTTGGCGAACATGAATTAGGCAAATGACGGCTTGCCGCGCCGTGGTCAAGTCCGCGGCTCTACTTTACGCGCGCCGCCGTTGCGCGTAGATAGTAGGAGAGTATAGCAACATTCGTGAGTTACATGGAAAACACGGCCGTCGTTTTGGATATGGCCTTTTGGCTGACCGTAGGCGCTATCCTGTGTCTGCTGATTATGTCTGCCCTATTTTCTGGTTCGGAAACTGCGCTGACGGCCTCTAGCCGGGGCAAGTTGAAGTCACAGGCCGACAAGGGCGAACGTGGCGCGCAAAGCGCACTGACCCTGACCGAGGACAGCGAGCGCATGATCGGCGCGATCTTGCTGGGCAATAACATGGTCAATATCTTGGCCGCGTCTTTGGCAACGGCTTTGTTCACCCGGTTGTTCGGCGATAGCGGCGTGGCCTTTGCGACGCTGGTCATGACGGTTCTGGTGCTCATCTTCTCCGAGGTGTTGCCAAAGACCTATGCTATTTCCAACCCCGAGCGCACCGCGCTGAAAGTGGCGCCGCCGCTGCGCGTGGTGGTGGCGATTTTCTCGCCCGTGGTGGCGGTGGTGCGCTTTATCGTGCGCCGAGTGCTGGCCTTGTTCGGGGTCAATATTGACCCGGACAGCAAGGTATTGTCGGTCCATGAGGAAATCGCGGGCACGCTGGCGCTGGGGCATTCCACCGGGTCGGTCGAGAAAGAGGACCGCTACCGGGTGCTGGGCGCGCTGGACCTGTCGGCGCGCACGGTCGAAGAGATCATGCTGCACCGCAGTCAGATTGACGTTCTGGATGCCGATCTGCCCATCCGAGAGATCATCGCCTATTGCATCAACGCGCCGCATTCGCGCCTGCCGGTCTACCGCGAAGACCCCGAGAATATTATCGGCATTCTGTATATCCGCGACCTTGTCCGAGAGATGCATAGCCTTGTGACAGAAGCGGGCGGCGATTACGACGCGGTCGCCAAGCTGGACCTGTCCAAGCTGCTGCGCGAGCCCTATTTCGTGCCAGAAACCACGCCGCTGGATGAACAAATGCGCGAATTCCTGCGCCAAAAACGGCATTTTGCGCTGGTGGTGGATGAATACGGCGCGCTGCACGGGCTGATAACGCTGGAAGACATTCTGGAAGAGATCGTGGGCGATATCGAGGATGAGTATGACGTGCCGACAGACCCCGATCTGGTTCGGCTGGACAATGGCGAAGTGGTGGTCGATGGGGCGATGACGATCCGCGACCTGAACCGCGCCGCAGATTGGTCATTGCCCGATGACGAAGCGGTGACCGTGGCGGGCCTTGTCATTCACGAAGCGCAGACCATCCCCGAAGAAGGCCAAAGTTTCCTGTTCCATGGGTTCCGCTTTACGGTTCTGGAACGGGTTGACAACCGTGTGACCAAGCTGAGCATTCGCAAGCAAAAACTTGAGGCAGTTGACTGACCAATGTCCAGCCCCAGCATTGCTTTTGTCTGCGCGTCAAACAATCCGCGCATTCTGGCCGAGAACCTTCTGCGCTCGCCCGCCATCGCGTCAGGTGCCTACCCGCTAGAGGTGATCGAGAACGCAGCTTCGGCCACCCAAGCCTATAATTTGGGGCTGGACCGCACCAAGGCGGATATCATCGTGTTCCTGCACCATGATGTCTACTTGCCGCTGGGCTGGGACGACCTGCTGCGCCAACGCATTGCAGAGGTCGAGGCAGTCGATCCGAACTGGGCGCTGCTAGGGGCGTTCGGCATTGCCATGGACAGCCGCGCCTACGGCCCGGTTTGGTCCAGCTCCATCGACTTCATTGCCGGGCTGATGCCCTTGGCCCCGGTACCGGTGCAATCCTTCGACGAATTGCTGTTCGTGCTGCGCCGCGCGTCCGGCCTGCGTTTTGACGCGGGGCTGACGGGCTGGCACATGTATGGAACCGATATTGTTTGCCAAGCCCGCGCCAAGGGTCTGGGGGCCTATTCGGTGGCGCTGCCGCTGATCCATAATGATGGCTACAAGGAAACGCTGGACGCCAATTTCGAAGCCGCCTTTCGCTACATGGCGCGGAAATGGTCCAACATGCTGCCGCTGAAAACACCGGTGGTGAAGATCACCCGCAGCGCGCGCGACCTGTATAAATGGCGCTGGAACCTGTGGCGGTCGCGCAAACAGCGCCGCGCGCAGGCCGCGCCCGATGCGCGCGATCCGCGCGATTATGCGCGGGCCTGCGGTTGGATGGACCTGCGCCCCTCGCTGAGCGCTTACGCGGCAGAACGGGTCAGCGACAGGAACACATCCTGAAGGTCGGGTTCCTCTGAGGTGACATCGACAACGACGCCGCCCGCATCCGCAACCGCCGCCAAGATCTGCCCGGCGCTGATCTGGCTGCGCCGATAGGTCAGCGACACCCGCCCATCTGCCTTGCGCTCTTGGGTCACGCCTTCGGGCAAGGTCAGCGCGGTCTCGTGCTCTAGCGTCAGCACCAGTGTTTTCGCGTCCAACTGGCCCAACAGCGTTGCGGTCCTGTCCCGCACCACGACTTCACCGTGGTTGATGATGGCGATCTCGTCGCACATCTCCTCGGCCTCTTCCAGGTAATGGGTGGTCAGGATAATGGTCATGCCCTGCTTGTTCAGCGCGCGCACATTGTCCCACAGCATTTGGCGCAATTCGATATCGACGCCCGCAGTGGGTTCGTCCAGCACCAGCACCGCCGGGCTGTGCACCAGCGCCTTGCCCAGCAGCAAGCGCCGCCGCATCCCGCCCGATAGCGTGCGCGCATAGGCTTCGGCCTTGTCCGACAGGCCGATCAGTTCCAGAATATCGTCGGTCCGGCGCTCGGATTTGGGCACGCCATACAGGCCCGCCTGCACTTCGAGCGCGCCGCGCGGGGTGAAAAACGGGTCAATATTCAACTCTTGCGGCATGACGCCAATGGCAGCGCGCGATTGGCGCGGGTTCACATCTTGGTCAAACCCCCAGATACTGACCTGCCCTGCGGTCTTGTTCACCAAACCGGCAAGGATATTGATGAGTGTCGATTTCCCCGCCCCGTTCGGCCCCAACAGCCCGAAGATGCTGCCTGCGGGAATGCTCAGATCGATGCCTTTCAGCGCGTCCTTGGGCGGTTCGCCCTTTTGGCCCGCATAGGTCTTGCGAAGGCCCGTGATCTCGATTGCCTGTCTGCTCATGTTTGCTCCTGCCGGGGGCAACATGTCTTGTCGCGCGCGCCGGATTTGGTATTGTCCCGACCATACCTAGGCCAGCGCGCCGCCAGCGACAAGGACAGCCCTCATGACCGCTCCCCTGCCCCATGACGCCCCAGAGACCCAGATCGTGACCACCATGCGCGTGGCCTGCGATGGCGGCGAAGGTGCCTTGGGGCATCCGCGCGTTTGGCTGTCGATCAGCCATGACACCGGCATGGTCGAATGTCCCTATTGCGACAAGCGTTTCATCCATGCCGATTTCGCGGATGATGCGGCCTGACGCTAGCTCATCAGCATTGGCGCGGCGCCGCACATCAACTCGCCATCGACGCGGCGACCTGTCTGGTCCAGAAACTGTTCTATATTGTGGCCTGACCAAGCTTCGACAAAGCCAAAGCCGCTAATCAGCCCGCGCCCATGCGTGGTGCCGGTTTCGCCGTCTTGATAGTAATAGACCAACCGCCCTTCCAACCCGTCATCACAGGCAAAGCGCGCCAGCCCCACCCCAAGGCCGGTGACGCGCCATGTGCCGATGCAAATGATGCCGGTATTCGTGACACCCGACAGCGTGCCCTCGTCCCACCCAATTGCGCGGCCCACGAAATAGCTATCCTCGCCCGGCATACAGGCCACGATCGGACTGCACGAATCGGGGCTGCCGGGGATCAGCGCGCAATCGGGCAACTCCATCGCCGGGGCGGCGCCCGCCAGCGCGCAGAGAGTGGCGATTGAACAGAGAAGTCGCATGTGAAATACCTTTGACCAAATATAATCAGGGCCAATCTGCCCAACCCACAGGAACCGCGCAAGATGACATTCGGCAAGGATAGCCACCTGCATTTGATCGACGGCTCGGCCTATATCTTCCGGGCCTATCACGCGCTGCCGCCGCTTGCGCGCAAATCCGATGGCGCGCCGGTCGGGGCGGTTGCGGGGTTCTGCAACATGCTGTGGCGCTATGTGCAGGGCAATGACGGACCGGACGCGCCAACCCATGTCGCGGTGATTTTCGACAAAGGCAGCCACACCTTCCGCAATGATCTGTATTCGGATTACAAGGGCCACCGCCCCGACATGCCCGAAGACCTGCGCCCGCAGATACCGCTGACCCGGGAGGCCACGCGCGCCTTCAACATCGCCTGCGAAGAGCTGGAAGGCTATGAGGCCGACGACATCATCGCCACGCTAGCGCGGCAAGCGACAGAGGCGGGCGGGCGCGTGACCATCATCAGCGGCGACAAGGATCTGGCGCAACTGGTCAATGACCGGGTGTCGATGATCCGCCCCGGCATGCAGGGCAAGCCCGATCAGCTTGTGGACCGAGGCGGCGTGGTGGAATGGTTCGGCGTGGGGCCGGAACTGATGATCGACCTGCAAGCCATCGCAGGCGATTCGGTCGACAATATTCCCGGCGTGCGGGGCGTGGGCGCGGCGACCGCGTCGATCCTGCTGCAAGCGATTGGCCCGGTGGACCGGCTGTTCGACGAAGGCACGCGCGAGGCGGCGCTATCCGAACTGGCCGCGCAGATTGACGCCTATGTGTTGGATCTGGAAACCCGGCTGGAACGCAAGGTCAAGCTGGGGTCAAAGGCCGATGCCGCCGCCATCGTCGCGCTATCCGGGGCAGAGGTGGGTGCGGAACTTTCGCCCAAGGAATTGAGCGATCTCGCAATGGGCGGCAATGACGCCGCGAAACAACTTGTCACCATGCGCGAACGGCTGAAAGTGCTGCGCAACGTCGCGCCCAAAGTGGCAGAGGCGAAAGAGGCGGTGCTGCTGTCAAAAAGCCTTGTGCGGCTGGACGACCAGACACCGATCACCTTCGGCTTGGACGATCTGGCGGTGCGCAAGCCCGATGCGGACGCCCTGCTGGCCTTCCTGAACCAGATGGAATTTCGCACCCTCACCCGCCGCATTGCCGACAGCTTGGGGGCGGACACGCCCGCCCTGCCCGAAGCTGCCCCTACCCCGCAGGCAGACACGCCCGAAGCGCCCGCATTTGCCGACGCAAAATATGACTGCATCCGCGATCTGGACACGCTGCACACATGGATCGCAGCGGCGCGCGAACGCGGCTATGTCGCGGTCGATACCGAAACCACGGCTTTGGACGAAATGCGCGCCGACCTGGTCGGCGTCTCGCTGTGTATTGAAGCCGGTCACGCCGCCTATGTCCCGCTGGCGCACCGCGCGGGCGGCGACGGATTGTTCGATGACCCCGCCCTCAGCGACGGGCAAATCCCCATGGCCGAGGCGTTAAAGGCGCTACAACCCCTTCTGGAAGACCCGAGCATTCTGAAAATCGGGCAGAACATGAAGTATGACGCCAAGATCCTCAAAGGCTATGGCATAAGCGTTGCCCCGATAGATGACACCATGCTGATGAGCTACGCATTGCATGGCGGCCTGCACGGGCATGGGATGGATGCGCTCTCGGACCGCTATCTGAACCACGCGCCCATCGCCATCAAAACGCTGCTGGGCAGCGGTAAATCCGCCATCACCTTCGACCGTGTGCCGATAGAGGATGCAACAAAATACGCCGCAGAAGACGCCGACATCACCCTGCGCCTGTGGCAGATGTTCAAACCGCGCCTACACGCGGCGCAGGTCACGCGCGTCTATGAGACGCTGGAACGCCCGCTGGTGCCGGTTCTGGCCGCGATGGAGCGGCGGGGCATAAAGGTGGACCGCGATATCCTGTCGCGCATGTCGAACGCCTTTGCGCAGAAAATGGCCGGGCTGGAAGCGGAAATCCACGAACTGGCGGGCGAGCGGTTCAACGTGGGCTCCCCAAAGCAATTGGGCGAAATCCTGTTCGACAAGATGTCGCTGGACGGCGGTAAAAAGGGCAAGACCGGGGCTTATGCCACCGGCGCGGATATTCTGGAAGACTTGGCCGCCGAAGGCCACGACCTGCCCGCCCGCGTGCTGGATTGGCGGCAACTGTCCAAGCTGAAATCCACCTATACCGACGCGCTGCAAGACCATATCCACCCCGATACGGGCCGCGTGCACACGTCTTATGTGATTACGGGTGCGGTTACGGGGCGGCTGTCCTCGACCGATCCGAACCTGCAAAACATTCCCATCCGGTCGGAAGAAGGCCGCCGCATCCGCACCGCCTTTGTTGCCGCCGAAGGGCATAAACTGGTGGCGCTGGACTATAGCCAGATCGAGTTGCGCATCCTTGCCCATATCGCTGGCATTGACGCGTTGAAGCAAGCCTTCCGCGAGGGGCAAGATATCCACGCTATGACCGCGTCGGAAATGTTCGATGTGCCGATGGACCAGATGACACCCGAAATCCGCCGTCAGGCCAAGGCGATCAATTTCGGGGTGATCTACGGCATTTCGGGCTTTGGCCTTGCCCGCAATCTGCGCATTCCGCGCGCCGATGCGCAGGGCTTCATCGACCGCTATTTCGAGCGTTTCCCCGGCATCCGCGCCTATATGGATGACACGGTGGAATTCGCCAAAAAACATGGCCGGGTGGAAACGCTGTTCGGGCGGCGTATTCACACACCAGAGATCAACACCAAAGGCCCCGCTGCGGGCTTTGCCAAACGCGCGGCGATCAACGCGCCCATCCAAGGCACCGCCGCCGACATCATCCGCCGCGCCATGGTGCGGGTGCCGGACGCGATTGCGCACCTGCCCGCGCAGATGCTGCTACAGGTGCATGACGAACTGGTGTTCGAGGTGGAAGAGGGCGCGGTGGACGAGGTGATCGCCGTGGTGCGCGAGGTGATGGAAGGGGCCGCAGCGCCGGTGGTGGAGTTGGACGTGCCGCTGGTGGTGGATGCAGGCGTGGGGGAGAGTTGGGCGGAGGCGCATTAGTGTCATTCACCTGATTCAAGATGCTCGGTTTACACATCGAAACTGAACTACACGTTCGGATATCTTAAAATGGCGGCCTCGACTTTTAAGGCTTAGTTCTGCTACAAGAATACCACATTCAGCTGATCACCGAGGTTGATCACATGTCAAGTCGCGAAGCCTCAAAGAGCAAGAAGTTGTCATTTTTTCGTCGCTTGAGGACGGCTTCTCTTGAGCAGCAGAAACGCAAAAAAGCATTGATTATAAAAGCAGAAGGGGTCGAGCATGACGTCAACAAGGCCGAAGATGAAATCGCAAGGGGAGCACGAAGAACAGACGATAAGTTCCGCTTATGATTTTATTTATCATGATGGCAGAAGAATTGCATCGTTTCTTGCTCAGTTTGATCCTTCTGGTCTACTGACTCAACTCACTCAAGGAAAATCTGCGCACCGCTCAAGTAGCGAAACGAACGATTTTCAGACGGCAGGCGGGATCCCTGGTGTAGCTCGTATCGAAGGATCAGATTCGCTCGCGGTTAGTAAGTCTGTGGAACAGGAGATTTCAAGAGTGTATGATCCCACTTGGGCAAACGCTCGGGAGTTCCTAAATCTTCTACAATCAAACGGGCTGATTGAGAGAAATCTTGGATCAGCAGAACTTGGGCAATTCGTTCTATTACAAGGCACCCTTTCAGTTTATGATTTAGATTTAGTCGGGAAAATGTGGAATTTGAAATCCGTAAAAAGAATGATGAACGCATCACTTCCACAAATTCCGAGCGTAAGCAAATCGCAAAAGAACAACCCACAAGTGAAACAAATGCTCGTGTCTGCCCATAGGGCAAAGTCTCAGGCAGAGCAGGGACTTGAGCTCTTTTCAGAATTGGCCCCCCACCTTCCTCATACAGTTCAGGCAATCGTCAGAAACGGCTCGCACGACGAAATCTGGTGCACGCTAGCGCGAGACGGCCTAAACATGACAACTTCTGATATATTACTGAAACACGGGATGAATGTACCTGGGACATGGGCCGTTTTGGGTATTTTGGACGCAGCCCCGGATCACGAGGATCATAATTCGATTTCTGATGAGCTTGGACCTAATGATATGGTTGCTGGTATCTTTAGAGCAATGGCCCCGCTTGTTCGGCAGTTATTTGGTAGACCAGAAAGCGCGTTCGGCGTTACTCCACTTTTGATTTTCCGAGAGGTCGAAGCTAAAGTCGTTCAATAGTATTTTGTTCATTATTCCGATCGCGGCGTGACTGGTATTTAGTATAAATAGCATATTACTGAACAACCGCTTCATCTGCAATGCGCTCAGTTGAGATTGAGGCTTTCTTGTCAAGACAGCTATCGTCCGACGCCAAGCGTAAGAATAGGCCCACAAAAAACGGCGCCCCGATCCCTCGGAGCGCCGCCAATCTTCCAGAAAACTCAGAGAAGGGTATCATTTACGCAATTTCGAACCGAAAAAGTCTGTCAACTTTTTCTGAAATTGCTTTTAGCCCTGCATCTTCGCCACTTCCTCGGCGAAGTTTTCTTCTTTCTTCTCGATCCCTTCGCCGACTTCCATGCGGATGAAGCCGGTGATCGTCGCGCCCGCCTCTTTCGCGGCTTGCGCCACGGTCAGGTCGGGGTTGATGACAAAGGCTTGGCCCATCAGCGTGACCTCGGCCATGAATTTCTTCATGCGGCCAACGATCATGTTCTCGATGATCGCTTCTGGCTTGCCGGATTCGCGCGCGATCTCGATCTGGATTTGCTTTTCCTTCTCGACAATCGCCGGGTCGAGCGAGGCTTCGTCCAAGGACGCCGGGTTGGTCGCGGCGATATGCATCGCAACCTGCTTGCCAAACGCCTCATCCCCGCCGGTCATGGCGACCAGAACGCCGATCTTGCCCATGCCATCGGTCGCGGCATTGTGGACATAGGACACAACCGTGTCGCCTTCCACAACCGCCATGCGGCGCAGGGTCATGTTCTCGCCGATTTTGGCAATCGCGTCGGTCAGCACGGTCGAGACGGGCTTGCCGTTCAGCTCTGCCGCTGCCAGCGCGTCCACGTCCGATACGGTCAGCGCGGTCGCGGCAATGCCTGCCACCATCGACTGGAATTCGGCATTCTTGGCGACGAAATCGGTTTCCGAGTTCACTTCAACTGCCACGCCCTTGCCGCCATCCACGGCCACGGCGACCAGACCTTCGGCTGCCGTGCGGCCCGATTTTTTGGCGGCTTTCGCCAGACCCTTGGTGCGCAGCCAATCGGTGGCGGCTTCCATGTCGCCATTCGTTTCGGTCAGGGCCTTTTTCGCGTCCATCATGCCTGCGCCGGTGGATTCGCGCAGTTCTTTCACCATTGCTGCGGTGATTGCCATGTCTCTCACTCCTGAATATCGAGGATATGACAGGGGGCATGACGCGCCCCTGTCACAGTTTCATGTCAAATCCTGACAAAAAGCGATCAGCCTTCGGCGGGTGTCTCTGCCGGGGCCTCTTCGGCCAGCGCCTCTTCGACTGGGGCGTCTTCCAGCGCGCCAAGGTCGATGCCAGCGGCACCCATCTGCGCGCTCATGCCGTCTAGCGCCGCGCGGCTGACCAGATCGCAATACAGCGCAATCGCGCGCGCCGCGTCGTCATTGCCGGGGATGATGTAATCGACGCCATCGGGCGAGCAGTTGGTATCGACCACCGCCACAACCGGGATGCCCAGCTTCTTGGCTTCCTGAATGGCAAGGTCTTCCTTGTTCACGTCAATGACGAACAGCAAGTTCGGCAGGCCGCCCATTTCGCGGATACCGCCCAGCGAGGCTTGCAGCTTGGCCTGTTCGCGTTCCATGCCCAGACGCTCTTTTTTGGTCAGGCCTTCGGCACCGCTTTCCAGCTTCTCGTCCAGAGCTTTCAAGCGCTGGATCGACTGCGACACGGTTTTCCAGTTGGTCAGCGTGCCGCCCAGCCAGCGGTGGTTCATGTAGAACTGGGCCGAACGATCGGCCGCTTCGGCCACGGCCTTGGAAGCCTGACGCTTGGTGCCGACGAACAGCACGCGGCCACCCTTGGCGACGGTTTCGCGGATGACATTCAGCGCCGCGTCCAGCATGGGCACGGTTTGCGTCAGATCCATGATGTGGATGCCGTTACGCTCGCCGTAGATATACGGCGCCATGCGCGGGTTCCAGCGCTGCGTCTGGTGGCCAAAGTGAACGCCAGCTTCCAAAAGCTGACGCATGGAGAAATCGGGAAGCGCCATAACGTGTTCCTTTCCGGTTTGCGCCTGAGTGGGGGGTTTCAAGGCAAATGCCTCAACCGGTGGACCGTTGCGGATTTTTCTGCCCGCGCGGCCCGACCCCCACCTGTGAAGTGCGTGTCCCTTAGACGGTTTGCGCACAGGGCGCAAGAGGGCTTGACCGCGCCCTTGAGCCTGCTCAATCTGGTGCCCGAGCAGTGAAGGACGATCCATGACCCCCGCACAGGCCCTTGCGCAGCTTTGCGCGCGCGCATCGCTTTATGACCTGCGCGACCGCGCGGCGCGCGCACGCTCTGCCGCCGATCTGCGCAAGATGTTTTTCGCGTTGCTGCCGGTGGTCGATCCCGATCTGTTTGTCGAAGCTGGCGCGCATGACGGGGCGGGCGCACGGCGCGCGCGGCGCTTGCTGCCCAAAGCCCGCGTTGTCGCCTATGAGGGCAACCCGCATAACCACGCGCGGTTCTCCAAAAACCACGATTTCGCAGCGCTTGGGGTGGAATATGTGCTGTCGGCCCTGTCGGACACGGATACGCCGCAGACCTTCAAGGTGCTGACCGCTGACCGGCATTCGGCGCAAGGGGTTCATTCGGGCCGCTCTTCGCTGCTGCTGCGCGAGGACCCGAAGGCAGAATATGAGACCGTCACCGTGCCGGGGCTGCGGCTGGACGGTCTGGCCAAGGATGTGACGCGTGCCGCCCTGTGGGTCGATGTTGAGGGCGCAAGCGAAAAGGTGCTGGCGGGCGCAGGCGCGCTGCTGGACAAGACCGCACTGATGATGATCGAGGTCGAAAGCGCGCCCTTCTGGCAAGGGCAATGGCTGGTTCATGATGTGCTGGCGCATCTGATGGGGCGCGGGCTGGTGCCCATTGCCCGCGATTTCGAACGTAAGCACCAGTTCAACATCCTGCTGATGTCAGAGCCCGCACTGACCCTGCCAGAGGTGCTGCCAGTGCTGGAATTGCAGCATTCGCTGGCGCGCTATCGCGGCGGGTGACGGCTAGCGCGCCAGCCCTGCCGCCCCGCGCGCCAGATCGGTAATCTGCGCCCAGTCGCCCGCCTGCATCAAGGCTTTGGGGGCCACCCAAGACCCACCCACACAGGCAACGTTGGGTAGCGCCAGATAGCCCGGCGCCAGTTCCGGCGTGATCCCGCCCGTGGGGCAGAACGTGACCTGTGGCAACGGTCCGCCGATGGATTTCAGCGCCCCCGCCCCGCCGATGGATTCCGCCGGAAAGAATTTTTGCACATGATAGCCCTGTTCCAGAAGCGCCATCACCTCGGAACAGGTTTGCGCGCCGGGCAGTAGCGCCAGTTCCTCGACGCGCGCGGCGTCCAGCAGCGCCGCCGTCGCTCCGGGCGAAACAGCGAACCGCGCGCCCGCATCCTTGACCGCTTTCATCTGCGCCGCAGTCAGCACCGTGCCCGCGCCGACAACCGCCCCCGGCACCTCTGCCATGGCGGCAATCGCATCCAGCGCGCAATCGGTTCGCAAGGTCACTTCCAGCACCGGCAGGCCGCCAGCCACAAGCGCCTCGGCCAAGGGGCGGGCATGGGACAGATCATCAACCACGATAACCGGAATCACCGGAGCCATGCGGCATAGCGCAAGGGCGGCATCGCTTTGCTGGTTGGGGGTCATGGGACGTGCTCCTTGTCTGGGCCGTTAGCGTTAACAGGTCTAACGCTTCGTGTGCCTTTTCGCAAGAGCGGTGGTCATCCCCCGCGCGCTGGACTAGCTTTGCCGCAGAACAACGCCGGAGCCGCCATGACCCATCTCTCTGCCCTGCTGCTAGACCTTGACCAGCTTGCCACCCATCCGGGCCGCGTGGTCGTTTTTGCCGATCCCGACGCGCCCTTGCCACGCGCCACCAAGCGCTGCGACCGGCTGACCAAGGGCGCCCTGGCGCGGGCGGTGGGCAGCGCCGAATTCGGCGCGCTGGCCCCCGGCAAAGACCTGACATTGGCCTACCCCGTGGGCATGAAGGCGCGGGCGTTGCAGATCATCCGCCTGCCGCGCCGCGCCACACCAGAGCAGTTGCGCAAGGCTGGCAACAGCATAGGCCGCGCACAGGATGAGGATGCCGCGCTGGTCGCGCTAGACACCCTGCCCGCGCGCGATATCGCGCTGCACGCCGCCTTGCGCGCCTATCGCTATCAGGCCATGAAAGCCGCGCCCAAAGGCCCGCTTGGCAGCGTCTTGATGGCGGTCAAAGACCCGGACAGTGCCGCCGCCGCGCTGGAAGATGCCAGTGCATTGGCAAGTTCGGTGCACCTGACGCGCGATCTGGTCCATGCCCCGGCCAATGTGCTGAATACTGAAAGCTTCGCGGCGCAAATTGCCGGGCTGGCCGATCTGGGGCTGACCGTCGAAATCCTTGACCGCGACAAGATGGAAGCGCTGGGGATGCGCGCGCTGCTGGCCGTCGCCCAAGGGTCAGACAACCCGCCGAAACTGGCAATCCTGCACTGGAAAGGGGCCGAAGGGCCGCCCCTGTGCGTGCTGGGCAAGGGGGTGATGTTCGACACCGGCGGCATCTCTCTGAAACCCGGTGCGGGCATGGAAGAGATGACGATGGACATGGGCGGCGCGGCGGTGACCGTCGGGCTGATGCAGGCTTTGGCACTGCGCAAAGCGCCCGCGCATGTCATCGGGCTGGTCGGGCTGGTCGAAAACATGCCCGATGCGCGCGCGCAGCGACCGGGCGACATTGTGCGGTCCATGAAGGGCGACATGATAGAAGTTATCAATACCGATGCCGAAGGGCGCTTGGTGCTGTGCGATATGCTGCATTACGCCGCCGACCGATTTGCGCCGCGCGCGATGATCGACCTTGCCACGCTGACCGGCGCGATCATCATCGCGCTTGGGCATGACCGCGCGGGCCTGTTCTGCAATGATGATGGCTTGGCCAGCGACATTCTGGGCGCGGCCAGCGCCGTGGGCGAAGGCGCATGGCGCATGCCCTTGGGCGCGGAATACCAGCGCCAGATCGATTCGCGCCTTGCCGATGTCAAGAACACCGGCGGGCGGCCTGCCGGGTCTTGCACCGCAGCGGCGTTTCTAGAGCGCTTCGTGCCCGAAGGCATGCCATGGGCGCATCTGGACATTGCAGGCGTGGCGCTGACCAAGGGCGACAGCGCACACGCGCCCAAAGGGGCATCCGGCTGGGGCGTGCTGACGCTGGACGCGCTGATCCGCGCGCGCTTCGAAGGTTAGTGCCATGGGCAAGGCCATGTTCTACCACCTGACGCGCGATCCCGTAGAGGTGACCGCCGCAACGCTGCTGACCCGCGCGCTTGGCGCGGGCTGGCGCGTGGCCCTGCGGGGGGGCGACATGGCGCGGTTGGAATGGCTGGACGCGCAGCTTTGGCTGGGCGCAACAGACAGCTTTCTGCCACATGGGCTGGCGGGCGGCCCGCATGATGCCGACCAGCCCATCTTGCTGACCACCGCGCCCGACGCGCCCAACCGCCCCGCCTGCGTGATGGCCGTGGACCGCGCCGACGTGGACCCGGCAGAGGTCGCTGGGCTGGAACGCATGTGGATCCTGTTCGACGGGCAGGATGAGGCGTCGCTCGCGCATGCGCGCGGTCAATGGAAGGCGATGACAGCGGCTGGCGTGCAGGCCGAATACTGGTCGCAGGACGGGGGCGCCTGGGCCAAGAAAGCGCAATCCGGCGGCGGATAACGCCTGTGGCCCGCGGTGCATTTTGAGTATTTGGGGCAAGATGAAGCGAGCAAGGGTTTTCCCCTGCCCCGCGCCTTTGTATGGAACGCCGCAAGCAACGTGAAAGGGCTGTGTCATGATTCTCTATCCCGCGATTGACCTGAAGGACGGGCAATGCGTGCGCCTGTATAAAGGCGATATGGAGAAGGCGACGGTGTTCGGCGACGATCCGGCTGCACAGGCGCGCGCCTTTGTCGATCAGGGTGCCGAATGGTTGCACTTGGTTGATCTGAACGGCGCATTCGCAGGCGCACCGGTGAATGGCGCGGCGGTGGAGGCGATCCTGGCCGGGGTGGATGTGCCGTGCCAACTGGGCGGCGGCATCCGCGACATGGTCACAATCGAAGGGTGGCTGGCCAAGGGGTTGGCCCGCGTCATCCTTGGCACGGTCGCGGTGGAAAACCCCGATCTGGTGTGGCAGGCCGCGCGCGCGTTTCCGGGCAAGGTGGCCGTGGGGATTGACGCGCGCAACGGAATGGTCGCGACCAAGGGCTGGGCCGAGGAAACCAATGTCGAGGTGACAGAGCTTGCCCGCCAGTTCGAGGATGCGGGCGTGGCCGCGATCATCTATACCGACATCAACCGCGACGGGGCCATGCAAGGCCCGAATGTCGACGCCACGGCGGCACTGGCGCGGGCGGTCAGCATTCCCGTCATCGCCTCGGGCGGTGTATCGCGGTTGGAGGATCTGATCGCGCTGCGCGATTGCGGCGCCGCGCTTGATGGCGCGATTTCGGGCCGCGCGCTGTATGACGGCAAACTGGACTTGGCCGAAGCGATGGCGGTGCTGCGGGCGTAGTTACGCCCGCACCGTCCCGTCGCCCGTGACCAGGTATTTGAAGCTGGTCAGTTGTTCTGCCCCCACCGGGCCGCGCGCATGCATCTTGCCCGTGGCGATGCCGATCTCGCCGCCCAAGCCAAACTCGCCCCCATCCGCGAATTGGGTCGAGGCATTGTGCATCAGGATGGCGCTGTCCAGCCGGGCGAAGAACTCGGCGGCGGCGCTGTCATCCTCGGTGATAATCGCCTCTGTATGGCTGGACCCGTAGCGCCGGATATGCGCAATCGCGCCCGCCACGTCATCGACCACGGCGACGGCAAGGATCATATCAAGGAACTCGCGCCCGAAATCATCGGGCTTGGCAGGGATAGTGCCGGGCAGGTGCTGCAAGCCGTCGCCCACGCGCAGTTCCACACCCGCAGCGGCAAGATCGGCCAGAATATCGGCACCCAGCCCATCGACAATATCGCGGTGCAACAGCAAGCATTCCGCCGACCCGCAAATGCCGGTGCGGCGTGTTTTCGCGTTCAGCACCACGGCACGCGCTTTGGCGGCGTCAGCGGCGGAATCGACATAGACATGGCAGATACCTTCCAGATGCGCGAAAACCGGCACCCGCGCTTCGCGCTGCACCAGCCCGACCAACCCCTTGCCGCCACGCGGCACGATCACGTCAATATGCTCGACCATGCGCAGCATATCCGCCACGGCGGCGCGGTCGGTGGTCTGAACAAGCTGGATCGCATCCTCTGGCAGCCCGCCCGCGCGCAGCCCCGCAACAAGCGCCGCGTGAATGGCGCGCGAGGACTGCGCGCTTTCGGACCCACCACGCAGAATAACGGCATTCCCAGCCTTCAGGCACAAGGCCCCGGCATCGGCGGTCACATTGGGGCGCGATTCATAGATCACCCCGATCACGCCCAAAGGCGTGCGCACGCGCTGAATATGCAGACCGGTGGGGCGGTCCCATTCGGCCATGACTTGCCCGACCGGGTCGTCTTGGGCAGCAATCGCGCGCAGCGCGGCGCAGATACCGTCTATCCGCGCACTGTCCAGCAACAGCCGGTCCAGCATGGCGGGCGACAGCCCCTTCTTTTGCCCTGCGGCCATATCCAGCGCATTCGCCGCCAGCACATCGGCGCGCGTGGCGTCCAGCGCGTCGGCAGCGGCCATCAGCGCCTGTGTCTTGGCCTGTGGCGCGGCACTTGCCAACACGCTTGCAGCAGCGCGGGCGCGGGCACCCATTTGCAACATCTCTTGGCTGATCTCGGTCATAGCGCCATCTCGTCTCTGTGAATCAGGGCCACGCGGCCCGGATGGTTCAGGATTGTCTCTATCTCGGTCGAATGGTGGCCCGCGATGGCGCGCGCCTCAGCGGCGTCATAGCCTGCCAGCCCAAGGCCCAGCGGCCCCTCTGGCCCCACGATGCTGACCGGGTCGCCCCGGTGAAACTGTCCTTCCACGCGCACCACGCCCGCAGGCAGCAGCGATTTGCCCGATGCCAACGCGCGTGCCGCACCCGCATCGACATGCACAGCACCTTTGGGCTTCATCGCGGCAATCCAGCCCTTGCGGGCAGAGCGCGGGTCGCCTTGCGCCAGAAACAGCGTAGCACGCGCGCCATTTGCCAGCGCGCCTAAGGGGTTCAGCGCCTGCCCTGCCCCGATCAGCATGGCGCAACCGCCCGATGTGGCAGTGCGCGCGGCCATGATCTTGGTCTTCATCCCGCCCTTGGAAAAGGGCGAGAGCGGATCGCCCGCCATGCCCTCGACCTCGGGCGTGATCGCCTCTATCACAGGCAGGTGCCGCGCGTTAGGGTCCGATTGCGGGTTGCCGGTATATAGCCCGTCCACATCCGACAGCAGCACCAACAGGTCCGCGCCAATGGTCACGGCCACTTGCGCGGCCAAGCGGTCATTGTCGCCATAACGAATTTCATCGGTGGCGATGGTGTCGTTTTCATTCACAATCGGCAGCACACCCAGCCCCAAAAGCGTGGCCAGCGTGGCGCGACTGTTCAGGTAGCGGCGGCGGTCATGAGTGTCGTCCAACGTCAGCAGCACTTGCCCTGCGCTGATGCCATGAGGGGCAAGCACTTCTTCATAGGCGCGGGCCAATTGAATCTGCCCCACGGCGGCGGCCGCCTGGCTTTGTTCCAGCGCCAGCGCGCCTTGGGGCAGGCCCAGCACCGCGCGACCCAGCGCAATCGAGCCGGACGACACGATCACCACCTCTGCCCCTGCCGCGCGCAAAGCTGCCACATCACCGGCCAAAGCGGCCAGCCACGCGGCCCGCAACTGGCCCTGTTCGACCAGCAGCGCAGAGCCGATCTTGACCACCACGCGGCGCGCAGAGGTCAGCACAGAAGCGGGGGTCAGGGTTGCCATGCGCCCTCATCCTCGGGCGCCTCGCGGCCCTTGTCGATCTGGCGGATCACGGCGCGCAACACGTCCTGCACCCCTTCGCCCGACACGGCCGACAACATCATCACCTTGCGGCGGCTGGCCGCTTCCAAGGCCGCCAGTTTCTCGGTGCGTTCCTCGTCATCCAGCGCGTCGATCTTGTTCATCGCCACGATGCGCGGCTTCAGCGCCACATCGGGCGAATAGGCGTGCAGCTCGGTGTCGATAATGCGCCAATCCTCGGCCACATCTTCCGCCGTGCCATCGACAAGTTGCAACAGCACGGCGCAACGCTCGACATGGCCCAGAAACTGGTCGCCAAGCCCGCGCCCTTCAGAGGCGCCCTCAATCAGGCCGGGAATATCGGCCATGACGAATTCGCGCGCATCAACCCCCACAACCCCAAGGTTGGGATGCAGCGTGGTAAACGGATAATCCGCAATCTTGGGCCTCGCGTTCGAGGTCGCGGCCAGAAAGGTCGATTTGCCCGCATTGGGCAGGCCCGCAAGCCCGGCATCTGCGATCAGCTTCAAGCGCAGCCAAATTTCGCGCTCCACCCCCGGCTGGCCGGAATTGGCGCGGCGCGGCGATTGGTTGGTCGAGGATTTGAACTGCAAATTGCCCCAGCCGCCATTGCCGCCCTTGGCCAAAAGCACGCGCTGGCCGACCTCTGTCAGATCGGCGATGACGGTTTCTTGGTCCTCGTCCAAAATCTCTGTGCCTTCGGGCACGCGCAAGACAATGCTGTCCCCATCGCGCCCGGTGCGGCCCTTGCCCATGCCGGGCTGGCCGGATTTGGCAAAGAAGTGCTGCAGATAGCGAAAGTCGATCAGCGTGTTCAGGCCGTCCACGCATTCCGCCCAGACATCGCCGCCGCGCCCACCATCGCCGCCATCGGGGCCGCCATATTCGATGAATTTCTCGCGCCGGAACGACACGCAGCCAGAGCCGCCGCCGCCAGAGCGGATCGTGACTCGTGCTAGATCGAGGAATTTCATGGCGCGTGCTCCGTAACCGTAAGTCGCAGCCTTTAGCGCAGGATCGGCTAAAGCGAAAGGGGCCGCGCGCACCGCGCGTGCCCGTATACCCCCCGCGCCTAGCGCCCTTTGAACAACCCGCCCAAGACACCCCGCATGATCGCGCGGCCCGTGCGCGTGCCCAACTGGCGCGCCAAGGACTTGGCGAAAGCATCGACCGGGGTGTCGCGGCGCGATACCCGCTTGGCACGGGTTTTGGGCATGGTCGGATCATAGCGCCGCGCGGCGGTAAATTCGCGGTCCTCTTGCGTCTGTTCGGCCTGCGCTGCCGCTGCCTCTGCCCGTCGCGCCAGTATTTCATGCGCGGACTCGCGGTTCAGGGTGCGGTCATATTTCCCCGACACCGGCGAGGACGCCATAACCTGCGCGCGTGTTGCGGCATCGATTGGCCCCATCTGGCTGCTGGGCGGGCGGATCAGCGTACGCTCGGCCATTCCGGGCACGCCCTTGCCTTCCAGAAAGGATGTCACCGCCTCGCCCACACCGACATCGCGGATCGCATCGGCAATGTCGAACCGTGGGTTGGGGCGGTAGGTTTCCGCCGCCCGCCGCAGCGCCTGCTGGTCGCGGGCGGTAAAGGCGCGCAGCGCGTGTTGCACCCGGTTGCCCAACTGGCCCAGCACGTCATCGGGCACGTCATCGGGGTTCTGGGTTACGAAATACACCCCCACCCCCTTGGACCGGATCAGCCGCGCCACTTGTTCGACCTTGTCGATCAGGGCTTTGGGCGCGCCGTCGAACAGCAAATGCGCTTCATCGAAGAAGAAAACCAGCTTGGGTTTGTCGGGGTTGCCGACCTCTGGCAGTTCCTCGAACAATTCCGACAGCAGCCACAGCAAGAAGGTCGCATAAAGCCGCGGGCTGCGCATAAGGCGCTCTGCGTGCAGAATGCTGATAACCCCGCGCCCCTCGGGGGTTGTGCGCATCAGATCCGACAATTCCAACGCGGGTTCGGAAAAGAAATGCGCCGCACCTTGGTTTTCCAGCACCAAAAGCTTGCGCTGGATCGCGCCAATGCTGGCGGTTGTCACATTGCCGTAGCGCGCCGAAACCTCGGCGCGGTGTTCGCCCAGATGGATCAGCACGGCGCGCAGGTCGTCCAGATCAAGGATCGGCAATCCTTCGTCATCGGCAATGCGAAAGGCGACGTTAATAACCCCTTCCTGCGCTTCTGTCAGGTCCAGCATCCGCGACAGCAAAAGCGGGCCAAGTTCGGCAATGGTGGCGCGCACCGGGTGGCCATGCTCGCCGAAGAAATCCCACAGGATGGTTGGGTTGCCAGCGAAATGGTAGCCTTCCAGCCCGATCGTGTCGGCGCGCTTGAACAGCACATCCTTCGGCTGCCCGGCCACGGCGATGCCGCTGACATCGCCCTTGATGTCGGTTAGGAAGACCGGCACGCCTGCGCGGGCGAATTCCTCTGCCAAGACCTGCATGGTGATGGTCTTGCCCGTGCCGGTCGCCCCGGCAATCAACCCGTGACGGTTGCCAAACTTGTGGGCCAGTGTTTGCGGCGCGCGCTGATCCGCCCCGCCACCGCCCACGAAAACCCCTTGAACTTGCACATGCATTCTGCCCGACCCTTGTCGCAGTTACCCAAAATCGTGCGAAGTATGGCCAGCGCGCACGATCTTGGAAAGGGGATGTTTACCTTTTCATGGCATGGTCAAAAAATCTGTCCGGCAGTGTTTGCTGCAACCATCCTGCCGGGCATGTGTTTTCCTCCCTGTCAGACTGGCCGCGCCCTTGGGTGCGGCCTTTTTTTCAAGTACGCGGCGCGTGGTAAAATTCGGTCAAGCCCCCTAAACAGGATGTGAAAAAACCGTGATCTTAGGTGTTGACGGTACATTTTTTTCACCATAGGCTCTGCTTCAATAGTCGGCCGGTCCGACAGGGAGAGAACGAAAAATAAAATAAACAGGGGTCTTCGGGCCCCTGTTTGCATATGTGCGCTGTGCCCTATCAGGTGCCGGGCCGACATGGTGGCAAGGGACCGCCAATCCCCATTTCAGCAACAGGAATACGGGTTTTTTTGCCTGACATGCCCCCAGCCCCATGTTATGGCGCAAGGAAATTCGCTGGAATTCGAGGACGAACATGACCAATAAAACCGCAGGTGCTTTCGGGCCCGCCGCCATCGCCATTGCTGTCATGCTGGGGCTGCCCGCCCATGCCCAGGAAGAGGCGCAGACGCCGGAGTTGGATTTGTCAACGGGAGAGGTGATCGGCGCCACGGATGACGATGCCAGCTATACCGGTGCGACCCATGGCGATTGGGAACTGGTGTGCATGCGCGCCGAAGAGGGTGAAGACCCCTGCCAGATGTATCAGCTTCTGCGCGATGCAGATGGCAATGCCACCGCAGAGATCACGCTGTTCCCCTTGCCCGAGGGGCAAGAGGCCGTGGCAGGTGCAACCGTGCTGACGCCCTTGGAAACGCTTTTGACCGCGCAGCTTGTCATGCAGGTCGATGATGGCGCAGCCAAGCGCTACCCTTTCACCTTCTGCACTGCGATCGGCTGCATCGCGCGCGTAGGCTTTACCGCCGAGGAAGTGGACGCATTCCGCGGCGGTGCCGAAGCGACATGGCAGCTTGTCCCCGTGGCGGCCCCTGACCAGACCGTGACCTTGAACATGTCGCTGACCGGCTTTACCGCCGCGTTCAACGACCTGTCTGAAGACCTTGAATAAACGCATGCAAGGGCGCGCCTAGCCGCGCCCTTGCGGATCTGTCATTCGGTGCAGGCGCCGCCCTGCCGCCTGCGCCACCCCCAGCAACAGCGCCTTGCGCCGCGCCGGGGCCAGCCGTGTTTCCGGCCCGATACGCATCATTTCACCGCCATAAGCATCGGCCAGGAACAGGCCATGCCCCTCTGGCAAAATGGTGCAGGGAAAATCCGGGCCAACCGCCCAGAAAAACCGGTCACACCATGGCAGATAGCCCTGCCATTTCTGATCTGCCCGAAAATCGGCCAAGCTGGATTTGCACTCGATGATCCAGACCTCTCCTTTTGGGCCAAGCGCCAGCACATCGACCCTTAAGCTGCGCGTCACCGGATATTCGCAGATCGGGACAAAGCCCAAAGCATCCAAGGCGCGGCACACGCCGCGCGCCAACAAAATGCCCTGTGCGACGCCCTGTTCTTCCATAGGGCCAAGCATGAACACATCGGGAACATTGGTCAAGTCTGCGATGGCGCTTGAATGCCGCAGGGCGGCGCATTAGATGTGATACAGGCAGGTTCTGCTCTTCGCGTGCGTGGCCCTTTTCCAGTGGCCTATACGCATGTCCGAGGGGGCTGGCTCTGGCACGGTCCTGGCCGTGTTATCTGGCGCCCACCTGAACTTCAGGTTCTCGGAAATTCACGCCGCCACGGTCGCTGCGGGCCTGCCACCCGTTTATCTGCGCCCGTCCTGCGCAGAGACACGCACCGGCACAGGGTCAAAGCTGCGAATGGACGTGCCGCGATCATCATCGTCGTCATCGTCATCGTCATAGCCCATGCGCATAATGCGAATGGCAAATTGCACACCCGCGAAAACAAGCCCGTTGAAGAAGAAAATCAGGAACAGGCCCAACAGCCCGTCGCTGGAGTTGAACACCAGATGCCCCAGATTGCCGACATTCATATACAGCAAAATCGCGGTAAACACGGCGGACAAACCAAACCCGATGGCGATTTGCTGAAGATAAACCTTCACAAGTTTGGGCATTGTCGCGCCTCCTTTGCTGTTTATGGACATACGCCTTTCCCCCATAAAAGCAAGGCCCGGAACCGCGCCGGGGCCATTTGCGGCAAGATGTCGCCCGACCTGCTTGTAGGGGCGCGCGGCAGTTCCTTGGCATCGGCGGTGCGGCGGCTGGCCTGCCTGCAAACATGGCAGCTGCACCGAACGCGGGGGTGTTTCGGCACCATGCTGCGCGCTTTTGGGGGCAACAGGCGGTGCAAGGATGCTTAGAAACGTGCCCAGCACCGGGGCGCATGGGTTACTCTGCGCCCCTCTCCCCTTGCCTGCGCGGGCGCGGGCGCGAGGGGATTTCCGTCAGCAGCCCGCCCACCCCCATACGCATAATATCGGACGCGGTGACCGTTATTCCGCAGAGAACCCGCTCCAGCACCCAATCGGCCCCGTTCAACGCGGGGCTTTTGGCGCATCCGGGCAGGCCGATCACCGAGCGGCCCCGCAGATTGCCAAGGAAAAGCAGGTTGCCGGGGTCCACGGGCATTCCGAAATGATGCACATGGCCCCCCGCACGGCGCAAGGCTTCGGGTGCTGTGTCGTGCAGGTCGGATGTGGCCGATCCGGTCAGGATCAGCACAAGTGGCGCATGGGCGTCTTGCAAGGCTTGGGCCAGCGCATTGGCGTCATGATCCACCACGCGGGCGGGGTCCATGGCTACGCCCAAGCGGGCCAACCGGTCAGCGGTCACGCGTGCGCCCTTTTCGCCCGGTTCTGCCCCGCCCGCGCGGGTCAGAATTAGCGCCGCGCGCGAAATGGTGGGCCGGTGCAGCGACAGCGCATCCGTCGCGGCCCGCGCCGCATGCGCGACCGCCGCCCCTGCAACGGCATAGGGAATGATCTTGACAGTGGCGACCATGGTCCCCGCCTCGACCCGCATCAGCGGCGGCAAGGTGGCGAGCGTGATCGCCGCATCCACGGCATTGACCGCATGGATGGCATCTGCATCCAGGCCGACAAGCCCCGGCACATCCGCCACAATATTCACCCGCCCGGTGCCGACCGCGCGCAGGCTTAGGCCTGCACCGTCCCGCACCACGGCATGCGCGACAGCCAGCGCCGCGTCATCTTCGGGCATATCGCCGGGGTCGGGCCGGGCCACGACCAGGTCTGTCACGCCCGCGGCCCGCAGGCGGGCAATCTCTGGCAGGTCAAGACGGCACCCCTTGCGCAAGCGCCCATCGGGCAGCGCCAGCGAATGGGCCAGCACCGCGCCTAGGGCTTCGTCCAAGGAAACCGGGCCGAACCTCACGTCGCGCCCCGCAGCGCTAGCGTGATCTGCGCCATGACCGCCACGGCAATCTCGGACGGGCTGCGCGCGCCGATATTCAGGCCCACGGGCGCATGGATGCGCGCAAGATCGGCATCACCCAGCCCCGCCGCGCGCAAACGGTCCACCCGTTTGGCATGGGTGCGGCTGGACCCCAGACAGCCCAGATAGAATACGTCCGAGCGCAACGCCGCAATGATCGCGGGGTCATCAAGCTTGCTGTCATGGGTCAGCGTTACCACCGCTGTGCGACCATCAAGGCCAATGGCCGCAAGCGCCTCATCCGGCCAATCGCGCGCCAGCGTGACACCGGGAAAGCGCGCGTCCGAGGCGAAGGCATCGCGCGGGTCCACCACGACCGGGTCATAGCCCGCCAGCCGCGCCATGGGCACCAAGGCTTGGGCAATATGCACAGCACCCACGATCACCAGCCGCAAGGGCGGGTTGTGCAGCGTGACCATCTGCCCCGCCGCATCAGGGCCGGATTGATCGGCGCGGAACCGCGCGGCCAACCCCGGCGCGTCGGGGCCAACCAACTGGCGGTCGAATGTGTCCAGATCGGTCAGCAGCGCCATGGGTCGGCGCGCGGCGCGGGCGGCGACCAGATCGGCCAGCATGCCCGGGTGCAGCGCGGGCGCGTCCGGGCCAATCGGTTCTACCATAATGCGGATGGTGCCACCGCAGGCCAGCCCAACCTCGAAAGCGGTATCATCGGCCACGCCATAGGTCAGCACGCGCGGGCGGCCATCGGCCAGCGCCTCTATCGCCTCTAGCACCACCGCGCCTTCGACACAGCCACCAGAGACAGAGCCCATCATCGTCCCATCTTCGTGGATGGCCAGTTGCGCACCGGGTTGGCGCGGCGCGGACCCCCATGTCTGCACCACGGTCGCAAGCGCCGCACGCGCGCCCGCCTGCGCCCATGCCAGCGCGATTTCGGGAATGCTGTCGTGATCTGTCATGGCCATGGCCCCCTCGGCTTTGCCGCAGGTTGGCCGAATGTCGCGCCGCACGCCAGTAGGACAAAGGCCCTAGACCATATCGGGCCAAACGGGTGGATTTGCGCAATGACATGCAAAAGCGGAACGCCAGCGCGGGGCGCGTGGCTGCGATCCAACGCGATCGGCGCTAGCTGCGGGTGATCTTGCAGCGTTGCACGATCCGGTTCGCCTTGCGCGCGGCAGAACGCGTCACGCGTTCCCGCTCGCAACATTTGGCCGAGTCGTTGCAGATCTTCCCCAGCGCCTTCGCAGCCAAGGCCGCGATCATCGCGTTATGCGCGACTGTGGGGTCGCCATAAAGCCCGTTCAGATTGGTGTCGTCGAACATGGGTCGCCCTCTTGAAGAGAACCTGACGACCAGCCTAACACGAGAATCACCTTTTGTGGGTGATCTGGATCAAATTTCTGCCAACTGCCCCCAACGCGCGACCAGCAGCCCCAGAATGGCGGCATAGATCATCAGGCTGGCCACCAGAACGCAGACATGCCAGATCGCGTAATGGTAGCGCAGCCGCGTGGCCAGATAGAACACAACGCCCAAGGTATAGACCGCCCCGCCTGCAAGGATCAGCGCAAGGCTGGCAGGCGGCAGACTGCCCCAAAGCTGCGGCAGGATCATGACCCCGGCCCAGCCCATGCCCAGATACAGCGCCAGCCCCAGCGCGCGGAACCGCACCGGAGAGTAGAGCTTGAGCGCCACACCGGCGCAAGCCGTCAGCCAAAGCGCCGTCGCAAGGCCAATGCCGTGGCCGGGAATGAAGGTCAGCGGCGTGTAGCTGCCTGCAATTTTCAGGAAAATCGCGCTGTGGTCCAACCGTTGATACAGCCAAGCCAGCCGCGCCTCGCGCAGCAGGTTGAACAGCGCCGAAGCCCCGATCATCGCTACCAGCGCCAGCCCGTAAACACCGCAGGCCCATAGCGGGCGCACATCGCCATCTTGCCGCGCAACCACGAAGGCAATCGCCAACAGCACCGGCACGCCCAACCCCACCAGCACAAGCCCCGCAACATGAATGCCGGCATCCAGCCGGGTTTCGGCGGGCGAATAACTGTCACGATGGGCAAGCATCCAAGCCATAAACGGTCCTTTCTGGCGACAGCCTAGCCCGGAAACATGACCAGACCATGGCAGGCCAGTTGTGCGGCTGCCTTGATTTTGGCCGCAATTCCTCTTAGCCGGGTTAATAAGGCGCACGCAAAGGATACGCAGGGTCAATGACGATACATCTTCACAAGGACGATCTGCCCGATGGGCTGGACATGGGCGCGGTCGTGGCCATTGATTGCGAGGCCATGGGGCTGCATCCGCATCGTGACCGGCTTTGCGTGGTGCAATTGTCGGGCGGGGATGGCGATGCGCATCTGGTGCAGGTGTCGCTGCCCATCAAGCCCGCGCCAAACCTGTGCCGCTTGCTGGCCGATCCGGACGTGCTGAAACTGTTTCATTTCGGGCGGTTCGACATTGCGCTGCTGGCGCATAGCTATGGCGTGACCTGCGCGCCGGTCTATTGCACCAAGATCGCATCGAAATTGGTGCGCACCTATACCGACCGGCACGGGCTGAAATACCTTCTGTCCGAATTGCTGGGCGTCGATATCTCCAAGCAGCAGCAAAGCTCTGACTGGGGGGCAGAAGTGCTGAGCGACGCGCAACAGACATATGCGGCGTCTGATGTGCTGCATTTGCACCGGCTGCGCGAGGCGCTGGATGCCATGCTGGTGCGAGAGGGCCGCCGCGATCTGGCACAGGCTTGTTTCGACTTTCTGCCAACCCGTGCCACGCTGGATATTGCCGGCTGGCCCGACATCGACATTTTCGCGCATTGATGACCGCGCCGCTGCGCGAAACCCTGACGCGAGCCTTGCGTCTTGGGCTGCCGCTAAGCGCGGTGCTGCTGCTGATGACCGTATTTCTGGTATCGCGCGCGATTGACCCCAGCAGCGCCCCCGGCATTGCCGACATGGACCCTGCGGACCTGACCCGAGAGCCGCGCATTGCCACGGCGCGCTTTGCAGGTGTCACGCGCGACGGCACCGCGCTGACCATCTCGGCAGGGTCGGTGCGCTCGGGCACGCAGACCATAGAGGCCGGCCCTTTGATGCTGACCTTCCTCGACCCCGAGGGCGTGATGCGCTTTCCCGATAGCAGCAGCCTGCGCTTTGACGCCAGCCGCGCGCTTTTGGACCAGACCGAAGGCGTTCTGACCGCGCAAGGGCCGGTGATGCTGGAAAATTCCGATGGCTATGATCTGGAACTGGGCGCCTTGACGGCGCAACTGGACCAGACCCGCCTGACCGGCACCGATGGCATAAACGGAACAGCCCCGGCGGGCAGAATTCGCGCCGATGCGCTGGAACTGACGCGCAGCGGTGGCCCGGACGGTGGATACAGACTTGCCTTTACGGGTAATGTCAGGCTGTTATACAGCCCAGACTGACCGGAGGACCGACCTTGCGCACATTGGCACATATCACCCTCGTGGCGGCCTTTATGACAAGCCTTGCCCCGATGGCCGTGGCGCAGGGCACAAGCCTGTCTTTTGAAGGGCTGAACGCGGTGCGCGGCAAACCGGTCGAGGTGCGCTCGGACAAGCTGACGGTCGATAACAGCAGCGGCACAACCACGTTTTCCGGCAATGCCGTGCTGGGACAGGGCGACATGCGGCTGGCGGCGCAGACCATTACGGTGGTCTATATTCGCGGCGACGACACGCGCATTTCGCGGCTGGAAGCATCGGGCGGGGTGACCCTTGTCACTGCGGTCGAAGCGGCAGAGGCGCTTGAAGCCGTTTATGACATAGACGCAGGCACCGTGCGGATGACCGGGTCGGTGATCCTGACGCAAGGCCCCAATGTGCTGTCGGGCGACCGTCTGACGGTCAATCTGCGCAGCGGACAGGGCCAGCTTGATGGCCGCGTGCGCACCATCATCCAGACAGACCGTTAACCCGGTATGGACGGGCAATACGGGCATGACGCGCTGGAAGTGTCTCAGCTTCAGAAAAGCTATGGCAAACGGCTGATCCTGCGCGATATCTCGTTGCATGTTCACCCCGGAGAGGTGGTCGCCCTGCTTGGCCCCAATGGCAGCGGCAAGACCACCTGTTTCTATTGCATTGCCGGGATCGTGAAACACGAAGGCGGCTCTGTGCACCTGAACGGCGCAGATGCGACCGGGCTGCCGCTGTTTCGCCGCGCGCGGATGGGGCTGGGCTACCTGCCGCAGGAAATGAGCATCTTTCGCGGCCTGAGCGTGGCGCAAAACATCCTGTCAGTGCTGGAAATCCGGCTGCGTGACAAAGCCGCGCGCGCGGATGCGCTGGACCATTTGCTGACCGAATTCTCGATCACGCATCTGCGCGATGCGCCCGCCCTTGCCTTGTCAGGCGGCGAGCGGCGTCGGGTCGAGATCGCCCGCGCGCTGGCCGCCAATCCGCGCTATGTTCTGCTGGACGAGCCATTCGCAGGCGTTGACCCGATCGCGGTGGGTGAAATCCGCGCGCTGGTCGCCGATCTGAAAACGCGCGGGCTGGGGGTGCTGATTACCGACCACAATGTGCGCGAAACCCTCGCCATCGTGGACCGCGCCTATATTCTGCACGACGGTCGCGTGCTGCGCGCCGGCACACCCGCCGAAGTTGTGGCCGATGAAGACGTGCGCCGCGTCTATCTGGGCCAAGATTTCCGGTTGGACAGTCCCGATGGCTTTGACTGAGATTTTCATCCTGTCCCCAGCCATCCGTTGACAAAGCCCCCCGATCTGTCACCAAATACACAAAAAGGTCCGACGCTTCGGGGGCACTGTCGACCGCCCCAAGTTGCGCGACAGAGCAGAATGACCCAAGCGGGGTCGCGTCCGCGCGCCCCGATAACAAGAAGGAGTGGCCCATGCGCTACCAGATCAGCGGCAAGCAAATCGACATCGGAGATGCGCTGCAAACCCATGTGAAAGCGGAATTCGGCGAATTGGTTGAAAAATACCAGCAGCGCCCGACCGAAGCCGTGGTGGTGTTTTCCCGCGATGCGCATAACATGGTCTGCGAAGCCACGCTGCATCTGTCGACCGGGCTGACAGCGCAGGCGCGCGGGCAGTCCGGCGAGATTTACGCCGCCTTCGAATCATGCCGCGAAAAGCTGGACAAGCAGCTGCGCCGCTACAAGCGCCGCCTGAAAGACCACCACCGCGAGCGCACGACCCCGGTTGAGTTTGGCGGCGCGTCATCGTATGTGCTGGCCTCAAGCGATGACGAATCGGCGGATGAGCCTGACACGTTGCAACCGATCATTATTGCCGAGATGGAGACCAAGATTCCCTCCCTCTCTGCCGGGGAAGCCGTGATGCAGATGGAACTTGCCCATGCGCCCGTTCTGGTGTTTCGCAACGAACGCCATGGCGGCCTGAACGTGGTCTACCGTCGGGATGACGGCAATGTCGGCTGGGTTGACCCGCAGCAACAATAACCTACCCCGAATGACCCGCCGCGCCATGGCCTTCGGGCTTCGGCGCGGCTTTGCATTTCGCCGAACGGAGACAGCCTATGCAGATGTCACAGCTTCTGGATGCAGAGGCCCTGCGCGTGATCGGATCGGCCACCAGCAAAAAACGCCTGTTCCAAACCTTGGGAGAGATGGCGCACACGGTCTATGGTCTGAACGCAAGCGCCGTGGTCGAGGCCTTGCAGGAACGCGAAAGCCTTGGCCCCACGGGTGTCGGCCATGGCGTGGCGCTGCCCCATGCCCGGCTGGACGGGCTGGACCGGGTGCTGGGCGTGTTTCTGAAGCTGGACCGCCCGCTGGATTACGGTTCGGTCGACAAAAGCCCGGTCGATCTGGTCTTTGCACTGCTTGCCCCGCGCGATGCCGGGGTGGACCACCTGAAAGCGCTGGCGTTTGTGTCGCGCACCCTGCGCAACCCAGCGGTGTGCGAAAAACTGCGCGCTAATGACGAGCCTGCGAAATTCATCGAGATCTTGTCGAGCGAAGGCGTGACGAAGGCGGCGTGAGGGCGGATTTCCTTAATCTGACACGCGGCCAATAGTCCGCTTCACGAGACGGCACGGACGCTGGTCTCAATTTCGGAAAGTCCGCTTTGGTTGAGCGCCAATAGCTCACAGGCAACTTTGAACACAAACCCAACGTTGAAAGCTTCCGCACCACGCAGCTTCAAATGCTCTTGCTAGACCTTCGCTGTGTCAAGCATGAACGACCTCTGTTGGCTTCGCGAAGGATTTCTCACTCTGCCGCAAGCGGCGCGGTCACTGTCCAGTTAGCAAAGCCGCAATCCGGCGGCAGCCATAGCGAGCATACTGTTTCGCGAGCGCGATAATATCCACACTCAGCGCTTATTCATCGGCCTGATCACTGATCCTTGCTAATTCACAATATGAGTTTTTCACAGGGATTCTGCGAAAAAATCGAAACCCAAAAGTGTGTCAGGATTTACCGTCATCGTCGTGATCGCGACTGGTTCTCGACAGGACAGCGCCCAAAGACGCACCCATCGCTATCCCCACGACGATGCCTAAGGTGATGTTATCTATAGCATATCCGACTGCGACGCCGACTGCCAATCCGGTTCCGATCCCGATGCCCATGATCTTGTCCTTCCGAGTAACTGCTAGAAATCTGGCAAATAGCCAAAATAGCGCGTTTTAACTTGCGCAGGTTTGTTTCGCCTTTGACGAACTTTACCGCGCAATATCGCCGGGAATACCAAACGATATATCACTGGCAAGTAACCTCTTGCCGGATAACTTAAACTCGGCGGCAAACCGCGCGTCTCCTCAATGGTTGCTCTCAAAACCAAAAAGGCCGCAGCTTTCGCTGCGGCCGTTCTTGTTCCTTCGATCCGCTAAGATCAGTCGCGGTCCTTGAGCGCGGCGCCCAGGATATCGCCCAGGCTTGCGCCTGCGTCGGACGATCCGAACTGTTCCACGGCCTCTTTCTCTTCCGCGATCTCGCGCGCCTTGATCGACAGGCCCAGACGGCGGGTCTTGGCGTCGACCGAGGTCACACGCGCATCAACCTTGTCACCCACCTGGAAGCGTTCCGGGCGCTGGTCGGCACGGTCGCGGGCCAGGTCGGAGCGGCGGATGAAGGCTTTCATATCGTTATAGATGACCTCGATGCCGCCATCCTCGATAGAGGTGACTTCGCAGGTCACGATCGAGCCGCGCTTCACGCCTTCGACAGCTTCCGAGAAGTTGTCATTGGCCAGTGCCTTGATGGAGAGCGAAATGCGCTCTTTCTCGACATCGACCTCGGACACGACCGCCTGAACGATATCGCCCTTGCGGTAGTTCTGGATCGCATCCTCGCCGCGCTGGTCCCAGCTTAGGTCGGACAGGTGCACCATGCCGTCGATATCGCCCTCCAGCCCCACGAACAGACCGAATTCGGTGATGTTCTTGACCTCGCCCTCGATCTGGGTGCCGGTCGGGTTGCTTTCGGCGAACTGCTCCCACGGGTTGCGCAGAGTCTGCTTTAGGCCCAGCGACACGCGGCGCTTGGCGCTGTCGATTTCAAGCACCATGACTTCCACTTCCTGAGAGGTGGAAACGATCTTGCCGGGATGCACGTTCTTCTTGGTCCAGCTCATTTCCGAGACATGGACCAGACCTTCGACACCGGCTTCCAGTTCGACGAATGCGCCGTAATCGGTGATGTTGGTCACGCGGCCCATATGGACGGATTCCAGCGGGTAATCGCGCTCGACCGAATCCCACGGATCGGCCTGCAACTGCTTGATGCCCAGCGAAATGCGGTGCGTGTCCTTGTTGATCTTGATGACCTGCACCTTGATCGATTCGCCGATGGTGACAACCTCGGACGGGTGGTTGACGCGGCGCCATGCCATGTCGGTGACGTGCAGCAGACCGTCAACGCCGCCCAGATCCACGAATGCGCCATATTCGGTGATGTTCTTGACCACACCGTCCACGGTCTGACCTTCGGCCAGCTTGGCAATGACTTCGGCGCGCTGTTCGGCGCGGCTTTCTTCCAGGATGGCGCGGCGCGACACGACGATATTGCCGCGGCGACGGTCCATTTTCAAAATCTGGAAAGGCTGCTTCAGACCCATCAGCGGGCCTGCGTCGCGCACGGGGCGCACATCGACCTGAGAGCCGGGCAGGAAGGCCACGGCACCGCCCAGATCGACGGTGAAGCCACCCTTGACGCGCCCGAAGATCGCGCCTTCGACGCGGGATTCGTCGGCATAGGCTTTTTCCAGCTTGTCCCACGCGGCTTCGCGGCGGGCCTTGTCGCGGCTGACCACGGCTTCGCCGCGGGCATTCTCGACACGCTCCAGGAACACCTCAACCTCGTCACCAACGGCGACATTGGGGGCTTCACCCGGATTTGCGAATTCTTTCAGTTCGACGCGGCCTTCCATCTTGTAGCCGACATCGATGATGGCCTGTCCGGCCTCGATAGCGATGACCTTGCCGGTCACGACACTGCCTTCAGCGGGCGTGTCCATTTCGAGGCTCTCGTTGAGCATTGCCTCGAAGTCTTCCATGGTTGCTTTAGCGCACATTCAGATCAGTTTCCTTTGTTCATGTTGCTGGCCAGACGGTTGACTCCGCCGGTCTTGGGTTGGCACCAGTGGGGCATGATTACCACGCCGCGCGCGGAACATGAAAACACACATACAGGCCATGGCATCTGCCCGGCCCTGTTCCAGTTGCGCATAAGGCGTGAAAAGCCCCCTGATTGCGCGTGTCCATAAGGGGTCAGGGCCGTCGTGGCAAGGGTTTGAGCGCGGAATCGGCGTAATCGGCGGGGCTTTGCTACAGGTTTTGCAGAAATCCCGCGATGCGGGTGGCTTCTTCGGCCATGCCCCAAGGCGCGCGCAGCACCGCCATGCCAGACCCGATCATGCGGTGGCCGGGCCGCGCGGGCTGGAAACGCGCTTCGAAACAGGCAATCTCGGGCATTTCGGCCCGCAGGGCAGCGGTCAGCGCATCATGCGGCCCATCACGCAAAATGGGATACCACAGCACCAGAACGCCCACGTTCCACTTGCGCGCGATCTGGCCCAACACGCGGGGCAGCGTGGCGTAATCCGATTTCACCTCGTAGGACGGGTCCACCATCAGCACGCCGCGCCGGGGTGTGGGCGGGCAGATGGCGACTGCCATGTCCAGCCCGTCGCGCTTGTAAACCCGCGCGCCCTGCCCTGCCATGTTACGCGACAGGGCGTCGTATTCCTGCGGGTGCAGTTCTGCCAATGTGATTCTGTCCATCGCGCGCAGAGCATGCGCGGCAATCAGCGGAGAGCCGGGATAGGCGGCGGCGCCATGCGCCGCGCGGGTCGCCGCCAGCGCGCGGATATAGGGATGAGCTGGTGCAAACAGCGCTTGGGCACGGGTGATCCCCGCGGCTGCCTCGCCCGTCTTGACCGCTTGCGGCGCGTCAAGGTCGTATAGCCCCCGCCCGGCATGGGTTTCGATATAGCTGAGCGGTTTGTCCTTGGCGGTCATATAGGCCAGCAACCACGCCAGCAGCGCGTGTTTGTGCACATCGGCCGGGTTGCCCGCATGAAACAGGTGTTGATACGACAACATGGGGACTAACGATCCAGAGAGTCGGGGCCGACATAAGCCCCGGGATCAAGGATTTGCAAACGGCCCAAAACCAACATGCAGGGTAACAGGCGCCAGATCATGCATTCTCTGCCAGGCGCGTGGCGATCACGGCTTTCGCCGCCTCGATTGCCTGCGTGACCGTCATCTCGGTCGTGTCCAGCAAGATCGCATCCGGCGCCGCAAGTAACGGCGCATCGGCCCGTCCCATATCGCGGGCATCGCGGGCACGAACCTGCGCGAGCACGTCCGCGTAGCTGCCATCTTCGCCCGCTTCCAGCCAACGACGCCGCGCGCGCGTCTCGGCGCTGGCGGTGACAAACAGCTTTACTTCGGCTTCGGGGCAGATAACCGTGCCGATATCGCGCCCATCCAGCACCGCGCCGCCCTCGCGCCGGGCGAAATCGCGCTGAAAGGCCACAAGTGCTGCGCGCACTTCCGGCAAGACCGCCACGCGGCTTGCGGCCTCTCCTGCGGCAAGGCTGCGCAACCCGTCGCGCGCCAAATCGTCAGGCGACAGGCTGCGCGCTGCCAGAACCGGGTCGCCGCCTTTCATGCCGACGGCCCGATACAACAAACCCGTGTCGAGATGCGCAAACCCGAACTCGCGCGCGATAGCGCGAGAGATCGTGCCTTTTCCTGCGGCTGCAGGGCCGTCTATTGCAACGGTAAAGCGCATATCTGGATCGACTTTCCCAGTAAGTGCCAATCGCATAATATCGCAAAGCTTGCGGCGAAAGCAAAACTCGTAATGCCGAATTTCGCATTACAATTGAATTTAAAGTAGCAATAGTGCAGCATAGGCATGGCCGTCAACGGCAAGAATAAAACGAGCGCGCGAGACATATGCATCAAGCTATGGAAAACGGAAAAGAACTCCAAGCAGAATGTGGGACAATCCACATTGCGGATGCCATCGTGCACCCGACCCGTCTTGTCGGCTGGACGCCGGAAACTATGAGCGCGGGTATCCAAGGGCCGGACGGCCAGTTCCTGCCGCAGACGCGGCTGACGCGCGTATTCCAGGACGGATCGCGCTACGCCACGCTCGACCCTGCGCCGGTCGTCCAAGTCGCCGATTCACACGCGCGCGGGTTGTACGCTGGGATTCTCGATCATCGGTTCGGCCATTTCCTGCTGGAAAGCCTGAGCCGTCTGCACGATCGCGACCATGCCCCCGACTACCCGCTGATCTGGTCGGCCCGTGCCGATCAGGCGACGCATGGGTTTCTGCCTTGGCAGGCTGAGCTACTAAGCATTCTCGGCGTGGCAGGGCCGCATGTCTTCGTTGTGGAGCCGTGCCACGTGGGCGACCTGCGGCTTTCGGTGCCCGGCTACGTCATCCAGCACGAGTTCACCGCGCCACAGCGCAGTTTCCTCGCGAAAGTCCCATGGCGTCCAGAACCCGGACGTCGCACGTGGCTATCGCGCGGGATACAGTCACGGCGATTCCTGCCCGGCATGGCGGAATTCGAGGAGCGGCTAGCCTCTGAGGGATGGACTATAATCGCGCCCGAGACCTTGTCAGTTTCCGAACAACTGGCGATTTATGCGCGGTCCGAACGTATCGCCGGTCCCGTGGGTTCGGCTTTTCATGCGCTAATTCTAATGCGCGATGCCGAAGGTCTGCCGGTGGACCTGTTCGTCCCCGAGCCCTACGGGTCCGAAGAGCGCATGAACCAAAACTACGTCACCATCGCGCGGGCAAAAGGCTTTGCGCAAAGAACACATTTCATACCCCATGCGCAGATGATAGCCGCTCAGGGTATCAATGCCGCACGGTTCGGGTCCATGCTGTCGGATTGCCTATTCTCGGCGTGACGCGCGCTCGGATCGTGGCGTCAACCGCCCGTATGGCTCATGTGGCGGGTCATTTGCCCGTCCACGGCTTGGCGCGAATAGTCAAAATCATGGCCTTTGGGTTTGCGGCTGATCGCGGCGCGGATGGCGGCTTCCAAGGGCGCGTCACTGGCGCTGGCCCGCAAGGGCGCACGCAGGTCGGCCATGTCCTCTTGCCCAAGGCACATATACAATTCCCCGGTGCAGGTCAGCCGCACGCGGTTGCAGCTTTCGCAGAAATTATGCGTAAGCGGCGTGATAAAGCCGATTTTCTGGCCCGTTTCCTCCAGCCGGACATAGCGCGCAGGCCCGCCAGAGCGCTCTGCCAGATCGCTCAGCGTGTAGCGCTCGGCCAACCGCTTGCGCAGGTCCGACAGCGGCCAATACTGGTCCAGCCGGTCCTCGTTGCCCAGATCGCCCATGGGCATGACCTCTATCCAAGTCAGGTCCATGTCGCGGCGCGCGCAAAATTCGGTCAGGGTGAACAGCTCTGCTTCGTTAAAGCCTTTCAGTGCCACCGCGTTCAGCTTCACACGCAGCCCCGCTTCCTGCGCGGCGTCGATCCCGTCCATCACCTGTGCCAGCTTGCCCCAGCGCGTAACCTCGGCGAATTTGCGATCATCCAACGTGTCAAGCGAGATGTTGATACGCCGCACGCCGCAATCGGCAAGCTCAGCCGCGAATTTGCGCAGCTGGCTGCCATTGGTGGTCAGCGTCAGTTCTTTCAACGCGCCACTGTCCAGATGCCGCCGCATATCGCGAAAAAACGTCATGATCCCCTTGCGCACCAGCGGTTCACCCCCGGTGATGCGCAGCTTTTTCACCCCAAGCCGGATGAAGGTCGAACACATCCGGTCCAGTTCTTCCAGCGTCAACAATTCCTTCTTGGGCAGAAAGGTCATGTTCTCGGCCATGCAATAGACACATCGAAAATCGCAGCGGTCCGTCACGGACACGCGCAAATAAGAGATGGGACGGGCGAACGGGTCGATCAAAGGGGCTGTCATAGCGGGCAAACTAGCCACTGACCCGCCCCCGGACAAGAGTATATGTGATTGCCGCAACTGCACATTGGCATTAGACTGGCGCGCATGAAACTTGTTGTCCTTCTATGCTGTGCGGGTGCTATCATGGCCGGGTGCGAACTTTCGCCCTTGGGCGGCTTTGGCACAGGCACGCCGCCAGATGCGCCACGCGTCGCCGTGGCAAGCCCCGATGGCGATACGCCACGCCCCGAAGCACGCCCGGACGGGTCGCGCGACATGCCTGACACACCGGGCAACGCAGGGGCGGCAGCTTTGGGGACCACGCTGGCCAGCCTTGGCAGCCCGACCGAACAGGGCCTATGGCTGCGCACCGGGCTGGTGACACGCGTAGAACCGGGCCGCGTGGTGCGGACAGATGGCGGCGGCGCGCTGCGGGTGGAATTGCGCCCCTCTGGCGCGCCCCCCGGCGCAGGCAGTCAGTTGTCGCTGGCCGCATTCCGGGCATTGGACGTGCCGTTGACACAGCTACTGCCGCTAGAGGTCTTTGCCGAGTAGCAAGCAGGCCAGAACGCGCAGAGGTTGCCGCGCTTTACGCGCGCTGGGCAGCGCCATGCGGCTTCGCTCTTGCCCTGCCCTGCTATCGGCCCTAAGCCTTGCGCCATGAAACTGCTTTTTCTTGGCGATGTGATGGGCCGGGCGGGCCGCGCTGCACTCACCGGCTGGCTGCCGGTGCTGCGCACGGCATGGGCGCTCGATTTCGTGGTGGTCAATGGCGAGAATGCGACGGGCGGCGCGGGCCTGTCGCCCGAGCACGCCAAGGCGCTGCTTGCCGCCGGCGCGGATTGCCTGACACTGGGTGACCACGCTTTCGACCAACGCGCCATGCGCGAATACTGCGCGCAGGAACCGCGCATTATTCGGCCGCTGAACATTGCCAAATCCGGAGCGCCCGGCCATGGCGCGCATGTGTTCACCGATGCGCGCGGGCGGCGGGTGCTGGTGGCGCAGGCCTTGGGGCAGGTGTTCATGAAACAACCCTATTCCGACCCGTTTTCGGCGGTGGACCCGGTTCTGCGCGCCCACCCGCCCGGCGGCATGGTGCAGGCCAGCCTGATCGACATTCATTGCGAGGCCACATCCGAGAAGACCGCCATGGGCCATTGGTGCGACGGGCGCGCCAGTGTGGTGGTGGGCACGCATACCCATATCCCGACGGCAGATGCGCAGATTCTGCCCGGCGGCACGGCGTATCAGTCGGATGCTGGCATGTGTGGCGACTACGATTCGGTCATTGGCATGAAGAAAGACGAACCCATGCGCCGCTTCATCACCGGCATGGCGCGCACCCGGTTCGAGCCGGCCATGGGCGAGGCCACGCTCTGCGGTCTATATGTCGAAACCGACGACGCGACCGGACGCGCCACGCGCGCCCAGATGGTGCGGGCGGGCGGGCGGCTGGCCGCCTCTGGCCCCGCCTCGGTAGAACTGCCGCCCCTAGCCCAAGGCGCGGGCTGACCACGCCGGCTACCCGCGCCCGCATGTTCGGGCTGTGCGGGGCAAGCGCAGCTGGAGGGTGCCGACCTTCACAAGGATGGTGGCATTGCTGCGCCCAATGGCCGGGCACGGTGGCGTGTAAATGGGCAAAGCGGCGCGCAACCTCTCGACCTTTGCGCGGAAATTGTTACGTTACGGACATAACCGCAAGGATTTGACATGCGCAGGCCCGTTATTGGCATTATCGGCAATTCACATCTTATAAACGACGAATACCCCGCCCATGCTGGCGGCACGATGAATTCCGAAGCAATTTCGCAAGTGTCGGGTGGCATTCCGCTGCTAGTGCCTGCCGATCCGGCGCTCGTCTCGGTGAATGAATTGCTGGATGTCTGCGATGGGTTCTTGCTGACCGGCGGTCGCCCCAACGTGCACCCAGAGGAATATGGCGAAGCGGAAACCCCCGCCCATGGCGCCTTCGACCGCGCACGCGACGCCATCACCCTGCCCTTGGTGCGTGCCTGTGTCGAACGCGGCCAGCCTTTCTTGGGCGTCTGCCGGGGCTTTCAGGAAGTGAATGTCGCCATGGGCGGCACGCTTTACCCCGAAATCCGCGACCTGCCGGGGCGGATGAACCACCGCATGCCCCCCGATGGCACGCTGGAAGAGAAATTCGCCCTGCGCCATGTCGTGCGCTTTACCGACGGCGGCGTGTTCCACCGCCTGATGGGCGCACCGGAAGTGATGACCAACACGCTGCACGGCCAAGGGGTGAAACGCGAAGGCGCGCGCATTGTCATCGACGGCCACGCGCCCGATGGCACGCCAGAGGCGCTGTATGTGGACGGTGCGCCGGGCTTTACGCTGTCGGTGCAATGGCACCCCGAATGGCGCGCGGGCGATGACCCTGTGTCGCGCCCCCTGTTCGAGGCTTTCGGCCAAGCCGCTCGCGCTTGGGCCAGCGGCCTGCGCGAATGGCGACTCAGCGCCTAGACGGCGCGCGGACGGCACATGGGCGGCAGGCGCTAGACCGCGCTTAGCGCGCCGCGATTGTCTTGTAAAAACGGCAGGATCTGCGCGGCGACCTGCTCTGGCGCTTCCTCATGCAGCAAATGCCCCCAACGCGGCAACGCGACATGGCGCGCGCGCGGCATCCGCGCTGCGGCCTCTTGCGACACGCGGGGCGGCACGGCCTTGTCGCCTGCCGCCGTTATCAGAAGCGTCGGCACGGCGATCTGCGGCAAACGTTCCAGCAGCGGTTCCAACTGCCACTGGGCCATCATGCCCAAAGTGCCTTCGATATGCCGGGTGCGGCTGACAAGACGGCGGTACATCTCGACGCCCTCAGCATCCAGCGGCGAGCCCATCCCCGCCAAAAGCCGTGCCACCTGCGCGCGCGATGACGACAGTTTCGTCACCACCGCCGCCGCAAATGGCCCCGTGGCCATGGCCCGCGCCAGTTTTGGAAACAGCCAGCCTGCAAAGCCGTCAAACGGGCCAAGGGCCGCGTTGATCCCCACCACCGCACAGGGCGGGCGTGGCATGATCTCTGCCATGCGCAAGGCAACCGCCGCCCCTGCCGAATGGCCGATGATCGCCATGGGCCGCCAATCCTGATCGGCGCAAAGGCTGGTCAGATCATCGGCCATGGCATCCAGCCCCAGCCGCAGATGACCGCCCGCGCGCGTGTAGCCATGCCCCGGCAAATCGGGCATGATCAGCCGAAAACCGGGCAAATGCGGACCCAGCCGGTGAAAACTGTGCCCCGAGGCCGCCGCCCCATGCAACAACAGCACATCCGGTCCCTGCCCCATGGTCTGCACATGCCAGACATGCGGGCGACAGCGGATCATGCGCGAACGCTCGCGCAGCGGCCAATCGGCGGGCAGGTTGTCCATGGCCTAGTCCCCCAAAGCCGCGCCCAGCGTCGTCGCCATGGCGCGTGCATCGGCACGGGGCAAGGCAATCCGCGTGGCCTTCATGGTCGCGGCCAGGTCCGACAGTTGTGGTTTGGGGCGCAGGCTGGTGTCGATAACCAGCGCCGGAATGGCGCGCGCGGCAATGGCACGGGCCAACGTGGTCGCATCCTCGGCGGCTTGCGCGCGATTGGCCGTGCCATCCAGCGCGATATTGCCGCGCCCGTCGGTCAGGAAGGCCAATGTCGGCGCCATGCCACGCGCGCGGGCCTGCAAGGCGGCTTCAAAGGCCACCTGCATCGCGCCCGCCAAAGGCGTGGCACCGCCCCCCGGCAAGCCCGCCAGCCGCCGCTTGGCCTGCACAAGCGAGCGCGTGGGCGGCAACGCCAGTTCCGCCGTGTCGCCGCGAAAAGTGACAAGCGCCACATGGTCGCGCGCGGAATAGGCTTCGGCCAGCATGATCTCTACCGCGCCCTTCGCTTCGGCCAGACGGGCGACGGCGGCAGAGCCGGAGGCATCGACCACGAAGATCAGCACCCGGTCGGTGCGGTCGCGGTAGCGTTTGATGCGGATGTCATCGGGCATCAGCAAAAGCCGATCCGCCGGGGCATCGGGCCGGGCTGCGCGGCGCATGGCCTGCCACGGCGCAGCTTGGCGTAGGGTGGCGATCACATCAACCCGCGCGCCCGATCCGGGTTTGCCGGGGCGCGACGGGATGGGCCGCCCGCGCGCGAGCGACTTGCGCACCGCCCCCGCGCCGCTATTGCCCGCCCCCACGCGCGCCGCTTTCGCGGCTTGCAGCCGCGCCAGCAGGCCGGGCGGAAGCGCGGCAAAGGCCGCGTCAATCAGCAGATCGTCGGGGAGTTGCGGCTCTTGTTGCTCGCGGTCGCGCCCCTCTTCGGGGTCGTTCTCCGGTGGCTCTGGCGGGGACGGCGTGTCATCCGGCGGGGCGTCGTCGGGGGGCAGCGCACGCGCACGCTGCGCCAGTACCAGTGCCACGCCGGTTTTCAGATCATCCTCGCTCAACGCCTGCCCGCCGCGCCACGCGGCATGGGCGCGTGCCGCCATCAGCGCCAGCCACGGCGCGCGCAGGCTGTCAATGGCAAGGCCATGCGCGACGCGGGTCAATTGTTCCAACGCGTCGGGGGTCAGGGGGATATGGGCCAGCCGCGCTTGCGCCTTGGCAATGCGGGCGCGGTCCAGCGCCAGATCGGCGCTATCGGACCACCCGAACGCGTCAATATCCAGAAACAGCGCCAAGCGGTCGGCCAGGGCTTGCGGCAGGCCCTCGCCCTCTTCGGCGGCCTCGTCCAGCGCGATCAGGGTCAGCGCGGGCCGCGCATCCAAAGCCTGCCCCAGCCGCACCGACAGCCCCGGCGGGCAGCGTTCGGCCATGGTCAGGGTCAGGAACCCGTCACGTTCCAACAGCCCGGCATGGCGCTGCACGCTGTTCAGCGCCAGCGTGGCCGACAGGTCCAAACCGCCCGACAGGGCATCTTCGGGCATGAACGGGTGCAGCTTGCGCGGCTCAAGCGGGGTAATCGCGGCCAGAATGCGGTCGCGCACCGGCCCGGCGCGCCCACGCAGCCACAGCCCCCGCAGGCCCTTGGGGTCAATGGCCAGCAAGCTTAGCGCCAGCCCCACTTGCGCCCAAGGGTCGGGCGGCGGGGCTGGGCGGCGCGATCCGCTGGTATCGTCGAACGGGGTCATCTGGGCTGCGATATGCGGGGCACCCCACCGCGTATTTGGGGCCAGTTGAAGCGCAGCATCATGGCAGCACTTCGGCCAATTGCCGGGCCACGCGCGCGGTGGACCCTGCATCATCCAGCGGGTCGCGGCGCAGCCGGTGGCGCAGCGCCATGGGCGCGGCGCGGCGAATATGGTCGCGCGTGAACTCGGACGCTCCTTCATAGGCAGCCAGCGCACGCGCCGCGCGCAATAGCGTCAACTCTCCGCGCAACCCGTCAGACCCAAGCGCCAGACAAACAGAGGCCACGTCATGCAGCACGACATTGCTGGTTTGCAGCGCGGGCAAGGCGGCGCGGGCGGCAAGGATACGCTCGCGCAGGGCGGCATCCTCTGGCTGCCACTCGGCGATAAAGGCCGCATGGTCGTTTTCATAGGCATCGCGGCGGCGGATAACCTCGATCCGGGTCTCGATCTCTTTCGGGCTGGTCACTTCGACAGACAGGCCAAAACGGTCCAGAAGCTGCGGGCGGAGTTCCCCTTCTTCCGGGTTGCCGGACCCCACAAGCACAAAACGCGCGGCGTGGCGGATGGACAGCCCCTCGCGCTCGACCACGTTCTCGCCCGATTGCGCCACGTCCAGCAGCAGATCGACAATGTGGTCTTCCAGCAGGTTGACCTCATCAATATACAGGTAGCCCCGGTTCGCGCGGGCCAGAAGCCCCGCCTCGAACGCCTTTTCACCGCGCGTCAGCGCGCGTTCAATATCAAGCGCGCCCGTCACCCGATCCTCGGACACGCCCAAGGGCAGGTCCACGACCGGCGTGGGGCGTTGGACCAAGGCGGTGTCGCTGACCTGCGCCCAATCGGGGCAATCCTCTGGCCGGGCAGAGTTGCAAGGACAACCCGCAACCGCTTGAATCGGCGGCAAAAGCGCCGCCAGTGCCCGCACGGCGGTGGATTTGCCGGTGCCGCGGTCGCCAAAGACCAGAACCCCGCCGATTTTCGGGTCAATGGCGGTCAGCACCATCGCGGTTTTCATCTCGTCCTGTCCGACGATGGCAGCGAAGGGGAACGGCGTCATGCGGCCTCCTGTTGAATACTGTGGGCCAAGGGGTCATGCCCTTGCCATGTGCCGCTTGTGCCGGTCAGGCGGAACCGGGCGTAAAGCTCTTCGTTGAACCAGCCTTCATCGCGCACGGCGCGGATGGCATCTGCATGAGGACCACGGCGGGCGAAAGCGGCCATGGTGGCCGTGTCGGGCCAGACAGAGAAGGTGACTTGGTGCAACAGCGGCACCTCTCCGATGCCGATCTTGAACATGACATTCGGATCGGCGCCCACCTTGGCGGAAATATCCGGCACCCGCCCCCAAAAGCGCAGCGCGCGGGCGGGTTTGACGGTGGCGCGGGTCATGGCCGCGACGGGACCGGTTACCTCGCCCGCCGGCTGAAACGGGCGCACGCCGCCCCAATGGCCGCGCGCAGATGCGGGTTCCATAAAAATGGTGTAGCGTTCATCCGCACGCGCCGTCCAACTGGAAAAAGGTTTTTTCTCAAACCCTTCGCGTGCGGCTTTCATGCTATCCCAGACAGAAAGGATCGCCCAAACACCCCAATTCGGGCGCGGCGTGAAGCCTTCACCCGTGCCAGAGCCGCACAGCTTCCAGAAGGCAAGGCCGGGCACCCGCGGCAGCACGAAACGTGCCGCCCCCATTTGCCCCAGCACCCACAGGCGCGAAAGCGGGCTGTCAAAGCGGAACAAGCTGAGCGTAACCGTCTGCATGGGCGATTCCATCCTGCGACTTCTACGGAAGTCTGTCACAACAGATAGACAGAGTAAAGGAACAAATGTAAACCTTGATTGACACATCGGCGCGGTGTAGGCTGACCTGAATGAAAAGGCACGGGAACCGAAGATGAGTGATTCTATCGCGCCCTCGCAGGCAATCGTGATCGGGGCAGGATTGGGCGGTTTGGCCAGCGCCATGCGGCTTGGGGCCAAGGGCTATCAGGTCACGGTCATTGACAAGCTGGACCGCGTCGGCGGGCGCGGGTCATCCATCACCATGGGCGGGCACCGGTTTGACCTTGGGCCAACCATCGTGACCGTGCCGCAGGGCCTGCGCGATCTATGGGCGGCCTGCGGGCGCGATTTTGACCGCGAGGTTACGCTTAAGCCCATGAAACCGTTTTACGAAATCCGCTGGCCGGATGGGTCATCGTTTCGGCTACATGCCGACAAGGCCGCGACAGAGGCCGAGGTCGCGGCGCTGTCACCCCGCGACCTACCGGGGTTCCGCAAGTTCCTGTCAGATGCCGAGGACCGCTACTGGTTCGGCTATGAAGACCTTGGCCGCCGCCCCATGAACGAGCTGTGGGAGCTGATAAAGGTGCTGCCGCGCTTTGTTTGGCTGCGCGCGGATCGCTCCGTCTATGCCCATGCCGCCCGCCGCGTGCGTGACCCGCGCTTGCGTTTCGCGCTGTCGTTTCACCCGCTGTTTATCGGGGGCGACCCGTTTCGCGTGACATCCATGTATATCCTTGTCAGCCATCTGGAGAGCCAATTCGGCGTGCATTACGCCATGGGCGGGGTGCAGGCGATTGCCGAGGCCATGGCGCAGGTCATTCGCGACCAGGGTGGCAACATTAAGATGAACACGGAAGTTGATGAAATAACGGTGGAAAACGGGCGGGCCTCTGGCGTTCGCTTGGCCGATGGCACACAGCTTCGCGCCGATGTGACCATCTCGAACGCAGATGCCGGGCATACCTATACCCGCCTGCTGCGCAATCGCACGCGCCGCCGCTGGACCGATGCCAAGGTCAAGCGCCAGCGCTGGTCGATGGGCCTGTTCGTGTGGTATTTCGGCACGCGGGGCACAGCGGATATGTGGCCCGATGTGGGGCATCACACCATTGTCGTCGGGCCGCGCTACCGCGAGCATATCAAGGATATCTTCATTCGCGGCAGGCTGGCCGAAGATATGAGCCTGTATGTCCACCGCCCATCCGTCACCGACCCGTCGGTTGCCCCGGACGGGGATGACACGTTCTATGTGCTAAGCCCCGTGCCGCATCTGGGCCATGACAACGGGGTGGATTGGGCCACCGAAGCGGAACCCTACCGCCAAAAAATGCTGGCCATGCTGGAAGAGCGTCTGCTGCCCGGCCTGACCGACCGCGTGTCCGAGAGCCTTGTCTTCACGCCCGAAACCTTTCGCGATCGCTATCTGTCGCCGCTGGGCGCGGGCTTTTCCATCGAACCGCGCATCCTGCAAAGCGCCTATTTCCGCCCGCATAACGTGTCCGAAGAACTGCCGGGCCTCTACTTGGCGGGTGCAGGCACCCATCCCGGCGCGGGCGTGCCCGGCGTGATCGGCACCGCAGAGGTGATGGGCCAGCTTGTGCCGGACGCGCCGCGCCCGATGGCCCCGCCTTTGCCCATGGCCGCAGAATGAGCGCCGAAAGCGATCTGGCCGAATGCCGCGCGGCGATCCGCACGGGCTCGCTGTCGTTTCATGCGGCGTCGAAACTGCTGCCCGCGAAGGTGCGCGACCCGTCGCTGGTGCTGTACGCCTTTTGTCGGCTGGCCGATGACGCGGTGGATGAGGGAAAAGCCCCCGTTCAAGCCGTGCTGCACTTGCAAGAGCGGCTGGACCGCGCCTATGCGGGCCAGCCGTTCAACGCGCCGATCGACCGCTGTTTCACCCGCATGATCGAAGCGCATGCCCTGCCCCGCGCCCTGCCTGACGCGCTGCTGGAAGGGCTGGCATGGGATGCGCAAGAGCGCCAGTATCATAGTTTGTCGGACGTGCTAGCCTATTCCGCCCGCGTGGCCGCAGTCGTCGGCGTCATGATGTGCGTGCTCATGGGGGTGCGCGACCGGCACCGGTTGGCCCGCGCCTGCGATCTGGGGCTGGCCATGCAACTAACCAATATCGCCCGCGATGTGGGCGCAGATGCTGCACTGGGCCGCATCTATCTGCCGCGCGACTGGTTTGCCGCAGCCGGTGTGAATGCGCAGACCTTTCTGCAACGCCCCACGGCCACGCCCGAAATCCGCGCCATGACCGCGCGCCTGCTTCAGCAGGCCGACCGCCTGTATTTGCGCGCTGAGCCCGGAATTGCCGATCTGCCGCTGGCCTGTCGCCCCGGCATTTTCGCCGCGCGCCATATCTATGCAGGCATTGGCAGGGCCGTGCGTGCGCGCGGATACGACAGTGTCACGGGTCGCGCGCATACGGGCCGCGCGCGCAAACTGGGCTGGCTGGCGCTGTCGGGCCTGCGCGCGGGCCTTAGCACCATCCAGCCGCGCATGGCGACGCTTTATGCCGTGCCCGCCCCCGAAGTGGCCTTTCTGGTCGATGCCGCAGCAGGGCACGCACCGGCCAGCCGCTCTGACACGCTGATCGACGCCTTGACCCGCCTGCGCGCGCAAGACCTGCAACGCCGCAATGCGCAAATCGGTCTGGACCAGCGCAGCGCCTGACATAAATGTCGCCCAAATACCGAGCAAAGAGCGCGCGCCCGCAAGGGCGCCCAAGATAAGTCTTGCCCCCGCAAGGGGGCGCAGTTAGGTCAAACCCACTTGGCCGGAAAAGGTGCGCGTATGGATTGGATGCTGTTTCTGACCTTTCTTGCGGCTTGCGGGGCCGCAGGGGCCACCGGGGCAATGTTCGAGCCGGGCAAATGGTATGAGAACCTTGACAAACCCGTCTGGACGCCGCCGGGATTGGTATTTCCCATCGTTTGGCTGTCGCTCTATGTCGCCATGTCCTATGCCGCAATGCGCGTGGCGCAGGTCGATGGGTCGCAACAGGCGCTGGCTTTCTGGGCTATGCAGATCGCGTTCAACACCCTGTGGTCGCCGGTGTTTTTCGGGCTGCGGCGGATGCGCGCGGCAATGGTCATTCTAAGCTGTCTTTGGGTCGCAGTGGCGCTGACCCTTGTCAGCTTCTACCTGCTTGACCCGCTTGCAGGTTACCTGATCGCGCCTTATCTGCTTTGGGTCACGATCGCGGGGGCGCTGAATTTCTCTGTCTGGCAGCGCAACCCGCAATTTGCCTAAGGCAATCTGGCGAAACCCTTGGGACCGGCCTTGCGCAAGGCCGCAGGCAGCCCAAGCTAGTGGTGCAGCGTTGCCCCTGCCATTTCCTGCGCGCGGTCTGCCCCGAAAATCTGCGCGGCATGGTCGCGTAGGTAAATCCGCAGCCAAGGCGTAAACCGCTCTGGCACCCGTTCGATCACGGCATTCAAAGATGACAGGTTGATCCAGTCAATATCGCACACCTCTTCGGGGTTGGGCGCAATGGTCAGGTCTGGCATGGCGCGCGCGGTATAGACCTGCACCAGTTCATGCTCGACCAGCCCGCCACCGACATCGGCGCGGTATTCAATTTCGGCCACATGGCGCAGATGCAGCCCGGTGATGCCCATTTCTTCGTCCAGTCGCCGGTTGGCGCAGACCAGATCGGACTCGCCCCAATGCGGATGGGTGCAGCATGTATTCGTCCACAGCCCCGGCGTGTGGTATTTCTGCACGGCACGGCGTTGCAACAGAACCCTGTCGCCTTCTGTCACAAAGACGCTGATCGCCTTGTGTTTCAGCCCACGGCGATGCACGTCCAGCTTGTCGAGCGGGCGCAAAACCCCGTCTTCCCATGCGGGGATCAGCCAGCTCATGTGAAATTGGGGCGCACAAGCCCGGTCAGGTGCAGCAGGTTCTTGATGCCGATTTTCACATGGGCCAGCGGTCGGGCCGCGACAAGTTTCTTGTTCATATAAGCCTCGAATGTCAGGCGCTGCACATCGATATCGTGGCACAGGCTGACGAAGCGCTCGCGCCGATCATCCGATTTGTAATAAGCGTCCTGCATGGAGCGCAACACCTTGAACACTGTTTTATGCTCGCGCATGAACAGCTTGCGCGCCAGGGCCAGATCCTTGGGCTTGCCGGATGCCAGCGCCGCTTGCGCCGCGGTCGCGGCCACGCGCCCGCCGACCATGGCGTAATAAATCCCCTCGCCCGAAGAGGGTGCAACCACCCCCGCCGCATCGCCCGCCAGCACCACGTCGCGGCCATTGTCCCAACGGTCCATAGGGTGCAGCGGAATGGGTGCGCCTTCGCGGCGGATGGTTTCGCAGCCCGTCAGCCCCGACATGGCACGCAGATCGGCGGTGGCGGCTTTCAGGTCCGCTTCGGGCTTTTCGGTGCCCATGCCGACAGAGCAGCTTTTGCCATGCGGAAAAACCCAGCCGTAGAAATCGGGTGAAATACGGCCATCATAGATCACGTCGCAGCGGTCGGGGTTGTAGCTGTCATTGGCAGGCGGTGCCTTTATGATCTCATGATAGGCAATCACATAGGGGATCTTGTCGCCCCCCGGCACTTCGGCGCGGGCCACGTTGGAGCGCGCGCCATCCGCGCCGATGACCAGCTTGGTCAGGCTGCGGCGCTCTTCCTTTGTGGCCTTGTCGCGCCAGACGACATGGGTGCCCGCCGCATCCCGTTCAATCCGCAGAAAGGTGCCGGTCAGGCGCTCTGCCCCATGCTCGGCGGCGCGGGCGCGCAGGAATTCGTCAAAATGCTCGCGGTCAACCATGCCCACAAAACCGTTCTCGATGGGAATATCCACCGCCCGCCCGGTGGGCGAAATCATCCGCGCCGTGGTGATCTGGGCGACGACCTGAGACATGGGAATGTCGAAATCCGCAATCGCGCGTGGCGGAATGGCCCCGCCGCAAGGCTTGATCCGCCCGGCCCGGTCCAACAGCGCGACCTTGTGCCCGGCGCGCGCCAGATCATCGGCGGCAGTTGCGCCCGAAGGGCCACCGCCCACAACGAAAACATCAAAGGTCATAGGTTATTCCCCCGGAACCAGCGCGGCGTTCTCTCGCGCTGTCATGATGCGCGCAGCCAGACTGGCCGACGCGACGAATAGGATGGCTTGGAATAGAAACACGGCAGCAAAAGCATCTGCCACGGGCATCAACGCGCGGGCGACATCCACCAGCGCAGCACCTGTCAGCCCGCCAAAACCCGCCGCGATGGCTTGGGACGCGCCCCACAGGCCCACACGCGCACCTTCGCGCTTGTCCGCGCCCTCGCCCGCAAGCTGCATCATCGACCCGATGGCCGCGACCGCGAACATACCGTTGAAGAACCCCAGTGTGACAACCAGCGGCACAAGCGGCAAGGCCCAAGTGCTGGCCCCGGCAATCGCGACCAGCGCCACGGCAGAGCCGCCACAGCCCGCCACAACCCATGCCCGCAGGCTGCCAAGCCGAAAGCCCGTGGCCGCCACGCCCACCAGCACCATGCCAAGGAACACGCCACCATTTTGCGCCCCCGACATGGATGTGGATTGGCCGGGCGTGAAGTTGAATACAAGGCCCGCATAAGGCTCTAGGATAAGTTCCTGCATGAAATAGGCAGTCATGGACAGGAAAACGAAAAAGGTGAAGTTGCGCGCGGCGCGGTCGGCCCAGATATCGCGCATCCCGTCGCGAAAGCTTTGCGCGGGGGGTGCCGGGCGCGCGATGACGCGGCGTTCTATGCCCCAGACGGCCAGAATGGTCACGGCGACCGCGCCGGTGCAGATGACCGAAACAACCATAAGCAGCCGCGCGTGGCTATAGGGGTCCAGAAAACTGCCCGCCGTGATCGCCGTCAGCGCGATGCCCGCGATCATCATCAGCCATGTGATCGTTGCCGCCGCCGGGCGGCGGCGTTCGGCGGTCGCGGTCGCCAACAGCGCCAGAAGCGAGGTGCCGGACGCGCCAACGCCAAGGCCGATCACGATATAAGCCACGACCGAAACAGCCAGACCAAGGGCGAGGTTGCTTTCCAGCAGCGGAATGGCCAGCGTCGCACCCACACCGCCCAACGCCAGCAGCGCCATGCCCGCGATAATCCAGCGGGTGCGGTTGCCGCCCTGGTCGGCCAAGTGGCCCCATTGCGGGCGGGTGATCTGCACGCCGTAATGCAACGCAACCAGCGCACCGGGCAGAACCACGGGCAGCGCCAGTTCGACCACCATCAAGCGGTTGAGGGTAGAGGTCATCAGAACGACGATCGCCCCAAGCGCGGCCTGCACCAGACCAAGGCGGAAAATCTGTAGCCAAGACAATGTCATGCAGGCAGTCCTTGAAGTGCGAACGCGGCCACCATCATGCCCAGAACATAAGGGCCAACGCCGGTGCCGTTGAACCATGGGGCCAGTTTTGCGGGGTCCGTCCGCCAGCGCCCCAGCGCCCAGATCTGCACGCCGATGCCAACGGCTATGGCGGCTGCGTGCAATGGCTTGCCCCAGATCACCAGCAGACAGACGACAACCAGTTGCGCCAGCACCATCACCGTGCCCGCGACCGTCGCGGCATTGACCGGGCCAAGCGTGACCGGCAAAGAGCGCAGGCCCATTTGGCGGTCGCCCTCGATTGCCTTGAAATCATTGATCGTCATAATCCCATGCGCGCCCAGACCATAGAGCACGGCAATCGCCACGATCTCGAACCGCGGCGCGCCTGCGGCGATGACGGCCGCGCCGGTGAACCATGGCAAGGCTTCGTAGCTCAGGCCGACAAGCCCCGGCCCCCACCAGCCCGAGCGTTTCGCGCGGATGGGTTCGACCGAATAGGCCCAAGCGGCCAGCACGCCCACCACGGTCGCGCCAAAACCCCACGGCCCCAGCAACCAGCCAACGCCCAGCGACAGCACACTCATCGCCAGCGCGATATACAGCCCCCAGCGGCCCGGAATACGGCCCGAGGGGATGGGCCGATGGGGTTCATTGATCGCATCGACATGCCGGTCACACCAATCATTGGCGGCCTGAGACATGCCACACACGATGGGACCAGCCAGAAGCACCCCCAAGACCACCAAGGCCCAGCTATCAGGCCAGACGCCGACAGAGATGACGCCACATAGATAGGCCCACATGGGCGGAAACCATGTGATGGGCTTTATCAGCTCCAACATGGCGGCGGGGTGCGGCAGCCGCGCTTGTATACTATCGCTTACGGTCATCTGTAAATCTTGCCTGTCAACCTTGAGTCGCGCAAGTGTAAAGTTGGATTGACAGATGCTTTTAGCGGGGCGCGATCCTGAAAATGCAGGCAGGCGCGCCCATGGCGGTGCAATCTTCTTCCACAACCTGCACATCGGGCCAGACCAACGCGCCGAACAGGCGTTCGAACACCGCAGCGTGCCAATCGCAGATGGGATGATCGGACGGGCCAATCGCCAAGGGGTTGTTGCGGATTTCCACCCGCAACGGCCCATAGCCCAGCACCCGGAACACGCCCGACCCGGCAAAGGTCCAGGCGTGTTTCGTGATAGCCATGGCCAGCAAGCGCGCACCAAATGCGCTTGGCAAGGCGCGGATCAGCCATTGCGCGAGCTTTGGAATGCGGTGGGCCAAAATATAATCGCCCGTCGCCAACCCCGCCGCGCGCTGAATCGCGGGGGCGCGGTCGGGCAGGAACAGGCGCACCGCATGGTGCAGGCGCGCGACATCTTCCTCTGGCAACATGCCAGCATGCGGGGGCGGTTCTGCGACGCCCGCGCGGTGCAACAATGCGCCGCGCAGGGCTTCGCCGATGGCGGCATCCAACACAGGCAAATGCTGCAAGATCGCATTCGGCCCGATCCGTGCCCTATCTGGTGCAAGGGCAGACATGGCCGATTACTCTGCCGGTTCTGTGCGGGTGGCGGTTGCGCCATTGGGCATCTTGAAGCTGCGCGCCCCGTCCATCTGCTGCGCCCCGCCGCCGCAGGCCTTGGCGGCGTTGCGCTCGACCGCCCGCGCTTTGCCTTGGGCGCGCAGCGCGTCGCGGCGTTCCTGCGCCTTGCGCTTCTTGTCGGCGTGATCTTCCCAATCGGCCATTTGCGCATCGGCAATGGTGCGGGTCATGTCGAAGCCGAACTCGATATCATCGCGCGATTTCATCGTGAAATAATCGGTCTTGCCCAGATCGTAGAACTGGCGCTGCACGCCCGCTTTCAGAAAGGCTTTCAGACAACCCAGCAAATATTTGCGCCGGTAGCCGGTGCCGCGCCACGGGTAATGGAACAGCGCCTTTTTCATGTAGAAGCGGCGGTAATTCTTCAGCACCCCTTCCAGCAGTGCGCCGCGCGTCATGGCGGCGGGCTTCATGATGGGGGTCACGAAATTATACTTGGAATAGTCGAACACCTCGACCTGATCGCGCAGTTCTTGGAACAGCGGCGTGAAGGGCCAAGGCGTATACATCGCCCAATTGGCCAAGTCTGGCTGCCAATCCCACGCCATTTGGTAGGTTTCTTCCAGCGTTTCGGGGGTTTCATTGTCCAAACCCACGATGAATTGCGCTTCCACGAAAATATCGGCCTCGCGCAGCAGGCGAATGGCTTCTTTATTCTCGGCGACGGTGGTTTCCTTGTTGAACACATCCAGCTTCATCTGCGCGGCGGCCTCTGTGCCCAAAGACACATGCACCAGCCCCGCCTTGCGGTAGAAGCCCAGCAAATCCTTGTCGCGCATGATATCAGTCACGCGGGTATTGATACCCCATTGAATCCGCTCTGGCAGGCCGCGGGCGATCAATTCCTCGCAGAATTCGACGAATTTCTTCTTGTTGATGGATGGCTCTTCATCGGCGAGGATGAAGAAACCCACTCCGTGGTTTTCGACCAGATCCTCAATCTCATCCACGACCTTTTTCGGGTCGCGCACGCGGTAATCGCGCCAGAATTTCCACTGGCTACAGAAGGAACAGGTGAAGGGGCAGCCCCGCGCCATATTGGGAATGGCCACTTTGCGGTTCAGCGGGATATAGATGTATTTATCCCATTCCAGAATGGACCAGTCGGGTTTGATCCCGTCCAGATCCTTGACCGTGGGGGCGGCTTGGGTGGCGGTGATTTCACCGTCATCGACAAAGGCCAAACCCTTGATCTTGTGGCGGTCTGCGGGCCAGCGCCCCTCTGCCATGGCCTGCATCAGGGCGACGATGATCTCTTCACCCTCGCCGCGCACGATAACGTCGATCCAAGGCGCTTCCGACAGAACCTGCCGGAACATGAAAGTGGCATGAATGCCGCCCAGAACGGTGCGGGCATCAGGGCACACATCTTTCGCGATGCGCAGGCATTCTTCGGCTTCATAGATGGAGGGGGTGATCGCGGTGGCACCCACCACATCGGGCTGGAGTTCCGCCAGCTTGGCGCGCAATTCATCCGGGCCGACATGGTTGGTCATCGCGTCGATGAAATGGATGTCGTCAAAGCCGTTATTCTTCAGCGCCCCGGTCAGATAGGCCACCCAAGCGGGCGGCCAGTTCCCGGCAATCTCGGCGCCGCCGGAATGGTAGTTCGGGTGGATGAAAACGATCCGCATGTGACGACTCCCCTATATGTAAGCATAGGTTTACACATAGGGTGACAAGATGAATTGACACAGATCAAGATAGGCGCGGTTCGGGCGGAAAAAACGCCTCAATCCTCATCGCGCGACAGCATGTCGTATTTGCGCAGCTTCACATAAAGCGACTGGCGCGACAGGCCCAGCATTTCGGCGGCGGCCACGCGGTTGTTGCGCGTCAGCTCGATGGCGGTTTCGATGCAGATTCTCTCGATCACGTTGGTGGTTTCGGCCACGATGTCTTTCAGCGTGCTGGAGCCGACAAGTTCCATCACGCCGCGCATATCGGCATCTTGCGCGCCCGCATCGCCGCGCCGGGCCGCCGCGTTAGAGGCATTGCGGATCACCAGCGCCAGAACCGGCGTCAAGCGGTCATCCAGCCATGTGGCCGAAATTTCGGCGGCCACGGTGGCGTCAAAATCGGTCTTCAGCTTGGTGGAATACATGCGCAACTGGCCCGCGCGCTGCGCGTTCTCCAACAGCACTTTCAGGTCCACAACGCCACGCGCCAAGAAATCCGCGACAGAACGCCCCTGAACCGCGCTGGGGTTCGACACGTCGGTCAGGTTCAGGAAGGTTTCGTTGGCGGCCAGAATATTGCCGTCGCGGTCGGTGAACACAATGGCATCCGGGCCGCGATAGAACAACTGGCGCAGGTTCGCCACCAGCTTGCCATCGGCAACCGACCCCAATTCCGGGTCGCTCAGCCGCACAAGAACAAGCTGTTCGCCCGCCGCGCGGAACAGTTTGGACGACAGCAAAAGCTGGCGCTGCGAGATTTTCAGTTCCACCTCTATCGGGCTGGGCGCATCCATCGCCAGCGGCGAGGTCAGCGCCGACATCAACTCTCCGCGCCGCCGCCCGTTGAACCGTTCGGAAAAGGGGGTATCCAGCAGATCGGCCCGCGAGGCACCGAATAACGACGCCGCGTTATGGTTCAGGTCCACGATCGCCCCGGTTGTCGCCGACACCAGCGCCACCGCGTCAGATGTGAAATCCATCAGCAGCCGGTAGCGGGTGTCCAATTCGCGTTGCGATTCGTAATCCTGCTCCAGCGCGATTTGCGCATTCATAAGCTGTTGCTGCATTTCCATGACCGGGCGCTGGTCTTGTCCCAGCAGCAGCACTTCTTCGCTTTGGGCGACCCAATGCATGGCATAGCGCACCGGCACGCCGCCGCTGCCCACGCCCTTATGCACCAGTTCGACCCAGCGGAAAGGCGACGCCTCTCCGGTCTTGGCCCGCTCGGCCAGATCCGCGCAGCGCGCGCGGAACCGGTCGGCGGAATCGCCGTCCAAAGATGCCGAAAACTCTTGCCCGACCCAAGCTTTCACAACCCCTGCAAAGCCGGAATCGGGCTTGGCAACGGCGGCGCGCACCCGTCCGTCATGCCCGACCACAATCGACACATCGGACAGTGTTGCCACCACAGAGGTGACGACCGGGTCCCTTAGGATAGGGACCGCGCCGTCCGACTGAAAATTGGCACCATCATTCGACACGTGCGACTTGCTCCCTTACAGGGTTCACCGGAGGTAAACCTAAGCTTGACGTCCCGCCTACTCGGCGGCCTGCGCCCTTTTGTTAAAGCCGCATACCGCAAGTGCCTTGGTCACATCACACGTCGCCAAGTCGGCCCCGACATGGCTGGCCAAAGACTTTAAATCCATGTCTTTCTGCAACTCTTTCAATATACCGCCACCTAAGACTATCGGCAGATCACTCACCGGCAACCTACGAATTTTCTTCACCAATTCGATACAAGACGCAAGGCAAGAACGGTTTGACGCAGAGACAAAAACCGCATTGAAGCGGCTATTTTGCAATTGTTGCTCTAAAAATGACGGCGTCGGCACAAGACAGACGCGAACGGACACCCCGACACGCCGCATCTGGTTCGCGGCCACCATGGCGCCAAGGGTATGCTGCTCGCCGCCGGGCATCAGCAGCAGGACACGCGGGCCATGCGGATCGCCGATACTGTCCGACACCCAGGCCCGCCCCAATTCGCGCAACAGCGCCTGTAGGCGCGACATGCGCAGCGTGGCTTGCAGAATATCCAGATCGCCCTCGTGCCAGTCATTGCCGATCCGGCTGATGGCGGCGGGGAAGTATATGTCGATAATCTGTTCGGCCGCGATGCCGAAGCGCTTCATCTCGGTATACAGGCGACCCAGCGGTTCGGTATCGCCATTCACGGCGTGACGCAGCAGCAAAGCCAGAACGTCCTCTTGCGGCACACCGGTCGCGATGGGCGTGTTGCGTTGCAACTCCGACACGACGCGCAGCGCGAACTGTGTCAATGCACCACCCGATGCGCCTCTGTCTCGCTGATCTGTCTGGCCGTGATACTCCACATCGCCCTCACAGGTTGCGCCGGGCGCGGGTTCGCTCATCGAACAGCCCAGAGCAATTTTCAGCTTCAAGTTTCGCAGTTGGCCAAAAGAATGTCAAAAGAAACTTACACCAAATTCGGTAGCATCGCAAAAGCCATCGGAAATCCATAGCTTCGCTACAGTAAAACTTGGGCTTTGCTTAGAATATAACCCCATATGCTGGAATTTCGGACGCCTGCCAAGCAGCCCTAAGGATTGTAAGTTTTAATTGACACTTTGCCATTCAGGGCAGTAACATCATGACAAGGAATCGAGAAGGGAACGCCAAATGGGCGGGACGAGGACCCACAAACCGCTTTACACCGCAGAGCAGCGCGCCCGCCGCGACGCCTCGCGCTGGACGCTGGTGCAAGGCATTCTGGCCCCGCTGCAACTGGTGATTTGCCTTATCTCTGCCGCGCTGGTGATCCGCTATTTGATGACGGGCGACGGCTACACCGCGGCGACCATCTCGGTCGTGGTCAAGACCGCAGCCCTTTACACCATCATGGTCACCGGCGCGATCTGGGAGAAAGAGGTCTTCGGCCAATACCTGTTCGCCGAAAGCTTCTTTTGGGAAGATGTCGTCAGCTTTGGCGTGATCGCGCTGCATACCATTTACATTGTCGCGCTGTTCGCAGGTTCCATGGGGCCGACCAGCCTGATGATCCTCGCGCTCGTGGCCTATATCGCCTATTTCATCAATGCCGGGCAGTTTCTGTGGAAATTGCGCATGGCGCGGATGGGCGGCACGTTAGAGGTGCCCGCATGAACGCCCCCCTGAATACCGGCTGCCGCGACACCCCGGTTCTGCGCGAACGCGGCCAGCGCGAGGTGTTTTGCGGCCTGACCGGCATTATCTGGCTACACCGCAAAATGCAGGACGCCTTCTTTCTGGTCGTCGGGTCGCGCACCTGCGCCCATTTGCTGCAATCGGCAGCAGGGGTGATGATCTTTGCCGAACCCCGCTTCGGCACCGCCATTCTGGAAGAAAAAGACCTAGCGGGCATGGCCGATGCCAATGCAGAGCTTGACCGCGAAGTGGCCCGCCTGCTGGCGCGCCGCCCCGACATCAAGCAGTTGTTCCTGGTCGGATCTTGCCCGTCCGAAGTTATCAAGCTGGACCTGAGCCGCGCCGCCGAACGTCTGACCGCGCAGCACGGGCCTTCGGTCCGGGTGCTGAACTATTCGGGCTCGGGCATTGAAACCACCTTTACCGAGGGTGAGGATGCCTGCCTTGCAGCGCTCGTGCCCTCGCTGCCCAAGACGCAGGCGCGTGAATTGCTGCTGGTGGGCGCCCTGCCCGATGTGGTCGAAGATCAGGCGCTGGCCCTTCTGGCCCAGATCGGCATCTCGCCGGTGCGCTGCCTGCCCGCCCGCCGCGCGGAAGCGATGCCCAGCATCGGCCCGAACACGGTTTATGCGCTGACCCAGCCTTTCGCGGGCGAAACCCACGCAGCCCTTCAGCGCCGGGGTGCCAAGCGCATCGCCGCGCCCTTCCCTTTTGGCGCCGAAGGCAGCACGCTTTGGCTGAAAGCTGTCGCCGCCGAATTCGGCATCGCGCCCGAACATGTTGACCAAGTTGTGGCCGCCCCCCGTGCCCGCGCCGAAAAAGCCATCGCGGCGGCTGCGACCACGCTGCGCGGCAAACGCGTTTTCTTCATGCCAGACAGCCAGTTGGAACTGCCACTCGCGCGTTTCCTGACCCGCGAATGCGGCATGGAAGCGGTGGAAATCTCCACCCCCTATCTGCATGCCGATCTGCACGGCCCGGAACTGGACCTGATCGCCCAAGGCCCGGTCATTTCCGAAGGCCAAGACGTGGACCTGCAACTCGACCGCGTGCGCGCTGCGCGCCCGGACCTGACCGTGTGCGGTCTGGGCCTTGCCAACCCGTTAGAGGCAGAGGGGTTGGCCACCAAATGGGCCATCGAACTCGTCTTCACGCCGGTGCATTTCTACGAACAGGCAGGCGATCTGGCGTCGCTTTTCGCCCGCCCGTTGCGCCGCCGCGCGCTTCTCGCGCGCCAGCATCCCAACCGTCTGGAGGCCGCTGAATGACCGCCTCTTTCATCCTTGCAAAAATATCCCGGGGTCCGGGGCAGCGCCCCGGAGATCAGCTATGAAGCTCGCCGTCTGGACATATGAAGGCCCGCCCCATGTTGGCGCGATGCGCGTCGCCACCGGCATGCGCGACATGCATATGGTGCTGCACGCCCCGCAGGGCGACACCTATGCCGATCTTTTGTTCACCATGATCGAACGGCGCAACCACCGCCCGCCTGTCAGCTACACCACCTTTCAGGCGCGCGATCTGGGCGCCGATACGGCAGGTCTGTTCAAATCCGCCTGCCAAGATGCCTATGACCGCTTCCAGCCCGAAGCGCTGATCGTCGCCGCGTCCTGCACCGCTGAACTGATCCAGGATGATCCCGGCGGTCTGGCCGAAACCATGGGCCTGCCGGTGCCCGCGATTGCGCTGGAATTGCCCAGCTACCAGCGCAAGGAAAATTTCGGCTGCGACGAGGCGTTCTTGCAAATCTGCCGCGCCCTCGCCGCGCCCATGGCCCGCACCGACCGCGTGACCTGCAACATCCTTGGACCCACCGCCTTGGGCTTCCGTCACCGCGATGATCTGGCCGAAATTACCGGCCTGCTGTCGGAAATGGGCATAGAGGTGAACGTGGCGGCCCCTATGGGCGCGTCGCCTGCGGACATCAAGCGCATGGGGGCCGCGCATTTCAACGTGCTGCTTTACCCGGAAACCGCCGAATCCGCCGCGCGCTGGCTGGAAAAGGAACACGGCCAGCCGTTTACGAAAACCATCCCCATCGGCGCAAACGCCACCCGCGCCTTTATCGACGAAGTGCGCGCGCTGTCGGGCAGCACCCTGCAGGTGGACGAAACCCGCCTGCGCCAGCCTTGGTGGGCAGCAAGCGTGGACAGCACCTATCTGACCGGCAAGCGCGTGTTCCTGTTTGGCGATGGCACGCATGTCATGGCCGCCGCCAAGGTCGCCCGTGATGAAATGGGCTTCGAGGTTTGCGGCATGGGCTGCTACAACCGCGAACAGGCGCGGCCCCTGCGCGCGCTGGCCCGCGAATTCGGGCTAGAGGCGCTGATCACCGATGATTATCTCGATGTCGAAGCCGCGATCGAGGCCGCCGCGCCCGAGATGATCTTGGGCACCCAGATGGAACGCCATATCGGCAAGCGTCTGGGCATTCCCTGCGCGGTCATCTCCGCGCCTGTGCATGTGCAGGATTTCCCCGCCCGCTACGCGCCCCAGATGGGGTTCGAGGGCGCGAATGTGCTGTTTGACACATGGGTGCATCCGCTGGTCATGGGGCTGGAAGAGCACCTATTGCACATGTTCCGCGAGGATTTCGAATTCCACGACGACGCAGGCCCTTCGCACCATGGCGGCCACGCACCACGGGCAGAGGCCAGCGCGCCCGCCGCACCTGCGGCCGCGGCGGGCGGGGGCTCGATGCCCCCGGCGGACGCCCCCCCTTCACAGGTCAGCGCCGCGCATCAGAACGTGGTTTGGCTGTCCTGTGCCGAACGCGAGTTGAAGAAAATCCCCTTTTTCGTGCGCGGCAAGGCGCGGCGCAATACCGAGGCCTTCGCCACCGAAAAAGGCCTGCACGAGATTTCGGTCGACACGCTTTATGAAGCGAAGGCGCATTATGCTCGATAGTCAGCACATCCAGCCCAAGCCTTACCGCTTTGTCGTCGTCACGCTCGACGCGCATGCGGCCGGCCCTGCCGAACGCGTCCTGCCGCGCTTGCAGGCCGATTTTCCGGGGCTGGACGTCTCGATCCATGCCGCTGCGGAATTCGCCGAGAACCCCGAAGCGCTGGCCCGCGCCAAGGCCGCGATCAACGCCGCCGATATTGTCTGCGCGAACCTGTTGTTCATAGAAGAACATGTGCAAGCCTGCCTGCCCGAAATGCAGGCCGCGCGTGCGCGCTGCGATGCGTTCGTCGGCGTCATTTCCGACCCCCAGATCGTGAAGCTGACCAAGATGGGCGATCTGGACATGGCCAAGCCCGCCACGGGCATCGCCAAGATCATGAAAAAACTGCGCGGGGGCGGCGACAAATCGAAACCCGCCTCTGGCGCGAAACAGATGAGCATGCTGCGCCGCCTGCCCAAGATTTTGCGGTATATCCCCGGCAAGGCGCAGGATTTGCGCGCTTGGTTCCTGTCCATGCAATATTGGCTGGGCGGGTCCGACGACAATATCGAATCCATGATGCGCTTCCTGATCGGGCGCTATTCGGGCCGCGCCGATTGGGCGCAGGTCAAAGCCGCCGCGCCCATCGACTACCCAGAGGTCGGGCTTTATCACCCCGACCTTCCCGACCGCATTACCACCAACCCCGACGACCTGCCGCGCCCGGCGCAGTCGGTTGGCACCGTGGGCGTGCTGCTGATGCGCTCTTACGTGCTGGCCCATGACACCGCGCATTACGACGCGGTGATACGCGCTTTGGAAGCCAAAGGGCTGACCGTGCGCGCGGCCTTTGCCGGGGGCTTGGATGGCCGCCCTGCGATTGACGCCTATCACAAAGGCCAGGTCGACACGCTTTTGTCGCTGACGGGTTTCAGCTTGGTCGGTGGTCCTGCCTATAATGACAGCCCCGCCGCCGTGGAAACGCTGACAGGGCTGAACGTGCCCTATATGGTCGCGCACCCGTTGGAATTTCAGACACTTGGCCAATGGGGCGGGTCGGGCACCGGCCTTGGCCCCGTGGAAACCACCATGCTGATCGCGCTGCCAGAGATTGACGGCGCGACCTGCCCCACGGTTTTTGCCGGACGCCACGGCGCGGAAAAATGCACCGGTTGCCATATGGGGTGCCAAGTGACCACCGGGTCGCGCGAAATGGCGCCCTGCCATGAGCGCATCATCTCGCTGGCCGAAAAGACCCTGCGCATGGTGCAACTGCGCCGCAAGGCGAATGCCGCGAAAAAGGTGGGCATCGTGCTGTTCGGCTTTCCGCCCAATGCGGGCGCGGTCGGCACGGCGGCGTATCTCAGCGTGTTTGAAAGCCTGTTCAACACCCTGACCCGCATGAAGGCCGAGGGCTATACCCTTGATCTGCCAGAGAATGTCGGTGCGCTGCGCGAGATGGTGCTGCAAGGCAATGCCGCGCAATACGGGCAAGAGGCCAATGTCGCGGCCCATATCAGCGCCGATGAGATGGTACGCAACTGCCCGCCGCTTTCGGCCATCGAAGCGGTCTGGGGCCCGGCCCCCGGTCGCATCCAGTCCGACGGGCGCGGCGTGTTCATCCTTGGCCGCCAGTTCGGCAACGTTTTTGTCGGCGTGCAGCCCACCTTCGGATATGAGGGCGACCCGATGCGCCTGCTATTCGAACGCGGCTTTGCGCCGACACACGCCTTCACGCAGTTCTACCTGTGGCTGCGCAACACCTACAATGCCGATGTGGTGCTGCATTTCGGAATGCATGGCGCTTTGGAATTCATGCCCGGCAAACAGGCTGGCATGGGGGCCCGCGACTGGCCCGACCGGCTGATTGGTGAAATGCCGAATGTCTATCTTTATGCCGCCAATAACCCGTCAGAGGCATCGCTTGCCAAGCGCCGTTCGGGTGCGGTGACCATCACCCACCTGACCCCGCCGGTTGCCCATGCGGGCCTGTATAAGGGCCTGCAAGAACTGAAGGACAGCCTGCAACGCTGGCGCAGCGTGCAAGACGACGCCGACAGCCGCGCCGATCTGGAAGCCTTGATTGCCGATCAGGCCGCGGCGCTGGACATGGCAGGCGCGCCCGAGACGCTGTGGCTGAAACTGCTCGAACTGGAAGACGCGCTGATCCCCGAAGGTCTGCACATCGTGGGCCGCAAGATGGATGCGGCTGCCCGTGCCCGCCTGCTGGCGCAGGTCGATTGCGACGACGACACCCGCGCGGCGATGGATTTGGCGCTACAGGGCGATGCCGAGTTGGACGGCATCATGCGCGCGCTGTCTGCGCAGTATATCGCGCCGGTGCCCGGCGGTGATCTGATCCGCGCGCCGCAGATTGTGCCCACGGGGCGCAACATCCATGCCTTCGACCCGTTCCGCATGCCCACCGCTTTCGCGCTGCGCGAAGGCCGCGTGCAGGCGCAAAAGCTGCTGGATGCGCACCCGACCCTGCCGCGTTCGGTGGCGATGGTGCTGTGGGGGTCGGACAATATCAAATCCGATGGCGGGCCGATTGCGCAAGCCTTGGCGCTGATCGGCGCGACCCCGCGCTTTGATGCCTATGGCCGCCTGTCGGGCGCGGACCTGATTCCGCTGGCCGAATTGGGCCGCCCGCGCATTGACGTTGTGATGACATTGTCGGGCATTTTCCGCGATCTGTTGCCGCTGCAAACCCGCCTTTTGGCCGAAGCCGCGCTGAAAGCGGCAATGGCAGAGGAACCCGCGTCGCAAAACTTTATCCGCGCGCATGCCATGGCCACGGCGCAGGAGCTTGGCATCCCCTTGGAAGAAGCCGCCTTGCGGGTCTTTTCCAACGCCGAAGGGGCCTATGGGTCGAACGTCAACGCGCTGGTCGACAGCTCGACCTTCGGCGACGAAGACGAATTGGCCGATGCCTACCAGACCCGCAAGGGCTTTGCGTATGGCGTGAACGGCAAACCCGTTGCACAACCGGACCTGCTGAAAGCGACGCTGGCAAATGTCGATTGCGCCTATCAGAACCTTGAGTCGGTCGAGTTGGGCGTCACCACGGTGGACCATTACTTCGACACGCTGGGCGGGATTGCCCGCGCCGTGAAACGCGCGCGCGGCGGGCAGGACACGCCGGTCTATATTGGCGACCAGACGCGCGGCGCGGGGCAAGTGCGCACATTGCGCGACCAGATCGCGCTGGAAACCCGTTCGCGCGCACTGAACCCCAAGTTTTATGAAGCGCTGCTGGAGCATAAGGCCGAAGGCGTGCGCCAGTTGGAAGCGCAGGTCACGAACACGCTGGGCTGGTCGGCCACGACCGGCACGGTGGAGCCATGGGTTTACCAGCGCCTGTCCGAAACCTTCGTTCTGGACGAGGCGATGCGCCGCCGTCTGGCCGATCTGAACCCGCAAGCCAGCGCCCGCATGGCGGGCCGATTGATCGAGGCATCGGAACGCAACTACTGGCAACCTGACGCCGCCACCTTGGCCGCGTTGCAAGATGCCGCAGACGAAATCGAAGACCGCGTGGAAGGGATAGCCGCCGAATGAGCCACCCCGCCGCCATATCGCCCATTCCGACCCGCGGGGGCCAGCCCCCGCACCCCCGGGATATTTTTGCAAGGATGAAGGGAAACACGCCATGAGCCCGAGAGACGAAATACCGCGCCTGAATGGGCAAGACGGCGAAGGCTCGGTGCAGGTGCATCTGGACCCCGCGCAGAAGATCGAAGGCGCCACGGTGTTTTCCATATACGGCAAGGGCGGGATCGGCAAATCGACCACCTCCTCTAATCTGTCGGCGGCCTTTGCCAGCATGGGCAAACGTGTGTTGCAGATCGGCTGCGACCCAAAGCATGACAGCACATTTACCCTAACGGGCAAGCTACAACCCACCGTGATCGACATTCTGAAAGAGGTGGATTTCCATCCGGAAGAACTGCGCCCCGAGGATTTCGTGACCGAAGGTTGGGGCGGCGTTATGTGCGTGGAAGCGGGCGGGCCGCCCGCGGGCACCGGTTGCGGCGGTTATGTCGTGGGCCAAACGGTGAAACTGTTGAAGCAGCACCATCTGCTGGATGACACCGATGTGGTCATTTTCGACGTGCTGGGCGACGTGGTCTGCGGCGGGTTTGCTGCACCCTTGCAACATGCCGACAAGGCCGTGATCGTGACCGCCAATGATTTCGACAGCATCTATGCGATGAACCGGATCATTGCCGCCGTGCAAGCCAAAAGAGCCAATTACAAGGTGCGGCTGGCGGGCTGCATTGCCAACCGTTCGAAAGCAACCGATGAGGTGGACCGCTTTTGTGACGTGACAGGGTTCGAACGCATCGGGCATATGCCGGATGTGGATGCGATCCGCCGTTCGCGCCTGAAGAAAAAGACCCTTTTCGAGATGGACGCGGATGAGGACATTCTGGCTTGCCGCGCGGAATATCTGCGGCTGGCCAATGCGCTTCTGACCGGCACCAAGGAAGAGCTGAACCCGCAATCCCTGCCCGACCGCGAAATCTTTGAGCTTTTGGGGTTCGATTGATGCGCGACACCGCCACTTCCAGCGCGAGCTATGACGCCACGCGCCTTCGCGTTGCCAGCTACTTCGATGGCACGGCCACGCGCGTGTGGGAGCGTCTGACATCGGACGCGCCGGTCAGCCGCGTGCGCCAGACCGTGCGCGAGGGCCGCGACGCGATGCGCGCGATGATGCTGGCGCAGTTGCCCGACGACCTGCGCGGTGCACGCGTGCTGGATGCGGGCTGCGGCACCGGGGCGGCAAGCGCGGAACTTGCCGCACGCGGGGCGGATGTGGTGGCGATTGATATCTCGCCCAAGCTGGTCGAGATTGCAGAAACTCGCTTGCCCAAGGGTTTGGCCGGCAATGTGACGTTCGCTTCCGGCGATATGCTGGCCGAAGGTCTGGGCCGGTTCGACCATGTGATCGCGATGGACAGCCTGATCTACTACGCGCAGCCCGATCTGGAAGCGGCGCTCGACGGTTTGTCGGCGCGCGCGGGTCAGGTCGTGTTTACCGTCGCCCCGCGCACGCCGCTGCTGATGGCGATGTGGAACGCGGGCAAGATATTCCCGCGCTCGGACCGCTCGCCCACCATGATCCCGCATGACTGGCGGCGCATGAACGTCACGGGTCTGGGCCGCGTGGGCCGCGTGTCGCGCGGATTCTACATTTCCGAATGCCTGAAGGTGCGGCCATGATTATCGGCAAAGGCACGATCAAGAACCTGAGCGCCAGTTGGCTGCCCTTCGCGGATGCGGCAAGCGCCGATCTGACACTGGCGCAGATCTGGCGGATGAGCCTGTTTCAGGTCAGCGTGGGCATGGCCACGGTGCTGCTGCTGGGCACGCTGAACCGGGTGATGATCGTGGAGTTGTCACTGGCCGCAAGCCTTGTCGCAATCATGATCGCGCTGCCGGTGCTGATCGCGCCGTTTCGGGCGTTTCTGGGGTTCCGGTCGGACAATCACCGCTCTGCCATTGGCTGGAAGCGCATACCGTATTTGTGGTTCGGGTCACTCTGGCAGTTCGGGGGCCTTGCGGTCATGCCGTTTGCGCTGATCGTGCTGAATGGCGACAATGTCTATGACGTGCCATTTGCAGGCGAGGTTCTGGCGGCACTGGCCTTTCTGATGACCGGCCTTGGACTGCATATGACCCAGACCGCCGGCGTGGCCTTGGCCGCAGACCGCGCGACGGATGAAACCCGCCCGCGTGTGGTGGCGCTGCTTTACGTCACCTACCTTGCAGGCATGGCGATTTCAGCGCTGATCGTGGGCTATTTGCTGCGCGATTTCAGCGAGTTGACCCTGATCCGCGTGGTGCAGGGCTGCGCCGTGGTCACGCTGGCGCTGAACATTGTCGCGCTGTGGAAGCAAGAGCATGTCCGCCCCATGACCCGCGCAGAGCGCGCGGCGCCGCAACCGTCCTTTCGCGATGCATGGAATGATTACATCAAGGGCGGCCAAGCGGGCCGGTTGCTGGCGGTCGTGTTCGTGGGCGGGCTGGCCTTCAACATGCAGGATGTGCTGCTGGAACCTTATGGCGGCGATGTGCTGGGCCTGTCGGTTGCCGCCACGACCACGCTGACCGCCGTTTGGGCCGTGGGCGCGTTGATCGGCTTTTTGTGGGCCGCGCGCGGGTTGGGGCAAGATGCAGACCCGTTCCGGCTGGCCGGACGGGGCCTGTTGTTCGGCATCTTGGCCTTTTCCGCCGTCATCTTCGCAGGCCCGCTGCAATTTGCGCCGCTGTTCTTTGCGGGGGCGTTCGGGATCGGGCTGGGGCTGGGGCTGTTTGCCGTGACCACGCTGACCGCCGCCATGGAAATGCCGCGCCGGGGCGGTGTCGGCGGCGGGCTGGCGCTGGGTGCCTGGGGGGCTGCGCAAGCCACGGCAGCGGGGTTGGCCACCATCATCGGCGGCGGGCTGCGCGACACGGTTCAGACCTTGGCCGATGCAGGCCATCTGGGCGCGGGCCTGATGACCCCCGATATCGGCTATTCCGTCGTCTACCACCTGGAGATCGGGCTGTTGTTCCTGACCCTCATCATCCTCGGGCCGCTGGTGCGGACCCGTATCGTTACCACCGAACCACGCAACCAACGGATCGGCCTTGCCGATTTTCCGACCTGACCTGAAACGGAGGACTACCCATGGAAACCCCATATGGCTGGATATTCTTTGGCAATTTCGATCTGGCGTTGATCTCGCTTTATGCCTTCTGGTTGTTTTTCGCAGGGCTGATCTACTACATCCAGCGCGAGAACCAGCGCGAAGGCTACCCGCTGGAAAATGACGATGGCAGCCCTGCGGGATCGAACCTGTCGGTGCCAGAGCCCAAGACCTTCTTGCTGCCGCATGGCCGCGGCGAATACCTTGCCCCGCCGGTCGAGCGCGAAACCCGCGATCTGGCGCTGGCCCCCACCGCGAAATCGGGCGGCTTTCCCTTTGCGCCCACGGGTGATCCGATGCTGGACGGTGTTGGCCCGGCATCTTGGGCGGCGCGCCGCGACGAGGCGGAACTGGACGGCCACGGCCACCCCAAGATCCAGCCCATGGCCAAGGTCGGCGAATTCGCCGTGTCTGCCGGGCGCGACCCGCGCGGTCTGCCGGTTGTCGGCAATGACCAGAAACCGGCGGGCAAGGTCACTGATATGTGGGTGGATGTGCCCGAACAGCTTGTGCGCTACCTTGAAGTGACGCTGGATGACGGCAGCAAGCGCCTTGTGCCCATGACCATGGTGCGGCTGAAAGCGACGATGGCCTATGTCAACTCGATCGACTCGGGCTCTTTCACCGATGCGCCGAAGATCAGCTCGGACGCGCAGGTCACCAAGCTGGAAGAAGAGAAGGTCTCGGCCTTCTACGCGGGTGGCTACATGTATCGCAATGACAAGCGTGTCTCGCCCATGAGCAAGCTGCGAATCCTGTCTGGCATGATGTCGAAGCCTGCCTGACCGACCGCGCGTAACGCCAAGAAAACAAGGAACCGGCCCATGTCACATGATGATTTCGCATTCGAACCCGTGAAGGGGTTGCCCGAGCGCCCCCCCGAACACGAACACATCCTGTGGCAGGGCCGGCCCGATACTTGGGCGCTGGCGGTCGAGGCTTACAAGATCAACTGGATCAGCGCCTATTTCGCGGTGATCGTGCTGTGGCGCGCCGGTGTCGGCGCGGCCGAAAGCGGGGGCGCGGGGGCCTTCGCCTTTGGCCTGCCCTATGCGATCCTTTGGGCCATGGCCTTTGCCGTGGTGCTGCTGCTGGCATGGGTGCAGGCGCGCGCAACCGTCTATACCATTACCACCGCGCGGGTTGCCATGCGGATCGGGGCGGCGCTGACGGTTACGCTGAACCTGCCCTTCCGCCAGATTGCCAATGCCGATCTGAAACTGCGCAAGAATGGCACGGGCACCATTGCGCTGGAAACACTTGGGGAAACACAGTTTTCCTACCTTGTTCTTTGGCCGCATCTGCGCCCCGGCCATGTGAAGGTCACCAAACCGGCTTTGCGCTGCATCCCGGACGCGGCGAAAGTGGCAGGCATTCTGGCCGAAGCCGCCGAAGCGCGCATCAGCCAGCCCGTTATCGAACGCAAGACCGCGCCGCAAGGCGATCTGGTTGCCGCCGAATAAGGAGGGCACGCACATGTCCAGCACCGATAACAGTGGTTTCAAGCCCGGCTTCAAGCGCGAAGACAAGAACGACATGATCCCCACCGGATTGGTGCGCGCCATGTTCGCGCTGCCGGTTCTGGCGCTGGTCCTTGTCACCTTCGCCGCCGTCACGGGCCGCGAGAAAGCCGCCATCCCGCCCCCGGCCCCCGTGCTGGAAGAGTGGTCCATCCGCATGATCGGGCATGACGCGCAAGCCGTCACCGTGCTGCGCGAAGATGGCAGCGTCTTGGCTGACATGGATCATGGCGGTTTCGTTACCGTCATCCAGAATGGGCTGATGACCATGCGCCGCCGCCACGGGATAGACCCCACATTGCCGGTTGACATTATCCGCTTCGAAAATGGCCGCTTGGCCGCAATCGACCCGCTGACCGATTACCGCGTGGAACTGACGGTCTTCGGCCCGGAAAACCACGCCGCTTTTGAAGCGATGCTGCAAGATTACTAAGCCGACCAGACGACCCATAAAAAACCAAGGGAACCAAACAATGTCACTCTTCTCTCGAAAGGTCGAACACGTCCCCTGCACCGTAGAGGTCAGCCACCGCTTTGAAGCGCTGCACGCACATGTGCGGTTCAATGACGGCTCTGTCATTCAGCCCGGCGACGAGGTGCTGGTCCAAGGCCCGCCCGTGCTGGCCGCTTGGGGCGAGGTCATTTCCGAAGACCGCACCGCCGTCATCACCCGCGCGACCGCGCTGGAACGGTTCTGGACCCGCATGACGGGGGATTTCGAATTCATGGAACTCTGCGAGTTCTCATTTTCCGAGGAGATCACGCTATGAACATGCATGCCACCACCCATGACGAACTTGCCGCCGAAATGGGCGACCGTTTCGACACCAACGCCATGGCGCAGGAATCCACCCTGCTGAACCCGCGTTTCTACACTACCGATTTCGACGAGTTGGACCGCATCGACGTAACGCCTGTGCGCGCCGAATGGGATATTCTGATCGCGCAGATGAAAGCGGACCCCAACAAGGGCCATTTCAAGAAAAACGCCGATTGGGACACGGTCGATTGGGACGGGATGGAGCCGGGCCTGAAGCGCGAGTTCATCGACTTTCTGGTGTCAAGCTGCACCGCCGAATTCTCGGGCTGCGTGCTGTATAAGGAAATGAAGCGGCGCGGCAACAACCCCGATATTTGCGAGCTGTTCAACTACATGGCCCGCGACGAGGCGCGCCATGCAGGCTTCATCAACGATGCTTTGCGCGAAGCGGGCGTTGCGGTGAATCTGGGCTTTCTGACCAAGGCCAAGAAATACACCTATTTCCGGCCCAAATTCATCTATTACGCGACCTATCTGTCGGAAAAGATCGGCTATGCGCGGTATATCACCATCTACCGCCACCTAGAGGCCCATCCCGAACAGCGCTTTCACCCGATTTTCAAATGGTTCAAGGAATGGTGCAACGATGAATTCAGCCATGGCGAGGCCTTCGCCCTGCTGATGCGCACCGACCCCAAGCTGACGACCAGCTTTGCCAACAGGCTGTGGATTCGTTTCTTCCTGACCGCCGTCTTCGCCACGATGTATGTGCGCGACCATGCGCGCCCAGAGTTCCACAAGGCATTGGGGGTCGATATCGACTGGTATGACCAGGAAGTGTTCCGCAAAACCGGAGAGATCGCCAAGCAGGTCTTCCCGATGGAGTTGGACATCGATCACCCGGCCTGGATGCCCACGCTGAAAAAGATTGAACGCGCGTTCCGCAAGATGGAAGCGGCGGAAAAGCAAGGCGGTGTGGGCGGCAAATTGGCGAAATGGTCGGCCATGGCCAGCGCCGGGCTTGGCTTTGCGCGGCTTTACCTGCTGCCGGTCAAGAAATCGACCCCGCCCGCCTCGGTGCGGCTGGAACCGGCCTATTGAAACCGTGGGGTGCGTGACGGTTGCGCACCCCACCCCTGACGGGAGCGCGCATGTTCGACACGCCTTGGATTGCTGCACTGGCTGCGCTGTTCCTGTGGTGGTTTGCCACGGGCATTCTGCTATGGCGCGTGCATGCGGCCGACCGGGGCGGGCCGGATAGCCATGTGTGGTCGGTCATCCTGTCGCTGCCCTTGTTCGCGGGCGGTGTGCTGGGGGTGAATGCCACGCTGGCCGATCCAAGCCCGCAAGGCGCGTGGTTCGCGTTCCTGTCGGCGCTGGCGATCTGGGGCTGGGTGGAACTGGCGTTCCTGTCGGGCATCATTACGGGGCCGAACACGCGGCTATGCCCGCCGGGGTTGGCGGCGCGTGCGCGCTTTATTGCCGCATTCCGAACGGTCGCGTGGCATGAAACGGTGCTGGTCGTGGCACTTGTGTCACTGGCCTATGCGGCTTGGGGTGCGGCCAACCCGTTCGCGCTCTGGACCTTCGCGCTTTTGTTCTTCGCGCGGGTTTCTGCCAAGCTGAACCTATTTTTGGGGGTGCCGTATATCAACACGGCGTTCTTGCCCTCGCCGCTCGCGCATCTGGCCAGCTACTTTCGGCATGGCCCGGTCAGCGGGTTCTTCCCGGCCTCTGTCACGCTTCTGGCGCTTGCAGTGGGCTGTTTTCTGGAACGGCTATGGCGCGCGCATCAGGCGGGCGACATGGGCGACATCATCGGCTTCACGCTGTTGTCGATGCTGGCCGCACTCGCGCTGCTGGAACATTGGTTCATGGTCTGGCGCGTGCAAGACGACAAACTCTGGCGCTGGATGCTTCCGGCCCCGGCAAATGACAAAACAAAAACCTGAAATAACGACCGAGGGGATACCCAGATGGACTTCGACGCCCATTTCAAAGCCAGCCTGAGCGATCTGAAAAGCGAAGGCAATTACCGCATTTTCGCAGAGGTAGAGCGCCAATGCGGCAGTTTTCCCAAGGTTCGGCATTTCAATGGCGATGACGTGAACGAGGTCACGGTCTGGTGTTCGAATGATTATCTGGGCATGGGCCACCACCCCGATGTGGTGGATGCCATGGTCCAGACCGTGCTGAATTGTGGCACCGGCGCCGGTGGCACGCGCAACATTTCGGGCAACAACAACTATCACCGCATTCTGGAAGAAGAACTGGCCGACCTGCACGGCAAGGAAGCGGCCACGCTGTTCACCTCCGGCTATGTGTCGAACTGGGCGGCGCTGTCCACGCTGGGCGCCAAGATCCCCAATGCCGTGATCCTGTCGGACGAAGGCAACCATGCCAGCATGATCGAAGGCATCCGCCACTCGCGCGCCGACAAGGTGATCTGGAAGCACAATGACTGGCGCGATCTGGACCGCAAGCTGAAAGCCGTGGGCGACCGCCCCAAGATCGTGGCGTTTGAAAGCGTCTATTCCATGGATGGCGATATCTGCCCCATGCGCGAGATCGTCGAAGTGGCCGAAGCCCATGGCGCGCTAACTTATCTGGATGAGGTTCACGCGGTCGGCATGTATGGCCCGCGCGGCGGCGGCATTTCCGAGGAACGCGGGCTGGCGCACCGCATTGACCTGATCGAGGGCACATTGGGCAAGGCCTTTGGCGTGGTGGGCGGTTACATTACCGGCACGGCGGCGATGTGCGATTTCGTGCGCTCCTTTGCCTCGGGCTTCATCTTTACCACCGCCCTGCCCCCGGCAGTGGCGGCGGCGGCGACCGCCTCTATCCGGCACCTGAAGCAATCGGATATCGAACGCATGGCGCAGCGCGACCGGGTTGCACGGTTGCGCGCCAAGCTGGATGCGCGCGGCATTCCGCATATGGCCAGCGACAGCCATATCATTCCGGTCATGATCGGCGACCCGGTCAAATGCAAGATGCTGTCCGATATCCTGATGCGCGACTGGGGTGTCTATGTGCAGCCCATCAACTACCCGACCGTGCCCAAGGGCACCGAGCGGTTGCGCATCACCCCCGGGCCGCTGCATTCGGATGCCGATATCGATCATCTGGTCGAGGCGCTGGCCTCGCTCTGGAAGCAATGCGCAATCGCCCATGCGGTCGCATAATCGTTCCTTGACTCGTGCTTGTCGCGGGTCATCATCAATACTGGGAAACACAAGGGAGTAACTTACTATGACATTCGCAAGCAAAGCCGCCATCGGTGCCTTCGCGCTGACCATGACCGGCCTGCCAGCCTTCGCGCAGGATACCGAGAATGGCGCAACCGTGTTCCAGCGCCAGTGCCAGAACTGCCACAACGTCGTGGACGATTCTGGCGAGGTGCTTGCCGGGCGCCCCAATATGCGCACCGGTCCGAACCTGTATGGCGTGATCGGGCGTCAGGCCGGGATCGTCGACGGGTTCCGCTACGGCGACTCGCTGGTCGAGGCCGGGGCCGAAGCCGGTGTGGTCTGGTCCGAAGAAGAGCTTGTCGCCTATCTGCAAGACCCGCGCGGCTATCTGCGCGAAACGCTGGACGACAACCGCGCGCGCAGCCAGATGGCGTTCCAGGTGCGTTCGGAAAGCGATGCGGCCGATGTTGCTGCTTATCTTGCCACCTTTGGTGTCGAAGAAGGCTAAAACGGCCCGCCGGCTGGCGCAAGCCACATCTTTTGCAAACAGGCCCCCGGACGCCCCTGCGCTCGGGGGCCTTTGCCTTCACGGATGGTCAAAGCCGGAATATGGCCCGAATTGTAGCTAGAACTTGTCACAATTCGCTGAAATAAACCCATTGGCGACAAGAGGTTTCACGCGATGGACATTGCTTTACATATGGGCGCACATCTGACCGATGACGGTCGGCTGCGCAGCACCTTGGAAAAAAACCAACCACTGTTGCACTCTGTCGGAATAGAGGTTCCGGAAGCGGCGCAGTTTCGCACGAGCATCCTTGATGCCATCAAATCGCACGCGCAGCATGGGCTTGACCCGGATGCAGGCGAGATGCTGCTTGACAGCATCGTCACCTCTGACACCACGGAACGTCTGGTTCTGTCGACCGCGCGCTTCCTGGCGCCCCTGCCCAGTGCCGTGCGCCGCGCGCAATTATGCCCCATGGCGGAACCACGGGTGAAAGCCCTGCGTGCGCTGTTTGGCGAGCACAACGTGTCCTTGTTCCTGTCCATCCGCAACCCGGCATCCTTTATCCCGGCACTGCTGGGCGCGGTGAATGACGAGCAGGCGAATATCATCCGCGGCGATCTGGAACCAACCGCACTGCGCTGGTCCGACCTTGTGCGCACCATTCGCGACCAGTTTCCCGAAGCGCCGATCACCATCTGGTGCGACGAAGACACCCCCTTCTTGTGGGAAGATGTGCTGCACGCGGTTTCTGGCTATGCCGGGCCCGAACCGCTGGCCCATGTCTATGACTGGTTTGACACCGTCTTGGTCGATGGCGGCGCGGCCAAACTGGCAGAGTATATGGAAAATGCCCCGCCCATGGACCGCAACCAACGGCAACGGGTGATCGCGGCCTTTCTTGACAAGTTCTGCGACGAAGCGAAAATTGATGTCGACGTGTCGACCACAGGCTGGTCCGAAGACATGGTCGACCTGCTATCAGAGCTTTACGACGATGATGTCGCCACCCTCGGCGCGATGGACGGGGTGACGCTGCTTCAGCCCTGACGGCGCTTAGACCATGCCCAGGGCGGTTTTGTATAGTTCCAGAACCGCCTCTTCCTCGGCGATGTCATCGGGCTTGCGCTTGCGCAGCGCGATGATCTTGCGCAACACCTTGGTGTCATAGCCGCGCCCCTTGGCCTCTGCCATGACCTCTTTTTGCTGTTCGGCGATGTCGGCCTTTTCGGCTTCCAAATGCTCGAACCGCTCTACGAATTGGCGCAGTTCTTCGGCGGTCACATTATAGGCGTCGGCAGCGATGTCGGACATGGGGTCTGGCCTTTCTGGTGGCTCTTGGGGTTGCTCCGCCCCGGTTTGCCCAAACAAGCCAGCACGCGCAAGAGGCAAGACTGCCACGCAATGCGCGGTATCGCAGCTGCGAAATAATTTTCATTTGAAAGCAGCGGCCAGTCTGTTACCCTTTTTCTTAAACCAGCAAAGGCGGTGCGATGTCCGATAGAAAAGCCACCGAGCTGCGCAGATACGAGAAATCCTTGCCGATTTCCCTGTTGCGCACACGCGAGGCGACAACGCGTTACTTCAAACCCTTCATTGACCAACGTGACCTGACCATGCCGCAATGGCGGGTCTTGCGCGCTTTGGCCGAAGAAGAAGGTCTGGACGCGCGCACCTTGTCTGAACGTTGCGTTATCCTGCCACCATCCTTGACGCGCATCTTCCGCAGCCTGACCCAGCGCGGCCTGATTTCGCAGGTCGACTGCTCTGATGCGCGTCGCCACCGCGTTATGCTGACCGAAACCGGCCGCGCGCTGTTTGAAGCCGTGATGGAAGAATCCGAGCCGCATTATCAACGTCTTGCCGCCGCGTTCGGCGCCGAACGGCTGGACAGCCTGATGAACCTGCTTAGCGAATTGCGCGACACGGTCGAAACCCTGAACGCCGAGGATGCGCGCGATATCGCGGAACCCCGGCGTAAACTTGCCGCAGGCCGCTAACGGCGCGCCCCCCGTTTGCGCTTAGCCCGGCGGTTTCGCCCCGGTTTCCTTGACCGCTTCCATCACCACATGGGTCGAGGTCGAGGTAATGCTGGGCAGGCCCGAAATATGCTCGGCCAACACTTGCCGATAGGTTGCGATATCGCGCGAACGCACCTTCAGCAGATAGTCGAACGCGCCCGCGATCAGGTGGCATTCCTCGATTTCCGGCACCTTGCGCACCGCGGCCTCGAAGGCGCTTAGCGCGGATTCGCGGGTGTCCGACAGCTTGACCTCGACAAAGGCGATATGCGCTGCGTCAATCTGATGCGGGTCAATCAGCGCCCGATAGCCAAGGATCACGCCTTGCTCTTCCAGCCGCCGCAAACGGGCTTGCGTGGGCGATTTTGTCAGCCCGATCCGATTGGCCAATTCCGTTACGCTGACACGGCCATCCACCGCCAGATTGCGCAGAATCGCATGATCGAAGCTGTCCAACTTGATACGGGTCATTGTTTTGCGTTTCTCATATTATTCAGCAAAGATGACTGCTAAAAACCACAAAATAGAGAGAAATGAAATGGCATAACCGTCATAATCCGGAAAATTGGCAATCAAGCCACATGGAGCGTGCAATGGCCTTTCCTGTTCCCGACAGCATAACACAGCAGATTCTGCGCGACGAGGGCGCGCATATTGCCCAAGCCATTGCCGATTGCGGGCTGGATGCGACCGCCCGCGCGCAGATTTCCGACCGGGCAAGCGCCTTGGTGCGCGATATCCGCAGTTCTGACGCGCCCGGCCTGATGGAAGTGTTCCTTGCGGAATATGGCCTGTCCACATCCGAAGGTGTAGCGCTGATGTGTCTGGCCGAAGCCTTGTTGCGCGTGCCCGATGCAGCCACCATTGACGACCTGATCGAAGACAAGATCGCGCCTTCGGATTGGGGCCAGCATTTGGGGCGGTCCTCGTCCAGCCTTGTGAATGCGTCCACTTGGGCGCTGATGCTGACGGGCCGCGTGCTGGATGAGCGCGGCACATCCGCCGCCGCCACGTTGCGCGGTGCCGTCAAGCGGCTGGGAGAGCCGGTGATCCGCACCGCCGTTGCCCGCGCGATGAAGGAAATGGGCCGTCAATTCGTGCTGGGCGAAAGCATCGACAGCGCCATGACCCGCGCCGCCAAGATGGAAGCGCGCGGTTATAGCTATTCCTACGACATGCTGGGCGAAGCCGCGCGCACCATGGAAGATGCGCGGCGCTACCACAGCGCCTATGCGCGCGCGATCCGCGCCATTGGCGCGCGCGCCACCGGCAATGACATCCGCACCAATCCGGGCATTTCGGTCAAACTTAGCGCACTGCACCCGCGCTACGAGGTTGCGCAAGAGGACCGCGTTCTATCCGAATTAGTGCCCCGCGCCCGCGAATTGGCGCGGCTGGCGGCGGCCTTGGGGCTTGGCTTCAACATAGACGCCGAAGAAAGCGACCGCTTGGCGCTGTCCTTGCAGGTCATAGACCGCGTGCTGGACGACCCCGCTTTGGAAGGCTGGGACGGGTTCGGCGTGGTCGTGCAGGCCTATGGCCCCCGCGCCGCCAATGTCATCGACTGGCTGGCCTCCAAGGCTGAAAGCCTTGATCGCAAGCTGATGGTGCGGCTGGTCAAGGGTGCCTATTGGGACACGGAAATCAAGCGCGCGCAGGTCATGGGGCTGGGCGGCTTTCCGGTGCTGACCCATAAGCCCGCAAGCGATGTGAATTACATTGCCTGCGCGCGCCAATTGCTGGCGGCGCGCGCGCGGCTTTATCCGCAATTCGCCACGCATAACGCCCATACCGTCGCCGCAGTGCTGCATATGGCCGAAGCGATGCGCGTGGACCCTGCCGATTTCGAATTCCAACGCCTGCACGGCATGGGAGAGGCGCTGCATGACATTGTCCTGAAGCGCGAGGGCACGCGCTGCCGCATCTATGCACCCGTCGGCGCGCACAAGGATCTGTTGGCCTATTTGGTCCGCCGCCTGCTGGAAAACGGCGCGAATTCATCCTTCGTAAACCAGATCGTAGATAAGAACGTGCCGCCCGAAACCGTCGCCGCCTGCCCCTTTGCCGCACTTGACGGTGTGACCGGGGGAAACCCGAAAATCGCCAATGGGCCAGATTTGTTCGGCCCAAACCGCCGCAACGCGCGCGGCTGGGATCTGACCAGTGCCCAAGATCTGGACGCGATTGCCAAGGCCCGCGCCGAATGGGAAACGGCAAGCTTCACGGTCGCGCCGCTTATGGCAGGCACCGCAAAGGGCGGGGCAAGCCATACCGCGCAGAACCCTGCCCGGCCCGGCGACCGTTTGGGCACAGTCACCCAAGCCAGCCCCGAGGATGTGCAGACCGCCCTCGCCGCCGCGCACCCGTGGGGCACGGATGCCGCCAGCCGCGCCCGTATCCTGACCCAGGCCGCCGATCTGTATGAAGACCATTTCGGCGCGATCTTTGCCATCCTTGCGCGCGAAGCCGGCAAAACCCAAGCCGACGCGCTGGGCGAATTGCGCGAAGCGGTGGATTTCTTGCGCTATTATGCAGGCCAAGCCGAAAGCCTTGAGCACCCCGCGCGCGGCATCTTCACCTGCATCAGCCCGTGGAACTTTCCGCTGGCCATTTTCACCGGGCAGATTGCAGGCGCGCTTGCGGCAGGCAATGGCGTGCTGGCCAAACCCGCCGAACAGACGCCCATCATCGCGCATTACGCCACGCGCCTGCTGCACGAGGCCGGCGTGCCGCGCGACGTGCTGCAATTGCTGCCGGGCGATGGTGCCACGGTGGGGGCCGCGCTCACCTCGGATCCGCGGGTGAATGGCGTGGCCTTCACCGGCTCGACCGAAACCGCCAAGAGCATTCAGGCCGCCATGGCCGAACACCTTGCCCCCGGCGCACCGCTTATTGCCGAAACCGGCGGGCTGAACGCCATGATCGTGGACAGCACCGCCCTGCCCGAACAGGCTGTGCGCGATGTGCTGGCATCTGCCTTTCAATCGGCGGGCCAGCGGTGTTCGGCGCTGCGCTGCCTCTACATCCAACAGGATGTGGCAGAGGAGTTCGAGACAATGCTCTTTGGTGCGATGGATGAGCTTCGTCTGGGCGACCCGTGGCATCTGGCCACTGATATCGGTCCCGTCATCGACCCTCAGGCACAATCCCAGATCGCTGAATATATCGCCCAAGCCCGCGCTGATGGCCGCGTGCTGCACGACCTGACCGCCCCGACCGAGGGCCATTTCATCGCCCCCGTCACCCTGCGCGTGCGCGGGATCGCCGATCTGACGCGCGAGGTTTTTGGCCCGGTCCTGCATATCGCCCGCTTCAAAGCTGCCGATCTGGACTGCGTGATTGCCGATGTGAACGCCACCGGCTATGGGCTGACCTTCGGGTTGCACACCCGGATAGACGGGCGCGTGCAGCATGTGATGGACCGCATCCGCGCGGGCAACATGTATGTCAATCGCAACCAGATTGGCGCCATCGTGGGCAGCCAACCCTTTGGGGGCGAGGGCCTGTCAGGCACCGGCCCCAAAGCGGGCGGTCCCCAATACCTGACCCGCTTTACCAAACCCACCGCGCCGCAAGCCGCCATGCAGCTTGCGCCTTTGCCCGCCGCTGCCTTGGCCAAGGCGCTACCCCCTGCGCCGGAAACCGTGCTGTGCGAACACGGCCTGCCCGGCCCGACAGGCGAATCGAACCGCCTGCGCGATGTCACCCGTGCGCCACTGCTCTGCCTTGGGCCGGGGCGCGATCTGGCGGACCAACAGGTTCAGGCGGTGCAGGCGCTTGGTGGCCGCGCGGTCGCCTTGCAGGGCATCCCGCAAGACCTTGACCGCGCCGAAGGCTTTTCCGGCGTGCTCTATTGGGGCAATGACAGTACCGCACGCCAGCTTGCACAGGCATTGGCACGGCGCGAGGGGCCGATTCTGCCACTTATCACCGACCGGCCCGACCGCGCCCATATTGCGTTTGAACGCCACCTGTGCATCGACACCACCGCTTCGGGCGGGAATGCGCAACTTTTGGCAGAGGTCGCGGCATGACCCATTCATCCTTGCCCAAATATCCTGGGGGAGGCGCGGCGCAGCCGCGGCGGGGGCAAAGCCCCCGGCAACAATGGCCACACGCCTAGCGGGTCAGACTCACGCCTTCGCGCCCCGCAAGATCGGTAAAGAACTGCCATGCCACGCGGCCCGATCGGCTGCCGCGTGTCGCTTGCCATTCAATCGCCTCGGCCCGCAGGCGCGCGGGGTCAATCGTCAGGCCATAGGCCGCGCAATAGCCTTCAATCATGGCAAGGAAATCATCCTGATCGCAGGCATGAAAGCCCAGCCACAGCCCGAAACGGTCCGAGAGCGAGACTTTTTCTTCCACCGCCTCGGATGGCGAGATCGCGGATGAACGTTCATTCTCGATCATGTCACGCGGCATCAGGTGACGGCGGTTCGACGTGGCATACAGCACCACATTGTCGGGCCGCCCCTCGACGCCCCCGTCCAGCACCGCTTTCAGCGATTTGTAATGCTGGTCATCATGGCTAAAAGACAGATCGTCGCAAAACAGGATGAACCGGCCATCGGCCACGCGCAGCAGGTCCAGCAAGCGGCCGATGCTGGGCAGGTCCTCGCGCTGGATTTCCACCAGTTTCAGCCCGCTATCCGGCAATTGCGCGGTAACCGCGCCATGCACGGCTTTGACCAGCGACGATTTCCCCATCCCGCGCGCGCCCCAAAGCAGCGCATTATTCGCAGGCAAGCCGCGTGCGAATTGCAGCGTGTTTGCCAAAAGGGTGTCGCGGGCGCGGCCAATGCCGACCAGCAGATCCAGATCCACGCGGTTGACCTGTGCCACGGGGTGCAGCCTGTCCGGCCCCGTATGCCAGACGAAAGCTTCGGCGCTGTCCAGATCAGGCGCGCGTCCGGGCGGGGGCGACAGACGCTCCAGCGCCTCGGCAATCCGCGTCAGGGCGTCGTCATTCATGCCTTATCGGCCTCTTCGCCCTCGTCCTCGTCATCCAGCAGCCCTTCGCGGCGCAAACGCTCGTTGCGGGCCTTTTCCACGCGGGCGACCAGCCAGATCGACACTTCGTATAGCCCGTAAACCACCGCGAACAGGATGATCTGGGTTATCACATCGGGCGGCGTGACCAAAGCGGCCAGCGTCAGAATGCCAACCACGGCCCATTTGCGCCCGGCTTTCAGGCCCGCTTCGGACACCAGCCCGGCCTTGCCCATCAGCGTCAGCAACACCGGCAGTTGAAAGCACATGCCAAAGGCCACGATAAAGCGGATCGTCAGGTTCAGGTATTCCTGCGCAGAACCTTGGAACACGACCGACAACGGTGCCGCCGCGCCTTCTTCGACCATGGCTTCGCCACTTGCGCCGAATTGCTGAAAGCCAAGGAAGAAATCATAGGCCAAGGGCGTGACGACGTAGAACGCAAAAGAGGCCCCCAGCAAGAACATTGCCGGAGAGGAGATCAGGAAAGGCAGGAACGCGCCCTGTTCAGACCGATACAGCCCCGGTGCCACGAAGCGCCAAAGCTGGGTCGCGATCACGGGAAAGGCCAGCATGAAGCCGCCCAAGAATGACACTTTGACCGCCACGAAGAACCCTTCTTGCGGGCTGATGAAGATCAGGTCACAATCCTGCCCACGTTCGGCCAAGGCGCTGCACAAGGGCGCGGTCAGAAAATTGAAGATCGGCGTGGCAACGGTGAAACACAGCACCATGCCGACCATGAAGGCCAGCGCCGATTTTATCAGCCGGTTGCGCAACTCTGCCAGATGTTCAATCAGCGGTGCGCTGGTATCGTCAATGTCGTCTTGCTGCGCCTTGCTCATGTGCTGCTGTCCGTGCCGCTCTTGGGGCTGGATGGGGCGGTCTGGTCACGTTTGCCCGTGTCGGACGGCGTGGCCGTCGGCGCTGGCTGCGCCTCTGCGGCTGCGGGGTCTGGCTTGGGTGCGGCGCGTTTCGCGGCGTCACTGCGCATGCTGTCCATCTCGGCGGCGATACGGTCGATTTCGTCCTCATCATCGCCGGGGGCAGAGGGTTTGGCACCCTTGTCGTCCGTTTTGTCGGATTTCGGGTCGTCCTTGAGCGGGTTCCAGTTTTTCATCTGGTTCAGCTCATCCAGCCCCATCCCTTGCGGGTTGGTCATGCCGCGCAGGTCGCGCGCCACGTCCTTGACGCCGGTCTGGTCGGCCGCATCTTCCATGGCGCGGCTGAATTCGCGCGCCATCGACCGCGCCTTGGCGGTCATCTGACCCAATGTGCGGAACATTTTGGGCAGGTCTTTAGGGCCGACCACGATCAGCGCTACAACCCCAATGACCAGAAGTTCTGACCAGCCCAGATCAAACATGCCGACACCCTTGCCCGCTTGCGGATTTCACAGCAAGACACCTCATGCGCGCGGCAATCAGACCCGGTCCTTGCCGTTGTCCTTGTCGGTTTCTGGCGTGATGTCGCGTGCGGTCTTGGACGCGTCGTCATCCTTTTTCTCGATCTCGTCGGTGCCGTCTTTCAGGCCCTTCTTGAAAGAGGTGATGCCCTTGCCGACTTCGCCCATCAGAGCGCTGACCTTGCCGCGCCCGAACAGGACAAGCACAACCACTGCGATAATGATAAAGCCCGCCGGGCCGATATTGTTGAGCATGTCATTCTCCCTTCGCCGGGCCAGCATGTGGCGGGCCCGGACTACTCGTATTCCATTTATGGATTAACACGCCCTAATCAAAGCCCCAAATTGCGCTTGGGAGCAAAAACAGCGGGGCTTTGCCCGCCGACAGGCTATTCAGCGGCCTGAAGCGCGAAGGCGCGCATCATCTCTTCGGCCCCCTGAACGCGGTTGCGCCCGCCTTCCTTGGCAGCATAAAGCCGCGCATCGGCCAGTGCGATCAAGGCATCACGGGTGTCGGTCTGCGCGTCCATGCTGGCCACGCCAAGGCTGGCGGTAAAGTCGATCTGGGGGTAATCGCGCACCACGGTCGCCTCGATCACGGCGCGCAGGCGCTCGGCAATGTCCAGCGCCGTCAGATGGTCGGCTGTGACCAGAACGCCGAATTCCTCGCCACCCAGACGGCCCAGAATGTCGCAGCGGCGCAATTCGGCTTGCACCACATGCGCCACGCCGCGCAGCACCGCATCGCCCGCGGCATGGCCATGCACGTCATTGACCGCCTTGAAATGGTCAAGGTCGAACATGATCAGGCTGCACTGCCGCCCGCTGCGCTGAAAGGTTGCAGCCGCGCGCCCAAGGTCCGACATGAATGCGCGACGGGTCAACGCCTTTGTCAACACGTCCAGATGGGCTTCGGACCACAGCGCATGTTGTTCGGCCACCAGCACGGCAAAACCCGCCAACAGGTGCGACGCGCCCGATTCGAACTGTTCGGCGTAAGCGCGCAACATGCCGAATCGGCGGCCTTGGGTGACAAGCGGGTGTTCAAGGCACGCCATATGCTCGTCAGCGGGCGGGCGCGGTTCGCCATCAAGCTGGATCGTGACATGGCGCGCGCCAATGGTCTGGCGAACAAGATAGAAAATCGTGTCATAATGGCCCGGCGCGGGGGCGTCGGCCTCAAACATTTCGGACGGCTGCGCCCCGGCGGCGGGGAACAAGTCGTGGCAATTTTGCGCGGCAACATTCATGACAAGACCCATTCGTTAACGAAGTCTTTCGTCGCTCTTAACCATGCAAAGGACAAGGCAAGAATGTGGTAAGATTTTGTTAACGAAAAATTAGCCACAACCGGCGGCAGGCAAAAGCTGCGGTCAGGTACGGTCGCGCAAGGCGCGAAAGCGCGCCTGCTGGCGGTCAGACCAATGCACGCTCAGAACGGTCTCTGTTTCGCCTTGCGCTTCGGATTCGACAACGCCTTGGCCATACAGCCACGCCCGCAACCGCCCGTCAGAATGGGGCACGGTGACCGTATCGTGATGGCGCACGTCATCCAGCTGTGCCGTGATCGCAGCAAACAGCGCGTCCAGCCCTGCCCCGGTCAGCGCAGAGCCAACAAACACGCCCTCAGCCCGCTGCGCCTGACGGTCGACCTGCAACCGGGTCGCTTCATCCAACTGGTCAGCCTTGTTCCATAGGTCAATGCGCGGGATCTCGTCATCCACGCCCAAAGCGGCAAGCACATGGGCGACATCGGCGGCCTGCGCCGCTGTCGCGGGATGCGCGATATCGCGGACATGCAAAATCAGATCTGCTTCCAGCACCTCTTCCAACGTGGCGCGAAACGCTGCGACCAGCAGTGTCGGCAATTCCGAGATGAACCCCACCGTGTCGGACAGGATGATATCCTTGCCCGTGGGCAACCGCACCGCGCGCATGGTCGGGTCAAGCGTGGCAAAGAGCATATCCTTGGCCATGACATTCGCGCCGGTCAAACGGTTGAACAGCGTGGATTTTCCGGCATTGGTATAGCCCACAAGCGCCACCACCGGATAGGGCACCTTGCGCCGCGCGGCGCGGTGCAATTCGCGAGTTTTGGCAACCTTGTCCAACTGGCGGCGCAGACGGGTCATCTGCTCGTCAATGGCGCGGCGGTCGGCCTCTATCTGGGTTTCACCCGGACCGCCGACAAAGCCAAGCCCACCGCGCTGACGTTCAAGGTGCGTCCACGCGCGCACCAGCCGCGTGCGCTGGTAGCTAAGGGCGGCCAGTTCCACCTGCAACACGCCTTCGCGGGTGGCCGCGCGATCGGCAAAGATTTCCAGAATCAACCCGGTGCGGTCCAGAAGTTTGACGTTCCATGCCTTTTCCAGATTGCGCTGTTGCACGGGGCTGACGGGACCATCGATCAGGACCAGATCAATCTCATCCGCTTCCAACGCTTGGCGCAGTTCTTCCAGCTTTCCCTTGCCAAACAATTGGCCCGGATGGGCGCGCGGTAGGCGCACGACCTGCCCGCCCACGACCTCTAGCCCCGGCAGCGCATGGGCCAGCGCCATGGCTTCGGCCAAGGCATCTTCCGGCTCTCGTGAACCGGGTTTCGATTTCAGCTCTGGATGCAGCACAAAGGCGCGAGTCAGACGTTTGCCGCCTTCGCCCCCCAGTTCCGTCAGGTCGATCACTTCACGGGCGATTACGCTTCACCCTCATAGAGAGAGATCGGCTGGCCCGGCATGATGGTCGAAATCGCGTGCTTATAGACAAGCTGGCTTTGCCCGTCCCGCCGCAGCAACACGCAGAAATTGTCGAACCAGGTTATCACGCCTTGCAGCTTGACCCCATTAATCAGGAATACCGTAACCGGCACCTTGTTCTTGCGAACGTGATTCAGAAATGCATCTTGCAGATTTTGCTTATCGCTGGCCATGCGCTTGCCTTTTTGTCAGGGCGGTTTGCTATACGCAGAGAGCCTCGTCTCCCTATTCGCCCAGTATGAAACGTGATTTGCGAAACTTCCAGCCCTGCGGCGCACAAATTTGCACCATGGGCGAAAATTGCAAGCCTTCCTGAATGTTTATCGCCCCAAGCGGGGCCAGAGCACCGATAGCAGCATCAACAATTCCAGCCGCCCAAGGATCATCCCCAGGGCCAGCACGGCGCGTGCCGGGTCGGCAAGGGCTGCGTAGGATAACGGCTCTGGCCCGGCGATCTGCGCCAAAGGGCCGGTGGTGGTTATGGCGGCGCTGGCGAAAATCAGCGCATCTTCCAGCGGCTGGCCCAACAGGACCAGCGCCATCACAAGGGCGGTCAGGGTCAGGATAAACACCATCAGGAACAGCCATGCGGAAAACGCGCCTTCGCTGCGCAACCCGCGCAAGCGCGGCCCGTCGCCGCCCATGCCAGAGGGGTGAATCAGCTTCTCGGCCTCGTGCTTGGCCTGCCACAGCAGCGCAAAGCCGCGCAGCAGCTTCAGCCCGCCCGCGGTGGTGGCAATACCGCCGCCCAGCGTTGCAAGCCCCAGCAGCACGATCCCGCCGGGACCGGCATAGGCCGTCACCTCGGGCGCGCCGATGGTGCTGACAAACCCCGCCGTTCCAAGAAACGACAGCGCGGTAAAGCCCGTGCCCCACAGTTCCGCCAGTGCCGCAGCGGGGGCAGCGCCCAGCGCATCCGCGCCATTGACAGCCCATAGCCCAAAGGTGACCGCAACCAAAAGCCAAATCGCCACGCGCAATTCGTCATCGCGCCAGAGCGGGCCAGAGCCTTGCGGCACCACCGCACCGGGCCAGCCGCGCCGGGTCAGCGCCAGCCCAAGGAACAGCGCGATCGCCACCTCTTGCACGATCCCGTCCGCGGCCCCCCAATGTGGCACGATCCCGGATGTGGACAAGGTGGACATGGCATAGACCAGCGCCACCAAAGGCGGCATCCCCTGCACCGACAAGACCACCCATAACAGCCCCGTCACACCCGCATAGGCCGGGGCGATCAGGCGGATATGCGACCATAGCCGGCCCAGATCGGCCTGTCCTGCCTCTGCCCCGATCTGGGTAGCGCGCATCTTGCGCGACCAGTCGGGCACCTCGCCAATGGCTTGGGAGCGTGCGGTCAAAAGGTCATAGCCACCCATGTTCATCGGGGCCAGCAGGGCCGCAGCATAGACCAGCACGAACAACCCGCCCAACCACGCCGCCATCGCGCGCCAGACAAGCAGGCTGCGCGGCATCGCGCTGTCCAAGGCGCTGGCACCGGTGGTGGTAAAGGCAGAGACCATTTCGAACCATGCATCGAACAGCGGCAAACCGCCCGGCATCGCCTCTGTCACCGGCAGCGCCATGAAAAGCGGGATGACAAGGTAGGACACTGTCAGAATGTAGAACGGGTGCGACAGCGCACCGGGTTTGCGCTGTAGGTTGCGCCGCGACAGGTAGATCAGGCCCGCAAGACTGCCCAGCAGGCTGGCCGAATACAGGAAAGCGCGCGCGCTTTCATGCTCACGCAGGGTAAAGCCCAGCGCGGCAGGCAAGATCATTGCCCCGGCTGTGACCGCCATCAACCCGGCCATGACAATCGTGCCGCGCGCGCTGTCTTTCATCTGCGCCCCCTTGCGCTGTGACCTTACCGGCTTGCCTATGGCGCAGCCATGGCGGTCAGAAATGCTCGAAGGAAACCTGCAACAAAGCATCCACCTTTGGCACATCTTCGGTCAGGGCAAAGATCACCACCAGATCGCCCTCTTGCAGGACCATGCTGCTATTGGGTTTCATGAACTTCCCGGCACGTTGCACCCCGATCAACAGCGCGCCTTCGGGAAAGGCAATGTCGCGCACCGCCCGGCCTGCGATCTGCGATGTGCCCAGCACCTTGGCCTCGATCACCTCGGCCTCTCGGTCGCCCAGCATGTAGACCGAGCGCACAAGCCCGTGCCGGATATGGCGCAAAATGGAACTGACGGTCAGCGCGCGCGGGTTGATATAGGCATCCACGCCCATGGCATCGGCCAGCGACACCATGCCCGGATCATTGACCAGCGAAATCGCCATGCGCGCGCCCATGCTTTTGGCGCGCACCGCCGCCAGCAGGTTGGTGCGGTCGTCATCGGTCAGCAAGACCACGGCATCGGTGTTCGAGATGCGCGCCTCTTCCAGCAGGTCGGAATCCATTGCATCGCCATGCAGCACGATGGAACGTTCCAGCGCATCGGCTGCCGCCTCGGCGCGGGCGCGGTCGCGTTCGATAACCTTGACCCGCACGCGCTGGGGCTGGCTTTCCAGCATCCGCGCCACCGACAGCCCGACATTGCCGCCGCCAATGACCAGCACGCGTTCCTGCCGGGGGGCTTCCTTGCCGAACACTTCGAACACGCGCGACACATCATCGGCCGCCAGCAGCAGATACACCGCATCGCCCGCGAAAAGCTGATCCTCGGGTTCGGGAGCAAACATATGGCCTGCCCGGCGCACCCCCGCCACCATCACGCGCAAGGTCGGAAATAGTTCCGACAACTGCCGCAACGGCGTGTTGAGCACCGCGCATTTGTCATCCAGCACCAGCCCCAAAAGCAGCGCGCGCCCGTCGAAGAACTCGTGCACATCAAAGGCCGACGGATAGGCCACGCGCTTCATGGCCGCCAGCGACACTTCGCGTTCGGGGCTGATGATAACATCGATGGGCAAATGCTCGCGCCGGAACAGGTCGGCATATTTCGGGTCCAGATAGGTCTGGGCCCGCAGCCGCGCGATTTTCTTGGTCACACCAAAGACGCTATGCGCGACCTGACATGTGACCATGTTCACCTCGTCCGAATAGGTCGCGGCAATGACCATATCGGCATCGCCCACGCCGGCCTGTTCCAGAACGGCGGGGTAGCTGGCAAAGCCCGTCACGCCCTGCACATCCAGCGTTTCGGTCGCGCGGCGGACCAGCACGGGGTTGTTGTCGACAATGGTGACGTCATTGCGTTCGCCCGACAGGTGGCGCGCAATCTGCCACCCCACCTGCCCTGCGCCGCATACGATGATCTTCATGGCCCGCGCCTCTTGGTTGCGGAAATCGAAGCCCTTGATGTGCCAGCAGGCGCGCGCGCTTGCAAGGCTTTACCCCTTTGCCGACAAGCGCGCCGTGTTCACGCCAAGCGATTTCAACTTGCGGTGCAGCGCCGACCGTTCCATGCCGACAAAACTGGCGGTCCGGCTGATATTGCCGCCAAAGCGGTTGATCTGCGCCAACAGGTATTCGCGCTCGAACAATTCGCGCGCTTCGCGCAGCGGCAAGGTGGCCAACGATCCCGACAGCATCAGGCCGCGCCCCGACTCCTCGGGTACGCTGTCGGCCTGAAGATCGGCCACCTCGATCGGGCGGCCCGCATCGCCAAGGATCAGCGCGCGTTCGATCATGTTGCGCAATTGGCGGATATTGCCCGGCCAAGACAGGGTTTGCAGATGCGCGCGCGCTGCGTCGTCCAGCGTGCGGCGCGGCAAGCCTTGCGCGGCGTGCAGCATGTCGATGAAATGCTCGGCCAGCAGCGGGATATCCTCGCGCCGTTCTTCCAGCCCCGGCACGCGGATCGGCACCACGTTCAGCCGGTCATACAGTTCCTGCCGGAACAAGCCCTCTCGCACCCGTGCGCTTAGGTCTTGGGTCGTGGCTGACATCACCCGCAGGTCAACCCGCACCTTGTCGGCCCCGCCGGTGCGGATGAATTGCTGCTCCACCAGCACCCGCAACAGCTTGGACTGCGTGCCAAGCGGCATATCCGCGACCTCGTCAAAGAAGATCACCCCGCCATGCGCCTGTTCCAGCAACCCCGGTTCCACCCCGCGATCGGGGCCTTCGCGGCCGAACAGAACCTCTTCCATGCGTTCGGGTTCGACCGATGCCGATGTCACCGTCACGAAGGGGCCAGAGGCGCGCTCGGAATTTTCATGCACATAGCGGGCGGCGGCCTCTTTGCCGCAGCCGGGGGGGCCTGTGAACATCAGCCGCGCATTCGACCCCGTGACCTTTTCCAATTGGCCGAACAAGGCCCGGTAGGCGGTCGATTCGCCCAAAAGCTGCGCCGATCCAACATCGCGGCGCTTCAGGTCCTGATTTTCGCGCCGCAGCCGCGAGGCTTCCATCGCGCGCCCGATCACCACCAGCAGCTTGTCAATGTTGAAGGGCTTTTCGATGAAATCATAAGCGCCCTGCTTGATCGCGGCGACAGCGATTTCCACATTGCCATGGCCCGAGATGATGACAATGGGAATATCCGGGTTCGACCGCTTGACCGACATCAGAATGTCGATCCCGTCCATCTTACTGTCCTTCAACCAGATATCGAGGATCATCAGCGCGGGCGGGTCGGAATTCACCGCTGCCATCGCCTGATCGGAATTGGCCGCAAGCCGGGTTTTGAACCCTTCATCTTGCAGGATTTCCGAAATCAGTTCGCGAATGTCGCGTTCATCATCGACGATCAGAATATCACCCATAATCGTTAACCATCTTCCTGTTGGTCGTCAGAGATCTGCACGGCGGCCAGCCGTGGCAGGCGAATATCGGCCATCGCGCCGCGTCGGGGCGTGCCGTCGGGGTCGGTCGCATCGGCCAAGCGCAAGCTGCCGCCATGTTCTTCGATGATCTTGCGCACGATGGACAAGCCAAGCCCGGTCCCTTCTGCGCGCGTGGTCACATAAGGCTCAAACAGGCGATTGCGGTCTTCCGGTAGGCCGATGCCGTTGTCGGTAATCGTGATGTGCAACTGGTCTGGCTCTGCATGAAAGGCGATGTCGATTGTGCCGGGCGGGCTGTCGGCATCTTCCGCGCGGCGGCTTTCGATCGCCTCTCCGGCATTCTTGATAAGATTGGTAAAGGCCTGCGCCATCATCGTGTCGTCGACTTCGACCACCACCGGCTCGGCGGGCAGCGACAGGCTGAACGCAATATCGGGCTGGCCGCTTTCTTGTAAAAGCGCGCAGTCCCGCAGCAACGCCACCATGTCATGCGGTCGGCGGTCGGGTTCCGGCATACGGGCGAAGCGCGAGAATTCATCCACAATCCGGCGCAGATCATTCGTCTGACGCACGATGACCGAAGTCAGTTGCGACAGGCTTTCGGCGTCATCCTCGGCCAGTTTGCGGCCAAACTTGCGCGCAATGCGTTCCGCCGAAAGCTGGATCGGGGTTAAGGGGTTCTTGATCTCATGCGCGATCCGGCGGGCGACATCGCCCCAAGCGGCCATACGCTGCGCGCTGACCAGTTCCGACACGTCATCAAAGGCGACCACATAGCCTTCCAGTTGCCCATCGCGGCGGCGGCGTTCGGCAATGCGCACCAGCACGGTTTCCAACCGCCCCGAGCGCACCAGCCGCAGCTCTTCCTGCACGCGTCCCGGTCCGGGCGGCGCTGCGCGCAGCTTCTCCATCAGGGGCACGAATTCCGGCGCAATCTCTGACAGCTCTGGCGAGGTCGTGGGGCATGGCGCGACTTCCAGCAAGGTTTCAGCCGCGCGGTTGATGAAGGCCAGCCGACCGTTTGCATCCAAGCCGATCACCCCTGCGGTCACCGACCCCAGCACCGAATCGAACAGCCGCCGCCGCGCATCGATCTGGCGGTTGTTTTCCAACAGATGCTCGCGCTGCCCCTTCAACTGGCGGGTCATCTGGTTGAACACGCGGCCCAGCAGGGCCACCTCGTCATCCTCGCGCGCGATGCGGACTTGCACGTCCAGATCGCCCGCGCCGACCTGCTCTGCGGCCTCGACCAGCCGCCCGACGGGCCGCGCCAGCCGTTCGGCGAAATTCAGCCCCATCCAAACCGCCGCAAGGATCAGGATCAACGCGAAACCAAGGTAAAGCGCGCCAAACTGGAACAAAATGCGCCCCCGATCCTGTTCCAACTGTTGGTAGAAATCGACCGTTTCGCGGGTTTCATCCAGCAGTGACAGGATATCGCCATCCACCGCGCGCGACACATACAGGTAACGGTCAAAATATTCGCTCAACGGCACAAGGGCGCGGAACTCGTTCAGCGGCCAATCGCGTATCAGCACCACGCCATCGCGCGCAGCGGCAAGGTCCGGGTCGCTTGGTGGAACAAAGTTGAACCGGTAGGACCGTTCCCCGCGCGCCCGGATGTCGCCCGCCCCGTCGATAACGAATGCAACGCGCAAGCCGCGCTGCACCCGCGCCTGCGCTTCTGAAAGCAGGTCGCGCAACTCGCCCTCGCCCATCATGGGAAAGAGCCTGCGCGCGGCATCAAGATAATCCGCCAGATCCTGCGCATCGGTCCGCAGATCGCGTTCCTGTTCGAACTGATAGGCCTCTGCCGCTGACAGCGAATTGCCGACCACGCGCTGAACGCGGTCCGAAAACCACCCTTCCAGCCCCACATTGAGCGTGATGACGGCAAAAACCGCAACCGTGATTGTGGGCACCATGGCGATGGCGCCAAACAGCGTGGTCAGCCGCAAATGCAGGCGCGAGCCCGCTCTGTCCTTGCGCCGCGCGGCCACCAGCCGCGCCACCCGCACCGCCACAAGCCCGGCCACAAGCAACATGTAAACAAGGTCGGTCAACAGCACCAGGGCAAGGCCGGACGTGCTGAATACCGCGTTCAGCGGGCCCAGCGCCAATAGCGTCAGCAATACCAGAAACGGGCCTGCCAGAACCAGAACGACCGTGCCACCCACCGATCTGCGCCGATCGCGCAGGCCGGCCAAGTGTTCCAGCACACCCGAATAAAACGCCGCCTGCCTCAAAAAGCCCCCGCAAGTTACCGTTTTACAGGGGTCTTTGCTGCCCCGTGTTGTGGGGATTATGCCACAGGCAATGTGGTAATTCTACATCAAACTCGGGCCATCAGGCCAGCTTGCGACGGCGTGATACCTCTATATCCAGCTCGGTGATTTTCTTGCGCAAGGTGTTGCGATTGATCCCCAGAAGCTCTGCGCAGCGGGCTTGGTTGCCGCCTGTGGCATCGAGTGCGATTTCGATCAGCGGCACCTCTATTTCATGCAATATCCGTGCATACAGGCCCGGCGGCGGCAGGTCTTGGCCGTGCAGGTCGAAATAGCGTTTCAAATGGCGCGCCGCCGATTCCGACAGCGATTCTCCGCCCATCCCTTCGCCAATCGCCATGGCAGAGGGCTGGCTTTTCAGCGCCAGTTCCATTTCCAAGCGCGTAATCAAGGGGTCTTGCCCAGTCAGCGTCAGCCGCCGCAAGGTATTTTGTAGCTGCCGCACATTGCCGGGCCACGAATACCCGCGCACCAGTTCCAGCGCCTCTGGGGAAAGCGCGCGCAGGGTCGCGCCATCATCAGCGGCTTGCGACAGGAAATGCTGCGTCAAAGGTTCCAGATCGTCGATCCGCTCGCGCAGCGGGGGCACAGCAAGGGTGACACCGCTTAGCCGGTAATACAGGTCTTCGCGCAGGGTGCCGTCGCTCATGCATTGGGTCAGATTGGTCTGCGCCGTCGCCATAATGCGCGGCCCGTCATCGGGCAGGCTGTCGAGCAGCCGCGCCACGCGCAACTGGGCTTCCGCGCTGTAAGAGGCCAGCTCATCCAGCAACAACGACCCTGAACGCACGCGCGCCACCAAGGCTTGCGCCGTGTCGGGGCTGCGGAAATCCTCTGCCGTGGCTGCCAGAAAGGGCTGCCCGCGCCGGTCTGACAGATCGTGCAACGTGCGGGCGATCAGCGATTTCCCGGTGCCGGATTCGCCGGTTATCAGCACCGGCATGACCGAATTCATCACACGTGCGATCAGGCGATACAATTCCTGCATGACCGGGGTGCGCCCCACCAGCGGCAGCCCTTCCATGCTGGACATGTCACCGCGCGGCGCGGGTTTGGGTGCCGCCCCCACCTGCGCCGAAGCGGCGACAAGTTTCCGGTTCTTCATGGCCGTGCCCGCGCGTTTCAGCAGGTCCGGCAGGTCGAACGGTTTGGGAAGGTAATCATGCGCATCGACCTCGTTGGCCTGAATCGCCGTCATGATCGTGTTTTGCGCAGAGATCACGATCACCGGCAGATCGGGCCGTTCCTGGCTGATCTTCGGGATCATCTCTATCCCGTTGCCATCGGGCATCATCACATCGGTGATGACCAGATCGCCACGCCCCTCTTCGACCCAGCGCATCAGCGTGGTCAGGCTGGAGGTGGCGTGCACCTTGCAGCCTGCCCGCGTCAGCGCTTGCGTCAGCACCGTGCGGATGGTGCGATCATCATCGGCAACCAGAACCGTGCCATCCATCAGGAAAGCTCCTCTTGTTGTGCGTAACGCCCGTCCAAATCGGTCGCGCGCGGCAGGGAAATGCGAAACATCGTGCGGCCCGGACGGCTTTCGACAGACACCCAGCCATCATGCGCCGAGACGATTTTCGACACCAGCGCAAGGCCAAGGCCCGTGCCATTCTCGCGGCCCGACACGAAAGGGTCGAACACCTCATCGGCAATTTCGGCGGGCAAGCCCGGTCCATCATCGATGATTTCAACATGAATGGGCAGCGCCACATCGCGCCCATCCGCAGCGCGCACGCGCAGCGATTGTTCAAAGAAACTGCGAATGCGGATCGTGCCGCCATCAGGCTGCGCTTGGGCCGCATTCTTCAGCAAGTTCAGGAACACCTGCAACAACTGGTCGCCATCGGCCCAGACCGGTGGCAAGGACGGGTCGTAATTGTCCCGGATCCGCATATGCGCGGCAAAACCCACCTCTGCCGACCGGCGGGCGCGTTCCAGAATGTCGTGAATGTTGATCGCACGGCAGGCGGGCGGGCGCTGGTTGCCGAATTGCTCGACCTGGTCTAGCAGGTTCACAATGCGCTGGGTTTCGGCCACGATCAGGTCGGTCAATTCGCGGTCACGCGGCTCCAGCCCCATGGACAGAAGCTGCGCGGCCCCGGTAATGCCCGCCAGCGGGTTCTTGATCTCATGCGCCAGCATCTGCGACATGCCAATGGCCGAACGCGCGGCGTTGCGGATGCCATCCACCTGTCCCAGCTTGCCTGCGATCTCGCGCGGGGTAATCAGCATCAGCACAAGGTCGGGGCGGTCCACCATGGGCGCCAGTTGAATGGAGCACATGACCGGCTTACGCGCGCCGATGACCAAAGAGGCATCGTTGATGAACACTGGCGCGCGATTGCTGCGGCAGCGCTCCAGCGCGCGGTTGATTTCTGCGTCAATCTCGATCAGGCGCGCCAAGGGGCGGTTCAGGACCGCGCGGCGCGACAGGCTTAGAAACTGCTCGGCCGCCGGGTTGCAATCGGCCACGCATTCGCGCCCGTTGACCTGCCCCACCATGAAAGAGGGCACGGGCAAGGCCGCCCATATCGTGCCGGTGGCGGGGGGCGTCATGCCGCAACCTCTTGCATCGGGGCCAGCAGGTCGGGCAGCAGTGCAAGCACCTGCGCGGGGTTGGTCGCGGTCAGCGCAGCACGGCGGGCCAGAGCGCAGCCGCCCGCCGCGTCCGCATACCAGCCCAAGTGCTTGCGCGCGACCCGCAGGCCCAGATCGCGGCCATAAAAGCCCAGCATCGCGTCGTAATGCGCGCCGACCAAGGCGACCAGTTCGGCCCCTTGCGGCGCAGGCGGCACCGGGCGGCCCGACAGGCTTGCGGCAATCTGCGCCAGCAGCCATGGCCGCCCCTGCGCCCCGCGCCCAACCATGACACCCCCTGCCCCGGATTGCGCCAGCGCCTGCCGGGCCGCCTGAGCACCGGTAATATCCCCATTGGCGACCACCGGCACATCCACCGCCCGCACAACCGGCGCAATTGCCGCCCAATCGGCGCGGCCCTTGTAGAACTGGCAGCGCGTGCGGCCATGGATCGTGACCATTTTCACGCCCGCGCCCACGGCACGGCGGGCAAGCTCTGGCGCATTGTGGCACGCCTCATCCCAACCCAGCCGGGTTTTCAACGTCACCGGCACATCCACCGCGGCCACCACCGCGTCAATCAGCGACAACGCGTGATCGAGATCGCGCATCAGCGCCGATCCGGACAAACCACCCACGACCTTTTTCGCAGGGCAGCCCATATTGATGTCAATGACTCGCGCGCCCTGATCGGCCAGCATGCGTGCGGCTTCGCCCATCCACCACGCATCGCGCCCGGCAAGTTGCACGGCGGTCTGGCCATCAGCAACGCCCAGCTCTGCCTTGGCGCGGGTCGAGGGGCGCGCGCGCACCATGTCTTCGCTGGCGACCATTTCCGACACCACCAGCGCCGCGCCGAACCCGGCCACGACCCGCCGAAACGGCAAATCGGTAATGCCCGCCATCGGGGCCAGCAGGACCGGGCAGCCAGCGCCCGCCTCGAAGGGGAACGGAACCGTCATGGGAGTGAGCAAAGCATGTCTTTCATGCGTGAAGGGATAGCCCCATGCCAGACCCAAGTCCAATTGAACCGCCACGCCCTTGGCGCATTTTTCATCATGCGCCCGCTTTTTGGGCAAATATAAGTGGCAATCGTGCGCATTGTCAGCAACCTGCCGCTGCGCGTATAGAGGGCGCGACAGGATCGCAGGGCGCGCATGACCAGTTCCATAGCCACCATCATCGTTGCCGCCGGGCGCGGCACCCGCGCGGGCGGCGGCCCGCCCAAGCAGTGGCGCAGGCTTGGCGGGCAGCCAGTGCTGGCCCATACGCTGGATGCGCTGCGCGCTGGCGGTCTGACCCGGCTGATTCTGGTGTTGCACCCCGATGACATGACCCGCGCGCAAGGGCTGGACCTGCACGGCGTGACCCTTGTGGCGGGCGGCGCAACGCGCACCGCGTCGGTGCGCGCGGCGCTGGACCTGTTATCCGCCGCCCCGCCCGACCGCGTTCTGATCCATGACGGCGCGCGGCCCTTCGTCTCTGCCCGGGTTGTGGGTGACGTGATGCAGGCGCTGAACGATTACCCCGCCGCCGCCCCGGCGCTAGCCGTGGTCGATGCGCTGTGGCGCGGGCAAGACGGCTTTGTCGGCGCACCCGTGCCGCGTGACGGGCTGTTTCGCGCACAGACCCCGCAGGGTTTTCACTTCGCGCCCTTGCTGTCCGCGCACAGGGCATGGCCGGGCGACGCCCCCGATGACGTGGAAATCGCCCGCGCCTTTGGCCTGTCCGTCGCACTGGTGCCGGGCTGCGAGGAGAATTACAAACTGACCTACGCGCCCGATTTCGCCCGCGCCGAGGCGATGCTGCAAGCAAGGAAACCGCAAATGACCGATATCCGCCTTGGCAATGGCTATGACGTGCACCGCTTCGGCCCCGGCGATGGCTGTTGGCTGTGCGGGGTGAAGGTGCCGCATGGGCGCGCGCTTCAAGGCCATTCAGATGCCGATGTCGGAATGCACGCATTGACCGATGCTATCTATGGTGCGCTGGCCGAAGGCGATATTGGCCGCCATTTTCCGCCCTCTGACCCGCAATGGAAGGGGGCTGCCAGCCATATCTTCCTGCGCCATGCGATCGAACTGGCGCGCGCACGGGGCTATGCGCTTGCTAATTGCGATGTGACGCTGGTCTGCGAATATCCCAAGATCGGGCCACATGCGGGCGCAATGCAGGCGGAACTTGCGCGCATCATCGGGGTCGAGGTTGGACGCGTCAGCGTAAAGGCCACCACGTCGGAACGCTTGGGCTTTACGGGCCGCGAGGAAGGGATTGCCGCGCTGGCCACGGCCTGCCTGATCGCAGGCTGACGCATCGGGGCTGGATTATTTTTGCAAGATGAAGGGGATAGGGCATGACCCTGACACGCATGATCGCAACCTTTGGCGGCGTGGGCTATCTGCGCCCCGCGCCGGGCACTTGGGGCAGCTTCGCCGCCCTGCCCGTGGCGTGGGGCCTGCATGTGCTGGGCGGGTTCTGGTTGCTGCTGGGTGCCACATTGGTTGCCTTCGCGCTGGGCTGGTGGGCCACCATTGTTGAGACGCGCGGCGCGCCCGATGCCGACCCGTCTGAGATTGTCATCGACGAGGTGGTGGGCATGTGGATTGCACTTTGGCCCGTGTCCTTGGGCGCGATGATGCAGGGGGTTCCTGTCACGGCGCTTTGGCCCGGCTGGGTCACGGCGTTTCTGGCCTTTCGCGCCTTTGACATCTGGAAGCCCGGCCCGGTCGGGCTGGCCGACCGGATGCACACACCTTTGGGCGTGATGCTGGATGATGTCGTGGCAGGATTTCTGGCCACGCTGGTGGTGGCAGTCGCCGCCGTGGTCAGCCACGGGTTGATGGGCGCATGAGCGCGGGGGCGGTTCTGGATGCGGCCCGCGCCAAGGGCGTGATGCTGGCGGCCGCCGAATCCTGCACCGGCGGGATGATCATGGCCGCGCTGACCGCTGTGCCGGGATCGTCCGACGTGGTGGACCGGGGGTTCGTGACCTATTCCAACGCGGCAAAACGCGACATGCTCGGCGTGTCGCCCGACACGCTAACAGCACATGGCGCGGTGTCGGAAGCGGTAGCCGCCGAAATGGCGCAAGGGGCCTTGGCGCGGTCAGATGCCGGGATCGCGGTTGCGGTCACAGGCATTGCCGGCCCCGGCGGGTCAGAGCACAAGCCCGAAGGGCGCGTCTGCTTCGGGCTGGCAGATGCGCAAGGCGTGGTCACGCAAACGGTCGAGTTCGGCGCGATTGGCCGCGACGCAGTGCGCGCGGCGACGGTCGATCATGCGCTGGCAATGGTTTTGGCGCGGCTTGACGCGGCCGCGCAGGGTTAACCCCGTCAGGCAAGCGCGACCTCGCGAAACGTGACCCCGAACAGCCCGGCATCTTGAACAAGCTTCACCAACTGCTCTGAAAACACCGGCGGGTTGGCAATGTCGCGGACGCAAAACAAATGCGCGCCGGTCAATTGCGCAACAATCAGCACGGGGCGTTCGAATTGTGGCCCGCCAGAGCAATAGGAACGCTCGACATCCAGCGTATGGGGCAGACAGATCGGCCTGATCCAGCAGACATTTTCGCCGTTCTCCACCTCGACCGGCAGAATTTCGGTGTTCTCGGGCATCAACGGGGCGAACAGCTTTGCGGCGCGCTGAGACAGCAGCAGCGTGCTGCCATTCACCTGAATATCGCTTGCAACCTCGGGGGGCTGCCTTTCCTTGCAGCACCAAGCCGCGTGTTCTCGCGTTTCATCAGGGGGACAATCCATGGCCCGCCCCTGACCCCGAATTCGACCTCGGGGCGGATGCGATGGCGCGCGAATTGATCGAAATCCAGCGCGGAACGGCGCAGTGCTTCGGCCCCGTCAAAGGCCCGATGATTGCCAGAGAAATTGAGCATCAGGTGATGTTGCTCGACAGGGCGCGGCTGAAAATATCTCGTAAAATGCTCGGTATTGCGACGATGTATCGTGCATCACGATGACACCGAAATCGCGCGCCGCGCTAGCCATAAAGCGCCTTGGCACGCGCTTCGAACGCACCGACCACGCGGCGCATGGCCTGATCGAACACGACCCCGATGATCTTTTGCAGCATCGGGTTGCGGAATTCGAAATCAACGTGGAAATCGACGATGCAGCCGCCACCTTCGGCATCTTTCATCGTCCAGCGCGACACCATATGCTTGAACGGCCCGTCCAGATAGGCCGTGTCGATCACGCCATCGTCGGGAAACAGCCGCACGCGGCTGCCGAAGCGTTCGCGGAACACCTTGAACGAGATGACCAGATCGGCCAGCATCTCTTCGCCGCCCAAGATGGGTTCGCGCGACCGGATGCGCGCGGCGGCGGTCCATGGCAGAAACTCTGGGTAGCGCGCCACATCCGCCACCAGATCATAGATCTGCTGCGCCGTGTAAGGCATGTGGCGGTGTTCGGTATGGATGGGCATAGGTGGATCGGGCCTTTTGTCTGGGCAGGACATGTCTTAGACTTGGCCTGAAAAATCAAGGGGCCGAGATGTCGCAAAAACCCTATGAGATCGACCAAATGATAAGCGCCAAGCAGATCGCCGCGCGGGTCGAAGAATTGGCCGAGGAAATCAGCCGCGAATTTGCCGCCACCGAAAAGCTGGTCGTGGTGGGCCTGCTGCGCGGATCGTTCATCTTCATTGCCGATCTGGTGCGTGAAATCAGCCTGCCGCTAGAGGTCGATTTTCTGGAAGCGTCCAGCTATGGCAACAGCACGCAATCCTCGCGCGAGGTGCGGATCTTGAAAGACCTGTCGGGCAAGATCGAGGGGCGCGATGTGCTGGTAGTCGAAGATATTGTCGATACCGGCTTTACGCTGCACCATGTGCTTCAGATGCTGCTGGCGCGCAACCCGGCCCGGTTGGAAGTCTGCGCGCTTCTGGACAAGCCGTCGCGCCGGGAAGTGGACATTCGCGCGCGCTGGACGGGTTTTGAAATACCTGATGAGTTCGTTGTCGGCTACGGCATCGACTACGCCCAGCGCAACCGCAACCTTCCCTATATTGGTAAGGTCCGTTTCGTCTAAGCCCCGTTCTCACAGGCGCGTGTGCTGGCCGCGCCATCACGCGTGCGTGTGTTTTAAACGTCATCAAGCCGGGCTAAGCTAAAATCCCCAGCTAATTCGCAAGGAAACCTCTTATGGGATTTTACAAAACACTATACGGCGCGGCTTTGGTCGCAGCATTTGCAGCACCTGCACTGGCACAGGACATGAACGCGATTGAAGCGCGTCAGGGCCAGTTCAAGCTTTACGGTCACAACATCGCCGTCTTGGGCGGCATGGCCCAAGGCCGGATGGACTATGACGCAGAGATGGCACAGACAGCCGCCGATAACCTGTTTCACCTGACCCGGCATGACCAGTCGCGCCTATGGCCCGAAGGGACCGATTCGTCGATGGTCATGGAAACCCGCGCCAAGGCGGAGATCTGGGAAAACCTTGACGATTTCACCGCCAAATTCGTCGCCTTGCAAGAAGCCTCTGCCGCGCTGCAAGGCGTGGCGGGCGACGGTCTGGACGCGCTGCGCCCCGCCGTGGGGGCCGTGGGCGCAAGCTGCGGCGCCTGCCACGAAGATTACCGCGAAGAAAGCTGATCTTCGCGCGACGGACCGGAAGAACAGGCCGCCCAAGCCATGCTGGGGCGGCCTTCTCGAACCGTGAAAGGTCAATTATATGAACCGCTTGGGGCGTGTTGTTCTTGCGCTTGCGATCGTCGGGGGGACGTTGGGATGGTATGTTACCCGCCCCGTCACCTTGCCCGAAACCGTGTCCGAACGCCTGACCGGCGATGCGCAGGCGGGAGAGCGCATCTTTCTGGCAGCGGGCTGTGCTTCGTGCCACATGGGCACAGAGGATGACGCGGACCCATTGGTGCTGAGCGGCGGCGCGCAGTTCGAAACCCATTTCGGCACGTTCTACGCGCCCAATATCAGCCCCGATCGGGACCATGGAATCGGCGGCTGGACGCAGGCTGACTTCCTTGATGCGGTCATGCGCGGGGTCTCGCCGCAGGGGCAGCATTATTACCCGGCTTTCCCCTACACATCTTACGCCAAGGCCGACCCGCAAGACATGGCCGACCTTTACGAATACATGATGACCCTGCCCGCCGACGCCACGCCGTCGCGCGACCATGATCTGGGCTTTCCGTTCAACATTCGCCGCAGCGTGGGCGTTTGGAAGGCGCTTTTCATGACCCGCGACTGGGCTGTGACGGGCGACCTGACCGCAGAGGAAACCCAAGGCCGCTACTTGGCCGAAGCCTTGGCGCATTGCGCCGAATGCCACACCCCGCGCAACGCCTTGGGCGGCATGGACCGCGCGCGCTGGCTAGAAGGTGCGCCCAACCCATCCGGCAGCGGGCGCATTCCGGCAATCGTCGGGGATGATTTCTCATGGACGGCGTTTGACATCAGCGCCTATCTGGAAACCGGCTTCACGCCCTCTTTCGACGTGGCGGGCGGGTCTATGTCCAAGGTCATCGCCAATCTGGGGCAACTTGACAAAGCAGAGCTAGACGCGATTGCCGCCTATATCTTGCGCGCCGCGGACGAATGACCACGTTGCCTTTGCATTGCCCGTATCATGCCTTGCCGGTGAACGGATTCACGCCCATACTGCCGTAAATCGCATCTGCTTGACGGAGCCATGTCGGAAAACCCGAAAACCATAACGCCGCTGTCGGCCCGTCTCAGCTTTGGCGAGAAGTTCCGCCTGCAAACTTGGCTGATGGGCATTATCGCTTTCGCAGTGGTGTTGTTCCTGTTGGTGCAGGCCAAGTTTATCCTGATTTCGCTGGCCATCGCGATCATCCTGTTTTCCTTGACCTCGGATGCGATCAATTCCATCCAGCGCATGAAAATCGGCAATCTGCGTGTGACGAACTGGGTCGCGTCGGTGCTGGCCGTGGTGCTGATCGCGTCGGGCTTGCTGACCATGGCCGGGCTGGTGATTTCCCAGATCAACACGGTGCTGACCACCACGCTTGCCTATACAGACGACGCGCAGCGCGCCATTGCGCAGATGTTCGCGTGGATGGGCGAGGATGTCGAGGCCTCCGTGCTGGCCACGGTGCGCTCCATCGAGATCTCTGGCTACCTGCGCTCTGCGGCAGGGCAAGCGGGGTCGCTTCTAAGCCAAGTGGTGCTTATCATCCTGTTCGTGGGGTTCCTGTTTGCCGAACGGGTCTGGTTCAACACCAAGCTGGAAAACCTGATGGGGGACACAGCGCAGGCGGGCCGCGTCAACCGCATCATCGGGTCGATCATCCGGCGTGTGAACCGCTACCTGCTGGTCAAGGCGCTGATCTCTGCGGTCACCGGCGCGCTGATTTTCGCGCTGGTCAGTGTCTTTAACCTGCAATTCGCTGCGGCCATGGGGCTGCTGACCTTCGTGCTGAACTTCATCCCCTCGGTCGGGTCCATCATCGCCACGCTGGTTTTGACACTGGTCGCCTATATTCAGGTCACAGAACCTTCGACCGCAGTTTTGATATTCGTGATCGCAGGCATGATCCAGTTTCTGCTGGGAAATGTCATCGACCCGATGCTGATGGGCAAAACCCTGCGCCTGTCATCTTTCGGGATCATCATCTCGCTGGCTTTTTGGGGCGCGGTCTGGGGCGTTCCGGGCATGTTCCTTGCCGTGCCCTTCATGGTCGCAGTCATGATCGTCTGCTCGCATATTCCCGCCGCGCGGCCCGTGGCGGTGCTGTTGTCGCGCGAAGGGCTGCCGGAAGAGGAATTCCCCCTGTCGCCCGCCCAAACAGCAGCAAATGCGGAAGAGCGCCAATACGCCAAGGCCATCGGGGCGGAATAAGCTTAGCCACCCGCGCGCCTCAGGGCGTCTTGCAGCACGAACAGCCGTATCGCAGAGGCGAGTCCCGTATCGCCGCGTGCGGCGTCAATCCGGGCGGCCAGCGCGTTCAGCGCAATCCCCTCGCGCGCGGCAATGGCGCGGAATTCCTGCCAGAATTCAGCTTCAAGCGAGACCGATGTGCGGTGCCCGCGCAGCGTGACCGAATGCTTGACCGGGCGCGCGCTCATGGCGTCTGATCGGGCGTAAGCTTGTGAGCGTCCAGATGCGCGCGCGCTTTGTCGGCTTGTGTCTGGTCTGCCTGCCGCTCTGCCCGGCTGCGGCCATGGCGCGCGGCATTCGCATCACCCGCGCGGCGCTTGGCATCGCGGGCGGCCTGTTTGCGGATGGTGCGCAGATTGACAATCTTGCTCATGCGCAAAGGTTAGCCCCGCCCTGCCCCCTCGGCAATGCCGTTTTCCATGCCCTGCGCCGCCGGATGCGCTGGCCCCCAGATTGTCGCGGCATCGCGTGCAACCAAGCGGCGCTCTGCGGCTTCCAGCGCCGCGAGCGCGCGCGCCGTGTCCCCCGTTCGCGCCAAGGCGCGGGCGAAAACCTTGCGCACCGAACCGGGGCGCCAGGGCAGCGCCGCGCGGGCCAGCCAAGCGCGCAATTCGGGCGGCAGGCGGTCATAGTCTTGCATCGGGTCGCGCGTGCGGGGTTTGGCGCGCAGATGCGTGCGGCGGTTGCGCCCGCTCATGCGGCCGCGGCCCTGCGCCACAGCGGGAACGGGTCTGGCAAGTCTGGCAGGCTGTCCGGCCCCTGTGCCAGTTCTTCGGGCAACAGGCAGGCATCCAGCTTGGCTTTTAGCGCGGCCCAGTCCATCGCGGTGCCGATGAACACGATTTCCTGACGCCGGTCGCCCCATGGTTCTGCCCAATGTGCGGCCATGTAGCTGCGCGCGGCATCGTGGTCGGGCCAGCGGTCGCGCGGGACAGCGGCCCACCAAGTGCCCAAGGGCCTGACCGAGGATAGCGCACCAGCCAGCGAAAATTCCGCCACCCAGTCGGGCCGCGTGGCAATCCAGAAATGGCCCTTGGCACGGATGACGCCCGGCAAATCGCCATTCAGAACCGCCATGATCGCGGCTGGCACGAATGGGCGGCGCGCGCGGTAAACATGGCTGGTGACGCCGTATTCCTCTGTTTCGGGCGTGTGATCGGCAAAGCCGTAAAGCTCTTTGGCCCACATCGGGTGCTGCTGCGCTGCGTCAAAATCGAACAGCCCGGTGTTCAGAATTGCGGCGGCGGCGACTTGGGAATGATTGGTTTCAATGATGCGCGCATCGGCGTTCAGGCTGCGGATGATCTTGCGGGCGGCATCCGTGCGCTCTGGCCCGGCATCGGCGACCTTGTTCAGAATGACCACATCGGCGAATTCGATTTGGTCGGTCAGCAGATGCACCAATGTGCGGTCATCTTCCGCGCCCAATGTCTGGCCACGGTCGCGCAGAAAATCATGGCTGGAATAGTCCCGCAGCAGGTTCACTGCATCGACCACCGTGACCATTGTATCCAGCCGGGCGACATCGGACAGGCTGTCGCCCGCCGCATCGCGGAAATCGAAGGTCGCGGCCACAGGCAAGGGTTCGGAAATGCCGGTCGATTCGATCAACAGGTAGTCGAACCGCCCTGCGGTCGCCAGTTTGCGCACCTCTTGCAGCAGGTCATCGCGCAGGGTGCAGCAGATGCAGCCGTTCGACATTTCGACCAGCGTTTCGTCGGTGCGTGACAATTCCGTGTCCGCGCGCACAAGGTCTGCGTCGATATTCACCTCTGACATGTCATTGACGATGACAGCCACGCGGCGCCCTTCGCGGTTGTTCAAAACCCGGTTCAGAAGCGTGGTCTTTCCCGCCCCCAGAAAGCCAGAGAGGACGGTAACGGGCAAACGCGGATCTGGCGGCATGGGCGGCTCCTGCACTGTCGTGGTGATATGTTATGTTATGTTATAACACTTATAATCAGACCGCAATCACCGCCACAAGCGGTTTTGAAACAAAACCGATACATCTTCGTCACATCCCTGTCGCGCATAGGGGGCATGGTGCGGCAAACCCGGCTACTCGGATGGTGCAATGCCCGAGCCTCGCTCCAAGACCTGCCCAAAGCCCCATGGGCGCACGCTGTTCCTATCGGACCTGCATTTGGGCGCGCTATCGTCGCAGGCAGAACTTCTATTGCAGTTCCTGCGCGCCAATCCCGCCCAGACCTATATCCTTGTGGGCGACATTCTGGACCTTTGGCACCCGATGCTGCCGCATTGGACCGCGCAAGACCAAGCCGTGATCGACCATCTGCGTGCCCGCGCCCGGATGGGCGCAAAGCTGGTCTATGTGCGCGGCAATCACGACCCGGACCCGACCCGCATACCCGATCATGCGAAACTGCCCGCGACCCATGTCAGCCGCTATGTTCACACAGGCGCAAATGGCAAACGCTACCTTGTCGTGCATGGCGACGAAGCCGATAGCCGACTGATCCGCCTGCATGTCATGACCCGCCTTGGCAGCCTGATCGACCATGGTCTGCGGCGGCTTGAACGCATGTTGCGCAGTTCGCGCAGCGACCCACAGGCGCGGGGCGTGGTCGATATGGTCATCTGCGGGCTGAACATGCTGCGCTACAGGGGGCGCGCGCATGAAAGGCGCATGGTGCAGATGGCGCGCAATGACGCCTTGGATGGGGTGATCTGTGGGCATTTCCATATTGCCGCGCTGCACGATCATTTCGGCCTGACCTATGCCAATTGTGGCGACTGGATCGACAGCATGACCGCATTGGTCGACCCCGGCGACGGTGTTCTCTACCGCCTTGGTGGGCGCGACGCCGTGCTGGCCGATGCCCGCGATCTTCCCAGCACTGACCCGAAAGAAATCACACCATGACCGATGCTGTTAATGTCTCTCGTCAATTGGGGGCCGCAGTGTTCCAGAAACCGGCCAAATCGCTGGCCGGACTGAACGAGCGCCTGTTCGCACGGTTGTTCGAGGGGCTGGTCTACGCGCAGATCTGGGAAGATCCGGTCGCCGATATGGCCGCTCTTGCGCTGAAACCGGGGTCAGATATGGTTTGCATCGCCTCTGGCGGGTGCAATGTCATGTCCTACCTGACGACGGACCCGGCCAGTATTACGGCGGTCGATCTGTCGCCTGCGCATATTGCGCTGTTGCGTTTGAAGCAGGCGGCGGCAACGCATCTCTCTCAGGCGGAATTCCATGATCTGTTCGCCCATGCGGACCGCCCCGAAAACCCGGCGCTGGTCGATCGGCTGTTGCCGCATTTGGACCCGGACAGCCGCGCCTATTGGGCAGGGCGCAGCATGGGCAGCCAACGGCGGCGCTATTTTGCACGCGGCTTCTACCGTCAAGGCGTGCTGGGCCGGTTTATCGGCGCGGTGCATGTGGTTGCGCGCCTTGCGCGAGTGGATTTCCGCCCGCTTCTGGACGCGCCCGACATGGAAACCCAACGCCAATTCTATGACAGCGCGATCGACCCGCTGTTCGACCGCCCGCTGGTGCAATTCCTTGCCCGGCAAAGAGCCTCTCTTTTCGGCTTGGGTATTCCGCCTGCGCAATATGACAAGCTTGCAGGCGATGGCGCGGTCATCGACGTGCTGCGTGCCCGGACCCGTCGGCTGGTCTGCGATTTTCCTGTGCGCGACAATTACTTCCTGTGGCAAGCCTTCAACCGGGGCTACCAGAACGCCCCCGATGCCAGCCTGCCGCCCTATCTGGAACCGGGCAATTTCGCACAGATCGCCAGCCGCGCGAACCGTATCCGGGCCGAAAACCTGTCACTGACCGACCATCTGGCAACCCGTGCAGAGCGCTCGCTTGATGCCTACACGCTGCTGGACGCGCAAGACTGGATGACCGACGCGCAGTTGACCGCGCTTTGGGCGCAGATCACGCGCACCGCACGCCCCAGCGCGCGCGTGCTGTTCCGCACCGGCGGCACCGACGACATTCTGCCGGGGCGCGTGCCGACCCACCTGCTGGGGCAATGGCGCTACGATATGGCCGCGTCTGCCCATGCCTTCGCGCGCGACCGTTCTGCCATTTATGGCGGTGTGCATATGTATCGCTTCAAGGGCTAGGTCATGGCCGATACGCATCACGCAGCGCTGATGGACCGCACCTATCGCCACCAGCGGTTGATCTACGATGCCACACGCGCGTGGTTTCTGCTGGGCCGCGACCATCTGATCGCGCATCTGGATGTGCCGCAAGGTGGCAGCGTGTTGGAACTGGCCTGCGGCACCGGGCGCAATCTGGACCTTATCGGGCGGCGCTACAACGGCAGCAAGCTGTATGGGTTCGATATCTCGGAAGAAATGCTGCGCAGCGCGCGGGCCAAACTGGGCGCGCGGGCGACGCTGGCGCATGGCGATGCCTGCGCCTTCGACGCGAATACCCTGCTTGGTCAGGCGCGTTTTGACCGGATCGTGCTGTCCTACAGCCTATCCATGATTCCGGATTGGCCCCGTGCCGTGAGCTGTGCCCTTGACCATCTGGCCGCAGGGGGCAGCTTGCATATCGTCGATTTCGGCCGCCAGCACCGCTTGCCACGACTGGCCCGCCGCGGGTTGAACGCTTGGCTGGCAAAATTTCATGTCACGCCACGGCACGATCTGGACAAGCAATTGACCAAAATCGCAGATGCGCGCGGGATGAACCTGAATTTCAAAGACCTATTTGCCAGTTATGCGCAACACGCGATAATCACAAACGGCAACGGCTAAAATGCCTTACAGGGGTTTGACACGCGGCAAAGCGTAGCTAGACTATTCGGCATGAGCTTAAACAAATTCCGCAAATTCCTGTATGCGCTGGCCAAATATTCCGGCGATGTGCAAGCGCTGACATCAAAGCGCAAAGGCGCTGTTTCGCGCCGCATTGGGCGGCGTATTGCGGGCAAAATAACCGGCAAAGGGTTGGGCAAGCTGTTCAAATAATTGCCCGGCAGTGCTTGTTTACTTTCAGAGGCAATGAGGAAAATCGCGCATTGCCCGTTTGGATCTTGCGCGATCTCTATTATTGGTCTGACCTCGTCAATATCGGGGCTTAATACCCGTTGCGCGCCACAACTACCTTCAGCGTTTGGAAGATGATGCTTAGATCACGCATGAAGGACACATCCTTGTAATAGGACACATCGAACCGCACCCGCTCTGCATAGCTTGCGTCATTGCGGCCGCTAACTTGCCACAAACCGGTAATGCCTGGGCGCATTGCAAGATAGGCGCGCTGCCCATTGCCATAGTAAGACAGCTCCTCTCGCACCACGGGCCGCGGTCCAACCAAGCTCATCTGACCTAGCAACACGTTGAAAATCTGAGGCAACTCATCCAAGCTGGACTTCCGCAAAAAACTACCAAAAGGCACGATGCGCGGGTCGTTTTTCAGCTTCCGAGTCTCGTCCCATTCCGCGCGCGCCGCAGGGCAGGATGCAAGATGTTCTTGCAGTTTCTGTTGCGCGTCCGGCACCATGGTGCGGATTTTCCAGCATTTGAATTCCTTGCCGTCTTTGCCGACCCGCGTGTGCCCGAAGAACGGAAAATAACCATCACGCGCAATGATCGCGGCACAAATCAAAATGACCGGTATCGTGAACAACAATGACAACAACACTAACCCGGTATCAACTACCCGTTTCCCGAATGTGCGATACACTCCACGAGATACCGAATTGGGCACCCCAAGATCTAGGCTGTCGGAAGCGTGCGCAGCCGCATCAGGTTCATACCCGAGCTGTGCCGTAATTGAGCGCTCCATGAGAAGTCCTTTGCAATTTTCTTGAATAATTACACCGAAAACAAACAACTCACACTGAAGCGCCTTGCAAGCGCACACCGATTCTATACTAGCACAAGGCAACAAAAAGCTTGCGCAAGCGAATAGGCTCGCTCGCACCTAACCAGATTACAACCTGGCAACTACCACCCGCTTAGCGGATGTTAGGTCGGGCTTGCCGTTTCAGCGACGGGAGTGACCGTCGTCGGCTCTTCTTCCGCGATTTGCGCTGCTGCGGTCTGGATGGCTGCCTGCTGCTCTGGGTCCGTTGACAGCGACGCAGCTTCGGTCAGCGCGGGTGCGATTGCTGCGCGCTCTGCTGGAGGCAGACTTTGCGAAGCGCTGATCGCGGCACCGGTCACGGCTGCGATTGCTTCATTCAGCTGCGCCGGGGCCAAACCTGCCGCGCGCAGCTGCGCAACTGCTTGGTTGATGACAGCAGTGCACGCGGCCGCACTGGTTGCACAAGCTGCTTGCACTGCCGTTACGTCAATCGTTACCTGAGCATTGGCTGCGGTTCCGACAGCCATGCTGCTGGACAGCGCCATAGCAGCAAGAAAACTTTTCTTCATCATGTTAACAACTCCTGAATGTTTCACCCGCTGTTTACCATGTCTTACTCGTGGATAACAGTGGTTTGATCCTCTTTTAATGGTAAATTCGAAGCCTGAAAGCGTAATGCGCTTGTTTTTGCCAAAGCTCCCATGATAGCGCAAATGCTGCACATGCTTTGTGCAACAAGTGTTTAACAATGACCGTCGGATGCCATGAAACTGATTGGATACCTCTTGTCAGGCATGATTCTGGCAGGCGTCGGAACCACTTTTGCATACGAATATAAGTCCGCTGGATTTGCGCGCTCTGCTGAACTTGAGATGATTCGGCTTTTGTCCGACACTTCAGAGACCATCGACATTCCGTTCAGCTTGCGCGGGAAGCGTGAAGTGTTCGAGGCTTGTGCGGCACTTCAGTCCAGTATTATGTTGAGCATCCAAACCTCGGAAACCCGATCCAACGTAGCGGCGCGTTGCTTGGAACTGGCAGAAGCCGCGCTGAAACGCAACCCAACGTTGTCCGCAGCCCATGTTATCAAAGCAAGTTACGAGGCGGACCTGTCCGAAGCCGCCAATGCGATCACTGCATCTTGGGAAACCGCACCGCGTGACGGTTGGGAAGCGCAGTTGCGCCTTTTGCGCGGATTCGAATTGCAAGCGTTGGGCGTCACGGCCGCAGATCGCGTTATCGAGGCCGATATCGTTACCTTGTTGCAGTCGCAGTCGGGGCGTGTCTGGCTGGCACAGCTTTACTGGAACGATCCAACCGTCCAGCCTGCTTTGATCCGCATTATCGAAACGCGCCCGGATCGCGAGCAAGCAGCCTTTTTGACACAGGTGCGACGTAATGCTCGGTGAACCGGAACGTATTCCGCCCAGACAGCCGAGACGCGCGTTTCCGGCGCAGGGGCCAGCCCGAATTATTATGCCCAGAGGGTCCAAGCGTTATGCCCGGATGAATGCGCTCACGGGGCGACTGCTTGTGCTTCTGGTTGTCCTGAGCGCCATTCCCGTCGCATCAAACCGTCCTGCATGGTGGCTTCTGGCGGCGTTTCTGGTCGCGTTGGGCTGCTTTGCCTATTTATTGCGCGCGCAGTATCTGATGGGTTCACGCAGACCTTTGCAGGTTACGCAGATGCGTTGGCTTTTTGGCATTGCGCTTCTGGTTCCGGCCTTTGCGATTGTGCAGGCGTTGCCGCTCGCCCAATTCTTGCCCGCAACTCTGGCAGCCCTGCCCGATACGATACCCCAGGGACTCTGGCCTGCCAGCGTGTCGCTTGCGCCGGATGCCTCTGTACTGGGGGCGATTCGCGCGACCGGGTTCATACTGTTCGTTTTTCTTGTCTTTGAAATTGCCACCCAGCCTGAACGGTCGCGCGGCCTGTTGATGTGGCTTATGCTTGGCATTTTGGCCCATGCAATCTTTGGTCTGGTCGCGTTGCGCGTATTGGATAATTTCGCGCTTTGGGGCGAAAAGCTGGCCTATCAGGGCGTGCTGACCGGAACGTTCGTGAACCGCAATTCCGTTTCCACCTTTCTGGGCTTCGGCTTGATCGTGGCCTTGGCCCTGACGCTGGAGCGCGGGCATCGCGCGTCGCAATCCGAAAAGGATCGCGGTCATGCTACGCTGCTGTCGCCGCAACGGCTGGAAATCATGGCCTTGTGGACGGCGGTTCTGATTCTGGCACTGGCAATTTTGCTGACCGAATCCCGCATGGGGGTATTCGCCACGACAGTGGGTGGTTTCATTACATTTCTGACATTGCGTCTGCGTTTCGGCACGCCGCTAAAGCGCATCGTGCTTGAGACCACGCTTATCCTGCTGGTGGTTGGTCTTGTGCTGTTGTCGTCGGCTGGCAGCGGTGTGACTGAACGGGCTTTGTTCACCGCCTTGCAATCGGCCAACCGCATAGAGATTTATGAAATCGTGCTGCGCATGATCGCAGAGCGTCCTCTGACAGGATTCGGCTATGACGCGTTCGCGGCAGCCTTCCAGCTGTATCGCGACGAAGGCATGACAACGCAGCTCTATTTCGATATGGCCCATAACACCTATCTAACCCTATGGGTCGAGCAAGGTGTGCTGTTCGGATCAATCCCGCTTCTTATCTTGCTATGGGCTTTGGCCCGGATCATTCGGCGACTGGCAAGGGGCGAGAGCGATCCTGCCGTTCTGGCAAGCGCGCTGGGCGTCATCTGTCTGGGCGCGATACATTCGCTTGTCGATTTCAGCCTTGAAATTCCAGCCAATGTCTATTGCTTCTTGTTTATCGTCGGGCTGGCAATCGCGCCGCCGCGGCATAACACGCCTGCACCACCGCCCAGCCCCGCCACACGCGATGGATCTGCATGAGCTTGCTATCCCATTTGCGCAGGGCACTCGGCAAGAGCGGCAACACCGCATCCGCCGAATGCGTCGAAATCCCGGTGCTGGACCTGTCAGAGGGTCCGGTCTACGCGGTCGGTGACGCGCATGGCTGTCTGTCTTTATATCGGCAGTTGGAAGCGCAGATTCTGCGCGATGCTGCCGCCCTGCCCGGCACGCCAACGGTGGTCTTGCTAGGCGACATTGTCGACAAAGGGCCGGATACCGCGGCACTTTTGGATTTCCTGTTGCGCCCTGCCCCGCCCCCGCTGCGCCGGCTGTGTTTGCGTGGCAACCATGAAAGCATGATGCTGGCCTATCTGGAGAAGCCAGCGAAAAACGCGCAATGGCTTGGCTTTGGCGGTGTCGAAACGCTCCTTTCTTACGGTCTGGCACTGGACGCAGACGCATTGCAACAAATGCCCGAGCGGAAATTGCGCCAGATCCTGACCGCGCATATTCCGGACACCCATCTTGGGTTTCTGCACCGCACATTACCCGGATTGCAGGTCGGCCAGTATCTGCTGGCCCATGCTGGGGCAGACGCCAACGCCCCGCTTACGGCACAACCTTGGGGCGCGCTGCTATGGGGCCGCGCGGGGCTGGTCGCGCCTGATGACCTGACACTCGTCTACGGGCACTATGTGACCGCGCAGCCCGAATTTGGCCCGCGGGCTATCGGAATCGACACCGGTGCCTATGCGACCGGAAGATTGACATGCCTGCGTCTGACACTGGACCAACCGCCAGCCATCATGATGACCGGGGAAGGCAGCCTGTTTACCGATCTGCCCTGAACCCGTGCAAACAAGGCGCAAAACGTAAAACTTCCATGAAAGGCGCAAAGACAGCTTTCGTCCGGCAAAAGCCGATGTTAACGAATATTCCAAAATCTATTATGCGTTTCAGCATACGTCGTTGGCTCACTCGAAGGAAAAACCGTGGACTCTTCCGACATAGATCTCAAGGAAATTATTGGCATTCTGCGTCGCCAGGTTCGGCTTATCGGCTTGTCCTTCATTGTTATCTTGGTGCCGGTAATCATCTACCTTGCGCTTGCAACGCCCATGTATCGAGCCACTGCGCTGATTTCGATCGATGCTGGCGGCTCGAACCTGCTGGACCCGCGCGAAACGCAAAACAGCCAAAGTGCAATCCTGAATTCGCGCGTTGACGGCGAGGTGGAAGTTCTCCGCGCCGATTCCACCATCCTTGCGGTCGTGGAAAAGGGCGAATTGGTGCGCGATCCCGAATTCGGCGCGCGCCTTGGGCTGCGCGAAAGAATTGCCATTGCGCTAGGCTTGGACGGTGCCGCCGACAGGCTGCGGCGGGCCGTCGGGCTGCGCCCTTCCGAGCCAAGGTCGGGAGAGGCCTTGGTCAAAAGCACGATCAGCCAAGTGCGCTCAGCCGTCGAAGTGCGCCGCCGCGGCCTGACCTATCTTATTTCTGTGGGCGTGACATCCGCCGACCCGCAGCGCGCCGCGGAATTGGCCAATCTTTATGTCGACACCTACATCGAACGCCAAGTGGTCAGCAAAACCGAAACCATCAATGACGCGCGCGACGTTTTGCAACGACAGACCGAAAACGCGCGCCAGAACCTGACCCGGGCCGAAGAAGATCTGAACACGTTCATTGACGACAATCTTGCGCGTCTGGAAGCGGAAAGCGACGATCCGTCTGTCGGGCGCATCAGACGAGAGTTGGAATCGGCCCAAGCCTCTCGCAGCACCAACGTTGCCCTGCTGCAAGCTACCGAAGACGCCGCCGAACGAAGCGACTGGATTACCGTGGCCGCCACACTGGAAGATTCCGCATTGGACCAGTTGGCGCGCGAAAGAGAGCAGCTATTGGACCGCCTCAGCGGCGAAACGGCCGGCTCTCAGGCTGAAATCGACCTGCGTTCGGCCCTTGCATCCGTCGAACAGAATCTGAACGAAACCTTCGCGGAAGCTCAGGGCAGCGTCGAGAGCCGTCTGGACACGATTTCGCAGAATGAACAGGCGGCGCGTGAACAACTGCGCGATGCGCTGCTGCGCACCGATGTGTCATCCGAAGTGGTTGCAGACCTATTCAACCTGCAACAAAACGCCACGATTGCGCGTGAACAATATCAGCGCCTGCTTTCTCGGGTGCAGGATCTGAGCGCATTGGCCAATGTCCAGGTTTCTGATGCGCGTGTCGTCTCGGAAGCGTTGCCGCCGACCAGTGCCGCCTCGCCCAACAAGCGGCTTTTCATCTCTGCCGCGCTGGTGCTTGCCATCGGCGTCGGTGTTGGGATTGCACTGTTGAACGAATATTATATCGGCGGCATCACGTCGCTTGCCCAGCTTAAAAACCTAAGCGTGGCGCGGGCGATCGGGACCATTCCCGATTCTGTTTCCGAAGGGGATGCCCAGCTTTTGGGGAACCAGATAATTGACGCCCCGCTGTCACAATATTCCGAAAGCATGCGCAAATTGCGGCTCGCGATCGACACGAACCTAGCGCAAGGTCGCGCCGAACGAACGCAGGAGAGTGAAGGAAAGCAACGCGGCATCGTGATCCTTGTTGCGTCGGCCCTGCCCGGCGAAGGCAAGACAACCTCGGCCATTGCCTTGGCGCGCACCTATGCCGCCTCTGGCAAGCGCACCTTGCTGATCGACGCCGACCTGCGCAGGCCCTCAATCGGCAACTATCTCAATGTAACCCCGGAATATGGCCTGATCGATTATCTGGACCCCGACACGTCTCACAAGCAGTTGAAACCCTATGTCGATACGGTGGAAAACCTAATCTTCGTGCCGGCGGGCCATCGCAGCACCAAGCCAACGGACCAGTTGATAAATTCCGACCTGTTCCTGAAGATGATCGCGACGGTCCGCGAGGAGTTTGATATCATCATCCTTGACAGCCCTCCGGTTCTGCCTGTCGTGGACAGCCGCTACTTGGCCCAGATCGCCGATATCGTTGTAATGATTGTGCGCTTCGCCAATACAACCCAAACAGAGTTCCGCGATGCCGCAACCCAGTTGTCAGAGGTCATTCAACCTGGTGTTCGGTTGCTGGCAGCGCTGAACCGCAACGCCTCTCCCTCTAGGCGCAGCTATTATGGCAGCGGCTATGCCGGGTATTACGGCGACGAGAAAGCCTGACCGCAGCCGCCTTTGCGCGCAGCGCCGGGCGGCACCACCAAAGCGCATGGCCAAGCGCTGTACTTTGCCGCGACCTCATTCAACGGGGTCGCGGCGCGCCGCGGATTGCATCAACGCAGTATCGCCGCGCAACGCCAACATGGTCATCCATGCTGCGCAAATCAGCGCTTTGCCTGATGTGAGCGCTTTGACATCCGAACGCGGGCTGCTGTGCAGGGCATGACCCGCACGGAGCATTCGGCAATGTTTTCCACCCCCGCAGACCGCTTAGACACAGCAGCCCACAAAGAGGTTCCCGCATCCAAGCCGATCCCTAATGTGCTTTTCATGATGTTGTGTGATGTGTCGGGATATTTCAGAAACCCGAATTTCCCCATTGAATTCAGAGATCAATGGCGGAGACGATGGGATTCGAACCCACGAGACCCTTCCGGGCCTACTCCCTTAGCAGGGGAGCGCCTTCGACCACTCGGCCACGTCTCCGTCGACCCGTCTAATGATACCGGCGAAGGGCCGCAACCGGAAAATCGGGTTTTTCAGGGCCGGTTATGCGCTTTCATCGGCAAGCGCAGAAAATCTTGCCTTCAGCGCGGTTGTAACCGCTTGCACCTTGGGGCTGCGGTGCAGGTCGACATGGGTGACAAGCCACAAATCCGGCCCCCATTCCGGGCGGGGGGGCATAACCTGCACCAAGGTATCGGTTTTCAGGCTGGCGGGCGCAAAGCCCAGCCCCATCCCGGCGCGCATGGCCGCCAGCAGCGTGGCGCGGTCATTGCTGTGCAGGGCAATTTGGCGGGCGTGCTGTTCCATCCAGCGGTCGAAGGGCGCGCGGGCATGGCCCGGCTCGACCGTGACGACCGTGTGATCGCCAAGCGCGGCATCGGATTCGGGCGCACCATGGCGTTCCAGATAGGCAGGGGCGGCAAAAAGCGCCACCGGCAGTACGCCAAGCGACTGCACGACATTGTCGGGTTCGGTCGGGCGCGAACCGGCGCGCAATGCCAGATGCGCTTCGCCATATTCCAGCCGGGCCAGGCGTTCTTCGACCCGCAGGCACGGCACAAGCTTTGGGTGTGCGGCGCGCAGATCCGTCAATACCGGCAGGACAATATCGCACAGCTCTGGCACCGTGGTGACGCACAGCTCGCCTTCGATCCCGCTTTGCAGCATGTCCAGTCGCGCTGCAAGCTTGTCAAAGCGCGCCTCTGTCTCTGCGGCGCCGTCGGTCAGCAAGCGCCCCGCTTCGGTCAATGTGTAGCCCTTGGCATGGCGTTGGAACAGTTTCACGCCCAGGCGGTCTTCCAGCCCGTCGATATGGCGGATGACCGTGGCATGATGCACCCCCAGCCGTTGGGCGGCGCCGCTGACCGTGCCCGCCCGCGCAACCTGAAGGGCCGTGCGCAATTCGTCCCAAGGTTCAAGGCTCATGCCCGCGCCTCCGCGATCAGTGTATCGTATTCATCCGCCAGTTCGGACAGATCCGCCGCAATCGGTGCGTGGCGTCCCGCCAGCGCACCTGCGCAGCGGTCCAGCGCAGGCCCGGCCAAGGCAGGGCAAACTTCGGCCAATTGCTGCATCTCGTCCAGCACGCCATTGCAGTGCAACACAAGATCACAGCCCGCGGCAAGTGCCGCCTGCGCGCGCGTGGCCAGACTGCCGGACAGGGCCTGCATGGACAGATCATCGGTCATCAGCGCGCCATCAAAGCCAATCTCGTCGCGGATAAGCCGGATCATGGCCGGCGATGTTGTGGCGGGCTGCGCCGGGTCAATCGCGGAAAACACGATATGCGCGCTCATGGCCAAGGGTAGGTCGGACAGCGCCGCGAACGCCGCGAAATCTTGCGCGCGCAGGGTAGCGGCATCTTGCGTGACCACCGGCAGCGCCAGATGACTGTCAAGCGTTGCGCGCCCATGGCCGGGCATGTGTTTCAACACGGGCAGAACACCGCCGTCGCGCAGGCCATCCGCCATGGCCCGCGCCAAGGCCACCACTTGGTCCAAGGTCTGCCCATAGCAGCGGTTGCGTAAAATGGCATGGGTGTCCGCCCGGGCGATATCGGCCAGCGGCGCGCAATTGACGTTGATGCCCAGCGCGGCCAATTCTGCCGCAATCAACCGCCCGCGCAGATACATGGCGCGCACCGGGTCGCGCGATTGCGCGCTTTGCACTAGCGCCGGGGGCCAAGCGCGCCAATGCGGCGGGCCAAGGCGCTGCACGCGCCCGCCCTCTTGGTCAACCAGAATGGGCAAATCGCGGCCCAGACAGTCACGCCACTCTGCCGTCAGGGCGCTGACCTGTTCGGGGGTATCTATATTGCGGGCAAAGAGGATCGCGCCCCATGGCTGCGCCGCGTACAAAAACTGCTTTTCCGCCGCCGTCAGGCGCACCCCCGCGCAGCCGAAGATTACCGCGCGCGGGGAAGCTGTCATCGGATCAGCACCGGAATACAATCCATCTTCTGGTCAATGAGCGCCGCACAGAACCGCCTTGCGTCGCGCTCATCGTTGAAACCATGCGCGCGCAGCCGGTAGAATACGGAACCACCGCTATGCGCGGCCTCTATCACGCGCCCCCGATCATCCAGCAGAGGATCGAACCGCTGCGCCAGACCGTCCCAAGCGCTGCGCGCCTCTGCCGCGCTTTGATAGGTGCCAAGCTGGACAAGCCGGGTGCCCGGGCCAATGCTTGCCGGGTCCACATCGACCCCGCCACTGCGCGACAGATCGGCGGCGACGGAATTGGCAATAGATGCGGCAAGGTCGCTCTCTGCCCCCGTTGCCGGGGCGGGCGTGCTGGCGCGTTGCGCGGCGGCCTGCGCGCCGCGCCGCGCCGGTCGGGGCGACTGCTCCACCGCCAGCCGGTTCGGACGCACAATTCCCAAGGGGGCTGCCGCTTCTGGCGCGGGGCTGCCCTCGATGGGAAAGCCCACGTCGATCAGGCGCTCTTGCTCGTTCGCAGATTGGGTCATGTCGCGCGCCGGGGTGTTCAGGTCGCGGTCCAGATCAAGCGGGGCTGGTGCCAGCACGAATTCATTTGGCAGCGTCGACGGCCCATCTGCCGCCAGTTCTGTAACCGACAGCCCCTGATGCGCAGCCTGTGCGCCGCCGGGGTCGTCCGGGGTCACGCGCAGCGGCCCTTCCAACGCGCGCACAACCGGCACGCCAGAGACGTCGCGCTGCATCATCTGCCACGCCCAGACACCGCCAGAGATCATCAGCACCAGTGACATCACCGCGCCAAAGCCTTGCGCCATACCTGCCACGGACACCGGGCGCGCAGCCGGGCTTGCCTGTGGCCGCGCTTGTGCCATTGCGCCTTGCGGCGCAGCAAAATCATCTGCGACAGGGGTATGCCCGTAAAACTGCGGTTGCCCTGCGTGCCTTGGCGCATAAGGGTCAGGCGCGTAAAGCTCTGACGGATAAGCGTCTGACGCGTAAGGATCAGGCGCATAGGGATCGGGCTGGTTGCCATATACCGGCTGTGGCGGGGCAAAATGCCCCGGCGCGGCACGGTATTGCTGCGCGGCACTGCCATAATGGTCCATGGGCGCGCGCGGCGCATAACCGCGCGAGGTCAGGCTTGGCTCTTGCGGCCAGCCGTCTTGCGCGTGCGCATAGCCCGGTGCCATGTCGCGTTGCGCCCAAGCATCAGGCTCCGCCCCCCGCTGGGGCCGAGCGCCATACGCAGGAAAATATCTGCTTTCACCCATACCTGCCTCATGCAGAGCAAGGTTTCCCCCTGCCCGTTTCGGTTAAATCATGTTGGCAAGATGCCTGCCCGACACTGCCGTATTACGCGCGTTTTTGCGCTTATATGTTTTTCACCCTTGCAGGATACCACGGCAAAGGCGTCACGTCCCGCGAAAAATGCAGCCTTTTCAGCGCATCTCATCCATCGCGGCGACACCAAGGATAGCCAGACCGTTGGCAATGACAACACCTGTCGCCCGCGCCAGCGCGGTTTTGGCCGCGGTTGTGGCAAGATCGCCCTCTTGCACGAACCGCAGGGCGGGCGTGTCGTTGCCGCGGTTCCAAAGCGCGTGGAATTCTGCGGCCAATTCCGACAAATAACCGGCCACCCGGTGCGGCTCGTAAACCCGCGCGGCCAGTTCCACGATGCGCGGCCATTCGGCCAGTTTGCGGATCAGGCCCAGCTCGGCATCATGCGTCAGGCTGGACAGGTCAGGCACCGTGCCATCCGCGCCCATATCGGCGGCCTTGCGCAACACAGATTGCACCCGCGCGCTGGCATATTGCACATACCAGACCGGGTTTTCGCGCGATTGCTCCAGCACACGCGCGAAATCGAAATCCAGCGTGGCGTCGTTCTTGCGCGTCAGCATCACGAAGCGGGTCACATCCGCGCCGACCTCTTCCACCACATCGCGCAGCGTGACAAAGGTGCCCGCGCGTTTCGACATTTTGAAAGGCTCGCCGTTTTTATACAGCTTCACCAACTGGATCAGTCGAATTTCCAGCGGCACACGGTTATCCGACAGCGCCGCGACCGCCGCTTTCATGCGCTTGACATAGCCGCCATGGTCAGCGCCAAAAATATCGATCAGCAGATCGAAACCGCGATCCACCTTGTTGGAATGATAGGCAATATCGGGCGCGAAATAGGTCCAGCCGCCGTCCGATTTCATGATCGGGCGGTCCACATCATCGCCATGGGCGGTGGATTTGAACAGCACCTGTTCGCGCGGTTCCCAATCTTCCGGCGTCTTGCCCTTGGGCGGCTCCAGCACGCCACGATAGATCAGGCCCTTGTCACGCAGCCGGTCGATAGCGCGTTCAATCTCTCCCGTGCCATAGAGCGCCTTTTCGGATGAATACACATCCATCTTCACGCCCAATGCCGCCAGATCTTCGCGGATCATGGCCATCATGCGTTCGGTCGCGAAATTGCGGATGGTGTCCAGCCAGACGGATTCGGGCTGGTCAAGGAACTGGTCCCCGAATTCGGCTTTCAGCGCCTCGCCGACCTCTATCAGGTATGCGCCGGGGTAAAGCCCTTCGGCAATCTCGGGCGAGCGGCCATGCGCCTCGCGGTAACGCTCGTAAGCCGACCGCGCCAGCACATCGACCTGCGCGCCGCCATCATTGATGTAATATTCCCGCGTCACGTCATAGCCCGCAAAGGCCAGCAGGTTCGACAAGGCGTCGCCCACCACCGCGCCGCGCGTATGGCCCACATGCATCGGCCCGGTGGGGTTGGCCGACACGAATTCCACGTTTACCTTGGTGCCCTGCCCCATGGTCGAGCGCCCGAACGCGCTGCCCTGCGCCAGCACATCGCCCAGCACAGCGGCCCAAACGGCATTTGACAGCCGCAGGTTCAAAAAGCCCGGCCCCGCCACATCGGCGCTGGCAATGCGCGGGTCGGTCAGCAGGTGGGCGGCCAGCGCCTCTGCAATCTCGCGTGGTTTCAGACCTGCGGGCTTGGCCAGCACCATTGCGGCGTTGGTGGCCATGTCGCCATGCGCCGCATCGCGCGGCGGCTCGACCGTGACATTGCCAAAATCCAGCCCTTCGGGCAAAGCGCCAGCCGCGGTCAGCGCGACAAGCGCGTCCAGAACACAGGCACGAAATTCGGTAAACAGGTTCATCTGGGACCATCCTTCATCTTGCGTTCTGCCCTAGCCGCCGGTTGCGCAAGCGTCAATGCCTTGCCCCTTCTGTCATGGCCAGTATGGTCGCGCCAACAAGCACAGGAGGCGCCCATGCGCTGGGGAATACTGGGGGCGGCCAAGATCGCCCGGACCGATCTGGCACCGGCCATGCAACTGGCGCGCGGGGCGGAACTGGTGGCGCTGGCCACGCGCGACCCGATCAAGGCCGCGCCATTTCAGGCTTTGGCCCCCGCGCTGCGTGTGCATGGCAGCTATGACGCCCTTCTGGCCGACCCTTCGGTCGATGCCATCTATATTCCTTTGCCCAATGACATGCATGTGGACTGGTCCATCCGGGCCGCCCAAGCCGGCAAGCATGTGCTTTGCGAAAAGCCCATCGCCTTGCGCGCAGACCAGATTGACGCGCTAATTGCCGCGCGCGACACATCCGGCAATCTGATTGCCGAAGCCTTCATGGTCGCCCACCACCCGCAATGGGCGCTGGTGCGCGATTTGCTGGCGCAGGGTGTCATCGGGCGGCTGGAACATGTCGAGGGCTGCTTCACCTATACCAACCGCGACATTGCCAATATCCGCCATGACCCGGCCAAGGGGGGCGGCGGGTTGCGCGATGTGGGCGTTTACCCCTGCATCACCACGCGCATGGCGACCGGGGCAGAGCCTGTAAACCTGCGGTCAGACATTCGGTATCAGAATGGCGTCGATATCTTCGCGCGCGTCTGGGCCGATTTCCCCGATTTCACCATGTCCTTCTATTGCGGCATGATGCAGCAGCGCCGCCAGCATATGATCTTTCACGGCCAAGATGGCTGGATCGAACTGTCCGCCCCGTTCAATGGCGCAGTTTACGGCGATGCCCGTGTTGAATGGCTGACCGGCGGACGCCTGCACATGGAACGGTTCAACAATGTGAACCAATATGCGCTGATGCTGGAGCATTTTGCCGAAACCGCCAGCACGGGCGCGCCCTTTGCCTGCCCGTTGGAAATGTCGCGCGGCAATCAGGCCATGATCGACGCGATCTTCGCGGCAAGCCGATAGGCGGCAAACTTTCCCCCCGCCCCTTGCGGCCCTCCCGGCGCAGCACTAAGATTCCCTCAACCACTCTCGGGTATCACAGACCAAAGCAGGTCACGGATGAAAGCAGGCAGCATGAACGATCCTATCGAAACTTATATGAATCTTGTTCCCATGGTCGTGGAACAGACCAGCCGCGGCGAACGCGCCTATGACATTTTCTCGCGCTTGCTGAAGGAACGGATCATCTTCGTGACCGGCCCGGTGCATGACGGCATGGCCAGCCTGATCGTGGCGCAGCTTCTGCACCTTGAAGCGGAAAACCCGTCCAAGGAAATTTCTATGTATATCAACAGCCCCGGCGGTGTCGTCACCTCTGGCCTGTCGATTTATGACACCATGCAATACATCAAGCCGAAGGTCTCGACCCTCGTTGTCGGGCAAGCGGCGTCCATGGGGTCTTTGCTGCTGGCCGCCGGTGAAAAGGGAATGCGCTTTTCGCTGCCCAATTCGCGGATCATGGTGCACCAGCCCTCTGGCGGGTTCCAAGGGCAGGCGACGGATATTTCCATCCACGCCCGCGAAATTCTGGAACTGAAAGAGCGGTTGAACAAGATTTACGTTCACCACACCGGGCAAACCCTGAAAAAAGTGGAAGATGCGCTGGAGCGCGACAATTTCATGACCGCCGAGATGGCCAAGGATTGGGGCCTGATCGACGAGATCGTCACATCGCGGGCAGATACCGCCGGGGCATAATGCAGCCCGGCGCAAACATGCGGGACAGTGCAGTTTTGCATTGTCCCTGCCGCCCGACTAACCTAGGCTTTGTCACAAGAAGGTCAGATAACGACCCATCCGACAAGCTATCCTATCGACACGACCGCAGAGGTGAGTGATGCCGACATCCGAAACCGACAGCAAGAACACGCTCTATTGCTCCTTCTGTGGCAAAAGCCAGCATGAAGTTCGCAAACTGATCGCTGGCCCGACCGTTTTCATCTGCGATGAATGCGTTGAACTCTGTATGGACATCATCCGCGAGGAAACGAAATCCGGCGGGTTGAAGACCACCGATGGCGTGCCGACCCCGCGCGATATCTGCAACGTGCTGGATGATTATGTCATCGGGCAGGAACAGGCCAAGCGCGTTTTGTCCGTGGCCGTTCACAACCATTACAAGCGCCTGAACCATGCCGGCAAGGCGGGCGAGGTGGAACTGTCCAAATCCAACATCCTGCTGATCGGGCCGACCGGCTGCGGCAAGACATTGCTGGCGCAGACCTTGGCGCGCATTCTGGATGTGCCCTTTACCATGGCCGATGCCACCACCCTGACCGAAGCAGGCTATGTCGGTGAGGATGTCGAGAATATCATCCTCAAGCTGCTACAAGCCAGCGAATACAATGTCGAACGCGCGCAGCGCGGCATCGTCTATATTGACGAGGTCGACAAGATCACCCGCAAATCCGACAATCCGTCCATTACCCGCGACGTGTCGGGCGAAGGCGTGCAGCAGGCGCTTCTGAAACTGATGGAAGGCACTGTTGCATCGGTGCCGCCGCAAGGCGGGCGCAAGCATCCGCAGCAGGAATTCCTGCAAGTGGACACGACCAACATTCTGTTCATCTGCGGCGGCGCGTTCGCGGGGCTTGACCGGATCATCGCGCAGCGCGGCAAAGGCTCTGCCATCGGCTTTGGCGCCGATGTGAAGGATGAAAGCCAGACCACCATCGGTGAGCGGCTGAAAAGTCTGGAACCCGAAGACCTGCTGAAATTTGGGCTTATCCCCGAATTCGTGGGGCGTCTGCCAGTGACCGCCACATTGACCGATCTGGACGAGGACGCGCTTGTCACCATCCTGACCGAACCCAAGAATGCGCTGGTCAAGCAGTATCAAAAGCTGTTCGACATTGAAGGCGCGGATCTGACCTTTACCGAAGAGGCCCTGCGCGCCATCGCCAAACGTGCCATCGCGCGCAAGACCGGTGCGCGCGGGTTGCGGTCGATCATGGAAGATATCCTTCTGGATACGATGTTCGACCTGCCGGGCTTGGACAATGTCAGCGAGGTTGTCGTCAACGACGAGGCTGTCACGTCGGACGCCAAACCCTTGCTGATCTATGCCGATACCAAGAAGGGCACGGCAAGCGCGTAAGCCCTTTAACCTTCGATTAAATCTCGTGTGACACTCAGAGGGCATCTTACCGAAAGGATGCCCTCTTGTTCGTACATATGGCTCTGAACAGGCTGTTTCCGAACAGCTTTACCGCGAAGGTCTTTTTCATCGCGTTCTTGGGAACACATGTTCCGCTGATCGCGGCCACCGCGTTTCTATTCTGGCGCAACGGCGGAATACAGGAAAACGCGCAGCTTGCGCTTATCCTGCTGGTGGCAACGGTCGTTGGCACAGCCCTGACGCTGGCATCCCTGCACGCCATCCTCAAACCTCTCTACAGCATCGGGGCCGCCATGCTGCGGTTCGAGACAGAGCGCAAGCGCACCCCCCTGCCGACACGCTGAATGACGAAATCGGTCAGGTGATGAAACTTACCAACCGTCTGGTGCTTGGCGTGGACGCAGAGTTGCGCGAAACACAGGAAGCGGCCAGCACGGACCCGCTGACAGGTGCCCTAAACCGGCGCGGGTTCGAACAGAGCCTGAACGCAACATCGGCGCAGCGCGGTGTGTTGCTTTATGCCGATCTCGATCACTTCAAATCCATCAACGACACCCTTGGGCATGATGTCGGCGACCAAGTGCTGCTGCAAACCGCCGACAGCCTGCGCGATGCGCTGCGCCGCTGCGATATTCTGGGCCGTTTCGGCGGCGAAGAATTCGTCATCTTCCTGCCGGATCTGACATTGGAAGAAGGAACCGCAATCGCCAACCGCCTGCGCCTGACTTTGAAAGACAGCGTGAAACTGAGCGGCCGCGCGCTGACCATCAGCGTCGGTGCCACTGACATCGGGTCAAAAGCCGAATTTGCAGATGCCCTCTCGCGCGCTGACAAAGCCCTGTATCGGGCAAAAACGCATGGGCGCGACCGTGTTGAATTTGCAACCGCGCTTGCAAGCTGACGCTATGGCCGGGGCATTAGCCCCGCGCCCGCCGCCCGCCGCGCCGCCCGCCAGTGCGCGCGCCTGCGTCCATCGCGGCGCGCGACGCTTCGGCAAAGCTGACACCGTCCTTCATCGCATCCATCACCTTGGTCAGCCCAATCCACGCCCCGCCATTGGCATCGTGGTTCATCAGCAAGTTGGCGGCCCGGATCGCTTCCATTTCTTGCACCCGCACGGGGTTCATGATCGCGCTGGTCATCCCGGCACCAATCGCCATAGGCAAGAACGCCGCGTTCACCCCGTGGCGGTTCGGCAGTCCGAAGCTGATATTCGATGCGCCGCAAGTCGTGTTCACGCCCAACTCGTCGCGCAAGCGGCGCACCAGCGTGAACACCTGATGCCCCGCCGTGGCCATGGCGCCAATCGGCATGACCAGCGGGTCCACCACGATATCATGCGCCGGGATGCCAAAATCCGCTGCGCGTTCGACAATCTTCTTTGCGACCGCGAAACGCACATCGGGGTCTTCCGAGATGCCGGTATCGTCGTTGGAAATGGCCACCACCGGCACGTTGAATTTCTTGACCAGCGGCAGGATCGCTTCCAGCCGCTCTTCTTCGCCGGTGACAGAGTTCAGCAAAGGCCGCCCGTTGCAGGTTTCCAAACCCGCCAAAAGTGCTGCCGGCACCGAAGAGTCGATGCATAGTGGCACATCCACCAAGGCTTGCACCCGCGCGCACAGATCGCGCATCAAAGGTGGTTCGACAAAATTATTGTCGGCATAACGCGGGTCTTCGGCCATCTTGTTGGAAAACACGGCACCCGAATTGATGTCCAGAACCGTCGCGCCACAGGCCACCTGTTCCAGCGCGTCACGTTCCACGGTCGAGAAATCGCCCAACTCCAGCTCTGCCGCCAGTTTCTTGCGCCCCGTTGGGTTAATACGTTCGCCAATCACGCAAAACGGCTCGTCAAAGCCGATGACAACGGTTTTCGTGGCAGATTCGATGACGGTGCGGGTCATTATCGGTCCAATCGCAGAAGGTTAAACACCGGGGCGGGCGCTGGCGCGGCCATGGGTGGCAGTCCAGGTGGTATTCGTCTTGATACCGCCCAGCGGGAAGAAATGCAGCTTTTCAACCGCGAAATCAGGATGGGCCGCCTTGTGCGCGGCCAGCGCCTGCACAAGCTCGGTCGGCTCGAACGGCAATAGCAGTTTCGAAACATCCTTGGCGCGCTTTTGCAGCACTTTCAGCGACGGGCCAACGCCGCAGGCCACGGCGAATTTAATCAGCGTTTGCAGCTTTGCAGGCCCGGCGACCCCCAGATGCACCGGCAGATCAACCCCTTCGGCGCGCAGACGGTCGCACCATGCTACAATCGGCGCGGACTCGAAGGCGAATTGCGTGACAATGGCCATGTCCACTCCGGTGCTGCGCGCGAAATCCTGTTTCCAGCGCAGCGCATGCATCACGATTCGGTCTTGCCCGGCGGGTTCGATATCGCGGTTGCCTTCGGGGTGCCCCGCGACATGCAGCCGCTTGAACCCGTCGAACAGGCCGGTTTCCAGCAGTTGCATGGAATCCGCGTAAAACCCGGCCGGGGTCGCGACACCGCCACCCAGCATCAGTGCCTCTTGCACATCCGCCTCAGAGCGGTAGCGATCGACCCAATCGGCAACTTCGGCCCGGTCGCGGATAAGCCGCGCGGGAAAATGTGGCATCGGCTCCATGCCTTGGGCACGCAAGCGTGCGGCGGTGGCGACCATATCCGCAATCGGCGTGCCGTCGATATGGGCAATATACACCCGCGTGCCCAAGGGCAGAAGCGCGCGGAAATCATCGATCTTTTCAGCCGTGCGCGGCATCACCTCTAGCGAGAAGCCCTGCATCAGCGCCTCGACCGCGCCATTTTGCGGTGGGGCCATTTCGGCCGGACGACGGAAATTCAACAGCCCCATAATGCTCTCCCCAAGCCTGAACCTTGCCACGGGCCGCGCCTATGCCCAGCCGTCATTGTCGATCAGCGCGCGCAGCCTGCTTGCGTCATACGCCGCTTCCAACTCTGCCGCCGTGGCGCTTGCGACCTGTTCATCGCTACCAGCGACCTCGACCGGGTCGGCTTTGCGCCAATCGGCCAGATAGGCATCGGCGTCTTTCGCGCCCACTTTCATCGCGCACCGGTCGATGGCCTGCTCGAACCGTTCGGACAACTGCACCTTTTGTGCGCGCCGCCCCTTGCCGACGATCACCTGTGCAGGAATATCGCGCCAATACACAATGACAAGCTGAGCCATGTCGCATTCCCCTTTTGGGCCTTGTGCCATTGTTCTACAGCGGCCAAGGGTCTTGCATCATGCGAAAACCGACCTTGCCCGCGCCGCGCGCGACCCAAGCAAAGCCTTGCGCGGGGGGCGGCGCTGCATTACGTTATTGATAACATGAATTGGAGGGCGAAACATGACGCCCCAGCGTCCCGCAGGCGCGGGCACGCCCCTGACACCAGACCAAGCCCCGCCCAATGCGGTGGTCAGGACATCGGCAAAGGCCCCGCGCCACCCCGGGTCAGCGCAGCTATACGCGGCGCTGGATCTGGGCACGAATAGCTGTCGCATGCTTATTGCGCGCCCCAAGGGCGGGCAATTTGAAGTCGTGGACAGCTTTTCCAAGGCCGTAGAGCTTGGCACTGGGCTGGAAAGCTCTGGTCTGCTGTCGCAACGCCCCATGCAACGCACGCTTCAGGCCCTGCGCATCTGCCGTTCCAAGCTGGAACGGCACAATGTGCGTTCCATGCGTTTGGTTGCGACCGAAGCATGCCGCCGCGCCCGCAACAGCCGCGATTTCATTCGTCGCGCACAGCGTGAAACGGGGCTGAAGCTGGATATCATCACCGCAGAGGAAGAAGCGCGGCTGGCGGTGGTGTCCTGTGCATCCTTGGTGGCGGCGGATACCGAACAGCTTCTGGTCATCGACATTGGCGGCGGGTCCACCGAATTGGTTTGGATCGACCTGTCGCGCGTTGTGCCAGAGGCGCGGCGCAACGCGATCTTGTCCATGTATAAGGGCGCGTTCAACCGCGAGCCGCTGCCGGGCAAGCCGCGCGTGGTCGACTGGATCAGCGTGCCCTTGGGCGTGGCCACGCTGAAAGACTATTTCGCCGATGTCGCGGATGACGCCGCCCGCTTCGCGCTGATGAGCTGGTATTTCGAAGAACAGCTTGAAGCCTTCACCCCCTATGCCGACGCGACCCCGCACAAGGCGTTCCAGATCATCGGCACATCAGGCACGATTACCACGGTTGCGGCCAGCTATTTGCGGTTGAAGCGTTATGACCGTAACAAGGTGGACGGGCTGGTGATGAATTCGGGCCAAGTGGACAGCGTGATCCGCGAATATCTTGCGCTTGGCCCCATCGGGCGGCGGCAAGACCCACGCATTGGGCGCGAGCGGCACACGCAGATCATGTCGGGCGCAGCAATCCTGACAGCCCTGATGCGGATCTGGCCAACCGAACGTATGTCGGTGGCGGATCGCGGCCTGCGCGAAGGGTTGCTTTACGCCCAGATGAGCAGCGACGGCGCGCTGGACCTCGCACAGAATTGAGAGAATGACATGACGGGCAAGAACACATCCGGGCGCGGACAACGTGACCTGAAGGTCAAGGTCAAGACCGCGCGCGGGCGCAAGCTATCCTCGACCCGCTGGCTGGAACGGCAGTTGAACGACCCTTACGTCGCGGCTGCGCGGCGCGATGGCTACCGGGGCCGTGCGGCCTACAAGCTGTTGGAACTGGACGACAAGTATCGCTTCCTTGTGCCGGGCGCCCGCGTTGTGGACCTTGGCTGTGCGCCGGGGGGCTGGCTGCAAGTGGCTGTCGCGCGGGTGAATGCCCTTGGCGAGAAGAAGGGCAAGCGCATTGGCACCGTGCTGGGCGTGGACCTGCAAGAGGTGGAACCGCTGGCCGGTGCCACCGCGCATGTGCTGGATTTTCTGGACGAGGGCGCAGAAGCGCAGGTCAAGGATTGGCTGGGTGGCCAGGCGGATGTGGTGATGTCGGATATGGCGGCATCATCGTCGGGGCATAAACAGACCGACCATTTGCGCATCATGGCACTATGCGAGGCGGCGGCGCATTTCGCCTTTGACGTGCTGGAAGAAAATGGCACCTTCGTTGCCAAGGTTCTGGCTGGCGGCGCCGAGGGCGAGTTGCAACAGCTTTTGAAGCAGAATTTCCGCAAGGTTGCCAATGTCAAACCCCCTGCCAGCCGCTCGGACAGTTCCGAGAAATACGTTGTCGCAACGGGTTTTCGGGGCACAGCGGCGGAGTGAGGGATTGGCCGATGCGCGATCATCGGTCAAGCATCGCAACGCGCCTTGCCGCGTTTCGAAATGGGTAGGCCCATGAGCGTTCTCCTAAAAGCGCTGCTGATTGGCGCGGCCCTGTATGCGTGCTTGGTCGCGGTCCTTGCCTCGTTTCAGCATGCCTTGGTGTTCCCGCGCCACATGGTGGGCGCAGCCCCTCCCCTGCCCGAACATACCGAGCGCCTGACCCTACCCATCGGGGACGCCATGTTGCACGGTGTGCGCATCCCCGGGCGCGATCCGTCGCGCCCCACGATCCTTGGCTTTCCCGGCAATGCTTGGAATGCAGAGGCCATGGCGCTGTTCCTGCACCAGATTGCCCCGTCGCATGACGTGGTCGTCTATCACTACCGGGGTTATGCGCCTTCGACCGGCACGCCGTCCGCGCCTGCCCTGCTGTCGGACGCCCTTGCGATCTACGACACGCTGAACGGGCCAGTGGCCGCAGTCGGGTTCAGCATTGGCAGCGGGGTTGCAGCGCATCTGGCAGGCGCGCGCATGCTGGACCGGGTGATCCTGGCCACACCCTTCGACAGCCTGACCAAGGTAGCAGCGAACAGCCTGCCTTTTCTGCCGGTGCCTTGGCTATTCCGCCACGAAATGAACGCCGCCGAAGCCATGCAAAATGTCGCGGCCCCGGTCACGCTTGTGCTGGCAACAGCAGATGAGGTGATCGCGCCGCAACGCTCTGATGCGCTGGTGGCCACTTTGCCGCAAGCGCAGGTCATCCGCCTGCAAGCGGGCCATAACGATATCTACAACCACCCAGATTTCGTGCCCGCGCTGCGCCGCGCGCTACGATGACGCGCGGCTTTCCATCTCTTCTGCCACGGCTTCGGCGCGGGCGGCCAGTTCCGACAGGCCATCGGTCAGGTCTTGCGGCACCACGGGCACCTCGACCTTCTGCGCGGGGCGCGCATGCAGGCGTGAGATTTCGTCGCGCATCGACTCGATCTGCGCCTCGGCCTCTTTCAGCTTGTCTTCGACCGCGGCCGTTTTATCGGCCAGCATCAGACCGGACATCAGCAGCATACGTTCAGCAGGCACCCGCCCGATCTGGTTCAAAAGCGTGCGCGCTTCGGCATCCAGCATCGCGGCGGCGGCCAGCAGGAACTGCTCTTCCCCCGGTTGGCAGGCAACGGCAAATTCCTTGTGACCGATGGTAATCGTCTGTTCAGGCATCCCGCTCTCCTGTGTTCATCAGCGGCTTCAACTCACCCAAGACATCTTCCATTTCGGCCAGTTCCGACGCCCGCTCGGCGCGCAGCGCTTCCAGTTCTGCCACCAGCGACCGATTGATCGCGCTTGGTTCGATCACCTGCGCCTCACGCCCTTCGCGCAACTGGCGATTGGCTTCGATCAGCTTGGAATTGGCTTTCTTCAGCCGCAGCATTTCCAAGCTTTGCAGGTCAAGCTGTTCGGTCATCCGCGCAAGCCGCCGCTCCATAGAGGCGACCGAACTGTCTTGTCGCTGGCGCACGGCATTCACGCGTTCGTTCAGTTGGGCTGTCTTGGCGCGCTCGGCCTCCAGCTCCGCCCGGAGGCGGGTGGCGTCCTCATCCTCTGGGGCGGCAGGGGCTGCCGGGGTGGCCAGTTTCCCGGCCGCAGCCGCGATCCGGTCCAAGGCGCGCGACAGGCGCGTTTCAATCTTTTCTATATCCGTCATGCCTGCTCTTTCCAAATTGGCGCTTTCACATGGCCGAATCATTCCATGCAGGGTATGGCAACCCACGCCGTGCCAGCCTACCCCCAATTTTTCGGCTTTCCAACCTTGGGGCGCAGCGGCGCGCGGTGCATGAACCAAGTTGCTTGCAGCACAGGCCAAAAGCCCTATGATCCCGGCGCGTTGCGCTACCGCTAACACCGCCTGTTTCCAGCCCAAGGAAGACCCGACGTGGATATTGCCGCTTTGAAAACCGCCAACCCCGACCACTGGATGAAGGCCACCGCCATCCGCGCATTGGCCATGGATGCCGTGCAGGCCGCCAATTCGGGCCATCCCGGCATGCCAATGGGCATGGCCGATGTGGCAACCGTTCTGTTCGAGCGGCACCTGAAATTCGACGCAAGCGCGCCGGATTGGGCCGACCGCGACCGCTTCATCCTGTCGGCGGGGCACGGGTCCATGCTGATCTATGCTTTGCTGTATCTGACCGGCTACAAACAAATGACGCTGGAGCAGATCAAGAATTTCCGCCAATGGGGCGCGATCACCGCGGGCCATCCGGAATATGGCCATGTGGATGGGGTGGAAACCACCACCGGCCCCTTGGGTCAGGGTATTTCCAACGCCGTGGGCTTTGCCATGGCCGAAGAAAAGCTGCGCGCCGAATTCGGCCCGAAAGTGGTCGATCACTACACCTATGTCATCGCCGGGGATGGCTGCCTGATGGAAGGCATCAGCCATGAAGCGATCGGTCTGGCCGGCCACCAGAAGCTGGGCCGCCTGATCGTGCTGTGGGACAATAACGACATTACCATTGACGGCGCTGTCAGCCTGTCGGACCGCACCGACCAGCGCGCACGTTTTGCCGCCGCTGGCTGGAAAGTGCTGTCCTGCGACGGGCATAACGCCGCCGATATCGACCGCGCGCTGACAGAGGCCAAGGGCAGCGACCAGCCTGTCTTGATCGACTGCAAGACCGTGATCGGCTTTGGCAGCCCGGCGAAAGCCGGCACATCCGGGGCGCATGGCGCGCCCTTGGGCGATGCGGAAATTGCCACGACCAAAGCGATCTATGGCTGGGAGCATGGGCCTTTTGAAATACCGGCCGATGTGCTGGACGCATGGCGCGCCATCGGCGCACGCGGCGCCAAGGCGCATGAGGACTGGAAGGCCCGCTTCGCCGCGCTGTCAGGCACCAAGCAGGCTGAATTCACGCGCCGCATGGCAGGCGAAGCGCCCAAGAAGCTGGAAAGCGCCATCCGCGCCTTCAAGAAACAGATTTCCGAAAGCGCCCCCAAGGTGGCCACGCGCAAATCCTCGGAAATGGTGCTGGAGGTGGTGAATACCATCTGCCCGGAAACCATTGGCGGCTCTGCCGACCTGACCGGGTCGAACAACACCAAGACAGCCGGTCTGGGCGTGTTCAACGCCGATGACCGCAAGGGCCGGTATGTCTATTACGGCATCCGCGAACATGGCATGGCAGCGGCGATGAACGGCATGGCGCTGCATGGCGGCGTCAAACCCTATGGCGGCACCTTCATGTGCTTTACCGATTACGCGCGCGGCGCAATGCGGCTGTCGTCGCTGATGGGCGTGCCGGTGACCTATGTCATGACGCATGATTCCATCGGTCTGGGCGAAGACGGACCAACCCACCAGCCGGTCGAACATTTGGCCATGCTGCGCGCCACACCGAATGTGAACGTGTTCCGCCCCTGCGACACGGTGGAAACCGCCGAGGCGTGGGAACTGGCGCTGACAAGCGACCGCACGCCGTCGGTGCTGGCGCTGACACGGCAGAACCTGCCCACCTTCCGCACCGAACACAAGGTCAAGAACCTGACCGCGCAAGGCGCCTATGTGCTGGCGGATGCGGACGGCAAGCGGCAGGCGATCCTGATGGCGACCGGGTCAGAGGTGGAAATCGCCATGGCTGCGCGCGATCTGTTGCAGGCGGACGGGATCGGCACGCGCGTTGTATCCTTCCCCTGCTGGGAGCTGTTCGAAGAGCAGCCCGACGCCTACCGCCGCAAGGTTCTGCCCGCAGGCCCGGTGCGCGTGGCGGTGGAAGCCGCGATCCGCTTCGGCTGGGACCGCTGGCTTTACGGCGAACGCGGACGCCGCGAGAAATCGGCCTTCGTTGGCATGCATGATTTCGGCGCCTCCGCGCCTGCGCCCACGCTTTACAAGGAACTGGGCATCACCGCAGAGGCCGTGGCGGAAAAGGTCAAATCCCTGCTCTGACCTTGCGGGGGCCGCGCGCCAGCGCGTCCCCGCCACCAGCATAGACTTAAAAGGGCGGCCCGCTGGGCCGCCCTTTTTCCGTTTGGTCAATCACGGTCACGCTATTCGGCAGCGTCCAGCTTCGCGCGATCCGCCTCAATCTCGGCGGCCCGTCTTTCGACCTGCTCGACAATATGCTCGACCATCTGTTCATTGCTCAGCTTGTGGCTTTGTTTGCCCGCCAGATACACCATGCCTGACCCGGCCCCACCGCCGGTAAAGCCCAGATCGGTCATCAGCGCCTCGCCCGGCCCGTTCACCACACAACCGATGATCGACAGGCTCATCGGCGTTTTGATATGTGCCAGCCGCTCTTCCAGCGTGGCCACGGTCTTGATTACGTCAAAGCCTTGGCGCGCGCAGGACGGGCAGGAAATGATATTCACCCCTCGGTGCCGCAGCCCCAGCGATTTCAGGATCTCGTAGCCGATCTTGACCTCTTCCACCGGGTCAGCCGATAGCGACACGCGGATCGTATCGCCAATGCCCATCCACAAAAGGTTCCCCAAGCCAATCGCGGATTTCACCGTGCCAGAGATCATCCCGCCCGCCTCGGTAATCCCCAGATGGATGGGCGCATCGGTCGCATCCGCCAGCCCCATATAGGCGGCAGAGGCCAGAAACACGTCAGACGCCTTCACGCTGATCTTGAACTCGTGAAAATCATTGTCCTGCAAGATGCGGATATGGTCCAAGCCGCTTTCGATCATGGCGTCGGGGCACGGCTCGCCATATTTCTCCAGCAGGTGGCGCTCCAACGACCCGGCATTCACGCCAATGCGGATGGAACAGCCATGGTCGCGCGCGGCCTTGATCACCTCGCGCACGCGCGCGGCATCGCCAATATTGCCGGGGTTGATGCGCAGGCAGGCCGCGCCCGCCTCAGCCGCCTCTATAGCGCGTTTGTAATGGAAATGGATATCGGCCACGATGGGCACCGGGCTTTCGCGCACCACCTCGCGCAGGGCGCGGCTGGCATCGGTATCCGGCACCGAGACGCGCACAATATCGGCCCCGGCTTCGACACAGGCCAACACCTGTTTGATCGTGGCCGGCGCATCGCCGGAATCGGTGTTTGTCATGGTCTGCACGCTGATCGGGGCATCCCCCCCAACCGGAACCGACCCGACCATGATCTGGCGGGATTTGCGGCGCGCGATATTGCGCCATGGGCGGATATGGTTGTGATCCATCATGCAAGCCTTGTGCTATGCGGGTATGCGCAGAACATAAACCAAGAGAGGCGCTGCGACAAGCAACGCCCCCTCGCCCAACCCATCTATGGCAGGCTATTACGGCTGCACTTCTGCCACGTTCACGAAAGTGCGCAGGTCTTCGTCGCCCGACAGATCGGCCGTGTCAAAACTCTCGACAACGGCTTCGGCTGACAGCGCGATGCGGTCCACCACCTGCGCACCGGGCGCTGTCGGGCCGAACGGTTCGCCATCGACCAGCAGGTAGACAGAGCCGGAATTGCCCGCGCGCAAGGTCGCGGCCTGTTCCGTCTGCGGCACGGAATAACGCTCACCCGCATCCAGCACTTTTTCGAACAACACGGTGCCATCAGCGGCGCGCACGCGAATCCAGCTTGGGCGCACGGCCAAAACCTCTACCGTCGGCGGGCCGCTGCGGCGCACCTGCACGTCTGACGCTGGCGCCGCCGTGGCCTCTGCCAAGGCAAGGTCAATCGCAGAGCCGATTTCAAGACCCTCAGGCGCGGCCTGTGATTCGGCCTCGGCGTCTGCTTCGCGCCGGATTGCGCCAATGGGACCATCGCGCGACACCATGATGGGCGCGTCGAGCGCTTCGGGCCGGTATGTCCGCACCACGCCTTGCGCGGTGTCGCGCGGGGTGGCCAGAACTGTGCTATCATCGTCCTCAAGCGCCGCAGAAAGCGACACCTCAGCCTCGGCGCGCAGGGCTGCGCCCGTTGCAATCGGGTCAAGGTCTGCCATCACCTCTGGCGGTTGGTCCGCAGGGGCAAGCTGCACGCGTTGCACTTCTTTCAGAACCGTCCAGCCCCCAAAGCCCAGCCCGACCACCAGCGCCAACACAACGGCCACAGAGCCCAAGGCCCCCATATCCAGACGTTGCCAGAAAGGTTCGGGGTCGTCCGCCAAGCGCGTGCGCGACAGCAGCCCTTGCGAAAACTCACCCCCCAGAATCGGCTCTGGCTGCACTTTGTTTGGCTGCCTGCGATCCAGATCGGAGTTGATCGCGAAATTCGTTTCCAAGCAGAATTGGCGGTAGCACCAATCCGGGTCCAACCCCAGATACCGCGCATAAGACCGCACATAGCCTGCAACAAAGCTTGGCGCTTCAAAGGCTGACAGGTCGCCTGCTTCGATTGCTGCTATATAAGTTGCGCGAATATGCAATTCGCGCTGAACATCCAGCAGCGATTTGCCCATCGTTGCGCGTTCACCGCGAATAATATCGCCCAAGCGCACCTCGAAATCATCGAAGCCCGTTGGGTTCCCATCCTCTACCGGCGCCGCTTTGGGTTTACTGCCAAACCAATTCATTGCCCGCCCTTTAACCGCTTCCGTGCTCACCTGAGCCCCGACTTGAACACACCCGACCTCTACGAGCCGGTTAATGCGTTCAGTATACGAGGTTTCACTTCAATTTGAAGTGTTAACACGCGTTAAGCAGACATTTCGGCACGATTTAGCGCACAATGCGACCACAACCCGTCCATCGCACGCACCAAACGGTCAATCATTTTGGGGTCATGCACCGGCGAGGGGGTGAATCGCAGGCGTTCGGTGCCGCGGGGCACCGTCGGAAAGTTGATGGGTTGCACATAAATCCCGTGATCTGTCAGCAGCATATCCGAGATTTTTTTGCAATGCACCGGGTCGCCCACATGCACAGGCACGATGTGGCTGCCATGGTCGATGATCGGCAGGCCAAGCCCCCGCAGCCGCATTTTCAATATGCGCGCGTGGTCCTGTTGTTTATCACGCAGGTATTGCGCTGTTTTCAGAAACTCGACCGAGGCGACAGCCCCGGCGGCCACGGCAGGCGGAAGCGATGTGGTGAAAATAAAGCCCGGCGCATAAGAGCGGATTGCGTCACACATTTTGGCGGATGCGGCAATATAGCCGCCCATCACACCATAGGCTTTGGCCAATGTGCCGTTGATAATGTCGATGCGGTGCATCAACCCATCGCGTTCGGCCACACCGGCCCCGCGCGGGCCATACATGCCCACGGCATGCACTTCGTCAATATAGGTCAGCGCGTTGAATTCGTCGGCCAGATCGCAGATCGCCGCGATTGGGCCAAAATCGCCATCCATGGAATAGATCGATTCAAACGCGATCAGTTTGGGTGCCGCAGGGTCATCGGCGGCCAGCAATTCGCGCAGATGAGCCACGTCATTGTGCCGGAAAATGCGCTTGGCGCCACCGTTGCGGCGCACACCCTCGATCATAGACGCGTGATTCAGCGCATCAGAGTAGATAATCAGGCCCGGAAACAATTTGGGCAGGGTCGAAAGCGTCGCATCATTGGCGATATAGGCCGAGGTGAACAGAAGCGCCGCTTCTTTCTGGTGCAGATCGGCCAAAGAGGCTTCCAGCCGTTTGTGATACGCGGTGGTGCCAGAAATGTTGCGCGTGCCGCCGGACCCGGCGCCGGTCGCATCCAGCGCTTCGTGCATCGCGGCCAAGACGGCGGGGTTTTGTCCCATGCCAAGGTAATCATTGCCGCACCACACAACGATGTCTTGCTTCGTCCCATCGGGGCGGTTCCAGACAGCGTTCGGGAAGTGGTCCTTCTGCCGCTCGATATCGATAAAGGTACGATAACGCCCCTCTATGTGAAGTTGGTTAAGGGCGGCATCGATCGCGGCATTGTAGTTCACTACCCACTCCCCTGGCATCGGCTCGGTATATTCGCTTTTATAGATATTCTTGATTCTTGCAAACCAAATTACCTACCTGCCTGTTTTACACGCAGTCTGCGAATGACCATTGATCTAGATCAATTCCAAGCCAAGGTGCAACACTTGGGGGAGCGCCCAAACGTCGCGCGTGTTATTCTGGCTGAATTTCCAATGCGATAACGCATTCCGGCCCGTCCCTGCGGGCGGCGTTGCACCCTTCAAGCGCGGCGCTGCGCGCAGCGTCCAGATCGGGCAGGTCGGACACGGCAACGGCGGATTCCGCCAGCAAACCATCTTTGACCAAGCCATCATCCGGGGCCAAGGCCATCGCCGCAAAACGTGCGCCATCGGCCACGAACAGCGACAGCGCATCGCGATTCTGCCCGACAAGGCGCAGCATCTGAACGCCCTCTTCCGACAGGAACGGATGCAGGTGCAGGATGATCTGCGCCCCGTCCAGCGCGTAGGTTTCGGTTGTCACCTCTTGCGCCTGTGCAGGCAGGGCCAGCAGCGCGGCGGCAACCGCCAGACCCGATGTCGTCATATGGCACTTTGTCGTCATTCGGCACTCTCCAAAGTCACGATTCCCGATTCACGGCTGGTTATAGTCGTTGCGGCAGGTCTGGACACCCCCAAGGCAGGTGTTACCCTTGGCCAAAACCTTGCCAGCGGAGCGCAGAATGACCGACACCATCACCCCCGTATTGTCCCGGATTGACGCAGACTTGCCGCAGGCGCTCGATCGGCTTGCGGCGCTGCTGCGCATCCCGTCCATCTCGACCGACCCGGCGCATAAGCCCGATGTCGAGGCCGCCGCGGACTGGCTGGTCAAGGACTTGACCGATATGGGGTTTTCCGCGCGCAAAGACCCGACCACCGGCCATCCGATGGTGGTGGCGACCGGCGGCTCGGAAACCGGCCCGCATCTGCTGTTTTACGGCCATTACGATGTACAGCCGGTGGACCCGCTGCACCTGTGGGACCGCGACCCGTTCGACCCAGAAGTGCAGGAAACCGCACGCGGAAAAGTGATCCGCGCGCGCGGCGCATCGGATGACAAAGGCCAGTTGATGACCTTTCTGGAAGCCTGCCGCGCATGGCTGGCGGTGCATGGCAGCCTTCCGGTAAAACTGACATTTTTCCTAGAGGGCGAGGAAGAAAGCGGTTCGCCCTCGCTTGTGCCCTACATGACCGAACATGCCAAGGCGCTGAAAGCCGATATTGCGCTGATCTGCGACACTGGCTTGTTCGATGCCGAAACCCCCGCCATCACCACCATGCTGCGCGGGCTGCTGGGCGAAGAAGTGACCATCCACGCCGCCGACCGCGACCTGCATTCGGGCATGTTTGGCGGCGCTGCGATGAACCCCGCGCGGGTGCTGGCCCGCATCTTGGCCGATCTGCATGACGACCAAGGCCGCGTCACCCTGCCCGGTTTCTACGATGACGTGCCCGACCTGCCCGCCGATATTCGCGCGCAATGGGCCGGGCTGGGCTTTGATGCAGAAACCTTTCTAGGGCAGGTGGGCCTGCGCCTGCCCGCGGGCGAACAGGACCGCACCGCGCTGGAAATGATCTGGGCGCGCCCGACCTGCGAGATTAACGGCATGATCTCTGGCTATACCGGCGCGGGGTTCAAGACCGTGCTGCCCGCACAAGCCAGCGCCAAGGTCAGCTTTCGGCTGGTGGGCCGCCAAGACCCGCACAAGATACGCGCCGCATTTCGCGCCTTCGTGCATGACCGGCTGCCCGCAGATTGCGGCGTGGAATTTGCCGATCATGGCGCCTCTCCGGCATCGGTCATGGCCACCGACCACCCGGCCTTTGACGCCGCGCGCCGGGCGCTTAGCGCGGAATGGCCCAAACCGGCGGCCTTCGTCGGCTCTGGCGGGTCCATCCCGATCGCGGGCTATTTCAAATCCATCTTGGACATGGATTCAATGCTGGTCGGCTTTGCCAAGGAAGATGATGCGATACACTCGCCAAATGAGAAGTATGACCTTGACAGTTTCCACCGTGGAATCCGGTCATGGGCGCGGATCATCGACGCGGTGTCAAAGGTTTGAGCGTGACGTTCGCCGCGCTTCCCAGCTTTTGCCAAGACCCGAAAGAGCCGCGTTTCGTGCAAGACCCCTACCCGGCCTATGACCGGATGCGCGCGCTTGGGTCACTGGTATATTGGCAGGATTACGCCCTGCCCTGCACCACCAGTTTTGCCGCAACCAACGCGGTGCTGCGCGACCGCCGGTTCGGGCGGGTGCCGCTGGACCCGCCCAAGATCGCGCCGCATCTGGCCCCGTTCTACGCCATCGAGGCGCATTCCATGCTGGAACTGGAACCGCCGCGCCACACGCGGTTGCGCGGCTTGGTGTTGCGGGCCTTCACCTCGCGCCGGATCGCGGCGCTTGCGCCAGAGATCGACGCACTCGCGCATGACCTGATCGACCGCTTGCCCAAAGGGGAGTTCGACCTGCTGGCGCAGTTCGCCCAACCCTTGCCCGTCATCATCATTGCCCGGTTGCTGGGTGTGCCCGAATCCATGGCGCCCGAGCTGCTGCGCTGGTCGAATGCGATGGTGGGCATGTATCAGGCCGGGCGCACGCGCGCGATGGAAGATGCCGCAAGCCAGGCCGCGACCGAATTCGCGGGCTTCCTGCGCGGCTATATCGACCAGCGCCGCACCCAACCCGCCGATGACCTGATTACCCATCTTATTGCCGCCGAGGATGACGGGCAGACCCTGTCCACCGATGAAATGATCGCCACCTGCATCCTGCTGCTGAATGCAGGCCATGAAGCGACGGTGCACAGCCTTGGGCTGGCGGTGAAAACCCTGCTGGACCACGGGCTATGGCCCACCCCGATCACCGAGGCACTGGTCGAGGAGTGCCTGCGCTTCGACCCGGCGCTGCACCTGTTCACGCGCTGGGCCTATGACGACATAGATGTGATGGGCGTGACCGTGCCGCGCGGCGCGCAGATCGCCTGCCTGCTGGGCGCGGCAAACCGCTGCCCAAAATACTGGGACGACGCCAACGCGTTCAAACCTGCTCGCGTGCCAAAGGCCCATTCGGGCTTTGGCGCGGGGCTGCATTTCTGCCTTGGCGCTCCGCTTGCGCGGCTGGAACTGCTGCGGGCCTTGTCGGTGCTGTCTGCGCGCCTGCCACGGCTAAGGCTGGCCGCGCCCCCAAGGCTTGCCGATATCTACCATTTCCACGGGTTGGCGCGGTTGATCGTCACGCAAGACACGCCTTCCCCTTGAACCTTCGCGGCATATGTTTCACACACAAGCGAAACTTGATGGCCCGGCCAAACCAAAGCAGGACAATACGGCATGACAGACCTTAGCAGGCCCACCGAAGATATCTCTGTCCGCGATGTGTTCGGAATAGACAGCGACATGACCGTGAAGGGCTTTACCGAGGGCAGCGACCGTGTGCCTGCGCTGGACCCGACCTACAAGTTCGACCCTGACACGACGCTCGCGATTCTTGCGGGCTTTGCCTATAATCGGCGGGTGATGATCCAAGGCTATCACGGCACCGGCAAATCCACCCATATCGAACAGGTGGCCGCGCGTCTGAACTGGCCGTCGGTGCGGGTAAACCTGGACAGCCATATCAGCCGGATTGACCTGATCGGGAAAGACGCGATCAAGCTGAAGGACGGCGTGCAGGTTACGGAATTTCAAGACGGAATCCTGCCTTGGGCGCTGCGCAACCCGGTGGCGATTGTGTTTGACGAATACGATGCAGGCCGCCCTGATGTGATGTTCGTCATTCAGCGCGTGCTGGAACATGACGGCAAGCTGACCTTGCTGGACCAGAATGAAATCATCACCCCGCACCCGTCTTTCCGTCTGTTTGCCACCGCGAACACGGTCGGCTTGGGCGACACGACGGGCCTGTATCACGGCACGCAGCAGATTAACCAAGCGCAGATGGACCGCTGGTCGCTGGTCGCCACGCTGAACTATCTGAGCCATGACGCAGAGGTCGCGATCGTTCTGTCGAAGAACCCGGCCTATAACACGGCAAAGGGACGTCAAGAGATCAGCCAGATGGTGACGGTCGCGGATATGACGCGCACCGCCTTCATGAATGGCGATCTGTCCACGGTCATGTCGCCCCGCACGGTGATAAACTGGGCTGAGAATGCGCGCATCTTCCGGTCGGTCGGTTATGCGTTCCGCCTTAGCTTCTTGAACAAATGCGACGAGTTGGAGCGCCAGACGGTGGCAGAATTCTACCAGCGTTGCTTTGACGAGGAACTGCCGGAATCTGCCGCCAGCATGTCCTTGGGGTGAAGTATCTTGCCCTGCTGACATCAGCGCTGCTGGCCGCCTGCACGCCCGCAGCCCCGCCCCCCGGCGCACCGACGGCCTTTGAACAGGCTGGCTGTCGCATTGCGCGCGTGGTTGATGGCGACACGGTCCGCGTTGCCTGCGGCGGGGGCGGAACCGTGCCCGTTCGGCTGACCGGCTTCGACACGCCAGAGACGTTTCGCCCGAGATGCGCGTCTGAATTGGCGCGCGGGCGCGCGGCAACGCAGCATCTGAGCGCTTTGATTGCGCAGGCCGAGCGCGTGGATTTGCAGATGCAGGGCAAGGACAGATATGATCGGAGCTTGGCGCGGCTGACCCTTGAAGGTCGTGACGTTGCGCGCCGCATGATCGCGGATGGGCACGCCGTGCCCTATGCGGGCGGTCGGCGGCAAAACTGGTGCGGCTAGGCAAACAGGCTGGGTCATACAAACACTCTCGCGGAAATTGCTTAAACTTTGGTAAACATGCGGGGCCGAACAGGTTGGCCCCATGCCCCAAGATTGTCGCATGGTGCTGAACAATTCCCCGGTTCAGCCGTAATTCCCGCCTAGCTTGGCCACAAAGCCCCCCGATATTCGCAGCAATCAACTTTGCAGGATTGCGTGCCATGCTTATTCGTCTTGCCTCAGCTTTGTCCGTCATGACCTTGGCCGCCTGCGGCGGTGGCGCGATGTCGCCCAGCCCAAACGGGTTGCCAAGAACGGGAAATCTTCCCAATGTTCTGCCGCAATCGGGGCAGGGAAATTCCGGCGGCGTGGTTGCGAATGGCGCGCCTGCCGCAGGGGTAGAGGCCACAATGCGCTACAATCGCATTTCTGGACGTGCCAGCGGCGCGAGGGTCGATTTTCACAATGGCGATTTGGCCGGGGTATCCGTGACCTGCGGCCGCGCCGGTGGCGGTGCGACCGTGCCCGAATGCGAAGCGGTGAATGCGGATAGCGCTTGGCTGGTGAACGAACTGAGCGGCAATTACGCCTATGCGGGGGCGTTCGCGGTGAATGGGCATGGGCCGAATGGCAGCGAGGACAGCTTTGTCGCCATCCATTCCGGGCCGGGCATGAATGATGCCGAAGACACCATCTTGCCCGGCGAAAGCGTTGACTATCGCGGCCAGTTCCAAGCCGGGGCCAGCCTGATCGAGAACGGCGTTCAATACGAAGGGCGCGCAACTGGCGGCATGGACCTGACGGCGGATTTCACATCTGGCACCCTGTCGGCCAGTTTTGACGGGCAACTGCGCGACGCGGATGACAACGTATATGTTGACCTTGCAGCCGGGTTCGAAGATGCCGTGATCGGACCGGATGGGCGCTTTTACAACACCGATGGCACGCTGTTTTCGTATAATGGCGCACAGGCATGGGGCGAACTGGACGGTGATTTCTACGGACCCAATGCCGAGGAAACCGCCGGAACCTTTGGGTTTGGAAACGGCTCTGGCGGGATGACCGGGATCATGCTGGGCTGCTCTGAATACAACGCCGCCAATTGCGTCGCCCCAAGCCCGCGCTTCTAGCCGCAGGCCCCCGAAGCCTGATCTGCGCTTGCAGAATGGTCATCGCGCCCGATGGTTGCTGGCCATTCTCGTTCTGGTCGGCATCAACCAATCTTCGCCAACTGCGATGCCGCGCCATGCACTGCGCGGCGCCGCATGGCCTACGGCAGTGTGTTTTGGCGCTATGCTGTTGCGCATGGCAAGAACCGACAGGGGCCGGGTGCCCCGGACGTTAACCGACCCGCTTACCACGCCGCAGGACAAGCGGCCCAGCCAGCCGGTTTTCCCGACAAACTGTCTAACACATTGAGAGGTGTGTCCGTTTAATGTTAGGCCGCCACCGGAGAGCAGACGTGAAAGACACCCATACTCTTGCCGCCCCGACCATGAAACGCGTGACACTGGATGCGATTTCAGAGCAAAGCAACCAAGCTGCGCTTTATGCTGGCAAAAGCGTGAACCGCATTCGGAAGATTACCAACCAAATGCAGATGCTGGCCCTGAATGCCAAGATCGAGGCCGCCAAGGCCGGGCAATTTGGCCGCGGGTTTTCGGTTGTCGCGGCGGAAGTCGGCCTTGTCGGTGAAGAGATCAACACCGTGGCGCAGGACATCCAGAGCATCTTGTCACAGCGCCTGTCCGGCCTGAACGATATGGTCGCCCAGATGGAAAAAGACACATTGGGCGATCGCTTGGTGGATTTGGCCTTTACCGCCGTCGATACCATTGACCGAAACTTGTATGAGCGCACCTGCGACGTGCGGTGGTGGGCGACGGATTCGTCTTTTGTCACCGCGCTGCAAACCATGGACCTAAGCGCCATTGCCCATGCAACCCGGCGGTTGGGCGTAATTCTGGACGCCTATAACATCTATCTTGACCTGTGGATCTGCGATCTTGAGGGCAGGGTCATCGCAAATGCGCGGCCCAACAAATATGACCTGTCCAACCTTTGTGTCAGAGAGTTCTCTTGGTTCAAGGAGGCCGTGAACCAAGTATCGGGCGATGAGTTTTCCGTGGGCGAAGTGGTAAAATCGCGCGCGCTGAATGACGACCAATGCCTAAGCTATGCCTGTGCAATCCGCGAGAACGGCGACAAGCATGGCAAGGTTCTGGGGGTCATGGCCTCCAGTTTTGATTGGGAAGCGCAGGCGCGATCCGTCGTCGGCAGCTTGCGGATGGATGAAACGATGGCCCGTCGCAATACGCGCGTTTTGCTGATTGACCGCCAAAACCGGGTCATCGCCTCGTCCGATGGTCTGGGGTTCTTGACCGAGCGTATTTCGTTTCCGCCCGATGCCGATTACATGTCGGGATGGTATACAACCGACAACACTCTGGTTGCCTATCACAGCACCAATGGGTTTGAGACCTATGCAGGGCTTGGCTGGAAAGGCGTCGTCACGCAGGATCTGCGCTAGGGCTTCGCAAGCTGCGACTCCGCGTCTTGGGCCGCGTCGTGCAATAGGGATAAACCATTGCTGTGCCAGATGAGCGGCGCGCCGAAGCGCCCTGCCGCAAACCCCGCAGCCGAAGGCACAGGGTTTGCGGCTTTGGCATTCAGGATCAGGCGGCGCGGGCCGCCATGGTGGCACGGGTCCACCAATCAAGGTCCGACAGCATCGCATCGGCAGACGCGCCAATGCTGGCTTCCAGTGTTTCGATCGGTTTCGGATCGCCGCCCAGCGGGTGCACGCTGAAGAAATCGCCACCGCCAATATGCACCGCCGCCCGGGTCGAGACCATCTGCAACTCTACCCCGATGGTGCGCAGATGTTCCGCCGCGCGGGTGCCACCAACCGAGCCGTAGCTGACAATGCCGAATGCCTTGCGGTTCCATTCGACATAGGCTTGGTCCAGCGCGTTTTTCAGCGCGCCAGTGATGGAGCGGTTGTATTCCGGGGTCACGAAGATGAACCCGTCATATTGCGCAAGGGTTTCTTGCCATTTCACGGCGGCGGGGTCTTGGCTAGGCATCCAAGCGTTCGACGCCATCTCGTTGAACAATGGCAAGGGGTGGTCTTTCAGGTCGATCAGGTCAACATCCCAATCGCCGCGCGCCTTGGCGCGGGCCAAAATCCATTCAGCCGGCGCCAGCCCGAAACGGCTGTCGCGGGTGCTGCCAAGAATTACGCCGATACGGGGGGTCTGGGTCATGTTCTCTCTCCGAAGGGTTGGTGTGGTTTCACCGCAGATATCGGCACAAACCCCGTCACGCGGTAGGCCTGTTGGCGCACAGCCCCTGTGCGGGCACGCATGGTCGCGGCTTTCCTTTCGCAGGGCGCTGGTCTATCTGTGAAACAACGCAACGCACAAGCCTCGGTGACGCATGAGCAAGCCTTCCGACAATCCGGCAGACCCGTTCAAGAAGGCGCTGTCCGACACCGCCCGCACCATGGCCGATGCGCGCGAGATGACGGTGACCTATTCGGTCGACCCGCCGGGCCTGTCGAATGATGCCATGCGCTTGCCGCAAGTGACCCGCCGCATGACCCGAGATGAAGTTTTGCTGGCGCGCGGCACCGCCGACAGCTTGGCCCTGCGCCACCGCTACCACGACACCGGCACCCATGCACGTTATATGCCGCAAGGCGACATGGCGCGCGAATTGTATCAGGCGATGGAAGATGCCCGTTGCGAAGCGGTGGGTGCGCGGCATATGCCCGGCACCGCAGGCAATATCGACGCGCGGATAAAGCATGACGCGGGCCGCAAGGGCTATGCGCAGATCCGCGACCGCAAGGATGCGCCCCTGCCCGTGGCCGCCAGCTATATGATCCGCGAATTGGCCACCGGGCGCACCTTGCCCGAAGGCGCGGACAATGTGCTGGACCTGTGGCGCGGCTTTATCGAAGAGCGCGCGGGCGGCACCTTGGAAGGGCTGGACAAGGTGCTGGCCGACCAAGGCGCCTTTGCCCGCTTCACCCGCCGCATGATCGAGGATCTGGGCTTTGGCGACCAGTTGGGCGACGATCCCGACGACATGGGCGATGAGGATGAGGGCATTGAGGAGGATCAGGAAGATCAGCCCGAAGAGCCCGAAAACCCCGACAGCCAAGGCGATGATGACAGCGCCGATGACGAAAGCTCTGACGAGGACGGCCAATCGCAAGATGCCGCCCAAGCCGATCTGGCCGTGGATGAAGACGCCGAGGACGAAATGTCGGACGAGGCGGAACTGCCAGAGGGCGAGGCCCCCATGGACCCGCCCCCCCCACCGCCGCATTCCGAGGCGAGTGCGGATTACAAGGTCTTCACCACCGCCCATGACGAGGAAATCCGCGCCGAGGACTTGGCAGAGCCTGCCGAATTGGAACGCCTGCGCGCCTATCTGGACCAGCAGTTGGAACCCTTGAAGGGCGCGGTGTCGCGCTTGGCCAACAAACTGCAACGTCGCTTGCAGGCCCAGCAGAACCGCTCTTGGCTATTCGATCTGGAAGAAGGCACGCTGGATGCCGGGCGCTTGGCGCGCGTGGTCGCCAACCCCACGACGCCCCTGTCTTTCAAGCAGGAAAAGGACACTGAATTCCGCGACACGGTGGTGACGCTGCTTTTGGATAATTCCGGGTCCATGCGCGGGCGGCCGATTTCGATCGCAGCCATCTGTGCCGATGTCTTGGCCCGCACGCTGGAGCGCTGCAACGTCAAGGTCGAAATCCTTGGCTTTACCACCCGCGCGTGGAAGGGCGGGCTGTCGCGGGAAAACTGGCTGGCCGAAGGGCGCAGCCTGCAACCGGGCCGCCTGAACGATCTGCGCCATATCATCTACAAGCAAGCCGATGCGCCGTGGCGGCGCGTGCGCCCCAATCTGGGCTTGATGATGAAAGAGGGCCTGCTGAAGGAGAACATCGACGGCGAGGCGCTGGAATGGGCGCATAGACGCATGGTCGCGCGGCCAGAGGCGCGCAAGATCCTGATGGTTATTTCCGACGGCGCGCCGGTTGATGACAGCACGCTGTCGGTAAACCCCGCGAATTATCTGGAGCGCCATCTGCGCGACGTGATCGCCATGGTCGAAAAGCGCCGCGCGGTGGAACTTCTGGCCATCGGCATCGGCCATGACGTGACGCGCTATTACAACCGCGCGGTCACGATTACCGATGTTGAACAACTGGCCGGGGCCATGACCGAACAGCTTGCCGCGCTCTTTGACAAAGACCCGCGCGCACGGGCGCGGTTTGTCGGGATCAAACGCGCAAGCTAGCCAGAGCCGCCATGTCCGCATATGTCAGCGCCGAAGGGTGCTGTGCGGGCTGCCGGACGCGGTGTTTCATGTCGAAACCGCGCTGGAACAGGGCGGCGCAAGGTCGCGGCTTGGGCGGACCGGCCCTGGACCGCAACCGCCGCCTTCCCGCGCAAGGCATGTGATCTGTCTTTCAACATCAACCGGCCTGAAGGCATTGACAAAGCCCTACGCCAGATGTCCGAAAATGGCGCGTGCCCTTAGGCGAGGCAAAGCGTTAGAGCGCCATTTCGGCCCAGATCGGCACATGGTCAGAGGGCTTTTCTTCGCCCCGGACCGCCCGGTCAATGCCGCAATCTTGCAACCAGTCAGCGGCTTGGGGGCACAGCAGAATATGGTCAATGCGGATGCCGTCATTGCGGTCCCACGCACCGGCCTGATAATCCCAAAACGTAAAGTTGTCAGGCGCTTGCGTGCACGCGCGCAACGCATCTGTCAGGCCCAGATTGACAATTTTCCGAAACGCTTCGCGCGAGGGCAATCGAAACAGCGCGTCAGCCTCCCATGCCTTGGGCCGCGCGGCATCTTCGGCCTGCGGGATGATGTTGTAATCCCCCAACATGACAAACGGGGTCTCAGCCGCCAGAAGCGCTTCGGCCCGCGCGCGCAGCCGCGCCATCCATGCCAGTTTATAGGCGTATTTGCCCCCCGGCACGGGCGCGCCTGCCCCGTCCAGTTCCACCGGGTTGCCATTGGGCAGATACAATCCGCAAACCCGCAAGACACGCGTGGCCCCCTGCACAGTCGCCTCAATATAGCGCGACTGCGCGTCGTCATCATCGCCCGGCAAGCCGCGCGTTACATCCGACAGCGGCAAGAGGCTGGCAATCGCCACCCCGTTAAAACCCTTTTGCCCATGGGTTGCCAGATGGTAGCCGCGGTCTTCGAATATCTCTCGTGGGAAAGCATCATCGACCGATTTGATTTCCTGCATGACCAGCACGTCGGGTCTAAACGCATCCAGCCAGCGGGTCAGCGCCGGTCCCCGCGCCTTGATTCCGTTGATGTTGAAACTGACCAGCTTCATGCCCGCGCCCCCTGTTGCTTGCGGGCCATGTTTGCCCCGCCCCGGCGGGCAGGGCAAGGGCCGTTCACTCTGCCGCGACGGGTTCGCGGTCCACCAGCGCCACGATATCCATCATGATCTGGTTCAGTTTGAAATCTTTGGGCGTATAGACACGGGCCACACCCATGGCGCGCAAGCGTTCGGCGTCGTCCTCCGGGATGATGCCCCCCACGATGACAGGCACATGCCCCAGCCCTTCGGCGCGCATCAAGGCCATCAGGTCGCCCATCAGCGGAATATGACTGCCCGACAGAATCGACAGGCCGACCACATGCGCGTCTTCATCGCGCACGGCAGCGACGATTTCGGCAGGCGTCAGGCGAATGCCCTCATAGGCAATGTCCATCCCGCAATCGCGGGCCCGCGCGGCTATCTGCTCGGCGCCATTGGAATGCCCATCCAGCCCCGGCTTGCCGACCACGAATTTCAGCTTACGGCCCAGCTTGGCGCTGACGGCATCGACAGCTTCGCGCACATCTTCCAGCCCTTCGGTCCGGTTCGACGGGGCGCGCGAAACGCCGGTCGGGCCGCGATATTGGCCAAAGGCCGCGCGCACGGTTTCGCCCCATTCGCCAGTCGTAGCCCCGGCCTTGGCCGCCGCTATCGAGGGCGGCATGACATTGCGCCCGTCCCGTGCCGCAGCGCGCAGATCGGCAAGCGCGGCTTGCACTGCGGCCTCGTCGCGGGCAGCGCGCCATTCAGTCAGGCGGGCGATCTGGTCGGCCTCTGCCTCTGGGTCGGACACCATGATCGCATCTTCGCCGGTGGTCAGGGGCGAAGGTTCGGTGGTGGTGAATTTGTTCACCCCGACCACGATGGTATCGCCTGTTTCAATACCGGCGATGCGCTCTGCATTCGCCTCGACCAGCCGTGATTTCATGTAGTCAATGGCTTTGACCGCGCCGCCCATCTCGTCAATCCGCGCCAATTCTTCGCGCGCGCCGTTGGCCAGTTCAGCAACCTTGCGATCAATTGCCGGGTTGTTGTCGAACAGGTCGTCATATTCCAGAAGGTCGGTTTCATAGGCCAGAACCTGTTGCAGGCGCAGCGACCATTGCTGATCCCACGGGCGCGGCAGGCCCAGCGCCTCGTTCCAGGCGGGCAGTTGCAGCGCGCGGCAGCGGGCTTTCTTTGACAGCGTGACCGCCAAAGCCTCTATCAAAATGCGGTAGACGTTGTTTTCCGGCTGCGGTTCGGTCAGGCCAAGGCTGTTGACCTGCACCCCGTAGCGGAAGCGGCGGAATTTCGGGTCATCAATGCCGTAACGGTCGCGGCAGATTTCATCCCACAGGTCCACGAAGGCGCGCATCTTGCACATCTCTGTCACGAAGCGGATGCCTGCATTCACAAAAAACGAAATCCGCCCCACCATCTGCGGGAAATGTTCGGCAGGAACCTTGGTTTTCAGATCGTCCAGCACCGCACAGGCCGTCGCCAGCGCGAAGGCCAGTTCTTGCTGCGGTGTCGCGCCCGCCTCTTGCAGGTGGTAGGAACAGACATTCATCGGGTTCCATTTGGGCAGATGCTCGCGCGTATAGGCCGCGACATCGGTAATCATCCGCATAGAGGGCTGGGGCGGGCAGATATAGGTGCCGCGCGACAGGTATTCCTTGATAAGGTCGTTCTGCACCGTGCCGTTCAACTGGCTGACATCTGCGCCCTGCTCTTCCGCCACCGCGATATACAGCGCCAGCAACCACGGCGCGGTCGCGTTGATGGTCATCGAGGTGTTCATCTGCTCCAGCGGGATCTGGTCGAAGAGCAGCCGCATATCGCCCAGATGGCAGATCGGCACGCCGACCTTGCCGACCTCGCCCTTGGACAATTCGTGGTCGCTGTCATAGCCCGTCTGCGTGGGCAGATCGAACGCCACCGACAGGCCCGTCTGCCCCTTGGACAGGTTGTTGCGATACAGCGCGTTCGACGCGCGCGCGGTGGAATGCCCGGCATAGGTGCGAAACAGCCAGGGCTTGTCCTTTTGCGGGCGGACTTGGGTGTCGGTCATGCGGGCCTCCGGCGATGCGTGCGAAACTTTCTTGCCTAAACACCTGCAAAAGACGCAAGATAATGTCAAGCGCTAATCGCTGCATTGCGGCAATGCGCGCGCAGGCGTTAGCGCCCGAAGACCCGGTAATACAGCCAGTCGGGCAGGAAGTTGCCGCCCCGGAACACCAGCGAGAACAGCTTGGGGAAGGCGCGGTGGAATTTGTCCGAGCGCATGAGGATCATCATTTCTTCTGCGGCCTGTTCGGGTTCCATGATGAAGGGCATGGCGAAATCGTTCTTTTCTGTCAGCCGCGTGCGGATGAAGCCCGGCACCGCCAGTTGCACATCCACGCCCGTGCCGCGCAGATCGCAGTGTATGGATTCTGCCAGATGCATCAGCCCCGCTTTGGACGACGCATAGCCAATCGCGCCCGGCAGACCCCGATAGCCCGACAGCGACCCGGTAATGACCACATGCCCCGCCCCGCGCGCAACCATGGCGGGCACGACTTGGCCCAGCACGCGGGCGGCCCCTGTCAGGTTCACGTCGAACATGGCTTCCACCTGCTCGGCGTTCCACTCTTGCGCGGGCTGCGGCCAGTAGACACCTGCCAGAAACACCAGCCCGTCCACCGCGCCCACGTCTTGTGCCGCGGCCAAGACCGACGCGCGGTCCGACACGTCGCAGGCGACCACGCGGGCCGGGCCGGGCAGGCTGCCCGCCAAATCATTCAGACTGTCCGTGCCCCGCGCGCTCAGCACCAGCGACACCCCGGCTTTCGACAGTTTCTGTGCCAGCGCGCGCCCCAACCCTTCGGAAGCGCCGACCAGCCAATACGTCTTGCCTGACAGTTTTCTCATGGGTCCACCTTGCGCATGGTCGCGACCAGCTCGGCCACCTTGATGCCGAACTTGCGAAACTGGCTGCGGTTCACGATGGTCTTGTCATCGACCAGATACAGCCAATCGGTCACGTCCAGCGCGTGCCCGCCTGCGCTGTCGGGCAGGCGGATGGTGTAGCGCAACTGCACCGCCGCGCCTTTTTGCGTGCCCTCGCCCCGGCCGACCAGATCGTCGGCCTCGGCCCGAATGCGGCCGCCGCTTTGCAATGTCAGCCGCCATTCGCGGTCCTGCGTGGTGCCACTGTCATAGCGGAAATGCTCGGCCAAGGTGCCGCTGTCGCCATCCCATGTGCCATGCATTTTCGCGGTAAAGCGCGAGGTGACACGCCCCATCGGCCCATAGATCACACCCTCGCAGGCGATTGGTCCGGACAGGTGCTGGCGGATGTCGAAGGCCGGTTCCATCGCCGCATAATCCGCCGGTCGCTGGGCCGGGAAGCGTGCGAAGCGCTGCACCGCCACGACCAGCGCCAGCATCAGCGCCATTCCTGCCAGCAGGATTAGAAAGGTGGTCATGTGTCAGCTCTCCTTCAAAGGGGTCAGGGCCAGCAGGGTGAAAGCACCTGCTTTCAGCACCGTGGGCAGCGCGGCATATAGCAAAACAAGCGTGGTCAGGGCGGTGTCGGAATTGGCAGCGCCTTGTTCGAACCCGGCCATGTCCAGCGTCGGGAACACGATGATCGCCGCCAGCGCCAGTGTGGCCTTGGTGACAAAGGCCCAAAGGCCAAAGCCCTGCGCGGCCTCTGGCGAGAGTTCCGCCATGCGGCGCGAGAAGATCGCGGGCAAAAGCGTCAGATCCGCGCCCATACCAAAGCCCGACAGCACGCAGATAATGGCAAAGGCCGTCAGGTCGCCCGCGCCAAGTGTCAGCACGAAAGCGAAACTGCCCATGGCCAGCGCCATGCCGCCCAGCAGCGCCGTTTTCGCGCCGAAGCGTTTGGCGATCTGCGCCCAGACCGGCGCGCTGACAGCGGCGGCCAGAAACAGCAACACCAGCAGCGGTCCCTCTGCCCCGTCGGTTTGCAGCACGGATTCGGCGTAGAACAGAAACAGGGTAGAGGTGATGGCGACCGGCGTTGCATTGACCAGCGCAATCGCCAGCAAGCGGCGCGCGGTCGGGTCGGCCAGCACATCGCGAAAGGACGGGCCAACCGCCGACAAGTCGGGCTTGAACCGTGGCCATTCGGGGCGCATGGCCCAAAAAGCGGCCAAGGCGACCAGCACAAAGCCCAGCGCGAACCCCGTGAAAGGCACCGGCGTGATCGCCTCCAGCGCCACCGGTGCTGCGGCGGCCAGACACACACCGACCAGCGCCCCGCTTTCGCGCCACGCGGCCAAGCGCACATGCCCGCCCTGCCCCAGTGTCGCGCCGCGCGCAGCCCCCGTGGCGTAAAAGCAGATGGTCAGGAAGGAATAACAGGTGAACAGAACCGTGATGGCAATGGCAAACCACGCAAGCGGCCAAAACAAGGGCGGCACCGCGAAGAGCATGACCATCGCACCTGCCAGCAGAAGGACGGCCAGCGCGGTCGCTTGGCCCCGCCATGCGCCAAGCCGCGCGGCCAGCCAGCCCAAAGCCGGGTCTTGCACGAAATCCACTGCGCGCAGCACGAACAAAACCGTGCCCAACAGGCCCAAGGCCACGCCATATTCCTGCACATAGAAAAACGGCGCGTGAATATAGATGGGCAGCCCCGCCATGGCCAGCATCCCGCCATAAAGCGAATAGCCCCAGAAACGGGGCGCAGGCGCTATGGCGGTGCTGGTGTTCACTGGCTGACCTCTTCGGCGGGTGGTGCCGGGCGATTGCGGAAGCGCGCGCCCTTCCACCACAGTTTCAGCGCCTGCCAATGGATCAGCGCCAGAACCCGGCGTGAGCCCATGCGCCGCGCCATCGCCCATAGGATCGCCCCATTGCCCAAGGGCTTGCGCGCGCCGGTCAAAGTGGCGACCAGCCCGGCATTCTCTGCCTCGGCATCCTGCCGGTAGCCGATGCGAATGTTCACTTTCGCATCGGTCATTTCAACGTGGAAGCTGTAATTCCCCTCGACCGGCTGAAAGGGCGAGACATAGAAAATCTTGCGCGCCTGCAATTCGTCCGAGGGCTGGATCGGGGAACGATCGGGCTTTACGCACAAATAGGAATGACGGTCGCCATAGGTGTTGTTCACTTCGGCGATCATGGCGCGCATGTCACCTGCCGCATCATGGCACAGCCAGAAACTGACCGGGTTGAACAGATGCCCCAACACGCGCGGTTGCGTCAACAGCAGCAGCTTGCCATCGGTCACGCCCTCCAGCTGATGGGCGGCGAGCACCTCGCGCGCCCAAGCGGCCCCGCGCCCTTGCCCCGGCATCCCGCCATGGTCGCGGTCCGACAGGCTTGCAACGTTGCGCGCATTGCGCGACAACAGCTGCGGGGTGCGCAACTCGGCCTCGGCATCGAATAGCACATAATCCACGGCATAGGTGAAACGGTTATTCACCGGCCCGCGCCGCCCGTGAAAGGTGTGGCCCGCGATATGCTCGAGCGTGCTCATGCGACCTCTGCCAGTTTGCGCGCACGCACATCCATGGCGCGCGCCACATCGACCGCGCTTTTGAACCCGTCCTCGTGAAAGCCGCTATGCAACCATGCCCCGCTAAACCATGTGCGGTTCATACCGTTCAGGGCGCGCACGGCTTCCTGCGCTTCCAAAGCGGCCATGTCATAGACCGGATGCGCGAAGCTGTAGGTGTCGTAGATACAGTCTTCCCGCACCGGATGGTTCGCATTCAGCGTGACGAATATCGGGTCATCCTTGGGGATGGGCTGAAGCGAGTTCATCCAGTAACTGAGCGAGATGCGGTCACGGTCTTGCGGCCCGCGCTCTGTATAGGCCCAGCTTGACCATGTCTTGCGCCGCTTTGGCATGAAATCCGTGTCACAATGCAACACCGCATCATTGGTCTGGTAGCGCACGGCACCCAAGGCGCGGCGCTCTGCCTCTGTCGGGTCGGCCAGCAGGCGCAGGGTAATGTCGGAATGGGTGGCAAAGATCACCTCGTCAAAGCGCTCGGGATCGGCCCCCTGCGCCTTGACCTGCACACCATCAACGCCGCGCGTAACCTGTTCAACCGGGGTTGCTGGGCGCAGGTTGACGCCCGCGCGCTCCAGATAGGTGCTTAGCCGCCGCACGTATTCAATAGAACCGCCGCGCACCGTATGCCACTGGTGCTGCCCCGTCGCGTTCAAAAGCGCGTGGTTGCGGAAAAATTCCATCATCGCGACGGCGGGAAAATCGAGGATCTTGGCTGTCGGCGTCGACCAGATCGCGCCCGAAAACGGCAGGATATACCGCTCGCGGAACCAGTTGCCGGTGCCCAGCCGTTCCAACAAGCCGCCGATGGTCAGGCTGGGATCGGCCTGCGCCACGCGCAGCCCGTTCTTGTTGAAATGCAGGATATCGCGGATCATCCGCAGATGTCGCGGGTCCAGTGCCGCGCGGCGCGTGGCAAATAGCTGGTCCAGATTGCCAAGCCCGTATTCGTAGCGCCCGCCGTCGAAAGACGCACAAAAGCTCATATCAGATGGCGCGGTCGGCACATCCAGCTTTTCAAACAGCGCGGTCAGGTTGGGGTAGTTCACATGGTTGAACACAATGAACCCGGTATCCACCGGCTGATCGCCACGCTTGCCCGCCGTCACGGTGCGGGCATGACCGCCCAAACGGGGTTCGGCTTCAAACAAGGTCACGCGGTGGCGCTGCGACATAAGGTAAGCCCCTGCAAGCCCCGAAATGCCCCCGCCAATTATCGCAATCCGCCGCGCGGGCATGTCAATCATTTCAAATGGCATCGTGTCTCCGTTGCTTGACAGTATGGCATACCCGGTGTCGGGCTATGGACGTATTACGCTGGGCGGGAAGGCCCGGATCAAAGCAAAAAACATCTTGGTTAGGTGCATATTTTTTGATCCGGCTGAACGCTCATTCCGTATGTCAGGTATGTTTGACAGTTTCCACCCTGTTGTGGCGTCTCGACACGCCCCCCACCTGCCCCCTATGGTGCAGGCAAATCGACCGGTTCGAGTCGTGTGGCGAAGGCTGGGAAGCGTGGGCAGGGAACAAGAGACAGATTGGGGCATGGTCTTGCGCCGCGTTGCCGAAGCACAAGACAGCACCGCGTTCGCCGCGCTGTTTGCGCATTTCGGGCCGCGCGTAAAAGCCTATCTGATGAAATCGGGCGCAGATGCCACCACCGCCGAAGAATGCGCACAAGACGTGATGGTCACGGTCTGGCGCAAGGCAGCACAATTCGACCCCACGCGCGCTTCCGCCGCGACCTGGATATTCACCATCGCGCGCAACCGCCGGATAGACATGCTGCGCCGTGACAGGCGCCCCGAACCCGAAGACCTGCCATGGGGCCCCGAAGCGGAACCCGACCAAGAGGACGCGCTGGCCCTGCAACAGGAAACCGCGCAATTGGCCGCCGCCTTGCGCACCCTGCCAGAAGCGCAGCGCAGCATGATCGAGCGCGCCTATTTCAACGAACTTTCGCATAGCGAAATTGCGGATGCGACCGGTTTACCCCTTGGCACGATCAAATCGCGGATCAGATTGGCGCTGGAGAGGCTGCGCCACTCCTTGAGTTAAGAAAGCACTGACAATGATTACCCACCACCTGAGCGACAATTTGTTGATGGCCTATTCGGCTGGCTCGTTGCCGGAGGCGTTCAACTTGGTGGTCGCCACCCATATTTCCGTCTGCGACGAATGCCGCGCGCGTCTTGCCAGCTTTGACGCCCTTGGCGGCGCTTTGCTGGACGAGGATACCGTCGCAATGGGTGCGGATTCGCTGGCCAATGTGATGGCGCGTATCAAATCTGAAGCGCCAACCGCCAAACCAGCCGCGCCGGGCCGCGACGCGGTGCTGCCCGCCCCGCTGGTCGATGCGATCGGCGGCGGGCTGAACCATGTGCAATGGCGCGCGGTCGGCGGCGGCGTGCGACAGGCAATTCTGAAAACATCTGACAAAGCTAGCGCGCGCTTGCTGCACATTCCTGCAGGTGCAGCGGTGCCGGACCATGGTCACCACGGGCTGGAACTGACACTGGTTTTGCAAGGCGCATTCCGCGACGAGGACGCAGTCTTCAAACGCGGCGATGTGGAAATTGCGACCGAAGAAACACAGCACACGCCGATTGCGGAACCGGGCCTTGATTGCATCTGCTTGGCCGCGACCGATGCGCCCTTGAAGTTCCGCGCGATCCTGCCGCGACTGGCGCAACCTTTCTTGCGCATTTGACGCAGGTCAAAGCCGCAGGACGGACAGCGCGTTAGGCACAGGGGCACACCGAAACATAGGATAGCCCCATGAACTACCCCGATTTTATAGACGCGACCCGCGACCAGAGCCGCGCCTTGTTCAAAACCATCCCCGACACGATGAAGGGTTTTGGCGCGCTGTCGAAAGCGGCCAAGGAAAGCCCGGCCATCGGGGTGAAAGAAAAAGAATTCGTGGCGCTTGGCATTGCCGTGGCGGTGCGCTGCGAACCTTGCATCGCCTTTCATGTCGAAGCGCTGATGAAAGCGGGCGCCACCCGCGAAGAACTGGGCGATGTTTTGGCCATGTGCATCCAGATGGGCGGTGGCCCAGCCGTGATGTATGCGGGCAAGGCGCTGGATTGCTGGGATCAGCTTTCGGCGGCTTGACCTGATTGTGCGGCTGCGCCGCAAGTATTTATCGTGCGCCCTGCCTTGCGGCAGGGCGTTTTGAGTATTTGGGGCAAGATGAAATCAATACCCCAAGGCGCAGCCATCCTTGCGCGGGTCGGACGCACCTTCCAACACACCGCTGTCATGGATGCGGATCGCTTGCGCGCCCCCGCGCGGACCGGGCGATGCGATAACCTTGTGGCCCAAATCGGCCAGCGCCTGTGCCGTGCCGGTCGGATAGCCGGTTTCCAGCGCCAAGGTGCCATTTTCCGCGAAAGCGCGCGGCGCGTCTATGGCGCTTTGCAGGGTCATCCCATGGTCGCGCATATTGGTCAGCAAACGCGCATGGCCCACCGGCTGATAGGCCCCGCCCATAACGCCGAAGGGCATGGTGATGCGCCCGCCCTCCCCCAGCATGGCCGGGATGATCGTGTGCATCGGGCGTTTGCCGCCCGCCATCTCATTCGGGTGCCCTTCTGCCAGCGTAAACCCCGCACCGCGATTCTGGAACAGAATGCCGAACTTGTCAGAGGCCAGCCCAGACCCGAAGCTGTGAAAGATGGAATAGATCAGCGACACCGCCATGCGGTCGCGGTCAACCACGGTGATATAGACCGTATCACGGTGGATCGCCTCGGTCAGGGGGGCGACATCGGGCAGAACGCGCTTGGGGTCGATCAGCGCGGCCAGTTGCGCCGCCGTATTCGGGGCCAGCAGATGCGCAAGGCGGGTCGTATGGTCCGGGTCGGCAATGAAACGGTTGCGTGCGTCATAGGCCAGCTTGGTGGCTTCGGCCTCAAGATGTGTGCGCTCCGGGCCAAACGGGTCTGGGCTGGCCATGTCAAAATGGCTCAGGATATTCAGGATCAGGCTGGCGACCGCCCCGGTTCCGTTCGGCGCATGTTCCAACAGCTCTAGCCCGCGATAGGCGCTGCGAATTGGGTCGCCATAGGTGCAGCCGGTCGCCGCCAGATCGTCGAGCGTATGAACACCCCCCATGGCGCGCAGGCTGTCGATCAGGTCTTGCGCGACCTCTCCCTCGTAGAACCCGGCGCGGCCGTCGCGCGCGATGCGGCGCAGAACTTCAGCCTGCCCCGGCGCGCGGAAAATCTGACCCGCGCATAAGGGCGCACCCGAATTCAGGTAATGCGCCCGTGCCGCGCCTTGCAGATTGCTAGCTTCCGCCCAGTCATAGGCCACGCGCGGCGCAACCGGCACGCCGGTTTCGGCGTAATGAATGGCCGGGGCAAGTGTATCGGCCAAGCCAAGCTGCCCCCAATCGGTGCTGAGCTTGCAAAACGCATCCACCGCGCCCGGCAAGGTGACCGCTTCGACCCCATAGACCGGGACCGCATCCAGACCTTTCGCACGCAGCGCCCCCGCATCCGCCGCCGCAGGCGCCCGGCCAGAGCCGTTGAGCGTGATTACCCGCTCTTCGCCCGCCGGTTTCAGCAAAACGAAACAATCGCCGCCCAAGCCGGTCATATGCGGCTCGCACAGGCCCAACAGCACGCCCGCGCCGATGGCGGCATCAACCGCGTTGCCGCCCTGTTGCAGCAAATCCAGCGCCACCTTGGCGGCCAACGGGTGCGACGTGGCGCACATGCCGTTGGTTGCGAAAACGGCCGAACGGCCCGGTGCCTGAAAATCGCGCATGATCCCTCCATTTTTGCCTGATGTAGCCTGCCAGACGGCACAAAAAAACCCCGCCACTGCTGGCGGGGTAAAGTGGGCGCCCCGGCGGGTAACACGAGGCACCGGCGGTAACTGAGGTCAATCGTGCATCTCTGCCCGGATTTGCTGGCGCAGAATGTCGATTGGAATAAGTCTGCCGTCGCGCTTGAACTGCCAATAGGTCCAGCCGTTGCAGGATGGCGCGCCTTCCAGCGCGGCCCCAACTTGGTGGATCGACCCGCGATGCTCGGCACTGACCAGCGAGCCATCGACACGCAGCTTGGCCGCCTGCCCGCGCGGGTTAACCAGCACTTCGCCGGGGCGCAACAGGCCGCGTTCAACCAGCGTGCCAAAGGCCACGCGCGGCTGGGCGCGTTTCGAAACGGTGGTTTCCAGCGCCGCGCCTTCCAGCGGGCGAACTTGGCCTAGGCGCTTGCTGGCAACCTTGCGGTAGCTTTCTTCGCGTTCAATCCCGATATAATGGCGGCCCAGCAGCTTTGCGACCGCCCCCGTGGTGCCGGTGCCGAAGAACGGGTCCAACACCACGTCGCCGGGGTTGGTGGTGCCGACCAGCACGCGGTGCAGCAGCGATTCCGGTTTTTGCGTGGGGTGCGCCTTGTCGCCGTTCTCGTCTTTCAGGCGTTCATGGCCCGAACAGATCGGCAGCACCCAGTCAGAGCGCATTTGCACACCTTCGTTCAGCTCTTTGAGGGCCTCGTAGTTGAACGTATATTTCGCGCCTTCCGATTTCGACGCCCAGATCATGGTTTCATGCGCGTTGGTCAGGCGTTTGCCGCGGAAATTGGGCATGGGGTTGGACTTGCGCCAGACCACATCATTCAGCAGCCAAAAACCCTGATCCTGCAACGCGGTGCCGACGCGGAAAATGTTGTGATACGACCCGATGACCCAAATCGCGCCATTCGGTTTCAACAAGCGGCGCGCAGCGGCCAGCCAGTCGCGCGTGAACTGGTCATACACTTTGAAACTGTCAAACTGGTCCCAAGCGTCATCGACCGCATCTACCTTGCTGTTGTCGGGGCGGTGCAAATCGCCGCGCAATTGCAGGTTATAGGGCGGGTCCGCGAAAATCAGATCGACGCTGGCTTCGGGCAGCCCGCGCATCACTTCTATACAATCGCCATCCAGTATCTGGTCCAAGGGAAGCATGTTTGCGCCCTTCGCTGCGTCTTTGACTGCCATTTGTGCCTCTGTCTCCACGCGTTGGTGCGTGTGTCGTTGAGCACAAGATGAGTCATGTGATTCGTTTCGTCAATTTCTATTCGAATCAGAGATTTAAAAAACTTTCTTCAAGTAGAATCGGGACACAAGATTTTGCGTATGGGCTTGAAGGACCGTCTATGCTCTGGGGTTGGCCCAAGCTCTGCTATGGCATTTAAGTGACAGTTTGTCGGATATCCGGCGTTTCGTTCCCACCCATAACCGGGGTATTTCTGCGCCAGGTCTGTCATGATCGCGTCGCGCGCGGTCTTGGCAATGATAGACGCGGCGGCAATCGACATGCTGCGCCCGTCGCCTTTCACCACCGCCTCTGCGCCGCAGGGCAGGCTCGCGGGCAGGCGGTTGCCGTCAATTAGCAGATGGTCGGGCGGGACCGCCAGCGCGGCAATTGCGCGCTGCATGGCCAAAAAACTCGCTTGCAGAATGTTCAGCGCGTCAATCTCTGCGGGGCTGCAATGGCCGATCCCGATATCGGCATGGGCGCGGATCTGGGCACTAAGCGCCAAGCGGGCCTTGGCGCTCAGGCGTTTGGAATCGCGCAGCCCTTCGGGCAGATGGGCCGGGTCCAGCCAGACCGCCGCCGCCGTGACCGGGCCACATAGCGGGCCGCGCCCAACCTCGTCCACCCCCACCACGCGACACGCGCCCTGCGCGATGGCAAGACGCTCGAAGCTGAAATCTGGGATTTGTGGGGCGGCGGACATGGCGTGTTATGCCAAGCCCGCGCGCCCGAACGCAAGTGTCAGCCCACAACATACCCGTTGCGGCGCAGGCAGCGTGCCCCGTACACCGCGCCGCGCCATTCGCCGACCACGCAGCGGTTGGGCAAGCCGCGCAGCCCGGCGCGGTGCAGGCAGCGACCGCCATAGGCATGGTGGCGCTTGCCCTGCACACGCACCGTGAACGCGCAGCGATGCGGCAGCACCACCGCACGATGCGTCCGGTGCGGGCGCGGGTCGTAATGGCGGCGGTTGTCACGCTCGGCATGGACAGCGCCCGCGATGATCGCAAGGGTCGCCGCCCCGAACAGCAGTTTGGCAGCATCGTCAGAGGCGCGGGCGGGCGCAGCACTGGTAGCAAACAGCCCCAAGGCAAGCGCAATGGCCGCAAGGGCAGAGGTCAGTCGGGTTGGCAAGGTCATGGCAAGTCTCCGTGTTTGGATGTCATGGTGCAAGCCTGCCCTTGCCCCGCTCTGACAGGCAATATCGCTGCCATGTTATCCGATGACATGGCCCGCGCGCGCCCCGGATATTGCATATCGCAGCACTTGGTGTCAGCGTTTCCCGCATGAGACACATTTTTGCACAGGGCGCGTTCCTGATTGCGATGGCGCTTGCAACGCAAGCCTCGGCGCAGTGCTACGCAGATTACAAGGCCAAGCAGGACAATCCGTTGCGCCTGCAATACGGGCTGATCGAATTGCCGGCCTCTGCCTGCGGGTCGGTCGATGCGGCCACACGCTACGCCGCCCCCGTGATCGCGCGGTCAGGCTGGACATTGTTGCAGATCGAATCCTTCCTGACCCAAGACCAGTTCGATGCAAGGAGCGCCAATGCCGGGGCCATCCATCTCCGCCGCTGAATTGACTCGGCATGGCAGCCGCGCGCTGATGCTGGGCATTGCCGGAATCGTGGCCGTGCTGGCGCTGACGGCGGTGCTGTTGTTCCTGAACCTGCCCGACGCCAACGCCTTCAACGCGCGGGTGGAACGTGTGTTCGTGGAAAATGCCGACCTGACCACGGGCGCGGAAATCAAGCTGCTGGAAATACTGGCGCAATCGGGCACGGCGTTTTCCGAAACGCTGGTCAGCTACCGGATTGTGATCTTCGTGCTGCTGATCTTTGCGACGGGCCTGCTGGTGACATCGCTGTTCATGGTGGTCACGCTGGTGGTGTTGAACCGGCGCTTGGCCACGGTGGAAAAGCAAGGATTGCAGGTTTCCGCGCTGCTGATCGACCGGGCCACGAATACCGTAGGCATTAACGACATGGAATTTCGCCTGACACCTGCGGCGGTCGAAACGCTGGCCGTTCTGGCAGAAGCGCGGCTGGATGACGACATGCTGACGGGGGCCGCGATTGAATCCGTCATCTCTGGCCGGGCAGAGGCGGAATGCGACGAAGCCGCAGGTGCAACGCGCATCAAGCGCCTGCGCGATAGCCTTGGCAACCAGTTGATAAGCGAGGTTCTGGTCAAGAATGTCGCGCGCCAAGGCTATATGCTGGCCATTGACGCGCGGGTTATTGATCTGCGTTAGGCCTTTTCTTAGGCAGCGGGGGCTTTCACCTTGCGCAGATAGGGCAGCACGACTTCGACATCGCCGAATTTCTCGCGCGCGGCGTCGGTGTCCAGCGCAAGGCCCACGATCATGTCGTCACCGGCCTGCCAATCGGCGGGCGTGGCCAGCGGCTGGCCCTTGGTGGCGATGATCGCGTCCAGCGCGCGCAGGATCTCGGCAAAGTTGCGGCCCACCGACATCGGGTAGATCAACGCCAGTTCCAACTTCTTGTCCGGCCCGATGATGAAGGTCGTGCGCACGGTGGCGCTGTCGTTGGCGGTGCGGCCATCGGGCAGATAGGCATCTGCGGGCAGCATGTCGTAAAGCTTGGCTATCTCCAGCTTGTCATCGGCGAAGATCGGGAAGTTCAGCGGGTTGCCTGACACTTTCTCGACATCGGCTTTCCATTGCAGGTGTTCTTCCACCGGGTCGATGGACACGCCCGCGATCTTGCAGTTGCGCTTGGCGAATTGGCCCGCCATGGCAGCGGCGGCCCCGAATTCGGTGGTGCAGACCGGCGTGAAATCCTTGGGGTGGCTGAACAGAATGGCGTAGCTGTCGCCGATCCAGTCGTGGAAATTCAGCGTGCCTTCGGTGCTGTCGGCGGTAAAGTTGGGCACGGTATCGTTGATACGCAGGGTCATGATCTCTCCAGTATTGTCGGGCGCCTACCGCCCGTTTAGAATGATTCTAGATATCGCATTTAAACATCGTATTTTGAATGCGACAATTCGACCACCCTTGCAGGCCGTGCAGCCCGGTGCGACAGTGCCACCAAATATCGGAGGAAAAGATGCAAGATAAACGGCAATTCTACATCGATGGCGCATGGGTAGCCCCACAGGCCGGCACGGATATGGATGTCATCGACCCCTCGACCGAAGAGGTTTGCGCAGTTATCGCCTTGGGCGGACAGCCCGACACCGACGCCGCAGTGGCTGCGGCCAAAGCCGCCCTGCCCGGCTGGATGCATAGCGCCCCGGCCACCCGTCTGGCAGCGGTCGAACGCATTCTGACGCTGTATCAAGAGCACGCGGAACCGCTTGCCCAAGCCATGAGTCTTGAGATGGGCGCGCCCATCGACCTGTCACGCCGTTCGCAATATGGCGCGGGCGAGTCCCACATCCGCAATTTCATCCGCGCCATCGCGCAGGTGCCATTCGAAGCACCCTTGGGGGACCACGCCCCTGACAGCCGCATCATCCGCGAAGCGGTGGGCGTTTGCGCGCTGATTACGCCTTGGAACTGGCCCATGAACCAGATCACGCTGAAAGTGATCCCGGCGCTTCTGGCGGGCTGCACGATGGTGCTGAAACCGTCGGAAATCGCGCCGCTTTCGGCCCATATCTGGGCCGAGATCATGCATCAAGCCGATCTGCCGCCGGGCGTGTTCAACATGGTGCATGGCGACGGGCCGGGCGTGGGCACGCAGCTATCGGGCCACATGGACGTGGACATGGTCAGCTTTACCGGGTCCACCCGCGCGGGCATTGCCATTTCCAAGAATGCCGCCGAAACGCTGAAGCGCGTGCATCTGGAACTGGGCGGCAAGGGCGCGAATATCATCTTCGCAGATGCCGATGAAAAGGCGGTCGCGCGCGGCGTGCAACATTGCTTCCAGAATACCGGGCAATCGTGCAACGCGCCCACGCGGATGCTGGTGGAACGCAGCATTTACGACCAGACCGTCGAACAGGCCGCAGAGATCGCACAAGCCACGCAAGTTGGCCCCGCCAGCCAGTCGGGCCGCCATATCGGCCCGCTGGTAAGTGCCGCGCAATTCGACAAGGTGCAACACCTGATAGAAACCGGCATGACTGAAGGCGCGCGGCTGGTCGCAGGCGGGCTTGGCCGCCCCGAGGGCGTGAACCGCGGCTATTTCGTACGTCCCACGGTGTTTGCCGATGTGACCCCCGACATGACCATCGCGCGCGAGGAAATCTTCGGCCCTGTCCTGTCAATCATGCCGTTCGATGACGAAGCCCATGCCATAGCGCTTGCCAATGATACGCCCTACGGGCTGACGAATTATGTGCAAAGCCGTGATGGCGCGCGGCGCAACCGCATGGCGCGGCATCTGCGCTCTGGAATGGTCGAGATGAATGGCAAAGCGCGCGGCGCGGGCTCGCCTTTTGGCGGCATGAAGCAGTCGGGCAACGGGCGCGAAGGCGGCATTTGGGGGATCGAGGATTTCCAAGAGGTCAAGGCCGTATCGGGTTGGGATGTCGAGGCCGGGTAAACCCTGTTCTTGACCAGCCCTTCAATCGGCGCATATGCCAGACAGGGCGGCGCTTTCGCCGCCCGACCCGATTGGACACAGCATGAGCACGCCGCGCACGCGCAACCTGCGGCAGGGGTCCATCCCCGGCCATTTCCGCGCGCTGGCGGTGCCTGCGGCCATCGGTCTGGTGTTTTCCACGCTCTATAACGTGGTGGACCTGTGGTATGCGGGCCTTCTGGGCACCGACGCGCAGGCGGGGCTGGCAATTACCTTTCAGGTTTTCATGCTGCTGATCGCCTTTGGCGTGGGCCTGAGCAGCGCCATGTCGGCACTGGTGGGCAATGCACTGGGGGCCGAGGACAGCCACGGCGCGCGCCAGATCGCCACGCAAGGGCTGGTCTTTGGCACGCTGACCGCGCTGGCGCTGGCCGTGGCCGGTATATGGGGCTCTCCGGCGCTGCTGGCGCTGGTGTCGGAACCGGGCGCATACCGCGACGCCGCCAATGCCTATATGAACGTGATCCTGCTGGCGACCGCACCGTTCCTGCTGGCGTTTGGCGGCAATGGCATATTAAGCGCACAGGGCGACACGAATTCGATGAAACGCGCGCAGATCGCGGCGTTTTTCGCCAATCTGGCGCTGAATCCGCTGTTCGTTTTCGGCCTGCCGGGGCTGCTGCCGGGTCTTGGCTTTAACGGGATCGCGCTGGCCACGCTTGTCAGCCAGACCGGGGTGATGGGCTACATTCTGTGGCAGGTCATGCGCTCAGAGGTGATGGACGGCGCGCGCGCATGGCGGCCCGATTTGGCACGGGCGCGGGAAATTGCGGCGCAAGCCCTGCCCGCGACCTTTGCCATGATGATCCTGCTGGTTGCGGGGTTTTTCGTACAGATGTTCCTGAAAGGGTTCGGCCCCTCTGCGCTGGCGGCCTATGGGGTGGGTTTGCGGATTGAACAGCTGATCCTGTTGCCCGGCTTTGGCCTGACCGGCGCGCTTTTGCCCATTGTCGCGCAGAATTTCGGCGCGGGGCAGTATGACCGCGTGCGCGAAGCCTGGTGGTTCTGCCTGAAGGTCGGCACCGCGATCATGCTGAGCGGGTCCGGGCTGCTATGGTTTGCCGCGGCACCCTTGGTCGCGCTGTTCAGCACTGACCCGCAGGTGATCCGCCTTGGCACCGATTACCTGCATGTCGACGGGTTCATCTTGCCGGTCTATCTGGCGCTATTTGCCGTGAACGCCATGTTGCAAGCGTTCAAGCGGCCCATGGCGACGGTCTGGATCGGCATCTGGCGACAAGGCATTGCGGTAGGGTTGTTCTGCTGGCTTTATGTCACGGTGTTCGACTGGGGCACATGGGGCGTGTGGTTTGGCATTGCAACCGCCGTAATCAGCGGGTTGGCGCTGTCGCTATGGGTGCTGGACCGTATCGCGCGCGACACGATCGGCGGGCTATTGGCCCGCCCCCAAGCGCACCCGGCAGTGTAAGCGCGCAGCTAGCGATCCCTGCCAATGCAGTGCGCGCTGGCCGAAAACACCGCATTCTTCCACCAACCCAAAGGCAGCATTGTTCGACCGGGGCACCGCCCCGACGGCAGCCAGCACCACTTGCGGGCTGCGCGGCGCGCAGTTTTGCACGCGGATATGCCGCCCTGTGGCTTACAGTTTTGGCAGCACGACCGTTACAGGGTCTATCTGACAGAACAATGCCAAGGGGCCTGCCATGAACCTGCAACTTGCCAGACAGCACTATAGCCGCCTTGCCAAAAGCGACCCCGTGGTGCCTGACGATTCCCATGCGATTGTCGCGCTGGTCATGGGCGAATTGCATGGCGCGCTGGACAAACTTTGCATTGCCAGCGCCAATGGCACGGCCCTGCCGCCAGATTCCATGGTCAAGGCGATGTCGGCGCTGTTCATCCTGCAAAGCAGTCTGGACATGGACGGCAACAGCCAGATCGCCACATCCTTGTTTCAGGTTTATGAGTATTGCCGCCAACAGGTTACCGCAGCCTTTCGCAAGGAAGCAGGCCATGCCGAAGGCTTGGTCAAGGCGCGCGATTTCATCGCCAGCCTGAAACAAGCATGGAACCAGATGGAACGCTAAGCCCCTAGCGCAAATAGTCGAACAGCGACTGCCCGGCGATTTTGACAAAGCTTTGCTGCGAGGCCTGCTGCGTCAAAAGCAGGGTTTGCAGCCGGGTTATGGTCTCTGCCACGTTCACGTCATTCAGCCGCGACATGGCTTGATCCACCGTCAGGCGGGTTTCGGCAATCTGTTCCAGCCGACTGTCCAGCGTGCTGCCCAAGGCCCCCACCGCTGCGTGCATTTCTGCCATATGTCCAACCTTGGCAGAGGACCGGGCCAGCAATTCCTGCCGCTCCAGATGGGCGGGGCGCAGCGCGACCGGGTCCGACGTCGTCGTGCCGTCGCTGTCAAGCTGTTGCAGCGTGACCAAGGGGCGGCTGGCCAAGTTGCCCATGGGGCTGGTCTGGTTGGACAGCGTCATGTCACCCGCCGCGCTTAACCGAATGCCCACCCCGTCGGGCGCCGCCTGCGCCTGCACCCCGGTTTGCGCCGAAACGCTGTTGATCGCGGCGATCTGCGCGGCTTCGGACCCGGCGCTCAGGGGCAGTTGCACCAGTGTGCGGCCCTCTGGCCCGGCAATGTCAAAAGTGATGGGATCATCCTGTATGCCCAGTTGCAGCGTTGCTTGCTGATTGGCCCTGACAGTATCGCGCGCGCCAAGAACAGGGTCGGACAGCCCGGTGATAACATCGTCCAACAGCGCGAAAACGCTGTCTTGCCCATCGCCGAACACTTGCCCACCCGGCAAACCCGTCTGCATCAGGGTGTTGCGGCCCATTTGAATGGCGGTTGCACTATTGTCGCCCTGATAGCGCACACCATCGGGCGCGTTGACAAAGGCTGGCCCGGGCGCGTTGCCCGAGAACAGCGGGCGGCCTTGCGGGTCGGTGGCATTGGCGGCCGCCAAAAGCGTATTGCGCAGGGTTTCGGCCTGAACGCGCAGCGCGCCATGCGCTTCGCGGGTCAGCGTGTCGTTATTTGCCTGAAGGCTGATGCGATACAATTCGCGCACCCCGTCAGAAACTTCGGACAGAACGCTGTCGGTCATGGCCAAGCGGTCGGCCGCAATCCGGCCAATATCGGTCTGGGTGGACAGATCAGAGCGCAGATCGCGCAGGGCGGACAATTCCATGGCGCGCGCGGGATCGGCAGAAACGCGCGGATCATTCACCCCAGAGGACAGCCGGGTTTGCAGATCGGAAATCTGCTGATCCTGCCGCGTGAAGGCACGAATGGCAGTCTGGGCGAATTGAGCGTCCGAAATCATTGTCTGGTCCTTCAGATCATGCGCAGCAGCGTGTCAAACAGGCTGCGGGCTATCGACATGGCCTGCGCCGAGGCTTGATAGGCTTGCTGCAATTCCACCATACGAGCGGCCTCTGCATCTAGGTTCACGGCCCCAAGCGCGGCATCTTCGGCGGCGGCGCTATCCAACCTTGCTTGGGCCGTGTCATCGGCGCGCTGGACGGCGGCGGCGCGCGTGCCCAGATCCGCTTGGAAGTTGGACAGGCTGTCCAACACCCCATACCCGCCATCACCCCGCGCGCTGCGCAGATCTGCCATGGCCTGCGCGGTCGCGCCATTGCCGGACCCGGCCGCGGTCGGGCGCAGCGTAAACCGATCGCCGGTTTGGCCCACACCCTGCAATTGCAAGTTCAGCCCGGCCAGCGTGACGCGGCCATCACCGGCCAGCGTGCCAGTGGCGACAAGGCTGTCATCGGACGGGTTGCGCAATTCGACCAGCCCGACAGTGGCGTCGGCGATCACAACATCCAGCGCGTCGGGACTCGGTTCGCCCGCATCGCGTGATAGCTGAAGGCTGGCCGCCCCGGCATTGCCAAGGGCGGGCGCGACCAAAACATCGGCAGCGGCGGCCAGTTCGTCGGCATCGCCAATGGCCAAGCGCAGGTCAATCGCGCGGCCCGTGACCTGCTCCAGCACAATCCGGTCCCCGTTGCGCGGCGCGCCGGCCAGATCGACCGTGACGCCCGGCAACACCAAGCGGTCATGACCGGTGGCCAGAACTGTTCCGCCTGCATCGCGGGCTGTCCAGCCGGGGCCGCCCGCGTCATAAACCAGTTCCAGCGGGCCATTCAGCGGCTGCGGGCGGGCCATGTCCACCTGCACCTGCACCTTGCCTGCATTGGCCGCCGCCGGTTTGGCTTGCCAGCCATCCATTGTGAACAGATCGCCCCCCGGCTGGCCCAACACATCGGTGCCCTGCCGGTGCAACTGATTCAGGCCCGCCACCATATCGCGGGCCAGTTTGTCGAATTCCTGCGCGGCCATGTCCAGCGCCCCCAGCCCCATGGCCAGCCCCCCCAAGCGCCCGCCCGTCAACATGCGGGTATCGCGACGGCTGCCATCAGGTGCGGTCATGTGCAGCGTCAACTGGTCTTCGGCGCTGACATGCAGGCGCGTTGGCCCGGTGCCATCCAGCAGCACCGGCCCGGCTTCAGACCCAAGCCGCAGGGTTGCGCGCCCATCCGCCCCCAGTTCGACAGAGGCCGGCAAAAGCTGGGCCGCACGCTGCAACAGCGCATCGCGCTGGTCGGCCAGCGGATGATGACCAATCGTTTCGCTTTGGCCCAAATGCGCCAGCCGTTCGTTCAGAACATGCAGATCCTGCAAAATGCCCTGCGCCTCGGCTGTGGTCATTTGCGCTTGGGCGACCGTGTCGGCGCGCAATTGCGCCGCGCCTTGGGCCGTAGCGACGATTTCGGTGGCCAGCGTTTGGGCACCGTGCAAGGCACTGGCGCGCGTGGTGCGATCGGCCGGGCTGGCGGCCAGACGCGACAGACTGTCGAAGAAATCGCGCATGGTGCCATCAAGCCCGTTTTCACCGGGGGTAAAACGGGTTTCCAGACTGTCCGCCACTTGCCGATGCGCGGCACTGGCCGATTGCGCGCTTGTCGCTGTCCACAGCCGCTGCGCGACAAGCTGGTCAAAGGCGCGCCGCACTTCGCTGACACTTACCCCCTGCCCGCCTGTTGGCTGCGTGGTGGGCGTGGTTTGCCCGCCCGCATTCGACACGCTGGCCACATCGCGCCGCCGATACCCTTCGGTCCCGACATTGGCCACGTTCTCGGACGTCACCGCAAGCGCGGTGCGCGCGGCAATGATGCCGCTGCGAGCGATATGGATCATATCACTCATGATGGCTTCACATATCCGCCGAATTGCCGCGTGATCGCGTCGGCAATGCCCAGACCCGCCTGTCCTGCCGCGTGTTTGGCCAGATGGCTATCCAGCATGTCTTGGGTGGCGCTGACAGCCTGCGATCCGGTCAGGTCATCGCCCGGCAGACTGGCGCGGCCCGATTTCAACAGCTCTGCCAGAAAGAGCGATTCAAACCCCTCAGCCGCTTGGCGCAGATCCTTGGCCGTGCCGGTGGGCGCAGCAAAGCTGACTTGGGCCGCGTCAATCGGTGGCAAATCCATCCCGCGCTCCCTCAGATGACCATAAGCTCTGCGCGCAAGGCACCCGCTTGGCGCAGCGCTTCCAGAATGGCGACAAGATCGGACGGGCTGGCGCCGACCGCGTTGATGGCATCAACCAGTGATGACAGCGACACACCGGGGTCGAACACGAAGGCGCGCGCGGGGTCTTGTTGCACGTCAATCTCTGTGTCGGGCGTCACGACAGGGTCACCCGGCACGACCACCTGACCATCGTCGCCCGCCACCACGGTTGCGCCTTGGTCCACGTTGAAATCCTCGGTCACGCGCACGGTCAGCGACCCATGTGTCACCGCCGCAGGCGTAACCCGCACATTGCCACCAATCACCACGGTGCCTGTACGCGAATTGACCACAACGCGCGCAGGCGGGGCATCTGGCGTTACGCGGATATTTTCCAGCATACCAAGGAACCCGATCCGCGATCCCGGATCCGCCGGCGCGCGCACCTTTATGGAGGACCCGTCAATCGCCACGGCGGTGCCGGGGCCAAAGCTGTCATCAATCGCCTGTTGCACCGCCGCCGCGGTCGAGAAATCGGCCCGGTGCAGGTTCAGCAGGATGTATTCATTGTCCATCAACGGCGTATCGACCACACGTTCCACGGTGGCCCCGCCCGGAATGCGCCCCACGGTCGGGATGTTCACGGTCAGCGACGATCCGTCATTGCCCTCTACGCCCAAACCGCCCACGACAAGATTGCCTTGCGCAATGCCGTAGATTTCGCCATCCGCGCCCAGAAGCGGGGTCATCAGCAACGTGCCGCCCTGCAAGGATTTCGCGCTGCCAACGGTCGAAACGGTCACATCCAGCGCCTGCCCTTCCTTCATGAACGGCCCAAGTTCGGCCGTGACCATAACAGCCGCCGCGTTGCGCGCGTTCAGATCGCGCGCGCTGACCTGCAACCCAAGCCGAGAGATCAGCGATTCCAGCGATTGCAGCGTCAGCCCGCTATTGCCATCGCCGCTGCCCGACAGGCCCACGACCACGCCATAGCCAACAAGCTGGTTGATCCGCACACCGTAAACCGATGACAGGTCTTTCAGCCGGTCCGCATGGGCGGTCACGGGCAGCAACAGCAATGCAAGCGACAGGCAGATGCGCGCGATCATATCGGGTTTACCGCTGTCAGCACCCGCGACAGCCAGCCTTGCTGCCCCGTATCGGCCACATCGCCAGCGCCGATATAGCGAATATCGGCATGGGCCAAGCGGTCGGATGTGACCACGTTGTCTGAACCAATATCCTCTGGGCGGACAATGCCTGTCAGGCGCACATATTCGGCCCCGTTATTCAGCGCCAGCCGCTTTTGCCCCATCACTTCCAGATGGCCATTTGGCAGCACACGCACCACGCCCACACTCAGCCGCCCGGTCAGGGAATTGGACTGCGTCGCCGCCCCGCGCCCGGAAAAATCCTGCGCGGTGGAATGTCCAAGCTCTGCGCCGGTCAACCCGCCGGGCAGAAGCGATGGCAAGGTCATCTCGAAATTCGAGGCGCGGCCAGAACTGGCGGTTTGTGATTTGCTGGCTTGAAGCCGCTCGACGAATTGCACCGTCAGCACATCGCCCACCGCATTGGCGCGGCGGTCACTGACGAACAGCCCATGCGCCTCTTGATGGAAAATTCCGCCCGTGGTGCGCGACGCCGTTGGCACCGCTTCCTGATAAACGGGGGCATAGTCAAGGCCAGCCTTGTCTTCCAGATAGGTCGAACAGGCGGCCAGCGGCAAAAGCAGGATCAAAGGACGCAGCATGTCAGCTCACAATCTGTTGGAGAGATAGCTCAGCATCTCATCCGAGGCAGAGATGGAGCGCGAATTGATCTCATAGGCGCGCTGGGTTTCGATCATATCGACCAGCTCTTGGACCACATTGACATTCGAGGCTTCGAGCGAGCCTTGCACCAGCTTGCCCATGCCATCGCCATTGGGCACGCCCAGAACTGCCTCGCCCGAGGCAGTCGTCTGCGTCAGCAGGTTTTCCCCGATGGGTGCCAAGCCGCGCGGGTTGGCAAAGCTGGCCAGTTCCACCTGACCCACTTCTTGCGCGTCGACCTGTCCGGGCAGCAGGACCGACACAATCCCATCATTCGAAATGCTGATCGACATGGCATCGGGCGGGATGTTGATTTCGGGTTGCAACAGGTAGCCGCTATCGGTGGTCAACATGCCATCGGCATTGCGCGAAAAGCCGCCATCGCGGGTATACCCCACGCGCCCATCCGGCATAAGAACCTGAAAGAACCCGCGCCCGTCGATCGCCATGTCCAACGCGTTGCCGGTCATGTTCATCGCGCCTTGGGTGTGGATCTTTTCGGTTGCCACCACGCGCACGCCGGTGCCCACGGCCATCGGGCCGGTCAGCGCGGTCTGGTCAGAGGTCTGCGCCCCCGCCGGGCGGTGGGTTTGATACAGCAGCGTTTCAAAGCTGGCGCGATCCCGCTTGAACCCGGTCGTATTGACGTTGGCAAGGTTGTTTGTGATGACCTGCAAACGGGTTTGCTGGGCATCCAGCCCGGTGCGGGCAACATGCATGGCATTGGTTGACATGGCGTGTCCTTTCAAGAAGCGCGTTGCCCATGACCTGCAAATGCCGTGCCAGTTCAGCCATCCGGCGGGCGCAACAGGGTCGATCCGGCTTCGTCCACATCGCGGGCAGTCTGGACCATGCGCAGGTTGATCTCGAAGCGGCGCTGCAATTCGATAGATGCGATCAATTCTGTCGTGGCATTCACATTGCTGCCCTCGCGCATACCCTGCACGATGCGGGCTTGCTGGTCGGGCGGGGGCAATGCTTCGTCATCCAGCCGCCGAATATGGCCATCGGGCGATTTGCGCAGCGCCAAATCCTCGGGCGGGTTGACGGTGCCCAACATGGCCACCGCCACACGCTCGCCCGGCGCACCGTCCAGCGGTGTGATATAGATCTGGCCCAGATCATCGACAACGATGTCACGAAACGGCGGCAGGGCAATGGGCTGCATATCGGCGCTGAGCATCAGATCGCCCGACCCGTTGCGCAGGTTGCCATCCGGGTCCACCTGCATATCGCCGCGCCGGGACAGGGCCATCTCGCCGCCATTGGCGGGCTCGATCAGGAAGAACCCCGCATCGGCAATCGCCATATCCATCGGGTCGCCGGTCTGTTCCAGCGGGCCGGGGGCACGCGAAAAACCATGCACCCCGCTTTCCAACTGGAACGCCCGAGAGCTGGTGTTGCCGAGCGCCTCTAGAAAGCGGGACGCGCCATCATTGGGCAGATCCCGCCGAAACCCCGGCACCGATATATTCGCAAGGTTCTGCGCCGAAACCACGCGGTCATCGCGCATATTCGCCAACGAATTCAGCGCGGTATAGACAAGCCTGTCCATGCGCGCCCCGTTTAGCTGCGGATATTCATGATGGTCTGCATCATCTGCGATGATGTTTCCATGGATTTGGCATTCGCCTGATAGTTGCGCTGGGCGGTAATCAGATCGACCAGTTCCTCTGTCAGATCAACATTGGCCATTTCCAAAGCGCCCGACCGCAACCGCCCAAAGCCGGTGCCGCCGGGCGATCCGGCCAAAGGCTCGCCCGCATCGGCTTGCGCGCCAAAGGTCGCAGCACCCAATGGGCGCAGCTCGCCCGGATTGGGGAAGTTGACCAAAAGCAACTTGCCGACCGCCACACGGTCATTTGCACCATAAGACGCCCAGACCGTGCCCTCGGAATCAATGTCCAGCGTGGTCAGTTGGCCAACCGTTTGCCCGTCCTGCACTACCGATTCCACGGCGAACGGCTCTGCCCCAAGGCTGGAGCCGTCAAAAGACATCGACAAAGCGCCAGCCGCGCTGTCAAAACCAAGCGCACCCTCCGGCGCAACCAAGCTGCCATCGGCGGCAAAGGTCAGCGTGCTGTCGCCGGTGGCATCCATCATCACGCCATCCCGCATGACATATGCAGTGAATTCCGTGTTGGGGTCAGTGGGCGACGCAGAGCTTTCGCGCACCAGATACAGTTCTGCCTCGACCGCGTTGCCATTCTCGTCAAAAAGGGGAAGCTGGGTGCGATGCGCGTAGGTTTCGGGGTTGGCCGGGTCAAACGCTTCGATCGGCGGGATCGCCGCTTGACTGCCCGACATGGTCGGATCGGATGGCAGGCGCAACTCCAAGCTTGTCTCGCTCGTGGCCATTGGCGTGCCCATGGTCAGCGGCACGTTCATTGCCTGCGCGGATCCAAGCGCCTCTGACAGAACCTGCCCGTTCTGCGCAACCGGCCACCCCATCAGCTGTTGGCCAGAGCTGTTGACGATATGCCCATCTGCCGACATCGAAAACGCACCCGCCCGCGAATAGACGGTTTCATTGGCCACACCCGGCATGGTGCTTTCGGCGCGCATGGCGAAAAAGCCAGGGCCTTCGATAGCAAGGTCCAGCCGGTTACCGGTGCCGACCACGCTGCCTTGCGAAAAATCCTGTGCCACGCGGGTTATCTGCGTGCCGGACCCGGCGGTCGTGCGCGCAACAGAAAAGGGCGATTGCGTGAAAATATCGGCAAATTCGGCCCGAGAGCCGCGAAAGCCCGTTGTGCCAACATTGGCGATGTTATGCGAGGTAACAGAGATGCTGCGTTGCGCGGCATGCAGGCCCGACAGGGCGGTGCTCATGGACATGGGGTTCTCCGGGTTTTCGGTTTAGCGAATGCTGTCAACTTCTAGGCTGTGCAACAGCCCGTATCCTTCGACATCCAGCGCGATGTCATCATTGCCTTGGCCCACAACCGCCCCCAGCACGCGGGCATAAGCGCGGCTGGATGGGCTACTTTGCTGCTCCCCGGTTTGGGCGGCAACCTCTAACTGCAAGGCACGACGCGGGGCTAGGGCGCTGTGCGGCATGTTTTCCCAAGCAAAGGTCGCAATGCCGGGGCCTTGGGCGCCCAAGTCCTGACTGTGCAACACCGCGCCCGTGTCAGGGTCGATAATGCGCACGGACAGTGCATCGACCGGGTCGTCCAGTTCGATTTCACCACGGATTGCGCCATCGGCACTCGGGAAAACCTCGGTCGCAGGCACCAACACCGATTGGCCGACAAGGTTGGACGCCATGCCAATGCGCAGATCGCGCAAGCCGCCGCCCAAGGATTCAAGGCTTGCATTCATCCGGTCTATTCCGGACACCGTCGAGAACTGCGCCATCTGGCCCAGAAACTCTGTGTTTTGGAGCGGGTTCAGCGGGTCTTGATTGCGCAATTGCGTGGTCAGAAGGGTCAGAAAATCCTCTTGGCCCAGTTCATTGCTTTGGCTGGGGGCTTGCGGGTTTGCTTGCGGCGCGGTCAACGCCGAGAACGCAGTCTGCTGGATCATTATCTATCTCCCATCGAAAGGGTGCGGGTCATCAGCATCCGCAAGGTGGACATTGCCTCTAGGGTGTTCTGGTAGCTGCGGCTGGCTTCCAGCATCTCGACCATTTCTTCTTCGACATTGACGGCGGCCTCGTAGACGAAGCCCTCGGCATCCGCATTGGGGTGGTCGGGGCGAAAGATGCGCGCCGGGTCGCGGTCCAGCGCGACAATCCGGTCGGCGCGCGGCGCGGCAAGGCCAGAGCCGGGCGCGGCCTCGTCCACCACGAAAACCGGGCGCAGGGCGCGGAACGCGGTTTCGGCGCTGCCCGACATGCTGGACGCATTGGCAAGGTTTGATGCGGTAGTGTTCAACCGCTGCATCTGCGCCGATAGCGCACGGCTGCCCAAGTCGAATACATTGCGGATTTCGGTCATCTCACTCGCCCCTGATTGCGCTCATTAGCCCGCTGATACGCCGGTTCAGAAACGTCAGGCTGGCCTGCTGGCGCAGTGCGTTCTCGGCGAATTCGACCTGCTCGACCGCCAGTTCCACCGTGTTGCCATCCAGCGTGGCGGTTGTGGGCATACGGTAACCGGGGGCCGCAAACCCTGCGCCAGTTTGGGCAATATGGCCGGAATCGGTGGTGGCCAAGGCCCCTGCCCCGCCAGCCCTGCGCGCCAGTTCCGCGTGGAAATCCACATCGCGGGCTTTGTAGCCGGGGGTTGAAGCATTGGCGATATTTGACGCCAGCATCACGCCGCGGCGTTCACTGATTTTCAGCGCTTCTGCGTGCAGGGCAATATGATCGCGCAAGACTGTCATTGCCCTTCCTCCTTGCTCTGAACGGGCTATGGCCCGGTTCTTGCAAGAACGGTGCCAAGTGCAAAAACATCAGGAAACGCCACCATGACACAGACCGCAAAAGGCTGGATCGACAGGCTAGCAAAGGCTTGCAGCCCGTTGACGGCAGAGAAAACCGCCGACATGCTGGCAGACCTGCCCGGACAGGAACTGGACAAGCGCGCACGGCTGGGGCTGCGGATCGCGCTGCTGGAACATTTGCTGCATGCAAAACCGGCGGCGGTGAAACCAGTCGTGCAAGAACCGGCCCCGCAACCGGACCCAGAGCCTGAAATCATAGATGAAGCCCCTGCGGCCCCCGAACCTGTTCCGGAAGAACCGACCCTACCGGAGCCATCGGAAGAACCTGTGCCTGATCCCACACCACCACCGGCACCAAAGAAAAAGCGCAAGGAAACCAAGTTTTCAGCGGTTTCGCTGGATGATGCGGCAAGTTTGCTCAGCGCGTTCGGCGGCGGCGATGACAGCCCGCAAGCGGAGTCCGACACGCCACAAACCCAGCCATTAGTCGACCCACCCTTGACCAACGCCAAAGATTAGCCGTATTTCGGGTGTAAGATGGGAGGGTTGCGAAATTGACAAGGACCTTCCCGTGACAACGCTTTCCACCCTCGATGTTGAACATATCCGCGTGCTGCTGGCCGATGACCACTGCATGATCACGGATATGTTCCAGATGTTCCTGGCCAATACGGCAGGCATGCAGGTGGACATCGCCACAAGCTTTGACGAAGCTGCGCAAATCCTGCACCGCGAGGGCAGTTTTGATGTTGTGTTGCTGGACCTGAACATGCCCGGCATGAACGGTCTGGACGGGTTGAAACAGGCCTTGAAGCTGAACAAGGGCAAGCCGGTTGCCATTCTGACCGGCATGACAACTCCGCGCATGTCCCGCGACATCATGGATGCGGGCGCCGCCGGTATCATCCTGAAAACCACGCCGCTGCGGTCTTTGGCAAATTCCATCCGGTTCATGCATTCGGGCGAACGCTACCTGCCGATGGAACTGATAAAAGCGCAAGGCCGCGACGACAACGCCAGCCGCCCCGGCAACCTGAGCAACAAGGAAATGGATGTTCTGTCGCATTTGGCAGAGGGCAAATCCAACAAGGAAATTGCCAAGGCACTGGGCTTGGCCGAAGCCACCGTGAAAATGCATGTCAACAGCATTTGCCGCAAGATCGGGGCGAATAACCGCACCCGCGCGGTTCTGCTGTCGCAGGAGATTGGCCTTATCTGACAGTCTAGCGCGCGATCAGGGGGCGGGCGGGCGTGCCGCCCAGCAAGGGCCGCGGCGCGCGTTGCAGCAGGCCCGCTTGCCGCACAGGCTGCGTTGGCGCGGCGGGGCGCGGGGCATGATCCGTGGTCATATGGCGCTTGACCCGCGCCGCATAGGCCGTGCCGCGCGCCGGGTCCGCCGAATGATAATGCCGGATGGCGCTGTCCCAACTGCCGTGCCGGTCGTGCAACAGGCGCAAGAAGCGCGCCGCGTAGCGGGTGTTTTTGACCGGGTCCAGCATGTCGGACACCCCGTCGAAAGCACTACCATGCCAGCGCCAGTTGATCTGCATACACCCAAGATCGACATTGCGGCGGCCCGACTTCAGCGCGGCCTGCGCCAATGCAAGCGCCTCTGACTTGCTGGGGTGGTAGCTGCCCTTGCCCGCGCGGTTGATGGTCCAAGGCCAAGCGCGAAACTGCCCGCCAACCGTATACCCGGATTCAATCCGCGCGATTGCGCGCATCACGCCGCTTGGGACACCCTCGGCCTGCCCGGCATGCTCTGCCAGATCTTCGCAATCGGGGATGGTCGCCTGGCCGGGCGCAGCGCACAGCCACAGGCAAAAAACGGTATGGATAGCGTGTCGCATACAGTTGCCAAAGCAAGACCCGTGCCAAGACACCAAGCCATTCGGATGGGCGCATAGACGAATGCACAGATGCGCAGCCCTCAAGTGAGCGCGGCCCTGTCCGTTACCGACAGTAACACCCAAGGCGCGCGCTTTGACCCGCGCGCCGGACCATACCATCGCTTTCACGGGGGATCGCACCTTGTCCGACACATTACTTTCAACGCTGTCCAGCACGATTGCCAATGCCTGCCATTTGGCCCAAACCGTGACAGATGCCAAAAGCGTGACCCTGCTTGTGCCGCCATGGTCGGACAACTGGAAATCACTTGCCTTCGAAAGCGGCATGTTCGAACTGGCGGCCAACTTTCCCGCCATTGACGGCGAAGTCATCGACCGCGCCAACGCCCATATCGTTCAGACCACGGCGCTGGGCAGTTTCACAACCGACCTGATCGACCTGCATGTCGATATAAAATGCGAACATGGCCACCCGATCGGGCGCTTGGTGTTGAACAGCGCGCCCGGCCAATGGCAAACCAAGGCGCGGCTGCGCGTGCTGGACATGGTCGCAGAGCTTTTGTCAGACCAGTTGCGCGCCATGCGTGATCTGCCCAAAAGAATGGCCGGGACCATGCTGGAGCTAATTGAAAAACTGGCAGATCTGGACGCCGCAGCAACCCCTCCTACTTTGGCCGGGTTCCTGCGCATGATCGCGGGCAAAGCGCCAAGCCGGTCGCAAATGATAGCATTGCAAATTACCGGTCTGGTCGAAAGCCACAGCAGCATGCAAGCCCCCGATACTCTGTCTGTTACCGAAACCGCGCACGATATCCTGCGCGCCGCGGGGTTCATCGGCTGGTCGGATATGCGTTCGGGCTGCCTTGTGCCGGAAAGCGCGTTGCGGTCGGATGCCGACACGCCCTCCCCCAGAGAGATCAACATCACGCCCTTTGCCGTGTTGCGCGTCATGGAACGCGCCTTTCAGATCGCAGAGGACCCGGACACCGAAAGCCTGCTGTTCCGCACGCCAGAGCAACAAGAATGGAGCTTTCTGAACCACACCACAGATGACGGTTGGACCGCGGTCGCTGCCGAAATTATTCGTGCCGACCCAGAGGCCCAGCTGGAATTCATCCGGATGCATCTGCTGCGCCGCCGTGATCTGCCCACCGAAGAGGTGGCGGAAACCTTCGAAATCCTTGGGCATATCTTCTGGCTGCGCCTGTCGGAAACCGGGGTCGAAATTCGTGTGCAAGGACAGGATTGGCGCCCCATAAATGTGTCCGCCGAACTGGAATCGCGCACGCGGGCCGTTGCGGCTGTGCAGCTATTGCAGGCCGAACACGTGATCTCGCTGGATGCGGCGACGCATGACTGGTCCATTCGCATGGCGCATGGTGTCCAGATCATGCCTGCGCCATCATCAGCAGCAGCCTGACGCGGGCTTAGGCGCTGGCCGAGACATCGGCCAGCTCCATCAATTTGCGCAACCGTTCCATAGCGGATTTCTTGATCTGCGACACACGCCCGGTCGATACGTTCAGCACCGCGCCCACTTCGTAGACGTTCAATTCCTCGACATAATACAATTGCAGCACCAAGGCTTCGCGTTCGGGCAATTCGCTGATGGCCTTGGTCAACATGCGCTTGCGGCTGGCAAGGGTTAGGCGGTCTTCCATATCCGGGCTGTGATCCCGAAACAGAATGGAATGGTCTGTATAGACATCATCAATCGAGGTGATTGACCCATTGTCGATATCGGCGCGCGCACGGGCAAGGTCTTCAAGGCTCAGGTCAAGCTCTGCCGCGATTTCCGTTTCCGTAGGGCTGCGCAGCAGCGATTGCTCCAGCCGCTGTTCGGCCTGACGCAACTGCGCTTGCAAGCGCAAAATGCCGCGTGTCATGCCGGCCAAACCGCGCAAATGGTCCATGACCGCCCCGCGAATACGAATACTGGCATAGGCCGCGAAGGGCGTGTTGGGCTTGGCGACATACCGTCGTGCGGCATCCAGCAGACCCAGATATGCCACTTGAAGCAGATCGTCGATCTCGACACGTTTGCCCACGCGGCCATGCACATGCCACGCGATCTTGCGCGCCAGATCGTAATGGTCCTCGACCAGTTTATCCGGGTTGGTGGCGGTTTCAGGATACGCGCGCGGCAACATATTGTGCTTCCTTCTGATCCGGGGTTGCGGCCACGGCAATCGCGGGTTCGGGCGCGCCAAGCGGTGCCAGCAAACCGGTGCCTTGGGTGACAAGTGCAAGTGGCAGGCCAAAACGCTGCGGCAGCGCACGATCTTCCAGCGTTAGCGGGCAAATATCGGCGCGGGTTAGCGCTATGGCATGGGCCAGGCTTGCAAATCGCGGCACAACCATGTCTTGCGCCTGCACATGCAGCCCGGTGGGCAGAACCAGCCAGCAGCGCGCGCCAGCCAAGCCTAGCAGCGGTTTGGCAAGAACAGGGGCAGACGCGCCCAAGCCCGACAGGTCCACGATCTGGGGCGCGGCGGGGGCAGGTTGCTCTAGACATGGCGCGGGGCCATCGGGCCAATGCGGTTGGTCAACGGGCAAACCGATCAACCGCGCATGGGCCACGAGCGGAGAGGGCGGCGCCAAAGGGTCAGCGCGCAGCGCAACCAACTGCGGCACACCCGAATCCTGCCGTTGCAGCGCCTGCGCGGCCAAACGCCCCGCCAGCATGGAGACCCCCGCACCGGGCGGTCCAAGCAACACCAGACGCGGCGGCAACGGGCCAAGGGCCGGGGGGGGCATGGCTTTGCGCGCGCCGCGCTTGATGCGCGCGGATGCGTCCTCTTGGGCAACAGCCACTTCGACACCGCCTGCCTTTTGCGTGGTCGACAAGATCAGCGCGTCCTTGCCAAAACGGCGCGCGACCTCGTCCAAGGCGGCGGTGGTATCTGCGGCGCGAATGTGGATTACGGTCATCGCTCTACCCTTTCTGCAACGCAGGCGGCGTCAGGCCATCGGGCAGATCAATGCTGCGCGAAATGCCAATGCGGCGGGTTTCTGGCAGGTCGTTCAGGCCCAGCACGAAGGCATCGGGCAGATGCGGACGCAGGAACATGTCAAACGCCCGGCGCAGGCTGTTGGACACAACGATCACCAGCATTTGCCCCTTGGTCTGGGCAGCGTTCTGCGCTTCGCCCAATTCGTGCAAAAGGCGTTGCGCGAAACCGGGGTCCAGCATCAGCCCGTCATCGGCCTCGCGCTTGGTGCGCAGCAAAAGCTGTTCCAGCGCGGGCGACAACGTGACCACGGGCAAATCCTGCGACAATGGCGAGATTTGCTGCAACAACAGCGGCACCAGCGACGGGCGCAGCGCCTCTGCCTGCTGCACAATGCCAAGCGAGGCACCCGAAAACTGCGCCAGCCCTTCCAGAATGCGGCGCATATCGGCCACGGGCAGGCGGTCATTCAGCAATTGGCGGATGACGGCGGTCAAAACGTGCAAGGGCACCAGTTTGGGCACCACGGTTTGCACCAGCGTGGGCGCGACCTTGGCCAAGGCGTCCAGCAGCGCCTGCACGTCATCCGGCCCGATCAGGTCGCCCGCATGGCGCTGCAACACTTGGCCCAGATGCGTCGCAATCACCGATTCCGGGTCAACGATGGTGTAATCATCGGCCTCTGCCTCTGGGCGCTGATGCGGTTGAATCCAGATCGCCTCCAGCCCGAAAGAAGGGTCTTTGACCTCTATCCCGGTCAATTTGCGTTGCGAATTATGGCCCGGCAGCGCCAATAGCCGGTCCGCATAGGCGGTGTCTTCGGCCACAATGGTCTGTCCAATGCGCAAACGGTATGCATTCGGCGCAAGGCCAAGATCATCGCGCACCCGCACCCCCGGCACCACGAACCCAAGCGAGCGCGACAATTCGCGCCGCATGGCGGTAATGCGCGACACAAGGTTGCCGCCGCTCTCTGTGCTGGCCAAGGGGATCAGCCCATAGCCGATCTGCAAGGAAAGCTGCGCGATATCGCTCACATCCTCTGGGGTGATGGGTTGCGCTTCGGGCGCGGCACTGGCGGCGGGTTTGGCGGTCTGTGCCTCTGCTTGCCCGCGGCTGTCCTGCGCGGCCTTGGTGCCGCGATAGGCCAAGACCCCGGCCCCGGCAGCCAAAGCGGCACCGGTCAGGAAGATCAGGTTCGGCATACCCGGCACCAGCCCGATAATGAACAACACCAAAGCCGCCGGGGCCCAGGCCTGGGCAATGTTCAACTGGCGGCCGATTTCACCGCTCATCGTGGTAGAGGTCGAACTGCGGGTGACGATGATTGCCGCCGCCAAGGACAGCAGCAGCCCCGGTATCTGCGCAACCAGCGCATCGCCCACGGACAGGCGCACATAGGTATCGGCGGCCTCGCCAAAGCCTAGGCCGAATTGCACCATACCCACAATAATGCCACCAATCAGGTTTATGGCCAGAATGATAAGCCCCGCAATGGCATCGCCTTTGACGAATTTCGATGCACCATCCATCGCGCCGTAAAAATCGGCCTCTGCGGCGACTTCGGCGCGGCGTTGCTTGGCCTCTTCCGAAGATAGCAGCCCTGCGTTGAGGTCGGCATCAATGGCCATTTGCTTACCGGGCATCGCATCCAGCGTGAAGCGGGCCGACACTTCCGACACGCGCCCCGCCCCTTTGGCGATCACCGCAAGGTTGATGATGACAAGAATGGCAAAGACCAGAATACCCACGAAGAAATTGCCGCCAATGACGAAATCGGCAAATGCCTGAATCACCTGTCCGGCGGCCCCGGTGCCGGTATGCCCGTCGGCCAGCACCACCCGGGTGGAGGCCACGTTCAACGCCAGCCGCAAGGTGGTCGCGATCAGCAGAATGGAGGGGAAGCTGGAAAAATCGAGCGGCCGCTGCGCGTGAATAGCCACCATCAACACCAACAGCGACAGCAGGATGTTGCCGATGAAAAACACATCCAGCATGGCCGCGGGCAATGGCACGATCATCATCGCCAAGATAACCAGAATGCCCATCGGCAGCGCCACGCCGCCCAGGTCCAAGCCGGCAAGCCGCCCCTGCGTCAGCGCGTTCATGCGCCATGCCCCGCGTGCGGGCCGAATGGCGGCATTGGGATAATGGCAGACATGCAGGCCCCTGCGTTGAAGCATCTTCGGGGTGTGTCTGCAAAAACCATGCCATCCGCGGGCAAGAAGCGCTGCGCATAACAAAGATGGCTGGCACGGCATTTGCAGGGCCATGGCACCAGACAGTTTCTGCCAGAGGTTGCCATGACCAAACCGATCCCGCACCGCACAGCCATTTTGGCTGGCCTTGTCGCCAGTCTTGCCCTGTCGGGCTGCATGGCCCTGCCGCAAAGTGCCGTTCAGGCCCTGCCGCAAGATGCCTCTGCCGACACCGTCCAACTGGCGGAAATGAAAGATGCCATGGCGGGCGCAGAACCCACAGTTACACCGCAGCTTCGACCGGCGCCGCTTGTGGGGCGCGGCTTTGCGCAAGTGTCAAAGCAACCCGGAGAGTCCCTAAACCAGCGGCGCATATTGGCCATGCGCGCCGCGCGGCTGGATGCGCTGCGCGACCTGACAGAACAGGTGCATGGTATTCGCATCACCTCTGACAGCCTGTTGCGCGATGCGGTCTTGCGCAACGACACGCTGGCCGCCCGCGTTGAAGGCACCTTGCGCGGGGCGCGCACCGTTGCGATCACACCGCGCAGCCATGATGGCTATGCCGTGACCATGCAGCTGGATGCCGATACGGTCGCCTATATCCTGCGCGCCGTGGGAACGGGCGGATGAGCCGCCTGAGCCGCCGCAGCCTGCTTATGGCCGCGTTTGCAGTGCCGTTGCTGCCCCATGCGGCCTTGGCGGGTGTCTGGGTCGAAGTGACCGGAAGTGCGATCATTCACAACGCCGCCGACCATGACGCCGCGCGCCGCCGCGCGCTGGCAGATGCCTTGCTGGCCGCCGCATTCGCGGGCGGGGCCAATGTGCAGGGACATTCGGCCATGTCCTTGGGTCGCATGACATCGGATATGCTGGTGGTGCGCCCTGTTGGCCAGATTTTGCGGGTGGAAACCCTGTCGCAAAGCCTGTCGGGCGATCATTGGCTGGTGCGTATTCGCGCCATGGTGGGGGCCGCCACACCAACCGCTTGCCCGGGCCGTCGCGCGCTGGTGCTGACCGTCTACCCCCCGCGCCTGCATGTCGCCCCCCAAGCCCCCGCATGGGCCGAGGCCTTGGCGCATGATCTGGCCGGGCAGTTGTTGGACCAGCTTGGCCAACAGCGCGACGTCGCAGAACTGCACCTTGCCCGCGCCACCCCTTCGGGCAACCCCGACCGCGACGCCACCGATTGGACCACCCTGACCCAAGGCAGCACCCACGTTGCCCCCGGCGGGCATGGCCTGCATCTGGACATGCGCATCGCGCCGGAAGCGCGCGAGCTTGTCTTGCACCTGAATATGCGGCTGGACGGCCCCGGAGGCGAGCAGACAGAGCGCAGGCATCGTGCCGAAATCCGCATGCCCGGCCCGTCTTTGCTTGGCCGCGCGGCGACGCTGGCGCAACCCGACCGCCACCAGATGGCGCATAGGCTTGGGGCCGGGGCGGTGCCTGCACTGCGCGACATGCTGCGCGATGCAGGCTGCCAGCCGCCCCGCGCGGTCATTACGCAGGATATGCGCGTTCCGCTGGGGCGCGTGCATGGGCTGACGCGCACCTCGCTTGGGTTTACCGCCGACCGCGACGACAGCCTGCATATGCTGGAAATTACAAAGCTGTCAGACCGCAGCGCGCGCCTGTCGCCGCTCGACCCGACCTTGGCCAACCACCATTTCACGGGCCGCGCGGTGCGCTTTGTTCAATCGGGGCCGGGTTGGGACTGATGCGGCACGGCCTGTTTGCCATATGTCTGGCCCTTGCCCCCGGCGTGACCGTGGCCAAACCGATAGATGGTGCGCAGGTCGTCGCGCTGGTCAGCAGCGCGATGCACCAAGCCGGGCTGGATGCGCCGCAGTTGACCGCACCAATCCGCGCCTATCCGCCCTGCGATCATGCCCCAAGCGTGACCCCGTTTCAGGGCAGTTGGACCAAGGCAGAACTGCGCTGCACCGCGCCAACCCAGTGGCGCCGGGTGATCGCGACCAATGCCAGCGTCGCCCCGCGCAACGCCAGACGGGCGGGCCAGATTGCCGCCAACACTCAAATGACGCTGGTCGCCGCAAGGCCGCTTCTGCGCGGCCAATATATTGCGCCCGGCGATCTGAGGCGCGTGCAAGCCCATCCGCGACTGGGGGCGCTGAGCAGGCTAGAGCATGCCGAAGGACGGCGCCTGCAAACCTCGCTCATGCCAGACCAGCCACTGCTGGAGCGCCATCTGGCCCCCGATTTCGATATTTTCGAAGGCGACAAGGTGGTTTTGGAACTGATGACCGGCGGCATTCAAATAGGGATTGCGGCGACCGCGCTGGAAAACGGCTGGATTGGCCAGCGCATTCGGGTTTTGCCGTGGAACGCGGCACGCAATGTGCAAGCCGAAATTGTCGCCGTCGGACGTCTGCGCGTGGCCCCTAACATAAGCAGCCAACCTGCCGTTAGAGAATGAAACCGGAGGCTGTCATGGTCAGTAACATTACATCTAACATCACCCAGTTGCGCGGCTTGTCCGATGTCGATGCGTCGCGCAACACCGCTGCCGGGGTCTTGGGCCGGGCTGATCAGCCCAACCCCGTTGGGCAATCGGATAACGTGGACCTGTCGCGGGCGGCGATCGGGTTGCCCGCCGAAATGACGAAAGGCCCACCTGTCAATCAAGAATTGGTGACGCATCTGAGCAGCGAAATAGCGGCAGGGCGATACCCTCTGGACGCGGCCAAGATCTCTGATGCGCTGGCCGCGCAGATCTCTTTACTTGCTGAATGAAAGACCGACCATGACTGGTTCTGTTTCGCTTTTCTTTCCGTTGATGATCTCTGCACTGGTGCTTGCGGTCTTGGCCCTTGTCTTTGGCATGATGCTGAGCTGGCGCAAGCTGCAAGAGCGCGCGGATACCCACACGCGCGCGCTGATGGACAGTATGGATAGCCGATTGACCCGCCATAACGCGCAATTGGAAACATTGCTTGAACAGCACGCGCGCAGCCGCCAATCGGCCGAAGAGCAAATGAACCAGAATGTCGAAACCATTCGGGCCGATCTTGAATGGCTGGCTGGCGAAAAGATGATTGAAGAAGCGATGCAGCTTGTGCGTGACAACACGCCACTGACCCAGATTAGTCAGGAAACGGGGTTGTCGAAAGATACGATTCGCACTTTGGCGGCGTTCCGACCCCACTGACACCGAGTGTGTCAGTAACGAGTAACGCGCAGGTCTTCGGACCTGCGTTTTTTTGTGTTTGGCGCTGGCTTGTTTGCAGTCACTCATTGGGAGCGGTTTGCGTGTTCTGGCCCGCCAGATGGCTTGAGAGCGATCCATGAGCTTTGCGACCGCTTATCCGTTGCCCATTGCAACCACCGCACAAGAGACCGGGCGCGCATCTGGTTGCCGGTTGCACCATTCAGCAAAGGCCGTCATGCCGTGGCCTTGGGCCATGTCCCTTTGGTCTGGCGACATGAGCGCCAAGGTTTCCGTGCGGGCGCGGGCCGCGCCGTTTACATCCAGCGCGGCGGCGATGGTTTGCCACGCATGGGCGGCCAGCAGGTCTGGCTCTGGTCGGATAAGCGCCAGCACCACGGCCAAGGCCAGCATGGCCCCGCCCTCGCCCGCTTCGGCGCGTTGCAGCCAGCGGCGCTCCAACCGCGCGGCAACCTGCGCACGCTCGTCAACCGACAATTCGGCCAACAAGACATCAGACAACCCTTCTGCGGCTGTCAGCCCTTCCAGAAATGCCGACATGGCCCAATAGGTCGCATCGGGCTTGCTTTGCGGCACGCCATGGCCCAGCGCGAACAGTATTGCAAGATTGTGCGCCGCAGGCCCATGACCGTCTTGCGCCAAGGCATGAAACCCGGCAGCAGCCGCACTGTGCTGGCCTTTGGCCGCAAGGCCGACCGCATCGGCAAACGGGTCAGCCTGCACCGGACTGGCAGCAAGCAGGGCGACAAAAGCCAAGGCGCGGGTCATTTTCCCGCCACCATGACAAGCTGCAAATACATCAATCGGCGGGTTTGCGCGCTTCCCTTTAGGCGCTCTGACACCACGACCATGGGCCGCGTCTGCCCTTTGGTCACCACCTCCATGACAATGGCCGGGGGCAGTTCAATACGGTGAGCGGCCAAGGTTCCGCGCGGATCTTGCAGGAACTTGGCACGGAAATCGGCATCTATCCACGACCGGGCCAAGGCGCGGCCCAGAATATCCGGCAGGTAGCGTTCGACCTGCGCATTGTTTTCCAACCGTGTGGCCCCCGAGGACAGCGCATAGGCATCTGCGCCCGGTGCGTCGGTGCGCGGCGCGGTCTTGCGGCGCGCGGGCAGATATTCCGAGAATGGAACTAGGGCGGTCGAGGCGTGATTCGGCATGGCATGCTCCGTCAGGGCGTCAGCCCATTTGGGTTATAAAACGGCCACAAAGCCGCCACTTTTAGCGCTATCCGAAAGTATGGGTTTGCCGCCATGCGCAGAGCGCCGCCGCCGTAAGTGCGTGTGATTATCCGTCCGTTCCGTTGTTCTTGCATCGGAAATGCAAGATTTTCGACGGGTGTTAGTGAGGAGCGTTTAGATGGTCAGACATTTCAGCACCATTATTTCGGCAGAACATCCGACCGGACCGCAGTTTGACGCGGACCCTGTAGCGCTAATGGCAAGGGCGGACAAGCTAATTCCAGGCAAGGCCCCCGCGATTGTCGCGATGAAACAGATGATGGTCTTGTTGCTGAATGCGCAGGCCCCGGTTCTGGTGCATGGACCAAGCGGCGCGGGCAAGGAACTGGTCGCACAAGCGCTGCATGACATGTCGCGCCGCACCGGAGATATGGTCGCCGTGAACTGCGCCGCAATCCCCGCAGACCTGCTCGAAGGAGAGCTGTTCGGTGCCGAACGCGGGGCCTATACCGGTGCTGACAGCGCCCGCGCGGGCCTGATAGAGCAAGCGCAGGGCGGCACCTTGTTTCTGGATGAAATCGGCGATTTGCCCTTGCAGATGCAAGCCAAGCTGTTGCGCGTTCTGGAAACCCGCAGCATGCGCCGTTTGGGCGGCCGCTCGATGATCGATCTGGATATCGCGGTTGTCGCGGCCACCCATCGCGATCTGGCCGCAATGGTCAAGGACGGCACGTTCCGCGAAGACCTGTATTTCCGCCTGTCGGTTTTCCCGCTTAGCGTTCCGCCCTTGACAGAGCGTTTGTCGGATCTGCCAATGCTGCTGGACCACTTGATGCACGCCGAGGCCAAAGGGCGCCACGACATTGCACAACCCGTATTCGAGGCATCGGCCCTGCGCGTGCTGTCGGCGCATGACTGGCCCGGCAATATCCGCGAGTTGAAAACGCTGGTGCAACGCGCCTGCCTGCTGTTTCCGGGCCGCAAGGTCGGTGCGCGCGAGGTTAACGAAAGCTTGATGCGCTTTTCCTATCCGGAGCCCGGCCAGACCGACTGGCCCGCGGCCCCCCTGCCCGACATGGTGGCACAAGACGCGCCGAACGCGTTGGGCGAGGTGTTCCGTCACGGTTCGGGCAAGATCGATCTGCGGGGGTATCTGCGCGATATCGAAGTGGTCATGATCTCTGCCGCGCTGGATGCGCAGTCGAATTGCGTCAGCCGCGCGGCCGATGTGCTTGGCCTGCGCCGCACCACGCTGATCGAGAAGATGCGCAAGCATGGTCTGGCACGTTAGACCCTGCCCAGCCATGCCGGGCACCGGGTCTGCGCTAAGACGTATCAGACCACTCTAGACGCTATTTCTGGTTCGACCACATCTCGACCAGGTTTTGCAAATAGCTTCCGGTCGAGTTCATCTGTGATACGGCCTGCTCCATTGCTGCAAAGCGTGACATGTAGCGCTTTTCCAGAAGGGTTGCGCGGGCCTCGAACAGGTCAATGCGCTCTGCGCGGTCGTCCACATTGCTGTCCAGTTCGGCCTCTCGGCGGCCAATCAGGCCGCTTTCGGCCACCGCATTGTCCATGAGCGTTGCCAAGGATTCAGCAAAGCTGCGGCCAAAGCGGATCGTGTCAGATGTCAGATCGGGCGGGGCGGTCACGGACACGCCGCGCGCGGGGCCATCCAGAACGGTATAGACCATTTGTCCATCCACGCGTTCGAACCCGGACATGCGCGCGCCGTCCAGTGTTGCGCGCCCTTGGCCGTCGACCGCGAACCGGTAGTCGCCTGCGGGCAAGGCGGCCTGCGGGTTGCCCGATACCTCTGCCTGACCGGAAAGCGCACGCAGCTTATTCTGGAACAAGACATCGAAATCAGCGGCGCGGGCGGCGAAAGCCCGGTCAAAGGCGGGCGGGTCCAGCCGCAAACTGCCATCGCGATTGGTGGCCACACCCAGTTCGGCCAGCGTGACGGGTTCATCATCAAAGCCCGCAATGGGTTCAGAGACAAGCCGCCGCAAGGCGCTGTCCAAAGCTTGCAGGTTGCCGTCACCCGCCAGATCGCCGCGGGCTTCGTCACCGATCCCGTTGCGCGTGACCTCGCGCAGCAAGCCGAACGTGTCATTCAGCCCATCGACCAAGGATTGCAGATTCTGACGCGCGGCTGTTTCGCTGCGCCCAATGTCCAGCACCCCACTTGTGGCACCGTTCAACGTCAGCTCTACCCCCGGCACGACATCTGCAATCGTGTTCGATGGCCGGGTCACAGAAATGCCATTCACCGTAAGCTGCGCATCGCGTGCCGCCTGAACCTGCCGGGCCTGATTGTCGCTGGCATTGTCAAAGGCTGTCAGCGCCTGACCGGGGCCACCCAAATCCTGCGCGGTAATGCGCAGCGCGTTTTCCGCGCCGGTATCCGACGCCACACCAAGCGAGAATGTCCCATCACCCTTATCGAAAAGCTGGGCCGATACGCCGGGCAGCGCGTCTAGCTGACGGACCATGTCTTGCAATGTCGCGCCTTCCGCTACGTCAATCGTGATCGCCTCTCGGTCAGGGTTTGCGTTGAAAGCATCCTCTGACCACGCGCCGAATTCCAAAGTCAGGCTGCCTGCCGCGAGAGGTTGGTCAGCACCCGTAAACCCTGAAAATTCCAGCACCTGCGGCTGCGCAAGGTTTGTGACATCAACAAACATGCTGCCATTGGTCAGCGCGGCACGGTCCGTGACCCGCGGGGCCAGCATGGCGGTGCTGCTTTCGACCGTCAGAACCGGGTTGCCCGCGGCTTCGGCCAGACGGGTGCCAAGCTGATCCAATTGCGCGCGCACCTGCCCCAGCCCCGACAAACGCAAAGTGTCGGCATCTTGTGCGCGTTGCAGCCGTTCAATGCGCGGCACGGTTTCGGCGGTGGCCAAGGTTTGCGCAAGTTCGCGCAGTTGCAGGCCAGTGCCGTTCTTGTTCAAGCTGCTAAGTAGGTCAGGTGTCATGGCAGCCTCCTTCAGTGGCAGTAACGACCGCTTTGGAAAATGTTTTAGCCGCCGTCCCCGGACCCGTATTCGAACAGGATTTCAATGCGTCGGTTGGCCTCGCGGCCTTGCGCGGTTGCGTTCGACGCCACCGGATCTGCTTCGCCCCGGCTGGCGGCCAACATGCGCCCCGGCTCTATTGTGCCGTTGGCCCCCAATTCGCGCACCACCGAAGACGCGCGCGCCGCCGCCAAGCCCCAATTGTCGCGGAACGGACCACCGCTAAGCGGAACAGAGTCGGTATGCCCCGTTACAGTGACATTGGCGCCATCCCCGACAGAGGCTTGCGCGATCCGCGCCATGATGTCCCGCGCCTGCGCCGTCAGATCGGCAGAGCCAGAGGGAAAGGCACCGCCCGCGCCCACAGTCACCTTGACCTTGTTCTCATCGCGCTCGACATCGACCAAGCCTTGCGCCTGCAATTGGCGCAGCGCCACGCGCAAGCGCGCATCGGCAATGGCGGCGCGCGCTTCGGAACTGCGCCCGGTATCGCCCGGCGCGGCATCTTCCTGCGGCTGCGTGCCCTGCCCGGCCTGATCGCCGGTTGCGCCGCTTTCGGGCTTTGGCCCCATGCCCGCGAATTCCTGCGCGGTATTGGCCAAGGCTTGCGCAAGGTCTTGCGCCCCTGTCCCTTCGGGCAAGCGCACAGACACCATGCCGTTCTCATTCGATACGGTCATTTCCCCCTGTTCCAGAGCCTCGCGCAAGGTATCGGCCAAGGCTTGCAGGGCCTCTGCCTCTGGCCCGGCGGCCTCTTGCGGATCTGGCGAGTCGCTGGGCGAGGCCGGGTTCGATGCAGGCTTGAAATCCATCTCCAACACCGTAGAGCTTTCGGGGTTTGGCAGAATCTCGACAATGTTTTCGCCGAAATGCTCTCGCAGGGCGCCGGTCATTTTCTTGAACGATACTTCATCAAAATTGGCAAAAGCCAAGATCAGCACGAAAAACGCCATCAGCAGCGTTGCAAGATCGGCAAAGGTCGCCATCCAAGCCGGGGCCCCGACAGGCGGGCATTTGGGGCAATCCGGTTCGTCGTCGTCATCATCCTCGACGAATATGGGAACCACCTTTTGCGATTTGGTTTTCGCGGCCATGGGTCTGATGTCCTTCGCTTAGGCGGCGGCGCGCAGCTTTTCTTGACCAGCCGGGTCAAGGGCGGCGGCAAGTTGGTCCTCGACAAGGCGCGGGCTTTCCCCGCGCGCAATGCCGCGCAAGCCTTCGATGACCAGTTGGCGATATTCGACTTCCATCTCTGTGCGCGATTCCATCTTGGTCAAGACCGGGCCAAACAACACGTTGGCCAACAGCGCACCGTACAGGGTGGTCAGAAGTGCAATCGCCATCGCCGGCCCGATAGACGACACGTCGGACATGTTCTTGAGCATAAGAACCAGACCGATCAGCGTGCCGATCATGCCAAAAGCCGGGCCAATATCGACCCATGCCTTGACCGCGCGCTGGGTGGCACCATGCCGGGCTTTCATGGATTTCAGGTCTTGTTTCAGCTGTTTGACAAGTTTGCCTTCGTCCGCTCCGTCAATCAGCATTTGCAGGCCGCGCTCGAAAAACTTGTCGGGCACCTGCTGCCCTTCCAGCGCCATCATGCCATCCTTGCGCGCCATCGTGGCCAGTTCCACCATGCGCGGCACAAGGTCTTCTATGTTCAGCGCGAAGGGCTTGAACATAAGAAGTATCGCTTTGAAACTGCGAATATAAATCGCAATCGATGTGGTCGCCAAAACGGCAAAGGCCGTGCCCCCGAACACGACCAGAATGGACGGCATATCGACGAACGGACCAAGCCCACCGGCCAAGACCATTGCCCCGATTACCATGCCGAGCGCACCGACATACCCAATGATTGTGGCCAGATCCATAACGCCCTCTCAGCCTGTGTGATCACGCCTTTGGCCCTGCAATTCCCGTGCCAGCGAATTTGCTGGCTAAACTTTTCCGGGGGCTGCCGTTCTCAATGTCAGGCGCTGCACGGCGCAGGGCATTCCCGAAGGAGCATGAAAATGACCAGCATCAACACCAATATCGGCGCGCTGTCCGCTCAGGCGAACATGACCCGCGTCAATGACGAATTGAACACCGCGATGACCCGCCTGTCGACCGGTCTGCGCATTAACGCCGCGAAAGACGACGCCGCAGGCATGGCGATCGGCGAGAAGATGACCGCACAGGTGATGGGCCTGAACCAAGCTGTGCGCAACGCGACCGACGGCAAGAACCTGATCGACACGACGGAATCGGCGCATGTCGAGGTATCGAACATGATGCAGCGCCTGCGCGAGCTGGCCGTGCAATCTGCCAACGACACCAACACCTCGTCGGACCGCGGGAACATCGTGGCAGAAAGCCGCCAGTTGATTGCCGAAATCAACCGCGTCTCGGAAACCACCACCTTCAACGGCATGAAGGTTATGGATGGCAGCTTTGAAGGCAAGCAATTCCAGATCGGTGCAGATGCGAACCAGACTGTAAGCGTGAATGTTGAAAGCACGCGCGCCACCGATATCGGCGCATTCACCATGCGCTCGGACGTGAACGTGGTGGCGGCCAACGCCTCTACCATCGCGGCAAGCACGTCGATCATCGTGTCCGGTCACGCCGGTTCGGCAGAGATTACGCAGACCGCTGGCATGTCGGCCAAAGATCTGGCGGCGGCAATCAATGGCCAAACCTCTGAAACCGCCGTGTCGGCCAATGCCCAGACCGTTGCCAAACTGTCGGGGCTAAGCGCGGCAGGCCAGCTAGCGTTCGAAATCAATGAAGTGGAATTGGGCGAAGTCGCGATCTCTGACGCGTCGGACCTGCGCAGCCTGCGCGATGCCATCAACGCGAAAACCACCGAAACCGGTGTGACCGCGCGGATGGGCGACACCAATGCGGAAATCATCCTGACTGACACGTCTGGCGAAAACATCGCATTGTCTGGCTTTACATCGGATGATGGCGCAGGCACCGCCCTGAGCCTTGATGTCGATGTGCTGAACGCGGATGGCACGGCGTCGACCTCTGCCTTTACATCGACCACCACCATCGATGACACCGCCGCAGATGCAACCGTCACCGGGCAGGTCACGCTGTCCTCGACCAAGGTGTTTTCTGTGCACACCTCTGACAACACCGCCGATGAAGCATTTTTTGCAGATTCCAACGGTGCCGGTAACCTAGAGCAGTTGGCAGAGATCAACCTGTCCACCGCCGATGGTGCCGCCAAGGCAGTCAATGTGATCGACATGGCGCTGGCCAAGGTCAGCCAGTCACGCTCTGACTTGGGTGCTATTTCCAATCGTCTGGACTCGACCATCTCGAACCTGACGAACATCTCGACCTCTGTCGAATCTGCTCGCTCGCAGGTTATGGATGCCGACTTCGCCGCAGAATCGACCAATCTTGCACGCGGTCAGATCCTGAGCCAGGCCGCAACGGCCATGCTGGCGCAGGCCAATGCATCCAAGCAGAACGTTATGAGTCTGCTGCGCGGCTGACGCTTTTTTGACAGGCGCAAAGATTACCCCGGCCTTAATCTGGCCGGGGTTATTTGTTTTCAACGTGCTAATGCCAGAAGCACCGTCGGACTTCCGTCATTTTAGCCCTGTCAAACGGTTTTTTTGCCTTTTAAGCCCTTTTTGCAAAAATGGCCCAATACAGGAGGCCATGATGCATTTTAGTCCGGTGATTCTAACGGGGCAGCGCCAATCGCTTGTCGTCAACCAACAACTTCAGCAGGCGATTACATTCCTGCAAATGAGCAATGCCGAATTGCAGGCCTTCATCGAAAGCCATGCCGATGAGAACCCGTTTGTCAGCCTGAAACTGCGCCATACCGGCGACGCGCCGCGCCTGCCCAGCGGGTCTGGTGGCACAGCGCAAGACTGGGACCGCATCAGCGCGCTGCCCGATCCGGGCGCGGCTTCGCTTTATGCGCATATGGCCCAGCAGATCGCGGCGCTGGGCATGGGCACGCAAGACATGGCGCTGGCCGAAGTATTCCTTGAATCGCTTGCCCCAAGCGGCTGGCTGGAAGCACCTTTGGACGACATCGCCCTGCGTTCGGGCGCCAGCATGGACAAGGTTGAAACCATGCTGAACCGTCTGCAAAAATTGGACCCGGCAGGCGTGTTCGCCCGCGATCTGGCCGAATGCCTGCGCCTGCAAGCTGCCGAGCAGGGTTTGTTGACGCCGCTTTTCGCCAAGGTTCTGGACAATCTGCAAATGGTGGGCAACGCAGACCTGCAAGGCTTGTGCCGGATATGCGGGGTCGAGATGCCCCATCTACGCGCGGCGCTGCGCGACTTGCGCGGGCTGGACCCGAAACCGGGCGCGCGCTTCGAACAGGCCCCCATGCCCATCCGCGCCCCAGACCTGCTGGTCAGCCAATTGCCGCAAGGCGGTTGGCGACTGGAACTGAACAATTCGACCATGCCCGCCGTCATGGTGCGCGATAACGAAAGCCGCAGCATGCGCAGCGGGGCCGACTACCATGCCGAGCGCCTTTCGGTGGCGCGCTGGCTGTCGCGCGCGGTTCAGTATCGCAACCAAACCGTGCTAAAGATTGGCGAGGAAATCTTGCGCAGCCAGCGTGCGTTTTTCAAGGCCGGGCCAGAGCATCTGCGCCCCATGATCATGAAAGACATTGCCGATGCGGTGGGCATTCATGAAAGCACTGTCAGCCGCGTCAGCAACGCGGTGACAATTGCCACGCCCTACGGTGTCATGCCGCTGAAACGGTTCTTTTCCGCCGCCTTGCCCGCGCAGGAAGGCAATTCCGGGTCGGCCGAGGCTGTGCGCAATCGCATCCGCAAGCTGATCCAGTCAGAAACGCCGACGCGGCCCCATAGTGACGAAGGCTTGGTGCAATTGCTGGATAAAGAAGGCGTGTCTGTCGCGCGCCGCACGGTTGCCAAGTATCGCGAACAACTTGGGATCGCGACCTCAGCAGTGCGGCGCCGTCAGGCGATGCTGTCATCCCAACTCTGACGCGGGCTGCTTGGCAGGGGCCGGTGGCGCGGCAAAGCGAAACCGCGCATTGGGGTTCAGCGCGCGCCACCCGGCCATGGCACTTGCTTCGGACGCGGCGGCAATGATGGCGGCGCGGCTATACCCCTCTAGCTGCAAGGCAAGGCGCTGGTGTTGCACCCCGTTGCGCCACAAATGCAGCCCCGCCGCCAGCCAGACACAGCCGATCAGCGGCCAGCCCACGGGCAGCCCAAGCGCACAGACCGCCACGAACAGCGCCAGCCCCGACCACAGGCGCGATTGCGCCAGCCATATCGGCGGTGCCACCAAAGCCAGAAGCGATGGCGCGGTCGAGAACAGGTCGTGGCCCCCGCGCGGGCTGGCGACGATTTCCCAGTTGCGCAGCGTTTCGGGCGTGTCGGGCAGCGCGGCCAAGGTCTGTGGCACAGGTTCTGCCTGCCATTGCCCCAAATCCGCGCGGTCGGTCAGGATGGTGAACACTGCATCCTTGCGCTGAAAGCTCAATGCCGACGGCGCGGGATGTTGGAGGATGCGCTTTTGCAAGGCGGCCACGGAGCCGCGCCAAGCAGTTCCATTCACCCCCAACAAAATATCGCCCCCGCGCAGCCCGAACACATGGCCTGCATCCTCTGTGCGGCACCGCTTCAGAACAAGGACCGATTCTGGTGTCTTGTCATCGGCCATGGCCTGCCCCCATCATGGAAAGCTGAACGGGTTCGGCGGCGGTGGCGCGCTGCGCAGTACTGGCGCGGGGCGCGAGGCGGCGGGCTGTGCCGGAGCAGGCGCGGGCGCTGGCGGCGCCGCGGCTTCGGGGCGCGCACCCGGTGTCATATCAGGCGCGGCCACGGCCATCGGCAATTCGGCAAGCTGGCGGGTCAGGTTCAATTCCACTTCGGCCAAGGCGATCAGCATATCGCCGCATTGGTCGGGCGCGGCGGCGGCGACGGGCGCATTAGCGCTGGCCGCATCCTGCTGGGCCGCCATCGCTTCGCGCGTCAGATCCGCCAAACGCTGGTCAAGCTGCGCGATCAAGGCCTCTACAGATCCTTGATGCTGGTTGGCTTGGTCTTGTGCGGCAGTGCTGGCGGCTTTCATCTCGTCCAGCGCGGCATTCATGTCCATCAGGTTCTCGACAAAGCTGGCAGAGGCGCTGGCCTGCACCTCTGCGGCTTGCGACAGATGCCCCGAGGCGCGAAACCAGCCCAGCGCCCCCACGCCCAAGGTCAGGACCGCGACCGCCGCAATCACGATCGCGGTCATACGGGTTTGCTTGGCAGTCTTGTCCAGCGCAAGGGCCGCGTCATTGCGCGCGGCAATGGCGGCCTCGGCCTCTGTTGCGGCCTCTGTGGCCAGTTTGGCGGCCTCTGTCGCCTGTTGGGCCAGTGTTTTCAGGTCTGGGGATCTGGTGGTCATGACCGATGTCCTTTGCCCATAAGCCTTTGGACCACGCGCGCGATCGGATGGCGCAGAATGGCCAAACCGGCCATCATGGCGCATAGCAGGACAATCCCCTGCCGCGCAGGGTCAAGCGTGTCATCCATGGCCGAGACGATGAAGGCCAAGGCAAAGGCGGCAAAGCAAAAGCTGGCCAATCGCCGGGCTTGCTTGCATCTGGGGCAATCGGTGGCGAAACGGGGCATCTGGGCGGTCCTTTCCGGTCTGCGCGTCGGATATGCGACAAGGCTGCAAGGATCATGCCAACGGCTTGGCGCGTGTTTGTTTCGCTAAAGCGCCATGCCTTAGCCCGCGCGATTGCCCAGCCCGTCGAATTGCAGATCGGGCGGCAGGTCTATGTCGGGCAGATCGTCTTGCAGGCCGCGTTCCACCCGCCACACATGCGCCAAGACAGCCGCCACAGCGCCGAACAGCCCGTCATGGATGGGCTGGCCAATATCGCCAGTAAAATACAGCGCCCGCGCCAAGGGCGGCAAGCGCAGCACCGGGATATGCGCCGATTTTGCGCGCTCGATAACCTGAAAGGCCAGCCCATCGCGGCCAGATGCCAGCATGACCGGCACGTCATCTTGCCCCGGCACATAGCGCAGCGCGACCGCGAAATGGGCCGGGTTGACGATGACCGCGGTGGCTTGTCCCACATCATCCAGCGCACCGCGTTCGCGCGCCGCGCGCTGGCTGGCTTGCATCTGCAATTGACGCAGCTTGCTCTTCACCTCTGGAGAGCCGTTATCTTCGCGGTTCTCACGCTTCACTTCGCTTGGGGTCATGCGCAGTTGCGTGCGGTGTTTGTGGCTTTGCCACAGCAGATCGGCCAGCGCGATCCCCCCCAGCACAAGGCACATTCCGGTAAAAATGCCCAAGGTCAGACGAAACACAACGCGCAGGGCATCGCCCAAGGGCACAAGGCCCAGCACGGTCAGCCCGTCCAACCCCAGATACACGCCGCCCAGAACCACCGTTCCCAGCAGCGTGACCTTGCCAATCGCCTTGGACAATTCCACCAAAGAGTTCAGCGAAAACATGCGCCCGAAGCCCTTTAGCGGGTCGATCTTTTCGGGCTTGAAGGCAAAGCCCTTCACCGACCAGTTCAGCCCGCCGATAGCGATTTGCGTGCCGATCATCAGCAGCATCACAGGCAGCCCGATCAGCCCGGCCGCCAGCAATATATCGCGCCCCGCATACCCCAGCGCCGCCAGCAGCGCATCGGGTTCCAGATTGCTGGGCGCGTTCAAATAGGCGCGCCAGCGTTGCAGGATCGCGCCGCCCAGCACGGGCAAGGTCAGCAAGATCACCGTTGCCGCCGAAATCGCCGCAAAGACCAGCATTTCCTGAGAGGTCAGAACCTGCCCATCCTTGCGCGCCTGATCCAGCTTGCGTGGCGTCGGCTCTTCCGTGCGTTCGGCGCTTTCGTCTTGCTCTGCCATTGCGGTCCCTTATCGCGGCAAGGGCCAAAGCCCATCAAGCGTTGTCAAACTGTCATTGGCAAGGTTTGCAAAGCCCAAGAACATTTCTGGTGCGGCCAGCCACAGCAAGAAGAACATGATGAGGATGGTCAGCGGAAAGCCCACCGAGAACAGGTTCATCTGCGGGGCGGACCGGGTCAGCACCCCGACCGACAGGTTCAGCACCACCAACCCGGCCACAACCGGCAACATCAACGACGCGGCCAGCGCGAACATTGACGCGCCCGCCATGATGCCCGCGCGGCTTAGCGCGGCAATGTCCAGTTCTGCCCCAGGCGGAAAGCTGGCATAGCTGTCCAGCATGATGCGCAAGGCCATCAGGTGCCCATTCATGCCCAGAAAGACCAACAGCAAGGCAAGGCTGAAAAACTGCGCCAGAACAGGGCTTTGCCCGGCGGCGGTCGGGTCCAGTTGCACTGCAAAGCCCAAGCCTGCCGCATTGGCGATCTGATCGCCCGCAATGCTGGCGGCGGCGAACAGGATGGTCAGCACCAGCCCTGCCACCACGCCCACCGCGATTTCGGCAAGGACCAATGGTATAGCCGACAAGGCGGCAAGGCTGTCGGCATCGGGCATATCATATAGCTGAGGCACGACCAGCGACAGGCAGACGGCCGCGACAATCCGCACCGGCAGCGGCACAAAGCGCCCCCCAAACGCAGGCGATGCGATCAGGAAGGCACCAATGCGCAACATGGCAAAAAGCTGCGCCGCCAGCAGGTCCGCCATGCTGGCCAAATCCAGCCCCGGCAGGGTGACAACGGCACCTTCCACCAGCACCCCCTAGCGAATGTCTTGGACCTGTTCGAACACGAACAGGAAGTAATCGGACAAGGTGCCCAGCATCAGCGCCGACCCAAGCGCCATGGCGATGAACACCACCGCCAGCTTGGGCACAAAGCTGAGCGTTTGCTCGTTGATGGATGTCGCTGCTTGCAGCACCCCGATCAGCAACCCCACGCCCAAGGCCACGGCCAAAACCGGGCCTGCCACTTTCAAAATGGTGAAATAGGCAAGCTGCAATTGTTCCGATGCTTCGGTATAGTCCATAGGTTACCCCCCCATGCCATAGCCTGCGGCCAGCGACCCCACGGTCAGCGCCCAGCCATCAACCAGCACGAACAGCAGCAGCTTGAACGGCAGCGCCACCATGATGGGCGACACCATCATCATGCCAAGCGCCATCAGAATAGAGGCGATCACGATATCGATGACCAGAAAGGGCAGGAACAGCAGGAACCCGATCTGGAAGGCGGTTTTCAGCTCGGACGTCAGGAACGCGGGCAGCAGAACATGAAAGGGCACCGTGTCAGAGGATTCGAACGGGCCTGCACCCGCCATATCGGCAAACATCAGCAAATCCGATTGCCGCGTATGTTCGACCATGAAGGCCTTGATGATCACGCTGGCACGTTCCAGCGCCTCGGTTTGTGGCAGCGCGCCATCCAGCGCCGGGCCAATCGCGGTTTCGTAGATTTCAGAGAAAACCGGCTGCATGACGAAGAAGGTCAAGAACAACGCCAGCGCGATCAGCACTTGGTTGGGCGGCGTTTGCTGCGTGCCAAGTGCTTGGCGCAGAATGGACAGCACGATCACAATGCGGGTGAAGGCGGTCATGCCCAACAGCAAGGATGGCAACACCGTCAGTGCCGTCATCAGCGCCAGAATCTGCAAGGACAAGGACCAGCTTGTGCCACCCTCGCCTTCGGTCATGGTCAGCGCAGGCAGACCTTGGGCCTGTGCCGCCACAGGCAGAAGCACCAAGAAAACGGCAAGGATGGGGCGGATCATGCCTGCGCCCCTGCCGCCGGGCCACCCAAGGGCTGAACGGAACAATTGCCGCCCTTCCCCTGAACGACCAGAAATTCACGGCCATCCACCGCCAGCAGCACGGCGCGTTGGTTGGCCCCCAGCGCAAGCGTGTCCTGCACCTGCAAACGGCGGCCCTGCGCCAGCTTGCGCGACAGCCCGTGTTTGTTGCGATGAACGAAAACCCATGCCGCGCCCAGCGCCGCCATGAACAGGCCAAGCGTAACCAGCCGGTCGAATGTCAGAATATCCATGCAGCACCAAATCTACCTGCGGGAATGCCCCGCGATCTGGGCATGATGCTGCAAGGATCGTGCCATGCGCGGCGGTGTCAGACCACGTCGGCGCGTTCTTCGGGGGTTATGATCTGGCCAAAGCGAATGCCAAAGCGTTCGCCGACCATCACGACCTCGCCCTTGGCGATGGGGGTGCCATTGACCAGCACATCCAGCGGATCGCCCGCCATGCGGTTCAGTTCGACCACCGACCCTTCGGACAGGCGCAGCAAGTCGCGAATGGTCAGCTGCGTGCGTCCCACTTCGACAGTCAGCGCCACGTCAATATTTTCCAGCAGGCGCAAATGGTCGGGCGCCGTGGGTTTTGCATCATTCGGCATGGCTTAGTCCTTTTTGGCTTTGGGGCGCAATCGCCCGCAAGATCGACACGGCCGCATGGCCGTTCTGCGCGCCCGGCTGGGCTTGGAACATCGGCACGCCATCGACCAACACATCCACCGCGCTGCCCAATGACACCGGGACCACGTCGCCATCTTCCAGCCGCATCAGCCGGGCCACCGAAAGCTGCGGCTGGCACAACCGCGCCGAGACGGTCAACGGAATGCCAAGGATCGCGGCTTCCAGCCGTTCACGCCAGTTGCGATCCTCTGTCAACTGGTCAGACTGCATCCGAGAGCGCAACTGGCTGGAGATCGGCTTCAATATCTGAAGCGGGTAGACAATGTCGAATGTCGCCGCCTCATGACCCGGAATTTCCACTATAAATGAACAGCATACGACCTTTTCTTCATTTTCGGCAAAGGCCATAAACTGCATATTCTCTTCGCGGCTTATGGCGTTGAACCCCACGGTCACCAGATCGCGCCACGCAAGTTCCAGCGCCGAATTCAGCCGGTCGGTGATCAGTTCGATCACCCTGTGTTCTGCGGCGGTAAATTCGGTGCGGTGCAGCTTGGGCCCGTCCACCCCACCGCCGTAATAGGCATTGGTCAGACGCGCGATAAACTCGGGCGGGAACACCATAAGCTGGTTACCGCGCAGCGCATCGGACGCGCTGATGGTCAGCGAGACGAAATTCTCTTGCCCGTTGCGGTAGTCCTCGAATGTCATCAACTCCGGCAGAAAGCTGGACAGGCGCGGCTGGAAGCGCAACAGCGGCATGAAGGCAGATCGCGCCACGCGGCAGAACCGCTCATGCACAATGCGCAGACCATGGTATTCGCCAATGCCGGCATCTTGCGTTTTGGCAAAAGAGAACGGCCTGACCGGTTGCCCGTTATGAAATTCTGTTTCGTCATCGCCGCCGAAATCGGCTGTCAACCCGCCGACAAGGGCCGCGACCTCTGTCGAGGAAAGCTTGCGTTGCTTTGCCATGGCGCGCCTATTGCAGCACGAAAGACGGGAAAAACACGCCTTCGACGCCCCCGAAACCTTCGATGGCTTCCAGACGCTCGTTGATCGCGTCGCGCAGGGCGGCGGCCATGCGTTCGCGCCCGTCGCGGCTGCTCATTTCGTCCTCTGTGAAGCTGCCGATCACCGCCAGCATATCGGAACGCAGCGCCGCTTGATGGGTTTCGACATGCTCCATCACCTTGGCGTCATACTGGGTGGACAGCGTCACCCCCAGTTGGATGAACCGGCGCGAGCCTTGCGGATTGGTGGTCAGCGCCTCTTCGAAACTGAAATAGGTCGTCTCAAACACCCCGTCCTCAGGGGTTGTGCGCGTCTGCTCTGGCATACCGCGCGCGCCACCTTCGCCCTCGGCAGGCGTAGAGTCTGCGGGTTCGATCATCCGCAGCGCTTGCGACATGGGCGAATTCGCATCCGAATACAGAAACCACCCTGCACCAAAGCCGATGCCAGCGAATAAGGCAGCCGTCAGCGGCAGCCCCAGCAGCAGCAACAGTTTGCCGCCCTTCTTTTTCGGGGCGTCGTCGGTCACGTCGTCGGTGTTTTTCTCTTTGTCAGCCATGATGGGCCTTTATGCGATAAGGTTCACAAGTCGGGTCGCGGGTGCAGGGGCTAAAACCGGGTCAGTCGGGCCAAGGCCAGAAGGGCTATGCCCATCGGGCTGCCCCCCCTGCTCTTGCGGTGCGCGCCGCTCTGGCGCTGTGTCATGCCCTGCAAGCGTCATACCAAGTCGTTCCAGATCGGTGGCCAATTGGCGCTGCGCCTCTGACAAAAGCCTTGCAGCCTCTGGGTTTTCGGCGGCGAACAACACCGATGCGCTATCGCCCTGCACGCTGACAGAAACGGTCATGCGCCCCAGTTCCTCGGGGGCCAGTTCCAGCACCATCGTGCCACCCCCGGCCTCTGCCAAGTTTGCAACCGGCCCCTCGATCAATTGCGCGGTCCAGTCCGGGGCGAACATCGGCAAGGGCATACCCAGCGCACCCAGCGCACCCGGCGCGGGCGGCACAGCCGCAGGCGTGGCGGATACAGGGGCGGCCATAGGCGCGCCGCCTGTATCAACCGGTAGGGATGCAGCCTCAATCGGGCCGGGCAGCGGCGGCGCAATCGGGGCAATTGCGGGCAGCGCGGGGGCGGACATGGCAGGCCCGATTGCCCGGATTGGCAGGTTGGCCGCAGGTTTTGGCACTTGGCCAGACCCAAGGCCGCGCGCAATGCTGGACACAAAATTTGCGGTGGCGTTTTCAGCGTCTGCCCTTTGTCCAGGCAAGGCAGGCGCGGCCATCAGCTTTTCCGGAACTGCCAGCTTCGTAGGCATAGATTGGCTGACCATAACCGTGGACAAAGCAGAGCCAAGCTGCAACGCGGTCTTCGGTGACGGCATTGGAGTGATGGTCCGATCCAGCGGTATGGCTGGCAGCGCGGGGGTGACCGTTTCCGGGGCAACGGCCTCTGCCAGTGCGACCCGCATCGCGGCCAAGGGTTTTGCGGTATCAGGCAAAAACTCTGGTCCGGCCCCTAGCGGTATTTTGGCCATGGGGTCAGCCCTCTCTCCCTCGCTTGGGGGAACCAGCACTTGGCCGGGCATGAAAGGCGTTGAAACGCTGGGCGCACCCATCGCGCCACCCTCTGCGCCATGGCCTGTTTGGGCCGTCTGGCCGGGTTGCAGCACGGCCACCAACGCGGCCAAAGGGTCTTGTGGCGCATCTGGCGCAGGGTCCGCGTCGGGAACCGGCCCCGCATCACTCGGGGCCAGTTCTGCTAAAACGCTGTCCATCAGCGCACTGAAAGCACCCCGCTTTTCGCCATCCACCTGTCCGACAGACAGGATGGACGCAAACCCGTCGGGCTTGTTTGGAACATTCAGAAGGGCAGAGATCAGCGTCATGACCGGGCCTGTGCTATCGCGTTACAACCGCGTTGCAAGTTGCGTGCCGAAACGCCGCCTAGCGCGCGCGATATGGGACTGCCGCATCATGGCGGTCCTGCGCGGCCTCTGCTTCCTCGCGGTGCGCGCGGCGCGCGGCCTGTTGCGCGTGTTGGTGCCGGCGCAATTGGTGCTGCAATTCACCGCGCGCGGCATGGGCTTGGTCAGACGCGGTTTGCGCAAGCTCTGCCTGCCGGGCCTGTTCGACCCCAAGGCTGTGCGACAGGCGCGCCGTATCGCGCAATTGCGCCACGCTGACAGGGCCGGATGCCGGGCGCAGACTGTCCAAAAGCACCGCCAAACGGTCTTGCGCGGCTTGCGCCTGCTGCGCTTGGTGTTGCGCCGCCTGTATCCAATGCGCGCTTTGCGCCATGCGCACAAAGACCCGTTGCGCCTGCAAATGAAACAGCCTGCTGCGCATCGTCACTCCTCTGCCGTGCCGCAGACCGCCATCAGCGCGGCGCGGCTGTCGTCCAGCGTGACCGGGTCACGCGGGGATTGCGAAATCAAGGCGCAGATTTGGGGCCAAAGCTGCATCGCTTCGTCCAGATCGCGGTCCTGCCCTTTGACATAACCGCCCATCATCACCAGATCGCGGTTGGCGTTATAGGCGGAAACCAGCTTTTTCAGCCGCATGGCCGCGCTTTGCTGGGCGTCGTCCGTCACATCGGGCATAACGCGGCTGACCGATTGGGTTATGTCAATCGCGGGGTAAATCCCGGCCTGCGCCTGCGCCCGCGACAGCACCAAATGCCCATCCAGAATGGCGCGGGCGCTATCGACCACCGGGTCCGACACCGTGTCATCGCCATCGGCCAGCACGGTGCAAATGGCGGTTATCGTGCCTTCGCCCGGCAAGCCCGGCCCGGCGCGTTCCAAAAGCTGCGGAATCAAGGCGATCACAGAGGGCGGATAGCCCTTGGCGGTGGGTTGCTCGCCCATGGCCAACCCGATTTCGCGCTGCGCATGGCCCACGCGGGTCAGGCTGTCCACGATCAAAAGCACGCGCCGCCCGGTCTGGCGAAACCATTCGGCAATCGCGATGGCCCGGCGCACACCGCGCAACCGCAACAAGGGCGAGCGGTCAGCGGGCACCGCGACCATGCAACAGCGCGCGGCGGCGTCGCCCTGCATCAGGCGGCTGGCCATATGGCCCACCTCACGCGCGCGCTCGCCAATCAGGGCCAGCACGACAACATCGGCCTGCGCGTTGCGCGCCATCATTTCAATCAGCACCGATTTGCCCACACCAGAGCCCGCGATAATGCCAATGCGCTGCCCTTCGCCCATGGTCAGCGCGGCATTCACAATCCGCACACCGCAGTCAAAGGGCTGATCGACCGGTTTGCGCAACAGCGGGTTCAGCGGCTTGCCCGCCAAGGGCCAGCTTTCTGACAGCACGGGAGCGGGGCGGTTGTCCAAAGGTGTGCCCTGCGCATCTGTCACACGGCCCAACAAGCCTTCGCCCACGGCCACATCCTGACCACCGGGCAGCAAATGCACCCCTGCCCCGGCCAGAATTGGCGTGCCGGGATCCGTGACCACCAGCTTGTTGCGGCCATCTTCAAAGCCCACCACCTCTGCCAAGACGGGGCGGCCTTGCGCGCCCTGCACACAGGCCAAGGCGCCGGGCTGGGCGGGAAACCCGGTCGTGTCCAGATGCAACCCGTCATACCGCACCACCTGCCCCGAAAGGACCGGGGCAGGCCGCGGCAGGGCTTGCAAGCGGTCGCGCAGCGCGACCAGAGGGCGCGGCGCGGCGCTCATTCGGTGATCCTGCCGATCAGGTCATCGACCGCCAGCCCTTGGCCTTTTATGCGCAGATCACCCCGTGCAAGCGCAGGGTCGGCGCGCAGTCGGGCTTTGAACACCTGTTCCAGCACGGGCGCGGCGGCGGCATCGCGCGCGGCAGAGAGTGCTGCCAGATCGTCGGGGTGCAGCGCAATCCGAAGTGTGCCGAATTCATCCGCGATCTGCTCCGCCAAATGCAAAATGCGTTCGGCAAAACCGGCCGGGTCGGCGCTGATCTGGGTGCCCGCGCGCTCTGCCGCCAACTGGCGCACCATATCGGACACAGTCTGTGCCAGCGCGCTGACCTCGGCCTCCAAAGCGTGCGACATCTGGTCGGTGATTGCGTCCAAGCGCTGCGCCGCCTGTTCCAAGCCGATGCGCGCGGTCGATATCTGGTCTTGCAACGCTTGCTGGGCGGCAGTGTAGCCTTCGGCATAGATCTTGGCGCGTAGATCTTCGGTCAGGATAACGGGCTTTGGGCTGGGCGCGGCAGGCGGCGGCGGTGGCGGCGGCGCCTCTGCCACCTCTGGCACAGGGTCCGGCTGGGGGTGGCGCACCATGTCTTGCGGCAGGCGCAGCACGAAGCCACCCGCGCCCTGCCCAAGCCCCGCCATGGGGACAAAAGCTTGCTCTTCGCGCGGCTGCGCGGGCGTGAAGGTCGCGGCGCTCATACCATTTCCTCGCCGCCGCGCCCGGCCAGCACGATGGTGCCCGCATCGGCCATTTCGCGCGCGCTTGCGACAATGCGTTTCTGGGCCTCTTGCACCTCTGACAGGCGGACGGGGCCAAGGGCCTCCATCTCGTCACGGATACCGGCGGCAGCGCGCAGCGACATGCAGGACAACAGGCGTTCGCGCAGCACATCATCCGCGCCCTTCAACGCCAGCACAAGCTGTTCAGGATCAATCGCGCGCAACAAGGTTTGCAGGCTGCGATCATCCGATTTGCCCAGATTGTCGAACACAAACATGTTGTCCTGAATGGCGGTCATCAGGTCTTTGTTATCCTTGCGAATGTCTTTCAGGATGCGTGCCTCGGCATCCGAGCGCATGAAATTCATGATCCGCGCGGCCGCTTTCACGCCACCAATCTGCGACGCGCTGGAACTGCTGGACGCTTTGAACTTGCGCTGCAACACCTTTTCCAGATCGGCCAGCGCCTCGGGGGTGACAGTGCCCAAGGTGGCAATCCGGCGCAGGATGTCGGACTGCAACTCTTCATCAAGCGAAGTCAGCACGATGGACCCGCGCGTGGCATCCAGACACGCAATGACCAGCGCGATGATCTGCGGATGCTCATCACTGACCACGTCCAACACGGTCGCGGCATCCATCCAGTCGAGCAACTCTATCGGGCGTTCAAGGCTAAGCGGGTTGATCCGCGCCAACACCGATTGCGCGCGATCCGGGCCAAAGGCATCGGACAACACGCTGCGCACATAGCCGCCTGCGCGGTAGGCAAGCCCCGTTTCGCCCGCCAGCTTGGTCAGGAAATCCTCCAACACGCGGTCGGCCTCATCTTCGTTCACATCTTCGATGGCATAGACGGCTGCCCCCAGATGCTGCACTTCAGCAGGCGACAGCTTGCGAAACACCTCTGCGGCGACCTCTTCACCGAACATCAGGATAAGTTTTGCGGCATCTTGGGTGGCAGGGCCGAAACTGGCGACAGCGCTCATGGGGGTTATCCGGTTGTTTCAAGTTCAGGCTGAATCATGCGGTGAATCACGGACGCCACGCGCGCCGGGTCATCCTTGGCCAGCTTTTGCAAAACGGCCTGTTTGTCCGCGCGGCTGGCATTGCGGCCCAGAACGCTCTGGGCAAGGTCGCGGTGGCGCTGGTTCAGCTTTTCTTCCACGTCTTCCAGCGTATCGCCCTCGGCCACCTCTATCATGCCGGGGCCGTATTCGGCGCCGGGCACGCCGTTTTCGATAGCGTTCAGGCGGCGCTGTAGCAGCGGGCGCAATATACCCAAGCCCACTACAGCGACCACGACAATCACGACCAAGGCGCGCAAGATGTCGGGCAAGTGCTGCGCATAGGGCAACGCAGCGCCGGTGGGTGCTGCCTCTGTGGTGGCGGGCATGGCGAAGGGGCGCACCAGAATGGTAACGCTGTCGCCGCGCGCCGCGTTATAGGCGATGGCACTTTCAACAAGCGGTTGCAGCGATTGCACCAACTCGGCCTGCGCCTGCGCGGCATCGGCGGCCGGGTCGGCCAAGTCCGGCGCGCGGATAACGATCGCCGCCGATAACCGTTCAACCTGCCCGGTTTCCGGCTGCGTGCTGGAAACTGTGCGGCTAACCTCGAAATTGCGCGTGGTGCTGCTGGATTGGTTGCGCGGGTCGGCTTGCGCGGTCTGCGTGGTCGGCGCTTCGGCCAGATCGGCCTCTTGCGGGGGGGTGTTGGTGACAGCGCCGGGTATACCGCCCGCGGCCGGGTCACGGGTCAGGCTTTCGCTAAGCTGCTCGCTGCGCAGCGCGTTGCCTTCGGGGTCGACACGTTCTTCGCGGATGTCGCGGCGGGTGAAATCCATCTCTGCGGTCACTTCGACCGATAGGTTGCCAAACCCCACAACCGGGATCAGCAGCGCCTCGATCCGGCGGCGTAGCAAGGTTTCCAGTTCGACACGGTGGCGCAGGTGGCGTTCGGCCATTTGCGCACCGTCACCATCATCGACGCGCGACAACAAACGACCGGTCTGGTCCACCACGCTGACATCGGCCCGCGCCAAACCCGGCACAGAGGATGAGACCAGATGCACGATCGCTTCGACCTGCCCGGCATCCAGCACGCGGCCTTGCAACATGGTCACGAAGACCGACGCGCGCGGCGGGTGATTGTCGCGCAAGAATGCAGAGCGTTCGGGCCAGGCCAGATGCACCCGCGCCGCCTGAACCGACCCGATTTCGGCAATAGAGCGCGCAAGGTCCATTTCCTGACTTTGCCGCAAACGCGCGTTTTCCAGCGAACGGCTGGCACCCAGCGGAATGTCAGACAGCGCCTGTTGCCCGTCCGGCACCGCCTGCGGCAAGCCTTGGCTGGCCAGGGACAGCCTTGCGCGGTGGTACTCCGCGGTGGGCACGGTCACTTCGCCGGTTGTCTGGTCCACGCGGGCATCGACACCGGCGGCGGACAGGGCTTCGACCACGCGGGCCTTTTCAGCTTCTGGCAAGCCGGGATAGAGCGCGCTGCGCGGCGCGTCGCGCCAGACCAGCCAAGCCAGAAGCGCCAAGCCGGCGGCCGCCAGAATAACCAGTGACGGCAGCGCGCGGCGCAGCGCGGGCTGCGCGGCAAAGCGGGACATGGCAGCAGGCACGCCTTGGGCGCGGGCCATCAACCCCGATTGGGCACCGCCGGAAACTGGGCTGGGCGAAATTGCCATGGGCTAGATTCCTTCGCGCGTTAAAGCGGCATGTTCATGATGTCGCGATATGCCCCAAGGGCCTTGTTGCGCACGTTGAGTGTGAGTTGAAAGCCAAGCGATGACACTTGCTGTTCGACCATCACGGCGGCCAGATCGTTTTGCGTGCCCATCTGATAGGCGCGGGCGGATTCTGCCGCGCGGGCAGAGGCGGCGTTGACCTCTGACAGGGCAGATTCCAACCGCGCGCCAAAGCTCTGCGTGCTTTCTGACGCGCGCGCAGGCTGCACCGTTTGCACAGGTGGCAGCGCGGGGCTGGAGCCAACCGGACCGACCGTCATGGCTCACCCTCAGACAGCCGCCGCAAGCCGACGGGCCAGACGGGTGGGTGCCGGATCTGCCTTGGGCGCAGGCATCTCAGCGCTATCGAGCATGATGTCATCGGTCGTGATCCGGCGGCCATCGCACAGCACCAACGCACGCTGCATGACATTTTCCAACTCGCGCACATTGCCGGGCCATGTGTGAAAGCGCAGCATGTCCATCGCGGTGGGTGTTGGCAGCGGCACCGCGCCAAGCTGCCAATGACGGCGCAGGAACGCGATGGCCAGCGGTGCGATGTCTTCGGGACGGTCCTGCAAGGCAAGTGTTTGAAGCGGGAACACGTTCAGCCGGTAATACAGATCCTCGCGGAAGCGCCCGGCGGCGACCTCTGTGCGCATGCCACGGTTGGTGGTGGACAGAATGCGCAGATCGACCGCGATTTCGCCCGAAGACCCAAGCGGCGTGACCTTGCGTTCTTGCAACACACGCAACAGCTTGGCCTGAAGCGCCAGCGGCATTTCCGTAATCTCATCCAGCAGCAACGTGCCCCCATCGGCGGCACGGATCAGACCTTGGCCAGCGGCAACCGCCCCGGTGAAAGACCCTTTCACATGGCCAAACAGCATGGCTTCCAGCATGTTGTCCGGAATCGCCGCGCAGTTCAGCGCCACGAATGGCTTTCCCGCGCGAGGGCTGGCATCGTGAATGGCGCGGGCCAGAACCTCTTTGCCGCTGCCGGTTGGCCCGTTGATAAGCACGGTGACATCCGTTTGGGCCACGCGGTTGGCAAGGTCTATCAGGCCACCTGTTGCCGGGTCGCAGGCGACCATGGGGCGTATGGGGTGGGCGATCATTTCGGCAACATAGGTCAGCAAGGGTTCGGCATGACGCGCGGCAATGTCTTGTTCGCTCGCAGGCAGATGCAGGCGCAGCAGGCTGCCGCCATGTTCGGTTTCAACCCGCAGGCTTTCGGCGCCCAGCGATATGGCGACAAGATTGCGCATCTTTGCCGCGCGCGCCGCCTGAACAAGGCTTCGAACGTCGCTTTCAGCAGTCACCAGCCCGATCAGCGCCGCAGCACCATTTGCCAGTTCAATATCGCCGCGGGTCACGCACACGCGGCGGCGTATCATCAGGTCTGCCAAGCGGTCCAGCAAACCGGTTTGCGGGTCTAGGAAATGCAGCGTTGTCATGGGCAAGGTCACTTCTCTGGCTTCTGCCAAGACAGAGGCAGAAACCGTGCCAAGCGCGCTTTTTCGCAGCGGTTTTTAAAATGGGCCAAGAAAATAACGTTCTAAAAGACGGATAGCGCAGCGACCAAGTGTCAAACACGGCGCTTTGCGCGCTTGGCGACAGGTTTCGCGACATCCGTTCTAGGGGTCTGCCCTGACGGGTGGCTAGCCGTTTTACCGCATTTCACCCATTTGCGATGCGATACCGCCTTTTGGATGGCTCAAACATTGCGACGGGCTGCCGTTCTTAAAGATGTTCATGAACAGCGGGACACCGGAAATGCTATCCAAAACCTATCACTTGAAGTTTCCCAGCCTCGATGCCGCCCAGATCGCGGCACCCTTCGTCGTCGAGACCATGGGAAACGCCATTCCCGACTGCAATTTGGTCGGGCTGAATGTGTTGATCTCCAAGGAAGGGGATGTTTCGATCAATGTGTTTTTTAACAATGTCAATGACTTGAAATCGTTCGAGAAACGCCATGGCGGTTTTCTGGACACAATGAAAAAGACCTTCCTGTTCAAGTCGAACGGGTTCGAGGGCGTGTGTATCTTCAATTACGATTCCGCCGAGGACGCTGCCTAACCGCCCAGCGCGGCGGGTTGGCACGCTCTGTGCAGATATTCATCAACGATTGCGATCTTTCCGGGACAAGACATGAGTCAGACGAAAACAGATACGGCTTCTGATACCGGGCTTATGCGCGTTCCGTCGGAACGTATCAGCCGGTTGATGGACCTTGTCGCCGAATTGTCGCTCTCGGTGGCGGAAACCGTGCGCTCGCCCGATCTGGACGGGCTGGAGCTGTCGCATTTCGAAACCGCTGTCCACCGGCTGATGATGATCGTGCATGAAGTGCAAGACACCGCGACCGAAATGCGGCTGGTCCCGGTGGACGACGTGTTCAAACGTCTGCGCCGCATGGTGCGCGAAATCGAACGCCAGACCGGCAAGAAGATTGATCTTGTCATCCATGGCGCGGACACGCAGATCGACAAGCTGGTCGCGGACCGCCTATATGACCCGCTGTTGCACGTGCTGCGCAATTCCGCAGATCACGGGCTGGAACTGCCAGCAGAGCGTATTGCCGCCGGCAAGCCAGAGCTTGGGCGCATCACCCTGAGCGCTGCGCAGGTCGGCAGCGAAGTGCGCATTGTTGTCGAGGATGACGGGCGCGGCCTGAACCGGACCAAGATTCTGGCCAAGGCGCGCGAACGCGGCTTTTTCGGCCCCGACGAAGAACCCGAACCCGCCATTTTGTGGAAGGTGATTTTCAAGGACGGGTTTTCCACCGCTGAGAATGTCTCGAACCTGTCGGGGCGCGGCGTCGGCATGGATGTTCTGAATACCACAATGAACCAACTTCGCGGGCGTATCGTGGTGGACAGCACCGCAGGCCAAGGCACCCGCGTGGCGCTGCATATCCCGGTATCGCTTGCCTTTCTGGATTGCATTATCCTGCGCCTGTCGGGCTTGCTATTTGCCGTGCCGATCGACGTGGTCGCGGAAATCATGCAGCCCGAAGACGGGCAATTGGCGCGCATCTCGGCCCAAGGCGGTGCAGAGGTCTGCAACTGGCGCGGCGGAACCATCCCCGTGTGCCGCCTGACAGAGATCTTCGACGGCATCGCGCCCGGCGCGCAAGCAGAGCGCCAAGTGATGATGGTGTTCCAGACAGAGCAAGGCCCCTTGGCCGTGCCGGTGGACGAGATTCTTGACCGCCAGCAAGTGGTGATGAAGCCGCTCTCTGGCCGATTGACAAGCGTCCGGGCCAGCTTTGGCTGCGCGCTTCTTGGCAATGGCGATGTGGCGCTGGTGCTGGATTGCGACCGCCTTCGGCAAGGACTGGACGCATGACAAGAAGCAACTGCCCACCGGACGAAGTAAGCTTGGAAGCCATTTCCAGTTGGCTGGAACGCAGCTGCGCCATTCATTACCCCGAATCCAAGCGCGATCTGTTGCTGCAACGGCTGGGCCGGGTGCAGCATAGTCTTGGCTTTGACAGCCTGTGCGAACTGGCCCAAGCGCTTTTGCGCGCCAATACAGAGGCCGTGCAACTGGCCATCGTGCACGCGGCATCGACCAACCATACCTATTTCTTTCGCGAAATGGACACGCTGTCAGGGTTCCAGCAGAATGTCTTGCCCGACTTGGCAAAGCGCCCGGAGATCCGCTTGTGGAGTGCGGCCTGCTCTACCGGCGATGAGGTCTACACATTGGCCATCTTGATTGCCGAAACGCTGGGGCTGGAAGCGTTGAAGCGCACGCATATCCTTGGCACCGATATCAGCGGCCCGGTGATCGAAACCGCCGAAGCCGGGCGCTTTAGCAAGCGCCACCTTGAACAAGTGCCCGAAGATATATTGCGCCGGTATTTGCGGCCCGTTGGACAGGACCAGTTCGAGGTCATCCCCGAACTGCGCGCCGCCTGCACCTTTCGGCGCATGAACCTGAAAAAGGCCCCCTACCCGTTCAAATACCCGTTTCAGGCCGTGTTCTGCCGCAACGTGCTGTATTACTTCGCGCCGGCTGACCAACTTGAGATCGTGAACGCGATTGCTGATGTCACCGAGCGCAATGGCTGGCTGTATACCAGCGTGACCGAAAGCATGCGGGGCATGTCGCCACGCTGGCGCGCATTGACCAATGGCACCGCGCAATGCGTGGACGGAGTGGCATGATGGCGCAGTCACATGACCCCGGCAGACCTGTCCGCGTCTTGATCGTCGATGATTCAGCGATGATCCGCAAAGCGCTGGAAATAGGCATGTCCAGCGATCCGGGCATCGTGGTGATCGGGGCCGCGCATGATGGCGAGAGGGGGCTGGAAATGGCCCGCGCCCTGGCCCCGGACGTGATTACGCTGGACATAGAAATGCCCCGGCTGGACGGGGTCAGCTTCATGCGCCGCCTGATGCCAGAGCGCGCGATCCCCACGGTTGTCATCTCTGCTGTCACCAGCGAAGGGGCCGAAGTGACCCTGCGCGCCTTGGAAGCGGGCGCGGTCGATATTATTGCCAAACCCTCGCTTGGCACCGGCACCGCGCTGCCCCGGATCATGGCCGATATCTGCCGCCGCGTGCGCAATGCTGCAAATGCCCGACCGTTTCTTAGCCGCCCCTTGGTGCAGACGCGGCTGACGGCGCGGCGCAGTTCCCATGCCCGTGATCATGTCATTGTCATCGGCGCATCGACCGGCGGTGTGCAGGCGCTGGCGCAGTTGCTGCCGCTCATGCCGTCTGACGCACCCGGCATTGCCATCGTGCAGCATATGCCAGAGGGCTTTACCCACTCTTTTGCAAAGCGGCTGAATACCACCTGCGCCATCGAGGTCCGCGAGGCAAAGGACGGCGACGAAATGCGCCCCGGCCTTGCGCTGATCGCCCCGGGCGGCAGCCGTCATATGGTGCTGATAGGTCACAAGCCCAAGCTGCGGGTCTCGCTGCAAGAAGGCCCGCCTGTCAGCTTCTCTACGCCATCGGTCGATATGCTGTTCGACAGCGCGGCAAGTTGTCTTGGCCCTAGCTGCTCTGCGGCGCTGCTGACGGGCATGGGCAAGGACGGGGCCAATGGCTTGTTGAACATTCGCAACGCGGGCGGGCGCACCATTGCCCAAGATGAGATCAGTTCGGTCGTCTGGGGGATGCCCCGGCAGGCGGTCATGATCGGTGCAGCCCAATTTATCCTGCCACTGAATTCTATCGCGGCGGCCCTACTGGAACCACCCGCCACCGCGCTGGCCCAAACCGCCCACAAGGAAGGACAGAGCATATGACTACCCCCTACCCAGACACCCATCGCGATGCCGCGCTGCTCGGTGGCGCCTTGGAAGCCGATACCATCGCCAACATGTACCTGACCTTTGACATCGGGTCGGAAGAATACGGCGTGGCCATTGCCGATGTGATCGAGATTGTCGGCATTCAGCGGATCATGCCCATCCCCGACCTGCCGGTTTACTTGAAAGGCGTGATCAACCTGCGCGGGAAGGTCATTCCGCTTATGGATATCCGCCTGCGCTTCCGGATGGACGAACGCGCCTATGACGACCGCACGGTCATCATCGTCATGGAGGTGGATGATGCCCCCATCGGCCTGATCGTGGATGGCGTGCGGGAAGTGCGCGAGATCCCTGACAGCCAAATTGACAGCAACGCGCAATTTGCAAAATCCAGCACCAAACAGGTGATCGCTGGGCTGGGGCGCATTGATGACAGCGTTGTCGTGCTGCTGAACCCGACCGTTCTGGTGTCCGATGACGACATCCGCTTGATGCAGGAAAAGGCAGACGCGTGATGCGGGTCGTTGTCCAGAACCAGAAAGGCGGCGTGGGCAAGACCACCACGGTCAGGAACTTGGCCAGCGCTTTGCTTGCGCAGGGTTTGGCCAAATCTGTCGTGCTGGCCGATCTGGACCCGCAGGCGCATTTGTCGACCATGGTTCCGATACAGGGCACAGGCAACACCGCCGCCGACTGGTTGGTCGGTCAGCCGGTGCAGCCCGCCGCCGTTGAAGACGAAATCGGGCTTTCGCTGCTGCCATCGGCCGAAGAAATGCCCCTGCCAGTGTCTGACCTTGCCGTGCCCCATGGCGACTGGATGATCGTGGACACGGCGCCGGGCTGGTCGGACCTGACCGTTGCCATGTGCCGCTGGGCCGATCTGGTTCTTTGCCCGCTGGAACCCGATTTCCTGGGCCTGTCAGGTGTTGCCCGCCTGCATGAACGCTTTACCCAGCATAAGATCGCCCATGACAAACTGCGCTTCCTGTTGTGCCGTTTCTCGGGTCGGTTGAACCTGCACCGGGATGTTCACAGCCGGTTGTCAGCCCGCTTCGGCGCGCCGCAATTACTGGATGTAACGATCAGCAATTCTATCCGGATTTCGGAATCGGCAGGCTTTGGGCGCTCTGTCCTCGATCACGCCCCCGACAGCCCCTGCGCGGCCGAATACAGCGCCCTTGCCCGCGCATTGGCGCAATCCCCGCCCGATAACCGCGAAAGGAGCGTCGCATGACAGCCAAAAAACCCACTGCGCCCCGCAAACCGCGCGCAAAACCGTCCGGCAGCGCCTTGGGCGCAGACCCTCTGGACCGCATCGCAGTTTCTGACCCAAGCCCCCGTCCAAAAACCGAACTAGCCGAAGGAATCAACACCGTGACCAATACAGCTTCGACAGCTAAAAATTGGGATGAAATGGGAACGCATGACGCCCTGAACGTCCTGTCCAACCCCATCATGATAGCAGACCCTGACATGATAATCCGCTTTGTGAATGAGGCGGGCTACAAGATGTTTGAAGCGATCGAAAACGATATCCGGCAAGACCTGCCGTCCTTCGTTCCCCGCAAGGTGGTCGGCCGCAACATTGATGATTTCCATAAAAACCCGGCCCATCAACGCCGGATCATGGAAAATATCGTTGAGCCACATGATGGTGAATTCACCGTCGGCGGCAAACGTCTGGCTTTCAAGGCCACACCGATTTTGGATCAATCCGGCAAGACGTATTCTATTTTCGTTGAATGGCAGGACCGCACTTCAGCACATCAGGAAAACAAAGAAATCACGTTACTGATTGATGAAATCGGCAAAATGGCCACTGCCCATGCCGGTGGTACCATCAGTCACTTCGTACCCGCAGAGAGCTTCAATGACCGTCTGCGGGTTGTTGCCGAAGGGACCAACACCATGGTCCGCCAGCATATTGAAACCAAGAAGAAAATCCTTGCCTGCGTTTCGGAATTCGCACGCGGCAATTTCGACGCCCCGATCGAAAATTTCTCGGGCGAGCGTTTCTTCATCAACGACACGATCGAAGATATTCGCAGCGCATTCCGGAAAGTGACCGCGGAAATCGAGCGTTTTTGCGTGGCATTGGATGCTGGCGATTTGTCGATTGACCTGGATCGCGATGGGTTCGACGGCGATTATCGCCGGATCGTCGACGCCATGGAAACCGCGCTTTCTGGTCTGAACCGCACGGTCTCAAGCGCAAGCCAGCAGGTCGCGCAGGTTGCGATCACCGTCGAACAAATTTCTCAATCCAGCCAGTCGCTGGCCGCCAATTCGCAGATCGCATCCTCTTCCGTGGATGAGGTGTCGTCCTCGACCGAGCAAACCAGCGCGCAAGTTCGCTCGAACGCAAGTTCGGCCGATAACGCGACCCGTCTGGTGGGCAATACGGTGAATGTGGCCAATGACGGCAACCAGAAGATCTCTGAGATGGTCACCGCGATGGAAGGCATCCGCGCATCGTCGCAGGATATTGCCAAGATCATCAAGGTGATTGACGAAATCGCGTTCCAGACCAACCTTCTGGCGCTGAATGCGGCGGTAGAGGCCGCGCGCGCGGGCCAGCATGGGCGTGGTTTTGCGGTTGTCGCCCAAGAGGTGCGCAACCTTGCAGGACGGTCCGCCAAAGCGGCGCGCGAAACCTCGGAACTGATCGAAGATGCCTCTGGCCGGGTGCAATCGGGTGTTCGCATTGCAGGCGAAGCACGCGAGTCCTTCAACCGGATTGCCGCCGATATCGAAGAAGTGCAAACCCTTGTTAGCGGTATCTCCGTGGCCAGCGAAGATCAGGCACGCGGCGTCACGCAGATCAATGCTGCAATCGGTGAGGTTGCCAAAGCCGCCTTGTCGACCAGTCAACAGGCCGATGAGCTGGCCTCGAGCACTGCTGAAATGCAGTCGGTGACAGAGATCATGCGCCGCGATTTCGAACGCTTCAAGCTGCGCCCAATGGCGAGCCAACAGGCCGGCACCACGCTGGACATGAAAAACATGTCGCCTGAAATGATGGCACAGCTTCGCGCCATGTTCGCGGCCGAGATGTCGTCCGGCGCGCCCAAGGCCAAGGCCCTGAGCAATGGACATGCAAACGGCAAAGCGCGCGGGTCTGTTGACCAAGACGAGCGCGGTTTTGCGAATTTCTGAACAAACACGCGCGCCCGCTGTCCCATGCGGACGCGCTTACCTTCCGGAGAAGTGAGACATGCAACACAAAGTCATGATCGTCGATGATGCCGCGATGATGCGGCTGTATATTGCCAGCTTTGTCAAAAGCTTACCTGATTTCAAGGTGGTCGCACAGGCCGCCAACGGTCAAGAGGCGCTCGACAAGTTGGCCGATGGGACCGAGGTAGACCTGATCCTGCTGGATATCGAAATGCCGGTTATGGATGGGCTGGAGTTCCTGCGCCATGCCAAGCTGAAAACGCAAGCAAAGGTCTGCATGTTGTCGTCGGTGGTTGTGTCCGGCTCGCCCCATGCGGCCAAGGCCCGAGAGTTGGGGGCCGATGGGGTCGTGGCCAAACCCTCTGGCACGGTTTCGCATGATTTGCAGGAAAAGACCGGCGACGAGCTTGCCTCCACCATGCGCGCCGTAATGGCAGCCTGAGCCCCGCCCCTCTGAACGGAGACACCCGCGATGAACGATGAAATGGACGAAATCTGGGCGCTGTATGCCGATGACGGTGCGCAAGCCATGGATGCCATGGAAGATGCACTGCTATCTTTGCAGAGCTGCACGGTCGATGAGCAAGCCCCGCTTGTCGCGGCCTTGTTCCGCGCGGTTCACACCTTCAAAGGGAATTCGCGGGTGCTGGGGCTGGAAATGGTCGAAAAGCGCGCGCATCTGGCCGAGGACCTGATCGGGCTGGTCCGCGATCAGGGCGTGCCGCTGGACGCAGAGATCCTTGCCCTGCTTCTGGAAACCGGCGACCGGCTGCGCGAGATGCTGGACGAGACCGCGCAAAACCGGGCCGATATTGACCCGACCGCGACAGAGGATCTGGTCCGCCGCCTGTCGGACAAGATCGAACGCTGCTCTGCGCACCAAGGCGCAGAACCTGCCGCGCAAGATGTCGTTCAGGACAGTGCAGAGAATGATGGCGGTGCCGGCGCACAGCCTGACACTATGGCAGAACCTGACCCCGAGCCAGAGCCAGAGCCAGAGCCAGAGCCCGAACCTGAGCCAGAACCGGAACAGGAACAGGAACCAGCACCAGAACCCGTCGTCGCGCAACCCGCCGCCGTTGAACAGCCCCAGCCCGCCAAGGGGCAAAGCGACAGCACGTCCAAACCCCTGTCCCAAGACGCGACCTATATCGCCATTTTCCACGAGATGGTTCATGAAGCCATCGAGAAGCTGAAAACCGCACGATCCAGCGGGGAAATGCGCGGCGTTGACAAGCTGTTGCCGGGCCTGACACATGCCGCGAAACAGCTAGGGTTGGAGTCTTGGCTAGAGGTCATCGACGCCCTGCCCCACCCCCCCGAACGCGATAATTTGGAAGAGATCATCGAAACGCTGGGGACGATGGTTGGTGCCTGCGCCGATGAATTCGCCGAAAGCCGCCCAGAGCTTGCCACCGGCGATTTTCTAGAGCAGGCCGCAGAGGCGTTGATCGCGTTGGAGCGGCTGCACCCTGCCACGTCCGAAGGCGTGTTGCCCGACAGCGCCATTTTGCAACCCGCTGTTTCCAAATTGTGCGATGTGTCAGAGGCCTTCGGCTATGTCCGGGTGACATCTGCCGCACGCACCTTGCTGGCGGCAACCGATATGCCGGATTACAGGCGCAGCACCTTGCGCTTGTTCGAGGAATTGCTGTTCGTTGAGAATACGCAGACAGACGCGACCTCAAGTTCTGTCCCAAGTCCACGGGCGCTGCTTCGGAAACTGGCCGCAGAACAGGTTTTCGAAACACTGGAAAACCTGCGCGCCACCTTGGACCGCTTGGGCGCTGAAACCGCATCGCCCACAGATTACCGTAATCTGGAACGGTTCGTCAGGCTGGTCCATCATGCCTGCGGACATTACCGCTTGGAACTCGCCTCGGAACTGGCGATGTCGATCCTCGACCTGTTCAGCCGATGCGGTGCGCGGGGCATCCAGCCGGACGTGATCCTGTTGCGTATTGCCAAAGGCTTTGTCGAAACGCTTGAGATGGTGTTCGAAGCCCTGCGCGACGGCGTTCCGCCCGATCTGGACCGCCTGCAAGCGCATCTGCGCGATGTCACCGATGCGGATTTCCTGAAAGCAGGCGGTGTTACCTCTGGCACGATCGAACGCCGCCTTGGCCTGCCTGCGGAATTTCACAAGGTATTGTCACCGGAAAGCACGATGGCGGCCAAAACCGCGCTGGATGCCGGTTTGCAATTCTTCATTCTGCGCGCCGATGTGAACAGCGACAACGCGATGGCCGAAGCCCTGTTCGATCTGATCGGCAGCGAGCAGATTCAAGCCATCACCAATGTCACGGTTTTCGAAGGCGACAAAACGATCTTCGACTTTCTGATCGCGGCGGATACCTCGGAAGAGGGTCTGGTCAGCACCTTGGCAGAACTGGACCCGAACGGGCAAAAATTGCGTGTCTTGCGCAGCCTGTCGCCTGTGCCGGAAGATGCTGGCGAGCAGACCGACGAGCCTGTTGAACAGCCAGAGCCTCAGACCACGCCGGCGCTGTCGAGCGAGATTTTCAAACAATTGGGCGAAGTCGCCGCCGGGCAGGCCATGTTGCAAAACATGCTGGGCGAATTGTCCGAGATGGATTTGCCCGAGATGTTTGAAAGCATCTGGCGTCAGAGCGGCGGAGATACCCGCGCAATGCGGCAAGCCCTGCGCAAGTTGGGCGACCGCATGTCAGAGCAAGTGCGCGAGATTTCGCAGCTTGGGTCACAGACCATGGGGCATATGACAGAGCTGCAACAGCTAACCTCTGCCGTGCGCATTCGCGCGGCGGCCAGCGTTCTGCGCCCCTTGGCCGTTTTGGTCAGCACCGAAGCACGCGGCAACGGGTTCGAAGCCAGCCTTACCCTGTCCGGCGAAAACGAAATGCTGGATGTCAGCTTGCTTAGCAGTCTTCGTATGGCGTTCCGCAGCTATTTCCTGTCGCGGCTGGCGCACCCCACGCGCGCCCCACGACGTTTGCATCTGGCGCTGCGCAAGCTGGAAGACCAGATCATCCTTGTTCTTGAAGATGACGCGAAACTTCCGCCCAACGAAGAACAGATTGCCGCGCTGGAACAAGGCTTGGTGGCCCATTCCGGCCGGGTCCGACTGATCCGCACGCCCGAAGGCGGGTTCCGCGTACATGTCTTCGTGCCGGTCCTGACCGAGGTTCTGGACGGCATGGTCGTGGCCGCGAACGGTGCCCGCTATGTGATTCCCGTAAATGCCATTCGCAGCATCCTGCAACCTGGCCCCGATGCCATTGTGACTGTGCGCGACCTTGACGGGCCACAAGACTGGCTGCGCCTGAGTGCCGATGAACTTGTTCCCATTCGCAACGTGTTCACCATGCCTGCAAGCTGTGACAAAGGCAGTATGGTCTATATGGTGCTTAGCCTGCCCGAAAGCCGTATCGCCGTGCCGGTGGATGAATTGCTGGGCCAGCAATTGGTGATGTCGCGGCCCCTGCGCGGCGTGATCCGCGATTTGCCCAACCTGTCCGGGGTCGCATTGCTGTCGCGCGGCGATGTGGCGATGATCGTTTCGCCCTCCAGCCTTTGCCCCAGCAACGAAACCCACGGGCCAACACACCGGGTCGAAGCGGCCGAATAGGCGGATGTGGCACCGTTCTTGCAAACCGGTTTACACTGGTGACAGAGGCCAGCGGCACCTGCGCTGGCCTTAAATTCGTGTAAATCTTTACATGTAAGTGTCGCCTTAACCGGGAAGGCGGGCAGTTTTCATGCGCATTGTAATTGTAGAAGATAATCAACTGGTTTTGCAGGTTCTTGCCGCAGCTTTCGATAGCGTTCCAGATTACGAACTGCAAACCTTCAGCACCGCACAGGAAGGCATTGACGCCTGTCGCAACGGGGCCGATCTGGCGATTTTCGACCACCGCCTGCCCGACAAAACCGGGGCCGATGCCATTCGACTGCTGCGCGCTGAAGACGCCACGCAGCATCTGCCCGTTATCGTGATTACGGGCGATGACGATCAGGCCACGAAAATGGCGGCGATCAAGGCAGGCGCAACCGATTTTTTGAAGAAGCCGGTCAATATAGAAGAACTGCGCCTGCGTGTGCACAATCTTTTGGCCCTGCACGAAGCGCAAAAGCGCGCCGAAGAAGGCGAGCGCTTGCTGCGGACGGTCATCTCGGCCTCTGGCAGCAATATTGCGGTTCTGGACGCGCGCAGCCCCGGCTGCCCGGTGGTGTTCATCAGCGACGGGCTGCTGGCCGCAACCGGCAAAAGCAAAGACGAGCTTATGGCGCAGCCGCCAGAGGGTATCTGGGCCGGCGCGCAGCCTTCGAAGGCGCGCGTGCAATTGGAAAAGGCCTTGGCAGAGCGCGTGGCAGGCCGCTTTATGCTGTCATTTGCCACACGGCAGGCCGCGACATGGCGCGAAATCAGCCTGCGCCCAGTGCCCGAACCGGGGATTGCGGCGCGCTATATTGTGCTGACACAGGTCGATGTGTCCGACCTTGTTTCAGCCCGCAACACCAGTCGGACATTGTCGGATCGCATGTCCGACATCGCCCGTATCAGCGGAGCGTTCTTCTTCGAGATCGACAGCGAATGCCGCATTTCCTATGTTTCCGAGACAATGGCGCTCGGCTTGGGCGCAGTGCCAGAGAGCGTGCTTGGGCGGCATGTCGACACGTTGCATGGACGGTTTAGCGACCCGGCCAAAGCCAACCAGCGGTTTTCCAGCCTGTTCATGGCGCCCCATAACCCGGTTGAGCATGAGATCGTCGTGCTGAATTCAGCAGACCGCAGGGAACACACCGTCCAGATCAGCGCAATCCCGTTCACCGATGCGCAAGGCCGGTTCGCGGGCTATCGTGGTTCGGGTGGCGACGTGACCGCCCTTGCCGCCGCGCGCGACGCGGCCGCAAAACTTAGCCGAGCGAAATCGGCCTTCCTGGCCACCATAAGCCATGAGATGCGCACCCCGCTGACTGCCATCATCGGCACTGCGGAATTGCTGCGCGACGATATAGGCACCCGCGCCTGCACCGACGGTCTGCAAGAGATTACCCAAGCTGCCCAAAAGCTGAACGATGTGCTGGGCAATGTGCTGGACCTGTCCGACCTTGAAAACAATGCCATCACCCCGGTCGCGCAGGAATTCGATATGAATGCCCTGCTGCAAGAGCTTTGCACAACCTTCGCGCGCACGGCCACGGCAAAAGGGCTGGGCTTTCGCTTCGATGGCAACAGCTTGCCGCCGGACAACCGGCTTGGCGACCGCACACGGGTGCGACAAGTGCTGCACAACTTGCTGTCCAATGCCGTGAAGTTCACGCAAAACGGTATGATAGAGGTAAAGCTTGTGCATGCCATGCCCGACTCTGTCGCCATCAAGGTGATCGACAGCGGCATTGGCATGACACAAGATGAGATCGCGCGCGCGATGGAACCTTTCGCGCAGGTTGATGACCGTATGGCGCGCGAATTTGAAGGCTGCGGCATTGGCTTGTCTATCGCACATGGGCTGACCAACGCCATGCATGGGCGGCTGGACATTCAATCTGAACCGAATGTCGGAACGGCAGCAACACTGACGCTGCCCATGCCGCAAACCAAATGTCCCAACGTTCAGAACCCCATCACCGATCTGACCGGAATGCGTATGCTTGTCGCCGATGACAACGCCGCCAACCGCAAGATTTTGCAGGTCATGCTGCACAAGATGGGGGCCGAGCTGACCATGTGCGAAGATGGCGATGCAGCATTGCAAGCATGGGTGCCAGAAGCGTTTGACCTGCTGTTGCTGGATATCAACATGCCAGCCATTTCCGGCACAGACGTCATCAGCCAAATTCGCCGCACCGAACAGGAATGGGCTTTGCCGCGTGTTCCGGCGGTCGCTGTCACAGCAAACACGAATTCGGAACAGCGGGCCAGCTATTTTCAAGCCGGATTCGATGCCTGTGTCGGCAAGCCGTTTACAACGCGATCCTTGTCTTCAGCCTTTCAGACCGTGCTGCCCTTGGCGGCCAAAACAGACGCGGCCGACGGCTGAGAACACTGCGCAGTGTCCGCCCGGCGACACCTTGTAGATTTGGGCTTTTGGGGATTTCGCAAAGCTTAAACATTTGGTTAATAAATTACTGACAAGCTTTCGATACCTTAGGAAAGCTAGGGTGCTTTCGACTTATGATAGGGATCAAGTTGATGCATATACTCACTCATTTTCGTGCGCTGGCGGCAGTTGCCGTGCTGGGCGTTGTGGCCCCGGCATGGGCAGATACCCCGACAGGCCCGGTCATCCTGACGGTGACCGATGGCGCCGAAGCCCAAGCCCAGTTCGATCTGGACATGCTGGATGCGCTTGACCAGCGCGTCACAACCACCGAAACCCCTTGGTATGAAGGCCCGCAAGAGTTTTCCGGCCCGCTGATTGCCGATGTCATGGCGCAAACCGGGATGGACGGGTCAGAGCTGAATCTTGTCGCGCTGAACGACTATGCTGCGGCTATGCCGTGGTCCGACATCGTGGATTTTCCGGTCATTCTGGCGACCCGGTTGAATGGCGAAACCATGGCGGTCCGCGACAAAGGCCCGCTTTTCGTGATCTACCCGTTCGACGAACACCCAGAGCTTAAGAACGAAGTCTATTTCTCGCGCTCTGTGTGGCAGGTCAAAGCCATAGAAGTGCGCCCCTGATGCCAACGCGGCGCCGGTCATCCCAGCCTTGGAAAGGGCGATTTGGCGTCGCATTTCTTAGCCTGCTTGCATTTTTGTTTGTGGCGGCGGCGGGCATCTTGTTCATGCGGCTGCTTGACGCAGAGCGCGACATGGATTCGATCGTGCGCGAAGACGCCGTCTGGGCGGTGTTCCAGACCGACCGCCATATGCGCGAATTGCACCGCCATGCGCAGTTGATCGCGGAAACCGGCAACACCAGTTTGCTAGATGGTTTGTTGTTTCACTACGACATCCTTTACAGCCGCGTTCAATTGCTTGAGCGCGGCACATTCTTGCTGGACCTGTCGGACCAACAGAAACTAGCCGATCTGGCCGACAACATCAGCGATTTCGTCTTTGGCTTGACGGACCAGATTGACGCGCTCGACCCGGACATGCCCAACCTGATCCAACGTGTCAGCGACATTGCCCAACAACTGGAAGTAAAGCGCGAATTGACAAATAACCTGCTGCTCAACGCGAATTCGGCGGCCAATGCGATTCGCGTTAACGACAGGGAAATCCGCGGGCAGATACAGGACCAGCTTGCATTTCTGGCCTTGGGCTTGATTCTGGCCTTCGTGGGCATATTCGTGCTGCTCATGTTGCAACTGCGCAATGTCGCGCAATCCAACCGGCGCATGAGCGTTCTGCGTCTGCGAAGCGAAAAACAGGCAGAACGCGCCAAAGCGGCAAGCAAGGCGAAATCGGCCTTCCTTGCCACGATGAGCCACGAAATTCGCACCCCGTTGAATGGAATCATCGGCTCTGCCGACCTGTTGCGCCTTGATACGGGCCCCGAAGCGCAGGCCAAGCGCATCGGCACCATCCGGGCCTCTGCCATCCTGCTGCGTGACCTGATTGACGGGATTCTTGATTTCTCGCGCATGGAAGCGGGCGTTTTCGAGGAACGCATCGTAAAGGTGGACCTTGGGGAACTTGGCGCAATCCTGAAAGAAGCCTTTGCCGCACAGGCCGATGCGTCGGGCCTGACACTGACCGTCAACCTGCCGCCAGAGCGTATTCTGACCAATGACGCGCGGCTTAGCCAGCTTATGATCAACCTGATCGGAAACGCGCTGAAATTTACGCCAAAGGGTGAAGTCGTGGTGCGCGGGGCGCTGCAAGACAATCTGCTTCGGGTAGAGGTACAGGATGACGGAATCGGCATTTCGGCGGAAGACCAGCGCAACCTGTTCAAGGAATTCAGCCAGATAGATGACAGCCTGTCGCGCCGTTTTGGTGGCAGCGGGCTGGGACTGGCGATCTGCAAACGCATTGTCGCAGCCTTGGGCGGCCGCATGGGAGTTTCAAGCGAGGTTGGCGTGGGCAGTCTGTTCTGGTTCGAAATTCCGGTGCAACGACTGAAAGACAACACGCCCGCCGCAGCCAGTATCGCAGCCCCGCTCCGCAGTTTGCGGGTTCTGGTCGCAGAGGATAACGCCGTAAACGCCGAAGTCGTCATCGGGATGCTGACGCATCTGGAACATGACCACTTCTATGCCGCCAATGGCCAACAAGCGATAGAGGCCGTTGCAACTCACCTCCCCGACATTGTGCTGATGGATATGCAGATGCCTGTCATCGACGGTCTGGAGGCCACTCGGCGCATCCGCTGTCGCGGTTATGACGGGCCGATCGTGGGCCTGACCGCCAACGCCTTTCCCGAAGACCGACGGGCCTGTCTGGAAGCCGGCATGTCCGATTTCATTCCAAAACCGATCACGCTGGCCGCGCTTGAACGCATTCTGAGCATGCATGCCGGCGCGCTGGACGCGCCGCCAAAGCGCACCTTGCCAGAGGGGGCGCAAACACCCGAACGCGGCGCGGCAAACCCACAGCTAGAAGACCTGTTCCAAACGCTTGGCGCCGAACTGGTGAACAGCCTCATCAACCGCTTTGCCGCAGAATTGCCCGATGTACGCGCCGCATTGTGTGACGCCATCACCGCCGGGGACACCAACCAGCAAGACAACCTGTTGCACACGTTCAAGGGCGGCGCGTTGACCTTGGGGATGGTCAAGAGCGGCAATGAAGCCCATAGACTACGCGGCGTTCTTCCGCTTAAACGGGAAAACCTGGCCCAGCTTTACACCTTGGCGCAGCAGGATATCGCAATGGCGAAAGACATTATGAGCGCAGTCGAGGTACAATGAATATCGAGCACGGCACCGGCTGGGCAGAAGCCCTGATTGCGCAAGCGCAAGAAGCCAGTTTTTTGCCGGACCCAAGCGCACAAATTCCCAAGCTGCTGGACACGATTTGCACCGCTTTGGGCGCGAATTTCTGCACGCTGGTCACGCTAGAGCAAGACCCCCCCTCTCTTCAGCCGCTGTCGGGCCTTGTCATGCCATCGGCGCTTCAGACGTTGGATGAGCCGACATTTCGTAAGCTAGAAAGCGCTGCCGCCGATATGCGGCCCGTCCGAATTGGTGATGGGCTGTATTGCGCGCTGGTCAGCCGCCACGACGAACAATGCGGCTCTGTTCTGCTGCTGGTCGGGGTGGAACAAGGCACCGAACTGTCCAAGAGCGATATTTCGCGCGTGGCCGAAGCGCGCGGAATCCTGCGCTTGTTCAGCTGGTGCCTTATGGAAAACAAGCAGGACCGCAAATACAAGGCCCAGCAAACGCTAGAGCGGCTGATTGATGCGCAATCCGTCGTCGTGGACCTGATCAACGATCTGTTGCAGGCCCCGATAGACCGCATCGACACGGTCATTGACGAAGCCTTGGCGCGGCTGGGCCAGTTTTGCGGGTCTGACCGGACCTATCTTTTCGTTGAAACCAGCCCCGTCACCCTGTCGAACACGCATGAATGGTGCGCCGAGGGCATCGCACCGATGAAGCAAGATTTGCAGGACGTGCCGCGGGACATGGCTGGGCCGTGGTGGCCGTTGTTCAACACGGTCGGGCATGTGTATATCGCCGATATCGGCGCGCTGGCACCGGACAGCGAACTGCGCGAGATCTTGGAAATGCAGGGCATTCTGTCGCTTTTGGCGGTGCCGCTGCAAATGAATGGGCACTTGTTCGGGTTCATGGGCTATGATGCTGTGCGCGCCCATCGCGATTTCCTGCCCGGCGAAATCTACCTTATAAAATCCGTCGCCAATGTGGTTGCAACGCTTCTGTCGCGCCGCAACATAGAGGCGCAGGCAAATCAGGCGCGGCTGCTGAAAGAGCAGGAGCAGCGCAAGCTTGAAGCAACGCTGAAAGCGATCCCGGATATTCTGCTGGAACTTGACTCTGGCCTGCGCATTACCCGCATTCATGCCAACCCTAACATTGTCCTGCCGCTGCCCGAAGAGCACCTGCTGAACAAGCCCGTCGAGCACAGCCTGCCCCCCCATGTCGCCAAGCTGGCCCGCAGCATTCAACGCGAATTGGAAGGGCGTGATATCGCAATGGGCTATCGCTGCACGCTAGAGGTGAACGGCCAACAGAGGTGGTATTCGATATCGGCCTCTCGCAGGCCCGATGATGGCGCATCCGACACGGCTGGATATGTCGCCATCGTGCGCGATGTGACAGAGTCGCAGCTACAGCAGCAAGAGATCGAACGCTTGGGCGAAATTGCCCGAAACAGCACCAACCTTGTTATCCTGACCGACCCGATGGGCCGCATAGAATGGGTGAACCCTGCCTTCGAACGCCGCACCGGGTATCAATTGGCAGAGGTGAAGGGAAAATCGCCGGGCCGCCTGTTGCAATGCGACCTGACAGACCCCGAAACGGTTTCCGACCTACACATCGCCATAAAAAATGAAACGGCGATCAGGCGCGAAATCCTGAACCGCACCAAAACCGGAGAGCTGTATTGGATCGAGGTCTCTATCCAGCCGCTTTTCGACGACACGGGCGAATTGAGCGGGTTCATGTCGGTCCAGACCGACATGACCCAGCATCGCATCCATGCCCGCAGCCTTGAACGCGCGCTGAAGGCCGAACAAGACGCCCGAGAGCAATTGCGCAGCGCCGTCAACGTGTTGCAAGACGCGTTCATTCAATTTGACGCCGCCCAAGAGCTTGTGCTGTGCAACAGCCGGTATCGCGATATTTTCAAAGGGATGGAGGATGTGCTGGTCCCCGGCACATCGCTGTATGATTTTTTGCGCGCGTCGATCCGCGAAGGGTATTGCATACCCAACAGCGACGATCACGAGGCGTGGATCGCCAATCAACAAGCTGCTTTCAAGTTCAAATATGTCAACACGTCGATCTTGAGGATCGGCAGCCATTGGTATCGGCAGACCTATCAGCCCACGCCCGATGGCGGACGCATTGGCATATTGTCGGATATCACCGAATTGAAAGACGCCGAGTCCCGCGCACTGGCCGACCGGGCCCGCGCGATGGATGCGTCGCATGACGGGTTTGTATTGCTGGCGCGTGACGGTCGCGTCACCTACGCCAATGCCGCCGCCGCGCGGGTTTTCGGGCGTGCCAAAGGCCAAGCCCTTGTTGGCGAAAACTGGCGCGACCTGTTCGACGTGGACAGCGTAATGAGCACTGGCGCCCTGATGCTGCCAGAGCTGAACAAGAACGGCTCTTGGACCGGCAAGACGATCGCGCGGCGGGACGGCGGCGGGTTTACGGATGTCGAAGTCTCGGTCGCGCGCAACGGTGAACAAGGGTATCTGTGCATTTTGCGCGACATGACAGACGCGCTAAAGGCCGAAGCCGAACGCGACGAGTTGCGCGACCATCTGGCGCTGGCACGCCGCCGCGAGGAAATGGCGCAGATCGCGGCTGGCCTGACCCATGACTTCAACAATTTTCTGGCCGCGATTTCCAGCGCCGCAAGCCTGATGGACGGGGCCACACCGGACGATGCCAAGCAATTGGCCGAACGCATTCATGGCGCGGTGGACCAAGCCTCTGACCTTGTGCGCCGCCTGATGGATCTTGGCCGCCAGCGCGACGCGAAGCCAGAGCATATCGACCTGCGCGCCCCTGTCACCGACGCGATAGAACTGGTGCGCTCTGGCCTGCGTGCGCCTTTGCAACTGATCGCGCACCTGCCCAACGAGCCGTTGATTGGCTGGGCCGATGCAACTGGGCTGGTGCAGGTCGTGATGAACCTGTGCATCAATGCGCGCGATGCGCTTGTGGAAACGGGCCAGAACCCCGCGCGCATAACCGTCGCCCTGCGTGCGCCCTGCCCCGAAGATGCCGCGCTGGACTTCCAAGTGGGCCATTATGATCCAAACATGGACTATACCTGTCTGATTATACAGGATAACGGCCCCGGCATGCCGCCAGACGTGCGCGACAATATCTTCACGCCCTATTTTTCCACCAAGGGCGAAGGCGGCTCCGGTTTGGGTGTGCCGATTGTGGCGAATGCCGTTCAGACGCATTCGGGGGCTTTGTCGCTGCGTTCTGCGCCCGGTGAAGGGACAATTTTCACGATCATGTGGCCCCTGCACGCCCCGACCGAGGGCCGCCCGTCAGATGATATCTTGCGCCCCACCTATCCGGGCTTGGTGGACAAGACCATCCTGCTCTTGGGGTCCGACACGCCAGAGGAACGGCGCCTTGCCACCGCATTGGAAGCGACGGGCGCACATGTCGTGCCCTGCGTTGCTTTGGAAGATGCCGAAGCAGTTTTGACAGAAGACCCGGACAGTTGGGACATGCTGTTGGTCGATGCAGCTTTGCTGGACGTTGCCAGCGCAAAGCTGCGCCAATTGCTGTCGCCTGCGCAAAACGGCCCGGTTTTGGTGGCACTTGGCCATACCCCTGCTAGCGATGCTGACAGTCTGGATCTGTCCGGACCGGTCAGGTCTGCACTTTTGCATTTGGAAAATTCATTAACGTGCTATTTATATAATACCGATCGTTAACAAAACAAGGGACGTATGCGTGGGTGATTTCAAGGACAATATCGCCAACCAAGCGCGCATCTTATTGGCAGATGATCACAGTCTGCTTTGCGACACACTTAGCCTGTTTCTATCCAGCGATGGCAAGGCAACTGTAACAACAGCCAGCAGCTATGATGAAGCGGCTGCGATTGCCGAACGCGACGGCCCTTTCGACCTGATCTTGCTGGACTACCGAATGCCCGGCATGAACGGTCTGGGTGGGCTGAAAGACGCGATTTCGCGCAAATTGGCGCCACATGTCGCCATCATTTCGGGCGATTTCAATCGCGCGTTTGTCGAAGATGTGGTTGCCGCCGGTGCCAGCGGGTTCTTGCCCAAATCGCTCTCCGCCAAATCCATGCGCAATGCGATTTATTTCATGCTGATGGGCGAGGTGTATCTACCGGCAGAGCTTATGCAAGAGGCCGGTCAACCTAGCGACCCGCTATTGCGAAACCTGACCAAGCGCGAATTGCAGGTGCTGCGTGGCCTGTGCGAGGGCAAGTCGAACAAGGAAATCGCGCTGGAATTGACGGTATCCGAAGCCACGATCAAGCTGCATGTCACAACGCTGTGCCGCCGGTTGAACGTGTCGAACAGAACGCAGGCCGCGCTGGTTGCGCGCGACCGCGGGTTTTCATAACAAGGGCGGCGTGCCGGCAGCGGCAGCTTGGCTAGCCGACCAATTGCATGTCATCGACACCGGACTGGTCACGCAGGATATAGCCGTGCCCCCAAACCGTGTGGATCGGGCAGTCGCCGTCCAATGCATCTGACAGCTTCTTGCGCAGCTTGCAGATGAACACGTCGATGATCTTCACGTTCGGCTCGTCTATGCCGCCATATAGAAGGCTAAGCAGGGTTTCCTTTTCCAGCGTGCGCCCTTTGCGCAGCGCCAGCGCTTCCAGCAAGGCATATTCACGGAATGTCAGCGGAACCTCTTTGCCATTTGCCAAGACGGTGCGCGAATCCATGTCCATCACCAGCGGGCCCACTTCGATCGTATTGCGGACATGGCCATTCGTGCGGCGAACCACGGCTTGGATCCGCGCGCTCAGTTCCGCAATCTTGAACGGTTTGGTAATGTAGTCATCGGCCCCGGCTGCGAAAGCGGCCAGCTTGCTGTCCATTTCCAAGTCGCCCGACAAAACCAACATGGGGAACTTCACGCCCCGCTCGCGCGCCTTGCGCAGAACGTCCAGACCGGATTCACGCTTCAGCCGCAAATCCAGAAGCACCGCGTCAAAGCTGAATTCGGTAATCATATCCAGCGCTGACGGGGCGTCGTTCACAATCGTCACATTGAAATGCGCTTTGAACAGCATGGCGGCAATGGCTTGGGCCATAAGCCCGTCATCTTCTACAACTAGTACTTTCATGGCTATCTCCAATAACCTTCATCTGAATTTAAGCATGATAGACGTGTTAAATTTTCTCAAAGCCGCAAAAGCATAGTAAATTCGCATAAGGTGCATGTTTTTAGCCTTTTGGCCAGAAACCTAACCTTTTGTATGGGCTGTTCTGAGCGGCGCTTTCCCATCGGCCTTTTTTGGCCTTGCCAGCGCCCCGTTGCGGCCAGCATTCAGACACATCTGCGCCACAATTCAAACCCGCGTCGGACAGTGTGCGCCTTGCCCAGAAAGCCGGCCGCAGCCGATTCGTAAAACGTTAAGCATGCGCGCCAGTCAGCTTCGAGGACATGCGGAAATGATCCCCGAGAAGTGGTCCAAGCCCGGAACAGTGACAAAGGTTCACGGTAGAGACCATCGTCTAGGTTGATGCGTATAATCAGTCGGGCGCGCGATCTGCCAAGCGTTCAAATGCGAAAACCTCCCCGAATGGCAACGCAAACAAGCCGATGTTTGGCAAACGAAGCCCCATCTATTTTGTTTATCATGGCGGATCACGGCGCGCGCACGGGGCCACCGGGCACCATTGGCCGCGCAGGATGGACTGTCATAGACCCGTCATGCAGCACTGTTAGGGTCCCGCGGAATAGGGCTTAAAACAGGAGATGTTCACTATGACCCGACTGAAGCACTTCACCGCACCGGCCGCCATTGCCGCTGTTCTTCTTGCAGGCGCTGCAAATGCGCAATCCGTGGCCGATGCTTGCCCCGCGCCGCTGCGCATGGCCGATACCGGCATTGAAGGGATGGGCGATCTGAGCGAAGCTTTCGGTCCGTTTGCCGAAACCTTCGAAGAACTGACCGGGGTTGAACTGGCCCTGTATTCGCTGTCGAACCGCACCGCTGCGGGCACCGCGCTGCAATTCGACGAAGTTGAATTCGTCTTTGCCGGGCCGTCTGAATTCGTGCTGTTCCAGCAACTGGCCGAGATGGACATTCTGTTCTCGATCGTGCGTCCGCATTATGGTTCCAGCTTTGTGGTCAAGGCTGACAGCGACATCCAGTCGCTGGCCGACCTGAAGGGCAAGCGCGTGGCGCTGAAGGATGTTGGCTCCACCTCTGGGCACATCTTCCCGATGATGCTGATGGCCGAAGCCGGGCTGGACCCCGAGGCCGACGCAGAGATCATCATGGCCGGTGATGCACGCATCCAAGTGCTGATCAATGACGATGTCGACGCAATGGGCGGCGGCAACAAGGACTGGGACGCGATCCGCGAGCAAGACCCCGACACCGAATACCGCCTGTTGGCACAGACCGACACGCTGCCCGGTGACCCGGTCGTGATGCGCGCCACCCTGCCGCAGGATTGCCGCGACGCTCTGCGCGCAACCCTGGCCGAGCATTCCGACGTGCTGTGGGAAAGCCTGACCTCGACCGAGCGCAATGCCGACAAGTTCATCGAGCGCGACGCCTATATGTCGTTCGAGACGGACCCCGCCATCTACGATGTCGTGCGCATGGCGTACGAGGTTGCCGGGATCGCTCTGGACGACTGAACAGCGTGACCTAAACGTGTTGGGCGGCCTTTCTGCGGGGAGGGCCGCCCATCATTGTTGACAGAATGAAAGACAAGGGGGCCGTCAGATGAATGCAGCCATAACCTGTGAAGATGTGCGTGTCAGCTATGGCGACCTGCAAGTTCTGCGCGGGGTGTCGTTTGACATTCCTGCGGGGCAAGGGGTTGTTTTGCTGGGCGCAAACGGCTGCGGAAAATCTACCTTGTTGCGCAGCCTGAACGGGCTGGAAAAGCTGCAATCAGGCCGCGTGATGATCCATGGGGCCAGCCTGACCGACGCATCGCGCCGCGATTTGCGGAAGATCCGGCGCAGCATGGGTTATGTGTTTCAGCAATTCAACCTTGTGCCCCAACTAAGCGCCTTTCAAAACGTGCTGCTTGGGGCGATGGGGCGGCACCGGCTGGGGCTATTGTCTTGCCTTGGGCTGACAGCATCGGCAGAGGAACGCGCCCGCGCCATGGCCTGTCTGGACCGCGTGGGCATGGCAGATCGCGCGCAACACCGCCCATCGCAGCTATCGGGCGGGCAACAGCAGCGCGTGGCGATTGCACGCATGCTGATGCAGGCCCCGAAAGTGGTGATCGCGGATGAACCCATCGCAAGCCTAGACCCCAAGGCCGGGCGCGAGGTTCTGGACCTGTTATGGCGGATCGTGCGCGAGGAAGGGTTGAGCATGCTGTGTACGCTGCACCAGCTTGAACTGGCGCAGGAATATGCGGACCGGATCATCGGCATGAAAGCGGGACAGGTCGAGATTGATTCCGCCATTGCCGAGACCGACAGCGCGCAGATGAATGCGCTTTACAGCGGCATGACCCGGGTCGATGCCATTGCCGGGGGAACCGCAGCATGAACACGAATTCTTCCATCCCGCCGCGTTTTCGCGCGCCATCGGCGCTGACTTGGGTGCTGGTCGTTGGTTTTGCCGCGTTTTTCATACAGGGGCTGATTGCTTCGGATCTGTCGCTGGACCGGCTGGTGCGCGGGGCCAGCAACCTTGTGCGCTTCATCGCGCAGGCCGTGCCGCCGGATTTTTCGCGCGCGCCCAATATTGCCGATGCCATGCTGGAAACGCTGAATATTGCCGTGGTGGGTGTGACCTTTGGCTGTCTGTTTTCCATTCCGCTGGCCTTGCTGGCGGCACGCAACACCGCCCCGAACGCGGTTGTGCGCACATTGGCACGGTTTGTGATTTCGGTTTCGCGCACCATTCCTGACCTGATCTGGGCGCTGATTTTCGTGGTGACCGTGGGTCTGGGGCCATTGGCAGGCATTCTGGCCATTATCATGGACACGATCGGCTTTGCCGCGCGGTTTTATTCCGAACGGTTCGAGGAAGTTCAGAAAGGCCCGTCAGAGGCGCTGACATCGACCGGCGCAGGCCGGTTGTCGGTCATCTTCGGCGCGATCCTGCCAGAGAGCTTTGCCTCCATGACCGCGACATCGCTGTTCAGCGTAGAAAAGGCGATCCGCTCTGCCGTAACGCTGGGACTTGTCGGCGCGGGCGGGATTGGTGTGGAATTGTCTACAGCCATGCGCCTGTTCCGCTACGATCAGGCAGCCGCGATCATTCTGGTCATTCTGGTGGTGGTGATCGTGTTCGAGCAGCTGTCTTCCAGCATTCGCAAGCGGATTATCTAAGCGCAGCCGCTGCGCCCCGAACAAAACCGCGCGGCCTTGGTAGGCCGCGCGCCGCACGGTGGCGCTGGTGAGCGACCTGTCGTAGCCTGCCCGGCGTCGCCTGTTATTGACCGGTCATGGGCGATTGGCGGCGCAGTGCAAACCGTTTCAGACTGTTCGAAAACTCTTCTATGAACTCCAGCGCGATCAGCGAGGGGGCTTTGTGGATGGGTCTGACCAATGACAGACGGTGCGGCACCACAGGCGCGAATGGGCGAAATGCGACCCCACGCGCAGCATATTGCACGGCATCCAATTCGCTGATGACCGAGACCCCTGCCCCATGCCGCACGAATTCGCAGGCCGTGGTGAATTGTCGGGCCTCGATAAAGGTTTCTATTGGCGCTCCCTCTTGCTCGAATACAGCCTGCAACCGGCGGAAATAGTCGCTTTCCCGGCGCGCATGGATCAGTTTTTGGCCAACCAGATCACGCGGCCGGATAACGGATAACCGCGCAAGCGGGCTTGTTTCGGGAAAGATGCACACCGTTCGTATGTCAATGGATGTGCTTTCCAGCGCGGGGTGGCCTTCGAATCCGTCCGTGTCCGTAATCCCGACATCGAATTGCGCGCCGACCATCCATTCAAGAATGCGCTCTGGCCGGTCGGGTTCCAATGTCAGGGTGACATCGGGCCGGCCGCGCAGAAACCCGGCCAGAAATTCGGGCAGGTAGCTCACCGCAAAGCCCGGCAGACAGGCGATCCGCAACTCTCCGGCCTTGCGCTGGATGATGCTGCGTCCCGCATCAGAGATCCGCTCCACCAATTCGATTGAGCGCTTGATATCGGGCAGCAAGAAGCGGGCTTCTTGCGTGGGTGCAAGACGGCCTTCGTGGCGTTCGAGCACGGGGAAACCAAGCGATTCGGTCAGATCGGCCAGCAGACGGCTGACCGCGGGTTGCGAGATGCCGAGCGCCTGAGAGGCACGCGTCATCGTGCCGTGCTCGACAACGGCCAAGAGGGCCTCAAGCTGGCGCAAGCTAAGTTGTCGGTCCATGATTTCCCCAATAATTCCACGAGGCCACAATTTCCATAACACAATATTATGGCTATGTGTTGGAAAATTGCCTTGTCTTATATGTGTTACATTGCTCTTGTATCGACCTGACAAGCGGCCGCCAACGGGTCGCGATCGACAGAGCTTATCAACCCTATCTCCTAGAAGGAGTATGAGATGAAGAAACATGTTTTCGGGGCCTGCTTGGCAACCGCCACAGCGCTTACGCCGGTTTGGGCCAACGCTCAGACAACGATCAACTGGTGGCACGCCATGGGCGGGGAACTGGGCGAAATTCTTGAAGCGATTGCTGCTGACTTCAATGCCAGCCAATCCGAGTTCGAGGTCGTTCCCAGCTTCCGCGGAACCTATACCGAAACGATGACCGGCGCGATTGCTGCATTCCGCGCAGGCGAGCAGCCGCACATCGTGCAGGTGTTTGAAGTCGGCACCGGCACCATGATGGCGGCCGAGGGTGCGATCTACCCGATTCATCAGCTGATGGCAGACAACGACGTCGCGTTTGACCCGGAAGCCTTTCTGCCGGCTGTCGTAGGCTATTACACCGACCCGAATGGCAACATGCTGTCGTTCCCGTTCAACAGCTCTACGCCGATCATGTATTACAACAAGGATGTCTTCGAGGCCGCTGGCCTTGACCCCGAAGTGGCCCCTGCCACATGGGCGGATATCGAGGCTGCGTCGGTTGCGATTCTTGAATCGGGTGCCGCACCTTGCGGGTTCACGACCTCTTGGCCAAGCTGGATCATGCTGGAAAACTTCAGCGCATGGCATGACATCCCGCTGGGCACGCTGGAAAACGGCTTTGGCGGTTTCGGCACAGAATTTGTGTTCAACAACGAGCATGTCGTGCGCCATTGGGATAACCTGAAAGCTTGGCAGGATGCAGGTGCATTCCGCTGGGGCGGCCCGGATTCCGGCCCTGACGCGTTCCCTGCCTTCTATTCTGGCGAATGTGCAATCGTGTTCGGGTCTTCGGCCAGCCGCGCAGGCGTGCTTCAGAATGCCGAATTCAACGTCGGCTACGGCATGCAGCCCTATTATGATGATATCGAGGGCGCACCTCAGAACTCGATCATCGGTGGCGCAACCCTGTGGGTGCTGACCGGCAAGGACGACGCCGAATACCAAGGCGTGGCACGTTTCTTCGAATACCTGTCGCAGCCCGAAGTTCAGGCAGAGTGGCATCAGCAGACCGGCTACCTGCCGATCACGCAGGCTGCCTATGATCTGGGCGCAGAGCAGAATTTCTACGCCGAAAACCCCGGCGCAGAGATTTCCATCCAGCAGATGACGCTCAACACGCCGACCGCGAATTCCAAGGGTCTGCGTTTCGGTAGCTTCGTGCAGATCCGCGACATCATCTCGGAAGAGATGGAAGCGGTGATGAGCGGCGCAAAAACCGGCCAGCAAGCTGCGGATGATGCCGTGCGTCGCGGCAACGAATTGCTGCGCCAGTTCGAAGCGCAAAACTGATCCAACCCCAACCACGACACCGCCCTGCGCAAATCGCAGGGCGGTGTTTTCCCACATAGCAAGGCCGTTTCATGCAAACCAAGCGGATGACCTTTTCCAGCAAATGGTTGCCTTATGCGCTGCTTGCGCCTCAGGTGATCGTGACGTTGATCTTCTTCATCTGGCCCGCGGCACAGGCGCTGTATCAATCGCTCTTGCGGCAAGACATATTCGGGCTGAGCACCGATTTTGTGGGCTTGGACAATTTCTACAGGCTTTTCGCCGACCCGCTTTATCTGAACTCGCTGAACGTGACCTTCTGGTTTGCCGTCGGCACCACGTTGCTGTCCATGTCGGTGTCGCTTCTATTTGCGGTGATGGTCAACCGCATGATCCGCTCGCGCGACAGCTACACCACCTTTCTGGTCTGGCCCTATGCGGTCGCCCCTGCGATTGCGGGCGTGCTGTGGTGGTTCATCTTCAATCCATCCATCGGGATCATGCCGTATATGCTGGAAGGTTTGGGGTATGACTGGAACCACCGCGCGTCGAGCACCGACGCCATGATCCTTGTTATTATCGCGGCGGCATGGAAGCAGATCAGTTATAATTTCCTGTTCTTCCTTGCCGGGCTGCAATCCATTCCGCAATCGCTGATAGAGGCGGCCGCCATTGATGGCGCGAGCCGCTTCAAACGCTTCTGGACGATTGTCTTTCCGCTGCTCTCACCAATCACCTTTTTCCTGATGGTGGTGAATGTCGTCTATGCCATGTTCGACACCTTCGGCGTGATCCATGCCACCACCGCGGGTGGACCTTCACAGGCCACGAATATCCTTGTCTACAAGGTCTACCGCGACGGGTTCGTGAACCTGAACCTTGGTTCATCCGCCGCGCAATCGGTCATCCTTATGGGGATCGTCATCGTGCTGACCGTCATCCAGTTCCGCTATATCGAGCGGCGCGTGAATTACTGAGGACATGGCAATGGTCGAAAATAACCGCTGGGGCAATCTGTTTGCCCATCTGGTGCTGATCCTTGGTGTCGCGATTGTGGTCTTTCCGGTCTATGTGGCGGTGATCGCCTCCACCCATCCGCCCGGAACCTTTGTTCGCGGGGTGATGCCGCTTTTGCCGGGGCCGAATGCGCTGGAAAACTACATGACCGCAATCACGCAAGGCCGGTCGCAAGCAGGCACGCCGCCGATCAGCGGGATGCTCTGGAACAGCTTTGTGATGGCCATGGCCATCACCGTTGGCAAGTTGTCAATTTCGCTGCTCTCGGCCTTTGCCATCGTCTATTTCCGCTTTCCGTTCCGCATCTTCTTCTTCTGGATCATTTTCCTGACGCTGATGCTGCCGGTTGAGGTGCGAATCCTGCCGACCTTTCAGGTCGTGGCCGATCTGGGAATGCTGAACAGCTTTGCGGGCCTGTCGATCCCACTGATCGCGTCGGCCACGGCGACCTTCCTGTTCCGGCAGTTCTTCATGACGGTTCCCGAAGAAATGATGGAAGCCGCCCGCGTCGATGGTGCCGGACCGATGAAGTTCTTCAAGGATATCCTGCTGCCGCTCTCGATCACCAATATCGCCGCGCTTTTCGTGATCATGTTCATCTATGGCTGGAACCAGTATCTGTGGCCGCTGCTGATTACGACCGACCCTGAATATTACACCATCGTCATGGGTATTCAGCGCATGGTTACCGGCGGAGATTCCGAGCCGCTTTGGCATCTGGTCATGGCGACGGTCGTGCTGGCCGCCCTGCCCCCCATTCTTGTCATCTTGTTCATGCAGCGCCTGTTCGTGAAGGGCCTGACCGAGACGGAGAAATAAAACATGGCTTCCATAAAAATGGACAACCTCGGCAAGGTCTATACGGGCAATGTCCGCGCCGTCAGTGATGTGAATATCGACATTGCCGATGGTGAAATGATCGTGCTTGTCGGCCCCTCTGGCTGCGGAAAATCCACGCTTCTGCGCATGGTCGCAGGTCTGGAAACCATCACCGAAGGCACGCTCAAGATCGGCGACCAGGTGGTGAACCAGCTTGAACCTGCGGAACGTGATATCGCGATGGTGTTTCAGAACTACGCGCTCTACCCCCATATGACGGTGTTCAACAATCTTGCCTATGGCCTGAAGAACCGTGGCTTCCGCAAAGACGAGATCGACCGACGCGTGCGTGACGCCGCCGCGATGCTGGAAATAAAGCAATTCCTTGACCGCAAGCCGCGCCAATTGTCTGGCGGTCAGCGGCAGCGCGTGGCGATGGGCCGCGCGCTGGTGCGCGAGCCGAAGGCCTTTCTCTTTGACGAACCGCTTTCGAACCTTGACGCCAAGCTACGCGTGCAGATGCGGGTCGAAATCCGCCAATTGCAAAAGCGGCTTGGCACCACCTCTCTCTATGTCACGCATGACCAGTTGGAAGCGCTTACTATGGCCGACCGGCTTGTGGTGCTGAACGCCGGGCAGATCGAACAGATCGGCACACCGATGGAGGTCTATCTGCGCCCGGCCACGACCTTTGTGGCAGGTTTTATCGGATCGCCCGCCATGAACATGCTGCCGGCAGACTATCTGGGCAAACTGGTTTCAAGCGATGCGCTGACGCATCTGCCCGCAGGGGCCGATCTGATTGGCTTGCGCCCAGAGGATCTGTCGCTTGACCCGGCGGGCGATGATGACATCTCGCTAGGCGGGCAGTTGGTGCTGCTAGAACCTGCCGGGGCCGAAAGCCACCTGCATCTTAGCTTTGACGGAGTCAAGGACACGATCATCGCGCGCCTGCCGCATGTGCCCGACGTTCAGGAAGGACGTCAGCTGACCTTCAGCATCAAGCGCGACAAGCTGCACCCGTTCAACAAAGCGACCGGCAAGCGCGTGGCATGACCCTGAATCCGTTTCGGCGTCCGCATGGTGCCCCCATTGTCTACGGTCATCGTGGCGCGCGCGGCGTGCTGCCGGAAAACACGCTTGCAAGCTTTCGCTACCTGCGCAGGACCGGCGCGCAAGGGCTAGAGATTGATGTGCAGAATGCGGCAGGCCAAGTGCCGGTCGTGGTGCATGACCCGTTTGTGCCAATGCAGATTGCGCGCGACCCGGATGGCACGTGGTTGCGCGCAGCAGGGCCGAAGATTCGGGACCTGACCCTTGCGCAGCTACAGGCTTATGATGTCGGGCGTTTGAACCCAGACCATGCCTATGGCAAAGCCTATCCGGATCAAAAACCGTGCGACGGCGAACGCATACCCAGCTTTGAGCAAGTCTTGGACTGGGCGGCAGGCGAAAGCGGCTTGATCCTGAATATCGAGATCAAATCCTACGCCACGCGCGACGACTTGGCCGATGCGCCCGCGGTGCTGGTCGAGGCCCTTTTGCAGACGCTGGCGCAGCATCGCCTGCCCGGAGAGGTCTTGGTGTCGTCTTTCGATTGGCGCGTGCTGGATGAAGTGCGCCAGCAGGCACCGGATCTGGCGCGCGGGTATCTGACCTATGAACAACCCGGCGACCATCTGACAGTGTTCGAAGGCTCACCTTGGATGGCGGGGCTTTCACTGTCAAAACATGCGTGCAACCTGCCCGAACTGATCGCCGCGCAGGGCGGGCAATGCTGGTGCGCCTATCACCGCGATCTGACCGAAGCGCGGATCAGACACGCGCAGGATCTGGGCCTTGCGGTAAACGCATGGACAGTCAACACCCCCGAGGATATCGCGCGGATGATCGCGCTGGGGGTGGATGGCATTATCACGGATTATCCCACGCGCGCCATAGGCTAGAAATCTGGCGCGGGTTCCGACGGGCTGGGCAGAAATCTTTGCAACCTTGGCCGGTCGCATTCAACGGCGCGCCACTGCGATAAAGCCCGCGCCATGACCTACAGCTTATGCCGCAGCCGCTTGGGGCATTGATCGGCTGACTTGGGCTTGATCGAACCGCTTGCCCTTGGCCTGCGGTGAAAATTGTTTTATGCACACATCTCCGGTCGCAGCCTACCCGGATACCAAAACAAGGGTTACATAATGAAGACAGTCGTCATCTGCTCTGGCGGGCTTGATTCCGTGTCTCTTGCGCATATTCTGGCGCAAGACGGAAAGCTGACCCGCCTTCTTTCTTTCGACTATGGACAGCGCCACCGCAAAGAGTTGGGCTATGCCGCACTTTGTGCGCAAAGGTTGAATGTTCCCCATGACATCATCGATCTTCGCAGCATCGGTGCGGCGCTGACGGGCTCGTCTCTGTGAACCGCCCCGGGTTTACCGGAGGTTTTTTTGTTCAAAATTTACGCGACTTTTTCAAGGTTGTTCATGCTTGCATAGAATTGCTCCTCTACTTCTT